>Ga0182747_1000012_pt1 | contig 397807 bp, 336 predicted proteins | sample eDN3rd30CBELigBY_FD_128526 | JGI IMG/M metagenome (GOLD analysis project Ga0182747, IMG submission 128526) | Enriched backyard soil microbial communities from Emeryville, California, USA - eDNA 3rd pass 30_C BE-Lig BY (version 2) (version 2) | ecosystem: Environmental > Terrestrial > Soil >...
CAAACTCAAGCAGTTCCGCCGCGTCGCCACCCGCTTCGAGAAAACCGCGCGAAACTACCTCGCCATCGTCACACTCGCCGCAACCGTCCTATGGCTCAGATAAGTGTCCACACCACCTAGCGCGTGCGGGCATCGTGTCGGGGGGACGTATCGGGGTCGGGGCATCGCTGCGCGGGCCGGTCGCGACGGACAATGGCGGAGTGCGGCGTGGCGGACCTGTCCGCTTGCCCCGTGGCGTCGGACTTTTCGCCCGAGCTGGCCATCCGTCCCATTCCGGCGGCATGCGATGGCCGGGTGAGAGGGGCGGATGAGGGCCATCCATCAAATTTATTGCCGCCACCGTGCAAGATTGACGGTTTGCCCTTTGGAGACGCGCACTGCATTCTGGGTCTGCGGTCGCGGCCGGATCTGGCGCGGCGGCACGGCAGGAGGACGCGTGAAGCGATGAAGGACGGCTGCTCTGTGTGGATGCCAGGCGAGCGACCGGCCCGGAGTCTCATGTGGGTGGCCGGGCGTGCGATATGGGCGAGCGGCCCTGCCAAGGCGCGCCGTGTCGGTGCCCGGGGACAGGGCTAATGGCTATCCCGGCTCTTGCACCCGCATGGGTCACGACCCGGTGGTTCAACACCGATCGCCCCCTGGCGCTGGCGGGTCTTCGCGGGCGAGTGGTGGCTCTCCATGCATTCCAGATGCTTTGCCCCGGCTGCGTGCAGGAGGGCATTCCGCAAGCCCGGCGGCTTGCGCAGATGTTCGACCCCGCGCAGGTCGCCGTCATCGGCCTGCACAGCGTCTTCGAGCATCATGCGGTGATGAACGAGGCGGCGCTGGCGGTGTTCATCAGTGAATATCGGCTGGGTTTCCCCATCGGGATCGACGCGCCGGGGGTGGCCGGGCCGCTGCCGCAAACAATGGCCGCCTATGGCATGCGCGGCACGCCGACGCTGATCCTCATCGATGCCGAGGGCTTTTTGCGCAAGCACAGCCTTGGCGTGGAGCCGGACCTCCAGGTGGGCGCGGATATCGGGCGACTGCTGGCCGAGCGGGAGCGCGGCGGGTCCGGCCCGGCAGCCATGCCCGGCCCGTCGAACCTTGGGAGGACGCCATGACCCTGCATCTCAAACGTGTCTATGAGCCCGCGTCGGCAGATGATGGCGCGCGCATCCTTGTCGATCGCCTCTGGCCGCGCGGTGTCAGCAAGGAGGAGGCCGCGCTGGCGGACTGGATGAAGGACGTCGCGCCCAGCGCCGAGCTGCGCCAGTGGTTTGGCCATGAACCAGCCCGGTGGGACGAGTTCCGCAAGCGGTACCGGATGGAGCTGGCAGGCAATCCCGGCATCGAGACGCTGCGCATGATGGCGCGCAAGGGCAAGGTGACCCTGGTCTACGGCGCCCGCGACGAGGCGCATAATCAGGCGGTCGTGCTGGCGGAGGCCGTGCGCGGCTGAGCTTGGCGTGAAGCGGGCAAGCGCCGTCGCGGACGGCTGAACCATGCTTGGTCAAGCTGGTTGGATGAGGGGGCTTCCCCCGACGTGGCGGCCGATCGGGTCACCATGGCGGGGTGGCGTGATCACGTGCCCGCGCGGCGCGGACAGGCCATCATCCGCTCGGCGAGGCGGCCGCAGCCGGTGGATGGCGATCGGCTATCAGGCGGTGGGCTCGATGTTGCCCTGATCAATCTGTTCCGGCGCGGTGGACGGGGCATCCAGCGCCTCGGCATCGGGGAAACCGGCGTCCGCAAAATTGGCCGGAATGGGAGCGGTCGCGGCGGCGGGCGGCTTGCTGGCACGGTCGAGCGACAGGCTGCGGGCGTGGAGGGCCATGCCACCGGGCCAGACCGGGCCGGCCTGTGCAGTGCGATAAACGGGATCGCCGAGGATGCCGATGCCGAGGCCGTGCAACGCATGGGCACGCAATTGATGCGTGCGCCCGGTTTCGGGCTGGAAGCGCACCAGCGTTCGCCCGTCCCGCACCGCCAGCACATGCCAATGCGTGAGGGCGGCCTTGCCCTTCTCGTCCGGGGTCATCCGCCAGCCGGCCTCGCGCGTGCTCGTCTTGCCGAGCGGGATGTCGATGACGCCCTGTGTTTCGGCGGGCACGCCATCCAGCACGGCCAGATAGCTTTTATGAACCTGCCGCGCGGCAAAGGCCTCGGTGAATCGTTTGGCCGCCTTGGGATTGCGGGCGAGCAGCAGGCAGCCGCTGGTATCCCGATCGAGCCGGTGCACCATGATCGGCCAGCGGGCAAAGCCGAAGGTGAGCGAGGAGAGGTGATTCTCCAGGCTGAGACTGCCATCGCGCGGGGCGTCGACCGGCAGGCCGGCGGGCTTGTCGAGGATGATCGCCTCGCCATCGATGAAGAGGACGCGGTCGGTGAGCGGCGAGAGGCCGCCCGTGATCGTGCGGCGCGATGATCGGAAGTTGACGGACATGCGCCAGCCTATAGGGCTTGACCATGAGCGGGGGAAGCGAGATCGGCCGAAAGGGCAGCAGCGGTGCGCGGCTCGTCTGGATCGATGCGCTCAAGGGGCTCGGCATGGTCGCGGTGATCGCCGGCCATGTGTGGACCCATGGGGCGGTGCGCGACGCCATTTATGCGGTGCATATGCCGCTGTTTTTCCTGCTGTCCGGCTATAGCATCAGCGCGATGCCCTGGCGGCGCTGCCTGCCGCGCCTCGCCTGTGGGCTGGCGCTGCCGTTCGTCAGCTTCTCGATCCTGCTGCTGGGGGCCGATTTCCTGATTGAAGGGCTGCGCGGGATGCGGCCGATTTTCCCGAACTGGCGCGCGGGCGCGGAGACGATCCTGCTGGCCACCGCGCAACTGCGCGGGCCGTTCACCATCTTCTGGTTCATCCCCTGCCTGCTGGGGGCACGACTGGCGTGGAATGCGCTGGCGAGCGACAGGCGACGGCCCGACAGTCCCGCGATGATGCTGGTGATGGCGATCATCTTCGCGCTGGCACTGGCGGCGCAGCATCTTGGCGGGCGCTCGCCTCTGGGGCTGCTGGCGATGCCCGGCGCGCTGCTGCTGATCTGGGGCGGTGCGCTCTGGCGTTTGCGGATGCCGGTGGGGCAGCCATGGGGCGCGGGGCGCATGCTGATCGTCGCGGCGATGGCGTTGGGCACCATGCTCTGGTTGCCGCCGATCAACATGAAGGTGGGCGATCTGGGATGGCCGTTCGTCTCGCTGGTCGGAGCGGGCGCTGTGACGGTGGCGCTGGCGTGGCTCATCCACCATTTGCCGCAGCCGGCCGTGCGACCGCTGGCGGCGATCGGCCGGGCGTCGCTGGTCATCATGTATGCGCATGTCGCCTTCATCCACTATCTCGCGCCTTATGCGTCGCGGGCGGTGCTGTTTGCCGTCGCACTCATCGGCGCATGGCTGCTGGACTGGCTGATCCGCCGCACAGCGCTCACCCGGTTATTGCTGCGCGGCGAAGCAAAACGCCCATATTAACTTATTGACTCTGGAAGAGCGAAAGAGCGCGGCAGCGCGAAACCATGGTTCGATCCAGCCCGACTCGTGGTTTCAGGCCGCTTTACACAAAATTAACCTTTTGCATTCATTCTTCCTATGGTTAATAGTTGCGGTCAGGACTGCCGATGAAAAGGCGGCCGGATTTCGCCAAAGAGGGGCTGCATAATGCGCGTGCTGCTGATTGAAGACGAGCCGACCACCGCAAAGGCGATCGAACTCATGCTCACCACGGAAGGGTTCAACGTCTACACGACGGACCTGGGCGAAGAGGGGCTCGATCTCGGCAAGCTGTATGATTATGATATCATCTGCCTCGATCTCAACCTGCCGGACATGCACGGCTATGACGTGCTCAAGAAGCTGCGCGCCGCCCGGGTGCAGACGCCGGTCCTCATCCTTTCGGGCATCGCCGAGATGGACAGCAAGGTCCGCTCCTTCGGTTTTGGCGCCGATGACTATGTGACCAAGCCCTTCCACAAGGACGAACTGGTGGCGCGCATCCACGCTGTCGTCCGCCGCTCCAAAGGCCATTCGCAATCGGTCATCCGCACCGGCAAGCTCGCCGTCAATCTGGACGCCAAGACGGTGGAGGTGGATAACAACCGCGTCCACCTGACCGGCAAGGAATATGCGATGCTGGAGCTGCTCTCGCTGCGCAAGGGCACCACGCTGACCAAGGAGATGTTCCTCAACCATCTCTATGGCGGCATGGACGAGCCGGAGCTCAAGATCATCGACGTGTTCATCTGCAAGCTGCGCAAGAAATTGAGCCTGGCCTGCGGCGGCGAAAATTACATCGAGACGGTCTGGGGCCGCGGCTATGTGCTGCGCGATCCCGATGATGTCGAGGGTGAAGGCGAGATGGCGACGCAGGTCGCCTGAGGCTGGCGATCAGGCATTTTCGCCGGGAAGCGGCCTTTCCGGGCATGATGATATCGCGGACATTGGCTTAACGAATGGCGGCGCACTTCTGGCTGCGGGACATGGGGCCAACGACAAGGTCAGCTCGCTTCATACACTCATTTGCATTGGTGATGTTCCAGAGCAGGCCGGCAACAACGAGCCCCGCGCCGGCGATAATGAGCAGTAACGGATAAAGGCGCTTCATCCGCTGACCTTCAAAGAAGAGATAGACGACGTCCCCGGACTTTAGCGACATGAAGCGGCAGAGCCTGCACGCGGCATGTGGTTTAGCGTCCGGCTAGGCTCCGTCAGGCGCTGTGCTCATGAACCAGCGCTCGGCGCCCTCCAGCCCTACGGCGGTCAGGATGCCTGAGCTATAGGCGCCGGTGTCGATGCCGACGCGATTGGGGCGCTCCTCGACCGCCGCCGTGATCGAGTGGCCATGGACCACGAAATGATCATGCATCTCGTTGGAGGTCAGAAATTCGTCGCGAATCCAGCGCAGGTCGCGGGCTTCCTGCTCGGCCATCGGCACGCGTGGACGCACGCCGGCATGGACGAAGGCATAATTGCCGATGATGACCTTCTCCGGCATGCTCTCAATGAAAGCGAGATGGGCTTCCGGGATATTGGCCATCAGCCAGTCGCGCAGCTGGCCGAGCGTCATGTCGTCCAGCTCCGCCTCGGTCGCGCCGTAGCTCAGCAGGGTTTCGCGCCCGCCGATGCGGGTCATGAAGCGCAGTGCGCTTTCATCGCCGCGCGCCGCCATCAGGAACACTTCCTCATGATTGCCCTGCAGGCAGATGCTGTCCGGCCACCAGTCGCGCAGGCGCATGACGAAATCGAGCACACCCGCCGATTCTGGCCCGCGGTCGATATAATCGCCCAGCAGGATGATGTCGGTGCGCTCGACCGGCCGGCGCTTCAGATCATCCTCCGCGATCCGGTCGATCAACTGGCGGAGCAGGTCCAGCCGTCCGTGAACATCGCCAATCGCATAGGCGCGCCGGCCCTCGCCCAGAGTGGGCGGATCAACCGGGAGCGCAAGCGCGGATCTGGAACGGAACAGGCGAAGCATAGGCGCTCAATATAGGGTCAGGCGGGGCATGGCGGTAGCCTTATCCCGCTGCATCCCGGCAAGGGGGTGCCGAGCACAGGGCCACCGCCGGGCTTACAGGCGGGGGAGGGTGACGCCGCGCTGACCCATATATTTCCCCGCGCGGTCCGCATAGCTCGTCTCGCAGGGCTCGTTGCCTTCCAGAAAGAGGAACTGGCAGGCGCCCTCATTGGCGTAGATCTTGGCGGGCAGGGGTGTGGTGTTGGAGAATTCCAGCGTGACATGGCCCTCCCAGCCCGGCTCCAGCGGGGTGACGTTCACGATGATGCCGCAGCGCGCATAGGTGGATTTGCCCAGGCAGATGACCAGCACGTCGCGTGGCACGCGGAAATATTCCACCGTGCGGGCGAGCGCGAAGCTGTTGGGCGGGATGATGCATACATCCGTCTTGCGATCGACGAAGCTGTTGGAATCGAAATCCTTGGGATCCACCACGGCGCTGTCGACATTGGTGAAGATCTTGAAATCATCCGCCACGCGCGCGTCATAGCCATAGGAGGAGAGGCCGTAGCTGATGCAGCCGGCATTCTGCTGACGTTCCACGAACGGCTCGATCATGCCCATTTCCTGCGCTTTGGCGCGAATCCATTTGTCGGAGAGTATAGCCATGGGGTTCCTTGCAGGTCAGATCTGGATGATGAGGCGCGGGCTCGGCATGCCGCCGCTTTCGCACGGGAGACCCGCCATGTCATGGGGGCGGCGCGGATGAGGGCGCCGGGCAGGGGGCAGCGCGCCGCATGGGGCGGCGATCCGGGTCCGATCCTTACTGGCGCGCTGGTTCATGGTTGCACGACATCCCACTCGATCGGCCCATCAATGCCGTCCACGCGCCGCCATGTCGAGGCTGTCCAGAGCACCCAGCGCCGTGTGGCGTAATCCGGCGGGAAAAAGCTGCCCTCCAGCCACAGCGAGCGGTTGATGCCGCTGGCGACATCGTAGCGCGCCTCGAAATCATGGCTGACGCGGATCAGGGCCGGCTTGGCGCTGTGCGTCTCGATCTGGTTGAGGAAGATGTTGAGATCGGCCAGCAGCGTGTCTCGATTGGGCCGCGCTGCGCAATTGTCGGAGAGATCGAGCTGGACGGCTGGCGGGAGCATGTCCGCATCGCGCGGGACCGTGGCAATGAAGCTGGTCGCCTGATCATAGGGCCGGTCGCACAGGCTGTAGCGATGGATCGCGCCATAGCGCAGGCCTTCCTTGCGCGCGCCGGCGAGATAATCGTCAAACGCGCCGTCGCGGGCGCCGGTGCCGCTGGTGGCGAGGATATAGGCAAAGTCCGCGCCGGCCGCGCGCGCCATCCGCCAGTTGATCGCGCCGCTGCGCGCCGTGATGGTCAGGCCCTGCACCGGATAGCGGCTTTTCGATGGGGCCCAGTGCCGCCCGAAGAACACGGCCCCGCCGATGATGAGGGCGCCAGCAAGCAGCGCGGCGATCATGATGCGCAGCGGCGTGATGCGCACGCGGCGAGCGCGCCGGCGGGCGGCGGCAGGTGGAATAATGGTCGGCATCGTCATCCTCGGATGTGCAGCACGCAGATCAGCGTGAAAAGCCGTCGCGCTGTGTCGAAATCCATGGACACCTTGCCATCGAGCCGTCCGCGCAACAGCTCGGCGGCGCGGTTATGGATCGCCCGGCGCGCCATGTCGACCGTTTCGATCTGTTGCGGCGTCGCTTGCCGGATGGCCTGATAATAGCTTTCGCAAATGGCGAAATAATCGCGGATCGGCCGACGCAGGCTGGCGAGGCCGAGAATGATGGCCTCCAGCGGGCTGCCATCCGCGCGGCGGATATCGATGGCGAGCCGCCCGTCCGCGACGCGCAGGAAGACCCGGTAAGGCCCGGCATAGCCATCGGCATGCAGGCGCACCGGCGCGAAGAGATTCTCCTCGAGCAGGTCATAGATGGCGATCCGCCGCTCCTGCTCGACGTCCGCATTGCGCCACAGGATGGTCTTGTCGTCCAGCGCAATGTCGATGATGCGGGGGTCGGCCATGATCCGTGGTTTCCTAGGCCTTCGCAGGTGCAACGACAAGAGGACGGGAAAACGGCGGGCATCACGAAACGATCCCCGAACTTATCCACAGGATGATAACAACTATCCACATAAGATTTCCTGCCCATATTGCGCTCGGAGGCTCAAAAGCCGATTGTGCCGGCCTATGGCCGATATGATCCGATTGTCTCCGGTGCCCGACACCGCCGCCGAACCACGCCTGCCGCGCAACGTGGAGGCCGAGGCCGCGCTGCTCGGCGCGCTGATGGTTGATAATCGCATCGTCGAGGATGTGCAGATGCTGCTCAATGCGCAGCATTTCTTCGAGCCGCTGCACGGCCGCATCTATGAGGCGATCCTCAAGCTGGCGGACCGCAACATGGTCGCCAATCCGGTGACCCTGAAGCCGCTGTTTGAAAGCGACGCGGCGCTCAAGGAACTGGGCGGGCCGGGCTATCTGGCGCAACTCACCGGCAGCGGCGCGGCGGTGCTCGGCGCGCGTGATTTTGCCCAGCAGATTTACGAGCTGGCGCTGCTGCGCGAGCTGGTGGGCGTGGGCCGCGAGCTGGTGGACAAGGCGCTGGATACCTCCGAGGCGATCGATCCCAAGGGGCAGATCGAGCAGGCGGAAATGGCGCTGTATGCCGTGGCCGAGGCGGGTGGCGACACCGGCAGCATGAAGACCTTCGCACAGGCGACCAAGCTGGCCGTGGAAATGGCGGAGAAGGCGCTCAATTCCGGCGGTCATGTCTCGGGCATCACCACGGGCCTTGACGGACTCAACGCGCGCACCGGCGGCCTGCACCCGTCCGACCTCATCATCGTCGCCGGTCGTCCCGGCATGGGCAAAAGCTCGATCGCAACCAACATCGCCTATAATGCCGCGCGCCGCTGGGTGCGCGACATGGCCGACGGCATTGCGCCGGAAAAGTCGATCGGCGCGCCCGTCGCCATCTTCAACCTGGAAATGTCGGCCGACCAGCTGGCGACGCGTATTCTGGCCGAGCAGTCCGGCATCAGTGGCGAATCGCTGCGCATGGGCAAGATCAGCCATGCCGACTTCCAGAATCTCGTGCGCGCTTCCCGCGAGCTGGCTGACCTGCCGCTCTATATCGACGATACCGCCGGCCTCACCATCGCGGCGCTGCGCACGCGCGCGCGGCGCCTGAAGCGGCGGCACAATATCGGGCTCATCGTCATCGACTATCTTCAGCTGCTGCAAGGCTCTGGCCGCGCGACGGATAATCGCGTCAACGAGATTTCGGAGATCAGCCGCGGCCTCAAGACGCTGGCCAAGGAACTTCACGTTCCGGTGATCGCGCTCTCCCAGCTGAGCCGCGCGGTGGAAAGCCGCGAGGACAAGCGCCCGCAACTCTCCGATCTGCGCGAGTCCGGCTCGATCGAGCAGGACGCGGATATGGTCTGGTTCCTCTATCGTGAAGACTATTACGAGATGAGCAAGGAGCCCAAGATCGAGGAAGAGGGTGCCTATGCGGCATGGTGCGAGAAGATGGAGCGGATCAAGGGCCATTCGGAACTGATCGTGGCCAAGCAGCGCCATGGCGCCACGGGCAAGGTGCGGCTCTATTTCGACTCGCGCATCACCCGCTTCACCGACCTCGCCGAGGACGCCTATGGGGGCGGCAATGATGATTATGAATAAGAAGCGCGGGCACTGAGCGCACACAGGGACGGGGCGGAGGGCTATGCTCAAAACATCGCCGCTGTTTGCGGCACTGCTCGGCATCGCCGCTCCGGCATTGGGGACGACGCCGACCCTTCCCGAACCTGACCCTGCGGCGCTTGCAGCAGCGCGCGAACTGGTCTCTGCGCTGCCGATCAGCGAGAATTCGGCGCTGCGCATCGAGGCGGTGCAACGCGTCGCCGCCAATGCACAAGAGTGGTTTGATCGGACATATGGTGCAGCCAATCCCCCAGGCGTGCGCGCAACCTTTGTCTTGAAGGCGGAGGAACAAGCCCGCCGCCTGCTCCCGTCCGCCGTTGCCGAGACATCGGACGTCCTCGCTCTGCTCTACGCCCGCCGCCTGTCCACGTCGAACCTCAGTGCGGCCGCGAAATTTTTCGAGACAGCGCCGGGTCGAGCCTATGCGGCCGTCGCGATCGCAGACGACCGGCAGATCATCCTCGCTCTCGCCCATCGTCTGGGGCAGGCGGTCTCGCCAATGTTCCTGCCATTAGTGGAGGCGGCGCGCGCGACCGTCGCACGGATGGATGCCGTTAACCGGGCGAACCACAAGCGGCCTTGAGGTGCCTGCCGCCCGGTGCTCAGAAGACCGGCTGGTTCGCCGGATCGTCCGGATCGGCAATGGGCGTCGAGATGGTGTGAATGCCGCATTCCACCTTGTCCCAGCCGCGCCAGCGGCCCGCGCGCGGGTCTTCGCCCGGCAGCACCTTGCTGGTGCATGGCTCGCAGCCGATCGAGAGATAGCCCTGCTCTTCCAGCGGATGATGCGGCAGGTCGTGCGCCTTGAAATAGGCATCGAGCGCGGCCTTGTCCCAATCGCCGAGCGGATTGATCTTCAGGCGGCCATCCTCGATCTCGAAGCGCGGCAAATTCTGGCGCGTCACCGACTGGAACGCCTTGCGGCCGGAAATCCACGCATCCAGGCCGTTCTTGGCGCGGGCCAGCGGCTCGACCTTGCGGATCGCGCAGCAGCCGTCCGGATCATAGGACCAGCGCAGGCCCTTCTCGTCCTTGGCGGCGAGCACGGCCGGGTCCGGCGTCACCACCTGACTGTTGGTGAAGCCGAACCGCTCGACCAGCGTCGCGCGATAATCGAGCGTTTCGGGGAACATCTTGAGCGTATCGACGAATACCACCGGGGTCGCCTTGTTCGCCTGGGCGACGAGGTGCAGCAGCACCGCGCTCTCCGTGCCGAAGGAGGAGACGACGGCGACATGGCCCAGCACATGCTCGTTCAGCAGGGTCCGCAACATCGTGGCCGCATCGACGCCGGCGAAGCGCGCATTGAGCGCGTCCGCATCGGCCTGCGTCCAGCGCGGCGCGGTGTCGATCCGGTCGATGACGCGGGCGGGCTCAGCCATGCCGCAGCTTCCAGACCGGCACGGCGCCATCCGCCGCGGTCTGATAGACATGCTCATAGCGGCTGAGCGCGGCGTCGAGCACATCCAGGTCGATCGGCGCGTCGGGCGCGAAACTGTCGATGCCGCAGCGGCGCATGAACAGCATCTGATCGACCAGCACGTCGCCCGAGGCGCGAATCTCGCCCTTGTAGCCGGCCTCGCGCAGGATCTGCGCTGAGGAATAGCCCCGCCCGTCGCGGAAGCGCGGGAAGTCGATCTCGATCAGCCCGAGCCGGTCGAGATAGGGGATGAGCAGGCGGGCATCCTCGCCCGCCTCGATGCGCACGGCCGTCGCGTTGGACTGGTCGAGAAAGGCGTCCAGCGACACGGCGGGCTCTTCATGCGGCTCGTCGGTGCGGAAACGGATGATGTCTTCAGCCATAAATGGCCTCCTTGAAGGGAGCGACGCCAATGCGGCGATAGGTGTCGAGGAAGCGCTCGCCGTCCTGCCGCTCGCGCAGATAGACGTCGGTGGTTTTCTCGACCGCGTCGACAATGCCGTCCTCGTCAAAGCCGGGGCCGGTGATCTTGGCGAGGCTGGCATCTTCCGCGCCCGATCCGCCGAGCAGAAGCTGGTAATTCTCCGTGCCCTTCCGGTCGACGCCGAGAATGCCGATATGGCCGGCATGGTGATGCCCGCAGGCATTGATGCAGCCGGAAATCTTGACCTTCAGCTCGCCCAGTTCGCGGGCATTGCCGCGCTCGGCAAAGCGGGACTGGATCTTCTGCGCGATCGGGATCGAGCGCGCATTGGCAAGGCTGCAATAATCCAGGCCCGGGCAGGCGATGATGTCCGTGATCAGATCCAGATTGGCTTCGGCCAGGCCGGCGGCGACCAGCTTCTGCCAGACGGTGTAGAGATCGGCCTTGCGGACGTGCGGCAGCACGAGATTCTGCGCGTGAGTGGTGCGCAGATCATCGAAGCTATATTGCTCGGCGAGATCGGCGATGACGTCGATCTGATCCGCCGTCGCATCGCCGGAAATGCCCGGCGTCGGCTTCAGGCTGATATTGACGATGGCATAGCCGGGCGCCTTGTGGGCGGCGACATTCTGATCGACCCACACGGCGAAATCGGGATCGCTGCGGTCGATCTCGTCCGGCAAGCCCGTCTCGAACGGCGGCGGCGCGAAATGCACGGCGATCCGGTCCAGCTCCTTGCGCTCGACATCGGTGGCGATGGGGAGAATGGCCTGCCACTCTTCCTCGACCTGACGGCGGAATTCCTCCTCACCCATTTCGTGGACGAGGATCTTGATGCGCTGCTTGTGGATATTGTCGCGGCGGGCCCAGCGGTTCCAGACGCGCAATGCGGCCTCGATATAGCTGAACAGATTGTCCGCCGGCAGGAACGAGCGGATGAGCGGCGCGACGAACGGCGTGCGGCCCATGCCGCCACCGATATAGACCTCGAAGCCCAGCTCGCCCGCGTCATTCTGCACCAGCCGCAGGCCGATATCGTGCAGGCGGATCGCCACGCGATCTTCGGCGCAGGCGGTCACCGCAATCTTGAACTTGCGCGGCAGATAGCTGAACTCGGGGTGGAAGGTGGTCGCCTGACGGACCAGTTCGGCCCAGGGGCGCGGATCGCACAGCTCATCGGCCGCGGCGCCAGCATATTGGTCCGAGGAGAGGTTGCGGATGCTCTCGCCGGAGGTCTGGATGGCGTGCATCTCGACCGTCGCCAGATCGGCCAGGATGTCCGGCGCATCCTCCAGCTTGATCCAGTTATACTGGATGTTCTGCCGCGTGGTGAAGTGGCCATAGCCGCGGTCATAGGTGCGGGCGATATGAGCCAGCATGCGGGTCTGCTTGCTGTTGAGCGTGCCATAGGGAATGGCGACGCGCAGCATATAGGCGTGGAGCTGGAGATAGAGGCCGTTCTTGAGCCGCAGCGGCTTGAACTGGTCTTCCGTCATCGCGCCGGCAAGACGGCGGGCCGTCTGGTCGCGAAACTCGTCGACGCGGGCGTCGACGATCGCCTGATCATATTGGTCGTAACGATACATGGTCAGATCACCCAGTTGCCGATGGTGGGATCGGCCGGTTTAAGGCTGAGGTCGAGGCGCACGGTGGGGCCGAGCGCGCGGATGCGGTCCTTGATATGCGCGGGGCGGATGCCCGCGCCGTCCCTGGCGGCATCGATGACATAGGGGCCGTTGACCCGGCGTGCGGCGTTTTCGGTCTGGCCGATTTGCTCGCCCTTCTCGCCGACATCGGCCGAGTCTTCCACATGGCGCGACCAGCCCGAGCCGGTCCACCAGATGACATCGCCCGTGGCGAGATCATTCCCTGTCAGGATTTTCATATCGTCAAGGCTCCAATGGATGCAAAATGATGCAGCGGCAGGCAATCGATCGCGTCGGCCTGCGACACGACGTCCCCCACCACGATAAGGCCGGGACTTTTCACCTGCTCGCGGCTCACCAGATCGCCAAGGTCGGCGAGCAGGGAGCGCAGCACGCGCTGTTCCGGTCGGGTTGCGTTCTCGATAACGGCCACCGGGGTCGCCGGGGACAGACCGTCATGCATCAGCTTCTCGGCAATCTCATGGGCTGTGGCAAGGCCCATATAGATGACCAGGGTTCGACCGGCGCCGGCAAGGCCGGTCCAGTTCTGCGCGGAGAGGCCCTTGCACTGCCCGGCGACGAAGCTGACGATGCTGGCATGGTCGCGGTGGGTGAGCGGCAGGCCGGCGGCCGCGCCGCCGCCGATGGCGGCGCTGATGCCGGGCACGACCTGGCAGGGCACGCCGGCGGCACGGCAGGCCTGCTGCTCCTCGCCGCCCCGGCCGAAGATGAAGGGATCGCCGCCCTTGAGGCGCAGCACGTCGCGGCCGGCCAGCGCCTCGCGCACGAGCAGCGCGTTGATCGCGTCCTGCTTCATCGAATGGCGCGAGCGCTGCTTGGCGACCGAGATCAGCTCGGCTTGCGGGTGCGCCAGCGCGAGGATGGCGGGATCGACCAGCCCGTCATGCACGATGAGCCGTGCGTCCGCGATCAGGCGCGCGGCGCGCACCGTCAGCAGGTCCGGATCGCCCGGCCCGGCGCCGACGAGATAGACCGTTCCCGGTTCAAAAGAGTGACTGGTTGCCATGCTGGCTAGATGCGCAGAGTTGGCGCAGACCGCAAATGACCCTTCCTTTAGCATGGCCTAGGGAATCTTTTTGCCGGTGCGAGATGATGAAATGAGGCGGCGATCAGCGCTCGGCGATGACAACGACCGGCCGTAAACCCACCCCGAGCGCGGCGCGCGGTTGCTCGACTTCGGTCGAGACCACCGGATAGGCGCAATTGTCTGCCGCATATTGGCCGCCGGGGCGATGATTGCCGGAAAGACCGATGCCGCCGATCGGGCTGGTGCGCGGCAGGGCGTGGGTCGGGCGGTTCCAGTTGACGATGCCGGCGCGTGCATTGGACCAGAAGCGATCATATTGCTCGGGACTGCCGCCGATCAGCGCGGCGGCCAGGCCGAAGCGGGACTTGTTCGCCTCGGCAATCGCCTGCTCGAACGACTGGACGCTGATGAGCTGGAGCAACGGACCAAGCAGCTCGATATCGGGTCGCTCGGCCACGTCGGTCACGTCGATGATGCCGGGGGTGACGAAGGGCAAGCCATTGAACGGACGCTGCATATGCTTGATCGGACGGCCACCGTTGCTCATCAGCCAGAGGAAGCTCTCGGTGAGGCTGTCGGCCGCCTCCATGTCGATGAGCGGACCCATATAGGGCTGCGGATCGGCATGGGGATGGTCGATGAGCAGGCGGTCGGCGAGATCGCGGATGATCGCGACAAGCGACTCGCGCAGGCCTTCCCGCACGATCAGCCGGCGCGCGGCGAGGCAATGCTGACCGCCGGACCCGAAGGCCGATTGCACGATGAGCGCGGCGGCGCTTTCCAGATCCGGCGTGTCCCAGGCGATGATCGGGTTGTTGCCGCCCATATCGAGCGCGAGCAGGCAATCCGGCCGCTCGGCCAGCGCGCGGGCGATGGCAAAGCCGGTGCGCGACGTGCCGGTGAACAGGATGCCGCGCACCGCCTCATGGGCGACGAGGGCCTCCCCCGCCGTCGGGCCGCCGATCACGCAGCGCAGCAAATCCCGGGGCACGCCGGCATCATGCAGCAGCGTCACGAGCATCTCGCCCGTCGCCGGCGTTTTTTCGGAGGGCTTGAAGGCCACGCCATTGCCGGCGATCAGCGCGGGGATGATCTGGCTTGCGGGAATATGAGCCGGGCGGACATGCGAGCCGATCACACCCAGCACGCCATGCGGTTTGTGGCGCAGGGCGGTGCGGGCGCCAAGCGCGCCTTCGAGACGGCGCTGGCCGGCGCGCTCGGAGCAGGCGCTCACGGCCTTGTCGACGCAACCGATTACATCGGCGACTTCGACATGGGCCTCCCAGAGAGGGCGGCCGGTCTCGCGTGCGATGCGGTCGGCTAGCGCATCCGCACCGGCGCGCACGCCATTGGCGAAACGGCGCATCGTTTCGACGCGGACGGTGAGCGGCCGCGCGGCCCAGATGGGCCACGCGCCAGCGACGCGCTCGACCTCGGCGGCAACATCACTCAGCGGCGCTTGCCAGAACTGCGCGCCCGTCGCTGGTTCGATGGAAGAGAGATGGTCGGACATTGCGACTCTTCATGCCTGCAATTGGTTGCCAGCCGCTTTACGACGATTGCTTCAAAATGTCGCCGGGCCGGTCGGAGGCAAATGTCCATGTGCCGCGCCCATTGCCCGGATCGCGGCGACTTTGGCGGTGAGCGGGCCCCAATCGTCGGCCGGGCTGGCAATGGCGGCCCAGAGCGCTTCCACCTCATCGATCAGCATCGAGCAGGGGGCGTCGCCTTGCCAATAGCTGTGGTCGAGTGCGCCGGGGCGCAGGGTGAGCGCGGCGGCGGCGGCGCGGGCCTGCGCCCAATGGGCGCAGGCATAAAGCGGGCCATCACGCTCGCCGCGCCGCCAGTCGAAGAAGAAACGGTCGATCATGACATCGCCCGCGCGCAGGGCCTCGACCGCGGCGATCACGAAGGTGCGGGCAGTGGTCGCATCCGGCGCGTCATGGCCGAGGCGCCACAGGAAGCGCGCGATCAGCCGCTCCTCATAAAGATCGGCATAGGTCTGCAGCACGGCGATCAGCGCTTCCTCGGCGGCCAGCGGCGCCAGCGATCGGGCGAGTTGGGCGAGGTTCCAGTGGATCGCGGCGGGCTGGCGGGCAAAGGCATATAGGCCGTTCTGGTCGAAATAGGCGGCGGTGAAGCCCGGCGTCCAGTAGGGCGTGAAACGCCACGGGCCGTAATCGAAGCTCTCGCCGGTGATGTTGATATTGTCGCTGTTGAGCACGCCATGGACGAAGCCGGCGACCATATAGGAAGCGGCCAGATCGGCAGCGCGCGCGACCATGGCATGCAGCAGTGTAACGGCGGGTGCATCGCCCGGTGGCGTTTCCAGCAAGTGGCGCAGGCAATAATCGGTGAGTCGCGCGATCTGGTCGGTTTCGCCGCGATGGGCGAGGCGCTGGAAGCTGCCGATGCGGATATGGCTGTGGCTCAGCCGCACCAGCACCGCCGAGCGGGTGGGCGAGGGCTCGTCGCCGCGCACCAGCTGTTCGCCCGTCTCGATGAGGGAGAAGGTGCGCGAGGTGGTGACGCCAAGCGCCTCCAGCATTTCCGTGGCGAGAATTTCGCGCATGCCGCCCTTGAGGGTCAGCCGGCCGTCCGCCGTGCGGCTATAGGGGGTGAGGCCGGAGCCTTTGGTGCCAAGGTCGAGCAGCCGCCCGCCGGCCGCTGCCGTTTCGCGCAACTGGGCGAAGAGAAAACCGCGTCCATCGCCCAGGTCCGGGTTGTAATAGCGGAACTGGTGGCCGTGATAGCGCAGCGCCAGCGGCGTGGGCTGGGCGCCGGCCAGCGGCTCGAATTTCCCGAAATGCGCGATCCACTGCGCATCGTCGAGCTGGTCGAGTCCCACCGTGGCGGCAGCGCGATCATTGCGGAATCGCAGAATATGCGCGGGAAACGTCGCCGCGCTGACCGGATCGGCCAGGAAATCCGCGATTTCGTCAATCGTGCGTTCGGGATGGTAATTGTCAGCTTGCAGGGCGATGGTCATGCGGCAATATGGACGCCGGGTGGGGAAAGGATCAAGCTTGGCTGGGTTCGAGGATAAATATTGGCTGTCGCAGGACGGTTTGCGCCTTCATTATCGGGACTATCCCGGTCGTGAGGATCGCCCGCCAATCCTCTGCCTGCCCGGCCTTACCCGCAATGCGCGCGATTTCGAGCCGGTCGCCGATCGGCTGGCGGGCGAGTGGCGGCTCATCTGCATCGAGCTGCGCGGCCGCGGCGAAAGCGCCCATGCCAAGGACCCGATGAGCTATGCTCCGCTCGTGTATCTGCAGGATATCGGCACGTTGCTGGACGAGCTGGCGCTGCCGCCGTGCATCGGCATCGGCACATCGCTGGGCGGCTTGCTGCTGATGCTGCTCGCGGTGACGCGGCCGGGTTGTCTGGCCGGCGCGCTGCTCAATGATATCGGACCGGACATTGCCGAGGCGGGGCTGGAGCGCATTCGCAGGAGTGTCGGCACGGGCAGCGCTCATCCCACATGGGTGCACGCCGCGCGCGCCGTGGCGGAGGTGCAGGGCGGCATCTACCCGGATTATCAGCTGGAGGACTGGCTGCGCCTTGCCAAGCGTCTCTACCGGTTGACCGGGCAGGGGCGGATCGCGCTTGATTACGACCAGCGCCTTGCCGAGCCGCTGCGCGCGCCGGGCGGCGCGGCGGAAGGGGTCGATCTGTGGCCCGCCTTCATGGCGCTGGGCGAGATACCGCTCACCCTGATTCGCGGCGCGCTCAGCGATTTGCTGACGGTGGAGACGGCCGCCATGATGCAGGCGCGATTGCCGCAGATGGACATGGTGACGATCCCCCATGTTGGCCATGCGCCCACGCTGGAGGAGCCGGCGGCGGTTGCGGCGGTGGCGCGGCTGCTCGAGCGGGTGCTGGCGCGGGCATGAGCAAACGGGCGGGCAAGACGGACAGAACTGGCCCGTTCCGCGTGCTGCACCTGCGTGCCAATTTTGAACGGGACAGCCGGGAAGCGCCGATCGTCCGGCTGATGAACCACTGGGGGCAGCGGATCAGCCATGACCTGCTGCTGGGTGATCCCTTTGCCAACAGCGCGCGCAGGGCGCTCGATCCGGGGCTGGCGGTGCGCTTCCTGCGCGAGCCGGTGCTGCAAGGGCGGCCGACCTCCGGCAAGCTGCTTGCTCTGGGGCGGTTGATGCAGAATTATGATCTGGTGCTCAGCTTCGGCTGGGGCGCGATCAACGGCATCATGGCCCATCGGCTGCTGCGCCGCGTCGAGCATTTGCCGCCGCTCATCCACCATGCCCAAGGGATTGACGTGCATGCGCGCGGCAGCGGCAATTCTACGCGCAATCTCTATCGCCGGATCGCGCTGGCCGGCATCCATGCGCTGGTCGTGCCTTCCAACCGGTTGGCGCATGTCGCTCAGCAGGAATGGCACATCAAGGCCGAGCGGGTGCATCAGATCCCCAACGGGATTGATGTCGCCGCTTATGCCGCGCCGTCGCCGCGCTCGGGCACGCCGGGGCTGGCAGCGCAGGATGGCCGGCTGATCGTGGGGACGGCGGCGGGCGCGGGGTCGGAACCGGCCGTGGGCCGGCTGATGCGCGCCATTGCGCCGCTGCGCGACCGGCTGCGACTCGCCGTCATGGCCGAGGGCGCCGACCGCGAGTCGATCTTGGCCGAGGCCGCCGCGCAGGGGCTGGACGATGTGCTGATGCCGCCGGTCACGCCGCTGCCGCAGGATTATCTCGGCCTGATCGATATTTTTGCCTTCTCCCCGGACAGCGGGCCGTTTCCGGTCTCGCTGGTCGAGGCGATGGCGGCAGGGCGGCCGATCGTCGCGCCCGATTTCGGCGATGTGTCCGCGATGGTGGCGCCCGCAAATCGCCGGTTCGTGGCGCGTCCGGACGATGCGGCGGGCCTGCGCGCCGCACTGGAGGCGCTGGCGGTCGATCCGGATCTGCGCGCGCATCTGGGCGAGGCAAATCGCAAGCGCGCGCGCCAATGCTTCGACGAGGCGGTGATGGTGCGCCTCTATGCCGGTCTCTACGGCGCTGCCATGGGAGACCCACTGGCGCTGATTTAGCAACTGTGGCAAAATTGTGCGGAGATTCGTGAAAATGCTGCTATGGGCCGCAAAACCTGCGCAGCCGGCAGCCGCGCCGCCGGGCCACTAAGGAGTTGATATTGTTCAAGGGCTTGAAGCCGATCGTCTATGGCGGTCGCGAAGTGTGGCCGCTCATCGAGGGTGGCAAGGGTGTCGCCGTCTCCAATCATATGAGTTCTGGCGCGTGGGCGGCTGCAGGCGGGATCGGCACTGTGTCCGCCGTGAATGCCGACAGCTATGATGTCGACGGACGGATGATTCCACAGCTTTATCATGGCCGCACGCGTCCGCTGCGCCATGAGGAGCTGATCAACTATGCCATTGAAGGCGCGGTCCAGCAGGTGAAGCGCGCGTTCGAGATGGCCGGTGGCAAGGGCGCGATCAACATCAACGTGCTCTGGGAAATGGGCGGCGCACAGCGTGTCCTGCAGGGCGTGCTGGAGCGCACCAAGGGCATGGTCGCCGGTGTGACCTGCGGTGCCGGCATGCCATACAAACTTTCCGAGATCGCGGCGGAGCATCAGGTCTCCTATCTGCCGATCGTCAGCTCCGGTCGCGCTTTTCGCGCGCTGTGGAAGCGGGCCTATCACAAGGCGGCGGAATGGCTGGGCGCGGTGGTTTATGAAGATCCGTGGCTGGCGGGCGGTCATAATGGCCTGTCCAACGCGGAAGATCCGCTGAAGCCGGAAGATCCCTATCCCCGCGTGAAGGCGCTGCGCGAGACGATGCGCGAGGGCGGCATCAACGACTCGGTGCCCATCGTGATGGCGGGCGGCGTCTGGCATCTGCGCGACTGGAACCACTGGATCGACAATCCCGAACTGGGGGCTATCGCTTTCCAGTTCGGCACCCGCCCGCTGCTCACGCAGGAAAGCCCCATCCCGCAGCAGTGGAAGGATCGGCTGATGACGCTGGAGGAGGGCGATATCCTGCTCCACCGCTTCTCGCCGACCGGCTTCTATTCGTCGGCGATCCGCAATCCCTTCCTGCGCAATCTGGAAGCGCGCTCGGAGCGGCAGATCGCTTTCTCCATGGAGGAAGCGGGCGATCATACGCACCAGCTGGACGTGGGGGTGAAGGGCCGCAACTTCTGGGTGACGCGCAACGATCTGCTTCGCGCGCGCGAATGGGTGCTGCAGGGCTTCACCAGTGCGCTCAAGACGCCGGACAATACGCTGGTGTTCGTCACCGATGAGGAGCGCGCGGAAATCCGCAAGGATCAGGCGGATTGCATGGGCTGCCTCTCGCACTGCAACTTCTCGTCGTGGAAGGACCATGACGATTATTCGACCGGACGCCTCGCCGATCCGCGCAGCTTCTGCATTCAGAAGACGTTGCAGGATGTCGTGCATGGCGGCGAGCTGGACAAGAATCTGGTGTTCGCCGGCCATGGCGCATCCCGTTTCAAGACCGACCCCTTCTATTCCAACGGATTCGTGCCGACGGTGAAGCAGCTTGTCGACCGTATCCTGACGGGAGATTGATGATGATGCGTTCGCCCGATATGCCGGGGCTGGCTGTGCTGCGTTACCGCGCGGCGGATTATCAGGTCATGCGCCCCGGCCGCTTCGTCATCTGCGCGGTGAGCGGCGTGGAAATCCCGCTCAATGAGCTGGCCTATTGGAGCGAGGCGCGGCAGGAAGCCTATCGCAGCGCGACCGAAGCGAGCAAGGCGCTGCTGCCCGGTTAAACCATCGGGGCCGGAGCCTCGTCATGAAGACCCGGCCCGCAGCATTGCCGGAATACGGCCCGAAACAGGTGGAGGCGCGGCTCCGACGGAGTAGGCCTCGCCAGTCATGCCGCGAGGTGGCCGGCGCCTAGAGCCAGCCGTCGAGTATCTGGTCGGGCGGGCGGTCGCCGCCGACCCACATGCGGATATTGGCGATGACGCGTTCGCCCATGGCGCTGCGTCCCTCGAACGTGGCCGAGCCCATATGCGGCAACATCACGACATTGGGCAGGGCGAGCAGGCGCGGGTCGATCGCCGGCTCGAACTTCCATACATCCAGCCCGGCGCCCGCGATCCGCCCCGCCTCCAGCGCCTCGATCAGCGCTTCCTCGTCCAATATGCCACCGCGCGAGGTGTTGATGATATGAGCATGGGGCGGCAACAGGCCGATCCGGCGGCGATCGACCAGATTTTCGCTCTCCGCATTGCGCGGCGTGTGGATGGTGAGAATATCGATGGCGGCGAGCATGTCGTCGAGATTGTCATGCCAGGTCGCGGCGAGTTGCGCTTCCAGCACGGCGGGCAGGCGATGTCGGTTGTGATAATGGATGGCGAGGCCGAAGGCGCGCGCGCGCATCGCCACGGCCTGGCCGATCCGCCCCATGCCAAGGATGCCCAGTGCCCTGCCGCCGATGCGATGACCCAGCATGCTGCTCGGGCTCCAGCCGGTCCACGCGCCGGAGCGCACCAGCTTCTCGCCTTCCGCCAGACGGCGCGGCACGGAGAGGATGAGCGCCATCGTCATGTCGGCGGTATCCTCGGTCAGCACGCCGGGCGTGTTGGTGACGATGATCCCGCGCGCGCGGGCGGCGGGCAGGGCGATATGGTTCACGCCCGCGCCATAATTGGCGATGAGTTGCAGCCGCTCCCCAGCCTGCGTGATGAGGTCTGCGTCGAGATCATCCGTGACGGTGGGAACCAGCACATCGCACGCCTGCATCGCGCTTTGCAGATCGCTGCGGCTCATCGGCGTGTCGGACGGGTTGAAGCGGGCATCGAACAGCTCGCTCATGCGGGCTTCGACGGCGTGGGGCAACCGTCGGGTGACGATGACATGAGGCAGAGCGGGCCGGGCGCGCCTGGACATGCCCGGCGCATGCGCCGATCACCCTGCCAGGGTCAAGCGCGAATTGGGGCGCGTCGCGCTCGTAAACTCGTGTCGAGCCGGTTGATGAGGCGAGGCGGGCGTGGCAGAAGCGCGACGTCCAGCGTCCATCGCGCAACCATTGGAGGATGATTCATGCCGCAGCGCCTGGCGCGTCTGTCCGGTGCCTTGCTGCTCGCGCTCGGCCTTGCCGCCGCCGCTGCTGCCGCCCCGTCAGGCAAGACGCTGCCCTATTGGGCGTCGCTCGCCAAGGGCGACGCACGCATGCGCGTTGGCCCCAGCCTCGATTATCCGGCCAGCTGGATCTATCAGCGGCGCGACCTGCCGGTGAAGGTGGTCGAGGTCTACAGCAACTGGCGCAAGGTCGAGGACCCGGACGGCACGCAGGGATGGATGCATGTGCGGCTCCTCAAGGATGAGCCCACCGCGATCGTGAAGGGTGATATCGCCCCGATGCATGATCGCGCCGCGTCCGGGGCGCGGGTGATTTACCGGCTGGAGCCCGGCGTGGTCGGCCGCTTGTCTGGTTGTGCGGATGGCTGGTGCGCGATCAATGTGAACGGTGTGCGTGGTTATGTGCTGGCGGACGAACTGTGGGGCGCGACCGACTGACGCTGCTTTTCGCGTGGTCGTGGCATTTTTTACACTTTTTCAGGCATCACCGCGCTTGCCCGGCGGGCCCCGATAGGACAGCATGACGCCGTAAGTCATGGGAGCGGAACAGGGTCGCGGCATTTGCTACTGTCACGCAATTATGCGCCATCGGGTGATCTGGCGGGCTATGTGCGCCGCTACTATGTTTTTCATGCCGATTTGCCGGATGATTTCGTCCTCATCGATAAGCTGCTGTCCGAGACCACCTTCATTCGCGTGCTCCTGAACGGTGACTGGGCGGCGGAAGTCGCGCCCGATCAATGGATGAATTTCGGCCGGGTGCCGTTGATGGGCGCGAACGGCGTGCCGCGGCGGGTGCGCGTGCGGGGGGGATTTCTCGTTGTCGGCATTGCTTTTCGACCCAGCGGCTGGGGCGGGATGTTCACCCAGTCAGCCTGCACGCTGGCCGATCATGCGGTGCCGCTCGCCGATTGTTGGGGGCCGATGGCCGACCGCCTGCATGACGATATTGCCGCCGCGCGCGACGATGGCGGCATCGTCCGGGCGATCGAGCAGATATTGCGCGAGCGGGCGGCGCGGCTGGGTGCGCCGCAGCCCCTGCCTGCCATGGCCGCGTTCGAGCAGATTGCCCGCCATGACAGCACGATCCTCGTGCGCGACGCAGCATGTCAGGTGGGACTGTCCATTCGCCAGTTGGAGCGGCAATGCTACGCCACCTTCGGCCATAGCCCCAAGGCGATCCTGCGCCGCAGCCGGTTTCTCGACATGGCGCAGGCGCTGCGCGGGTTCAGCGCGCCGAGCGAGGAACGACTCGCCGCGTTGCGCTATTTCGACCAGAGCCATCTCAATCGTGAGTTCCGTCATTTTTTCCAGCTTACGCCGGGGCAGTTTGAGAAGACGGGAACGCCGCTGTTCACGGCCGGCTTGAAGCTGCGCGCGGAGGGGGTTGCGTAGGGCCCGGCCAGCGGTCCGGCCGATGACGCATGGCCCATATTTTCACAGGGGAGCGGACATGGCTGGAGGAGGCGCGATGCCGCGACAGGCTACACGCTAGTGCCGGAGCGCCGCTGCTTCCCGCGCCAGGGCCTCCACCTTTGCAGGATCGAGCGGACCCTTGGGCACCACCCAGCTGCCGCCGACACAGCCGACGAACGGCTGGGCGAGCCATTCCGGTGCAGTGGCGGCGCTGATCCCCCCGGTCGGGCAGAAGCGCACGTCGCCAAACGGTGCGGCCAACGCCTTGAGGGCGGGGAGGCCGCCGCTGGTCGAAGCGGGAAAGAATTTGAAGCGATCCAACCCCAGGTCGAGCCCGCGCATGATGTCGGCCGCTGTGGCGATGCCGGGCAGGAAGGGCGCGCCCGCGACGATGGCCGCCTTGCCGAGCGGTTTGGTGAAGCCGGGCGAGACGATGAAGCGCGCCCCGGCTGCCATGGCCGCATCAAGCATTTTCGGATTGAGCACGGTGCCGGCGCCCACAACGGCGCCGGGCACCTGCGCCATCTCGCGCATCACCTCCAGCGCGGCGGGGGTGCGCATCGTCACTTCCAGCGCGGGGAGGCCGCCGGCGACCAGCGCCTGCGCGAGCGGCACCGCGTCGCGCACATTCTCCACGATCAGCACCGGGATCACCGGCGCCAGCGCCATCACATCATCGACTGTCATCATGGTTCCTTATGCTCACGCCACGCGGCTGCCGCGCCGTAAAGGCCGATCTCCGGGTGGATGGCAATCCGCACGGGGATGGTCCGCATCAGCGCTTCATAGCGGCCCTTGGCGGTGAAGCGGCCATGAAAGCCACTTTGCGTGACCAGAAAATCGCGCATCCGCCGGGTGAGGTCGCCGGCCAGCACCACCGCGCGAGGGCCATGCGCGAGCGTGAGGTCGCCCGCCACCGAGCCATAGGAAAGGCAGAACCGCTCCAGCGCGGTGCGCGCCGCCCGGTCCGTGCCGTCGAGCGCCGCTTGCCAGAGCGCCGGATCGTCCATCAGGACGACCGGCTCGCCGCTCAGCGTCGCCATCGCCTTGTGGAGATTGCTCAGCCCCGGCCCGGAGACGATCCGCTCCACCGAGACGCGCAGAAACTTGGCCCGCAGATAATCGAGAATGCGGTCTTCAAGCGTATCGAGTGGCGCGAAATCGAGATGGCCGCCTTCCGTCGCGACGATATGCGGTCGGCCGTCATCATAGGCGATGAGCGCGACGCCAAGCCCCGTGCCCGGCCCGATGACGGTGACGGCGCCGTCGCGCGGGAAGGGATGATCCTCGCCGAACAGCAGCGGCAGATTATCGGCCGGCAATCGCGAGACCGCATGGGCCACCGCCTCGAAATCATTGACCAGCTTGATCCGCGCAAGACCAAGGTCGCCGGCCAGGGTCGCCGGGCGGATGACCCAGCTCGAATTGGTGAGCTTGATCCGCTCCTGTTCGACCGGCGCGGCGAAGGCGATGGCGGCGCAATCCGGCAGGGGTTGGCCATCCTCCGCTGCGAAGGCGCGCCAGCAGGCGGCGAGGCTGGGGAAGTCCGCAACCTTGTATTTGCGCACCTCGCCCAGCGTGGGCAGGCCATCGGCATCCAGCGTGGCGCGGGCGAAGCGGGCGTTGGTGCCGCCAATATCGGCCGCGATGATCTCCCTCATTGCTCGGCCTCCATCGCCGCCAAGATGGGCGAGGCGCCGGCCTCCGCCAGATCGCTGTTGTGGCGGAACAGGGCGAAGAGATCGCGGCCGGTATCATGGGCGGGCGGGGGCGCCTCGGCCTGCTCCCGCGCACCCCACTCGGCTGCGTCGACCAGCGCTTCGAGATGCCCCTCCTGCGCGCAGACGCGGACGATGTCGCCATCGCGCAGCTTGCCGATCGGGCCGCCGCCCAGCGCTTCGGGGGAAAGATGGATGGCGGCGGGCACCTTGCCGCTGGCGCCGGACATGCGCCCATCGGTCACCAGCGCGACCTTGAAGCCGCGATCCTGCAACACGCCGAGCGGCGGAGTGAGCTTGTGCAGCTCCGGCATGCCATTGGCGCGCGGGCCCTGGAAGCGGACCACCACCACCACGTCGCGGTCCAGCTCGCCGGCCTTGAAGGCGGCCATCACCTGATCCTGATCGGCGAACACGCGGCACGGCGCCTCGATCGTCCGGCGGGCCGGATCGACCGCGCTGGTCTTCATAATGCAGCGGCCGAGATTGCCGGTGAGCAGAGTCATGCCGCCGTCCGGGCTGAACGGGTTGGACACCGGGCGCAGGATGGTGTCGTCGCCGGGCGTGGTGGGCGCCTCCGCCCAGACGAGCGCATCGTCAACCAGGGTCGGCATGCGGCCATAATCGGCAAGGTCGGCGCGCGCGACAGTCATGATGTCGCGGTGGAGCAGGCCGGCGCGCAGCAGTTCGCTGATCACCCATGCCATGCCGCCGGCTGCGTGGAAGCGGTTCACATCGTCCGAGCCATTGGGATAGACGCGCGCGATCAGCGGCACGGCGGCGGACAGCTCGGACAGGTCCGTCCAGTCGATGATAATCCCCGCTGCCCGCGCGATGGCGGGCAGGTGGATGGCATGATTGGTCGAGCCGCCCGTCGCGAGCAGACCCACGGCGGCGTTGACGATCGCCTTCTCATCCACGCAAGCTCCAAGCGGGCGATAATCATCGCCGTCCCAGCCGATCGCCGCGACGCGGTGCACGGCGGCGCGGGTCAGCTCGCTGCGCAGCTTCGTGCCGGGATTGACGAAGGCGCTGCCGGGCATGTGGAGGCCCATCACTTCCATCATCATCTGGTTGCTGTTGGCGGTGCCGTAGAAAGTGCAGGTGCCGGCCGAATGATAGCTGGCGGATTCGGAGTCCAGCAGCTCGTCATGGCCCACCGCGCCTTCGGCATAGAGCTGACGGATGCGCTGCTTTTCCTTGTTGGGCAGGCCCGAGGGCATCGGGCCGGCGGGCACGAAGATGGTCGGCAAATGCCCGAAACGCAGCGCCGCGATGAGCAGGCCCGGCACGATCTTGTCGCAAATGCCGAGCATCAGCGTGCCCTCGAACATGGCATGGCTAAGTGCCACGGCGGCCGACAGCGCGATGGTATCGCGGCTGAACAGCGAGAGTTCCATGCCGGCCTGCCCCTGCGTCACACCGTCGCACATTGCCGGCACGCCGCCCGCCACTTGCGCCGTCGCGCCCACTTCACGCGCGGCGATCTTGATCGCCTCGGGGTAGCGGCCATAGGGCTGATGGGCCGAGAGCATGTCGTTATAGGCGGTGACGATGCCGATGTTCATGGCGCCGCCGCCGCGGATCGCCGGCTTGTCCTGCCCACTCGCCGCGAAGGCATGGGCAAGATTGCCGCAGGAGAGATTGCCGCGATTGGTGCCGGCATCCCGCCCACGCGCAATCTGGTCGAGATAGCGTTGTCTTGTCGGCGCACTGCGCTGGATGATCCGCTGCGTGACGGCCGCGACGGTGGGGTTGAGGTCACTCATGCCAGCTTGCTCCATCGCGCTCGATCAGCGCAATGCCCGCCGAGGGCCCCCAGGTGCCGGCCGCATAATGCACCGCTTTCTGGCTGGAGGTTTTCCAGCCGCCGGTGATCGAATCGATCCACGTCCATTGCGCCTCCACCTCGTCGCGGCGCACGAACAAGGTGGTGTCGCCTTCCAGCAGGTCGAGCAGCAGCCGCTCATAGGCAATGCGCCGCCGCTCGCCGGCAAAGGCGTGGGTGAGGCTGACGTCGAGATCGACCTGTTCGAGCCTGATGCCCTCGCGGTCCAGCCCCGGCCGCTTGGCCATCAGCGCAAGGCGGATATTTTCGTCCGGTTGCAAGCGGATGATGAGGCGGTTGGGCTCGACCCCGCCGCCATGGCCATTGTGGCCGAAGATGCTGTGCGACACCGGCTTGAACTGGATCAGCACCTCCGACTGGCGCTCGGGCAGGCACTTGCCGGTGCGCAGATAGAAGGGCACGCCGTTCCAGCGCCAATTGTCGATATGGGCTTTGAGCGCCACGAAGGTCTCGGTGTCGGACGGGTGGCCCAGCTCCTCGGCATAACCGGCGACGAGCTTCCCTTTCACCGCGCCCTCGCGATATTGCCCGCGCACGCTGTGGGTGCGCACCGTCTCGGCGTTCATCGGGCGTAGCGAGCGCAGGGCCTTCACCTTCTCGTCCCGCACGGAGGTGGAATCCATCCGCGCCGGCGGTTCCATCGCGATGATCGAGAGGATCTGGAGCACATGGTTCTGCACCATGTCCTTCAAGGCGCCGATCCCATCATAATAGGAGACGCGTCCTTCCAGCCCCACCGTCTCGGCGACGGTGATCTGCACATGGTCGATCGCGCTGGCGTTCCACAGCGGCTCGAACAGCCGGTTGGCGAAGCGCAGCGCCAGCAGGTTCTGCACCGTCTCCTTGCCGAGATAATGATCGACGCGGAAGATGCGGTTCTCGCTGAACAGATCGCCAATGGCGTCGTTGACTTCGCGCGAGGAGGGCAGGTCGTGGCCGATCGGCTTTTCCATGGCGATACGCGTGGTTGGGCCGACGATGCCGGCGGCGGCTAGCCCCTGCGCGGTGGGAGCGAACAGGGCCGGGGGCGTCGAGAGATAGATGGCGACCGGCCCGTCGCCCAGTGCACAGGCGCGCTGCGCCAGCGCGGCGAACTGCGCGGTATCGCCCGCCGCGACCGGACAATAGCCGATCATGGCGAGGAACGCCGCCAGCCGCGCACCGTCCAGCAGTTCGGCCTGCGCATAGGTGCCGAGCGCTTGCCGGATGGTGGCGCGAAACGCATCCTCGTCCATCTCGGTCCGGCCCGAGGCGAGGATGTGGAACGGCACCGGGAGAAGCCCATCGCACATCAGATGATAAAGCGACGGGAATATCATCCGGTGAGCGAGATCGCCTGTCGCCCCGAAGAGGATGAGGGTGTTGGATTTTTCCGTCAAAATACGGCCTTTTCCGATGGTCGGCCCTGCGCCCGTGGCGATGCCTTGCTGCATCGACAGCTTCTATGGGGAGAGGCCTGCAGACGCAACTGGACCATCGTATTATATGGCGTGGCCGGTGCGTAAAGCGCTGGACGTGAGCGGATGGCTTGATTATTGGCGAGCTTCCTCAGCCGTGCGGGCGTGGTGGAACTGGTAGACGCGCCGGACTCAAAATTCGGTTCCGAAAGGAGTGTCGGTTCGATTCCGACCGCCCGCACCACCCATTCCTTAAGGGATGAGAGTTTGAGGGGCTGTGGGCCCGGTGCCTGATAAGGGCGCGAACCTGCGCCATTCCGGACGGCATATTTCATCACATGAGGTCCAGAGACCGGCGCTGCTCCGGACGAGGGCCATTTCTACGCCCTTGTCTCAGACGCGATTTTCCAGACCTCTTTGCCGGACGCGGACAAGACCGACGCAACGCGCAGCGGCCGGAGGTCCGGCCGACCTGGATTCGGTTTTACCGGTGGAAGGTGTTCAGGCGAACCCGAGCCTGGCGCGCTGCTGCTGCCAGCTGATTGGCAGATCGGTCTTGAGCAGCGCTCTGGTCGTGAGCGAGGCAGGCTGGGTGCCCGCGATGCAATGCGCCACGATATCAGGCGCGAGCAACGCGATGCGCAGCAACTGGGCTGTGCGCTTGCGACATTTGCCGAGCGAGGCCGCCAGCGACGTGATGCTGTGATTGGGCGCGACCAGCAACGCCTGATGCACCGCATGAGCTTCGGCGATGAGCGCAACCAGCGGCTGGTTGATGGTCCCCGCCGATCGATCCTGCGCATCGCGCACGATCAGACGCACATCCTTGCCCTGACGGATGCGGATCATGTGGGCGGTCAGGCGGATATCATCATCGCTGGTCAACTGCTTCACTCCGAGCCGTTGTTGCACACCGGTGTGATCGAGCGTCAGGATGATCCGATCCTCGCCGATGGCGACCCTGCCGATCAGCTGCTCGATGACAGACAGACGCCGATCGGGCTTGTCCAGATCGGTCGCGGCCTGCTGCGCTTTGGCGAACGCTGCTGGCGCGGCCTGAGCGCCAGCTAACGTCAGGAGGATGCTGCGATCGCTGAGCCAGCCTTTGAGCCGGTCGATCACGATGCGCTCGGCCTCGGGCGCGCTGATCCGCCAGGCGATGGCTCCGGCCGCGGTCAGCGCGCCGGGATGAGTGACATAATAGCGATAACGCTTCCCGCCTTTGCTGGTGTGCGAGGGCGTCATCCTGCGTCCCTCGCCATCTTGGATCCGCCCGGCGAGCAGACTGGGGCGGGGCGCTCGGGTATGTCCGAGGTTATTGCGACGCTCGGTCAGCAAGGCCTGCACCTGATCCCAGAGCGCGTCGTCCACGATCGCCTGATGCTGACCATCATAGACCGTGCCCTTATGGGTGACCTTGCCACGATAGATGGGGTTGCCGAGCAGATGGCACAAAGCGCCGCGGCTGAACGGGATGCCACCCCGGCCATGCAGATGTTTGGTGCGATAGCCATCCCGTGCCAGTTCCTCGGCCAGGGCTCGGGTCGTGCCCAGTGCGACATAGCGCGCCATGATATGGCGCACCTGCGCGGCTTCGGCCTCGTTGATCGCCAGCGCCCGATCGACCACATCATAGCCCAGCGGTGGGTTGCCGCCCATCCACATGCCCTTCTTCTTGGAGGCTGCGATCTTGTCGCGGATCCGCTCGCCGGTGACCTCGCGCTCGAACTGGGCGAAGGAGAGCAGGACATTGAGGGTCAGCCGGCCCATGCTGGAGGTGGTGTTGAACGCCTGTGTCACCGAGACGAAGCTGGCGCCGCGCGCGTCGAGGATCTCGACGATCCGCGCGAAGTCGGAAAGGGCCCGGGTGAGGCGATCGACCTTGTAGACCACGATCACATCGACCTTGCCGGCCTCGACATCGGCGAGCAGACGTTGCAGGGCAGGGCGCTCCATCGATCCGCCGGAGAAGCCGCCATCATCATAGGCAGTCTTCACTAGGGTCCAGCCTTCATGCCGCTGGCTGACAATATAGGCCTCGCAGGCCTCGCGCTGGGTATCCAGACTGTTGAACGCCTGTTCCAGCCCTTCCTCGCTGGACTTGCGGGTATAGACCGCGCAGCGGATCGGGCTGCGTGGCCGTTCACCTGTGATCGGTCGCCTAGCCATGGGCGTGCAGCCCGAAGAAGCGGGGGCCCGACCAGGCGGTGCCGGTCACGGCCCGCGCGATGGCCGAGAGGGAGCGCCAGCTCCGATCCTCCCAGAGGAAGCCGGACTCGCCGACGGTGACCGCGATGGTGCGACCGTTCCACTGGCGGACCAGCTGCATGCCGGGCTTGAGGCTGTTGTCCGGCTTGCCCAGTGCGATGCGGCGCAGCGCTTGCCGCTGCGTCGCTGTAATCCCGCCCATGGCCTGCTCCTGCAAAGCATGGCCGAGTAGGCGGCGCAGCAGGTCGCTGCTGACCCGCGGTGGCTGCGATCTCAGCGCTGTCTGCCAGGCTGTCCGTAACTCAGCGGCTGCCATGGTCGCCACGGCTGCGAGACGCTCATGCGCCGAGCCGATAGCAGCGGCGCTCACCGCACTTGTCGAGCAATATGGCATGGCCCTTCTTGCGCAGGCCGCTCAGCGCCGCGCGGGTGCTGTGTGGTAGCCAGCCGGTGGCCTCGGCCAGTTCCTCCAGCGAGGCGCCTTGCTCGCGACCAAGCAGGGTCAGGACCAGCATGGACTTGGAAGGCGTGCCGCGAGCAGAAGCCGGAGGCAGCGGTATCGATGGGAGCGCTGCCGCTCCACTATCGTCCCCGAGACCGATAGCGCGCCGTCCCGTTTTGGTGATGATCAGCGCCAAGCGCTCTCCCTCGCTCTCGCGCCAGACTTTGTCGGGCTGATCGGTGGGGGTTTCTTCGACGAGGCCGTGCTTGATGAGCGGTGGGATCACCTTGCGGATCCGCGCCGCCTGATCGGCAAGGTGTCCGGGCGGTGGCAACAGGCTGCCATCATCGCGCTGGGCGGCGGCCGAGAGCAGGACAAGCTGCAGATCATTGAGCTTTATCATGGGTGGTCTCCTTACGGAGCAGCGGCAGGCTGCTCCCACCACCCAAGGCCCTGCCGATCGGGAGCGGCAGGGCGTCGTCGCGGCACCGGGCCGCGTCCCACCACCAATGCTCGACGTGCAGAACAAGTCCAGTGGAATGTCGCCAAGGTTGGATGTTCCGGAACGGCAGCCTCGCAGACGCGAAACGGGATAGCCGACATTCGATTGCCTCGGTGTCGGCTTTCATGGCCAACCCATCCCAGCCGTTCAGCACAACATTTTTCGTGCTCAAGTCCGGCCTGTCCGCTTTTCCGACCAATATGTTTCCGTTGATCGAAAGCGGATACCGCCAGATCCTCGGAACAGTGGAGATAGCGCTTGGTCAGATCGCAGGGCGCCATTACCTTGGCGAGCGATTGGGGAGAGCGATTGAACCCTTGGCCAGTGATACCGGACGATGTCGTTGCTTGGTTCCGAAGCGTCTTTGCGGACGCGAACCGAAGCGTATGCGAGCGTCTTGTCAATCTTCCTAATATCCGCGAAACTTCACTCGACGATGGGTTGATTGAGGCGCTGATTCCTGACAGCGCGCCAACGTTACTGCCTTCCGGCGCGATCGTCCGCATGGACGCACACAATATCGGCGGCCTGCGTCGCTTGGGCGCCCCGCATTTGGACTGGGATTTCCCGCAACGTCGCCGTTGGGAAACTGCGGATATAGCGATCCTCGTATTCGTCTACCGACGCGACACGTTGGTCGCGAAAAAGATCGGCCTGCTCCAGTCCAAACGGCTCTTCCCAACTAACCAGGATGTCGAGGATGAGGACGAGATCGGTTTCCTGCACGGTATGAACGCGTTTATACGCCGTGACGGGCATCAGGCGGCCGCCGCCCTTCATCGAACCTATACCTTCGACGAGACCTGTACCTTCGCCGCGATTCAGGCTGGGCATCGTCAAATCGGCCTGATCGACACGCTCAACCAGGAGTTCGGCAAGGCTGTCTTCTACCTGCTCTACGCGCCACCCGAGCTGCCCTATACGGTCAACTATCCCCTCAACCAGCGCATCCACGTTGGCGAAATGCCGGTCGGCAACAAGGTGGTCGATGCCGACAATGTCCACATAGCCCTTACGGGGCTCAGCGAGGGCCAATCTCCCAGCTTCAGCCTGCTGGAGTCGGCTTGTGCCGGCCGGGATTGGCCCCTCGAAACCTGGGTGGCCGATCTGCTGCTGACCTGTCAGGTCGGACAGCAGTTCGATGACAGCAACGACGATCGCGTCCGATATTTCCTGGAACGCCGATCTGGCCCCATCGGGGCGGCGCTTGCGGCCTCCATCACGCTACCGGGCGAGAGTTGAACCATGCGAAGTGGCGATATTCCCTTCAAGTTCGACCTGACCGACTTGCTCGCCCGCGCCCGTCGCCAGATCGCTGGGCGGATCGGCGACGTAACCCTGAACCTTCCTTTCATCAGCATCGCGGTCAGCCCGAAGGATCGCGAACGCGCCGTGGCGTGCGAGATTGTCCTTCGCCTTCGCGACCGTCGCGTCCTCTCCGCATGGGAATGCTGCGACGATTGCATCGACAAGGCCCTCACGTCGCTCAAAGAGGTTCGGCAGCTCATCGTCGACAAAGAAGTTGAGCTCGCCGAGCTGCGGGATGGTCCGCTGTTCCTCCTGCTCGACACGATGGCGACCGGTATCCGCCAGTTCATGACCTTCGAAGAGCTGCTCCGGCGTGATGAAGATGCGCCTCCCCATCCGCGTTTCGGCGATTCTCATCGACCGCCTGACGTGCGCCAGGCCTATTTCGATGGGCTGGAAATCTTGCGCGGACATATAAGCCGTTGCCTGGGTCAAGTCGCGCTCATCGCCGGAATGCCGGCCCCGACTGAAGGCATCATCGAAAACTATCGGGGGCCGTGGCAGCTTGAAGCCTACGAAGTCCCGCCTCAGTTGCCGGCGCCGCCCGAATGAGCGTCGCCGCCGGTGATCCAGACCCACCCGCTGATCTGACCCGGGGCATCACAACGATGCCTTCCGATGCCGACATCTTGGCGGCAGCAAGCGAGTTCCGGTCGGCGCTTGATGCGATAGAGCGGGTTCATTGGGACCGGACCTATATCGACCGCTTTCCCCATGGTGCCTGCGGCCACTGCGCCGAGCTGCTCGCTTTGTATCTTCAACAGCGTTTCGGCATCACCGCTGACTATGTCTGTAACGAGTTCTACGACAGTGACGGAGCGCGTGAGACCAGCCACGCGTGGCTCGAGTGGAACGGGCTCATCATCGACATTTCTGGCGACCAGTTCGGTTGGCCGGCGGTCATCGTCACGCGCCAGTCCGATCTCCACGCACGGGGTGAGGATGAGTTGCGCCATCCCTTCCACCTCGATCCGGCATGGTGGGGTCAGCAGTGCGCTGGCGTGTGGGCCGCGGCTCAGCTGCATCTCGCCAAATTTGATGGCCCTCGCGGTGTTTCACCCGCGCGCCAGGATTGAGCTATGGCAGCCGGACCGAAGCGCCACCACTACATTCCGCAAATGATGCTCCGGCATTTCGTCGACGAGCACGGCCAGCTTTGGTTCTGGCGACGAACCTTCGAGCCCGGCGAAGTGAAGACGGTGTCGACCCAGAACATTTTCGTTGAGAAGGATCTATACACTCGCGTCGGCGCTGATGGGTCGAAAGACCTTTCGCTTGAAACCTTCTTCTCGGACCTTGAGGGAACGGGAGCGGCCTTCATTAGGCAGTTGTGCGAGATCGTCAGAAATAATGAGCTTCCCAAGCTCGATGATGGAGCTTGGGACTTCTGGGATCACTTCTTCTACTACCTTCAAAAGCGAACACCTGGCGCTATCGCGGCGATTGCCGAGCAAATGGGCTTCGGGAAGAAAATTGAAGCCACGGCGGCGGAAGTTAGGGCTGCCCGCGCCGAACGTGGGGACGACAGCGACCAGCCTGACCTTGAACAGTGGATTGCGAAGAACGCGATCGTCGTTGCTCAGGCACGAGCCCCAGGACCGGAATTGCTCGCAACGTTGAAGACCCTCGGACTCGCCATCTACCGGATCAAAGATCCAATGAAGAGCTTCATTGTTTCGGACGTCCCTGGAGCGACCGCGAAATTCCCGACAGGTAATGGCTGGTCACATCCAACCCTGTTCATTCCGCTCACGGCCGACATAGCCGTCGGCCATCTCGCTGGCGGCCGGCGCACCGAGGTCATTACCGTTGATCGCGACCAAGTGAGGCGGATGAATGTCGCGTCGGCGGCACGATCGACCGTCCTCGCTGGACGATCGAAGGCACTCCTGGCGTCTCTGTCGCGCGACGTGCCCTATGTCGGCGTGACTCCACTGGATTTCATTTAGGTCGCCGATGCAGATGCCTCCGCGAACGAACGACGCTTCAAATGGATGCTCATAGCTATATTGGTGACGGTCGATGTCTAGGAATAGCAATGCGTCTTAAGCCTTTGCATCCGAGCGCTGAATGTAGAATGCCATGGGCACTATCGGCAGGTGATGCTCGGAGCTAGACATCAGCAACAGACGATTAATCGTGTTATCTTGGATCCCGGTCGGCGCGAAAACGCAGGAAATTCTGCCGTCATTCCCGGGTTCCCCCCGCTTACGGAGAGCCTTCTAGGCCGCCTCATGTGTGCGGGCGAACCGGGAAGCGAGTCCCGTCTCGAAATTTGGCCGGGGACCGCGCTCCGCCACACCAGCCAGATACCGGAACATCTCGCCGAACAGCGCGGGATAGCCTGCCAATGTGCTCTCGCGCGCTATCTGGATAATGCGGTCGGGATTGTTGGGAAACAGGAACTCGGCGTCGGCGAGATTTCCAGCGAGCTGCCTGAAGCGCGCCGGCGGCGCTCCCAACCTCGGTCGCGCCGCGCGGATAATCTCCTGCCAGCGGAAGGCGCTGTCAGTCACGATAGTGGCCCCGGTCGCCTGCGCCAGATACATGGCGATCTCGAAGTTCGGCCCCATCTGCATCAGACGCATCTGGCCGCCTTCCTGGCCGTCGAAGATGCCGTCCTGCAGGGCCGTCAGTGGGTCCTCCTCTTTCAGCCGCTCCAGCGCGGACCATATTTCCGCAATGCCGGCAGGATCCAGATCGGGAAAGTTCTCACGCATCCGAGCCTCCTGCGCGTCTCGGGGCAACATCAGCATGTCGCGCATGAAGTCGACATGCACCAGCTCCTCCAACCGGGGCTCTCCGCGGAGGCTGATGTCGATCCCTGCTGCGCGCTCCTTCGCCATCGCCATGGTTTCGCACCGGAGATGGTAGTCGAAGGTCCACGGGTCCGGAATGAGGTTGATCAATCCGGCGTCCACCAGCGGCATGACGTTGAGGAAGAATGCCACAGCCTTCAGGAATTCTAGATGGTAGCTGCGCGGATGCTCGGTGGGCCGGCACTTCTTGGCCATGGTGCCTGAGTGGACGAACGGCGTTTCGACGATCAGCTCGCCGAAGTAGAGCGACGCGCCCAGGGCAAATTCTACGATGGACTGCGGATGGAGCGATCCGGTGTATACCGCGCGCGGCCGGCCGTCGGGTTTTGGCAGGAGCGATAGAAGATCGGTTTCGAGCGGCCAGAGTGCCTCGTAGAGAAAATAGACTTCCTTGATCTGGTCGTCGGTCAGCTCCCGCCTGACCGTTGTCCGGTCCTTGCCCGCGTCCATACCCAGGATCGAGAGAATGCCGCGATGAAACAAGAGATTGCGCTCGCGGATGCTCCGTTCAGTCCAGCTTGGCCGCAGCGCCTGTGGCCTAGACTTACAACAGACGCGGTAGGGATGTCCTGACCCGCAACCACAGGGCGCGCCTGACGCGAGTTCCTTCGTCGGCGGGACCTTCTTGAGAGTTTCGCGTTCCTTCTCGGTCCGGCCGAACGCATCTTGGTAACGGACGCTGCCGTCCTTGAACCCCATGTAGGTGTCACCGCCGAAGCTCCAAAGCTGGTCGTGCGGCGGGAGCAGCGTTTCAGCCAGGTCGGCCCATGATCCGGTAGCTTCCTGTTCGGGATAGAGCCATTCTCGCTTGCCCGCGGCTATGTGGCGCTGCGCCCGCGCCTTCAGTACGCGGTTGATCTGCGAGACCTCAAGGTTCGTGAGCCGGCGCGTGCGTATGATCTTGTCCGTCCGGACCATCGACTGACGGAAGTTGCGTGCGAAGGTCCGCTTCTCCAGCGGCGGCGCCGATGGATTTTCGGCATATTCGAGGTTGGTGAGAATGAGGCAGTGATCCTTGCTGAGTGGAAACAAGGTCTGCGACGCCTTGAGTGCGATCCCTGGATCACAAGGGAAAGCGCACTGCGGCGCTTCGGGCGGCAGCGCGTGGTTGTAGATCGTCACCGGATGATCGGTCAGGATGAATTTCACGTCGGCATCCTCGGCCGAGACGATCTCCCGCACGCTCTCGGCCCAGATCGTGGTGTGGAGCATGCGGATGCCCTGCATCTCCATCATCAGCTCGTTCTGGTGGAGCGCCGGATACTGCGCTCTCAGCCACGCCAGGCCTTTCGGTGTCCGCAGTTTCTGGATGTCTATATACTCGAAGAATGTCCCGAAATGCTCGTGCCAAGCGGCAATGTCAGTTCCTGCGAAGGCCCGGACCGCTTTTGATCCGCGCGTGTCGATATCTCCGAACAGCTTGCGCTCAATTTCATCGTTCACCTCCGTACCGAAGAAGGTGGAATAAAGGTCGGTCTGGAAGAAGCACCGCTTCGTAGGCGCGTCGAATAGCGAACGCTCTTCAATGACACGTCCGCAGGCGAGGATTTTGGTGGGGGGAGCGAGGTCGAGATAGGCCAGCGTCGAGCGACCAGGTTCAAGGAATCCCCTTTGATGCCATTGCGGGACGAAGTGGTTGTCTCTGGTGATCGCCATCTGAACCCACAATCCTATAGTCAGGCCGCGCACCGGACAATGTGAGCCGCGCCATCTGGCACATGATCGACATCGGGAAAGGCATCAAAAGCGTGCCAGCACAGCCTCCAGCAGATGCAACAATCGCTAAGCGGCGGTCAAATGCTATGCAGTGCAGCGCCTTCAATCACAATCTTCAAGCGTGACCCAAGGTCCCATCCCGTTCATGATCTTTCGGTCGAGAAATTGCTCGGAGAGCTTCTTTTCCGGATCCTTCATCGCTCGTTTGAGCGCCTCAATGTTGAGTTTCGCGTGTACGGTCCGGCGCCGGCCGCGTTCTGTGGTTGCCTCAAACTCGTCTGGGCGTGTGTGTATCCAGACATAGGCGCGGCGGTCGACACAGCGGAGCAACAGACCCCAAGCGGCATAAGCCATCTCATCGCTCTCTTCCGCCCAATAGCGGTCCCACCAGTATCGCGCGAACGCTTCAGACCGTTTCCAACGGTGCATGTCGTGTTCGCGATCCTCGCGTGAGCTGAATGTTGGCCCCTCTGGCCAAGGGGCGTTGAGCGGAAGCCGATTGCCAGTGTGATACCCTCGCAATTTTCGGGCCCGCTGACGACGCCAGACAACATTCGAAGCCTCGTCGTCGATTACGACTTTCTCAAGCAAATCATTACGATGGGTGATCCCGCCGCGATAGCGAGACTGAAGAGCGATTCGTCGGAATGGGCATTGGTCAGCTCGAACAATGTCTGCCAGAGTCCTTCCCTCGCTCCCGCTTTAGCTGTGCGAAAGACGATTAACTCCAATTTGTCGACACCGCCATGAGCCATATAGCGAGCGACAAAGGATGCCCGAAGAGCGTGCCATACGCGGTCGGCGAAGCCGCCTCCGACGACGAGCAGTGCCTCGCAAAGCGCAAGATAGAAGCCGTCGGCCAGCCTCACACGCCGTTTGAAGGCCGGCGTGAGGCCTTCATGCCCTTCGAGCCAGGCTGCGATCACACCAGGCGCATGGGTTATAACCGAAGAAAAATCGTCCGGCGTCAAATTGTGCAGGAACATGGCGGCCCCTGCATTGCGCGCCTGGTCGATACGCTCGACCGCTGTTTCGAGCGCACGGCGGCGAGCAGCCATTTGCTTCTCGGTGTCCAGGGCGTCGCGAAACCGCTCTATCTGGTCGCGACTGGGATCTGGCCGAACCGACACCGAAAAGGATCCCGGATCCTCGTCGCGCTTCTCATCATACACAAAGACATTCGATCCCAGATCCGGGGCTTCGTGGGGCGACCCAGCGAACACGGCGCCAATAACCGCCACGGCTGTCTCGACATCCGCGGGGGAGCCGCCTCGGATCGACACAGCGCGCAGGAGCAGCCAAGGCGCGATGGCCGACACAAGCTGGTCGAGCGGCAAGCCAACGTGTGCTTCCGCAAGCGCGAGCGACCCATAATGATTACACCAAAGGTCACCGTCCGGGTGCCACTGCCATTCTTCTTCAAGAAGGCGCCGTCCAAATCGGACAGGATCGGCTGCATAGAGGAGCTTTGCAGCGACGCCACGGTGGCGAAACTCGGGATCCAGCGCAAGGCGCGCCAACCAGTCCCAAGCCCCATCGCTCAGAGCAATCTGCGTCAGGTATAGTATGACCACCAGATTGTCGCGCTGCTTGCCAGGTGCGCCGAACCGCGCGATCAGTCCATCAACCTCGTGCGCGGTCAGCGGTAGCAGCACCTCGCCAATGTCCCGGTCGATCCCTTTTTTGAGGCCCGCATCCATGACCCGGACGACTTGCTCAATGGCCGGAAGTGTGTCGATCTCGAAGACTAGGAGCGTCCCGGCAAGATAGCTCTCCTCCACCTCGCCTGGACAGTTCGCAGTCGTGCGCAGAGTCCTCGCGGCAGCGCGGGCGGCATCATCGACAAGCAAATAATGGTCATGGGCGCGCAACCCGGCAAAATAGCCCCGTTCGGGCGGCCGCTCTGCAAAGCCATGGAGCTTTTTGCGGACGAGCTCTGCAAGAAGATCCGGCGCGCACCTCGCGAGCGCCGGCGCGACAGATTCCCAGCTGTTGTCCTCAGTCGTGTGGGACAAGGTGGTGTCGAGCGCGTTCACGTCGAAATCTGCCATTGCGAGGCGGAGTTCAGCGCAGAACAAAGCGGGCGGTTCGAACGCGGGATCGAGGAAGAACCGTGTCGCGCGCTCAATGCGTCGGCGCAGCTGGATCGTCGGATTGGCCAGCGTTTGTGCAGCATGACGCCGTTCCAGTGCGAAAAAGCTGAGACCAGGATTATCGAGATAATCTCGCTGATAGTCCCAGTTGCGATCGAGCGATGGGTTGAGACTGGCTGCCTCGGCCTCATTATCCTCGTCGCCCGACAGCCAGAGCAGCAAGGCGCCGACGCGTTTTCCAAGGTCGGGATGGACCCCTGGCTCGGGCGTCTGGGCTGCAATCTCGAACGCGCTCGTGCGCAATGCTGCTGCAGTTGCCACGAAGTCTTGTTCATTGAGGAGGCAAACCCATTTGAGCCCCTCCCAGAAATCCTGGCGATGTCGCAGGGCCGTGGAGAGTGCTGCAATTTCGAACAGCGGCATTGCCGCAAGCAATGGGAAGCCTGCGAGCAATGTCGCAATCGTGCCCTCGGCATCGCGATGCTGCCGTTCGACGAAGGTCAGGTGCTGCCCAAGGATGGTTCGTTCGCCATCAGCATCGGCTCCGACCCGAAGGATCAACCTCTCGGCCCGCGCTTTCTCTGAATCCGCATGGTGCTGCCCAGCCGGATCAACATCGCGTGAGGTGATTGCGAGCCAACGCACGGAGCGGCCGACAATCTGAGCCAGGGCTGTGGCGTCGGCGCGGGAGATGGTACGAAGCGCACCCAACGCGAGGATGCGCGCAGTACCAAGGGCAGCTTCGCTTGATCGCTCGATCACGTCGAGGAGGGGTTCGCAGAGCGGTGCCGCAATCCCTGCGAGCTCCGTGCGATGTTGCTCGGGGAGGTTCTGCGAGCGTAGCCATTCGAAGAGGATGGCAGACAAGATATGGGGCGCGGCCGGCATAGCAGTTTCGAGCAGGATCGAGACTGCCGCTCGCAGGATCTCCGCCTTCTCATCAAGGCCCGCGATCGGGTCGAGCCATTCGGCAAGCACCTCTTCGACCTTGTCTCCATCGACCGGGTCGTTGTCGGCCACATGTTGGAGCAGCGCGGCGCCGAGCGCATGCGCAACCAGCACCGGATTGAGCATGAACTGTCCTGCTGTGCCAGGTTGCGAAAAGTCTCCGCCAACGATCTCGCTCAGCCGGCGATACACTTCGGTGGCGCTAAGGTCAGGCCGCGAGATCATCGTGCCGAGATCGCCGATTGTATAGCAATTGGTTCCGCTCAACCGCCGCTCCGCGACCTGTGCGAGCCAGGCTCGCCAGTCGGCCTCGCTGAATGGGGCGCCATCGCGCGCGCCGAGCGTATCGCGACCATATTCCCAGAGCAGACGGTGGATCGTCACCTGGTCAACATCGGCCAGCCGCTCACGAAGGCGCACCACGAGATTGAACAAACGGGGCGTTCTGGCGATATCGATCAGATCATCGTGAAGGTCGGCGCGGGTGAGGCCTTCAGCTGCCAGACGCTGGTCGAATTCGCCCCCATCTGCCGCGTCATAGATGCCGACCTCGATCACGTCGGGAGGAACAAGGAGTCCCCTCATAGAGGCCAACCGGTCGCCGAAATGGAAATCCCGCGTGATCGCGATCGTGCGGATCCGGCCCGCGAAGTCGGGGCCCTGAAGCAACTTGAGCACCTCGAGCCATGGCGCGGCCGGTTCCTGCTTCATCCCGTCGAAAATCAGGGTCAGCACCGGGCCTTCCTCGGCCGGGCGCTCCAGCATACGATCGAAGCGCAGCTGCCAATGAGCGCCGTCTCGGCTCTCGGTGAGATCGTAAAGCCGTTCGCCAATGAAACGCTTCAGTCCCGCCTTTGAGATCGGGCCTATGCCCGCCATCATCGTCGAGGGAATGAGGAGGATCAAAGGCTGGACGTCGATACGTTCCATCGCCCATTGCAAGCTTGCCCAGGTCTTCCCCGTTCCCTGCCACCCGACAACGGCCGCGGGGGCGTCTTCGCAGGCTCGTCCCGCCCACCATTGATCCAGGGCGAGATGAGGCCCTCACGCCTGATTGTCGTCGGAGACGCGCCACCGGCCGCATTCTGGCCCAATGCCGCCACAGACGTACGCGGCGAGGTCCAGATTGCGGCAAGCTTCTTGGCTCCGATGGCGCGAAGCTGTTCAAAGCCCAGATTCCAGGCCTCAAGGTCGTCGCGGAGGCGATCCAGACTTGGGCGTCCCTCGACGGATAGGTCGTTTGCAAGGTCCCCCGGCTTCGGGCGACACCATGGCAGCCACGATGTCAGGAGCGGCCGTGCACAGGGCACCCAGCGTGGGGAACCTCTCGGCTTTCCAATCCATGACCACGATCGGAAGCCCGAGCCTATCCGCCTTGATCATCAGATCCTGTTCGAGTTGCTCCGGGGCCGCCCGCGTGGCCACGAGGAACCAGGCCTCAAGGGCGGGATCGCGGCTGAGGGCATGGTCGATCTCGCCGAGAAGTTCACGATCGGAGAGAATGGTCGAGCTATAGCGCTTGGTCTCGATGCGAAATCGGCGCCCCTGACGGCCTGACGGTCCGGCATCGCCGCCATGCTGGAAGCCTGATTTGGCCACAGCAATTTCCACGTCGAGCAGTTCGGAGATGAGCGCGGCGGCGAGCTTCTCGAACTGGGCTGGCGTGATGCCCTGCAGCAGCACCTTCAGCCGGTTCAACGCGAGAGCCATAGGAGCTGAGACGATGATCATGTCGTTATTGCCTGTCCTCTTCAACCGCGCCGTGATGGACTTAACGTACCTTTGCAACCGCTGACGAGGGATCTTGCCTCCGGACCAATGATGATAGCGACCGCGCTCGCCCTGAGGATTCTCAGGGCACTTCAATGTCGCCCCCTTATGGCATCGCGAATCCAGTCGGCGCGCGCTGAACGGACGGCAGCTTTTGGGACCGGCTGATCGAATCTCGAATGTCCGAGATGTCGGCGGCTACCGTCCGTCCGGTGCTGGCGGCCGGTTTCATTTGGATGCACGACTTGAGGTAGTGGAAAGGGCTCGTTCCGCTTTCGGTGCTATCCACCTCCTCGTTCGCTGGACTGATGTGCGATGTAAGGTTTGAAGCGTATCGCAGAACCGTGGCGATTCGCTCGCTGATCAAAGGTCGGCAGCAGCTGTTGAGCCCACAGTCTCGACCGGTGCGCTCCCGCCGTTTTCGATGCGAACAGGCGCGCTTCCGGTGCCGCTGACGCTTATTTTCCCCTCGATGGTCATTTCGTCCAATGAACCGCCGTCGACCGTAAGCGCATCCACGTGATCGCCTTCTGTCGCTACGTCGCCCCCAACAAAAAGTTGCCGTATGCGGCCCGAGGGTTTTACGCTGAATGCTTCCGCGGCGAGTTCCATGACGATCCCTTTCACCAACGACGGGCCGACGCCGCCGTGGGTGCGGACGTCCCCGTCTACCCTGATGATGCCAACCGGCTTCGATATCTGGATGCCGATTGACCCATCGCCGAAGGTTTCAACCGAATGCAGGTGCAGGCTCTCGACGGTACCGTCATATTGGTTGAATCCACGTGCGCCAAGACCGTGCGTTACGATCGGCGCTTCTGCCCGGAACTGATCGACGGTTCCAAAATTGACAAAGCCGATGCCGGACGGCCCGAAGCTTTCCAAAACCTGCCTGGCGACCCAGTTCCGAACGAAACCCCAATTATCGAGGACCATGTCGTTGACCCCGTAGGTCCGAACGCCGCGTTGGTTGATCAACTCTTCGACGATACACCCGAACAGGACGAACACACCCCCCGTAATGAAATCGGCGACGCCGAACGGCAGCATGCCCGTCGAATACACCTCCCCCGTCGTCAGTCGGTCGATCGCCAGCGTGCCGCCCGTGTCCCCGAATCCGCCGACAAAAATGCCGCTACCCAGAACTGGCGCGGATGGTGTTCCGACCGAAATATTTTCCAGCGTTGCCGTCAATTTGCTCGACGTTGATCCGTTCTGGTTAAACAGGGTGAATGCACCCTGGAGCACGTTGACGCCATATTTCTGGGGCTGTTCGGGAAAAGCGCGCGCATCGGCGAATGCGACGTGGATGTTCCGAGCCACGACGCGGCCTTGTTCGGTTCCAACGCGTGCGACGAGCCCGACCTGACCGACGACAATCAGATCCTCGAGTGTCATCGTTCCGAGGTCCGGCGTTCCGGCACGGAGAAAGACGGCTCTCGCACTCGGGGCCGTGATCAGACGCAGCGAGCGTACCGCATTGTCCCTGGTCAGTCCGAGACCGCCGCCCTCGGCGAAGTGCAGACCCGCTTCCGGACCGATCCCCCTGATCGCAGTTCCCGCCGGAAGCACGAGGTCATGGGGGCAGCAAATAGACCCTGTGACGGCGATGGATGTCGCCTTGCGATCGAGTGCTGCGAGGAGATCGGCCAAGGTTTTGGCAGTAACGGTATCCATGGCAATGTTTCTCCCGCGAATGCCTCGGATAAACACCGCATCATCAGGGCGGTTCCGGATGATGCGGTGGGGTCGCCGAAACTAAGCGATCGAGCTAGGACGGATCGATATTCAGGATTCCCAACGACACTGATTGCTGCTTCATGGGGTTCCGCATTGGGCGGGGACTGTGGATGGGTGTTAAGCCATACGAGTTGGACGAGGCGCAATGGGCAAGGGTAGCGCCACTGTTGCCTGGCAAGGAAGCCGCGGGCCTTGTTGTCGGCGCAAGCGGCCGATATGTTGCGACTGCGTCGATGAGCGGGCTTCACTCATATCGCAGTGACCGGGCCGGCCGGGCATTCGCTGCAGCGAAGACCTGGAAGCCGACAGTAATGAGGGCGAGGCCCAGTGCGGCTGCGAGTGTCGCGGCGCCGAGCCAGAGCGGCAGGGGCACGCGCTTAGCGAATTGCTCCAGCCAGCGGCCCATCAATAGGTAACTGAGCGGCAGCGCCACCAAGGCGGCGATCAGCACGGGCCGGGCGAACTGCCAGAGCAGTAGACCCATTATATCGCGCATGCCGGCCCCCATCGCCTTGCGCACGCCAATCTCGCGCGTGCGTTGTTCGGTCATGAAGGTGGTGAGAGCAAACAGACCCATCGCGGCAATGATCAGGGCCAAAGCTGCGCAGAAGCTGATCACCGTTCCTTGCAGGATGAGGCCACGATAGCGGTCATGTTCAAACTGTTCGAGGCTGTTGGTGGCGAAGGGAACGTCATTTTCCAGGCGGGGCCATAGCCGTTTCAGGCCTGTGCGCATCACCGGCAGATCCTCGGGCCTGCTGTTGACGGCAAGGACGCCAGCGTCGCTCCAGTCATTGTAGATAAGTTCGCCGGCGGGCGCGAGGACGCTCATCGGGCGGTCCGGCACGACGCCGATAATCTCGACCGACTCCAGCTTCGGATGTGTCCCCACTTCGAGCGACAGGGCAATTGTCTGGCCAATCGCCGCTCGAGGCGTGTCAAAACCGAAATGGCGAGCCGCCGTCTCATTGACGACAATGCGGTGCAGGGCCCTGTCAGCAGGGTTGTCCAGTGAGAAGACACGCCCTGCGATCGGCTCTATGCCGAAGGTCCCGAAGAACCAGGGATCGACTTCGACGAAGCCCGGCGTCAGGCGCTGGCCGTTTCGATTGACGGCGGTGACGGCGCCCTGCGGTGTGAAGTTCATCGCACCGCCTGACGCGCAGGTCGCTGCCTTGACGCCCGGCAAGGCGCGAACCTGCTCGACAATGTTGCGGTCGCAGCGTGTCACCAGCAGCAACATGGGGCCGCGCCCGGTACTCAAGGCCTCGCCGAGCGCAAGGTGCGTCTGCCGGTAGATTGTCGCGGTCGACACGACGAGGCCGATGAGGATCGCATATTGAGCGATGACCATTGCCTGGCGCACGATCCCATGGCCGCCGAGCCCCTGGGGACCACCCTGAACAGCAATTGCTGGCCGGAAGGCCGACAGGGCGAAGGCCGGGTAAAGGCCAGCCAGCAGTGCCAGAATGACGGCGAAGAGCAACAACAATGGGGCCACCATCGGGTCGCGCAGCAGATTGAAACGCAGGGACTGGTCCAACACGATATTGATCGCAGGCAGGGTGAGTTCGACCAGTGCCATCGCCAGGACCATGGCGATCAAGACATGGACCAGGCACTCCCCCAGAAACTGAACGATGAGGTCACGTTGGCTCGCGCCCGCGGCCTTGCGGACCGCGACTTCCGTGGCGCGCCGTCCGGCCCGTGCGGTCATGAGCGCGGCATAATTGGTGGCGGCCATCAGCAGGATGAGCAGGCCCACGATCCCGATGGCGCGAACGGTTGAGGGCGAGATGGTCGACTTGGCACTGGGCAGATCCGGGTCACCCGGACCCAGATGAATAGCGGCGATCGGCTGTGCCCAGATTTTGATCTTCGTGCCGCTTGCGGCTGCCATCGCCTGTATGGGCTTGATGATGGCATTGAGGTTCGGCTGGAGCGTGGCAGCATCCCCGCCGGGCTTGGTGCGTACATAGGTATAGACCAGGCCGCCCCCGTTGGGGACGGGGTGGGCATCCATATAGCCGAGGGAAGATCCCGCCGTCCGGCCGGAAGCGAAGATTTGCCGGTCGAAATGCGTCTCCGGCGGCAGATCGTCCAGCACCGCGGCGACGCGTAGCCGGGTGATTCTTCCCCGGCCGGCCAGCCATTCAAGCTCAGCCCCGATCGGCACATCGCGCCCGAAATAGCGGCGGGCGGCGGACCGGGTGAGCACGACATTGCCGGGTTCTGCCATTGCACGGTTCGGATCGCCGGCCAGGACGGGAAGTGGGACGACCTTGAAGAAGTACGGATCGACCCAGGCGAATTTGAGTTCGGTCACGGCTTCCTTCTGTCCGGCGCCGCGCAAGGCAGGAAAGCCATAAGCCAAGCGTGCGACGCCCTCCACGTCGCTAGCCCTGTCGCGCAGCATCGCGGCCAGCATGGGCGGCGACACCTGGGAAATGCGCTCGGCCTGGCCCGGCTGCGCGACGCTGCCGGTCAGGCGGTAGATGCGCTCATGACCGGGGATGAACTGCTCGTAGCTATATTGCTGACGCACGAACAGCCCGATGACGATGGCGGCAGTCAGCGCTAAGGCGAGGCCGGCAAGCGTGACGATGCTGTGCAGCCGGTTGCGGCCGAGGTCCGCCAGCACGCGCGTGAAGAGCGTCCGCATGGTCTCAGGCTCCGATCTGGGTCTGGCTCACCACCTGTCCGTCGAGCAAGCGGACGATGCGGTCGGCCTGATCGGCCTGGGCCAGCGAATGAGTCACCATGATGACGCTTGCCCCGCGTCCGACGGCCTGGTGCAGCAGGTCGATGACGGCAGCGCCGTTTTCCGTGTCGAGATTGCCGGTCGGCTCATCGGCGAAGATGAGCCGGGGGTCCGAAGCGATGGCGCGGGCGACGGCCACGCGCTGTTGCTGGCCGCCGGAGAGTTGCTTGGGCTTGTGTCGGGCCCGATGACTCATGCCGACCTGCTCCAGCGCTGCCGCGATCCGGCTGCGCCGTTCGCCCGCCGGGAGGCCGCGATAGGCGAGGCCGATCTCGACATTTTGCGCCACGGTCAGCTCATCGACCAGATTGAAGCTTTGAAAGACGAAGCCGATGGCCGCGCGGCGCATTTTGGTGAGCGCAGCCTCGGGAGCGGAGGAGAGATCCTTGCCCATCATTTCGATCCGGCCGCTGTCCGCGCGGTCGAGCAGGCCCAGAATGTTGAGCAGCGTCGATTTGCCGCATCCCGAGGGGCCCATGATGGCCACAAATTCACCCGTGCCCACGGAGAACGACACGTCGCGCAACGCATGGGTGCGCACGTCGCTGGTCTCATAGGCCTTGGAGATTGCTTCTACCTTCAGCATCGCGATCTTCTCTCCTCATTGACTGGTCAGGTCGATCCGCTCGATCGCGTCCCAGCCGGTGTAGCTCGATGTGATGACCTTGTTGCCAGGCACGAGGCCCGACAAGATCTCGACCTGCTCGGCATTGCGGCGGCCGATGCGGATCGGCCGTTTGACGGCATGCGCCCCCTTCATATCGAGAACGAACGCCCAATTGCCGCCGCTCTGCTCCAGAAAGGCGCCGGCCGGCAGCACGAGGCCGGGCTTGTCGGCGCCTAGTGTGAGGGTGCCGCGGACTGCCTCGCCCGCGACAAGTCCTGTTGGCTGCGCACCGATGAATTCCAGATCGACCGCAAAAGTCCCGTCCTTCACCTGCGGATAGATGCGGGTGACCTTGAGCGCGGCCGTTTGCCCATGCACCTCCACCGTCGCGCGCTGGCCGACGCGGACTCGGTCGAGATAAAATTCATCAATGCGCGCTCCGATGCGAAAGCCGGTATCGAGAATGACCGCGCCCAGTCGGTCGCCGCGATTGCGGTTCTCGCCGATCTTGAGGTCGAACGCCGTGACACGCCCCGTCGCCGGCGCGCGGACGGTCAGGTCATCCAGCTTGGCGCGCGTAATGGCGAGGCTGCGGTTCAGTGTTTCCAGCTGGGCGTCGATCTGCGGTTGCTGCCGGACGCGGAGCCCTTCCTGCCGGTGGCTGCGTGCGGTCTGGATGGCGCGCTGTTCCAGCGTGGTGTGCAATTCATCTTCGAGCTGGTCCATCGTCTCACGCGGCACGAAGCCACGTTCCGCCAGCGGCTTGCGCCGGTCAAGCGCACGCTGGAGGCGAACCTGGTCATAATCGATCTGAGCAAGCGCACGGTCATTGTCCCTGCGAGTCTGTTCGAGTTGCTGTTGATAGGCCTGGAGTTGCGTGATCGATTCGATGAGCCGGCCTTCCTGCGCCAGGATATCGAGTTCGAGCTGGGTGTTGCCGAACCGGACGAGCGGCTGGCCCGCCACGATCCTGTCGCCAGACTGGACGAACACCTGTTCGACACGGCCACCTTCCAGCGCATCGAGATAAATGATGTCGTGCGGCGTGACTTCGCCTTGCAGACTCGTGAGGTCGTGAAAAAGCCCGCGCGTCACGGTCTCCACAACCACTTCGTTGCGGGGGAGGCGCAGCGACGCGGCGGCTCCGTAGCGCACGGACAGGGCCACGACTCCGGCGAGGGCGAGCAGGCCGCTCGCCTTGGCGATGGTTACCGCATGTCGGCGAAGCCAGGGCCGGCCAATAGGCTCATCCATTGCATTGTTTGCTCCAAGACAGGAGACCAGTATGGCTCACGGACGCGCTGCGGAGAAACATCAGGAAAAGAGCATGTTGCGCATGAAGAGCGGCGAACCGGCCGGGGCCGGCTGTCCGTTTCCGGACAGGTGCCGGTGCCGGCTGGGCGCTCAGCGCCGGCAAGCGCTTGTTCGGCTATCATTTCTACCCCGCTGCGAGATGCGCTAGATTGCACATCATGCAGCCGCTCGGCCCCATCCTGCTCATCGAGGACGATCCTGCCGTGGTGCAGGCGATCCGGCTGGCCGTGCGCTCCGCCGGTGGCGAGATCAAGGCGATTGCGCATCCCGATGAACTGGCCGGCACCATGCAGCCTGGCCGTCATGTCGCGGCACTGCTCGACATGAACTTTCGGCCCGGCGCATATGACGGACGTGGCGGCATTGATGCGATCGCTCGGATTCGGTCCGCCGATCCGACCCTCGCCATTGTCACATTGACGGTCCATGGTGGGGTCGCGCTGGCAATCGAGGCACTGAAAGCAGGTGCCAGCGACTTTCTCCTCAAGCCGTGGCGTAACGACAGGCTGGTGGAGGCCCTCCGCGCAGCGGCGGCGCTTACGGCCCGGCTCCGCGCCGGCGAGGCCATGAGCCTCGACGAGATCGAACGCCAGGCCATTGCGCGCGCGCTCGATCGTCATGAGGGCAATGTCAGCCGGACGGCAAGTGCATTGGGCATCACGCGTCCAGCGCTTTATCGGCGCATGGAAAAACATGGCCTCTGAACGAAGACACGCCGTATCATTCGCGTTGCGGCTGTCAGCGCGCGGCGCTTTAGCGGGTGGGTTGATTGTGGCGGCAACGCTGCTGCTCTGGTCAGGGAAGCCAGTGTCTGCCGTGCTGGCGCTGGCGCTGGCCGTGGCGGTCGGCTTTGACCTCATGCGCCTCGCTCGGCACGCTGAACATGCCATGGCAGACGTGCTTGAGCAGTTGACCATCGGAGCTGATGACGAGCCCCCGCGGCTCGACCCGGCCTTCCGTGCGCTGGATGAGGGCATCATGCGGGCGATGGCGGCCATGCGCGCGAAACGGATCGGTCATGCCGAGCAGATTGAGGCCTTGCAGGCTCTGTTCGACACTGTTCCGGCTGCGTTGTTCGTCACGGACGAAGCGGGCAGCATCGTCCTCGCCAATCGCCCGGCCCGGGCATTGACGCCCGCCGAAGAAACGTACCTCGCCCGGCATAGCGCCTTTGCGCCAGGTGACGCCGCTGCGCTGGTCGCGGCGTCGGCGGGGACGAAGCGCCTGTTACGTCTGGCCGACGGGCGGTCCGCCCTGGCCGGCACCGCCCTTTTCACGCATGCCGATGGCACATGCCGGCGCCTCGTTTCGGTGCAGATCGTCGCCGAGGAGCTCGGCGCCGTCGAGGCCAACGCCTGGCACCATCTCTCGCGCGTGCTGGCCCATGAGATGATGAACTCGCTGAGCCCGGTCGTGTCCCTCGCCGAAAGCATGGCGTCGCTGCTGACCCAGCAGGAGAGTGCGCTTGACCGGGCAGAGATTGCCGCCAGCCTTGAACTCATGGGGCGTCGCGCCAGCCATCTGATGGGCTTTGTCGAGCGTTATCGCGCCATGCTCGACATACCCGAAGCAGTGCCGGAGCCCGTCGACATGGCCGAATTCGCTTCCGATCTCGTTCGAATTGCGCAAGCCAAAGCGCCACAAATCGCCGTGGATGCACAAGTCGAGCCGCCGGACCTGACGGTCGCGATGGACCGCCAGCTCATAGAGCAAGCGCTTATCAACTTGCTCAAAAATGCGGTGGAAGCTATCGCAGAAGTTGCGGACCCCGTTGTCACTCTAATCGTCCGGCAGGCCGATGGCGCAACACTCATCGACGTGGTCGATAATGGTCCGGGCCTGCCCACAGACCCGGACACATTGTTTCTGCCGTTCTATACGACCAAACCGGAGGGCTCGGGTGTCGGCCTAGCCGTGGCGCGCCAGATCGCCCATGCCCACGGCGGCACGCTGGCGGCGATGTCGCATGCACGAGGGGCTCGCTTCACTCTGAAGCTGCCAAATGGGCCCATGTCCGCACAACTCTTCACGCGTTCGATGCCGGGGTTGTGACGCTGGCGAACAGCGCAATCTTCGGCGCGCCGCCTTCCGCGATCGGCATCAGACGTGCGTGCCGCGTCTTTATTCCACTGCTTGTTGGAGGGCGTGGAGTCGATGCGCCGGGGCTACAGCCGCGTAATCAGACCGAGGTCACCGCAACCGACTGTCCTTGCTTCCACGCCGATTGATCGTCGAATGAACCACAGCCTTGTCGCGTTCAGTTTGACAACGGACGCAGGTGCGGACGCCAGGCAGCGCCTTGCGTCGTCGGTCAGGGACGTGGTCGCCGCAATCTTCACATTGATCGCTGCCCTCGCCGGTGGGCATGCGAGCTCGAGCGGCATGGACTGCGTCGTTGATTGTATCGTCGATCTGATCTTGCACCGCACCATCGCGTGACCATCCACCGGCCATGTCGATTTCCCTTTCGCTTCACACCAGGCAGAATCTGGGGACGTCGGATGCCTGATTCAATCGTCGGCTTTACGGCAATGGCTGGCAACGTCGTTAACGTCCGGGATCTTGGCGGAACCGGAGTTCAGGCCAGGGTGAGATAGATTTCGGCTTCGATGACCCATTCGTCGCGGACCTCGCGCCATTTCGCGGTGTAGCTGCCCGACGCCACGTGTTCGCCGGCGACAGTGACGGCTCGCCATTTGCCGTGTTCGAGCGCAACGGGCGCCACGGTTGATACTTCGATGGAGGCCGGCAACCGCGTATAGATCGCGCGGTCCGGCTCAGCGAACTCCTGCTTCCACGCATGCAACTGCGCTTTCCGGCTTGGAAGAACCGCACTGTCCGTGCCAGTGACAAGCATCGCTTCTGCAACCAGCAGGGGACTGATAGCTCCAAGATCGCCATCTGCTAGCGCACGATTGAATGCAGCTCGCCGCGAACGGATAGCAAGCTCAGGCACTTCCACTAATATCTCCCCGTCGTCTTCAAGTTGGTTTTTGACACCTGAACGAATGGTGACTTTCGGGCAATGCCTTTCGGTCGCTCCACAACTGCTGGCGGAGGCCGTCAGGGCTCAGAGCGGACAACCGATGCCCGCTTATTCGTCGGTTTGACCATCCTGCGTGGCCACTCTCGTTGCCATTCCTGCTCTCTCCGATGATCATCGCGCGCGCATAGTCATATCCGCCAAGGGGCGGCGAGGGCCGAGGTCGTCGGGTCCGCTGCTTTGTCTGTTTCATATCACCACGTCAGCTGGCCCCAGATTTCCCTTGAACCTTTGCGTGTGTCGAGCAAAGTGGCGGTGCTCCTCGTGAAAGCCGGGGAGCGGGGCGTGGAAACCCCTCACACAGGACTCGGTCGAGAGATTATCGGCCGGGTGGCATGCGCGCATGTCCAGCCGGCAACGGTAAAGGCGCATGCGCATAATCTTGAGCGATTTCGCACCAGCGGACTGGGCTAGCAAACGCGGATCAACGTGGCACTGCGCAAGGCCGCGCCATGACGAAGGCGGCTTTGACAAGAGCGCGCTCGTCCTTTCCGGTGCTATCGCCTTGCGAAGGGGATGATGAGTGGGCGCAGGTCGCGCGCGCCTCCCCTCTCTCAACCCGAGCAACATGCGCCTGCCTACCTCGTCAATGTGCCGTTTGGCCGCCATCAATCGTGAAGGTGGCGCCGTTGATAAAAGTGGCGCCATCGCCACACAGATGGAGCACCGTCGCTGCGATCTCCTCGGGCTGCGCAGAACGCCCACTCACATTGTTGGCGAAAAACATATCGGTGAAGTCTTTGCTGTCCGCCCAGTGCTGCGTCATCGGCGTCACCACAAAGCCCGGCGCAATCGCATTCACGCGGATGCCGAGCCGGCCATAGTCCACGGCTGCGGCCTTGGTCAGCCCGACAACCCCGTGTTTCGCGGCGATATAGGGCGACATATGAGGGTCCGCGATCAAGCCACCGACCGAGGCAGTGTTGACGATCGCTCCGCCGCCAACCTTCAGGAAATACCGGATCTCGGCCTGCATGGCGAGGAACACGCCCTTAAGATCCACGTCGATGGTCAACTCCCATTCGTCGATGGGGATCTCATGCAACGGGCGCTGCGGGGCGAGAATGCCGGCGTTGTTAAATGCGGCATCCATGCGGCCGAACCGATCCAAGCACGCCGCCACCAGATCCGTCATCGCGTCCGCGTCACGCACGTCCGCCTTTATCCAAACGGCATTGCCGGCCTGATTATGAATGGATTGCACCGTCTCGGCGGCACGTTCGTCAACATCACCGATCATGACACTAGCGCCGGCCGCCGCAAACGCCTGCGCGGTCGCTCGGCCGATACCCGTTGCACCGCCAGTGATCAGCACGGCCTTGCCCCGGAAGTCGTTCCCTTCTGCCATTTAGGCCTCCTCTCTCTGACCCTCAGACCATCTTTGGTCCGGCCTTTGTGAAAGCCGGCTTCTTTTTGCGCGCTCCATCGGGGTCTGATTGCCGAGGGAACTGTGCGGACGGCCCCGGTTGTAATCCGCCACGCCTCACATCTTACGCGAGCGTCGTCCAAGCTCAAGAACCAGAACGCGTTCACCCGGGAAGTCCGGGATGATGCGCTGGATCCAGATCGTCAGCACGAAGGCTATGCCGGCCACGCGCATCCCGGTTGAGATCGAGGACAGCAGACCGGCGGGCATAATTTCCGTCAGCAGGGTTATAAACGCAGCCATCGCCATCGCCAGCAATCCCGACAGCGGGAACTGCTCGGTGCTTTCCCGGCTCGCAGGTGCGGACGCCGTCCTCCGCTCGCTCTGATCCTGACCACCTGGCACCATGCTACTCACTTCATGATCTTTTTGCAGACCCAACGGGCGTTAGGCAGGTAGGTTACGGCATCATCTGGTCACATATGCCAAGATGCGGGGCACAAAACGATCCGGAGATTGCATCCATGCGCCCGGTTGAGCCCCTTGGAGTTGTAGTGCCGCAGCCTGTGGGCGGGAGGCTGGCTGCGGCATCCGGTGGTACCTGCTCAATTATCTCGCGTGCAATGGATGTCAGATGAAGATTCCCGACTTGCCAGGCGCAATGATCCCATTGGGATCAAGCGCGCGTTTCAACTTCTGGTCGACCGATCGCTTGACCGGGCCGTAAAGCTCAGCGGCCTGTTCCATGAAACCGGTGTTCACGCGGTACACAGCATAACCACGCTTGCCAAACTCACTCAGCAGTTTGCCGAAGCACTCATTGGCCTTCCTGGTTTCTTCCGGATCACCCTTGTCGAAGAGTACGTCGATGACGTGGTGCATGTCTCGCATGCCCACGATGAACTCGCCGACATAGTCGAGGCCATATTCGTTGAGGATGCTTTCCGCGAGCTCGACCTGTTTCTTGGTCTCGGAGCCTTTGGCTTGCGATACCGGCGCGAACCACATGGAGCCACCACCGCCGCGCCAGCGGTACAGGCCGAATTCCTGAAGCGTCATGTCGCCACGCATTAACTGTGCGCGGTAGCGGAACGGCTCGGTGTCGCCGGCTTCTGCTTCTGTGATGAAGCGGCCTTTGCCCAACTTATCGATCGCGCCCTTGATGATGTTCCAGTTCACGTCGATCTGCTCTGGCGTGCCGTATAGCGCGGCATAGACGTTCCAGGCGCCCATGCCTTCCTTCTTCTGGATCTCCTCCAGCACAGCCTTGGGCGTCGAGCCCGTGCCGTCATAATATTTGGAACGCGGAATGATCGCAGCTGCTTCCCACATCACATTGGCGATCACGAAGGCGTTGGGGATGATGCCGGCAATACGCAGCGGCACCAGCGTGTCGACAATCGCGTCGATGTCGTCGGCGTTGTCGAACATGATCGAGAAGGGTTTATAGGCCGGGGGTGCGGGCATCAGCCACATGCCCATCTTGGTGCAGACGCCGTAGTTGGACTGGGTGAAGATGCCGTCCAGATAAGGGCCGTAGCCCCATTTGAAGGCTTGCCAGGTGTTGGAATTTTCCACGCCACCCATGCCCGTGCGCAGCACGTCGCCATTGGCGAGGACCACTTCCATGCCGCACTGCATCATGAAGTGCTCGCCATAAGGCGTATAGCCCACGCCGCGATCCATGGTGTTGCCGACCGGGCTGGCGATGGCAGACGGCGCCGGGCAGGAGAGCCACAGCGGGATGTCGTTTTCCTTCAGATAGTTCCATAGCTGCTGATAGGTGACGCCGGGCTCGACCAGCGCGGTGCAAAGAACCGGATCGACCTCGATGATCTTGTTCATATGCTTGAGGTCGAGCACGATCTGGCCGCGCGTGCCCGGCGCCGCCGAGCCATAGCCGAAGTTGCGGCCGGTCGAGATCGGCCAGACCGGGGTCTTGAACTCGTTGCAGATCTTCATGACGCCCTGAACGTCCTCGACCGTGCGGGCGAGGACCGCCGCGCCGGGGCGATGGCTCTCGTCCGGCGAGGACAGCATGGTCTTCTTGTAGGGCGTGAGCTGCTCATCGCTGGTCAGCACATTGTCGGCACCGAGGAGTGCGCGCAATTTGGTCAGTGCGGCCTCGAAATCGGCTTGCGAAACGCCCTTGGGCAGGACTGTCTGGGTCGGATCACTCATGGTCTTTCCTCCAGCTTACTGAGCGTATGGATACGGGACGGCGGGCGGGGTCTTGGACGCCGAGACCAGCTTGGCCACGCCATCAAGCGTCGCATCGTCGAGCATGCTCTGCGGGAAGGCAGGCATGCCCCGGCTGCCATTGCGCACGAACATCTTCACGGCGTCGGCAGGTAACTGCCGACCGCGAATCTCCGGGCCAACGCCGGTTGCATGGCAGGACATGCAGACCTGCTGATAATATTGCTCGACCGGATCCTTGGGGATCGACTCCTTGCCGAGATAGGTGACTTTCTTGCCGCCTTCGGCACCGGCTTTGGGCTGGTCGGACGGCGCGCCACATGCCGACAGGGCAAAAACGGACGCCAGCGCGACGAGCATGGGCATGGTGCAGTTGGTCATGCGAAATTCCTCTCCGTGAGAGCCACATGGGCGCGGATTCCGAGGCGGTCGGGTTCGTGACGGCGGGTCACAGTTACGCCCGCCTGCTGGGCTGCAACATCGAGCAGGAAGTCGTCTGCTGCATCGAGGCGCAGAACGACCTCGCTTGCGACGGTCGGGAGCGCGGCGGCCATCGCCTCAAGTCGAGCGATCCGTGGGCCATCGAGCAGCACCGCCTGTGAGCCGAGGCCGAAGAGCGGCGCCCGCTCGGCCGAGACCAGCATGACCGGCGATCCCGCCGCATCGGCCCAATGCCATGCGACTGGTATGGCGGCTGCGGCCGCGACAAGTGATGTCGATCCCAGAAAGTTCCTGCGCGTGCATGTCAGATCGGGCACAGTTATCCTCCTCCTAGCCGATGCGTTCGTTGCCGGAGCAACGGGTTCATGAGAGCGGGACGTTCTGCCGCGCACTTGACCATATATGCCCGATCAATAGCAAGCGGCATGCCAAATCCGCCTGGCCCTGGAGTTCTGCGGATTTTGGCTCGAACGGGTCAACTCTTCCATCCCAAAATGCGAATGCATGTCTCATATCGAACGGTAAAAGGCGCAAGGTCACGTCATGCCGTCGAATTTAATACAGCCATGCAGGGGATCGGGCATGGCCTAGCCCAAAGCATTTTACGTCCTGGCTGTGTCGGGCACCAGGCAACAAGATATCGAGCGGTAAATTGTGATCCTCGAAAACGCGGCGATCATCGAGCCGGGTTGCAGCACTTCTGCGCCTTGCAGCCACCACTATAGGGCAGATCGACACGGCGTTCGGTACCTTTTACCACAGAATTGTCGGCGCGCGCAGGAAAGGCTGAGGCGGTGCCGCAAGATCACAGTCCTGTTCTACAATAGCCTGCGCTATGGCATGAATTATGATGATCCAGGTGCCACGTTGTACGAGAGGCGATGCCGCGGTCGCGGGTTCGGAAATCTGCAAATTCATGCCAAGTCGTTTGAATTTCCTGCAAGAATTACTGGGCGATACTGAGGTATATGTTTACAATTCCATTAAGGAGATTCGTCGTAATTGGTTCTTATACTGTCAGGATGGCGTCAATGATTTGGAAGAAATTTGGGCACTGCCGATCCGGGCGATGAAACACAGCGGCTCACGCACGGGCGCTTACCAGCCAGGCTTTTGCTGCGAGGCGGACACCATAGTCATCGCGATGGCGCTCAAATAGTTCGGCCACGCTGCGCTGGATGGCTGCGCGCGCGGCTTCCCCACGTGCCCTGATGAGATCGCCCACCTGCATCCCGTCGAGTACGAAGCGCGTGGCGCTCTCGGGATCGCTGCGCGGACCACCAACATACTGGTTACCGGTCCAGGCGTCGAACATGATGGCGGAGAACCCGGCGCTTTGCAGAAGGTCGGTCACATAGTCCCGATCACCCAGCGCGAAAGGGCCAGGCGCGCGTGGCTCGGGCGTTGGCATGTCGATATGTCGGCGGAGCGCCGCCATGATCTTGGCTTGCCACGGATTGTCCGCAATCGGCGCCCAGACCGCGATATCGAGTCGTCCGCCTTGGCGCACCATTTGATGAAGATTGGCAAAGGCACGATAAGGTTCGGAAAAGAACATGGTGCCGAAGCGCGAAAACAGTCGGTCGAAGGGTGCTTCGAGCGGCATGGCCGTCGCCGCATCGCCTTTAACGACGTGGATGTTGGCAAGCCCGGCTCGCCGGGCCCGACCATTGGCCGCCGCCACGAGGTCGGGCGACAAATCGAGGCCGAGCACCGATCCGGCAGTGCCGACCGCTGCGGCGATCCGTCGGGTCGTCCAGCCGCCGCCGCATCCGATATCGACCACCGTTTCTCCCGCGGTATAGCTGGCCTGCGCGAGCAGCGCATTTCCGATCGGTTCGATCATGGCCTCGAACCGGTCAAGCTGAGCAAGCCAGCGCGTGCCCGCGTCACCTGCCCAATCGTTGGCGGTCCGTCCCGCGCCATTCTTGCCGGCGTCATTCATGATGATTCTTCCCCTGTCATGCCCCTGTCGCCACATATATCCCAACGGCGATAACCAGCACGGCGAAAGCGCGTTCGAACAGCGCCTTGTGAGCGGCAAGTCGTCGCCCAAGCAGGATGCCTCCCGCCGCCCCGCCCGCGCCGCCGAGGATGAGGAGGGCGGTGAGTGGCCAGTCGACATAACCGGACAGCGCATAGGAAGAGGCCGTGGTCAGCACGAGCGCGGTGACGATCACCAGCGATGTGCCGACCGCATAGGCGAACGGCATGGCCGTTGCCGCGATGAGCGCGGGCACGATGAGGAAGCCACCGCCGATCCCGAAGAAACCGGCGGCAAGCCCGACGCCCAGCCCCATCGGCACGAGCCGGGGAAGCAGCGCCCCGGCCGTATCGCGTGACAGCCGCACATCGGGATCGTCCTCACGCCGCCGCTTGCGCAGCATGGACAAGCCCACCCCGACCATCAGCAGGCCGAACAGCAGCAGCAACCTTGTTCCGTCCACCGCTTTGCCAATCTCCGCCCCAAGGCCCGCGCCGATTACGCCGGCTGCTGCAAAGACCAGGGCACAAGGCCATTTGACCATGCCTGCGCGGGCGTGCCCGGTCAGGCTCACGGCCGCATTGGCGGCGACCGCCACCGCCGCCGTCCCGATCGCCGCATGGGCCGAGCTGACGCCCACCACATAGACCAGCAACGGCACGGCGAGGATCGACCCGCCACCGCCCACCAACCCCAGTACAATACCGATTAGTCCGCCTGACAGCAGCGCCAGCAGGATTTCCGCGGCGGTCACGATAGTCAGGCCGCCATGCGCCGGTTCCACGGCATATGCCGTAGCAGTCGCGCCATGCCGCACCAGCCTGCCAGCATCAGCCCGGCACCAACAAAGGCGGAAAGCGCGAAGAAGCCGGGAGCCACGAGAAAGCCGAGCGCGGCGCCAAGCACCACCAATCCGCCGGCGGCAAGCTGGACCTGCCGCATCAGTTCGAGCGGCTGGCGCGGATCAGCCTCCACCGCAAGCCCGGCGCGGCGCCATGCGACGATCCCGCCCTCGATCACATAGCAGGGGCCGCCTGCCGCCGCCGCGAGGCGGCCGGCATTGGCCTGGGTCCGCGCGCCTGAGCGGCAATGGAACACGACTGCACCATCGCCGGCGTCGAGCCTACCGATCCCTGCCACGGGCACATTGGCCGCGCCGGGAATATGCGCGCGTGCATGTTCATCCGGATCGCGAACGTCGATCAGCTTCGCGCCGCCTTCGATCAGCCGCGCAGCTTCTGCGGGGGTAACAGATGTGATCGTCATGGGATCAGTCCTCCTGGCAATAAAGTTGGTAGAGCGTGGCGAGCAGCGCCTCGGTTCGCGGATCAGCGATCCGGTACCAGAGCGTCTGGCTTTCGCGACGAAAGGCGACGAGGCCTTCGTCGCGCATCCGGGCAAGATGTTGCGAGAGAGCCGATTGGGAGAGGCCGACGTCATCGGCGAGATCGCTCACGGTGCGCTCGCCATGTTCGACCAGCTTGCACAGCACCATCAGGCGCCGTCCATTGCCGATCGCCTTCAGCACGCGCGCCACATCACCGGCCTTCGCCTCGAACGTCGTCAGGTCCATCAATGGCTTGAGCATCGGATCACCTAAAACTTAGATATTACTAATATAGAATATTCTAATATATAGTCAAGGAACGAACGGAGACGTCCATGACTGCTCAGCCGATTATCGAAGCGTTTTTCGACGAGCCCACCAACACGATCAGCTATCTAGTCGTCGATCCGGCAACGCACATTGCCGCCGTGATCGACCCCGTGCTCGATTTCGATCTACCCAGCGGCGTGGTCGATACCGTCTCGGCAGAACGGATATTGGCCACGGCGCAAGACAAGGGCTGGCGCATCGCCATGGTGCTGGAAACGCACGCCCATGCCGATCATCTTTCCGCCGCGCCTTTTATCAAGGCGAAGACCGGCGCGTGGATCGGCATCGGCGAGCATATTCGCGACGTGCAGAAGATCTTTCGGCCGGTGTTCGCTTTTGATGATCTCAAGACCGACGGGTCGGACTTTGACCGCCTTTTCACCGATGGCGAGCGCTTCGCTCTCGGCGCGCTGGAGGTGGAGGTGATGCACACGCCCGGCCACACGCCCGCCGATCTGACCTATCGGATCGGCGATATCGCTTTTGTCGGCGACACGCTGTTCATGCCGGATTATGGCACTGCACGCGCCGACTTTCCGGGCGGTGACGCGCGTCAACTCTACCGCTCGATCCGCCGCCTGCTCAGCCTACCTGACGAGACGCGGCTATTCCTTTGCCATGACTATAAGGGGCCGGGCCGTGACGAATATCGCTGGGAGACGAGCGTGGGCGAACAGCGCCGGACGAGCATCCATGTCCATGACGGGGTGAGCGAGGAGGCGTTCGTCGCCATGCGGGAGGCGCGTGATGCGACTCTGGCGGTGCCTAGACTGCTCTTGCCCTCGATCCAGGTGAACATTCGCGCCGGGCGCTTTCCGGATGAGGAAGCGAACGGCGTGCGCTTCCTCCGCATCCCGGTCAAGATCAAGGATGGGGCCGAAACATATCTTTGTATCCGGCCCTGAATTGCTGAGTGGAGCCCTTTAACGCCACCATGCCGACTCGGCTTGTCCAGGCGGGCTGATTGAATGAATATCCGATTTGTTGCTACCGCTCACAGCGGCACGTCGTCGTCGATCAGGATGCGCTGAGTAGCGCCGGACCCTCATACTGGGCGCTGCGCAGCGCCCAGAAGAACAGTGCAAGGCCCAGCGTGCCGAGGCCGATCGAGATGGGGATGAGATACCAGAGCGCGTTCATGGCGCTACCGCACAGCCCGATAGGCGTGCCAGGTCGCATAGCCGAGCCACGGGAATATGAGGATGCATAGGCGAAGCCGCACCGAGGATACCTTTTTTCTCTGCATTAGCATCCGCTGTGACCGCGGAGTTCGGTTGCGGCGCGGGCTGTATTGAACAGTCTAGCGCGTCGTGGCCCGGCGAACAGGAACAGGGGCGTGAAACCCCTTACGAGGCCGGATTACGCCACAGGCTGATATAGCCCCAGACCGCCGCTACAACCAAGGGTAGCACGCCGGCGAACATAAAGATGAGATCGCCCGGCATCCGCAGCCATTCGAGCAGGCGCGGCAGCTGGCCGCTGGTGAAGGCCAGTTCGCGCGCATACCAATAGCCATGCTCGACCACCGCGTGCAGCTGGAGCAGGCCGCCCGGCAGCAGGCTGAGCAGGATCATCAGCGCCAGGCCGCCATTGAGCCCCCAGAAGGCGATAGGGACCAGCCGCGCGATCCTGTTCCAGACCGCTTCGCGCACCGATTCCCGCAAGACGAACACCATCAGCCCGATGCCGAGCATGCCGAACACCCCCATCAGCGCGGCATGGCCGTGATTGGGCGTGAGGATCGTCCCCACCTCATAATAGCTGACGATGGGCGTGTTGATGAGGAAGCCGAACACCCCCGCGCCGAGGAAATTCCAGAAGCCGACCGCCATGATGAAATAGAATGTCCAACGATGGCGCTCGACAATGGCGTGCATGCCCTGCGTGGTCCGCACGAACGACCAGGCATCGAGCGTTATCATCGTCAGCGGCACTACTTCGAGCGCCGAGAAAACCGCTGATAAGGCCATGTTCATCTCGGTCTGGCCGGTCCAGTACCAGTGATGGCCGGTGCCGATCAGGCCGCCGCCAAAATAGAGGATCGCGTCCAGATAGATAGTCCGCAGCGCGGTGAGACGGCGCACCAGCCCCATGCGGAAGAAGAGGATGGCGACGATGACGGTCACGAAAAATTCGAAAAAGCCCTCCACCCACAGATGGATGATCCAGAAGCGCCAGGCATCGACGATCGTATAATTGGTGTCGGACGCGAAGAAGAGCGCCGGCAGATAGAACATCGGAATGGCGAAGCCGGCCAGCAGGAAGAAGCGAGCGAAGGTCTTGCGCGCCGGATCGCGCAGCGCGGGCGCCACCGCGCGCCACAGCAGCACGAACCAGACGCACAGGCCGGCGATCAGCAGAAATTGCCAGAACCGGCCGAGTTCGAGAAACTCCCAGCCCTGATGGCCGAACCAGAACCATGAGCCGGGCAGCCATTGCAACAGCCCTGCCCACTCGCCCAGCATGCTGCCCACGATGACGATGGCGAAGGCGCCGAACAGCAGATGGACGGCGAGCCGCTGGCCGGGCGGCGACTGGCCGCCGAGCAGCTCCGCGACGAACAGCGCGCCCGCCACGAAGCTAGTCGCGATCCAGAACAGCGCCGATTGCAGATGCCAGGTCCGCATCAGATTGCTGGGGAACCAGGCGGCAAGGTCGAAACCATAGAAGCTGCCCGGGTCCGCCCGGTAATGCGCCACGGCCGCGCCGAAAAAGACCTGGCCGAGCAGCAGGACCGCCGCGACGGCCATATATTTGAGCGTGGCGCGCTGCGCGTCGCTGATGACCCATGGGGCCATCGGCGCGGGCGCGCCGTGCCAGCCGAGATAATCGAACCGGCCGAAAGCGAGCAGCGCCAGCGCCGTGCCGCCGAGCAGCGCGATGAAGCTGAGCGCGCTCCAGATGAGCGCCGCGCCGGTCGGGCGATTGCCCGCGAGCGGATCATAGGGGAAATTATTGGTGTAGGAATGGCCGCTCCCCGGCCGCTCGGCGACCGAGCCCCAGGCCGCCCAGGCGAAAAAGGCGGTCAGCTGGCGGATCTCCCCCGCATCGGTGATGAGGCCGCGAGTCAGGCCGCCATTGCCCTCCGGACGCTCGAAATAGGCGGCCCAGCGCTGCTGCTGCGTGTGGAATGTTTCCACACCGGCGGGCGGCAGGGTGAGGATGCCGGTGGCCGGATCATAGCGGTTGACGCGCAATTGCGGGCCGACCTCGCCATCTATGGCGGCGCGATCGGCGGGCGGGAGCGCCTCATAGGCCATGCCGAAACGGGCGCGGGCGCGCTCCTGCGCGACGGCGAGCGCCCAGGCGTGCAGATAGGAGGCGCTGAAATCCGGGCCGAGATAGCCGCCATGACCCCAGATGGAGCCATTATCCATCAAGCCATATTTCAGGAATATCTGCTGGCCGCCGCGAATATCATCGCGGGTGAAGACGGGACTTCCGCGCTGGTCGACAATCTGCTGCGGAACGGGCGGCGCATTCTGATAGGTCTTCGTCATCAGCAGGCCGAGCACGCTGAAGCCCAGCACCATGGTGAAGATCACGGCCCATCGCCACCAGTGCGATAAGGTCTCGACCGGCCCGACCGCGTCGTCTCCCGCCTCTTCTCCCGCCATCGCCCCTCCTTTCGATCCCGCCCCGCTCAGGGCGAAAACAGGATCGTCAACAGCAGGGACGCGTCCTCCACCGCCTTCACGCGATGGCGAGCGCCCCCTTCCAGATAAACCCAGTCGCCGGCGGCAAGTTCCAGCCCGGCATCCGGCAGATCGAGCGCGACCCGCCCTTCCAGACAATGCAGCATGATATCGCCGGCAACCTCATGTGCCGGTATCTCCCGACCGGCGGGGATGACGAGGCGGATTGCTTCGAACGCCTTGGCCTTCACGATCGCGGTGGTCTGCATGTTCAGCAGATTCCTGCCAAGCGGTCGAAGGTCGACGATTTCGCCTGCCTGTGCATGATGTTGCGCCACCGATCATATCCTTCCGCCGTTTTCGAAATGCTGATTAACCTGAGGTGGTCTTCGATAATGGCTGAGCCAGCACCGGGGCGCGGTCAGCGCCGCAGGGGGCGCACATGGACGTCATTGTCCCGTCATCGGATTAGCCGCGGCCAGCGCCTGTTCGCGTATTGGCGGCGGTGGAGCGATGGCGACCGAATTTATGAATTTCTTATGCTCTTTCGCTGCGGGCCCAGCGATCTGGACCTCACGCTCCCAGCCCGCGGTGACAACAGACCCCCAAGGGCCGAGATCGAGACAAGTCCCATAGCGTTCCTGGATATAAGGAAGCGGGTCTACGCCGATCAGATCCGCCGTGGCATTATGACCCGCAAAGCGTCCGAGTCTCAACGCATGCTGGCACGACATCATTGCGTGGTGGCCGTCGCCATCCGTGGTTGCGTAAGCCGTATCCCCCGCGACGAATATCTCGGGTGCTTCCGGCAGTCGCAAGGTGCGATCCACCCGCAATCGGCCTAACTGGTCGCGCTCGCCGGGTAGCAGGCGCGTGAGCGCGCTTGCTTCCATGCCGCCCGTCCAGAGAACCGACTGGCTTTCGATCCGTTCGCCATCCGTTGTGCGGATGCCGCCCGCGTCGATTTCCGCGACGGATGTTCCGAGCCGCCATTCAACACCCTGTGATTGGAGCGCTTCGATGATGATCGGCCGAGGGTTGGTGCCAAGGTCCGGACCGATCATATCAGCCTGCTCAATGATGACGACACGAGCTTGGATATCCTCGCCAAAAATGGCGCGCAGCCGGGCTGGCAACTCGGCGGCGATCTCGATGCCGGTGAAGCCGCCGCCCACAACGACGATCATATTCCGCGCGACACTGTTCGGTCGGGCAGCCAGGCTATGGAGATGCGCTTCGAACTGGGCAGCCTCGTCGAGTTGGTCGATGCTGAAGGCGTGCTGGGCCAGCCCCGGCACGTCGGGTCTGACGAGACGGCTGCCGGCGGCCAGGATCAGGCGGTCATAAACAAGCGTGCCATGATATCCCTCCTGGTCGACGAAGTGCGCGACGCGGGCGGTCGGGTCGATCGCCTCGACGCTTCCCGCCACGAACGTCACATCCACGGCATCGAACAGCGGTCCCAGCGGGCTCGTCATCGCGGCGACGTTCGGTTCATAGAAACGCGGGCGCAGGTCCAGCGAGGCGCGCGGCGCTATGACCGTCACCTCGATCTCTTCGAGGCCAATGCCGTGCTGATCGAGCAGGCGCGCTGCCGACAACGCGCTCCATGTACCGGCAAAGCCGGCCCCCACAATCACGATCCTCTTCATACAACAGCACTCCCTGGACCTGTCGGTCGCACGACCGGGCCCGCTATGCGTCGTCATCCACGATGCGGCTCGATGCCGGCGCGCGCATCCCCGCGATGCGCGCGTCCTCACGCGCCGCGTATCGATCGGCAAACCAGTCACGGACCTGACCGGACATATCGGGTCCCTTGCTCGGCGCAGATCCTGCTAGCGAGATCAGGCTGGTCTTTGCCAGATTCTCTCGCATGGCCTTTTCCGCCCGGAGCATCACGGCATGGATGCCGCAGACGCCCCGCATGGACCATGCTGGCGGCTTTCCTTCGAACAGGGCGCAGCGCCCTCTGATCTCCTGGCAATCGAAGAGCGGCTTATGGCCCTCGACAGCATCCACCACGTCGAGAACGCTGATCCGTTTGGGCGGGCGCGCCAGCCGGTAGCCGCCGCGTATGCCGCCGCTGGCCTCGACAATTCCGGCTTTCTCCAGCTTCGAGAGGATTTTCTTCAGGAATGCGAGCGGCACGCCCTGCATCTCGGCCAGGTCGCGGCTGCTCGGCGGCTGTTCCAGCGGGCCCGCGATCCAGAGCAGGCAATGAAGGGCGTATTCCACGCCGGCTCCGATATAAGCCATAATAGCGACTATACTTGTCGCCATTATAAGGCGCAAGAGGCAGTGTCGATATGAAGTCATCTGGTTGGGGGAAACCATATGTGCTCATCGGGCGTGACAATGTTTCCTGCGGGAATTGAACGACGCTGACTTTTGGTTGAGCTCATGCACAGAAGGCACTTGCGCGACTCAATGTTATGATAATAACATGCAGCATAAGCCGCTGAAGGAGAGGCTCATGTCGACATTCAAGATTCACACGCACGGCCGCCTGCAGGAGTGGGTGGCGGACGCGAAAGGCTATTTCGCCGAGGAAGGGCTGACCGATTACGCATTGGGTCAGGTGGTCATGCCCAATTCGGCCACCGCCATTCCGGCCGGCGCCTACCAGACCTATGAGCAGGGGCGCGATGCCAGCATCAGCTGCGCCTGCCACTGGACCGTGAACATGGCGGCGTCCAACGCCCATGGCCGGTTCTGGAGCGAAGCCTATTCGGTGAGCCCGTGCGGCATCTTCGTCGCGCCGGAGAGCGGCATGACGAAGCTGAGCGATCTTGCCGGGGTGCCCGTGGATGTCGGCTATCAGTCCGGCAGCCATTATGCGACGATCCAGGCGCTGGAGACCGCGCTGGCGCCTGACGACATCCGCCTCAACTTCGCGGGCATACCGGATCAGCGCGTCACCCGGCTGCTCGCGGGCGAGAGCCAGGCGGCCACCCTGTTCGGCATCCAGCTTTATATTGCCGAGCAGCTCGGTTTCCGGAAACTCGCCGATACGACCTTCATGATGATCGGCATGGTGCCGGATGGCGTCGATCCTGAGGATGTCCGTCGCTATTATGCCGCGCTGCGCCGCGCCCAACGTGAGATCGACCTGCACCATCAGCGTTATACGCATTTCTATCTCAACGAGATACCCGAGGCGCTGCATGATCGCATCAACGTCGCCACCTTCGGACCGGGCGAACGCATCGTGTTCGAGCCCTATTCGCCCGAAATGTATGAAAAGACGCACCAATGGGTCGAGGAGCGGGCGATTTTCGATCAGGCGAAAGTGGGCCGCGCCAGCTATGAGGAAGCGGCCCTGACGCTCGGTTGAAGGCACGGCGGCGGGCAAGCGCTGTCTCCGGCTGGACAGCGCCCCCGCCGTGCGCGATGACGCCCCCATGTCATCACGCCCGGAAATCACAACAGTTCCATCGGGAGAGCCGGTGGAAACACTGCCCGAAGCCGGCGCCTTCATCCAGCGCCACATCGGCTATCTGCTGCGCCGTGCCCATGCCCGCGCCCGGGCGAACACCGCGCAGGCGCTCGCCGCGCTCGGTGAGCGCTCGCCCGTTCAGGCGTCGGCGCTGGCGGCGCTGATGAGCGGGCCGCTGACCCAGGCCGAACTTGGCCGGCGAATCGAGATGGAGCCGGCCAACACCCATGGCCTTGTCAAGCGACTGGTCACCGCCCAGCTTGTCGAGACGCATCGCAGCCCGGCCAACCGCCGCCTGTCGCTCGTGGCGCTGACCGCGGCGGGCGAGGCCGTGGCGGGGCAGTTGGAAGCGACCCTGGCAGGCGCCGCCCGCGCCACCCTCGCGCCGCTCGATGAAACGGAACGCCGCCAACTAATCGCCCTGTTGCGGCGGATCGCCCTCGATCCTGCATGATCCAACGAGCAGAGGCTTCATCCCGATGATCAGCAGCCGGGCGGGAGGAGCATTACGCGGGCGCCATCACCACCTTGACAATCTCAGACCATTTCGCGCCTTTTAATATAACAATTTTGCCGCTTAACGTGTAATTTAATTAATTATGTTGATGTCATGCTCGGTGCTATCTTGAGCGGGATCTGATGATTTTATTGCGATTTCGACGACCTCTGGAGGCGACAGTTTCTCGCCGGGCGGAAAGGTGAACTCGTCCAAGCGCGGCGCATTCGCCCAACGGAGCAGTTTTGGAGAAGGGCTGACATGGCACAGACAATCTACCCGACTGCGACGAACGATCTCGCGCAGTTGCGTCGAGAATTGGCACCGGAAGCGGCCGCTGCCTTCGAAGCTTTCAGTCAGGTGGTTTTTGCGGACGGTGCTTTGCCAACGAAGACCAAATAAATCATCGCGCTCGCCGTCGCCCATGTCACGCAATGTCCTTATTGCATCAAGGGACATACTCGGGCCGCTCTCCGCCACGGCGCTACCCGGCAGGAACTGATGGAGGCGATCTGGGTCGCTGCTGAGATGCGGGCCGGTGGCGCTTATGCTCATTCGACTATCGCTCTGACTGAGATGGGAACTGATCCGCCGGCAGCATATTCGCATTCATGAGAATGCGCGGCAGACTGTTGTTCTATCTGCGAGAGTTCCGCTTTTTATGGTCGTAGAAAGTACGGCCGCCGAACGGAGATACGGCGAGATGGTGGAGCAGAAAGGCCGCGATGCGGAGCCCGACCTTACCCAAGGGGTGACGCTCACCGATTTCAACGGAAAGGCCATGCTGCGCGGCCGGGTCGGCAAGAAGGCCGTTCTTCTCGCGCGACTGGGCGGTGATGTCGTGGCGGTCGGCGCTACCTGCACCCATTATCAGGGGCCGCTCGATCAGGGAATGATCGACGGCGAAACGGTGCGCTGCCCGCTTCATCATGCCTGCTTTTCCCTGCGCACGGGCGAGGCGATCGGCGCGCCGGCGTTCGATCCCATCCCCTGCTGGAAGGTGGAGCGAGACGGCGACAGGATCATCGTGCGGGATCGCATTCAACCCGCGCCGGCCCCGATCAACCCGGCCGGGCAGCCGGGCCGTATCGTCATTATCGGGGGTGGCGCCGCGGGCTTCGCCGCCGCCGAAATGCTCCGGCGACACGGATTTGGAGGCGCGCTCACCATGCTGAGCGAGGATGGCGACGCGCCGTGCGACCGCCCCAATCTGTCGAAGGATTATCTGGCTGGCGATGCGCCGCTGGATTGGCTGCCACTGCGGCCGGCCGGTTTCTATGCTGACAGTGGGATCGACCTTCACCTTGCCACCCGGGTGGACGCGATCGACATGGCCGGCCGCGCCGTCATGACGCAGGACGGCGGCCGTCATGCGTTCGACCGCCTGCTGATCGCGACCGGCGCGGAGCCTGTCCGCTTGCCCATCCCGGGCGCGGATCTGCCGCATGTGTTCACGCTGCGGTCGCTCGCCGACAGCCGCGCGATCATCGCGCGGGCGGAGCAGGCGAAATCCGCCGTCATCCTCGGCTCGGGCTTTATCGGCCTTGAAACCGCCGCAGCGTTGCGCCGGCGCGGTCTCGATGTCCATCTGGTGTCGCTGGACGATGCGCCGCTCGTGCGCGTGCTGGGGCTGGACCTCGGGCAGTTCATCCGTACGCTTCATGAGGCGCATGGCGAAACCTTCCATCTGGAAACCTCCATCGCCTCGATCGACCACGACAGCGTGACCCTCGCAAATGGCGCACGCATCCCCGCCGATCTTGTCATCATCGGCGTCGGCGTTCGTCCGCGCCTCTCTCTTGCGGAAGGTGCCGGTCTTGCCCTTGATCGCGGCATTCTGGTGGATGCCTGCCTCGAAACCTCGGCGCCCGGCGTCTTTGCGGCCGGTGATGTCGCCCGCTGGCCGGGCGACATCACCGGTGAAACCCGGCGCGTCGAACATTGGGTTGTGGCCGAGCGTCAGGGGCAGGTCGCCGCAATTAACATGCTGGGCGGGAAGCAGCCCTTCCGGGACGTTCCCTTCTTCTGGAGCGTGCATCATGATGTCACGATCCGCTATGTCGGCCACGCGCCTTCATGGGATGTCATTGAGATTGAGGGGGATATCGCCGCAAAGGATTGCATGGTGCGCTACAAGCAGGACGGGCGGGTATTGGCCATCGCCACGATCGGCCGCGATTGGCAGGCTTTGGAGCAAGGGCAGATGCTGGCGGCCGCCCGCGAATAAGATATCGCCGCCAAAGCGGACAGGCTGATGCAAGTTCAGCCAACGTTTCCCATGAAACTGGGAAATAAAATATTATTCTCCATGTGAATATGCGCGACCAGATCGTCGGCAAATTTGCCGAGGCCGGCATAAAGCGCCCGCCATGTCGCGCAACCATCGTCCGGCGTCCGCATATCCCTTGTCAGCTGCCGGATCCTTTGCAGGTCGGCGCCATGCTCTTCATGTTCCGCTATCATCGCCATGATAGGATCATGGTGCCGCAGACGCCCACCTCTGCGCATCTGCGGGAAGAGCATCAATTCCTCCTTCTGCATATGGATCGTCAGTTCACCGAGCATGCGTTTCAACAAAACGGCCAGCCCCGCCGGCACAGCCGGATGCTCATGTTGAACCTGCTCTACGCGTTCCGCCAAGCGGATAAGTTCTGGCAACTCCTTACTGTGCACGCGATGATAACGCGTGATGATCGTGTCGACGAGCGCAGCGCTGTCGATGTCCACCGATGGCCCGCTGTCCGCTTGCTGGAGCTTGGTGAGGTCGGCGATGATCCGCGCGAGATCAAGGAACGCCGCCTCGGCAGCATCTTTCAGCCTGGCCTGTCCATGGCAGCAATAATCAAGCTTCGCAGCATGAAATACCGCCGTCGCGCCCGGCAGCCTAACGGCGATTTCACCAAGCGACATGTCGGCCAAATCAAAAGGAAGCGCGGGAATTTGATCAAGTTCCACGACTGTCTCCATTCTCCCGTAAGCTGGGACGCCTGAATCGGACTAAAAGATGCATTGTAAATACATCATTAAGTTCGAGGCTGCAACTTCCGTGGGATACCGTCATTCACGACCATCGACGAGACGCCCGAAGCGCTCAGCAAGTGCGTTCCCGTTTGTGCTTCCCCCGTCCGGCAAAGATAAACATATATTTTTCTTGCATGTTTTTTCGATGGACGTAAATGGCGGCCAGCACATGTTTCTCAGCAGCGTGAAGGCGATGCTCGCAATGTATGACGATGGTCTGGCAAAAGTGAGGAGCACGCTCCAAACGGATCGGCCACCATGTCCCTGAGCCGTGTGTCCGGCGAGGATCAGCGCAACACCGGCTGAGATCCTCTTCCACATTTCACAAATTGTCCAGTTCGGCCCCACGCACAGCGTGGCCGGTCTCGCACATCCGCGAGATCCGGATGGCTTGAACGCAATCCTGGAGTAACCATGACCAAATTGCTCAATCCCCGCACCATCGCAATCGTGAAGGCAACGGCGCCGGCCCTGGCAGAGCATGGAACGCAGATCACCACGGCAATGTATGCCCGCCTGTTCATGGATGAGCATATTCGCATGCTGTTCAACCACAGCAATCAGGGTGAAGGTGGCGCTCAGGTCCACGCACTGGCCGCCGCGATCCTCGCCTATGCCCGCAATATCGACAATCTTCCCGCGCTCGGGCAGACCGTGGAGCGGATTGCGCAGAAACATATCGGCTATCATATTTTGCCCGAGCATTATCCCTTTGTGGCGACCGCGCTCCTGGGCGCGATCGGTGAGGTGCTGGGCGATGCCGCGAGCGAGGAAGTGCTGTCGGCATGGGGCGAGGCTTATTGGTTCCTGGCCGATATCCTCAAAGGGCGCGAGGCCGCGATCAGGGAGGAGATCGCGTCAGAGCGCGGTGGATGGACCGGCTGGCGGACGTTCGAGGTCATCGGCAAGCAGAAGGAAAGCGCCACTATCACATCGTTTATCTTGCGGCCGACCGATGGTGCGCCCGTCCTGCGCCACAAGCCCGGCCAATATTTGACCTTTCGCTTGAGCACATCCGGACAGCCGGCGATGAAGCGGAATTACTCCATTTCCTGTGCACCCAATGACGACTGCTATCGCATTTCCGTCAAGCGCGAGGCGAGCGGGCAGGGCGGCTCGCTTTTCCTCCATGATCGGGTGAAGATCGGCGACAAGCTCGAAGCAACGCCGCCAGCCGGCGAATTCTTCCTGAAAGAGGAGCAGCAGCGCCCCGTGATCCTGCTCTCCGGCGGTGTCGGCCTCACCCCGATGGTCAGCATGGTCGAGACCATTGCCGCGACGCGGCCGGGTCTGGAAACATATTTTGTACACGGCACCATGAACAGTGATACCCATGCGCTGGATAGCCATGTCCGCGCTCTGGCGAAGACCCATGGCGCGATTTCAATCGCAACATTCTACCACGAGCCGGGACCACGCGATGCGGTTGGCGAAACCCATGATGTCGATGGATTGATCACGGTCGACTGGCTCCGCGCCCATACCCCGCTAAAGGATGCGGATATCTTCCTGTGTGGCCCCAAGCCGTTTCTGAAATCGCTCGTCAACGGGCTGTCGCGAGCCGGTATCGCGGACGAGCAGATTCATTATGAATTTTTCGGCCCGGCTGACGAGCTGATCGCAGCCTGATGTCATGAGATGCATCTGGTCCATGCCGGTCGAGGCTTTTACGTGTTGACCGGATGGGCCAGCCTGCGGAGGCTCTTCATGGACCGAAATCGGTAGCCGCCGCCATGGGATGACGATGATGAATGATGAGAACAGCGCGCATCCGGGCAGGGGATGGTCCGCTATTGCCGATATGTCTCCCGCCTACTTCTCCTTGGTGATGGCGACGGGGATCGTCTCGCTGGCTGCATTCCTCATGGGGCAGCGCACGCTCGCCCTGACGCTCTTCTATCTCAACATCGTGCAATATGCCGTTCTTTGCGTGCTCTATGGCGTGCGCGCCGTCCTCTACCCACAGCGGTTCTTCGGTGACATGATTGCCCATTCGACCGGGCCGGGCTATTTCACCGCCGTCGCGGGCACCGGCGTCCTCGCCAGTCAGATGATGATGATGGGCGGGCCCCTCGCCGTCGGCAGGGGCTTGTGGTTGCTGACCGGCCTGCTCTGGGTCGGGCTGACCTATACGATCTTCACGGCGCTTACGGTCCGGCGCGAGAAGCCCGCGCTCGACGAGGGCATAAACGGCAGCTGGCTGCTGGCGGTGGTGGCCACGCAGTCCGTAGCGGTCACCAGCGCGCTTCTGGCCATCTTTTGGGCCCCTCATCGGCTTGGTCTCAATCTGCTCGCCCTGTCGATGTGGCTGTGGGGCGGCGTGCTGTATATCTGGCTGATGGCGCTGATCTTCTACCGCTACACCTTCTTCCCGCTCTCTCCCCGCGATCTGCTTCCTTCCTACTGGATCAACATGGGCGCCATGGCCATCTCCACCCTGGCCGGTTGCCAGCTCGTTCTGAATGCACCGCAGACGCCCTATCTGGCCGCGCTTCTGCCCTTCCTGAAGGGGGTTGTCCTTCTCTACTGGTCGGTGGGAAGCTGGTGGATTCCTATGCTGTTGGTGCTTGGCGTCTGGCGCTATGGATATAAGGCTTTTCCGCTGCGCTATGATCCGGTTTACTGGAGCGTCGTGTTCCCGCTCGGCATGTATGCAGCCTGCACCTGGCAGTTGGGTCGCGCCATGGACTTGGATTTCCTCGCCCCGCTGTCCCGCACGTCGCTTTACGCGGCGCTGACGGCATGGGCAGTCACATTTCTTGGCATGCTGCACGTGCTTGTGAGGCGCCTGAGCCACAGGCCGGTGTGAGGACTTATTTGCAATTCTTGAATAGCCCCTAGATTTCTGGACGCCTTCTATCTTAATTTTGAGGAGAGGAGACGACGATGGGGAAGCCCAATTTCAGCGATGAGTTCAAGCGTGATGCGGTGGCGCAGATTGCCGAGCGAGGGTATCCGGTAGCCGGGGTTTAGCTCCGCTGGCCTTCGGCTCGCAGCGTCTCTGCGTCAGCCCACACTCGCTGTATGCCTGGAAGCGGCAACTGGCGAAGGTGGCGTCTGGCGGATGCCGGCAAGGATGCCGAGATCCGCTACCTGAAGCGCGAGCTGGCTCGGATGACTGAGGAGCGTGACATCCTAAAAAGAAGCCACCGCGTATTTCGCCAGGGATGCAAAGTGAGAGACGCCTTCGTTGCCGAGCATCGTCATCAGTTCAGGTTTCGCTCGATGTGTCGGTGCCTGCACATCCAACCGAGTGGTTTCTATGCTTGGCAGAAGAGCCCGCTGAGCCAGCGGGCTCGGGACGGTGCCCGGCAGACAGAGCGATGACCTGCTGGATTACGGCGAGAGCTGTTGCCCAAACCGCGTTGCCCGGTTGACTAGATGTTTGGTCCCGCTGATTGATGGTGCATTATCCGCGGGCGAGTGGAGAGATGCACTATGGGCCAGATTCTACACGGCAGCGCCACGACGACAGAGGCAGTCCGTCAAGCGATACAGCATAGTGAAGAGAGCCTGAGGGCGCTGGCGAAGCGCCACGGGGTCAACCAGAAGACGATCGCCAAGTGGAGAAAGCGGTCCTCGACAGCCGATCTGCGTACCGGGCCGAAGGAACCGAGGTCCACGATCCTGACGATCGAGGAGGAGGAGGCGGTGGCCATACGTCGCTGCCGCTGGACGAGGGACTGTCTCTATGCGCTATAGGCGAGGATCCCTCATCTGACGCGCTCCTCGCTTCACCGCTGCCTGCAACGTCATGGCATCAGTCGGGTGCCCGACGTCGATGGCGACAAGCCGGCCAGAAAGAAGTTCAAGGCGTATCCGATCGGTTACTTCCACGTCGATCTTGCCGAGGTAAGGACTGAGCAGGGCAAACTCTACCTGTTGGTGGCCATCGACCGGACGTCCAAGTTCGCCTTTGACGAACTCCATGAAAAAGCCACCCGCCGGGTCGCCGGTGACTTTCTGCGCCATCTCGCCGCAGCCGTGCCGTACCGGATCCACATCGTGCTCACCGACAATGGGACGCATTTCACCGACCCGACCGGCGATGGCTGGACGCCTGAAGACATCAAGGAAATGCGGGCACAAAAGTTGCCGTTCCGCTGCCATGCCTTCGAAGCCGCATGCGTCGACCTCGACATCGAACACCGCCTCACCAAGCCACGTCACCCGTGGACGAACGGCCAGGTCGAACGGATGAACCGGACGATCAAGGAGGTGACCGTCAAACGCTATCATTACGAAACGCACGACCAACTCCGGCAGCATCTCACCGACTTCGTCGCCGCCTACAACTTCGCTCGTCGCCTTAAGACCCTCCATGGTCTCACGCCCTACGAAGCAATCTGTAAAGCGTGGACGGCTGAGCCAAATCAATTCATATCAAATCCGCACCATCAATCACCGGGACCAAACAACTAGGCTGGCAGGTATCAAGGCGTAAATCGGCTACAAGCGCAGGCCCAGAAGCTATGGTGGCAAGCTGTCTCTAGCTGTCGACAACATTCTGGATGGGTGGCTGCGTCAGATCGGACCTGGGTAACGCGCAGTTCACCAGCATCTAGAAAAATAGGGGTTGCTCAGTATAATAGCTCGCCTCGCGTATAATGAAATTGCGCGAGGCGAGCTATTCTTGGAATATAAGTTACCAGCTTCCGCTCGGTGCGCCTGGGGCTGCGCGATGATCAAGTTGCTCGTTGAAAATCTCGCGGCGACTGAATAGCCATTTGCCATCGACTCTGATCAGCTGATCTTCATAATGACCATAAGCGGAAATTTGTGCCCGCCGTTCCGGGTTATTGTTGTTAACGGATGTCCAGTAAGATTTGGCAATCGCTTTGTCGCCGTCCACTTCGACGATCAGGTTGGTGATATTGTGACGTCCGCGTGCCGGCCGAAGCTGGGACGTATCCTTTTTTTGAGCTTCTTCCGCACGCGCCCGCAGGCTGTTCACCATGTCACGGATGGCCTCGCGACCCTGTAATTCACCCGCTGCATAGACAAGGATGCCGTCCTTTGTGAAGGTTGAGGCATAGGTGTCTGCGTCGCGCCCATCCAGCGCAAAGAGATAGCGAGCCGCCAAATTTTCGATTTCCGCTCGATCTGCCGCATAGGCCTGCCCCTTAGACGCCGCCATGGAGGGCAGGGGCATCAGCATAAGCGCCATAGCGAACTTCAGGGCCAGCGACGGCCGAACATGACGCATAAAGTCTCTCCATCATAGAGCCGCCTTCATCGACTGGCGGCTCATACCGATATGCAAACTCTGCGCCAATTCCTCTGGCGCTTGTGCTTATGGCCTTTTGCAAGTCGCAGATGATGCAACTGCATTCGACAATGCGCTAGAGTTTATCGACGGCGACACCAAGTGCGCGTGAGCGATATTCGAACTGATGACGTTTCATGCCGATCATGCGGGCGGCCGCGGACAAATTGCCGTCCGATCGCCTAAGAGCCTTGGAGGCGATCGACCGAAAAAGATCATCTTCAAAGCTGGCAATGGTCATATCGCTTCTTGTTGTTTTATCATCGAAAAATCTATCTGCGAGCAAATCGACATCGATGTTTTCGTGATTTTCTACGATCGGCTTTTGTGCAGCATTGCCGTTGAGTTTTCCTTCCTCGCCCAGGAAAAATATCTGGACATGCCCATCCCCGATTTCAGAAAAGACATGGGATAGTTCGATCGGATCACCGTCCGACAATATGACGGCACGCTCGATCAGGTTTTTCAGTTCCCTGATGTTCCCGGGAAAACGATAGTTGAGGAGCGCGCGATAGGCACGATTGGTAAATCCGGGAATCGGCTTGTCATAAATTTCTGAAAAATGACGTAGAAAATGGTCGAGTAGCATCGGTATATCGTCGCGCCGCTCGCGAAGCGGGGGCAGGTTGATCGGGAATACATTCAGTCGATAGAAGAGATCTTCCCTGAAATCGCCAGTCTTGACGGCGTTGACCAGGGAATCGTTGGTGGCGGCAATAATCCGGACATCGACCTTGATCGTCTTGGTGCCGCCAATGCGTTCAAGCTCACCTTCCTGAAGCACACGCAGCAATTTTGCCTGAGCCACCAGCGTGAGCGTGCTAATCTCATCGAGGAATAATGTGCCGCCGCACGCACGCTCAAACCGGCCGATACGCGTTTGGGCAGCACCCGTAAAAGCGCCTTTCTCGGCGCCGAACAGTTCGGATTCGATCAGCGTATCCGGGATTGCGGCGCAATTGATGGCGATGAACGGGCTGGAACTGCGTTTGCTGCTATTGTGCAACTCTCGGGCGAAAAGCTCCTTGCCGACCCCGCTCTCCCCTGTGAGGAGAACGGTTGCTCTGGTTGGAGCCACAGCCCGAAGTTGATGCAGGGCGGATTTGATGGATGGCGAGGTGCCGACGATGCTTCTCTCCGCGTCATCCGGCGGTGCCGCTTCAGACCGGACATCACCTGGCACGATGTACGAGGAAGGCGTCCTGTCATCGTCATGCTCATTATCGATGCCGAGATAGTGCAGGTCTTCGGAGATATCGTCCCACAAGCCGATCGATTTGCCGATCACGCGGCAAACATTGCTGCCCGACGAGCGGCATGAGACCTCGCGGAAGACCGTCATCTCGCCCGTCAGCGTAGAGACGAAGCCGGTCGCATAGCCGACCTCAAGCCAGCAGGCCGCTTCCGTTCCGACACCGAAGTGATCGATGTGCACATCATCTTCCACGCCATGCAGCCAAAGCCATTCGCCTTCCAGAAACTTGGCCGTGTCCGGATCGCGCCTGACGCTCACTTCCTGCACCCGAATATGGCCTTGCAGTGCATGGATATGAGGGCCGAGTGGCGCGGACCCCTTGCTGTCGGCAGGCCACCGCCGCGCGACGACCTGGGCGTCCGTCACGCCTGACTGATAGCCGATGCGCGTCAACAGACGGCGTGCGCTGTCGGTCCCGGCGAGATGGACAATTTCCGCGCGCATGGAGCCGAATGTTTCAGCATCGAGCAGCAACATCCGTTTGTCGTCCATCCAGATGCGCCCGTCCTCTGGACTGAATGTCAGAAGATCAAGGATTTCATGCTTGAAGGATTCTTCGGAAAGGATCGGGGTCGGGATCATGTAACGCCATCCTGTGATTACGAAAACGGCACTGGCTGTTGGGACCAAGCCCATGTCTCCGAAGGATTTTCATAAATGTCAAATCACGGTGAGCGGGTTTAGAAAATTGGGAATTACGCGGCAGTTTCCACATGGCTGTGACCGTGCACGTTCCCGGAGCTGGAATAATATATAGTATTATCAGGGTGTTGTGTGAATGGCACGGCAATTGCTTGGAGGCCTTGTGGAAAAGCAGAAGGCTGCTCGCATACGGGGAGAATGAAGTGAAGTTTGATCATCTAGGCCATGGCCGCTGGACGTGTGTCAAATTGCGGGAAGGTGCGAGCGTGATCGCATTGGCGCTGGCGGTTTCCTGTGGAGGGATAGGGCAGGCGGTCGCGCAGACGGCCGGCGCAGCGACCGCGGAAGCTGCGCGCGGCGACGACGCGGAGATTGCTGCGGGCGACGGCGCGATCGTCATAACCGGATCGCGGATTGTTCGTGATGGCATGAGCGCGCCGACACCGGTGACGGTGGTCGCAACCGACTATCTGCGTGATACGGCGCCTACGACGCTGGCAGAGGGCGTAGCCCAGCTTCCGCAATTTGCCAATTCAAGCGTGCCGCAGAGCACCGGCATCGGGTGGACCGGGGCAGCGGGTGCGAGCTATCTCAACCTGCGCAGCCTTGATCCGAAACGCAGCCTCGTGCTGATGGACGGACGGCGCGTGGTGCCGACGACGAGCAGCGGCAGCACGGACATCAACCTGCTGCCGGAATCCCTTGTGCAGCGGGTAGAGATTGTAACCGGCGGCGCATCAGCGGCTTATGGCTCGGATGCCGTAGCCGGCGTGATCAACTTCGTGCTGGATACCAGCTATACCGGCGTGAAAGGCCAGTTGCAGTCCGGCATTACGAGCCGTGGCGACAATGGCAATTATAAGGGGCAGCTGTCGTTCGGCGCGCCGCTTGGCAGTCGCGCCCATTTCATCGGCGCTCTCGATTATTATAAATCCAACGGCATCCGGGATCGTTCCGGCCGCGACTGGGCTCTGCAGGGCTGGGGGCCGATCGACAATCCGGATCCCAACGGCCCGCGCCAGATCATCGTGCGCGACGTTAAATCTTCTGTGCTCACCTATGGCGGGCTGATTACGGGCGGCCCCCTTCAGGGAATGGAATTTGGGCCGGGCGGCGAGTTGATTCCGTTCGATTACGGCACCTTGCAAAGCGCCGTCGCCCATGTAGGCGGTAGCGGCGTTGATGTTGGCACCAGCTTCTCGGTCGTCCCGGCGCTCGAGCGAGGCAATGCGTTCGGGCATCTGCGCTATGAGGTGACAGATGACATCAACATCTTCGCCGAGGCGCTCTATGGCCGAAGCAAGGCGAACTGGCACAGCACGGCGGCGGGCCAATATTCGCAATGGGCCATGACGATCTATGACGACAATGCCTTCCTGCCTGAGAATGTTCGGCAGATGATGGCCGACAAGAATATCACGTCATTCCCGCTCGGCCGCATGGCGAACCATGATATCGGCTTTACGGAGCAGCTCAGCGATAGCCAGACGCTCCGTTTGACCACTGGCTTTGACGCCCGTTTCGGCGACTGGCGGGTCGATGGTTATTATCAATATGGCCGCAACGAACAGTATATCGAGATCTACAATAATCCGATTCTCAACAATTTTTACCGCGCGGTCGATGCGGTGCGCAGCCCTGTCACAGGCGATATCATCTGCCGGTCGACCCTGACCCATGCAAATGATGGCTGCGTGCCCTTCAACCCGTTCGGCGTCGGCGCACCATCGGCGCAGGCTATCGACTATGTGGTTGGGGCGGCCTGGCAGAACCAGGTAATCCGGCAGGACGTTGCTGAAGTCAGCGTCTCGGGAACGCCATTTTCCTTGTGGGCCGGACCGGTTTCGATCGCATTCGGCGGCGGTTATCGCAAGGAGTCGGTGGATCAGGATGCGGACGCGCAATCGCAGATGGCGCGCACCGCAATCGGCCAAGGTTATCTGGGCTTCCCGACGGCTTATGAAGGTGGCCGCGGCGTGTTCGAGCGCGGCAACCCGGTGATCATCGCTGGCGGTTACGATCTTTGGGAAGTGTTTGGCGAAACGCTCATTCCCATCGCACGCGACTTGCCCGGCATTCGTTCGCTCGAACTGAGCGGCGCGGCGCGCTTCACCAAATATAGCTCCAGCCGGGGCGTGACGACATGGAAGGCCGGCCTCAACTGGGAGCCCTATCAGGATCTGCGCCTGCGGGTCACGCGCTCGCGGGATATTCGCGCGGCCAATCTGGTCGAGCGTTTCTCGGAAGGTGGCGGAGCTGGCCAGATCCGCGATCCACTCTTCCCCAGTGAGGGCACGCGGGTCATCGTCGCGCGGACGGGCGGTAACCCGGAATTGGAGCCGGAGCGGGCGGATACGCTAACGGTCGGTGCCGTCTATCAGCCCGGTTTCATCCCCGGCCTAAGCATTTCCGCCGACTATTATGACATTGATATCAAGGGCGCGATCGCGACTCTGGGGGCGCAGAATATCGTCGACCAGTGTTTCGCGGGTGCGACCGCGCTCTGCGAGCAAATCCGGCGAGATTCGAGCGGGCGTGTGTCCGAGGTGCTGAACGTGTTTTTGAACGTCGGATCGTTCGTCTCGAAGGGCGTCGACCTGGAAGCGAGCTATAACCGGCGGTTCGCAAATGACAGCAGCATCAATCTGCGGTTGCTGGCCTCCTATGTCGAGGAGCTTTCGACGCAGCTTCCCGGCGCTGCTCGTGTCGATCGGGCGGGGCAGACCGGCGTTCCAGGCGGTGTGCCGCATTGGCAGGGCAGCTTTAGCGCGCGCTATGCCAAGGGGCCATTCTCGGCGCTCTTGCGGGAGCGCTTCATTGAGGCCGGGCGCTACGATAATACGCTGGATGCGACCCGGATCGATTTCCAGCGCGTCAAATCCGCATTCTACACGGATCTGACCTTGCGTTATGATGTTGAGGTGAAGCGGGGCTCGGTCGAGTTCTATACGACGATCAATAATCTCTTCGATAAATCGCCGCCGCTCGCGCCGACATTCTTCGTGTTCGGCACGCAAACGACGAACCAGTCGTTGTTCGACACTATCGGGCGATCCTTCACCGTCGGCGCCCGGTTTAACTTCTAGACCGCATCCGGTGGAGCGTTTCGGCGCTCCACCGGTCGGCTGACTTTGCCGCTCAGCGAACCAGCGGGCGGCAGAGCAGTGTGATCCCGCAAGCTCCATGGCTGCGGGGTGGCTGCCTGCGCTCGATAGAATGACAGACTTTTTTACCCGACAGGGGAATGGAGAGGTAGGATGACAACGAGATTTGGCAATTTGTGCCATGTTGCGATCGGTTTGACGGCGCTGTCCGCTGCCATGACTTATCCCGCACATGCGGAGAAGGCCGAGGCGTGCGACCGAGCGTGTCTGACATCTTATGTCGACCGCTATTTATCAGCACTGGAAAAGCGGGATCCCAATTTTCTGCCGCTGGCGGATGATGTCAAATTCACCGAAAATGGCGTCGAACTGGAACTGGGGGATGCTGCCTGGGGCACGGTGACCAGCGCAGGCTCATACCGGGTGATCGCGGCTGACCCCGAACGCGGGGAAGTCGCTTTCATTGGCACGATGGTCGAAAATCGAGATCGACATGCCATCATGGCGCTCCGTCTGAAGGTCGCCGCCGGCAAGATTTCGGAAATCGAGACGGTGTGGGGACGCACCATCGAAGGCGCTCAGGCGCTCAATGGTCTTGGCAAGCCGCACGCGGCCTTCACCACGCCCGTCAACGAGAATAAGCGCCATTCGCGGGAAGAGCTGGTCGCGATCGCCAATAAATATTTCACCGGGCTTGAGGATAATGACGGGCACCGGGAGGTGCCGTTTACCGAGACGTGCAATCGTTTGGAAAATGGACGGCAGACCACCAACAGCAAGGCGCCTCCGCGTGATCCCAGCCAACCCAACACGATGGCGCTGGGCTGCGATGCCCAGTTGCGCTCGGGGCGCTTCAGGCTTGACACGGATATTCGCGAGCGCCGTTTCCGGGTAGTCGATCAGGAGCGCGGGCTGGTGTTCGCGTTCGTCTTTTTCGACCATGCCGGCACGGTTTTTGAATATCCGCTGACGACGGGCGAGATGATCAGCACCAATTTGCGGCAGCCTCACACCTGGCAGATCGCCGAGATATTCAAGGTTCAGGATGGCAAGATCGACCAGATCGAGGCGGTCCTCAATGAAGTGCCTTATGGGATGAAGTCGGGCTGGAATGATTGTTCCGGCGTGTTCCCGCGACCTTGCACCGAGCCAGGTGCCCCGCAACGCAAGACGCGCGTCGGGCTGGATTATTCCGACTGAATATTCGACGCGGATGTCCCCGCTGTTCATTTGGAAAATAGCCGGGCGGCGGGGCCGCACCCGGGAACCAGCGCGTCTTGGAGGCGCTGGTCTTCTGGATGCACAACATCTGAGGTTGCGAATTTTATGAAGTCGCCGCCCGGTTGATTTCAAGATTGTGAGAATGTGCAGCAGCGTGGCGCATGATTTCCTCGAGAATCCGTGCTGGCATGATCCCTGCATAGGGATCGCCGCACGAAAGTCTGGCGAGCGCGAGCAGGCGAAAGGGATTGAATGTCTGACATTGGGTTGAGCGGACGGCAGGCAATGGACGACGCAGCGGGAAACAGGGCGGCTAGCCTCCTTCGCGGGGCGGTATCATCCGGGCGAACGGCGCAATGACGGCGCCAGCATCAGCCGCGACGAAAAATGGCGTCGGGGATATCGCAGCGCCATCAGGTCAGGCCTCTTTCTCGGTGGCGCAAGGGGCAGGGCGGCGCGCATGGGGGACGCTGTTGCTCCTGACGCTGGTTGCGTCCGTCAGTCTGCTTGATCGCCAGATCATCACGATATTGGCGGTCGATATCAAACGTGATCTCGGCCTGAACGATAGCGAGATTGGGCTGGTCTACGGCACTTTCTTCGCGGTTTTTTACGCCCTTTTTTCCATTCCGCTAGGCCGGCTAGCGGATGGCTGGATAAGAACCCGGCAGATTGCCATATCGCTGGTGGGCTGGTCTGCGGCCACTGTCGGATGCGCTTTTGCGACCGGCTTTGGCAGCCTTGCATCCGCCCGCATCGGCGTTGCGATCGGTGAGGCTGGCGCCGGGCCCTCCGCTTACTCGCTGATTGCGGATATTTTCCCGAAGCGCCAGCGTGCCACGGCATTTGCCATTTATGGCGCATCGGCAGGAATCGGGATCGGCTTGTCGATGGCGCTGGGTGGCCTTGTGGTCGATGCTTGGAACAGCAGCTTTCCCGGTGGTCGTGGCTGGCTCGGCCTTGCTGGATGGCAAGCAGCGTTCATCGTCGCGGCATTGCCCGGTTTCGTGCTGGCGGCGCTGATGCTGTTTTGCAGGGAGCCGCAGCGTGGGGAATCGGAAGGTCTGGTGCAGCCCAATGACCCGCAGCCCTTCCGGCGGGCCGGGGACGAATTGCTCGCGCTCGTTCCGCCCTTGTCACTATGGAGCCTCAGGCGGCTGAAGGCGGGGCGGGGGGCCTATCTCTGGAATATCGCCGCGCTGGCCTGTGCGATTGGCCTTATCGCCGGAGCGACTTTTGCGGTGCACGGGATTGTGCCGCCCGGCGCGCTATCCGTTTACGGGACATTCGCCGGTTTGCCATTGACCAGCCACCTCATCCAGTGGGCGGTGCTGGGCTTTGGTTGCTATGTCGCCTTCAGCTGGGTGCAGTCGCAGCGGCTGCGCGATATGCCGGCTTTCGCGATTATGTGGTCGAGCCGCGCCTATATCGCGATTCTCGTCGTCGCCGCGTTCAACCTGATGGTGAATTACGCCTATGTGGCGTGGGCGGCGCCGTTCGCTGTCCAGCAATATGGTACGCCATTGTCCGAGGTGGGTATCAAGCTGGGTATCGCGGCGGTGATTGCGGGCGGCGGTGGCACCATCCTTGGCGGATGGCTGGCGGATAAGGCACGCGCCCGGCTGATGACGGGGCGCCTGTGGGTGTTGCTGTTCACGACGGCCGTGCCGGTGCCGATGGCCTTCATCACACTCAGTCAGCCAGATTTCGATGGTTTTCTGCTGTGGTTCGTCGCCTCGAGCATCATTCTGACCGGGTTTCTGCCATGTTGCACGGCGACCCTGCATGATCTGGTGCTTCCCCGGATGCGGGGTAGCGCCGTTGCGATTATGTATCTTGGCATCACGATTATCGGCATGGGGACGGGCCCTTATATGGTGGGCCTGATTTCCGACATTACCGGCGATCTTGGCACGGGCATTCGCAGCATTTTTGTCAGCTCCGCCATCACCTGGGCGGCCATTTTCGTCGCCATTCGCGCTCTCGCCAAAGACGAAACGACGTTGATCGCGCGCGCCCGCGCGGCCGGAGAAAATATATGAGCAATGGTAGCACAAGGGAGGTTGCGACCCGTGCGGTCATGACCGTTACTGAAAAGATTGAGGGGTTTGTCGAACGGCCGGATGGACGCCGGGTCTTCTTTGCGCGTGAAGGGACGGGCGCGCGGCCTGCCGTCCTGCTCATTCATTCGCTCGGCACGACCCATCGCCTGTGGGACCCGCAAGTGCCTGCGCTTGATGAGGTGTTCGATGTGCTGCGGCTCGATCTGCGCGGTCATGGCGGCTCCGATGTGGGGGACGGGCCTTATGACATTGCGGCGCTGGGGGAGGACGCCTGCGCGGTTCTCGAAGCATGCAGGGTCGGCAGCGCGCATATCGTGGGCCTGTCGATGGGCGGGATGGTCGCCCAGTGGCTGGCCGCGCATCGCCCGGAACGGGTTGAGCGACTGGTCATCGCCAATAGTGCGGCCTTTATCCCCGCGCGCGAGCTATGGGATCGCAATATAGCGATGGCGCTGAGCGAGGGCATGACGGCGCTCGCCGAGCCGACGATGCGCGGCTGGCTCAGCCCATCCTTCCCGGACAGGCATGTCGCCGCGATGCAGGCACTGGTGGCGGGGATGGAGGCGATGTCCCCCCAGGGCTATGCCGACGCCTGCCGGATTTTGCGGGACACGGATCTGCGCGATGACCTGCGCAGGATCGCTGCGCCCACGCTGATTATCAACGGGGAAGCAGATGGCCCGCGTGGCCGGGCCGCGGCCGACGGCATGTCCGAGGGAATCGGTGGAAGTGTCCGGCGCGAACTGCCGGGGGCAGGCCATTTGTCGAATATCGATCATCCCGACGCCTTCACGCGCCTCGTCCGGGATTTCCTGACCACCACCACAACCATAATGTCATGAGAGGGGCCGCTTCGGGCATGTTTATCGGAAAGAAGATCAAGATTGGCGCAGGCCTGTTGGCGCTCGCGCTGAGCGCGCCGGGCTATGCCTCAACGGACGCCGCAGCGTGCGACAGGGCCTGTCTGGAAGGGGTTGTCGACCGCTATATGACAGCCCTTGCGGGGCATGATCCCCGGCAGGCTTCGTTGGCGGCTCATGCGCGCTACACAGAAAACGGGCAGGAATTACGGTTCGGCGATGGCCTTTGGGGGACGATCACCGGGCTGGGTTCCTACAAGGTTTATATCACCGATCCGGAAGCCGGCCAGGTCGGCTTTTTCGGCACCATTCGCGAGTCCGGGGTGCCGGTCGTCTTCGCCCTGCGCCTGCGCGTGCAGGACGGGCAGGTCACTGAAGCGGAGAGTTTCATCCCGCGTGGCAATTCAAACTTCCCCACCGACGGAACGCCAGCAGCGGTCCTGCAGGAGGAGCGCGGGCCCCGCCCCACGCTGACGCAGCTTGTTCCTGCCGTGCAGCGTCTCTCGCGAGACGCGCTGGTCGGGATTGCGGATGGCTATTTTGAAAGCATGGAGCAGGGCACGTCCCGTCTCGCACCCTATTCGGAGCGCTGCACGCGTATCGAAAATGGCAACATCAGTGCGGGGAATCCCGAGCCCGATCCAAGCCGCCCGGGCAATAATATGCGCCAGCTACACTGCGCGCAGCAGTTTGATACGGGCTTCTCCAAGGGCTTTTCGGTCGTTCCCATGCGTCGATATCCGGTCGTTGACCGGGAGAGGGGTATCGTCTTCGCGGTTGCCGCGCTTCAGCATACCGGCCTGCACAAAACGATGCGGGTGAAGCAGGCGGACGGTACCGTCGAAGAGCGCCCGGCCCGGCCAGCCTTCGTCGTGCCGTTCCAGTTCACGATGGCGGAAATATTCAAGGTCGAGGAGGGCAAGCTTCACGATGTCGAGGCCATCCTGCTGACAGTGCCTTACGGCATGCCGTCCGGATGGGATCAGGAATCGATGACGGATCCAGCGTTGATGCACGGAGTGACGGCGACGGCGCGATGAGATGCGGCCCGGCCATGAGGCAAGCTGCCTGATGGCGGACGCCATGCAACTGCGATCAAGCGTAGCGCCCGCAACCTGGCGCGATCGTGCACGTCCCGAGCGGGGGCGGGCGCCGCGCACGGCATCGTGCCGGTGGATTGATATGCGAATGACGAAGGACATGGAAAAATCATGATACGCATTTTCCCTGAGGCGAAAGCAGGCGCCCGGGGTCCGTTACCGCCGTTCAGAGCTGAATGTGAGATCACCGCTCTGGAATGGGAAGGTGAAATCCCGACCGCTCTGGAAGGCACATATTTCCGCTGTGGGCCGGATCGGCAATTCCCGCCCCGATGCCCTGATTCCTGGCCGGCTGCCAATGCCGACGGTATGGTCAGCGCATTCACGATCAGCAAGGAGCGCATCGATTTTCGCATGCGCTATGTGATGACCGAGCGGCTGTGCGCCGAGCGGGCGGCCAGCCGCGCGATGTTTGGCGCCTATCGCAATCCGTTCACGGACGATCCTGCCGTGGCGGGAATAGACCGGACCGTCGCCAACACCGCGATCGTTTGGCATGCCGATACGCTGTTTGCCTGCAAGGAGGATGGCCTTCCCTATGTGATTGATCCGGTGACGCTGGCCACGACAGGCCGCTATGATTTTGAAGGGGCGCTGGCTTCTGCCACGATGACCGCGCATCCCAAATTCGACCCGACGACCGGCGAAATGCTGTTTTATGGCGGTCAGATTGACGGCCTGACCTCAACGCGGATGTTGTTCGGCATCGCCGATGCGCAGGGCAAGTTGGTGCGCCGTGTCGAATTTGATGCACCCTATTCCGGCATGGTCCATGATTTCGCGATCACGCCCCGCTTTGCCATTTTCCTGTTCGTGCCGGTCACCACGGATCAGTCGCGGGTGGAGGAGGGTGGTCCTTTTTGGATCTGGGAACCACAGCAGGCCAGCCATATCGGCATTTTGCCACGTGACGGAAACGCCAGCGATATGCGCTGGTTCACTGGCCCCGCCTTTTGGTCGTGGCATATGATGAATGCTTTCGAGATGGATGGCTGCATCCATCTCGACACTACCGTCGCCCCCCATAATGCGCTCTTCCCCGACGCGGCCGGGACGATCGCGGATCCGGCTCCTTTCAAGGCGACGCGCATCACTTGCGATCTCGGCGCTGCCGGCGGCGGCACCATGACACAGCGAACGCTCGCTGAATTCGCATCCGATTTCTATAGCTGCGACCCCCGCTATCTCGGCCAACCTTATCGTTACGGTTTCATGGCCGCTTCGGTGCCGGGGAAGGCGTCCGCTCCGGGTTATAATGCAACCGTCCGCCTTGACCATGTCGAGGGACGGACAAGCATCTGGTCGGCCGGGGACCAGTGCGCGGTGCAGGAGCCGGTCTTCGTCCCTCGTCATGCGCACGCACCCGAAGGGGATGGGTTTCTGCTTGTTGTGGTCAGCGACTTCCGGGCGCAGCGCACCTTGCTGCGTATTCTGGATACCGGGCGCGACGATCCCACACCGATTGCCATAGCGTGGCTGCCCTTCCTCATTCCCATGGCGCTGCACGGTACATTCGTCCCGCGGGTGCAGATCGACCGTGCCTACCGTGGCGATCAGCCCTGCGACTGAAACATGCTGCAATCACCGGTCAGAGTGGAGAAATAATTCGTGGTTGAGCGTTTCCCGACAACTGATGTCGCCAATGGTTTTTTCGACGCCGCACGCTTCGAAGCGGATCTGATCGATTGCGAAGTGATTGGCCAGATACCCGCAGAAATTTCCGGAACCTTTTACCGGCTGGGTGGCGACTGGCTCTATCCACCTCGGTTTGCTGATGACTCTCCATTTAACGCGGACGGTTATATATCGATGTTTCGCATCATGGACGGTTCGGTCGATTATAAGGGGCGTTTCGTGGACACGGAGCGCTATCGCGCACAGCGCGCCGCGCGTCGCCAGCGTTTCGGGCGATATCGCAATCCGCGCGGTGACGATCCCGATACGGGTGTGATCAACCGGACAGTGGCGAATACCACGCCCTTCGTCTTCGGAGGGAAGCTTTTCGCGCTCAAGGAAGATTCCCTGCCCCTCGTGATTGATCCAGATACGCTGGAGACATTAGGCGCATGGGATTTTGACGGCACCTATTCCAGCCCGACATTTACCGCCCACCCAAAGATTGATCCCGTCACCGGTGAAATGATCTGCATGGCCTATGAGGCCGAGGGAGAGGCATCGAACGCCGTTCATGTCTATGGGATCGGACGTGCCGGACGAGTCAACTGGCGTGGCGACCTTGCCATGCCTTATGTGAGCATGCTGCATGATTTTGCGATCACGCCCAACCATATCATTCTGCCGGTCTATGGCCTGGTCACGGGGCGCGAGCGACTTGAGGTTGGTGAAGTGCATTGGGGGTGGGACGGGCGCCTACCCAGTCATGTGGCGATCATTCCGCGTGGGGGCACGCCGGCCGCTGTGCGCTGGTTCACCGGACCGCCCTGCGCCATGGTCCATGTGCTGAATGCCGTGGAGCAGGATGGCCATATCACGCTCGACGCGCTGGTGTCTGACGGCAATCCTTTTCCCTTCTTCCCGGCGGTCGATGGCAGCGGCTGGGATCCGATGGCGGCACGCACGACCATCCGACGTTTGAGGTTCGACCTGCGCGGCGAGGGCAGGACGTGGTCTGAGGAGATAGTTTTTCCCGATGCGCCCGGAACCCTTGGCCGGATTGACGATCGCTTCGCTTCTTTGCCCTATCGCTATGCGTTCATGGCATATGCGGATTCAACGCAATGTTTCGATACGGCGCGCGCCGGCGCGGCACCGGCTCTGTTCAGCAATAGCTACGCATGTTTCGATCTGCACGAGCGGACGCTGCGCAGCTTCTTTGCCGGGAGCGTAGGAGCCTTGCAGGAGTGCTGTTTCGTGCCACGCCACGCAGATGCGCCGGAAGGTGACGGCTTTCTGATTGGTGTCTATTCCGACTTTGCAGAACGCCGATCGGAGCTGCTGATCCTTGATGCTCAGCGGCTGGATGCCGGACCCTTGGCGCGTGTTGTCATGCCATTTCGCTTGAGCAGCCAGGTCCATGGCGTATGGGCGCCAGCGGGAGCTATCTATTAGGTATTTAGGGTGGATCGGGTCTGGGGGACACCGTCCGGCGGCATCGGCACAAGCTCTCACGCTGCATGCCAACATGACGACGGACGCGATCGTGGTTCCCTGGCACCGAAAGGCTCGATGATCAACATCGGCACCAGCGGCTTGTTGGCGGCAGCGATCGCCATCGACCAAATGGTCATCGCAGGATCGGTGGACGGCATTTTGCGCGCCTATGATACGCGCGCGGGTGAAATCGCGTGGCAGCGCGATATTGGTCGGATCGTTTTTCACCCTATCAATGCTGTTAGCGCAGTGAAGGGCGATACAATGAACGGGGCCGGCGCGACGGTCGCGGGCGACGTGCTCTTCCATGTCTTGGGCTACAACACCGGCAATGCCAAAGGCGCCAACCTTCCAATCGCATTTTCAAGCGAGAAAAAATAAAGGGGGGGCGAACGAACAAATAGTTCTGGGGAGGCCGGCAGTCCTATCGTGGATGGCACGGCGCGACCTCGTCATGAAAATGACATTAGCATGAAAATCACCCTTCGAGTCTGTCTTTGAACTGCAATATGCGTGTCGCGATCGCGACATAATAGCGCCCCCGCAACGGATTGGCCGTTTGAAAGGGGTTTATTATCATGCATCTCAATTGCCTTGCCCGCATGGCATTGCTGGCCGGCAGCGCACTCACCACCTTGTGCGCGGCGCCTGCATTTGCGGACACGCCGGATCAGAGCAGCCAGACGCCGGATACCGGCCCGAATCTGGAAACCATCGTCGTCACGGCGACCAAGCGGGAGACCAATCTCCAGAAAACCCCGATCGCAATCAACGTGATGAGCAGCACGGCGCTTGCCGACCGCCATGTCCAGAGCCTTTATGATCTGGCTGACGGCGCGGTGCCGTCCTTGCGTGTGGCCACGTTCGAGGCCCGTCAGACGGCGCTCACCATTGGCATTCGCGGTATCGTGCCGCTCGATGCGAACCAGCCCGCGCGCGAGCAGGGCGTCGGCGTCTATATCGACGGTGTTTATCTCGGCCGCCAGCACGGCCTCAATGCCGCATTGTTTGATATTGAGCGTATTGAAGTTCTCAAGGGGCCGCAGGGAACTTTGTTCGGCCGCAATACCGAGGGCGGGGCGCTCAGCATTGTCACGCGGGCGCCGACCGGCGAGTTCAGTGGCGGCGCGACGGCCGGCGTCGGCAATTACGGCGCCTATAATGGTGCGCTCCATTTCAACCTCCCGGCGTTCCATAACATCGCGATCAAGGTCGATGGCGTCGTCCAGTATCAAGGCCCCACGGTGAAGAACCCGCTCGCCGGCCAGACGGGGTGGAATTATTATGACCGGCGTGGCGGCCGCGTGGCGGCGCGCTGGAAGCCGAGCGATGCGCTGACGGTCGATCTTGCTTACGATGTCGGCTATGACGCCAACTCGCCCTTTTACAGCCAGTTGCTCAACTATAATCCCAATGGTTGTGCGAAGGGACCGGTTTCGGCCGCGCCAAACTGCATGTTACCGGGCACCAACTTCACGTCACTGGACGGCACGGTCAAGGTGCTGCCGCCGATCGTGGAAGTCGCCGGCGATCACCGCATGACGCAGGCCGATATCGGCGTGCCCCAGCAGCCGAGCGTGGACAAGACCCATGGCTATACGGCCAAGGCCGCCTGGAAGCTGGCGCCCGAGATCGAACTGCGCTCCATCACGGCCTGGCGCGACGTCAGCTCCGAGCAGTGGGACAATAGCGGCGGCGCGCACCGTCCGCCCGTCTTCACCCCTGGCGGCGCCTTCAGCCGCTATAGCCTTGCCGATCTCTACCAGCATCAGTTCAGCCAGGAATTGCAGGCAGTCGGCAGCGTCGCCAACATCGATTATGTCGGCGGTCTCTATTATTTCAACGAGCAGGTCAGCGACGACGCGGCGACACCGAATTCCAACAGCTGGAACGCGACCGGCACCGGCTACACGATCAACGATCCCACCAACCAGCAGCCCGGCCACCGCTCGATCGACCGTGCCAGCCGCGCCTCCGCCAAAAGCTATGCCATCTTCGGGCAGGCCACCTATAATCTGGGTGATCTGCACGTCACGCTCGGCGGCCGCAACACATGGGATGATCGTTCGGGCGAACTCTTCCTCGTCAACAACATTGCCCGCGACTATACCTACAAGCAGAATACCAGCCACTTCGATCCGCTGGCGGTCATCGCCTGGGATGCGGCGCCGGGCGTTAATCTCTACGCGAAATATTCCACCGGCTATCGCTCGGGCGGCGCCAGCTCCCGCTCGATCACTTACCTGCAGTTCGGTCCCGAGACGGTGAGAGCCTATGAAATTGGCGCCAAGACCGAGTTTCTCGATCGACGCGTCCGGTTGAACCTCGCTGGCTACATCATGGATCGCAAGGGCAGTCAGATCGACTTCAGCTCAGTGTCGTTCGACAAGGACACCAATTCGAACCGCAACACGGTTGAAACGGTCAATGCCCCCGGCACGACGAAAATCCGCGGTCTGGAAGCGGATCTCACCATCCACCCGGCGTCGAACCTTACCCTGTCCGGTTCCTATGCCTATACCTTCACCAAGATCCCGCCGGTGTCGAACCCCTATACCGGGGTGATTCAGGACGTTTACATCGTCTTCACTCCGCGCAATGCGGCCAGTGGCGCGATTGATTATGCCGTGCCGATCAACGATCTGACGGTGAAGTTCCATCTCGACGCCAACTATGCGCAGGCGACGCAGACTTTCGACCAATATGCGACGACCAATGATGCCTCGTTCATCGTCAACGGACGGATATCGCTCGCCGATATTCCGTTGAGCCGCGGCGGTCAGGCCATGACCATCTCGGCCTGGGCGCGCAATCTGTTCAACGAGGCGCATGTCTATCGGCGCGATCCTTCGAACAGCTTGCCGGCGTTCGGCAATACTGCCGTGGGTAACATCAACAATGTGCTGGGTGATTATGGCAACTTCAACGCGCCGCGCACATGGGGGTTGGAAGCCAGCCTGAAATTCTGATCTCCCCGGCGGGGCGTGGCGACAAATGCCGTCACGCCTCGATTTTTTCACGTCGTCGGGAAGGAAACGGACAGGCGCAATCCCGGTTCGGCATCCTCGAATTGCACCACGCCACCGTGAAGCCGGGCGATTGCATCGATGAGCGGCAACCCAAGGCCGTGGCCGTTCTTGTCGCGGCTACGATCGAGCCGGCCGAAGCGTCGCATGACGAGTGGCTGCTGATCCGGCGCGATGCCGGGGCCATTATCTTCCACTGACAGGATCAGCCGGTCGGAGGTCATGACGGCGGAGATCGTGACACGGGTGCCCGCTAAGGTGTGGCGCAGGCTGTTCTCGACCATATTGAGCAGCATCTGGGAGAGCAGTTGGGGATCGCCCGTTAGCCGGGCGTCAATGCATGGTCCTATGTTCAGCTGCTGCCCCGCATCCTCGGCGACGGGCTGCATCAATTCCACAACCTCGTCGATCAGGACGCTGACCCGACAAAGCCGGAACCCGGCGCGGCGCGCGCCGCTCTCGATCTCGGCAATGCGCAGCATGGCGCCGAACATGTCGAGCAGATCGTCAGCGTCATTCCGGGCCTGTTGCAACCGGGTTTTGATCGATAGGGCGTCAGCCTGATTTTCTAGCAAGGCCAATTCATTCCGCAGCCGCGCGAGCGGCGTGCGCAACTCATGGGAGACGGTGTTCGAGACATTGCGGACCTCGGCCATCAGATCGCAGATGCGGTCGAGCATCCGGTTGAAGGCGGCCGCCTGTTGATCGAACTCCCCGCCATCCTCGTGGACAGGCACGCGCTGCGACAAGTCACCCGCGATAATCGAGTCCGCCGTTTGCCGCATCGCCATGATGCGCTTGCCGATCAGTCGCCTGAACAGCAGCAGGCCGGTCAGGACCACGAGGATGATGGACCCGAAGCCGATGAGATAGATGCGTTGCCGGGCCGCGCAATAATGGTCGATCGGTTCAGTTTCGGCGAAAATGACGAGACGCATATCGCCGCCAATGTCGCGCACATAGACGCGGCCGGAACTCAATCCCTCAATCTGGTCCCGCCGGTCCAGCGCGGAAAAGCCGAGCGGAAGTTGCCGGGCCAGCACCGCATTGCCTGCGAGGCGATGTCCGTGACGATCGGTCAGGAGCAGACCGAGATCGCCCGTGTCCCGGCGATTGCCCAGATCTTCAATGCGCTGTTCGAGGGTCGCACGGGGCGTTGCCACGCCTGGGGGTGCCAGTGCGCGACTTTCGGATTCGATGCGCTTGTCGACCAGCGAGTCGATCGTCGCCAGCATGGCAAAAAAGGTGCCGAAGCCGGCGAAAACGGTGGCAGCCAGAAACAGACCCAGGAACAGGATGGTCAGGCCCCGGAGCGATTTTGGCCACCAGATCATTCCTTGATGAGATAGCCCACGCCGCGCAGCGTGCTGATCGGATCATCGCCATATTGGCTGAGCTTGATGCGCAGGCGACGGATATGCGCTTCGACGATGTTCGTGGTGGGCGTGAAATCATAGCCCCAGATTTGTTCGATCAGCATTGGCTTGGTCACGACGGTGCCGGCGTGGCGCACCAGCTCGAACAATAGTTTGAACTCCGTGCGCGCGAGGTCGAGGGCGTGCCCGCCACGCCAGGCGCGGAAGCGCGAGGGACTGACGACGATATCGCCTGCGCTGATGGTGTCATGTGCGATGCTGCTGGTTCGCCGTGCGCGGACAAGGGCATTAAGGCGGGCATTAAGCTCGACAGGATCGACCGGCTTCACCACATAATCATCAGCGCCGGCGTCCAGCCCCTCGACTTTGTCAAAGGTCTGGCCGAGCGCCGTCAGCATGAGGATCGGGACGTGCATGCCGCTGGCGCGCAGTTGGCGCACTACGGAAAGACCGTCCAGCGTGGGAAGCATCCAGTCCAGGATGATGATGTCGAAGACATTGTCCGTGATGATGGATAACGCCGCTACGCCATTATCGGCGGTGGCGACCTTGTGCCCGAATTGCGACAGCTGCGTGACCAGTTGCGCCGTTAGCGTCGGGTCATCTTCCACAAGGAGGATATTGAGGGTCATAAAAGCCTGTCGGTTTCCACAACTCGCCGCGCAGCCCGTGGCCGGGAGCGACGGCGGAGATCGCGGCACGAAAGCGCTATAGCGCCTGCCGGTAGATCGAACAACGCGATGCTACATATGCTGGGCGCGTCCCGGCCATCAATGCAGCGCGCCCGGCGGGTAAGGTTCAGCACAGGCGGATCAGGTGCCGGCGCCATGCCCGCGGCCGCGCTTGTTCCATCATGGGGCCGCCCCGGGGCATGTGCAGGCGCGGTGGACGGCAGAGCGCTGCTCGCACGGCAGGTCGCGGCATCATTCGCTGCCGATCGCACCGCCGCCCAGCGCGTGATAGAGACCAGCCACCGCCGCGAACCGGGCGGCGCGCGCCTCGATCAGCGCATTGGCGGTTTCACCGCGGGCGGCCGCCGCTTGGAGGAGTTCGAGGGTGCCGACTTCGCCCAGTATTTGCCGTCTCTGAAGGAAGGCGTAGCTGCGCCCGGCTGCCGTATCGGCCCGGTCGGCGGCCGCAAGAGCGGTGCCGTCCGTGTCCAGCGCGGTAAGGGCATTGGCGACATCTTCGAACGCGCCAAGCACGGCGGCCCGATATTGCGCCTTGGCCTCGTCCAGCGCCGCCTCCGCCGCGCGTTGTTGGCGCAGCAGGCGGCCACCTTGTAACAGCGGCTGGGTCAGGTTGCCGATGACATTCCAGAAGGGATTGCCGTCCCGGAACATGTCGGCGAAGCGCGTCGACTGGCCACCGGCCTGCGCGCTGATCGAGAGAGCGGGGAGGCGAGCGGCGATGGCGACGCCCACATCCGCGCTGGCCGCGTGCAGGGTTGCTTCGGCAGCGCGGATGTCGGGGCGCTGCCGGACGAGATCGGAGGGGAGCGTGACCGGCAGCCGCTCCGGCAAAACCAGCTGGTCGAGCTGGATTTCGGCCGGTAGCGCTTGCCAGCTTTCCCGGCCGAGCAGGACGGAGAGAGCATTGCGCTGCGCGGCTTGTGCTTTCATCAGCGCGGGCAGGGTGGTTTCAAGCTGGCCCAGCGCGGTTTCCTGCGCCGCGACATCACCCGCGCCAACCGCGCCCAATTGTTGCTGGCGCTGGATCAGGGCAAGGCTCTCCCGCGCCGCTACGATGCTGTCTCGCGTCTCGGCGATCCGGGCGCGCAGTGCGGCTTCCTCAATGGCGGCGAGTACGGTGTTGGCGATCACCGTCTGCCGGGCGGCTTGCGCGCGAAACGTCTCCGCCCGAGCCTGCGCCCGGGCCGATTCCGCGCCGCGCCTCAACCCACCGAACAGGTCGAGCGGATAGGTGACGGCAAGCGAGGCAGTATGGAGCGAATAGAGGTAGATATCCGGCGCCACCAACGGGTCAGAGAAGGTCTCGGACTCCCGGATACGGGCGGCGTCATAGCTGGCGTCGATTTGCGGCAGCAGTGCGCCCCGGGCTATTCTGGCCTCGGCCTGCACCCGGCGCAGCGCGGCATCGGCAATGGCGATATCGCTGTTGGCGACGAGGGCGGTCTCGACCAGTTGATCCAGCGCCGCATTGCCGAATATCGTCCACCAGCGGGCGGGGATCGGGGCGTTGGGGGCAAGGGCCGGCATGGCGCCATCTGTCCGGACGTCGCCATCGCCCGGGGCGCTGTCCGGCAGATAATGCCGGGCGGTCGGCGCTGGCGGCGCGTGGAAGTTCGGCCCGACCGCGCAACCGGAGAGCAGCAGCCCTAATCCCAGCCCGACTCCGCCGCTAAGGCGACGGAGCGGACGGCTATCGCGGTCGCGGGTCATGGCTGCGCCTCCTGCATATCGTTATTGGCGGCGTTGCGCTGGTGCCGCGAAAACATGTCCATGAGCACCGGCAGCACCAGCAGGATCAGCAACGGCGCGAGCGACATCCCGCCGACCACCACCAGCGCCAGCGGTTTCTGCACCTGGCTGCCGATGCCGCCGGAGAGAGCCGCGGGCACCAGACCGATCGCGGCGGCGAGGCAGGTCATCAGGACCGGACGCAGGCTTTCAGAGCAGGCTTGCCGCAGCGCGGCGGTGTGCTGTGCCCCCTCGTCGAGCGCGCGGTTGAAAGCGGTCAGCATGATGATGCCGTCCATCACGGAGACGCCGAGCAGGGCGACGAAGCCGATCGCGGCGGAGATGCTGAAAGGCGTGCCGGTGAGCATCAGCGTGAACACGCCGCCGACCAGCGCCATCGGCATGACGGACGCTGCCAGCAGCATGTCGCGTGCGGAGTTGAAGTTCACGAACAGCAGCAGCAGGATAAGCGCGAGGCTGGCCGGCACCGCGACTTTCAGGCGGTCGACCGCATTCTGGAGATTGTCCAGCTCGCCCGCCCATTCGAGCCGGTAGCCGGGCGGCAGCGTTACCTTGGCGTCGATCACCGCGCGGGCTTCCGCCACTGCACCGCCCAGGTCGCGGCCGCGCACAGAAAATTTGATCGGCACATAGCGCTCCTGATGCTCGCGGTAGATGAAGGATGGGCCGCTGGTCAGCCGGACGTCGGCGACTTCGGAAAGCGGGATGGATGCGTGGCGGCCGTCGGCCCCGGTCACGCCGATTTCGATCGCGCGGATGGATTGCAGGTCGCTACGCTGGTCTTCCTTCAGCCGGACGATGATGGGGAAGTGCCGGTCGGTGCTCCGCTCATAGAGCCGGCCCGCTTCCTCGCCGCCGATCGCGGCGCGGATGACCTCGTTCACATCGTCCGGCGTCAGGCCATGGCGGGCGGCGCGCAGGCGATCGATGTCGATGCTGACCGTTGGCTGGCCGAGCAGCGAGAACATGCCAAGATCGGCAATGCCCGGCACCTGCGCGAGCGCTGCCTCGACCTGCCGCCCGACCGTTTCGAGCGTGGCGAGGTCGGGGCCGAACAATTTGATCGAGTTGGCGCCTTTCACGCCGGACGCGGCCTCCTCCACATTGTCCTGAATATATTGCGAAAAGGAAAAGGAGACGCCGGGGAAGCGATCGGACAGACGGGTCTGCATCGTTTCCGTCAGCTTCTCCTTGGTCAGCCCGCGCGGCCATTGATCGAACGGCTTGAGCGGCGTGAAGAACTCGACATTGAAGAAGCCGCTGACGTCGGTGCCGTCATCCGGCCGGCCATGTTGGGAAATCACCGTCTGCACTTCGGGATAGCTGGCGATGATCCGGCGCGCCTCGTTGGCGACCTTCTGGCCTTCGGCAAGGGAGATGGAGCCGGGCATGGTCGCGCGTATCCACATATTGCCTTCTTCCAGCTGCGGCAGGAACTCGACGCCTAGCGTGCGCACCGCGCCGCCGGCGCCCAGCACGAGCGCCAGCGCTGTGCCGAGGGTGAGCCAGCGATTGGCGAGGGCGAAGCTCACGGCGGGTTCGTAGAGGCGACGCAGGGCGCGGACGATGCGCGTCTCGGTTTCCTCCAGCCGGTCGGGCAGCAGCAGCGCGGCCAGCACCGGCGAGACGGTGAAGGTCGCGATCAGGCCGCCGGCAATGGCATAAGCGTAGGTCTTCGCCATCGGCCCGAATATATGCCCTTCCACGCCCGAGAGCGTAAAGAGCGGGATGAAGCTGGCGATGATGATCGCCGCGGCGAAGAAGATGCCGCGATTCACCTCGCTGGCGCCCTGCAGGATGGTGCTGAGGCGATCGCCGAAGCGGAAGGTGCCATCGCCCGTGGTCACCACATGGCTGCGACCGACCATGCGGCGGTAGATATTCTCGACGATGATGACCGTGGCGTCGACGATAAGGCCGAAGTCCAGCGCGCCGACCGAGAGGAGATTGGCGGATTCGCCCTGCAGAATGAGCAGCAGCACGGCGCAGGACAGGGCAAAGGGAATCGTTGCCGCCACGATGATGGCGGAGCGAAGATTACCGAGAAACAGCCATTGCAGGAGGAAGATCAGCACGATGCCTTCCAGCATGTTGTGCGTCACTGTGCGGGTGGTGAGAGCGATCAGGCCGGAGCGGTCGTAAACGCCCTCCAGCGTGACGCCAGGCGGGAGCAGGCCGCCGCTGTTGATGCGGTCGATCTCGGCCTTCACCCCGGCGATGGTCGGGCTGGACTGGGCGCCGCGCTGCATGAGCACGATGCCCTGCACAATGTCGTCATCCTCATCCTGCCCGGCAATGCCGAGGCGCGGCAGATGGCCGATCGAGACGGTGCCGACATCGTGCAGCATCACCGGATTGCTGCCGTTGCGGCCGACGACGACATTGCCGATATCGCTGATCGAGTGGATGAGGCCGACGCCGCGCACGATCGCCGACTGGGCGCCGAAATCGATGGTCTGGCCGCCGGTATTGGCATTGCTGCGGTTCAGCGCCTCGATCACCTGCGGCACGGTCACGCCCTGCGCGGCGAGCTTGCCATTGTCGAGCGTCACGTCGAACGTGCGGGTCTTGCCGCCCCAGCCGGTCACGTCGATCACGCCCGGCACGGTCTTGATCCGCCGCTCGACCACCCAGTCCTGGAGCGTCTTGAGGTCGCTCACCGAATAGCCCGGCGGCGCTTTCAGGCGGAAGCGCAGCACCTCGCCGATCGGACTGACTGGGGAGAGGGCGGGCGTTACGTCAGCCGCCAGCCCTTCCATCTGGCTCAGCCGGTTGATGACCTGCTGCCTCGCCTCCTCGAAGGTGTAAGCGTAGCTGAACTGTATCTTGACGTCGGACAGGCCGAACAGGGAGCTGGTGCGGATCGCCGTGACATTGGGAATGCCCGCCATCGCCACCTCGATCGGCGTGGTGACGTTGCGTTCCATTTCCTCGGCGGAAATGCCGGGATTCTGGGTGACGATGTTCACCATCGGCGGCACCGGGTCGGGATAGGCCTCGATGTTGAGCCGCGAGAAGGCAAACCCGCCCGCGCCGAGCAGCGTCAGGAAGAGCAGGACGACGAGAATGCGCTGGTGCAGCGCGAAAGCGACAAGACGATCCATTTCAGTGCGCGGTCCCGGCTTCGTTCACGAAGATCGCGCCGGCCAGCACGATCCGCTCGCCCACGGCGAGGCCCTGCGTCACCTCGACGGTGTCGTCCTGCCCGGCCCGGCCGAGCGTGACGCGGCGCGCGGTCAGCTGGCGGCCTGATCCGGCGATCCAGACGGCCGCTTGATCGCCTTCCAGAAGCACCGCGCGCATGGGCACGAAAATGCCATTGTCTCGCGCCGCCTCACGCGGCTTGATGTCGAAGCTGGCGGACATGCCGGGCTTGAGCGCGCCATCTTCATTGGCCAGCACAGCGCGGACCGGCAGGCGGCGGCTTTCCTCATCCAGTGTCGCGCCGATCGCGCGGATCATCGCGGTGAAGGTCCGCCCGGGCAGAGCCGGTGTTTGCAGCGCGATTCGGTCGCCGACCCGGACGGTTGCGGCCTGCGCTTCGCTCAGTTGTGCGACGAGCCAGACGCTGGCGGGGTCGGTGATGACAATGAGCGGGGTATCATCATCGGCGTTGATATATTGCCCGGCGGCGACATGGCGCTCGGCCACGACACCGCTAATGGGCGCGCGCACGATCAGCTCATTGCCAGCGCCGAGAGGGCCATCGCCACCGCGAATCGCCAATGTCTCGCGCGCGGCGGTTTCCGCCGCTTCGGTCGCGCGCAGTTCGGCGCGGGCGACCGCCAGATCAGCCTGTGCCTGCTCATGGTCCTTCTGCGCCCCGCCGGCGGAGCGATAGACCTCCTCCTGTCGCCGTGCAGCTTGTTCCGCGACCTGCAAGCGAGTGCTCGCCGCCGTCCTGTTCGCCGTGGCAGCGCGGAGTGCGTCGCGACCCTCGGCGACTTCGGTTGCGCGAATGGCGAAGAGCGGCTGGCCGCGCGTCACGCGGGCGCCCGGTTCGATCATCACGTGGGTGATCCGGCCGCTGAGTGGTGGTCGCAGGCGGACCGTCCGATCCTCATCGAGCGTCACATCGCCAATGGTGCGCTGGGCCATGGCGCTGCCGGTTGCCTCCACTGTGGCGAAGCTCAGCGTGCGATATTGTGCTTCAGTTGGCGTGAAGCTGCCGGAGGTTTGTGGCGCTTCGCTCGCGACCGGCTCAGAGGTGTCGCGCAGGAAGAGGATCGCGAGCAGAACGATCAGGGCGACGGCGCCGGAGATTGCCAGTTGCCGCCGGAGCGGGAGGCGCGGCGGCTCGGCCTGGGGATGTTCCGTCGTTTCAGCCTGCGTGGTCACGGCCGGCGCGCTCCTTATCTGCGGGGGACGCGGCGCTATATCCGGCGAAGCTGATGCGAAACTGACGACGTGGTTATTTTTCCGGTGCCGCAAACAGGCGCAGGATAACCACCAGGCCGGGGCCGTCCGGATGCTCACCGAGGAAGATTTCGCCGCCCAATATGGCGACCGCCCGCGCCGCGATGGACAAGCCCAGCCCACTGCCCGGCACATTTGGCGATCCGCGCTCGAACCGGCGCAGCAAACGGGTGCGGTCCTGTAACGGCACGCCGGGGCCACAGTCCCTTATCGTAATAGCCAGCGCGGTCTCGGTGCGGTCGAGATGGATGTCGACCCGCCCGCCGCTGCGGGCGTGAGTGGCGGCATTTTCGATGATGGCAGCCAGCGCGATCTTCAGCAGGGCGGTATCGGTCGTCCAGTTGACGCTAGCCTCGGGACGGACGGAAAAAGCCATCCGTTCCGGCAACATGCCCGTCATCTGTTCCGCCACTATGTCAGCGATGACCGGATGCAGGTCGATGATCTCGCGCTGCACGGCCGTGGCGTTGAGCCGGGCGAGCGTAAGCATGCCGCCGATCAGCCGGTTAGTGCGATCGGCCAGCGCGATGAGCTGGTTGATGTCGCCGTGCAGATCGGGCGGCGCGGTGTTGCGGATCATCTGCGCCTGGATGCGGATGGCGGCGAGCGGGGTGCGCAACTGGTGCGCGACATCGTCGGTAAAGGCCTGCTCCAGATCGAAGGCCTGCTCAAGCCGCGCGAAGAGTTTGTTGAGGGACTGGATGAGGGGAGCGAGATCACGCGGCCATCGCGTTTCGTCCAGCGCGGTGAGGTCCTGCACGGTGCGTTCGGTCAGATCTGCGCCGAGCCGGTGGATTTCTGAAACGCCGCGCCGCATCGCGAACCATAGCAGCGCCGCGCCGCCTGCCAGCAGCAGCAGAAACGGCAGAGTGAGCCGCCGCACCACCGGGGTGAGCGCAAGGTCGCGCACCGAGTGTCGCTCCGCCACCACGATCAGCAGATCATGGCGAGGGATCATCAGGCCATAGCTGCGCCAAATTCCGTCCGGTGCGGGAAAGTCCCGAAAGCCGCGTTGCCGGGGGATGGCAGAGGTCGGTGGTCCCTGCTGGGAGCGGGCGATCGCCACGCCGTCTCGGAAAATGGCGAACATTCGCGCATCCGACGCGGCGCGGAAGGCTTGCCGGTCCTCCTGGCTGAGCAGCGGCTCGGTGATATGTTGCGGCTTGGCCTTTGGCGCGGCCACGCCAGCGGCCAGTTCTTCCTGCATCAGCGTGTAGAGCAACTGCGAAGCCGTGGCGAGCTGGTGGTCGGCCGCTATCGCTACCTCGCGGCGTACCGTCAGATAGAGCATGGATGCCATCCCGAGACCCACCACCGCCAGCAGTAGCGTCACACGCAGGAACAGCGCGCCTGCGAGAGACCGGGGCGGGGTCATGCGGATTTAGGAGAGACCATGTAACCGAGCCCGCGCGCGGTCATGATGAAGTCGCGGCCCAGCTTGCGGCGTAGCGCGGAAATAGCCACTTCCACGGTATTGCTTTCGATAAGCTGTTCCTGATCGTAAAGCACTCCCTCCAGATCAGCCTTGGAGACGAAGCGGCCGCTGCGGCGCATCAGCAGGGCGAGGATGCGGAACTCCTTGGGCGTGATGGCCAGCAACACGCCGTCGCGATGCACCGTGCTGCCCCCCAGATCGAGCATGACATTGCCGGACTGGAGCAGGTTGGAGCCAAGGCCGTCCTTGCGCCGCAGTTGCGATCGCACGCGGGCGGCCAGTTCGTCGAGATCCAGCGGTTTCACCACATAGTCGTCCGCGCCGGCGTCGAGCCCGGCGATGCGGTGGATGGTGCGGTCCATCGCGGTGATGATGATGACGGGTGTGTGGCAGCCTGCCGCCCTGACTTGCCGCAGCGCCTCCAGTCCGGAGAGATGGGGCAGGCCCAGGTCGAGCAGGATGACTGAATAATCGTTGATGCCGACCGCCAGCGGCACGTCGTCGCCGCGCCGGACCAGATCGACGGCGTGCCCCTCCAGTTCCAGCGCCCGCTTCATGGCGGGCCCTAGATCGGGATCATCCTCGGCGAGCAACAGGCGCGGCAAGGCGAGTATCCGGGGGGAGGTGACGCAGTTCCATGAGGCCCGGCTATATATCCCGGTGCTCGCCCGCTTGGCAATCAGGGCAGCTTGGGGGCTGATATTGTTCCCTGTCAGGCTCATGGTCCAGAATTGAGGATGTTGCATCAGGACATGCATCCCATCGCGGCAAGAGTGGTGCTTACCGCATTGGCAAGCGGCGTATGAGGCTCGGCGCCGAGCGTGGCGACCAGACGGGCATTGTTAAGGCGGATCGGCTGCTGCCAGAGATAACGCATGTCCATCAGTTCGCGCGGGGTTACTGCCACGATGCTGGCAAGGCTTAGCAACCACCAAGGCAGATGGGCGATGCGTACCTGGGGTTTCCCCAGTGCCTGCATGATCGCTTCGACCATCGCGGTGCCGGTGGGGTCCCAGTGGCCATCCATATGGAAGGTTTCGAAGCCTTGCGCCGTGTCGCGCTCGATAAGGCGTATCATGGTTTCAGCAACGTCGGGCAGATAGGCCCATTGATGGCCAATGCCGCGCTCACCGGGATTGCGGATGACGTCCGGCCGCGAGCCCGGCTTGACCAGCCCCTGGGCAAACCAGTTGTTGGCAGCACCCGGGCCAAAGAAGTCGCCCGCCCGCACGATCAGAGCGTGGATGTCTCCCGCTTTGGCGGCACCGTGCAGCTTGTGCTCCATCTCCGCCCGGATCGCGCCCTTGCGAGTCAGGGGATGTTGCGGCGCGGCCTCATCGATCAGCGGAAAGCTGTCGGTGCCGTAATTGTAGACCGTGCCGGGCAGCAGCACCTTTGCCCCCTGAGGGCGAGCCGCAGCGATGGTGTTGTCCAGCATTGGCAGGACCACCTTGTCCCAGTCGCGATAGCCCGGCGGGTTAACCGCGTGGACGATCAGTTTTGCGCCCCTCGCCGCTGCCGCAACGCCGCCGCCATCCAGAGCGTCCCCGATCACGGGCGTCACATGAGCCGGCACCCGCGCCGCGCTCTCCGGCCGGACAAGAGCGCGGACGCTCCATCCGCTCGCTGCCAGTCGCTGCGCGACCGCTCCGCCAATTCCACCCGTCGCACCCAGCACCAGAGCAATCCGTTCCATGTCAGCCTCCTTGTTCGAGGTTCTCATCATCGCCGGAATAAGCTATCGACAAAATTGACTGAATGCGGTGATCAATTATACGAAAATAGATGAGCACTGAGCCAAGCTGGGACCTCTACCGCACCTTCGCCGCCGTGTTGCGGGAAGGCTCGTTGTCGGCCGCCGCCCGTATGCTCGGCTTGACCCAGCCCAGCGTCGCCCGCCATGTCGAGGCGCTTGAGCAAGCCGTTGGCGGTACGCTGTTCCTACGCTCGCCAAGGGGCCTGTCACCCACCGACCGGGCACTGGCCTTGCAGCCCTATGCCGAGGATTTGGTCGCCACCTCAGCCGCGTTGTTGCGCACAGCCTCTGCCGACCGCGGGGAGATCGCCGGGACGGTGCGCATCTCGGCGAGCGAGGTGATCGCCACGGAACATCTGCCGCCTCTGCTCGCCACGATGCGCCGCCGCCACCCTCGCTTGTCGATCGAACTGGTGGCGAGTGATGCTGTCGACGACCTGTTGCAACGCCGAGCCGACATCGCCATCCGTATGGTCGAACCGACCCAGCAGGCGCTGGTCGCGCGCAAGCTGGGTGTGATGCAACTGGGCCTTTATGCCCATCATGACTATCTCGACCTCCGGGGCATGCCAAAAACCATCGCGGATCTGGTCGGCCACGATCTGATTGGGGTGGACAGCCGTGGCAGTCTCTCTCGCGCAGTGCTCTCAGCGTTGCCTGGTCTCGATCATGCGGATTTCGCGTTGCGGGTAGACAGCAGTGTTGTCCAGCTTGCCGCGATCCGCGCAGGCTTCGGTATCGGCATTTGCCAGGTGGCGATTGCCCTGCACGACCCCATGCTTAAGCGCGTCCTGCCCGATGCCTTTGCCTTCGACCTGCCGCTCTGGATCGTCATGCACGAGGACCTGCGGAGCAACGAGCGCTATCGTGCGGTCTTTGATGCCCTCGTCGAAGGGTTTGGTCATGCCGTGACCGTGACATCGGCTTCTCAACCTCAAGAAATCTGATGCAAGCGGCGAGCTCTGCCCATTGCTACACGGTCGTCTCATGAACCTGTGACGGCTTTCGACGAGCGCTGCCTACCCTGCGAAGGAAGCTTGTAGGGGCACGACCTCCTCGCGCCAGCGCAGCACCGGTTCCGGCAGGTCACCGTCGCGGTGTGGGTGTAGGGGGTGGCTTGGGGCCTTATCTGCTGACCGCTATACTGGCCTGCAGATCCGTTGGGCGAATGACCGGCATGACCGGAGCATCGGCCACCAGCTTGACCCAGAGGGCGTCTCCGCCCCTGAAATAGGACGTCTCGTTCGCCTGGCGCAATGCGTCCATGCTGCCCTTTTCCGTTCCGGAGGCTGCATTGGTGAAACCCGGCAATTCAAATATGACCCATGAGCCCTGATCCATTTCGGCCAGACTGAGCGTGACTTGCGGCCTTTCGGTTTTGACCTGGATCTCGGTGCCGGCACGCACGGTGCTCTGGTCGCCGGTGATCTTGAATTCCTTGCCATTGCGACCAAGCGCGATGGGTGCCTGCGGAGGACGGCGGGAGAACAGGGCCGCACGCTGGGACTGGACGAGGGGCGTGTCTGGCGCATTTGGACCGATCGAAGCGAGCAAGGCGAACCGGGCGGTCCGGGATTCGAGATCGACGGTGCCTGGAAGTTCTCCTCTGCTGTCCGAGAGATTCAGGCGACCGACATCGCCCGTGCACACGGAGGCGTTCCAGGTGGGATGGATTTCACAGCTGTCGTCAGTGGCGACGCTGTCATTCTCGCCGTCATGCAGCATGACGTGGGAATTGGGGATGCCGGTCACCGAACCGTCAAGGTCGCGGAACGACAGGGTGCGGTAGCCCACGCCACCCCGGTTATCGTTATCGAACCGGGGGTCGATCTTCGGGAAATAGACCGGCTTGGCGTTGACGAATTGCGCACCGCTGATGGTGCTTCCGGTACTGACCCCCGCGCTCGTGTACAGCAGGAAGGACAGCGCGCCTGTTTTTCGCCGATCATTGTCCTGGAAATTCACGAATGTCGTGTTCACCACATCACCGCGATAGTCATAATATTCGTAGCCGCGGATGGGAAAATCCGGGATCAGCGTCTTGGGCAGGCTGCGGCCATAGGCGACTTCCTCCGGCGTCGTGGGATTGCCGATATTGGCGGTCTCGCCCACGACCAGCGAATCAATCAGCCGCGCATGAAACCGCTGGCTGCCGATGTCGCCGGCGGCCTGCGTCATGCCAATGGCATTGTCGGCGAATTTCGCGTTGCTGTATATGAACAGGTCGCCCCGGCCCCACAGACCACCATTGCGGTTCTTGTAGCTGGTCAGGTTCTCGAAGTGGGATTCCACCGCTTCGCTTTCCAGATCCGCAGGATTTTCCAACGGCAGGAACGGAATGGTGGCCGTGCCGAAGGTGTTGTCTTCGTAGATGTTCCGGTCGAACATGAAGCCGTCGAAGTTGGAATGGGCCACATTGCCTCTGAATGCGCGCAGCGGTGTGCGGCGCGGCCACGTCTTGAGGCTGGCCTCCGAACCCAGGAAGGCGCCATTAGGATGTTCTGGCAGAGACAGCCAGAAACCATTCTCATCGGAACCGGCCGCCACATTGTCTATGAAGCTATTGTCCGGGTTGGTGATCCAGAAGGACGCCACCGTGTTGTCCGAAGGCAGCAGGGTGTTCCCGCCGTGGAAGCTGGCTTCCCGGGCTGCGCTGGCGGCTGCGCGATCCCCAGATGCATAGTTGAGCTCGCCGTTGGCGGCAAGGTTGGTGGGCACGCAGTTCAATGACGGATGGCACTTGGTCTGGATTGCCAGATTCTTGATGAATGCGTTGCCGTGCTCGATGCCATCTTCGAGGAAGAAGCAGTGGCCCACGGTGTTGTAGGTCACGTTGTTCTCGATCCGCAGATTGTTGGTGCCGTGCACCGTCACGCAGCGGTTGAAGCTGTCGTGGATCGAGGCGTTGCGAATATACTGGCCCTGACCCTCGCCGATGATGTGCCAGTGGATCGGGTAGCGCGCCAGTTGCATGTGCTGGCCCATGCGATTGAGCTCGATGCCGGAGAGAAACATTTTCGAGCCGGCCATCGCCATGATGTGGCCGCCGAAATAGCTCTTCTCGGCGTCTTCGGAGGCCTGGATCTTGATGTTCCGCGACAGCAGGCCGACCTCGCCGCGCTCGTCGACCCCGAAGGTGATCTCGCCGAAGTGCATGTAGGTCAGAGGCTTGTCGAGCGTGAGCCTGTTGCCGCTGATCGCGGATATGGTGCGCTTCTCGGCCTGGCGAGGATTGAAGTCGGTCGAAGCCAGCACGATGACGTCACCCTTGCGCCAGTTGGACGCATTGAGAACCTCAATTTTGGCGCTGCCTGCCTTGGCGGTCTTCGCCAGCTTGGTCCATGCGTTGGTGCGATCGCCATGCAGGCTGAGCGTGCCGCGCAGCATCAGGATGCCGCGGTCGCCCATGGTATTGATGTCTTCATGGGGGACATTGTCGGTCAGGGTAATGACGGCATTGCGTGTATGTGGCCTGGCCTCGCTGCCGATCTCCAGCTCGCCACCGGCGAGATAGATCCACTCGGTCGTGAGGTTGATGTCGCGATCGTCAGCGAAGCTGAGCTTGCCGCTGATGGTGAGGCTGCGCAACGCCGGCGGACTGACATCGAGGATGAGGCTCCGGTCGCGCGCGATGGTGACGGCGTCGCCCGCACCCGGCACCTTGCCATCGGGCCAGGATTGGGGATCGGACCAGCGCGACTGCGGCATTGTCCTGGCCGGCGCCTCGACCGGCATGCTCATGTTGGCATGATCATCCTGCGCGCTCGCCGGCACAGATACGCCAAGCAGCAAGGAGGCCGGAAGCAGCAAAGACAATGGAAACAGGCGCGAGCGCATGCGCATGACGTTGATCCCCTCACTCGGGACGGCGAATCCCGCTTATGCTTGGTTTGCGAAAGACTATGCAAAGCATGAACGCATTTGCCAAGCGGTCGAATGTCTCAGTCCGACCATAGCATCCGTTATCTTCCGCGTGGACATTCAGACCTTGACCTGGCTTGCATGAAAGGCGTCCTTGGCATGCAGGCCAGAACGTCGGTCCAAAACGCCCCCTGAAGCCGCGGGACATCTGGTCATGCCCAGGTGGAAAGGAGACGGCGGATTCATGCCGCCCGTGAAACAGGAGTGCCGGGGCAAAACGAACCCGCCCGATCAACTGATCGGACGGGTTCGGTTGGAGCAGAGGCATTGGCTGGCATCGCCAGCGATCGAAGCGCAGACCGCCCTAGAAGCCTAAGCCGACGCCCAGCATGAACGAACGCGGCGTGCCGACATTCACCGAGGTCGAGTTGATCGCGCCGGTATAATAGGTCGCATCGAAGAGATTGCGCACATTGGCGGTCAGGTCGAATGTCGGCGTGAGGCGATAGCGCGCGCCCAGATCGAACAGCGTATAGGCCGGCAGATAGAAGCTGTTGTTCGCAATGCCGTAGCGCCGGCCGACATAGGTGACGCCGCCATTGATCGAGAGGCCGGCGACGTTCCGATCGAGATCATAAGTCACGAACAGGCCCAGCGCGTCTTCCGGCGCATTGGGGATGGTGTTGCCGATATAGCGGTTGTCGGTGACATATGTCGCCGAGAACAGATGGTTCCAGTTCAGCGTGACGCGCAGCGGATCGACCGGATTGGCGTCGAGCGACATCTCGAACCCCTTGCTGCGCTGAATGCCGGACAGCCGCTGGAATGGCTCATAGCCGACATCGTCCACCTTCAGATTCTCGCGGTCGAGCCGGAAGACGGCCGCCGTGACGATGGCGCGCGCGGCGCGCACGTCCAGCTTGACGCCGCCTTCAATCTGCTCGCCCTTCTCCGGGTCGAACGGATTGCCGAAGCGATCGGTGCCGGTCTGCGGCACGAAGCTGCGCGTATAGCTGATATAGGGCGAGATGAAGGGCGTCGGCCGCCAGACAAGGCCGACCTGCGGCGTCCAGCCTTCGACAATCTGTCGGCGGCTGTTGTTGAGCGTGTTGTCGTCCGAGACATGATCGTAGCGCAGGCCGCCGAGCAGCACGAACTGCTCGCCAATGTTCACGACATCCTGAATATAGACGCCGCGGCTCTTGAACAGGCCGCCATAGGGCGAATTGCTGTTGCGCGGGCCATTGACCGGCCTGCTCTCCAGATAGACCGGATCATAGATGTTGATCGCCGGGAACTGATAGGTGGCATTGGTGCGGTCGTTGCGGAAATGCTCATATTCCGCGCCCACCACGATCTTGTGGGTGAGCCCCGCCGTCTCGAACTGGCCGGCGATTTCCAGCCGCCCGAGCGTGCCCTTGAGGCGCGCATGCCAGTCGCCGATCTGGCGGCTGAGCAGCCCGTTCGCGCCGACAATCTGCTCGGTCGAATTGGCCCAGATATAGACGCGATCCTCCTTCTGGTCGGAGCGGACGAGATCGGCCCGCAGCTGCCAGTTGCTGCCCAACTCCTGCCGGAGCGAGAGCGAGAGGTTGATGTCGCGGAAATTGCTCTCGCCGAACTTTTCGCCGAGGAAGCGCGAGCGGGGAATATCCGCGAAATCATAGCGGCGGCCGTCCGCCGCCTCGAACCGGCCGCCATCCTGATAGGCCAGCACCGTGCCGCGATCGCCCGTGCGCTTGTCCCTGAACCAGGAGGCGCGGGCGGTGATGAGCGTGGTCGGCGTCGCCTGAATGTCGAGCGCGCCGGTCACGCCCTTCGACTCATTATGCGCGATGTCGCGAAAGCTGTCCGCATTCTCGTAAAGGCCTTGGATGCGGTAGTTCACGCCGTCCGCGATCGGGCCGGTAATGTCCGCCGTGCCCTGCCAGAAATTCCAGCTGCCGCCACGCACGCGGGCGCGCGCCTGGAACGTGTCCTGCGGCTTGCGGCTGACGATATTGAGCACGCCGCCCGGCTCCAGCGCGCCATAGAGGATGGAGGCGGGACCGCGCAGAAATTCGATGCGCTCAATGTCATAGAGCGGCACCTGCCCATATTTGCGATAGCGCAGGCCGTCGCGGAAATAATTGCTGCCCGCCGCGAGCTGGAAGCCGCGCGAGGAGAAGAATTCGCCGGCATTGCCGAAATTATCCGTGCCGCCGACGATGCCGGCATAGCGCAGCGCGTCGGACAGCGAGCGCGCGGCCGAAGCCTCGATGACTTCACCGCGCAGCTGCGTGATGGTGAAGGGCGTTTCCATGATCTCGACGGGCAGGCGCGTGGCGACGGATGCTGCCGTGCGGTTCGCTTCGCCCAGCACGACGATGTCGTCGCTGCCCGCCTCGTCCTGATCGTGCGCCCAGACCTGGCCGGAAGCGGCGCTGGCCAGCAGCACGGCGGTGAGGCGCGCCGCGCGGAGAGAAATTTTCATGCGATAGTCCCTTTGTGTCATTGTGTGGATGAGGTGGGCCGCGCCGCGCCGGGTTGGCGCAGGCGGCGAATGGTGAGGAAACAGGCGAGCGCCAGCAGCAGGCAGGCCGCGCCATAGCCGGCGGCCGCGCCGGTCAGCATCGTGCCGCGCGCGCCCGCGCTGGTGAGCGCGACCAGCCCCAGCAGCGCGGCGGTGGTGGCGACGAGCACATGACGCCATGCGCGGAGCGGCGAACAGCCGGCCAGCAGGCAAGCCGCCAACGCCCAAAAGCCGAGGAAGACGGGCAGCTCGGGCGCCATGGCGCGGCTGGAGAAGACGTCCTGACTGCCGAGGAAGCGGAATGCCCCGATGGCGGAAAAGCCGGGCGACAGGCGGGCAAGGCCGTGCAGCAGCGCCATGGCGGTCAGCGCGACGATCAGCCCGCCCATGATGCCGGCATTGGCGCGCTCCATGCCGATCACCGCATCCGGGTCCTTGGGGTGCCGCTTGCGCCGCTCACGCTCCGCCCAGATGAACAGGCCGGACGCGGCCAGCAGGGTCGAAACGCCGCCGAGCAGGAAATAGAGCAGTTCGCCCACGCCGGGCCAGAAATAGCCATAATGGAGCGGCCGCATCATCGCCAGCAGACGCCGGCCGCCGCCTTGCGCGGTCCGGTCCACCGTCTGGAGATGGCGGCCCGTATCGGCATCGAACACCAGCATGGTCTGCCCGCGCTGGACGAGACGCGGCCCGGGCAGATCGCCCTGCACGCGGATCGTCGAGCCGGCGGCGCCGCGATGGGTGAAATTGACATGGGTCGGCGTGAAATCGGGACGCAGCGCCTGCGCGCGCTGAACGATCTGCGCGATCGGCAGCGGCTGGCCCGGCCCCTCGCCGGCCAACTCGATCGGGCTGGCGGCGGAGGCGCGGATGCCGACCAGCCCCTCCAGCCCCAGCCACGCGCCGGTCAGTGCGATGACGAGATGGAACGCCAAAGCCCAGACGCCGCCCATCTTGTGCAGGTCCGACCAGGCCTTGCGGCGATGCGCGCCGAGGCGGAGATGGAAAGCGTCACGGCGCAGGCGCGGCCAGTGGAAGACCAGCCCGGCGACGATCGAGACGACCATCGCCACACCGAGCGCGCCGACGATCCAGCGGCCGATCCGGCCCATGAACAGGCCAGCATGCAGGCGCTGGATGAAATCGGCGAAATCCGATTCGAGGCTGTCCCGCACCGCGCCCGTTTCCGGATTGATCCAGTAGCGCTTCTCCTTGCCGGCGGGCGTCTCGGCGATGATGCTATATTGGTGGATGGAGTAGGCGTCGGACGGGAAGGCGACGACCCGCACGCGCATATCCCGCGCGGCGGCCTCGAAGCGGGCCAGCGCCTTGTCCGGCCCCAGCCGATCGACCGGGGCGCTCGCCGCCAGTTGCGGATTGGCGAGCGCCTTCAGCGGGAATTTGTAAACGACCAGCGTGCCCGTCAGGCAGATGACGAACAGCAGCCAGCCGGCGAGGAGCCCGGTCCAAGAGTGGAGGGCATAAGCGGTCCGCTTGGCGCTCATGAGTGAACGAAACCGCCAGAATCCGCCGCGGCCAGCATCCGGCTGATGCGACGACTATTGCCCGGGATGGCAGACACGCTAATTGTCCCACAAATCCGCCGAGAGGTGCCTCCGATCGCCTGGCGCGGCCAGCGGTGTACAATCGGCTCGCTCATTCGCATCGCGGCCGACATTGCAAAACCCCTGTATTCAAGCGTTGCGTGGCGTGGTTGCCGCACGAATATATTTCCTCCTCGCCCCCGATGCCGGGTGCGCCAGTTCCGGATGATTGAAGGTAAGCGGCATGCTCGGGCAGGCGGAAGGCAGAGAAAACCTTCCGATAAGCCTGCGCCGCTCGCTGATCGCTGTTGCGAAAAGCAGCCGCAAACCGGGAGCTTCTCCCGGACCTCATTCCCGATCGAGCTTTTTTCAAAGCCATGATGTGTTGCGCTATTCGAGACGAAGCCGCGAATGGCCATCCGGTAGGAAGGTTTGCGGAAATTCAGCAAGTTATAAACGGTTACAGTGAATTCTGTAACGTCTTAGCCCCGGTTTGGAGCCGTATGAGGCTCGGCATCTGACATTTGCAGTCGCTCGGCGTTTGTCCCTTGAGGGGCTCATGGATATGTCCGCACTCGCTGCCTCGGAAGTCGGTGGGGCGGTATCGGGTCTCATAAGGCCAGAGTTGCATTGACTGGGCGCGGGCTTGGCAGCCCATCTGATCACCTTCGCAGATCGTCCGTCTCGGCGTTCCCTCGCGGGCCACCGCCGTCGGGGCAGCATGAGAGCATCACCGCTGGCGACTGGTTTACCGTATCTCAGGCCTCGAACAACATACCATCGCGTAGCCATGGCATGCATCTTAGCGGCGACTATCATTGGTTAAGAGCCCTGATCCGACCGCTTACGACCTTCGCACTTTGCGCCTCAAATGGCGCCCATATTGGCGGTGTCGGCAATCGGGGACAAGGAACTCTGAGCGAAAACCGGGCTTCACTTACCGCGGTTGGGCAAGAAACGTGTGCGGTCAAGCGGCCTGCCAGTCGTAACGCTTGTCGAGTTTGGACAACTGGCTGAGGAAGCCTTCGCGCTGCATGCCCGTGGTGGCCAGGTCGTGCATCTGGCTCAAGGTCACGACCATCCGGACCCGGCCTTGGGTCGTGTCGAAAAAGTCGACTGTGATCGTGCTGTCGTAGGGCGCGACGCCCGGCAGAAAATCGATCAGCTGGGTCAGCACCAGCCGCTCGAGGGGGCGGCACTCCGTAAACCTGCCGTGGCAAGGCTGCGTCGTAGGCGCGCCCATGCCCTCCATAGCCGCTACGGCCTCAGGCGTGTCGGCAACCATATCATAGTGAAGTGCGCCGCCTTGCCGTGGCTCAATCAGGTGGACATCGGCGCGGAACTCCTGCGGGCCCCACCAGGATTCGAAGCCGTCCTTGGTTGTCCACAATTCCCAAAGCTCTTCCAGCTCGGCGGTATAGGTGCGCTCGATCACGAGGGCCGATGCGATCGGGTCAGTCATCTTCAGGGCTCCTTTGCTGTTGATGCTTTTGCTGCCGGGCCTCGAGCGCCGCACCAAAGCGGTCGAGCCGCGCATCCCAGACCTGCCGATACTGATCCAGCCAGGCCTCGATCACACGAAACGGCTCGGGCTTGAGCGAGTAGAGCCGCCGCGATCCATCTGGCCGCATCGAGACGAAACCTGCCTCGGAGAGGATGCGTAAATGCCGTGAAACGCCTGATTGGTGAATGCCGACGGCGGTGACGAGGTCATTGACCTGACGCTCGCCGGTGCGCAGCGCTTCGACGACCCGGCGGCGGGTAGGGTCAGCAAGCGTAAGAAACAGATCGTCATGCATATAAATACATATGCATTTATGTGCATATATGGTCAAGTTTGACATCTGTCCTGCCAGATCATCCGCCGCAGCGATGATCAGAAGGGCTTCAAGGTGCTGCCGCGGCGCTGGGTCGTCGACGCACCTTTGGCTGGATGATCCGATGGCGACGCCTCGTATGCGATTATGAGCAACGTATCGATGTCTCGCAGGCCATGATCGTGCTGGAGGGCGGCTATCCGATTCCCCTTGGCCGGCGCTGGCTGCTCGAGCCGCAGGCTCAGATCATCTACCAGACCGTGTCTGTCAGGGCAGTCACGACGCCTATTCGGCAATCGACTGGAACGAGAGCGGCGCAGTAACCGGGCGTCTTGGCGGGCGGCTGCAATATATTGCGTAAGACGGCGCTGCTTATGCCAAGGTCCATCTCTGGCATAGCTTCAACGGCACCGACCGGGCCAGCTTCGGGGTATCCCCGGCGATCGAGAGCCGCTTCGGCAGCACCTCGGTGGAACTGGGCGGGGGAATGACCGCCCGGATCACGCGGACCGCCAGCCTCTATGGTCATGTCGATCATCGCTGATCGGTGGATGGCCGCGAGCGGTACACAGTGACTCAAGGTGCCATCGGCGTCCGCTTCAACTGTGATGCCGGACCCGAGGGCGATGGCGAGCGCTGGCGGCGTGGCAGGGGCCGATGCCTGCCACCTGCTTATGCAGGGCCGCCAGCCGGTGCTTGAGCGGGCGTGCGCTCGTTCGCGCATTGATGCAGGAAACGAAGCCGTCGAGGTCAGTCTCCGACGGGATTGACAGCAATTTCGCGGGCCTCGCGGCGGACATCAAAGACCAGCCAATGGGTCCAGATGGTAATGTCGGCAGCGTGATTGTCGTCTGTATGCGTAACGCCGTGAAACGGGTTGCCTCCGCCTTTGGGCCGAGGCAACCTTACCCATCCTTCGCAAACTGACCGGCCCTGACCGGAGTGGCCCGGTTGCCCTTATCTACCGACGTCAATGGTGGCTTGCGCAGTGAGTTTGCCGACCTCTTCGATGACAGGGCCTTGGTGGTCAGCTGCTTCGACCATGAGCTTGACCCACAGTGTGTCGCCGTCCTTATAGGAGGTCGTTCTGGACGCGTCGCGTAGCGCGGCAAGGCTCGTTGCCTGTGCGCCGCCGGCGGTGGCGGCAAAGCCGGGAAGTTCGAAAATTACGAAGGAACCCTGATCCATTTCCCGCAAGGAAAGGGACAGCTTATCCCTGGCCGTCTCGACCCTTATCTCAGCGCCACTACCGATCGTGGTTTCCCCATTATATTCGAACCGCTTGCCGTTGCGTTGAAGCATGATCGGATTGGTAATGGGACCGGTCTGAAAGCCGCTAAAATCACCGGCGATGCTGAAGCGGCCGATGTCTCCCTTGCAGATGGCAGCATTCCAGCTCGCCTTGATTTCGCAAGAGGCCTCATCGGATGCGATCCCATTGTCGATGACGATATAGGCACCAGGCGTTCCACTGATCGAGCCGTCCAGATCGCGAAATGCCGCGCTGCGATAGGCGGCGCTGCGCCCATAATCGGAGGCCCAGCGGCGTTGGATCGGTGGGAAGCTGACTGGCTGGGCGTTGACGAATGTCAGGCCTTTGACCGAGTTCTCCGTACTCATGCCGAAGCTGGTGAACAACAGGTAGGAAAGCGCGCCCGCATCGCGGCGCTCGTTGGGCACGTAGTTCACGAAGGTGGTATTTTCCACTTCGTGGTGGAAGTCATAATATTCATAGCCGCGGATCGGAAAATCCGCCGATGCTGCCGGCAGGCTGCGCCCGTAAGCGATTTCCTCGGGCGTCGTGGGATTGCCGATATTGTCGCTCTCTCCCACGAACAGCGAGTCGACGACCCGTGACGTGAAGGGCGCAATCCCGGGAATGCCTGATGCGTGCGTGAAGCCGATGGCATTGTCGGCGAGCTTCAGGTTTTTGTAGAGATGATACTCACCACGGCCCCAGATCGCGCCGTTGCGGTTCTTGTAGCCGGTGAAATTGTCGAAGACGGCCACCACCAACTCGCTGCTTGTATCGGCAGGATCGGCGTAACTGGTCAGGTTGGGGCCAGCGATACCGAATTTACCATCGGGCCTCTGGCCGCGATCGAGCATCATACCATCGAAATTGGAGTGAGCGACGTTGCCACTGAACTCCCGCAGCCTGGTCCGCCCAGGCCACGTATTCTTGCTGATCTCCGTGCCTTCGAATGCCCCTGTGGGATGCTGCGGTATAGCGAACCAGAAGCCGATCTGGTCGGAGCCCGCGGCCACGTTGTCACGGTAGACATTGTCGGGGTTCGTGATCCAGAAGGTGGAGACGGTATTGTCCGACGGGATCAGGATATGCTCGGCTTCCTGGCCCTTCGTGGACTGATGGGCCAGCGTAAGGTTTGTCGGTTCGCACGGCAGGGTCGGATGGCACTTGGTCTGGATGCCAAGGTTGCGGACGAACTGGTTGCCCGTCTCGATCCCGTCTTCCAGGAAAAAGCAGTGCCCCACATTGTTGAAGGTCACGTTGTTTTCGACCCGCACATTGTTGGTGCCATGCACCGTTACGCAGCGGCTGTACGTGTCATGGATCGACGAGTTCCGGATATATTGCCCCTGCCCATCGCCGATGATGTGCCAGTGGATCGGATAACGGGCCAGCTGCAGATGTTGCCCCATGCGGAACAGTTCGACGCCGGAGACATATATTTTGGACCCGGCCATGCCCATGATATGTCCGCCGAAATAGGAGTTGGCTGCGTCATCGGACGCCTGAATCCGGATGTTGCGCGTCAGCAGGCCGACCTCGCCGCGCTCGTCGACGCCGAAGGTGACTTCACCGAAATGCATGTAGTTCAGTGGCTTGTCGAGCGTTAGCGTGTTCCGGCTGACAGCGGTAATGGTTCGCGTTTCTGCCTGCCTGGGATCGAAGTCGGTCGAGGCGAGGACAATCAGGTCGCCCTTGCGCCATTCGCTCGCATCCATAACTTCGATCCGGGCGCTGCCGGCCTTGGCCGTCTTTGCAAGCTTGGTCCAGCTGTTCGTGCGGTCGCCATGCAAGCTCAGGGTGCCGGCCATCATCATGATGCCGCGGTCGCCCATGCTGTTCACATCTTCATTGGGAACCATGTCCGTCAGGGTGATCGTGGCCTTGCGTGTATAGGGCCTGGCCTCGCTGCCGATGCTCAGTTCGCCGCGCGCCACCAGAATCCACTCGCTTTTCAGTTCGAGGTCGCGATCATCCGCAAAGCTGAGCTTGCCGTTGATGGTGAGACTGCGCAGCGCGGGTGGGCTGACGTCGAGAAGGATGTTCTTGTCCCGGCCGATCGTCGCTGCATCGCCTTCGCCGGGCACCTTCCCGTCGGGCCAGGACGCCGGATCGGACCAGCGCGTCTGCTTGACCGCCGCCATCGACGCCGATGCAGCAGGCATCACCATGTGTGCGTGATCGTCCTGAGCCTTTGCGGCGGTTCCCATGCCGAGCAAAAGAGGCGCCGGAAAAAGCAGGGATATAAGGAACAGGCGAGATTGCATATGCATGACGTTGACCCTCTCCATCGGAACTGCATGTCCCGCTTTTTATTTGACCGTGATTTTGACGCGGATCATCTGATTTGCCAAGACGCTATCAGGTGCGCCTCGCAACGGTGGGTGAAGCGCGGCACAGGCGTGCGATATGCCTAGAAAACGCCGCCCCTGACGGTAATTTCAGCCCCCGTAATCGCTTGAGCCTCAGGTGAAGCCAGAAACGCGATGACTTTGGCCAGGGCGCCCGGCTGGACCCAGCGGGCAACATCCGCCTTTGGCATATCGCGTCGATTGGCCGGGGTATCGATGGTTGTCGGCAAAACCGCGTTGACGGTGATAGCGTGGTGATATTGCTCCCGAGCCATCGCTTCGGTGAGCTTCAGGACTGCCGCTTTCGAAGCAGCATAGGGGCCCATCCCACGACCGGCTTCGAGCGCGCCGACCGCGCCTATATTGATGATCCGGCCGGCGGTCGCCGTGCGCTGCAAGACGGGCAAGACAGCTCGGGACATTACAAGCGCTGTCTGGAAGTTGGCCCGCCACAAATCGGCCCAGTCGGCTTCCGCTCCTTCTTCCACCTTAACCCATCTAAAAGCGCCGGCAGCGTTGACCAACACATCAATTCCGTCAAACCGCGTTTCGATATCTCGCACGGCGAGCGCGGCGGCGGCTGCATCGGCGACATCCACGCCGGTCAAGGCAGTGGCTCCAGTGCGCAAAAGGCGGTCGGTGAGGCGCGCCCCATCGCTACGTCCGAGCAGACAAACGTGCGATCCAAGTGACATGAACTCGCGAGCGACGGCCTGCCCAAGCACACCGAACTCGCCGGTAATGACGATGAGCCGCTCTTTCATCATGCTTCTCCCTGGCGCAGATCGATCCTACAGGAGGTTGCGGATGTTGTCACAGCGTCTCAACGCCAGCCCGTGGACCGCCGCGCAAGGGGCGTGGCAACACAGGCGCCATCAATCGCGGCACCCTCTTGGCCGAAGATTTTGCGAAAGCGTTCATGTCATCCATGCTGGTCAGCCGCCAGCAGGAAGTCTCGCTCACAACACTGCCACAGACGAATGCCCCATCGATTCAGCTCCATTCAAGCAGCACCTGCGGCATGCAGCTGATCGTCTCCGCAATCGTCACCAAAACCGCCCTCCGCCAACCCACGTCGCGCATAGATTATTGACATAGTCAATTAATGAAAATAACCTCGGCTCAACTAAGCGGGCGGCCAGCGCTCGTAAAAAAAAGCAGGGGAGGGGAGCGATGGGCGCTTCTGCACAGGTTCGTCTTCAGGGCGTTGCCCGAGGATATGTTTCGGCTATCGCGCTCACCACGGCTCTCGTCTTTCCCATCGGCTCGGGAGCGCTCGCGCAGCAGGCTCTGGAGGAGGCGTCCGCAGGCGGCGTGACCGAGGCCGCCAGGCTGGACCAGGTTTCCGCGTTGGAAGCGGGCGCAGGTCGCATCTCCGGATCGGACGATATTGTCGTCACCGGCTCGCGCATCGCGCGCAGCGGGTTCGATGCGCCAACGCCCGTGACCGTTGTTGGCCAGGAAAGCATTCAGAACCTCGGGCTTGTGAATACCGGCGAAGTGGTGAACCAGTTGCCCTCCGTTCGGGCAAGTCTTGCGCCCACCAACAACGGCTTCGGCAGTTGGAATGTGGGTGCGCAGGTCCCCAACCTGCGTGGACTCAGCACGTTGGCGGCCAACCGCACGCTCGTTCTCGTGAACGGCAAGCGCTTCGTGCCGACATCGCGCGAGGGCAGCGTCGACCTCAACATGATCCCGACGCTTATGATTGACCGGCTCGAGGTCGTGACGGGTGGCGCTTCGGCGGTCTACGGATCGGACGCGGTGGCCGGCGTGGTCAACGTCATCCTCGACACCCGTTTGACAGGCGTCCGCTCCCAACTGGATTACGGCATTTCCGAAGAGGGCGATGGAGAGCAGTTTCACGCGGCGATCGCTGCGGGCTCGAGCTTCATGGACGGGCGGCTTCATATCGTGGGTGGTGCCGAATATACCGACCGCAAGGGCATCGGCTCCTGCTTCACACGCGATTGGTGCACGACGGCCGGCATCGTGCAGAGCGGGGCTTCGGTTCCGCGCTACCAGATTTATCGCGAAGGCGTCGGCTTCCTCGCCACCAAGGGCGGTGCCTTGCCGCTGTTCGGGAACCCGGCCCTTGCCGGCACGCCGTTTGCAAACGTGCAGTTTGCACCCGACGGGACCATCATTCCGTACCAGCCCGGCACTGTGCGGGGCGCCACGAACCAATATGGCGGCACGATCTCATCGCCCTATGAAACCACGAATATTTCGGTTCCGTCGCGAACCTATAGCCTGTACGGCCATGCAACGTTTGAGGCTTCGGACAGCATCGACCTATGGCTCGATGCGTCCTATGGCAACGTGACCGGGACGAATATCGGTGCTGCGACCTGGGATAATCCCATCCGCGATGCCGGCAATCCGAACTATTTTCTGATCCAGCCGGACAATCCCTTCATTCCGCAGCCGCTGGCGGACTATCTCGCGGCAAATCCGTCCATTCCGGGCCTTAATCTCTACCGCCTCGGCAACGATCTTGGCCTCTCCACTGCCGTGTCGTCCGGTGAGACATGGCGAACCGCCGCGGGGCTTCAGGGCAAGGTTTTTGACGATCGCTTCCACTGGGATGCCTATTATTCCTATGGACGCTCGACCCGTAACCAGTCTGTCTCCGGAACCCGCGTCCAGAGCGACTATTATCGGGCGGTTGATGCCGTGCTGGATCCGGTGACCGGGCAAGCTGTCTGTCGTGACACGCTCAGCGCCGACCCTGCTGTGCGGGCAGCAGCAGCTGGCTGCGTTCCGCTGAATCTCTTCGGGGTCAGCCAGTGGTCTCCCGAAGCGCAGCAATATAGCTATGGCGCTTATCAGCCGGAGGAGCTGAAACTGACCCAGAATGCGGCGGGTCTGAACCTGTCCGGCGATCTCCTCAACCTGCCGGCGGGCCCACTCGGGGTTGCGATCGGCGGTGAGTGGCGGAAAGAGAAAGCCGACCTGATCCACAGCGCACTTGGGGAGGCACTCGCCTTTTACCAGAATTTCGGCAAAAGCTACGCCGGGTCGGTGGGGGTTATCGAAGGCTATGTCGAGGTTTCGGCTCCGGTGCTGAAGGACTCGCCTGTCGGCTCGCTCATCGTCGATGGCGCCGCGCGCCGGACCCGGTATAACAACACCAACCTCCTCACCGACGAGAGCAGGAAGATCCTTGCGACGACGTGGAAGGTGAGCGCGATTTATGATCCGATGTCTTGGCTCAGCATCCGGGCGACGCGGTCCCGTGACATTCGCGCGCCCAGCTTCAACGAGCTCTATGCCGCAGCCGGAAGCAGCTTCACCGGCTACCTCAACCAGCGGCTTCCGGGGAGCCCTGCGCAGTTTCCCTTCACCGCAACCGGCGGAAACATCGACCTGAATGCCGAGGTCGCCAATACCCTCACGATCGGCGCGGTGATCCGGCCGCAATCCGGCATTCTCGACCGGCTTCGCCTCTCCGTCGATTATTACGACATCGAGCTTGGTGGCGCGATCGGCGCATTGGGCGGAGGAAGCATCGTCAGTCGATGCTTCGACAGCGGGGAACTTTGTAACCTGATCGACTTCGATGCGGCGGGCAATTTGTCGGTTGTCCGGAACGTCAATCTCAATCTCGACGAACTGGTCAGCAGGGGGCTCGACATCGAGTTCGACTATTCGCTACCCGTTGGCCCAGGCATTTTGCGCGCGCGCGTCCTTGCTAATCACGCGCTGGCTCAGCAGACCAAGACAAGCACCGCTACATTCGATTACCGCGGTGTCACCGGCCCCTCCGGCTCGGGCGTGCCTGACTGGACTGTCAATGCGACTCTGACCTATGCGACCGGTCCCGCGCAGGTGACATTGCAGTCACGCTTCATCTCTGCAGGCGCCTATAGTAATGACCGGATCGGGCCGAACGACGCCCGCTATGAGGCTGCGGTCGCGTCCTGCGTGACGGCCCCGACCGGCCCCTTGTGCGCCAACACGATCAACGACAACACCGTCGATGGCGCGGTCTACTTCAACCTGTCGGGCAGCTATGATCTGATTGAGCGCGCCAACGGCCTGAAGCTGCAATTGTTCGGATCGATCAACAATCTCCTGAATCGGGAACCGCCATTGGCGCCTGACGGCGCCTATCCCACCAACCCGGTCTTTTTCGATCAGATCGGCCGCTTCTTCCGGGTCGGCGCCCGCATGAGCTTTTGACGATGCGTGTCAAACCAGCCGGCTGCCGCCATCCCTACCTTCGACATGGAGGATTTCCAATGGTTCGTTTCCTGTCACGTCTCGCTCTGCTACCCGCGCTGGCCACACTGACCCTGCCCGCAACGGCGCATCATTCGACCGCGATGTTCCACTGGGGAACAGAGGTCGGAATGAAGAATGCCACCGTCGAGCGGTGGGAATGGACCAACCCACATACCTTCCTTTATGTTCAGGTGCCCATTGCGGGCGGTCGTTCGGAGCGCTGGGCGTTCGAGGGGATGAGCCCGAACCATCTCACCCGGACTGGCTGGAGTAAACGCACCCTCAAGCCCGGCGACAAGATCACGCTGACCTATTATTCGCTCAAGGATGGGCGCAAAGGCGGCTTCAACGTCAGCGTCACGCTACCGAACGGCCAGACCTTGCGCCAGCTCGGTTCCCCATCGGACTCGCCAGCGAAGGATTCCTGAGAGCCAGGTCGGCGACAGGAATGACGAAGGAAATTAACTGCCTTTTCCACGGCAGGGACTGGAGTGATCGGGCGATGAACGGAACCAGAAAAACCCCGTGGCTATATGTGGCGGCGGCTGCATTGATGATCGGTGCACCTGCGGCATATGCTGCTGAGGCCGAACCTGCGGTGAGCCGGCAGCTGGCTTATTCGAGTCTGGCGAATCTGCCTGATTGGGATGGGGTTTGGGCTACGCAGCGCAGCACGGACCCGGAGCCGAAGCTCACGCCCAGCGCCGCCAAGGCGAAGGCCGATTATGAGGCTGCGCAGGAACGAGGCGAAAATCTGCAGGTCCCGGCTGCTAACTGCGTGCCCGATGGCATGCCACGCATCATGCGCATCTATCCGATAGAGTTCATCTTCTCGCCTGGTCGAGTCACGATCGGTCTGGAGGTCTACAGCCAGACGCGGCGCATCTTTACCGATGGCCGTCCCTTGCCCGAAGATCCCGACCCCGCCTTCAATGGGGCTTCGGTCGGTCATTGGGAAGGGGACACGCTGGTCATCGACACGACCGGGCTGAACAATCAAAACAGCCTGATACGGGGAGTCCATCTCACCGATCAAGAACGCATTCGGCTGGAAGGACCCGACCTCCTCGTCGCGACAGTGACGGTCACGGACCCGAACCTCCTCACCGAGCCCCACGTCTTTCGGCAGTCCTATCGTCGACATCGCGACTGGGAGATTCGGGAATATGTCTGTCAGGAAAATAATCGCGATGCGGCGGATGAGTTTGGTCGACCGTCAATGTCGCTAGATTTCGACTAGGGCCGATCGACATTCAGAAGATGACATGCCGAAAATGGAGGGTTTTCATGACCCGGCGAGCGGCACGGGAGCATCGGAAGCGCGGAAAGACGCCATTTGCAGGTCGTCAGGGCTGAAGGTCGATCCGCCCTGGTAGCTTGCCCCTCGTCAGCTTCCGACTGAGCATCAACGCTCCTTGCGTCGGCCTCGTGCCGTGGAAAACGACCTTGGCGAGATCCAGGCCGATCGTGGTACCCGTGACACCGGCGCCTCGCTCACCGGCGCTCAAAAACTTGAGGGTCAAGGCCGATGGAAACGACGATCTGCCGTTGCGTCCTTCTCTTTATCGCCGCGAACCACGGTAAAGGCGAATTGTTCCGGTCGGGGTGTCAAACGCCCGGGTCTCGACAACATCCGTGAATCCGGCCTCGGCGATCATGTCGGGCAGGATGCCCCTGGCCTGCGGGCCGGTGTCGACAACGCCGTCGACCATCTGCACCGTCAGCCGAAACAGGAGCCGCATCGCCAGCCTCGTTTGCCGGCCATAATCAGCGATGTGCAGTTCGCCACCAGGCGCCAGGAGGTCGTAGGCTGCGGCAAGTATCGCGTGCTTTTCCGCGAGTGGCACCTGATGCAGCACCAGACTGGACAGTACCTTCGTTGCACGCCGCCCGCCGAGCAGAGCGGCCGCATCATGCCCAAACCCTTCGAGCAGATGCAACGATGATCCGGTCGAGGCCGCCTTGCGATGCGCGTGCCGAAGGATTTCGGGATCGGGATCTATGCCTGTCAGGCACGCATCAGGCGCAGCCTTTGCCAGGCGGACCAGCATCGACCCCGTCCCACACCCCAGATCGACGAGTACATCATCGGCCGCAGGAGCGATCTGCGTCACAAAAGCGTTTCGCCATGTATTTTCGCGGGTAAAGGTTGCGACCAGCGCGTCATAAAGCGGCGTCAGCAATCGATAGCCGGCGGCCGGCGTGAAGGGCGCCGCGGCGGGCGTGTCGGTGGGCCATGGCCAACGCCGGTCAGCCGGGGTCATGCCGCCTGCTCCAGATAATCGGTGATGGCATCCCGGCCGGGCGCGAGCTCCTTGAGCTGCAGCACAGCCCCCGCATTGCCGCGATGATAGCTGCCATGCTGGCAAATATGGAGAAGGATCTGTGCCCGCGTCATGCGCGCCGGCTTGCCGCTGGTGAAGACAAAGTCGAGCGGCTCCTCGAACGCCTCGGGCAGCAGGCGGCCGACATAGGCCGCATACCAGTCGTCCACAGCCTTCATGTCGTCCGCGAGCCTGTCAAACGTGGGCAGTGTCTCGGATCGTGGGGCGCGATAGGCGTGCCGGGTTCCCTCGAGGTGATGCCGGAAGATGCAATCGACGACATGAATGTGATCGAGGATAAGCAACAGGATGTGCCTTTCCTGCTCGTTCAGCTTGTCCCGGTTCTTGCGGATGGCGTCGCAGAGACCGCGATCGGCCCAGCGCTTGACCTCGATGAGTTGTGAATAGGGCAACCAGACCATGGAAGGCATCCTTTCAAAAATTGGACTTGCAATCGTCATGGCCATAATATGAGCGATGGCTCGCATCATCTACTCGCATTGGAGCACGCGACATGCTGGCAGGAAAAGCGCTTACGCGGCCGCGAAAAAAGGCGTCGCAGGCCCGTTCACGCGCGACGGTATCGGCAATGGTCGAGGCGACCGCTCGCATTCTGGTGCGGGATGGCTTTGACCAGGCCAGCACGAATCGGATCGCCGAGGAGGCCGGCGTCAGCATCGGTTCGCTCTACCAGTATTTCCCGAGCAAGGAGGCGCTGGTCGCCGCCGTCATCGAACGGCACAATGACGATCTGATGCGCGTCGTCCGGGAGGCGATGGCGCAAGCCAGAGGCGAGCCGCTCGAGATCGGGATCGAAAAGCTCGTCGCCGCTGCGATCGCCGCGCATCGTATCGACCCGGCGCTGCACCGTGTCCTTGCCGAACAGACGCCGCGCACCGGCGAGCTGGAAGGCATCGAGTTCTTCAATCGCGAAGCCAATAGTCTGTTCCGGGCCTATCTCGACGACCATCGTGATGCGTTGGAGAGCCTCGACCTCGATATGGCCGCCTTCGTCTGCGTCACCTCAATCGAGGCGCTCACCCACACCGCCGTGATCCATCGGCCGGATATCCTGACCGATCAGGCGGTCGGGCGATTGATGACCGAAACTGCCCGCATGGTAGTAGGTTATTTGCGGCCCGTTCAAAGGAGGGGGAAGCGGGTCGCATAAAAGCCGGTGAGCATGCGATGCAGGTGGGTGTTGCCGCACATGCTAACGGCGCTGGCGTTCCTGAACCAGTAAGCCGGCGCGCAGACCGAGGGTGACGGGGGCTCTTGATCATGCGCCTGCCTTACCGGCCCCACCGCCAAACAGAGCGATGCCGACCGGCGCCTGTTCAACGTCATCCGGCACGATAGTGGTTGGTCAAAAATCTTTCGGAAAACCGACATATTCGTCCGCTGAGTCACAAGCCCGTCACATCCCTTCCGCATCGCGCCCTGCGAGCCGGATAGGAAAAACGACGATTCTGACAGGGCAGATCGCCTGACATCGTCGCAACAGGCGCAAGGGATCGCGATGCGATCCCGGCAAGCGCCCATCCGGCCGGGGAGAAAGGCGCACTGAAGCCGGCAGGCCGCTGAAGCGTCAATACGCAACGCCAAGGCGCGCGAAACGCTGCGATACCGGTTTTCTCGGAAGCCGGGCGCGCGGCGCCTCGCCGTGCGCAGGCGACACACCGCTATCTGGATTATGGGAACAAAGGGGTTAAACATGCACCGCAAGATCAACCATATCGAGCGCATGACGACGCTTCTCGCCGGGGTGGCGATGGCAGCGCTGGCCGTCGCGCCGGCCATGGCGCAAACCGCGCCCGTTGCGGGCGGCACCGATGACGACAGCATAGCGGCCGAGGAAATCGTGGTCTCCGGCTACCGCCGCAGCCTTGCAGAGGCGATCGACATCAAGCGCGATACGATCGGGTTTTCGGACTCGATCGTTGCCACCGACATTGCCGACTTTCCCGAGCAGAATCTGTCCGAAGCCCTGCAGCGCATGCCCGGCGTGACGATCGAGCGCGACAAGGGGCTTGGCACGCGCGTCAATGTCCGCGGTCTGCCGAGCGAGTTCACCTTCGTCTCGATCAACAAGCTGGCGACCGCCTCCGGTTCAGGCGGCCGCGAGGTCGAATTCGACATGTTCGCCTCCGAACTGATTCAGTCCGTCACCGTGCAGAAATCGCCGACCGCGGCCGATGAGGAAGGCGGCATCGCCGGAGCCGTTGCGATCCGCACCGCGCGCCCGTTCGACAATCCCGGCCTGCGGCTCGTGGGCAGCGCGGAAGGGTCGTATAATTCGATCTCCGAGAAGATCGATCCCAATGTTTCCTTCCTTGCCAGCAAGACGTTCGGCGATTTCGGCGTGCTCGTCTCGCTCGCCCGGCAGCAGCGCACCAATCGCACCGATTCCAATTCGGGCATCAACTTCCGTCCGATCTCGCGCTGGACGGACCGGGCCGACGCCAATCGCGATCAGGCGATCGCCGTGCTCCAGCGCGATGCGAACGTGACCTTCACCGACGCAGACAAGGACTGCATCGTCTTCCTCGATAAGGTGGGCGACCGCGTCTATCAGAATGATCAGGATCGCCTCGGCCTGTCGGGCTCGGTGCAATATAAGCCGAGCAACACATTCAGCCTCGCTTTCGATGCCTTCATCGGCTCCTACGACACGGTCGAGGATGAATATGACGCGGCCGGCTATTCCGCATCGAGCAACTCGACGCTCGACACGATCCACGACTTTGATGCCAGCACATTGTCCGATGCGGGCATCATCGTGCTGCGCGATGTATCCTACACCAACACCCAGCATGAATTTCTGAGCAAGCAATATCTCAACCAGACCGACTATCGCCAGTTCGGCGGCGAAATGAACTGGGAGACCGGGCCCTGGAAGATCAATGTGCTGGGCGGCTATTCCGGCGCGACGAAGACGCTCGACGATGCCAATCTCAAGCATGTTGCCTATGCGCCGTCACGCACCCGCTACACCGCGACGGGTGGGGAGACGATCCCGAGCGCCGATCCGCGCACGATCGACATGTATAATGCGCCCGGCGCCTATCTGTTCGAAGCCTATGAAACCACGCGCGAGCGCATCAAGGACGATAAATACGCTGCGCAGTTTGACGTGAGCTATATGTTCGACTCGTCCGTCCTCAAGCGGCTGAATATCGGCGGGCGCTATACTGGCAAGACCAACGAACGCGACTATGGCGAGGAGAAGATCCAGGGCCCGACGCGCGGCAGCACCGCTTATGTGAACGTCCGCACACTGGGCGACAGTCCGCTGCAGAACGTGACCGACATCGTCGGCGGCAAGGCCTATCAGGTGCGCGACCTCGACTGGGCGCAAATCTCCAACGCCTATGCCCGCGATTTCTTCCGGCCCGACGGCTTCGTCACGCCGTTCGATGACGGCCAATATTACAAGGTCAAGGAGGAGACGGTCGCCGGCTATGCGATGGCCGACTTCGAATTCGATGTTGCGGTGCCGCTCTTCGTGAACCTGGGCGGCCGCTACCTGCGCACGACGGTGCGCTCGGAAGGCTTCCATCAGGTGCAGAATGCTGATGGGTCGACCGGCTATACCGACGCGCCGGTCGCGAGCAAGGGCCGCTATGAGAAGTTCCTGCCCTCCTTCAACGCCCATGCCGAACTGACCGACAGCCTCTACCTGCGCGCTGCCGCATCGCAGACGCTGATCCGCCCGGCGCTGACCGACCTTGCCTACAAGCGCACGGCGAGCTGGAACAGTTTCCGCTTCACGGACGGCAATCCCAATCTCACACCGACCTATGCCGATCAGTGGGAGGTCGGCGTCGAGAAATATCTCGGCCGGGGCGGTATCCTCGCGGCATCCTATTTCTGGAAGAAGATCAAGGGGGTGGTGCAGAACCAGTTGACCGGCGTGGTGGCCGACGTGACCAAATATAACGCCAACGGCACGATTGACGGCGTCTATGATTTCGACGTCTACCAGCCCGTCAATGCCGAAGGATCATACACCGTCAGCGGCATCGAGTTGAATGCGGTCGTGCCCTTCAGCCTGTTCTCCGACAGTCTGGACGGCTTCGGTCTCAACGCCAACATGACCTTCCTCGACAGTTCGCTGACCGGCCAGTCCGATCTCGACATCCCCACCGCGCCGATCGGCCTGTCCGACAAAAGCTACAACGCCACCTTGTTCTACGATAAGGGGCCGCTCTCGCTGCGCGTGTCGTATAACCGCAAGGGCGCCTATGTGGAGCGGATCGAGCGGAACATGTATCCGGTCTATCGCGATGCCTATGGCCAGTTCGACATCGCCGCCAGCTATCAGGTCACTCGCAACGTCCGGGTTGAGCTGCAGGGCATCAATATCGGCAACGCCAAAACCACGGGCTACACCATGGACCCGTCCTTCCCGACCACCTACGAGTTTTCGGGAAGCCGCATCAGCCTGGGCGTCCGCGCGCAGCTGTGATCGACAGCGGGCCTCGCCGCCACCGCGGCGGGGCCTGACTGCCGTGCATATTGTCACATGGCCTTGATATCCTTCGGACCGACCCGCGCTGTCCTCACTACCTGCATCAACGATCGCGAGGCCGGCCCGCGCGCCTTGATCCTGCCCATCTGCATCGGAGCTTTTCCATGATCTCGCATATCGCCCTTGCCGCCCTGCTTGCTCTTGCGGCCCAGCCTGCCATCGCTCAGGAGGCCGGGCCCGATCTGGCGCGCGCGGCGCGCGGTGACGTGCGCGAGCCGGGCGGCGCCCGGCGACTTGCCGGCGATATGCGGGAGACATATCGCACGCTCGGGAGCAAGGGTGAGGTGCGCAATGTGATCCTGCTGATCGGCGATGGCATGGGCGATTCCGAGATCACGATTGCACGCAACTATGCCGAGGGCGCCGGCGGCTATTTCAAGGGCATCGACGCGCTGCCATTCACGGGCCACTATACGCATTATTCGCTCGATTGCGAGACGGGCAAGCCCGATTATGTGACCGACAGCGCCGCCTCCGCGACCGCCTGGGCGTCCGGGGTCAAGAGCTATAACGGCGCCATCGGCGTCGACATCCATGGCCGGCCGCACCGCACGTTGATCGAGCGTGCCCGCGCGGCGGGGCTTGCGACCGGCAACGTCTCGACCGCCGAGATACAGGATGCAACCCCGGGCGCGCAGATCGCCCATGTCACGCATCGCCAATGCTACGGGCCGGAGGAGACGAGCCAGCATTGCCCGCAGAACGCGCTCGAACGGGGTGGGGCGGGTTCGATCACCGAGCAGTTGCTCGATACGCGAGCCGATCTGGTGCTTGGCGGCGGCGCGGCGAGCTTTGCGCAGACGGCCAAAGCCGGCAAATATAAAGGCCGCACCCTGCTGGAGCAGGCGCAGAGGCGCGGCTATCGCGTCGTGCGCAATGCGGCCGAACTCGACGCGGTGACCCGCGCGGACGATCGCCAGCCGCTCCTGGGCTTGTTCGCGGAGGGGAACATGCCCGTGCGCTGGACCGGCCCGCGCGCCAGCCACCACGGCAATATCGACAAGCCGGCCATCACCTGCGCGCCCAATGCCGCGCGCGATGCCGCCATGCCCACGCTGGCTGCCATGACGCAAAAGGCCATCGCCCTGTTGAAGGACAGGCCCCGTGGCTTCTTCCTTCAGGTCGAGGGCGCGTCGATCGACAAGCAGAACCATGCCGCCAATCCGTGCGGCCAGATCGGCGAGACGGTCGATCTGGATGAGGCGGTGCAGGTGGCGCTGGCATTCGCAAAGGCCGACGGGCACACATTGGTCATCGTCACCGCCGACCATGCGCATACTAGCCAGATCGTCGGCAACGACACCCGCTCGCCCGGCCTGACCGCCGTGCTGAACACGCGCGATGGCGCCGTGATGACGGTCAATTATGGCACGGAGGAAGAAGGCTCGCAGGGGCATACCGGCACGCAGCTGCGGATCGCCGGTTATGGCCCGCGCGCGGTCAATGTCAGCGGCCTGCTCGATCAGACCGATCTCAACTATATTATCCGGGATGCGTTGGGGCTCGATTGAGTGCCTTGGCTAGCGTTGGGAGGCAACTCGGAATTCGCGAATAGCCCGCCAAGCCTTCCGGGCAACACAGCTTCAACCACGGCCCGATGGGCTTCGATGATCGGTTCAAGCAACGCGGCATCCTCCTCGGCGTGGCACCCGCGATGGATGCCGGGGCCTGAAAAAGCGTTCACAGAGCCTCGGTCGATGACCGCGGACAGTTCCTCCGCGCCGCCTGTAACCGCTATCGGCTGCTCATCCAGCAAGACCGCGAAATGCGGGCCATCAAGCGCGACGATGTCATGAGAGGCCGCTGCGGGCCTGCGCATGATCTCCTGCCATCAGCCGATATGTGACGAGTCGGGTCGTTGCAAATCGATGTGATGGGCGTATCCTGAAGACGGAAATGGCGTTCCCATGAACCACCGGACAGGCTGGTGGCGCCTGCGAGCCGCGCGCGGCGGCAGGGCAGGGTGTCTCCTCCCGCCAGACATGGACAGGGCCGATGACCGTCAAGCTGCTGGCCGTGATTGCGCAGGCCGAGACCACGCCGGCCTGTCTCGACGCAGCCGAAGCGGCCGGTCATGCGCTCCGGGACGCCGCGATCGAGGCGCTGCATGTCGTGGTCGATCCCGGCTATCTGATCACCGCCAGCGAAGAAGTCGCGTTCCAGCGGTTGCGCAGCCGGCATGAGGGGACGCCGGGGGAACGCGCCGCGGCCACGCGGGCGGCCTATGATGCCTGGATGGTGGCCCATCCCGAGGCCGACATTCCGCTCCGGTGGAAGGAGCGGTTTGGCGCGGAGGAAGAGACTATACAACGCGAGGCGCGGATTTTCGACGTGCTGGTCCTCGCATGGCCGACGAATCTGGATGGCGGCGATGCGCTCCACGCCGCGATGCATCGCATTCAACATCCCTTCTTCCTCGTACCGTCCCAATGGAGGCTCAAACCCGGCGCGCGCTTTGCCGGCCATATCGTCATTGCCTGGAACGGCACCGAGGCATGTCGCAAGGCGCTTCAGGGCGCGCTGCCCTGGCTCCGCGTCGCGCGGGAGATCACCTTGCTCCTCATCGCGGAAAGCCGCGATCTGGCGGGCCCGGCCGAGGACCTGCTCAACCTTGAGCAGATTGCCTGTCGCGTGCAGCATGTCCCACGGGGCAGCACGCCCCTGGGTGACCAGATCATCGCCGAAGCGCACAAATGGAACGCGGATCTGCTCGTCATGGGCGCTTATCGCCACCCCCAGTTCATCGAATGGCTGCTGGGCGGCACCACGCGCCATGTCCTTGCCCATTTCGACTTGCCTCTTCTTCTCGCACACTGATCTGCGTCCGCCCGCAGCGGGGCACTGCCATATTCGTCTGCGGCTGGAACGATCGTCGCTCTTGAAGGTTATTGGCATCAGGCCCTTGGGGTCCGATGACATCACTGAATGGGGATGGAGTCCCCCATAACCGCCCAACGGCTGATGACCCCTACCGCGTCAAACGCGGCGGGTGTGTGTCTTCGCCGTGCGGGCTCATGAGATCAGCCCGGTATCGACACGCGCCAAAGCGGCTTCGGCTGCCTGTGGGAGACAAGTCGATGACCCATGTCTGGGCTGTGGCCGCCTTGTGGCTGGGACTGGCGCTGGTCGCCACATTGCTGTCGATCTGGTTCAGGATCGCCACCGCGCTCTCCGAGATCGTCGTCGGGATTATCGCGCAGCTTGTCATCGGTGCGCTGGTGAGTGCGGCAGTGCTGGGCACGCAGGAAAGCTGGGTCACATTTCTGTCCGGCGCGGGCGCGATCGTCCTCACCTTCCTTGCTGGTGCCGAACTCGATCCCAAGGTTTTCCGAACCAACTGGAAGGAGGCGACCGCTGTCGGGCTTGCCGGCTTTGCCTTCCCGTTCATTGGCTGCTCGCTGCTGGCGATCTTCGTTCTTGGTTGGTCACATGAGGCTGGCTTGCTCGCCGGTGTCGCCATGTCCACGACGTCGGTTGCGGTCGTCTATGCGGTGATGCTGGAATTCGGCCTCAACCGGACCGATTATGGGAAGACCCTGCTCGCCGCCTGCTTCGTCAACGATTTGATCACAGTGCTCGCACTCGGTCTGATCTTCGCGCCCTTCACTGGCCGGACGGCCATTTTCGGGGGCGTCGCGGTGCTCATATTCGCGATCCTGCCTTGGCTCACGCTGCGCTTCTTCAAGCTCTACGGCAACCGACCGTCCGAACTGGAGGCCAAATTCCTGCTGCTGACCCTGTTCGGGCTCGGTGCGCTGGCGAGCTGGGCGGACAGCGAGGCGGTGCTGCCAGCCTATCTGGTCGGCATGGTGCTGGCGGGGACGGTGGGCAAGGATCATGCGCTGATCCGGCGCCTGCGCACTCTGACCTTCGGTCTGCTGACGCCCTTCTACTTCATCCGGGCCGGATCGTTCGTCTCGGTCTCGGCGTTATGGGCCGCGCCTGTCGGCTTTATCATCTTGCTGGCCGGCAAGATGATGACCAAGGTGATCGGAGTCTATCCGCTGACCCGCTGGTATCGCTCACCGCGCAAGGAAGCGGCCTATACGACCCTGCTGATGTCCACGGGCCTGACGTTCGGTACGATCTCGGCCCTGTTCGGCCTCTCGCATCACGTCATCAACCAGAGCCAATATTCGATCCTCGTCGCCACCGTGATCGGCTCGGCGGTCGTCCCGACGCTGATCGCCAACGCCTTCTATCTGCCCCGGCACCTGATCCCGCCCGAGGAGCCCGCCACCCAAGCCATCATTGCAGGAGGCCGCTCATGACGACCGAAGCGGAGCCCCATATTCGCCGCGCCGTGTTCGATGTCGACAAGGCTCTCAAGATGTCCACGCTGATCGACATCAGCGCGGCGATCCACAACGGCCGGCGTTCTGATCGGCATCACCGGCTGCACCATCCCGCAGAAAGGAGCTGGCGCCATGTTCCACCGCATCGTTCATGCCAATGATGGCTCGACAAACGCAATGAGCGCCTTGCACGCCGCCATCGATCTGGCGAGCCTTGCCAAGGCCAGGCTGGACGTCCTCCTTGTCGAGGAAATCTCGCCTCGCTCCGGCACGATCGGGGAGGTCGCCGAACGCGACGCAGCGCAGCACCGCCTGCTTGCCAGGCGCAAGGCGCTTGTCGAGCAAGCCGGTGAACAGCAAGGCGTCGTCATCGGCACCCATATTTTCGTCGGTTATCCGGTGAAGCATATTGTCCAGTTCACCATCGAACGAAACGCCGATCTGCTGGTGATCGGCGCGACCGAACATACTGATCTTTGGGAACATCTGTTCGGGCGTCGCTCTGACCGCATGACCCATATGGTCGGTTGCTCGGTCCTGATCGTTCGCGAGGGAGGCCATGATGCTCCATAAGCTGCTGGATGATATGATCACGGTTGGCCGCCTGTCGGTGATGATCGGTCATGCGCCCGCTTTCAGCGTGGGTACGGTGCCGACCGAACTTCCCCAGCTCGATGTCACCGTCCGGATCAGGGATCGCCGGACCGCCACTCTGCTCGCGCTGGATCCGGACTATCAGTTCGGTGAAGCCTATATGAGCGGGGCGCTCACCATCGAGCAGGGCTCTCTCGCCAGCCTGATGGCGCTGATCGGGCACAATCTGTCGCGACGCCCCATGCCGGGCTTGCTGGCGCGCTCGCGGGCATTTCTGGCGACGTTGCTCAGCCGCACCAATTCGCCGGCTACCGCGCGGCGCAATGTCGCGCATCATTATGATCTGTCAGCAGATTTTTACCGGCTCTTCCTCGACGATGATCTCCAATATAGCTGCGCCTATTTCGCCGAACCCGAGATGACCCTGGAAGCCGCGCAGGCGGCGAAGAAGGCACATATCGCGGCCAAGCTTGATCTGCGGGCCGGTGCGCACATCCTCGACATTGGCTGCGGGTGGGGCGGCCTTGCCTTGTCGCTCGCGCGCATGGCCGACGTGCGGGTCACCGGCATCACGCTGTCCGTCGAGCAGCTCCGCGTGGCGCGGGAGCGGGCCCTGACCGCCGGTCTTGCCGAGCGCGTGCGCTTTGAGCTGGTCGATTATCGCCAGATGGAAGGCCGGTTCGACCGGATCGTCTCGGTCGGCATGTTCGAGCATGTCGGTCGCGCGCATCATGGCGCCTATTTCGGTGCGATCGACCGCCTGCTGACCGATGATGGCGTGGCGCTGGTCCATGCGATCGGCCGCAAGGATCGCGGGCCGGGCCTCGACCGCTGGATGCGCGCGCATATCTTCCCCGGCAGCTACATCGCCACCGCTAGCGAGGCGCTGAGCGCGCTCGAAACGACCGGGCTGTGGCCGACCGATCTTGAAGTGCTGCGGCTGCACTATGCCGAGACGCTGCGACAATGGCGCTTGCGCGCCGCCGCTCATCAAAGCGCGATCGAGGCGATCTACGATGCGCGCTTCTACCGCATGTGGACCTTTTATCTGGCGTCCTGCGAGATGGGGTTCCGCTTCAACGGCCTGATGGTGTTCCAGCTCCAGATCGCGCGAGCGATCACTGCCCTGCCAACCACGCGCGGCTACATGGCGCGGGCAGAGGGGTATCTGATCGACAAGGCACGGAACGGCGCAGGCAAGGGCTGTGTGAACGACGAGGAGCCCGGCATGACGGGATCGGAGGCAGCGGGCGGATGCTGAACCATGTCTGGATCGCCGCCAGCGGGATGATCGGCATCAACATCCCCAGGACTTTTGCGATCGGGCTGTTCACGGCCCCGACCGGGACAGGTGGGCGCTGGCCGGCGCCGCCGGAGACGCGCGCCTTCATGCCGGTCGGGGCTATGCGGCGGCTATACGGTCTTCTCTTGCTTCAGCCGGCAAACGCTCGCGCGCATGCGGACGGAAGACGCGGGCCGCGCGCGCCATCATCGCCAGTATCGTCGCGGGCCGGTCGGCCTTGTCCTTGAGGGCGCTGTGCATGGCGCGCGACGCCGCCGCCATCGAGCGTTTCGAGCCGCCGCCACGCGCGATCAATCACCACGCGCTGGACCAGGCTACAGCCATCGTCCGCCGCTCGGTTCTCGCCTGAGGAGCCATCATGACACGCATCGCCAGCATCGCCAGCATTCATGGCCAAGAAATTCTCGATTCACGGGGTAACCCCACGCTTGCCGTCACGATTGTCCTTACAGGCGGGGTCGAAGCGACGGCGGCCGTCCCCTCGGGCGCGTCGACCGGTGCCAACGAGGCCGCCGAACTGCGCGATGGAAACCTCGCCCGTTATGGCGGCAAGGGCGTTCTTATGGCGATCGGTCACGTCGAAGGACCGATCGCCGTCACCTTGCAAGGGGCCGATATCTGTGATCAGGACAGGCTCGATCATGCCATGATTGCGCTCGATGCCACGCCCGACAAGGCACGGCTCGGCGCCAATGCGATCCTCGGCGTCTCGATGGCAGCGGCGCGGGCGGCTGCGATGGTGCAGGGCGTGCCGCTCTACGAATATCTCGGCGGACCGGCGGCGCACCTGCTTCCCATGCCGGCCATGAATATTCTCAACGGCGGCAAACATGCCGACAGTGGGCTCGATTTTCAGGAATTTATGATCGTGCCGGTGGGCGCGCCCAGCTTCGCCGAAGCGCTCCGCTACGGCGCGGAAACCTATGCCGCGCTGCGCCAGTGTCTACGCAGGCGCGGCCTCAAGGTCGCCGTTGGTGACGAGGGCGGCTTCGCCCCTGCATTGAAGAGCAATGAAGCCGCGTGCGAATTGATCGTGGAGGCAATCGAGGCTGCCGGCTACAAGCCGGGACAGGATATCGCGATCGCGCTCGACCCTGCTGCCTCTTCCTTCGGAAAGGCCGGCAAGTATGATTTGTCGCGCGCGGGGCAGGGGCTTCTGGACCGCACCGCCATGCTCGCCCTCTACGGCGGCTGGATCGATCGCTGGCCCATCGTTTCGATCGAGGACGGCTTCGCGCAGGACGACTGGCAGGGCTTTGCCTTTCAGACGGCGGCGCAGGGGCGGCGCATCCAGATCATGGGGGACGACATCACCGTCACCAATCCCCGCTTCATTCAGGAAGCGATCGATCGCAAGGCGATGAACGCGGTTCTCATCAAGCTCAACCAGATCGGAACCGTCACCGAGACGATCCATGCGGTCAACCTCTGTCACGCGGCGGGCTGGCGCACGATGGTGTCGCATCGCTCCGGCGAAACCAATGATGATTTCATCGCTGATTTCGCGGTCGCGATCGGAGCCGGCCAGATCAAGTCAGGCGCGCCGTGCCGGGGCGAACGGCTCGCCAAATATCATCGTCTGCTCGCAATCGAACGTGCGCTGGGTCGCCGTGCCATGTTCACCAACCCCTTCCCGCGCCTCTGAAGGACCGCTTGATGAAGCTCATTCTCGTCCGTCATGGTCATGTTGAAGGGCTTAAGCCCGAACGCTTCCGTGGTCGCAAGGACGTGCCGCTGACAGATCTTGGTAAGGTGCAGGTCGATGCGACGGCGGACCGGATCGTGGCGGAGTGGAGAGTGGATGCCGTCTATACGAGCCCGATGGGCCGTTCGGCCGACACCGCCCGCGCGATTGCGGACCGTCATGGCCTCACGCCACAACCGCTCCCCGAGCTGCTCGATTTCGATTATGGGGCATGGAACTGGCTGACGCATGACGAGGTCAGGCAGCGCGCGGCACCGCTCTATGATCTGTGGTTTTCAGCGCCCCAACTCGTCCGCATCCCCGGCGGCGATACGCTCCAGGCCCTCGTGCTGCGCACGGCCGACGCCTTGCGCCTGACGCTTGATACCCACCCCGATCAAACCGTGGTCGCTGTCGGCCATGACAGCGTGAACCGCGCGATGTTGTTGCAGCTGCTCGATCTGCCGCTCTCGGGCTATTGGCGCATCCGGCAAGACCCGTGCTGCATCAATGAAATCGATATTGATATCGATATCGATGCCGACACCCGCATCGTCGTCCGCCGTCTCAACGAATGCTGGCATTTGTTCACGACCAACGGCACGGCGAGCTAGGCGGCGGGCCTTCGATGGCACAGTCCGGAACCGGGCCGAAAGGGATAGAAACACTTCCCCAGCGAAAGCGGGCGCTTCGGTTCATCCTCATCATCGGCATCCTGAGCTTTTTCGCCGACTTCACTTATGAGGGCGCGCGAGGCGTTATCGGGCCTTATCTTGCCTTGCTCGGTGCCAGTGCGACTATCGTCGGCATTGTCACCGGCTTTGGCGAGCTGGTCGGCTATGGGCTGCGTCTGGTCTCGGGGCGACTGGCGGATGCGACGCAGCGCTTCTGGCCCATCACCATCGCCGGCTATGTGCTGCAGATGAGTGTGGTGCCGCTGCTCGCTTTCACGGCCAGCTGGCCAGCGGCCGCCACCCTCATCATCCTCGAACGGGTTGGCAAGGCGATACGCAATCCACCGCGCGATGTCATGCTCTCCTATGCCGCCCGCCAGGCTGGCGGTTATGGCCGGGCCTTCGGGATACACGAAGCGATGGATCAGTGCGGCGCGATGGTCGGCCCCTTGGTCATGGCCGTCATTCTCGCTCATCAGGGCAGTTATCCGCTCGCATTTGGTGCCCTGGCGGTGCCGTGGAGTTGCTCGCAGTGCCGCTTTTCCTCTGGGTTGCCAGGGACATCATCCGAGCGTCCGCCGCACAAGCCAGTCCCGCCCAGGGCTGATTCCCGCAATTTGCCGGGCGATCATCTCTCGAGCATGGCCTGGTCAATAGCGATGGCTGCTGTCCGTTATCGGCTCATGGCTGCTTGCTGTCCCAGACGGTGATGGTGCCGGCGTCACCATCGACACGCACCCAGTCGCCGGTCCGGATCAAGTCCAGTGGATCGCCGTCACAGTCGGTCACGGTGGGCGCGCGCATGACGACGGCGCCGAGCGCAGCCTTGGTCGTCATGATGTTGAACACCATCGCGACCGGCGACATGCCGCGTAGCTTCGCCATATGGAACATGCCGGACCAGCCCGACGACCCTTTGGCACCAGGAAAGACCAGCACTTTCCCGGCAAAGCTTTGCCCCTTGAGTTCATGCCTGGTCTCTATCACGGTGCCGTTCATCGGATTGATGCCGCCCCAGCCGGAGATGGTCTCGCGTGTCACCAGCGCTTCGCCCTCGGCGATGCCGCCGACGACTTTGCGCCCCTGGATGACGACCCTTGGCTGGTCGAGAAGCGCGCTCATGCCAGCTTTCCTTTCCATTTGCCGGAGCAGGCGGCATCGATGCACTCGGCAGTGGTGCCATACCAGCCCTCGATGCCCATCATGGCTGGAAGATAATGGACCTGCTTGGCGCTATCCACGGCGACGACCCGCGCGCCCTTGGGCACCGCCTGGCTGATCGCCGAGCAGGTGTCCGTCATGAGATAGGCGCCGGCATCACGCAACGCCTTGGTGTAGCCATTGGCATCGGCCGTCGCCTTGACCGCGCGGCTGGTGAAAATCCACAGCGCGCTGTTTGCGTGTACTTTTCGCCCTCCAAGCAGGGCAACGGCCTGCGAGATCTGCTCGATCGAATAATGGGGGCAGCCAAGCATGACATAGTCGACATCCTCGCTGCTCCCCACGCTGTTCAGCGTCTCGTAGATGCGTCGGCGCGCCGCCGCGTCATAGACAAAACGCTCGCCCCGCGCTGGGCCGCCAAAGGCGTGCTCGACTGTCGGCGCCTCGGGCGTGATACCTACCATATGGTACATTTCCACGCCGCCCGAAGAGGCCGCCGCTGCGCCAAAATGCTTATGGAGGATGAGGCTCGGCGCGCGGATGTCGCCGGTGATGACCGGGATGCTGTCCTGCACGGCATCGCCGACAAAATAGCCGAGCATGCCCCATTCATAGATGCTGTCGACCGGCACTTGCACGTCGACATGATGCTGCCCCTTGCGGAACTCATCACGGTGAAAGCCCCAGTCCGGGATGCGTCGGGCGAGCATGGCGGCGCTGGTGGATTCACGCCCTTCGCAATTGGTACGCGCGCCGATCACGCTGTTGGCGAAGACCACCGCACTCGATTCCATCCACGCGCAATGCTCACCCATGACCGGAACATTGCCCGCGAGATAGGGCGTGCAGGTCTTGAGAATCTGGATGCCATGCGCCGCCACGTTCCGTTCGTCCGATACGAAATTATCGTGCGCCGCCTCGGTCATGCCCTGTTCCGTCCAGAAGTCCGGGTCCATTCCGCCTTGCAGATGACAGGAAAAGGCATTCATGCGCGGGACGTCCACGACGATGTCTGAATCGAGATCGAAGCGTGAGAAAACGGCGCGATAGTCGCCGCCATCGGCCGCAAAATGATCTTTGACCCATTGCGGCGAAGAGCCGGGCACGCCGGCGACATTGTTGGTTTCGACGAAACGTTCCGCGCCGAGCGCATCGGCATAGCGGATCAGCAGCTCCATCGCCTTCTGGGTTGCGGGACCGTCTTGTCCGTCCAGCATCGCTTGCTCTGTATCGGTCAGCATCACCATGAGGTCAGCTCCACTTGCTGGGAATCGCCTGGCTCGACGAAGATCATCAAGCCGCGCGTGAATGGTTTCAAGTCTTCCAAGGTTACGGCCAGTTTTTCCAGCGCAATCCCGCGTGCCGTGATGGCCGTGGGCGCAGGTCGCTCGGCAAGGTCGATCGGAAAGCCGAACCTGCCTTTCGGCCCTATGCGATGCCTTGTCGTCACTTTTTTCTGCACCTGTGTCACTATGGTCCAGCTTTCCACAATGCTCCAGGTCGATCGATCAAACAGGCCGGAAGCCCGCACCGGACGGGAAGCTCGGCCGTGATGGCCAGCTTCCCGAAACCGGCCTAGAAAGCGGCCCGTATGCCGGCCTTGTACATGCGACCGACAGGATTGAAGAGCAGGTTGTTGCCGCTGCCATTGGCGCCGGGGAATGCAGGCGGATCGACGTCGAAAAGATTGTCGATGCCGAAGAACAGCTGGAGGCGGTTTTCCTGCGAGATTGGCGCCTTGACGGTTGCGAGAATGTCCACATAGGTGCGGGACGGCATGGCGTTGGTGCTGGAGCTGTCCGCGCGGGTGATGCTGTAACCTGCCTGCTCGGGGCCAACAAAGGCGGCGTTGTAGAAGCCCTTGTTGATCCACCGCACATGGGTGGAGAAGGCGAACATCTCACCGAGCGTCAGGTTGGCGGTGGCGTCGATCGTCCAGTCCGGGATGCCCGGAGGCGTGCCGCCGCGCAGGCCGGTCTGCCCGGCGCGCTCGACCGGGCCGACCGCGTCGACCGTGATGAGATTGCGCATGTTGCTGGCCAGAACCGAGAGGTTGAGGATATTGTCGCCGCCAAGCGGCTGGCGGTAATATAGCTCGAAGTCGATGCCACGCGCGATCAACTGGTTCACATTCTGAACCGTGTCGGTGACGTTGGTGATCACATCATTACTGTCTCGACTGACCAGCGAACAGCTCAGCGCATCGCCTTGCGAGCAGCGCGTCACGATATTTTGCTGACCAAGGGTGCTGATCGCATCCTTGATGCTGATGTCATAATAGTCGGCCGAGAGCCGGAACCGGCCCAGAAAACCGCCGGTGGGCTGTAACACGATGCCGGCCGTCAATGTATCGGCCTTTTCCGGGCGAAGATTGGGATTCGAGCCGAGGGTGATCGGCACGACGGCCTGCTGGCCGCCATTCTTCGGATCGTTGAGGATGCCCGAGGATTTGGTGACCGGGCCGAACAGCTCGGCCACGTTAGGCGCGCGAATGTCGCGCGAACGCGTGACGCGGAAGCGGATGGCGTCGAACGGCGCCCAGACGCCGCCGACCTTCCAGGTCGTGACATCGACGGTGCTGCTCGGGAACAACGCGCTGGACCGCTTGTAATGGGTGCGGCGGACCGCGCCGTTGAAGCTGAGCTCCTCGAAGCCGGCGACACCCCGCATGATGGGAATTTCGGTTTCGCCATAGACTTCGGCGACGTCGATCTTGCCGGAAATGACCGCCCCGTTGCCCATGAAGAAGGCGTTGGTGCGCGACAAGGCATCGGCATCGCCCGACACCGCGTCGCTGCGATATTCGCCGCCAATCGCGATGCCGAGCTTGCCTGCCGGCAGTTCGACAAGCGAGCCGGTGATATTGGCCGCCACGACATGCTCGGTCGTGTTGTTCGTCTGGAAGCCGTTGGCCTGCACATAGGCCTTGGCGGCATCGAAGGTCGCCCCCTGGCCGGAACCGAACGGGTTGAGCGGAACGCAGGCTGGGTCGTCATCGGCAGGGTCGGCATTGGCATTGACCCGGCAGACGGGAACGCCGCCGCTGGAGGTTGCGTCCAGCGCCTTGGTGATGCGGGACGTGACGGTGCCACCAATCATGTCGCTGCGGAACTCGTTGCGACCATATTGATAATAGATGTCGGCTTTCCAGCCTTTCCCGAGGTCATAGTCGGCAGAGGCGACGACCCGATACACATCGTCCTGCACCAGCAGATCGGCCGCGCCAATGTCCCGGAAGCCCTTGCCGAGCGTGAAGCTGGTGAGGTTGCCTTGGGCCAGCAGCGTCCGGATATCGAGACTGGGGTCGGCAGACGTGGGGATGAAGGGATTGTCGGACTGGATGGTGATGGCCGTGTTGCGATAGGCAACGGCGCGGTGGCGGCCTTCGCTATGGCCGTAATTGACCCCAAGCTCGATGGTCAGGACCGGCGTTGCTTCCCAGGTGGCGAAGCCCATGGCGTTCCAGCGTTCGGTGGGCGAGACGATCGGGAAATCGAAATAGATATTCTCGCCGGGGCCGTCGTTGGTCCCGCCCTGCTGATAGAGATTATTGGCCAGATTGCCCGGGGTCGCGCGATAGGGCGTGCCGTCGGGCCTGAAGGCAATCCCGTCGATCGGCCGCAAGGTCGGTATCAGCTGACCTGCATAGGACGCTGCTGGCGGCGTCGTGATGCCGTTATAGGGTGCTGTCCATGGATGGACGTTGGACAGGATATTGTTAGCCGGGAGGCTGGTAACGTCCTGATTGCGGCTGATGTTGATGAGACCGTTGGCGCACCAGTCGCGCACGCGACATGCTTCCACGCCTTCGGACTTCTCATATTCGCCGCCGATCAAAAGATGAAAATTTGACCCGAGCTGCCAACCGCCAGCGGCACCGAATTGACGCGTGAAATTGTCTCCCTTCTGCGCGAAGCCGATCTGGGCATTGGCCCGGTAGCCGGTGAATTTCTTGTCGATTAATAGATTTACGACTCCCGAAACCGCATCCGAGCCGTAAACGGCAGAAGCGCCCCCAGTGACCACCTCCGCGCGGGACAGCAGGATCGACGGAATCATGTTGGTGTCGACGGTCGCCTGTGTGGTTGCGGGAACGAAGCGCTTGCCGTCGACAAGCGTCAGCGTGCGCACGGTGCCGAGACCGCGAAGGTCCAGGACACGGCCGCCGATATAGTTACTGGCCGTGGCGTTGAGGCCGGAAGAGGCCGGTGTCTGCGTTGCGCGAAAGGAGGGCAACTCGTTAAGGGCATCGCCCAGATTGGTCGCGCCGCGTTCCTCGAGCCGCTCGGCCCCCATGATGGAAACAGGTGTTGGACGATCGAAGCCCGACGCAATGCGTGAACCAGTCACGATGATGGCGTCCCGGTCGTCCGCCGCATTGTCCTGTGCCTGAACTGGCCAGGACGCAGCCGCGAGCGCGAGCGCCAGGCTGCTTGTGTATGGGCGCGCGTTAAAATGCTTGAAAGAACGTCGCATGTCCTCCCCTCCCTTTCGATTTTATTGTATCGATCGGAAGCTACCTAACGATATATTAGGTTGCAATCTACTTTTCGTGGACGTGTCGCGAGCGGGTGGTTCGACGCCATCGTCGGGGGCATTCTGACGTCCTGCGCATCATCGCAGATGCGCTCGTGATCGCCATGACATATGCCAGGGCCTGAAGAATCGCTGCCGTCCGGGGCGTAGAACCGGCGGCTGGATATAGCGGTGAGTTGTATGGCGACGCTATATCAGGGCGACAAATACCTTCCTTTTCGCGGCGATATTGCGCACATGGCGCCCAGATACGCTATTTACATATTCTTCCAAGACCAGGGTTTCACATTGCTGCACGCCTTTCTTCCGGTCCTCCCGAGGACGAAACGGAGCGAATTATTGCGCGCCACGCTGGGCGCCGCCGTGGGGATCGGTCTGTGCATGCTGCTCGCAACGCTGGTGCCCAGCATCGCGGGCCAGCCGGTCGCCCTGCTTGCCCCGCTTGGCGCCACGGCCGTGCTGATCTTCGCGGTGCCCAACACGCCACTGGCCCAGCCCTGGTCGGCGATCATGGGCAATATCGTGTCCACTCTTGTCGTTGTGGCGGTGCTGCGGTTTCTGCCCGGCCCATGGAGCCCGGCCCTTGCCGTCAGCGGGGCAATCATGGCGATGCTGCTTGCGCGTGCGCTGCATCCGCCGGGCGGTGCGGTCGCCCTGCTCGCGGCGCTGGATCCGGCCCCGGTTCTGGCGGCCGGGTTCATCTATGCCCTGATGCCGGTGGGCTTGATGACGATCGCGCTCGTGGCGGCGGGGACGGCGTTCAACCGCCTGACCGGCCGGGTCTATCCCTTCCGCCAGCCGCAGGGCATCACCGGGCATGATCACCGGGTGGGGTTGTCCGACGTTGAACTGGCGACGCTGCTGAAGCGGTTCAACCAGACACCCAATATCGGCATCGCCGATCTGGGCCGGATCGTCGCCGCCGCCGCGCAGGAAGCGGCCAATCACCGCTTTGACGGCATCACCTGCGCCGAGGTCATGACCCCCGATCTGATCACGGTCGGGCCCGATACGCCGCTGGTTCGCGTCGGCCGCCTGTTCAGGCGCCACCTGATCGAAAGCGTTCCCGTCATCGATCCGTCAGGGCGGTTGCTGGGCGTCATCCTCCAGCGCGACCTCATCGAGGCGCTGCTGTCCCCGCGGCGGGGGAGCGATGCGAGCAAGCTGGCGACGGCCGCCTCGATCATGCGCAGCGCTGAGGGCGCCGTCGCGGATGATTTACCCGTCGGCCAGCTGCTGGCCCGGCTGGCGGCGCAAGGCGGCAAGGTCGTCCCGGTCACGCATGACGGGATGCTGACCGGTATCATTACCCGCTCCGACATCATGAAACTGCTGCTTGATGAGCTAGAGGGCCGTCAGACGCCCGTCGGGCGCCCCGACGCTGCTAATGGCGAGGCCGATGCTGATAACCGCAGCGCGATCCCGCAGGAGGACATGCTTGAGCAATGCCGCCACTGCGGCACCTGAGGCCCTAATGTCGATCGTTCGAGACACTCATCAGCCAATGGAGGTGGCCGGGTATCGGGCCGGCGGTTCGCATGCGTGCGAGCGGCATGAGATTGGCAGCGGCCAGTTCTGGCGGAGGCCATCGCCGAGAAGCGCCCTGGAGGGGGAGGGCGGATTATCGGCGCGCGACGTCTGATACCAGTCGCGTCCGACCGATGAAGACATAGCCGACGCCCCGAACGGCGCGTAGTGGGAGGTCAAGATTCGACGCATCGCGGACCTTTTTCCGGATCTTCGATATGGCGACGTCGAGGCTTCTGTTCTTGTCCTCATGGTCGGATTTGAAGGAGGCGGCAAGATTTTGTCGAGACTGATTGACACCCGCCTGCCGGAACAGCTTCGCTAATATCGCAGCTTCCGCGCGCTGTAGCTGCACATCATGGCCCAAAGGGGTCCGCAGGCACCAGCGCGCTTCGTCGAGAAGCCAGTCCCCCTCCGGATCCCCCCGCCTGAGGCTCAGGCCCGGTGTCGGGAGCAGGTGGATCAGGTTCTTCAAAACGAGCAAAAGCTCGTCCTGGTCAGGTGGGCTGGAGAGGATCTGAGTCACGCCAGCGGCTAGCGCCTGCAACCGCTCTTCTCGCGTAAGGCCTTGCGCAAGAAGGACGAGGGCCAGGGCATATGACCGTCGAATAATCGCGATGTCATTCAGGCCAGCAGCGAGATTGCCGCCGATATCCAGCAGAATGATCTCGGTTTTCTGGAAGATGTCGAGCCCCGATGCGATTTCGCGTCTGGTCAGATGCGTTGTCGATATTTGCTCATGAAGCAGACCCTGGTTGCTCCGAATGACAAGCGGATCATCGCTGATGAGTATCACCGATGTCATGGCGAGATGCTTGCGCAGTGGAAACGCTTGACCTCGCAATCGCCCGGGAGGCGCATGATGCCTCTTGCTCCGTTCATCGCTCAGAGCGCAGTGAGGGCGGGCATCTTCTCGACATACCAGTCGATGGTTTCGGCAATGCCCTGCCTGACATCATGGGTCGGCTCGAAACCGAAGCGATGCCTCGCCTTCGAGATATCGGCCTGCGAGTGGCGCACATCGCCGCGCCGGAAGTCGGTGAACAGCGGGTCCAGGCGGTAGTGCAGTTGGTGACTTGATAGCTGCTGGCGCAATTCGGTGAACAGCTCGATCAGGGATGTGCGGTCGCCTGCCGCGACATTATACACCTCGCCTTGTGCATCGTCGTCGGCGAGCGCGACCCGCAAATTGGCCTGGACGGCATTGGCGATATAGCAGAAGTCCCGGCTCGTCTCGCCATCACCATAGATGGTGACCGGTGCATCGGCGATCATGGCTGCGGTCCATTTGGGGATGACGGCGGCATAGGCGCCGTTCGGGTCCTGTCGTTGCCCGAACACGTTGAAATATCGTAGCCCGGTAGCCCTGAAGCCGTAACACCTGGCATAAACGGCCGCATAAATCTCGTTCGCCAGCTTGGTGACGGCATAGGGCGATAAGGGCTGGCCGATCCGATCTTCGATTTTCGGCAGTGACGCCTCGTCACCATAGGTCGAGCTTGAAGCCGCATAGACAAAGCGCGAGACGCCGGCGCCACGCGCGGCTTCCAGCACATTCAGAAAGCCGGTTATGTTGACCTCATGTGAGGTGAGCGGATCGGCGACCGAGCGGGGCACAGACCCAAGTGCCGCCTGGTGCAAGACGATGTCCACGCCGTGCATCGCCTGGCGGCAGGCGGCGGCATCGCGAATGTCGGCTTCCACAAAGCGAAAGCGATTCCAGCGCTGCGTGCCAACCTGACGTTCGACCTCTTCGAGATTGCGGCGGTGCCCGGTCGAGAAATTGTCCAGGCCGACGACCTCCTGATCATTGGCCAGAAGCGCCTCCAGCAGGTTCGAGCCAATGAACCCGGCCACGCCGGTGACCAGCCAGACGCGCCTTTGCCCAGCCGGTGGGTCCGCGAACAGATGCGCGCAATCTTTCATATCGTCCCCGCTCTCAGATGGTGCCCTGCGCGATTGAGGCGCCGGGTTGACGACGTCTCTTCTCACAATGCCATGATGGCGGCAATCAAGTCACGATTCAGTTCGCCGTGGCAATGTAACGTCGCATCTCGGGAAAATATCGAAAAATTAAGTAAATATCACAACGGCTCTCTGAAAACACGGGTTATCGCAAAAGCTATACACATGAGAAGATGGATAGTTAGGTTTCATGCAGCGAATCAAACGGATTGGATTTTGGAAGTTTTGAATATTAACTAACCTTAACTCGATTAATTCTAGGTCTTTGTGAAGTATACATGGTCGGCAGTTGATCTGTGCCGATGTGGCTGCTTGCCGATGACTATGCGGGCGGCCATTTTTCTATGAAGAAATAATATAGTAATGCGATGTATTCTTATAATTATCATCGTCGATAAGGTAGAAATTTTTCCGTCAATTGTGAGTTGAGAAGAAGGGTGGCATGATGATCGGAGAATTAAAAATATCGGTAGTCGGCCTTGGATATGTAGGGCTTCCTATTGCTGTCGCTTTATCGAAGGTATATGATGTAATCGGGTTTGACGTAAATGGTGTGAGGGTATCTGATCTTTCAAATATGAAAGATTCGACAGGAGAAGTGAGTTCAGACGAACTGGAGAGGTCGTCGATCCGTTTTACTGACAAATATCAGGATCTGGCCGCGAGCAATGTGTTTATCGTTGCTGTGCCCACGCCGGTGGCGGACGGTAATAAGCCGGACTTCAGTATGCTACGGAGCGCATGCCGCCTGATTGGTTCAGTTCTGCAGCCGGGCAGCACGATCGTCTTTGAGTCGACTGTTTATCCCGGTGCAACCGAGGAAATTTGCGGGCCGGAACTTGAGAAGGCCAGCGGCTTCACATGCGGGAAGGACTTCAAGCTCGCCTATAGTCCGGAGCGTATCAATCCCGGTGACAAGGACCACCCGCTCGAGCGGATCGTGAAGGTGGTTTCCGGACAGGACGCGGAAACGCTTGATTTGGTGGCGGCCATTTATGGCTCGGTTGTCGAGGCGGGCATACATCGTGCCTCCTCGATCAAGGTGGCCGAGGCCGCCAAGGTGCTGGAGAATACCCAGCGCGATATCAACATCGCCCTCATGAATGAGATGTCCAAGATCTGCGATCGGGCTGGTGTCCGCACAAGTGAAGTGCTGCGAGCGGCTGAAACGAAATGGAACTTCCTGAAGTTCTCACCGGGACTTGTCGGCGGTCACTGTATTGGCGTGGATCCCTATTATCTCACGTCGAAAGCGGAGCAGCTTGGCTACCATCCGGAAGTCATTCTTGCCGGTCGGCGGATCAACGATTCCATGCCGGGCTATGTGGCCGATCGTATCGTCAAGCTGCTGGCGAAGCATGATGTCCCCATCAACCGTGCGAAAGTCGGCATATTGGGCATCACCTTCAAGGAGAATGTGCCCGATACGCGCAATTCGAAGGTGGTGGAGCTTTACGAAGCGCTGGTCGAATATGGCATCGTCCCGCTCGTCAGTGATCCGCTGGCGGACCCGGTCGAGACCCGGAAGGACTATGGGATCGAGCTTGAATCCCATGATCTGTGGCGGGACCTCGACGTGGTCATCTTTGCCGTCCCGCATCAGCAATATGCCAATCAGATTGTCATGCTGGCGGATTCGCTGACGCGGCCGGGTTCCGCCGTCATCGACCTGAAGGCGATTATCGATCCGATGTCGCTGCGCCAGGATGTTTCCTACTGGTCTCTTTGAACGGCGCGAGGACATATCCATGCCAGGCTACAGCATTGCCCCCGTCGGCACTTGCCGCATCCACACGCCGCTGCGTCGAGGGAGCGCGCGCTTCCCGTTTGAAGTGGCGCTCAACCGAAATTACGGTTTTGTACACACCAGCCGCGAGGTCATCCAGCAACTTGATGTTCTGCATGGAGAACCGCCGGTCGACCCGATTTATCGATCACTTGTCTGCCGTCCAAGCACCACTAATGCTCTTTTTGAGAAAGAACCGACGCCAGCGGACCTCTACATCATAGAGATATCGTCCAGTAAGCATGTGACGATCGACGACATCCCGATCCAGATCAACTATGCGAACCGATATTTTGGTGAGTTTTTTGCCGATCGCGCACTTGCCAAGCGCTTCTGGTCGCTGGCGACGGATGAGCATGCCGCAGAAAGATCGGCCTGGCTCCGGCATGAGCGACGCTTCCTGAAGCTGGCGTCGGACGATCAGGACATCCTCTCGCGCATCCGGTTGCGTGAACTCACTCCGGATGATGTGCGGCAGGATATGGCGCAGATAATCGAGCGGCTGGGCCGTGAGAACGCGCTTTTCGTCACGCATGTCAACGCACAGACGGCGGATGGGGCGCCTATTCAGTCGCGACAGCGGCTCATCAACGCGGTGCGGCGCGCGGCGGTGGAACTGGATGCCGCGGTGTTCGATCCGACCATGGCGATGAAGAAGCTCGGCCAGATCCAGGCGATGGACAATGATGGGCTGGACCTCACCCATTATACGCTGCCCTTTGCCGATCTGCTGGTGGATGAGTGGTTCGACCGGTTCATCCAGCCGCAGCTCATCGCGAAACTTGGCAGCGAACCACTGGCGGGGAAGACGTCATCGCTGGTCGATGTCGGCGCTTTGCGGTCGTTGCTCGATGAGGGGCGTGTCGTCGAGGCATCCAGCGCAGTTCGCGAAGCGCTGCGCGCCGGCGATCAGGGCCAGGATTGCCATCGATTGCTCGGGCATATCCAATATGAGCTGGGTGACTATGAAGGTGCGATCGAGAGCCTCGAAGTCGTCCGCACCCGCCATGGTGTGACCGAGGAAGATGATGTGCGGCTGCTCCAGGCGCATCACCGCCTTGGCAATTTCACAGCTGCGCTCGCCTATGGCCGGTCGCTCATCTCCGATGAGCATGAGACGCCGCAGATCTTGCGGACCAGCGCGCGCGCCGCTGAAGCGCTGGGCGAAACGGATGAAGCGTTGGCCTTCTGGAAGCAGCTGTTCCTGCTTGAAAACGGAGCCGCCGATGCGGCCTCCGCCGTTCTCGAAATTCTGGACCGGAACGGCGACCATGCCGAAATGGTCGAGTGGGCGAATCTCGTCCTCGGGATACTGCCGGAGCATCCGGACAGTTTCCTCACCAAGTGGTATGACGGCATAAAGCACCGCAATATTGGCGGATTGCTGGAAGCGGCCCCGCATTCGCGGCTGTTGAGCGATGACAAGGCGCTTGAGCTGGCCATCAGGACGGCGACGGCCGGCCTCGCCTCGCCGGCGGCGGCGCTGATCGCGCCGCGACTGGCCTATGCCAAGGCGCCGCCAGCCATGGCGAGCTGGGGCAAGACGCAGGGCAGCGCGTGGCGGGAGGCCGGGCTGGCCGCGCTCGAGAAGGGCGATCTGGCACATGCGACGGATCTCATTCAGGCGAGCCAGCAATTGCTGCCCAATGAAGGGCCCTCGATCCGCGCCAAGCGAGCGCTGGAGCAGGCGCTGCGCCGCGAGGTTCGCAAGGCCTTCGTCGACAAGAATCTCGCCAGAGTGATCGCCCTGACGGACGTGGCGTTCAGCACGGCGGCGCATTTTCCGGAAATCGACAGTTTTGTCGGCCGGGCAGCGGCGAAGCTGGGCGATCTCTCCAAGGCGTTGACGCATCTGAAGAAGGCGGCGGACACCGACATGTCGGCCGTGCCGCAGGTGCAGCTTGCCCGGGTCGCTGTGCAGGCGGAAGATTATCTGGCCGCTCTCAAGGCTTATGGGGCTGTGCTGACGCATGACGGTGCGGAGGAATGGGCGCGGGCCGAGGCGGAACGCAAACTGTCCCAGCTCCTTTCTCCTACCATCCGCGCAGCCCGTGAAAATGTCGAGGCGGGGCGGATTGAATATGCCTGGGATCTGCTCCGTCAGGCCGAGAGCCACCCGGCCAATCAGGAGCGGGTTCACAAGGAGAAAGAGCGCGTCTATCGGCAGCTGCGCAAGGGGCTCAAGGCCGTCGATCCCGCCGATGCGGTAGCGCGCCAGTCAATGGCCTTGAGCATCCTGGCAATCTTGCCGGACGATCCGGTGGCGCTGCGCGTGGGCGCCAGCGCGGCGATGCGGCTCCATCGTTTCGAGACGGCGAAAGACCTGTGGAGGGCCTTGGAGAAGGTCGCTGGCGAGAGCGAGCAGACGCGCTCGGCCATCGCGAAGTGCGAGCTCTGGATCGACCGTGCCCATCGCAAGAAGGCCGCCTGACCCCATGACCGCAAGCAGCCATGTGGCGGCGGACGCGAGGCATCCGCCGAAAGACCTCGCGAGCCGGGCATGGACGAAGGAGGCGGAACCGCAGGCGGGCGGGCGCAGCGGCGGCGCGCAGATGCTGGAACCGTCGCTGGAACGCCAGCGCAAGCAGATCAAGCAGTTGCTGGATGGGGCGCGGACGTCTGCCTTGGCCCGAAAAGCTTTGCCTGAAGCGCGCGGCGTGGCGATGGGCTTCCCGCGCGATCATATCAGCCAGTCCTATCTCCTCCAGATGCAGGAGCGGGCAGGCGATTCAAAGGGGCTGTCGGAGGCGTGGGAAGCGCTGTTCCGGGCATATCCGAACGACCGGACGGTCCTGCTGTTCCACATGCGCAGGCTGGTCCGTGACAAGCAGCAGGACCGCGCGCGGGCTCTGCTCGAGAAGATTATTCCGTCGCCCGTGATGGAGGATGCGGACCTGCTGGCCAAGGCGGAGCTGCTCGACGTCATCCGCGCATTTGACGCGTCCGATGCGGCGTTTCGGGAGCTTCTCGCACGCAGCGACCAGCGTGAGGCTCGCGTCTCATGGGCGAAAAGGCTGTGGAAACGCGGCCTTGTCGAGGATGCGGGACTCATCCTCGAGCCGGTGATGGAGGAACTGTCCCATCTGGGAAAGATGGCCGAGCAGGTGGCGGAAATCCAGGAGCTTCGCCGGCTGTTCCGTTATTATGAGAATGTGGAAGATCTGGCGGGGGTCGATTTCCGCATCCTGGCGATGAAGCATGCCGTCCTCGCTCATGTCGACCGGATGACGGCCGAAGATGATGGTGAGCCGCTGCGCCTCGTGATGGTGACGGGCGGACTGGGCGCAGGAGGCGCGGAGCGGCAGCTCAGCCGGCTGGCGGCATTGCTGCAAGGTCGCGCGGCTGATCCTTCACAGGGGATCGGCCGCGTCGACGTGCTCGTCAAGGAGCATGACCCGGCGCGCGGGGGCGACTTTTTTCTGCCGGATTTGCTCAAGGCCGGCGTCCCGGTGGGGCAGATTAATGATCTGCCGCCCGTTGCGGCTCACAAGCAGCGCGCGCTCGATCCTGATTTTGCGCTCTTGCTCAAGATGCTGCCGCCGCAGGTGCATTATGGCGTCGTGCGTATGGCGCCATGGTTGCGGGAGGCCCGGCCTCATGTGGTGAGCCTGTGGCAGGATGGCGGCTGTCTTTACGGAGCGCTCGCTGCCCTTTTTGCCGGAGTGCCGCTGATCCAGCTCGTGTTTCGCGGCCTGCCGCCGAACATCCGGGCCAATCGGCACAAGCCGGAATATGAGGTGCTGTTCAAGGCGCTGGCACGGGTTCCGGGTGTCGAATTCATGACCAACAGCCATGCCGCGGCGCGCGAATATGCGCAGTGGCTGGATCTGCCGGAGGCGCGCTTTACTGTCCTGTGGAATGCGGTGCCCGCGCTCGACAGCGCCGGCCGGCCGGAAGATCGGGCGACATGGGACAAGTTCGTCAGCCGCACGCCGGGCGCGACCGAAACCATCGGTGGGGTTTTCCGGTTTGAGCCGGACAAGCGCCCGCTGGTCTGGCTTCGGATGGCCGCCCGCTATCTGCGTCGCCGCCCCACGGCGCGGTTCGTGATCGTCGGCAGCGGCCAGAAGCTGGAGGAAGCGCGCGAGCTTGTGCGCAAATTGCGGATCACCCGCCGCATTCTGTTCGCGGGCACGACGAGCGCGGTCGGCTATTGGTATGACAAGATGGACGTGAAGGTGCTGCTCTCGCGGTTCGAGGGGCTGCCCAATGTTCTGATCGAAGCCCAGCAACTGGGGACACCGGTCGTCTCCACGCCGGCCGGCGGCGCGCAGGAATGTTTGGTAGAAGGCGTGACGGGGCATATTCTCGACAGCGCCATCCAGCCTGACCTTGATCAGGCCTGCGACAGGATCGCGGCGCTGGTCGACCGGCGCCGCACGTCGGACGGCGCATTGGAGCAGGCCGCCCGCGCAATGGCCAGCCAGTTCAATGTCGACATGATCCTCGACCGTTTCATCGACACATGCCGTGCCGTGCGCGTGCAGGAAGAAGCGGTGATAGCTTCATGCGCGCGCTGATTCCGGGCCTGTTGGTCATGGTGGTAGCGGGCTGCACCATCCCCCGGTCCGGCGGGTTGAAGAGCGAATTGTCGAACCCGCCCGCGTCGGCCGACTATGTCGTCCGGCGGCTCGACCAGAGCGCTATCGCACGCAGCCGGGTGGTCAATGCGCCGGAGCTGCCGGAGGCGTTCAAGGCGGGGGTGCCGCAACAGGACGCGACGATCCGGGCCGGCGACCGACTGTCGCTGACCATCATTGAAAGCACGGGCGGTTCCACGCCATCGGCGATCAACGGGCTGCTCAAGCTCGATCTCGTGGTGGTCGGGCCGGATGGTCAGCTGACTGTGCCATATGCGGGCGCGGTGATGGTGGCGGGGCAGTCGATCGAGGTGGCGCGCCGGGTGATTGAGGCGCGTCTGCGTACCAAGCTTTACCAGCCGCAGGTGGTGCTGCGCATGGTGGATGGCGGCGCCCAGACCGTGTCGATCATGGGCGATGTCGGGAAGGGGGGCAGCTATCCGCTGGGGCCAGAGATGTCCCGTCTGGCCGATCTCATCGGGGCATCGGGCCTGTCGTCCGAGAAGCCCGAGCAGGTGAACGTGGCGATCCAGCGTGCTGATCTGCGTGGGCAGACGACCTTGCGGCACTTGCTCGATGATGGCTCATCCAATGTCTTCCTTCAGGGCGGCGATGTCGTCACCGTCCATCGCGCGCCCCGCTATGTGACCGTGATCGGCGCGGCCGGTACGCCTGGACGGGTGGAGATTGCCGGTCCGGACTTCTCCCTGCTCGATGCGCTGGCGGTCTCGGGGGGGCTGAGCGACAATAGCGCCGATCCAGCCGGTGTGTTTCTCTTCAGCGCGGCAGAAACAGCGCCGCCGCCGGCCTCTGTCATCGTCTATGAGGTCGATATACGCGATCCTGCGCAGGTCCGTCTGGCGCGTGATTATCGGCTGGCGCAGGGCGATGTCGTCTATGTCGCGACAGCGTCCTTCGCCCAGACCCGCAAGGTGCTGAGCGCGATCAGCGGATCGCTCTCCACCGTGGCGCGTATCCCGTGATGTCCGCGCGGGGCATCATGCAGGAGCCACGCGGCGGCCAGATCGTCGCGGTGATGACGCGCGAGTTGCGGTCCCGCTTTGTCGGCGATCCGCTGGGTTATGGCTGGGCCTATCTGACGCCGCTGGCGTGGATCGCCGTCATTTATGCCGTGTTCCATATTCTGGGGCGAACCTCCCCGGTCGATGCGGATATTGGTAGCTTCATCCTGTCCGGCATCATGCCCTATCTTGCCTTTCGCTATCAGGTGAGTTCGGTGCTGCGGGCGAAGACGGCCTATCGCAGCGTCATGGCGCTGCCCGCTATGTCGCCAGCGACGATCTATGCTGGCATCATCAGTCTCGAATTCTACAATATCCTCATCATCTACCTTGCGTTGCTGCTCAGCAATTATATGGTGTTCGGGGCGCTGCATCTGGCAGATCCGCTGGCGGTTTTCTGGGGGTTCCTGCTGGCCTCCGGCGTGGGCGGCGCACTGGGCTATGCGCTTGCCAGCCTGGGAAGCAGCGGACCGAGCCTGACGCGGGCCACGGCGATCATCCTGCGCCCGATGTTCTATCTCTCCGCCGTTTTCTACACGGCGAATGAACTGCCGCGCGAATGGCAAGCATGGCTGGCATGGAACCCGGTTCTGCACGCGATCGAGCTGATGCGGACGGGCATTTTCCTGGATTATGACTCCGATATCGCAACTGGCTGGGTGCCTGTCGTCTTCATCCTGCTGTGTCTGGGTATCGGGCGCTGGTTTGGCGCGCGTTCCTGCGTGGGCGCGGCGGACGAGCCCGCAACGGCACTGGATTGAGTTGCGATGTATGGCTTCCATCAGTGCACCAAAGTCTATGAGGCGGATGGCGACGCCCGGCGCATCCTGATGGGCGCGACCTTCACGTTCGGCCCTCGGGATCGTGTCGCCATTCTTGCCGGCGGAGGGGCAGGAAAGAGCACATTGATCCGCCTGATGGGCGGCCTTGAAGCGCCCACGGCCGGGGATGTGCACCGGCCGCCCGGCACATCATGGCCGATCGGCTTTGCCGGTGCCTTTCATCCCGCGCTCACCGGCGAGGAGAATGTGCGCGTTCTGGCCACGATGCTCCGGGCTGATCCGGATCGGGTCAGTGCGTTCGTGGCGATGTCCGCGGATCTGGGCGACGAGTATCGCAATGCGCTTGCAAGCTATTCCAGCGGCATGCGGGCGCGGCTGGCCTTCGCCTTCTCGATGGCCATTCCGCAAGATTTCTACCTGGCCGATGAAGTGGTGGGCGCGGGAGACGGCCAATATCGCCTCAGGAGCGAGCGCATGCTGTTGCGCCGGCTCGAAACCGCCGGCCTGTTGCTGGTCACGCGCAATCCACGGATCGCCGAGCGTTTTGTGGATCAGTTCGCGGTCCTTCACCGCCATCGCATCATCCGCTGCGCCACCATCGCCGAGGCGCGGGAACTGCTGGCCGAACAAAATCAAGGCGAGGACGAACTGGAGGCGCTCACAGCCGGCCTCCGGAAATCCTGACGGGGCCTCACGGGGAACGACGAATGCAGAACGCGGATCGAATCAATAAATGGCGCGGGAGCCGGACGCTGCCGAAAGGATTGCCACCTGCCGACGATGATGGAGGGGCTGCCGATGGCGCGCCGATCCCCACGCGCCGGGAAGAAGAGCTGGAATATGAGAGCCGCCTGCGCGACGAAATCGCCGAGAGCACGCTGCCCACTGATGACGAGATCGCCGAGGAGGTCAGGGCCGAACAGGCGCGTCGGCGCGGACGCGGCGCGGCGCGGCGCCGTCGGACTCTGTTGCTGACCGGCGTGCCGTTGCTGCTGGTGGGGCTCTACAAGTTGGTCTTGAGCCCGCCGCTGTTTGAAGCGCGCACCAGCTTTGCCATCATGACGGCCGCGTCCCAAACGGACGGCCTCTCCGCAGCCGGCCTGTTCGGCGGCGCGGCGGGTGGCTCCGGCCTCTCGGACGCCTACCGCATCCGGGAATATCTTCTGTCTCGCGAGGCCATGCAACAGATGGAGCGCCGCTACGGCCTTCTCACCCATTTCCGCGAGGCCACGACCGATCCGTTGCAGCGGCCGCTTGATATCCCGCTGTTGGGGCTCGACGCGCATGATTTTTACACACGGCGCCTGTCGGTCGCGGTCGACATGCGGGAAGGCATGGTGCGCCTGAAGGTGGACGCCACCACGCCGGACCAGGCGGAACGCTTCGCCAACGGTCTGCTGGCGCTGGCGCGCGAGCGGACTGAGCAGATTTCCGAGCAACTGAACGACGACCAGTTCCGCTCGCTGCAAAAGGATGTGTCCGCCGCGCAGGACGCATTGCGCAAGGCATCGGCCAAGATGGCTGGCGTCCAGCGCCGGCGGTCGGATCTGGACCCGCAGCAGAGCGCGGCGGGCATTTATCAGTTGATCGGCAATCTCGAGGTTCTGCTGGCCGAAACGCAGGCTGAACGGAGCAGCCTGATGGTGAATGGCCTGACCGAAAGCCCGCTGCTTCCTCGGCTCGACGCTAAAATCGGCGGGTTGAAGCGCCAGATCGCCGAGCAGCGCGGGCGGCTGGTCGGCGGAGCGGGTGAGGCGACCGTGCAGAATGCGGCCGTGGAGCTAGAGCTTGCCAATGCCCAGCGCCGGCTGACCGAAACGGGGCTCGAGGCGGTCCTGCGCACCTTCGAGCAAGCCAAGCTGCGCAGTATCGAGGAGCGCCGCTATCTCGTTGTCGTCTCGGCGCCGGTTCTGCCCGAGAAAGTGCAGGCTCGGCGCTTCTTCAACAGCCTGTTGCTGACGCTGGCCGGTGTCCTGCTGCTGTGGGGGCTTGTTTCGACCCTGCGCAAGTCCCACGCGCTGCGGACTATCCGGTGACCGCGGTGTTGCCGGGAGAGCTTGCCAGCGAGGATGCCGGCATGACCACGCTCCGCCAGATCGCCGGGCAGTGCGCAGCAGGCAAGCAGGATGCGGCGCTCAGCGTCACCCCGGCCCTATTGGTGTCGAGCGAAGCGCGCCGCCTCGTGCGCAGCGCTATAGTCCCAGTCCTGCGGCAGTGTGACGCCGCGGCGGAGCTTGCCCATGTGCTGACCTGTTTTCTGAAGGCTGCACCCGATGCCGTTCCCGAGCTGCTGCTGCTGGCCTCGATACTGGTCCGTGGCGGACGCCGCGACGAGGCGCGTAACCATCTGGAAATGCTTGCGGCCCATTGCCCCCGCGACCCGGGTGTGATTGCTTCTCGCCTCCAGCTCGAACTGAAGGATGGGCAGGTCGAGGCGGCGGCCGCAATTGCGGACGATTTCGCAGCCTGGGAGCGGATATCCGCGCGGGTAGCGCATCTTGGCATGCTGGCGCTGCTGCGTGCAGGCCGTGCGGCGCGCGCGCTCGATCTGTTCGTGGCCTGCACGGACGAGCCGACCGCCGACCTCGTTGCGGATGCTGTCGATGCCCATTTCACTCTTGGCGACATCGCACAGGCCCAGCGGCTGGCGCAGCGCGCGATCGCGCAGGGCATGGATAATGCCGCGCTTCGCTTTCGCCTCGGGACGATCGCGCAGGCGGCCTTCGACCATGATCGCGCCATTATCCACTTCACCCAGGCCCTGAAGGTCGCGCCCGACGATTTGCGCACCCTGACCGCCTTGGGTGAACTGATGCTGTTCAAGAGCCGTCCGCGCTCGGCGCTAGCGCATCTGGGCAAGGCGCTGGAAAGAGCGCCGCATCTTGACCATGCAAGAGCCCTTCATGCCCGTGCGCTCAAGGAGGTGCGGGATTTTGACGGTGCGGCAAGCCAATGGCTCGAAATCGTCGCGCGCCAGCCGAAGAACCCGCAATGGAAACGGCAAGCGGCGTCTGCGCTCAACCTCGCCGGGCGCCGGACGGAAGCCGGGCAGCTCTTTGCCGCGCTGCTCGGTCAGCGCGCGGGGCAATTGCCCGATGACTTCGAGAATGGCTTGCACGCCCTGTGGGATCGCGTGGAGGATGTGGCTCTCCCGGCAGCGCGATATGAATGGGCCTGGCGCCTGCGCGCGCCGGACTGCGCCCTGCCTCGGGACGAGTGGGAGCGGCGTGCGCGCTGGGGCTATCTTGCGGACCGGTTGATTTTCGACTGGCTGGAATGCCGGCCGGAGCGCGCCGAGGAAGCGATGCATCGTCTCGCCGATCTGGAAGCGCCCGCACGAGCGATCGAGACGATGCTGGAGCAGGATGCCGCGCTCATCATCGTTACGGCACATATAGGGCCCATGTTTGCGGCGCCGCTGGCGGCCGAACTGGTTGATTTCGAGACGGTCTGGCTCGCGTCCAGCCCGACGATGCCCGGACTTGCTTATACCGCCTCGCTCATCTCGACCAGTGACCAGACGGAGCCGCAGGTCGTGCGGCAGGCCATCAAGGCGCTGGAAAATGGCCGGGCAGTCGGGTTGGCGGTCGATGGCGCGATGAGTCTTGCCGCACCGCGCATCCAGTTTGAGGGACAGGAAGTCACTTACTCGTCTTTCGCCGCCCGGCTCGCCCACCGCCGGCGGGTCAATTCGGTATTCGTTGCGCCGCACTGGTGCGATGGCCGGCTGGCTTTTCATGTCGCGCCGCTGCCATCGCCGCATGCGCTCGAGAATGTCGAGGATTTTTCGACCCGCTGGAAAGGGGCTTATCTGACGCAATTGCGTCGGATGCTTGGCGGTGAACCGGAAAACCTGCGACTCAGCGGTGGCATCTGGCGGCATATCCGCATGCCGGCGTGAGCGTAGCGCTGGCCCTTGGAGCAGCAGCGACACCGGTGGTCGTACAGCGCGCCGAGCCATGGATGGCGCAGGCCAGCGCGCTCATCGGGCGACTGCTCGCCAGTCCGCCTCCACAATGTGCATCGGACGGCGTCACGCTTTCCGGCAAGCGCGTCACCGCCGCAACGCTGTACGACAACATGATCGGCTTTGCGCAAGCAGCAGGCACGGATGGCGGCCTGCATCGGCAATTGTTCACCGTCAGCCGGGCTCATGATCTGCCAGGGCAGAGCCAGCCGGGAACCTTGCGGTGGGCGGTCGCGCAGGCGCGGTCGGCCGGTGGCGGCTGGATCGCCTTCGCCCCTGCGCTTCACGGCACCACGATACGGCTCAGGTCTCCGCTTCGTCTGGCTTCCAATATCACAATTGACGGCGGCTGCGCGATGCCGCGTCTGGTGGGGGTCGGGCGTGGGTCGATCCTCTATCTGCGCGGCAGCCACAATGTCGTCATCACGCGATTGCGCTTCGAGCATGCCGGAGGGGGCGAGGACGGTGATTGCATCACGGTCAGCCATGGCGCGGACCGGATATGGCTGGCGTATCTTCGCCTCCGGCAATGTCGCGACGGACTGATCGACGTGACGCGCGACGGCGTGCAGGGGCCGATGCGCGTCACCATCTCCAACAACCGCTTCTCCGATCACGACAAGGCCATGCTCGTGGTTGGCGCGCCGCTCGCGCCGCCGTGTCGCGCCTTGCACCGCCCGATCCAGCTGACCGTGGCCCGAAACATCTTCTACCACACAGGCCAGCGACACCCACGGGCGAGTGGTGATGCTTTTGTCCATCTCCATGACAATGTGATTGCATTCCGTCCGCAAAGGCGGGCGAATGGCGCCCAGGGTGGTGCCTATGGCACCCTTGCCGCTCAGGGCGCTCATATCCTGGTGGAAAGGACACTCTACATGCCCCCTGCTGACGGAAAACAATATCGTCTTGTCACAGCCCGCGCCGGTCCATCCACAAGTCGAAGCAGCGCCTGTCAGCAAGGCCGCATCGAGGTGAGGGCGAATGGTCCGGTGAACGGTAAAGGGACGTATGAGGCTCTTGTTCGGGCGGTGTTTCGGGCAACGGAGTGACCGTGGAGTCATATCCTGTTCGAAGTTCAGTTGATCGGGCGGTCCAGCGCCGCGCTTTACCTGTCCCTCCGTGCCCGCCTAATCGTGGTTCAACAGCGGTGCGATCCAGTCGAGCGCGCTGTCGGTGAAGACGTGGCGACGTGGCTCGATCCAGCCGGTATCGTTCAGCGTGCCGGGCTTGAGCGTCATACGGCCGCCATGCTCCTGCCGCCGGTGCGCGATACGGCTGCCACAACTAGCGCAGAACAGGCAATCGGTGAGATGACCGGCATCGGCCCGGCGCGTCCAGAGCGCCGGTTCGCCCTGAACGAAGCAGAGTGCATCCACGGCCACGCTCATTGACATGCCGAATGCGCTGCCGCTCTGCTTGCGGCATTGATTGCAATGACAAGCCCAGATGTCGAGCGGCGGCTGTCGTAATTCATAGCGCAGCGCGCCGCACTGACAGCCGCCATGTTGAGGGAAGGACGGTCTGGGTCGGGTCGGCATGATGGGCTTCTTTTTGCTTTGGTTGTGTGTCGCTCAGGATGGTCTCAGCCCGGTAGCTCGATGTCAAACAGATGGTGGCATGTCATTTGGGCATGGGAGGCGTTCAATTCTGTAATAGACAGGTTCATGCTTTGCGGCCCAACTTCGAGGCTCATAGACGCGCTCGGACAATGCCCGGCACAGACGGTTTTCCCGTGATCATGTGCCGACGCCATTCTGAGCCGGGTTGCTTCAGCGGAGTTCAGGAACGGCCTTATGGCGCAGATCGTTATGGGAGTAGGAACCTCGCACACGCCCATGCTCACGCTGGGTAGTGACGAATGGGTGCACCGGGCGGCGGACGACCTCAAGAACCAGAAACTCAACCGGTCCGACGGCACATGGATCAGCTATGATGCGTTGCTCGCGGAGACGGGGGGCGTCTTTGCCGATCGCGTGACGCCCGAAGCGCTTGCGGCGCTCAGCAGCCAGTGCCAGCAAGCACTGGATCGGCTGAAAGCGGAGATCGCCGCGATCGCGCCCGATGTCATGCTGATCGTGGGCGATGACCAGTCCGAATTATTTGGCCCGGAAAATATGCCGGTCTTTTCCATCTACTACGGCGATGAAGTGGTCACCCATGATCGCTGGGGCGATGAGAGCTACCCCGACTGGGCGCGGCGTATGGGGCGGGCCTATGCGATGGACGCGGTCTACAGCTTCCCCGGCGCGCCGGCCTTCGCGCTGGAACTGATCGATGGTTTGATGGAGCGGGGGATCGACGTTTCCACCGCCGCGCGGGTGGAGGATCCGCATCGCGCCGGTTTCGGCCATGCGTTTGGTTTCGTCATTCGACGGCTGATGGGCGAGGTGGCCGTGCCGGTCATCCCGCTGCTGCTCAACACCTATTACCCGCCCAATGTGCCGACGGCGCGCCGTTGCCACGATATCGGCCGGGCGTTGCGAGACGCAATCCAGGCGAGCGGGCAGGATCTGCGCGTCGCCATCGTTGCTTCCGGGGGGCTGAGCCACTTCATCGTCGATGAGGCGCTGGATCGGCGGGTGATCGAGGGTTTTGCACCGGATAAGGCGGACTTGCTAAGGGACCTGCCCAAGGGCGCGCTGATGTCCGGATCGTCCGAAATCCTGAACTGGGTGCTGACGGCGGGCGCCGTCGATCATCTCCCGCTCAAATGGCTGGAATATTATCCGGCCCACCGCACCCCGGCGGGAACCGGCGTGGGGACGGCCTTCGCTGTCTGGGCGGCCGATAGCGGGCATGAGGCGGGGATATGAACGCGCCGGAGGCGGCCGCCCGGAAGGCGGTGGACAGTCCGTTCCTGCGCAACCAATGGTATGTGATCGGCTGGGCGCGTGATATCGGCCCGGAGCCTTATGCGCGTACGGTGTGCGGCGAGCCGATCCTGGTCTATCGCAAGCAGGATGGCATGCTGGCCGCCATGCGTGATGCCTGCCCGCATCGCCTGCTGCCGCTCTCTATGGGCATCAAGGAAGGCGATAATATCCGGTGCCGCTATCACGGCCTGCTGCTGGATGCGGATGGCTGCGCGGTAGAGATGCCGATGCGCTCCGACCGGGTGAACCGCGCGCTCTGTGCCCAGAAATATCCGGTCATGGAACGCTACAGTTTCGTTTGGGTATGGATCGGTGAGGCGGAAAAGGCCGATCCGGCGCTGTTGCCCGATTATTGGATGTGCGAGCGGGAGGGCTGGGTGTTCGATGGTGGCACCTATCATGTCCGCTGCAATTACCAATTGCTGGTCGATAATCTGATGGACCTGACGCACGAGACCTATGTTCATGCGACCTCCATCGGCCAGAGCGAGCTGATGGATACGCCGATCACCACCCGGATGGAGGGTGACACGGTGATCGTGGAGCGGTGGATGGCCAATGTGCCGACGCCGCCAGCCTATCGCCAGACGCACAGTGACGGCAATGTCGATCGTTGGCAGATCTGCTATTTCCTGCCGCCATCCAGCGTCGTGATCGACGTTGGTGTGGCGCCTGTCGAGGACGGCGCAACGCTGGAGAACCATCCGGTGCGCAGCTTCGTCATCGACGCGATGACACCCGAGACCGAGACGACCACCCATTATTATTGGGGCGCGGCGCGCAACGTGGATATTGAGGACATAGCGCGCACGGAGCGCACCCGGGAAGTGCAGCGCACCGTGTTTGGCGAGGATGTCGAGATACTGGAGGCACAGCAGCGCTCCATCGCGCTCAACCCGGATCTGAAGCTGCGCAGCTTCAACATTGATTCCGGGGGCGCGCGGGCTCGGATGATCATTCGCCGTATGCTGCGAGAGCAGGGCGCGGTCGAGGCTGTCGCCGGCAGTGGCGTGCCCAGCGAGACCGACGCCATCTGAGGGGGCGACCCCGGAAGGCCTGACAGGGAGGAAAACGCGATGAGCTATCCGTTGATTTCATGTGACGATCACCTCGATCTCAATATGCTGCCCGAGGATCTGTGGACGACCCGGCTCCCTGCGCATCTGCGCGACCGGGCGCCGCATATCGAGGAGCGTGACGGCCGCGCTGTCTGGGTGTGCGAAGGGGAAGTGTGGGGGAGCTGGTCTGGGCGGGACACGGGGCCCACGGGGCCCAAGCCGATCTTCACCGCCTTCGATCGCGGCGGCATCACCAACGTGTCGGAACGCCGGCCGGCCGTGCCCGCGCTACGGCTGGCCGACATGGATCGGGATGGCGTGTTCGCCCATGTGATCTTCGGGCCAGTGACCTCCATCAATCTAGAGGATCAGGAACTGCGCGACGCCTGCTATCGCGCCTATAATGATTGGCTGGCGGATTATTGCAGCGTTGCGCCGGACCGGCTGCTCGGCGTGCCGATGCTGCCGGAATACCCCGAATCCGCGACGGCCGAAGTGCGCCGGCTGGCGGCCATGGGGGTGTTCAAGCAGGCTAATCTGCAGATCGCCGTAGCGCAGCCGGGCCTGCATGATGAGCGCTGGGAGCCGTTCTGGGAAGCGCTGGAAGAGACGGACATGGTGCTCTCGTTCCACGTCGTCGTGTTTCTGGGCGGGCGCGGCCCCAATCCGGCGGCAGGCAAGGTTGCCGGGCACCTGATCCATGCCAAATCCTTCGTTTCGCAGTTCATTGATCCGTTCGTGGATCTGTTTGCCTGGGGCATATTGGAGCGGTACCCCAAGCTGCGCATCGTCATTGCTGAATCAGGCGTGGGCTGGCTGCCGTGGTTGGTCGAGGAGCTGGACTATCGCCACTGGCGGGTGTGGGAAGGCAAGGCGTTCTGGGAAACGCGCGGCGGCATTCCGCTCAAGAGCAAGCCGTCCGAGCTGTTCAAGCGGCAGATTTTCGCGACGTTCCAGGAGAGCCCGACGGCGATGGCGTTGCTGGACTTCTATGGACCGGACAATCTTCTCTGGGCATCGGACTATCCCCATCCGGACAGCATTTGGCCCAATTCCCATGCGGCGATCCAGCGCCAGATGGGGCATTTGCCGCAGGAAACGGTGCGCAAGCTCACTTCCGGCAATGCGGCCAAGCTCTACGGGATCGACATTGACGCGGCATGGAACGCGGCGAGGAAGGCGGTGGCGGCAGGCGGATAAGCCCGCGCCGCGACGAGCCTTTCACCAGCGTTGCGTGGATAAGCCCTCTCCCCGTCGGGAGAGGGCTTCAGTTTGCCATGGTGCGGGCAATGTCCAGAAAGCTGCGGACGACGGGTGGAATGAGCCCCCGGCTGCGGCGATACATGAACATGCGACGCGGCACGGTCATGCCCGCCACTTCCAGTTCGCTGATAAGGCCGGAGGTCTCCTCGATTTCATAGATGGGGTGGGGCAGCCAGCTGAGAAAGCCCGAGCCTGACACCAGCGCCTTCATCATCGCCGTCGACCAGGTCTCGACAGCGACATGGGGCGGCTTGGCGCCCAGTTCGGCAATGACCCGTTCGAACCCGCGGCGGGGCTGGCTGCCCTGCGGCGGCATGACCCAGGGAACGTCATTGAGATCGGCCATGGTCAGGGGCCCCCGCTGGCGAACGGGATGGTCCGGACTGGCGATAACCGAGCCATAATCGGTGAAAGTGAGATCGAGCCTGGTCATGTCGTCATTGGGCGGCAGGTCCGTCGCGATGATGAGGTCGACCTGCCGGTTGAGGAGGGCGGGCTCCAGCGTATCCTGCACGCCCTCCAGCATCTCGATCCGCAGATTGGGGTTTTCAGAAGTCATGCGGTGGAAGATCGGCGGAAGCAGATGCATGCCGACGCTGACCGCCGACCCGATGCGCAGCACGCCCAGCGAACCCGTGCGCAGCCGCTCTATCTCATCCAGCGCATGGCTGGATTCGATGGCGATCCGGCTGGCGAAGGGCAGCAATGCTTCCCCATAAATATTGAGTGTCACGCCGCTGGCGAAACGGTCGAACAATGGCACGCCAAGCCGTTGCTCCAGTCGTTTGATCATGCGGCTCAAAGTGGGCTGTGAAAGGTTCAGCACCTCGGCGGCCCGGCCGATGCTGCCATGTTTGGCGATGGCGAGAAATGCGTCCCGGACACGATTATCGAAGGGCATGTATTTCTGGTATGCTCCCGGTTCGATTATGCAATGGACATCCTGCCGGGCGCGGGCTCTTCTGTCGACCAGAAAAGAAACGCCACGTTGAGGAGAGCCGCTGAGCAGCCCGAACTGCGCCGCAGACATGCCAATGTCTGACCGGGGAGGGTTGTCCCGCCATTGAGGCTGCAGGAGCATTTGCGACATGTCGCAAATGGCGCGGCGTCTCACGTCCCCTTCGCGCGGCCAAGGGCAGGCGCAGTGCGGAATAGTCCCGCCGTTCCATTCCCTTGAAGACCAAAAAACAGCCGCGCAGTGATCTGTGCGGAAACCGCGAAGACGGGACGGGAGGAGAGAGACGATGAGCACCGCTATGTTGCGTGTGGTTTGGCCGCTGCTGGGCACAACCGCCTTGGCCCTTTGGGTGACGCCAGCTTTCGCACAAGGCGTGGCGCCGGACGCGCGATCGGCGCCGGAGCAGGCATCGGCCGACGATCTGGATATCATTGTGACCGCGACCCGGCAGGGCGATGTCGCCATGAGCCGCGTGCCGATGAGCATCGTTGCGCAGTCTCAGGAACGCCTCGACCAGCAGGGGGTCAAGACCGCGCAGGATATTTCCCGGATCGTGCCGGCGCTGCGCATCGAGGATGTGAGTGCCGCCTCGTCCAATGTTTCCATTCGCGGCGTGCGCTCGGAAGTTGGCTCGGCGACCACCGGCATCTACATTGATGATACCGCGCTGCAGGCACGCGCGCTCCGCGGCACGACCTCGGGCGGCGGCGTGTTCCTTCCGCCCATCTTCGATCTGGAGCGGGTCGAGGTGCTCAAGGGGCCGCAGGGGACGCTTTATGGCGGCTCATCCCAGGGCGGCACCGTGCGGTTCATCACGCCCGCGCCCAATCTGAAGCGGTTTTCGGCGACCGCGCGGAGCGAGATCAACTCCGTCGACCATGGCGATATCGGCTATGAAGGCGGCCTCGCGGTCAACCTGCCGCTGGTTTCCGACCAACTCGCCCTGCGGGTGAGCGGCTTCCACCGCCATTATGGCGGTTATATCGATTATAAGGACCGGCGCGACACCAGCAAGATCATCGAGAAGGATGCCAACTGGCGCGACCAGCAGGTGTTCCGGGCAGCGCTGGCTTGGGAGCCATCCGACAGCCTGCGCATCACGCCATCCTATTATTTCGCGCGCGACAAGCTGAACTCGCTGGGTGAGGTCTATCGCTCCATTCCCGGCTATACGACGCCCGCTTTCGGCACTTATCAGGATGCGGCCCCACCTGGCAGCCCGGCCGGCACGCCGGGGCGCGGCTCGCCGCTGTTCGGCCGCTATACCGGCACGGGCTCCGGTGGTGGGCTGTTGCCGGCCGGCTATGTGCCCCCGCCGGGCGGTGGCATCGTCACCGATATTCCCGGTGCGGAAGGGCGCAGCGTCTTCATCCATCCGGCGCATAGCTATCCGGCGCTGGAACTGGGCCCCTATGACTCGATCGAAGTCACCAATGTGGGCGACGATTATACCGGTCCGATCACGCGCGAGCCCTCCGGGCGGCTCAACAAGATGCATCTTGCCAGCCTGACGATGGACTGGGATCTCGGGCCGGCCCAGATCATGTCGGTCACCAGCTATTTGAAGGATTCCGGCCAGGGGGCCTTCCCCTCCGCGCTGATCTCCTCGATCAGCGTGACGGCGATCCCGGGTTATGACCCGTCGGTCAACACACCCTATCTGTTCGATGCCGTGCGACCGGTCACCAGCAGCTTCTTCTTCGATGCGCGACGGGAGGCCAAGTCGCAGGAAATCCGCCTGACCTATCCGCAGGACGAGAGCGGGCTGGGTTTCGTCGCAGGCGCCTATTATTCGGATGCGTCGACGGTCTCGACCAACATCAACATCTCCGATCGGTCGGCGCCGCGCGAGGCGGTGTTCAACATCGGGCAAACCTTTTTCCCGATCCATTCTGCGGCGGAGATCGCGTCCGACAACCAGCAGGAACAGGTCCAGCGGCTGGAGGAAACCTCCATGGCGCTGTTTGGCGAGGCGAGCTACGCCGTCACCGAGAAGCTCAAGCTGATCGCCGGCATCCGTTTCTCGCGTGAGGATATCCGCTATTCGATCCGCACCTGGGGCCTGCTCACCAATGCGCCGTTCGGCGTGGGCACCTTCATCGAAGGCGCGGCGGTCGAACATCCGATCACGCCCAAGTTCAGCATTGCCTATCAGGCGACGCCGGACAATCTGTTCTACGCGACGGTCTCCAAGGGCTATCGTCCGGGCGGGGTGCAGGGGCAGGCCAATCCTGCGATCTGCGCCAATGACATGGCGGCGCTGAATATCACGGAGACCCCGAGCGCCTATGGTTCCGACACGGTGTGGAACTACGAGGCGGGCGCCAAGGTCCGCATGTTCGACCGGGCGCTGCAACTTTCCGGCAGCGTTTTCTACGTCAAGTGGGACAAGCCGCAGACGCCGTATCGCCTGCCGACCTGCAACTTCGAATATGTCACCAATATCGGTGGCGCCTATTCGCGCGGGTTCGATTTGCAGGGAACATTGCGCGCGATGCCGGGCCTGACGATCGATTTCGCTGTTGGCTATACCGACGCGAAGTTCACCAAGGACGTTTATACCGAGCCCAATGCGGTGGGCGAGCGTAACCTGCTCGTCGGTAAAGGCATGCACCTGCTCGAAGTGCCGGCATGGACCGGCACAATGGGCGCGCGGTACGATTTCGAGGTGACGGACCAGTGGAAGGCCTATCTGTTCGGCGCCTATCAATATACCGGATCGTTCAAAAACACGCTCGGGCCCGGTGTGCTCAGCTATTCGCCTGATGTTTTCGAGACACCTGCCATGGACAACGTCACCATGCGACTTGGCGTGTCGAACCGCATTTTCGACATCTCGTTGTTTGTCGACAATCTGTTTGGCACCAAGACGCTGAAGCCAAATGACCTGGTCGGGCGGACATCCTGCCGCGATACGGATTGTTCGACCTACGGAACCTATTATCCTCTCGTCCATGGGACGACCATGCGGCCGCGTACGATCGGCCTCACGCTTCAGGCGCGTTATTGAAGGGGAGCCGAACATGTCGCTGCAGATCAGGAAAATCACGCCAAATTTTGGTGCGGAGATCACCGGGGTCGACCTCACCAGACCGCTCAGCCCGGAGATGGAGGCGGATATCGTTTCCGCCATGGCCGACCATGGGGTCTGCATTTATCCGCAAACAGGGCTTGGGGATGAGGCGCACATCTGGTTCAGCCGGATGTTCGGCAATCTGTGGACCGTGACGGGGCAGGGGACGCGCAAGTCTCGCTTCGCCTTCCCACAATTGTTCGAGGCGGGGAATCTCAACGCAGATGGATCCATCAGCACGGACGAGACGGCGCGCGCCCGCCGCAAGGGCGATCGACTCTGGCACACTGACTCTTCCTTCACCAAAGAGCGCACGACCTATTCGCTGTTGCTGGCCCATGAGGTTCCGGCGGCGGGCGGCGAGACGTTCTTTGCCGATATGCGCGGCGCCTATGATGCGCTGCCCCAGGCGATGAAGGACCGGATCGACGGGCTGGAGGCCGAGCATAGCTATCAATATTCGCGGATGCTGGCCGGTTTTCCGATCACCGAGGAGGAAGTGGAGCGCATGCCGACGGCGCGCCATCCGCTGGTCCATATCCACCCCGGCTCTGGCCGCAGGAGCCTTTACATCGCCGCCCATGCTCTGCGCATCGTGGGCATGGAGAAGGAAGAGGGCCGGGCGCTGTTGCGGGAATTGCTGGAGTTCGCAACCCAGCCCCAGTTCACCTTCAGTCACAGATGGCAGCCGGGCGATCTGGTGATCTGGGACAATTTCTGCACCATGCACCGGGGCGGGGAGTATGACGATGTGAACGCGCGCCGCGACCTGCGCCGCACGACGGTCATGGCCTATCCGCCGCCACCGGTGGTCATGGACCCCCGCTTTGCCGATCGTTTCGACCCGTCTCGCTTTGAGGCGATGGTCCATGACTGAAACCGGGTCGGCGGCCATATCATTGCCGATCGCACTGAAGCTCTGCCCGCTTCTGTCCAGTGAGAGGCAATCCTATGCGCGCCGTTGATCCTCCTGCTGACGGCGCTGTGGGCGCAGCACCCCTGCCGGATAAGCCGTTTCAGCCGGCCGGGATTGGAAATCCGCAAGCGCTTGCCTGGGCCTCTCCTCGCACCGCGTGGTTCACGCTTTCGATGATCGGTGCGGTCACGGTCTTTGGGCAGATGGATCGGGCGATTTTCTATCTGCTGGTCAATTCCATCAAACGTGACCTCGCCTTCACCGACACGCAGATGAGCCTGCTAATGGGCGTGGCCTATTCCGCGGCTTATTTCCTGTTCGGGCTACCGATCGCGCGATTGACCGATGTGGGGACGCGCAAATTCATCCTGCCGTGTGCGCTTGCCGCCTGGAGCCTGGGCACGGCGCTTTGCGCGCTGGCCAGCAATTTCTGGCAGTTAGCTTTGGCACGCTCCATTGTAGGCGGCGGCGAATCCGTGAAAGGGCCGTGTTCGGTCTCGCTGATCTCCGATTTGTTTCCGCGTGAAAAGCTGCCGCGGGCCTATGCCGCCTATAATTTCAGCATTCGCTTCGGTGAGGCACTGGCGCTGATTCTGGGCGGCCTGCTGATCGGCTACTTCGCCTCGCTCGGCACCGTTAACGTGCCTGTTCTCGGGGCCCTGCGCGATTGGCATCTGGTGTTTCTGATCTTCGGATTGCCGGGGCTGTTCTTCGCCGTGGTTTTTGTGAGCACCGTCAAGGAGCCGGCTCGCCACGGGCGCAAGGTCCAGGGGTCTGTGCCGCTGCGTGATGTCTTTACCTTCCTCTTCCGTAGCAAGGCCGGCGCGGTGCTGATCCCGATCCTCCTTGCGGCGGCGGTCAACAATATCGAGATGGTGGGCATCGGTTCGTGGCGACCGGCCTTCTATGAGCGCACTTATGGCTGGGGGCCAGCCGACTTCGCGCCCATCATGGGGGTCGCCAATATGATCGTCGCGCCGATCGCTTTGGTGGCCGGCGCATTTTTTTCCGAACGGCTGGCGAAGCTTGGACATGTCGATGCCAACATGCGCATCGTGCTGTGGGCCAATATCGGATCTATCCCGCTGGGCATCATCAGCCCCTTGATGCCCACTTTCGAAATGGCGCTTGCGATCAGCCTGATGAGCACATTTCTGATCATTGCCAGCGCGCCGTCTCTGCTCGCCGCCATGCAGGTGGTAACGCCCAATGAGCTGCGAGGGCAGGTCAATGCTCTTTATCTGTTCACGCTCAGCGTCCTTGGGCAAGGGCTTGGGCCGACCATCGTCGCCTTGCTGACCGACTATGTTTTCCAGGCGGAAGCAGACTTGCGCTATGCCATGGTCTCGGTGGCCGCCGTGGCCGGGCCGATCGCGCTATGGCTGACTTGGCTGGGCCTGAGGGCTTACAGAGAAGCGATGGCGAGTGAAGACTGATATCTAGCGAGCGGCTGTGTGCCCGGTTTTTCCGGCGGGATGAAGGGAGCGGCGGGCCGTCTCTGTTCGGAGCAGGGTGATACCCTGCTCTCAGCATTTAACCTCGCTGCTTCGAGGAAGAGCGAAAACAAGGGAAGCGCCGATCCGTCTTCAAGGTCGGGGTGCCCTGGGCTTCGGCGATAAGCCACCGAGTGGCGGGATGATCGTGCCGGTCGGTCGATCCTGCCCATCGCGCACGATCCTCTGCATCTTTCTGCCCTATCAGATGCGGATCATGGGGCTGGTGGACTTGCTTCAATGCGACGTTCACTGGCCGATCGCGTGAGTTTCCAGACGCTGTTCCGGCTTTTGTCAGCGCCCTGCTCTCCATGAATAATGGTTATTCAAATTTACCTCTTCGGATTTCGTGCGAGTGGCCTTAAGTCCTTATTGCAAGGCGTTCGCAGTAGCAGTTTGGCGCTGCGGATCAGGCAAGGTATCGGAGTCGTACGTGTTCGCGCTTTTTCGCGGTCATCAATATGCCCATGCAAGCGGCATCAAATATCGGTTGCCATGCGGTACGGCGGAGTCGCTGGAGCATCATGTAAGGACTTTCTTTCAAGAGGATGGCGTCGGTTCAGGGCCGCCCGTGCTGGTGGGCGCGCTTCCCTTCGCAGCGCAAGCGACAGCCTTTGTCTTTCAGCCCCGGCAGTTTCATCGGGGAGCGGGGCAGGGCCCTTTTGCCCATGTGGGCGACATGGATGTGGCGCGCGGCTGGGCGCCATTTCGGGTTAGGGCGCACCCCGGGCCGGCCGATTATGCGGCGATGGTCCGGCAGGCGCTGGACATGATCGGGCGGGGCGCGCTCAGCAAGGTCGTCCTTTCGCGCAGTCTGCATATCGAAGCGGCCATGCCGGTTGATCCGCTGGAGGTTGCCGCGCGGCTGGCGCGTGACGGCAACGCGACGACATTCATGATGGCGTTGCCCGTGGAAGCGCACAGCGAGCCGACGACGCTGGTGGGGGCCACGCCCGAATTGCTCGTGTCTCGATCCGGCGAACAGGTGCTGTCGCATCCGCTGGCGGGATCGGCGCCCCGGTGCCGCGATGGCGCGCAGGACGAGGCGATGGCGCAAGGGCTGCTGCGGTCCGACAAGGACAGGCGCGAGCATGCGCTGGTCGTGGAAGCGATCCTGGATATCCTGTCGCCTTATTGCACGCGCCTCGGCACGCCCGATGGAACCGCGCTCTATTCGACTGCGACCATGTGGCACCTTGGCACGAGGATTGAGGGGGCGCTCAAAAGAGATGCGCCGTCCTCGGCTGGCCTTGCCGCCTTGCTCCACCCGACACCGGCGGTGGGCGGTTCTCCTCGCCCTGCGGCGCTTGCTGCCATTCGGGCGATCGAGCCGCATGACCGGGGCTTTTATGCCGGCGCCATCGGCTGGACCGATGCGCAGGGCGATGGCGAATGGCATGTGACGCTGCGCTGTGCGGAAATTTGCGGCGCCCGGCTGACCCTGCAGGCCGGAGCGGGTATCGTGGCGGGATCATGCCCGGATGATGAAGTGGCGGAGACCGGAGCGAAGTTCCGGGCGATGCTTCGCGCTATCGAAATGGAAGAGGCGGGGGATTTCCTGGAGGCAGTATCATGACATCATCTTTGGCTCAGGTCTGGCCGGCCGAGTTCGCGCTGCGCTATCGCGAGCGCGGCTACTGGCCGGGTGAGACATTTCGCACTGTGCTGGCCGCGCAGGTGGCCTCGCGCGGGGATGCGCTCGCGGTCGTCGGCGGTGACCAGCGCTGGACCTACGCCGAACTGGGCCAGCGCGCCGAGGTGGCGGCGGCCGGATTTCTGGCGCTGGGTCTGACCCCCGGCGACCGGGTTCTGGTGCAGCTTCCCAATATCCCCGAATTTTTTGCTGTCGTCTTCGGCCTGTTTCGCGCCGGGCTGGTGCCGGTCTTCGCGCTGCCTGCTCACCGGCTGGCCGAGATCAGCCATTTTGCGCGCAAGGCGGAGGTCCGCGCCTATGTCATCGCGCAGGGCCATGAGGGCTTCGATTATCGGCCGCTCGGCCATGCGCTCCAGCAGGAGGTGGCGGCCGTGCACCATGTCGTCGTGGTGGGTGATGCAGGTGAGCATGTGCCGTTCGGCGGGTTCGTCGCCGACGCCGGGCGCCTGCCGGCCGAGGATGCCGATCCCGCCAGCGTGGCGCTGGTCCAGATTTCGGGCGGCAGCACCGGCCTTTCCAAGTTGATCCCGCGCACTCATGATGACTATCTCTACAGCATCCGCGCCAGCAACGAGATTTGCGGGATCACGCGCGATAGCGTCTATCTGGCGGCGCTGCCGGTCGCGCATAATTTCCCGATGAGTTCGCCCGGCGTGTTCGGCGCGATCCATGCCGGCGCGACCGTGGTGATGAGCCCGGCGCCCACGCCGGATGTCGCCTTCCCCCTGATCGAGCGGGAGCAGGTGACGATAACCGGACTGGTGCCGCCGCTCGCCTTGCTCTGGCTGCAGGCCGCGCCGCGCACGAAGCATGATCTGTCCAGTCTCGAAGTGCTGCAAGTGGGCGGTGCGAAGTTCATGCCGGAAGCTGCCAGGCGGGTGCGTCCGGTGCTGGGCTGCACGTTGCAACAGGTGTTCGGCATGGCCGAGGGGCTGGTCAACTATACCCGGCTGGACGACCCCGAGAAGATCATCACCGAGACGCAGGGGCGGCCCATCTCGGCGGACGATGAAGTGCTGATCCTCGACGATCAGGGCGATCCGGTGCCGGAGGGCGAGCCCGGGAACCTGCTGACCCGCGGGCCCTATACGCTGCGGGCCTATCATGATGATCCGGCTGCGAATGCGCGCGCTTTCACGGCCGACGGCTTCTACCGCACCGGCGATGTGGTGAAGCGGTTGCCGGGCGGTTATCTGGTCGTGCAGGGGCGGGCGACGGATCATATCAACCGCGCGGGCGAAAAGATCTCGGCCGAGGAGGTTGAAGACCATCTGCTGGCTCATCCGCAGGTGTTCGACGCGGCGGTCGTCTCCATTCCGGACAAGTTTCTGGGGGAGCGCAGTTGTGCCTTCATCATCGCCGATGGCGAGGCACCCAGACCGGCGGCGCTGAAAGCCTGGATGCGGGATCGCGATATTGCGGCGTTCAAGGTGCCCGATCAGATCGTCTTCGTGGAGAGTTTTGCGACGACAGCGGTCGGCAAGATCAGTCGCAAGGAGTTGCGGGCTAATCTGCGCACTCGTCTGCTGGAGCAGGAAGGGGTCAAGGCATGACCGCGCCCCGGCGTTTGCCCTCGATTGCCGGCTATGATCTTCCGGCCGAAGCGCAATTGCCGCCGTCCCGGGCGGACTGGGTGCTGGAGGCGGATCGCGCGGCGCTTTTGATCCATGATATGCAGACCTATTTCGTGGATGCCTTCATGCCCGGCGTCGCGCCCATCGAGGGGATGGTCGAGAATATCGCGCGCATCGCGCAGGCCGCGCGGGCGCGTGGCGTGCCGGTGTTCTATACAGCGCAGCATGGCGATCAGGATCGGCGGGATCGCGGCTTGCAGGCGGATCTGTGGGGACCGGGCATGCGCCATGTCCCCGCGCATCAGGCGATCATCGCGCCGCTGGCGCCGGCGACGGACGATATCGTGCTGACCAAGCACCGCTACAGCGCCTTCCAGCGCAGCAATCTGGAGACGCTGATGCGCGCGCGCGGCCGCGACCAGATCATCATCTGCGGTGTCTATGCGCATATCGGATGCATGATGACGGCGGCCGAGGCCTTCCAGCGCGACATCGAGCCGTTTTTCATCGCCGATGCGGTCGGCGATTTTTCCCGCGACTGGCACGACGCGGCGCTGGCGCAGGTCGCCGATTGCAGCGGCGTCGTGCTGTCCACCCGCCAGATGCTGGAGAGAGTCCAATGACCACCCCATCCGTGACGCTCGATTGGTTGCGCGCCGATATCATCGCGCTGCTGGAGGACGAGGCGGCGGCACCGTCCGACGACGCCAACCTGCTCGATATGGGCCTTGATTCCATGCGGGCGATGAACCTTGCGATGCAATGGGACGAAGCCGGCGTGCCGCTCGACTTCACCGATCTGGCCGAAGCGCCGACGATCGCCGGGCTCTGGGCGCTGGTGCAGGAGCGTCAGGAGGGCGCTGGTTCTTGACTGATGTGACGGTCCCCGCGCCGCTGACGGAAGCGCAGTCCGGTCTATGGTATGCGCAGCGCCTCGATCCCGCCAATCCGATCTTCAATACCGGCCAATATCTGGACCTGCGCGGGCCGCTGGATGTGGCGGCCTTTCGCGCTGCCGTCGATCAGGTGGGGGAGGAGGCAGAAGCGCTTTCCCTGCGCTTCGAGGACAGACCCGATGGCCCCATTCAGCGCATCGACCCGGCGCTGCGTCCCCGCCTTGCCGTGATCGATCTTTCGGGCGAGGCGGCCCCGCAGGAGACGGCGCTGGCCGCGATCCGTGCGGATATGGCGACGCCCGTCGATCCCGCGCGCGGACCGCTCGCGGCGCAGACGCTTTACCGCCTCGGCCCGGAGCGGCATTTCTGGTCGCAGCGCGTGCACCACCTCGCCAATGATGGTTATGGCATGGTGTTGCTGACCGCGCGGGTGGCAGACCTTTATGCTCATGCGCTCGGCGTGCGGCCACGCGCCGGCTTGCCGCTGGCGCCGCTGGCCGGGCCGTGGGCGGAAGACAGCGCCTACCGGGCCTCGGCCGACCGGCGCGAGGATGCCGACTGGTGGCGCGACGCCATGGCGGGCGTGGAGGAGGTGGTCGGCATGGCGCCGGGCCGCGCGGTCTCGGCGCACAGCTTTCATCGTTGTGAGCAGCCGCTCGCGCAGGACACGCGGCTCGCGCTTCTCGCACTGGCCAGCGCGCTGGGGTTGGCATGGCCCGATGTGCTGACCGGACTGGTCGCGGCCTATTGCTGCCGCTTCACGGGCACGGCGGACATCGTCGTCGGCGTCCCTCATATGGGCCGGTTCGGGAGTGCATCTGCCCGCGTGCCTGCCATGGTGATGAATGTTCTGCCGCTGCGCGTCGCGCCGGATGAGGACGCACCGCTGAGCGATTATCTTGCGCAAGTTGCACGCGGAACGGCGCAGGCACGCAAACATGGCCGCTATCGCAGCGAACAGTTGCGCCGCGATCTGGGGCTGCTTGGCGGCAACCGGCGGCTCTATGGCCCGCTCATCAATGTGCAGCCCTATGACAGGCCACCGCGCTTTCACGGGCTGGATGTGATGCTGCATGTGACCGGCACCGGACCGGTCGAGGATATCAGCTTCACCTTCCGGGGGGATGGGGTCAACGGCCTCTCCATCGAGGTGGATTCCAATCCTGATCTTTACAGCGCCGCGGACACCGCCGCTCATGGCGAGAGGCTGGCCGAGTTTCTGGCCGCTGCAACGCGGGCGAAGCGGCTCGCCGATGTGCCGACCGCAACGGCGCGCGAAGCGGAGATCGAGCTGGAGGCGTTCAACCGGACCGCCCATCCGATACCGGATACCACGCTGGCCGAGCTGATCGAACAGACGATGCGCGCCACGCCGGACGCGCAGGCTCTGCGCTTTGCGGGTGCGTCCCTGAGCTATGGAGAACTGGACAGGCGCAGCATCGCGCTGGCCGGGGCGTTGCGCGGGCGTGGTGTCGGGGCGGAGGCCGTCGTCGCGGTCGCCTTGCCGCGATCGCTGGAACTGATCGTCGCGCTGGTGGCGGTTTTGCGCGCGGGCGGGGCCTATCTGCCGCTCGATATCCATCACCCGCCGGAGCGGATCGCAGCGATTCTTGCCAGTGCGCAGCCTGCAGTCATTCTGGCCGGGGACGATGCGGATGGCCTTTATGGCGATAAATGCCTGACTCCCGGTGACTGGCCGGATGAGGCGCCGCCGATGCCCCCGCCAGCCGCCCGGCCGGACGATGCGGCCTATGTCATCTACACCAGCGGCTCCACCGGCGATCCCAAGGGCGTGGTCGTCACCCACCGCGCGATCGTCAACCGCCTGCTCTGGATGGGCGAGCATTACGGGATCGGCGCGCGCGATCGTATCTTGCAAAAGACGCCCGCCACGTTCGACGTGTCGGTGTGGGAGTTTTTCCTGTCCTTCATCGGGGGCGGGACATTGGTGGTCGCGCCGCCCGATGCGCATCGCGATCCTGCCGCCATCGCCGCGCTCATCCGGGAGGAGGCGATCACGACGCTGCATTTTGTGCCGTCCATGCTGGCGGCCTTTCTCGATGCGCCGGACTCGAAGGGGCTCGCCGTGGCGCGTGTATTTTGCAGCGGAGAGGAATTATCCGCCGATTTGCAGGATCGCTTCCACAGGCGGGTGCGGGCGGAACTGCACAATCTCTATGGCCCGACCGAAGCGGCGGTGGATGTCAGCTACTGGCCCGCCGGGCCGGACGATCGATCCCGCCCGGTGCCCATCGGCCATCCGGTCTGGAACACGCGGCTCGTGCTGCTCGACGAGAAGCGCCGGCCAGTGCCGCCGGGCGTGGTGAGCCATCTCTATCTGGGCGGCGTGCAACTTGCGCGCGGCTATCTGGGGCGGCCCGATCTCACGGCAGAGCGCTTCATCGACGATCCCTTCCGGCCGGGCGAGCGCCTTTACATGACGGGGGACCTTGCCCGCCGGCGGGCGGATGGCGCCATCATCTTCCTCGGCCGGTCGGACCATCAGGTGAAGATCAGGGGGCTGCGGATCGAGCTGGGCGAGATTGAGGCCGCCATCGCCGCATCCGGCCTGACCAGCGCGGCCGTGGTGATTGCGCGCGACGAGCGGCTGGTGGCCTATATTGTGCCTGAGCGCGGCTATACGCCTGAGGCTCTGCGCGTGGCTCTGGCCCGGCGACTGCCCGATTATATGGTGCCGGCCGCCATCGTGGAACTGGCGGCTTTTCCCGTCACCGCCAATGGCAAGCTGGACCGCAAGGCCTTGCCTACGCCGCGTTTCGAGAGCGCGGGCGGCGATGCGCCGGCGACGGACACGGAACGCCTGCTCGCGACCCTCTATGCGGAAATTCTCAAGGTCGAGGGGCCGATCAGTGCGGGCGACGATTTCTTCGCGCTGGGCGGCGATTCCCTCTCGGCCGTGCAGCTGCTGCTCCGGGTGCGGGCGGAACGGGGCTATGATCCGGGCCTGGCTGCCCTGTTCGAGCATCCCGACATCCATGGTCTGGCCGCGCGGATCGATGCTGGGATGGGTGCTGGCGGGAGCGATGCGGGGCTGGCGCCGCTGATCACCCTGACGCGCGGCGATGCCGATCACGCGCCGTTGTTCATGGTGCATCCGGCCGGCGGCATCTGCTGGGGCTACCGCACGCTGGCGACGGCGCTCTCGCCACGACGGACGGTCCATGGCCTTCAGGCCCCGGCGCTCGACCCGACTGTGCCGGTGCCTGACAGTATTGACGCATTGGCGGTCGACTATGCCCGGCGGATCATGGCCAGCCAGCCTGATGGGCCTTGCCATGTCGCTGGCTGGTCGGTCGGTGGGATCATCGCGCAGGCGATTGCGGTCGAACTGCGGCAGGCCGGCCGCGAGGTGGGGCTGGTCGCCATGCTGGATTCCTACCCCGCGGACTGCTGGCGGGCCGAACCGGAGCCTACGCAAAGCCAGGCATTGCGCGCGTTGCTGGCGATCGCGGGCTATGATCCGGAGGATTATCCGCATTTGCAGACGCGCGAGGCGATATTGGCTTTTTTGTGCACCGGCGACAGTGCGCTCGGCAATCTGCCGCCCCGCGCGCTAGAGGGGGTGGTGCGGGTGGTGTTGGAAACCAACCGGCTCGTGCGCGGCCATCATCACCGCCGCTATGATGGCGTGCTGACCCATATCCGCGCAGCCAGCGACCATCAGGACCGTCCGCATCTGACATCCGCGCTATGGCAGCCTTATGCGGCCGCGCTCGACGTCATCGCGGTGCCGTTCCTGCATCCGCAGCTTACCGGGGCGGCGGCCAGCGCCGTGATCGCGCCCGCGCTGGCCGAACGCATGGCGCTGGAGAGGCTGGTGGAGGCATGAGCCGCGCCAACAGCCTTGCCGGCAAGATCGCCTTCGTCACCGGCGCCGGGGGTGGCATCGGCATGGCGCTGGTTCGCCTGTTGCGGGCCGAAGGGGTGCGGGTGGTCGCCAGCGATCTGGCAGCGCCCGCGCTGGAGGGCGAGGATGTCTGGAGCGCGGCGCTGGACGTGACGGACAGCGCCGCCGTCGACGCGCTTGTCGATCAGGTGGAACGCGACTGGGGGCCGATCGATCTGGCCGCCAATGTGGCCGGCGTGCTGGCTACGGACAAGGTGCTGGAGACCAGCGACGCGACCTGGCGGCGGGTGTTCGATGTGAACACTCATGGCGTGTTCCATGTCGGCCGGGCGGTCGGGCGGCGCATGGCCGCGCGGCGGCGGGGCAGCATCGTCACGGTCGGCTCCAATGCAGCGGGTATTCCGCGCCACGCCATGGCGGCTTATGCGGCTTCCAAGGCGGCTGCGCATATGTTCACCCGCTGCCTGGGGCTGGAGCTGGCTGCGCAGGGGGTCCGCTGCAACATCGTCGCGCCCGGCTCCACGCTCACGCCGATGCAGACAGGCATGTGGGTGGATGACCAGGGCGCGGCGCGTGTGATCGCGGGCCAGCCGGATGCGTTCAAGACCGGGATACCGCTGGGCAAGCTCGCCACGCCGGATGACGTGGCGGAGGCGGCAATGTTTCTTCTCTCCGAGCGGGCCGGCCACATCACCATGGCGGATATCTATGTCGATGGCGGCGCGACGCTCAGGGCGTGAACGGCGGCGGCTTAGCCGAGCCGTTGCCGCACCAGCGTCGTGAAGATGCTCGCCGCGACGGGAAGTAGCGCATCGTCGAAATCATAGGCGGGGTTGTGGCACATCGCGCTATCCTGTCCCAGAAACAGATAGGCACCCGGCGCTGCCTGAAGGAACAGGGCGAAATCGTCGGTAAAGGGGAAGGCGGCGTGGTCGCGCAGCACATTGGCCTCGCCAAGCACCGCGGCGCAGGCCTGCGCGGCGCGCTCGGCGCCTTCCGGTGCGTTGACGCAGGGCGGGACCTCGGCGAGCCGCGTGCAGCGAATGGTGCAGCCGGTCAGCGCCGCCACACCGGCACAGGCCGTTTCCAGCCGCGCATACAGCAATGCCAGCACATCGGGCGTGAGCGCGCGCGCGGTGCCGCTCAATCGCGCCGAGGCCGGAATAACATTGTGCGAACTGCCCGCCTGAAGCGAGCAAACCGTGATGAGGCCGGATTCCGCCGGATCGACATAGCGCCCGACGATCGAGGAGATTTCGGTCGCCAGCCGCGCGGCGGCCTGCACCGGGTCGGTCGTCTTGAAGAAGGCGGCGCCATGGCCGCCCACGCCCTCAATCTTCACCTCCCACACGATATAGCCGTTAAGGGTTGGCCCGTTGCGTACGCTTGCCGTGCCGGCGGGGAGCAGCGGCATGTTGTGGAAGGCATAGACCTCATCGAAGCCGAACCGGTCCAGCAGCCCATCGCGGATCATCGCCCGTGCGCCCAGTCCATTTTCCTCGGCGGGCTGGAAGATCAGGACAACGCGGCCCCGTGCCGGCGGATTGTCCGCCAGATGCCGGGCAACGCCCAGCAGCGCGGCGGTGTGACCGTCATGGCCGCAGGCATGGGCGACGCCCTGCTCGCGGGACTGCCATTCCCGGCCGCCTTCATCGTCCATGGGCAACGCGTCCATATCGGCGCGCAGGGCGATGGAAGGCCCTGCCTCCCGCCCCTCGATGATCGCCACGACACCCGTTCCGCCGATATTTTCCACCGGAGCCAGCCCGAATTCACGGAGCCTTTGCGCCACGAGGCCGGCGGTGCGGGTCTCCTCAAACGACAGTTCCGGGTGACGATGAAAATCCCGGCGCCATTCGGTCATGGCCGGGCCAAGCGCGTCGATCTGGTCGAGAATTTTCAAAGCTGCATCGCTTTCATGTCTGATGGCTCCTGATAGACGGACTGCTAGGCCCGCACAGATGGCTGCCGGCGCACGGCCGCTCCCTGCGCCGGGGCGCCGAACCGCCGGATTGGCGGTGGTAATCTCTTCATTCCCTAAAGCGCCTTGCTAATGCGAGGTTGTCGCAATAGCAAGGCGGGGTATTGACCAGTCAGCGGCGCGATCCGCCTGTCGCCTGATTATATATTGGATTTTTGTTCGGTGCAGTGTCTGTTTGTGATTTTGGAGACGGGTGGCATTGCCCTCGTCGGCCGCAGGGATTTGTGGCGGCGAAGAGCTGCCCTTCATGGTCGTCGGCAGCCGCGCATTTGCCGGCGATACCGGCGCGGCATGCCCGCCTTTGCCGCTGGGGCACGCGCCTCGTGAAGGAAGACAGAGTGAACACGCGGTCCTCCGCCATCAATGCCGCCATGGTGCGTCAGGATATGGTGACAGCCTATCAGCGGACGATACGGCGCCGGCTCCTGATCCTCATCGTGATGGCCGGATTGGGCATCGCGGCGTTCATGCTGGATATTTCGACAGGGCCCTCGGCCCTCTCCCTGCGCGATGTGCTTGCCGGGCTGTTCGATCCTGATCGGCTGACCCGGCCGGAAGTGACGATCATTCGCGATGTGCGCCTGCCCTACGCGCTCATGGCGATCCTCGTCGGGGCGGCGCTGTCGCTGGCCGGTGCCGAGATGCAGACCATTCTCAACAATCCGCTCGCCAGCCCCTTCACGCTGGGCGTGTCGTCCGCCGCATCCTTCGGCGCGGCGCTGGCGATCGTGCTCGGCTTCAGCCTGCCCTTTGTGCCGGGCGACTGGATGGTGCCGCTCAACGCCTTCTTATGCGCGTTCGCCTCGGTGCTGTTGCTGGAGGCGCTGGCGCGCAGCCGGGCAGCGGGTGTGCAGGGCGTGGTGCTGTTCGGCATCGCGCTGGTCTTCACCTTCAATGCGTTGGTGGCGCTCATCCAGTTTGTCGCATCGCAGGAAGCGCTTTCGCAGCTTGTCTTCTGGAGCATGGGCTCGCTGGGCCGGGCGACGTGGGGCAATCTGGCGGTGCTCGCGCTGGTGGTGGCCGCGGTGGTGCCCTTCTCGATGCGGGCGGCCCACGCGATGACGGCACTGCGGCTCGGCGAGGATCGGGCGCGCAGCTTCGGCATCGACGTGCGCCGGCTGCGCTTCGCCTCGCTGCTGCGCATCAGCGCATTGGCTGCAACGTCGGTGGCGTTTGTCGGCACCATCGGGTTCATTGGGCTGGTTGGTCCGCATATCGCGCGGCTGTTGCTGGGCGAGGACCATCGCTTCCTATTGCCGGCGTCCATGTTGTGCGGCGCGCTCATCATGTCGCTGGCCTCGGTGGCCAGCAAGGTGATGGTGCCCGGCATCTTGCTGCCGGTCGGCATCGTCACATCGATGATCGGCGTGCCGGTATTCCTAGCGCTGATCCTGCGCCGGCCGGAGCGGATCTGATGGGCGGATTGACGGACGAGCTGACCCTTTCGGGGCTGTCGGTCGGCTATGCGCGGCGGCAGGTGATCGATGGATTGAGCCTGCCGCCGATCGCGCCGGGCTCGGTCGTATCCCTGATCGGCCCCAATGCCGCTGGCAAGACGACGCTGCTGCGCGCTATCGCCGGCCTGCATCCGGCCGAGGGTTCCCTGTATCTGGGTGAGCAGGAGTTGCTGGGCATGGCGTTGGCGGACCATGCCCGGCTCGTCACCTATATGCCGCAGAGCCTGCCCGAGCGGGTGGCGTTGAGCGTGCTGGAGGCCGTGGTCGGCGCGTTGCGTGCCTCACCGGTCGATGGACCGCCGCTGTCCGACGAGGCGCTGCTCGAACGGGCGCTGGGCGTGATCGAGCGTGTGGGCATCACGTCTCTGGCGATGACCGGGCTCGATCGCCTGTCCGGCGGGCAGCGGCAGCTGGCATCGCTGGCGCAGGCGCTGGTGCGATCACCCCATGTGCTGCTGCTCGATGAACCGATCAGCGCGCTCGACCTGCATTATCAACTGCGCGTGATGAAGCTGGTGCATGCACTGGCGCGCGAGCGGGGCATGATCGTGGTGATGGTGCTTCACGATCTGTCGATCGCAGCGCGCTGGTCCGATCGCATCATTGTGCTGTCACAAGGCAAGGTGGCGGCCGATGGTCCGCCGGCTCACGCGATCACGTCCGCCGTTCTGGCCGATGTCTATCAGGTCATCGGTCAGGTTGAAGCCGCGGAGTCCGGCTTGCGGATCAGTATCGAGGACATTCTGACGCGCGAGGCACTCGCGCAATAAGGTGGTGGAAGCGGGCCCGTCGATGGCTCGATCGTGCCACAACATGTCACAAAAAAAGCCGGGGGCCGGGCGGAGAATGCCCGGCCCCCGAAGGTTCAGCCCTTGAAGGTTCAGCTACGCGGGCGGATACGCAGGATGGTGTCGCTGTCGTCGCCGCGCGCATTCGCCGACTTGTCGACCGCGAACACGGTGCCATTCTTGCCCAGCGACACATGGTTGGCCGATGGTGCCGGGCCGAGATTCGCGACGATCTTGCCGTCAGCGTCGGTCACGGCGATGGTCCCGGCGCCGCGATTGCTCACATAAGCGAGGCGTTTGACGGGGTCGAACACCACGTTGAGCGCGCCTGCGCCAATGGGCGTATCGGCGATGACGGCGCCAGTGTTGCCATCCAGAACCACAAGGTTATCGCTGCCCTGAGCGGCGACGAAGATGCGCCCCGTCTGCGGATCATGGGAGACGCCGATGGTGCTGCGCGCACCGGGCACCGGCAGCACCTTCTCGACCGTATCCGTCTGGGTGTTGATGATGGCAACTTCGCTCGTCGACAGGCTGACGACATAGAGACGGTGGGCCTTGGCATCCAGCGAGAGGCTGGTGGCCGAGAATTCCTTGCCACGGCCCAGCGCCTTGATCTCGATCGTCTTGACCGCTTCGAGCGAGCCGGTGTCGAACATCACGACCTCCGGCTTGCCGGTGGCGCTCACATAGGCCTTGCCCGCCGCCGCATCGACGGCGGCGTCACGCGGGTGGGTGACCGTGTTGGGCGCGAACTGCTTGACGAGCGCCAGGTCCGACTGCCGATAGACGGCAATGGTGTTCTGGCGCGAGTTCGTCACCCAGACCATGTCCCTGGCGTCATCCAGCCCGATTCCATAAACGGCATAGAGGCCCGGGCCATCGGAACCGGCTGCATTGCCCGGAGCGGCGGCGCGCGTTGGCGTCGGCGCTTCAGCTGGCGTGACGCGGGCGAGCACCTTGAGCGTATCGGCGTCGAGCTTCACGATTTCGGACTGCTTGACCGGCGGCCGGCCGATGGCAGAGGTGGCGAAGAGCGTATTGTGCTTGGTGCTGTAAGCCGACTGATAGAGGCCGCGCGTAGCCTGCGCCTCCGTCACGACATAGCCCGCCTGACCCGACAGCGGGATGGTGGGGGACACTTTGAGATCGGCAACAGTGGCATGATAAGGGCCCTGCGCCACGACGAGGATCGGGTGCGTGCCGGAAATGGCATCTGCCGGAATGACGATCCTGCCTTCAAGCTTGCCTTCCGCATTGGCCGTCAGCGGGCCGCCCGGAAGCGGCGCTGCGCCATAAAGCAGCGTGACCTGCTGCCCCGGTTTGAAGCCCTGCCCGGCAACGCTCACGTCCGATCCGGCCTGAATGGGCTTGCCGCGCTCACTGGCGGAGAAGGAAACGCGCGCTTCGGATGTCCGGTCGAGCGTCGTGAAGGCGGCTTGGGCGATCGCGAGGGAGGGAGCGGTGAAAAGGGCGCCTGCAAGCAGCAGGCCCAGCGTGACGCTTCTGGCTTGTTTGCGGAAGGATGACATATGCAATTCTCCTGTTCGATCAGATGAGGCAGTCTGGAATGTCGGGACGTCAGGACGCGCAGGCCGGTCGCCCGAGCGGCGGCTGACGGTTTGTTGGGCAGGGGGCGGCGTTGGGAGGGTGGTTGACCATGGAGACATGTCGCGAGCCTCCATGGTCCTTTACGGAAGGTCGACCCAGTAAACGCCGTCATAGGGCAGGGCGAGAAAACGCTGGTTGATCTCCGTGAGCGTGGCGCCGGGATCGAGATCGCCGAACGTCTCGGGATGGACCCATTTGGCGAATGTCTCGATCGCGACGATGTCGAGCGGCGAGTTGATCAGCTGGTGGGAGAAGCCATGCACGCGCCCGGCCCGGATGGCGGAGAGGCCCGATATGCCCTTGCGACCGGCAACCTTGGCCAGAGAAGCCCGCGCGCGCGCTTCATCATAGCCGGCGCCCAGCACCAACCCGCCGGTCTTCTCCAGATGCGGGCCGCCCGTGGCGATATAGACATAGGGGTCGCGGGAGATGACATATTCCAGGTTCAGCTTGCCGAATGACTGGCTGATGATGTCCGACCCGATATTATGCCCGCCCACAAAGTCGATATAGTCGCCGATATTGCCGCGCCCCGGCGAGTTGCAGCAATCGCCGCTCATGCCGGCATGGGCTTCCAGAAAGACGGTCGGGCGATCATCCTTCGGCAGCGCGGCAATCCGGTTGGCGATCGCGGTCATCCGCTCGGCACGGAACGCCAGAAACGCCTCCGCCTGCGCTTGCCGACCGGTCAGGCGGCCTAGCAGCGCGAGGCTTTTCTCCAGATTCTCGAACGGCTTGACGAAAAAGTCGACGATGACGACCGGGATGCCGGCCCCTTCAATCTGCGCGATCTGCGTGTCGGTGATCCCGCTCTCCAGGGAGAGCAGGGCGAGATCGGGACGCGCGGCCAGCAGCGCTTCCATATCGAAGGCGCCTGCCGAACTGGCGATCTTGGGCAGATCGGCAAGCTGCGGGGATTTACGCAGGATCTGCTGATAGGTCTCGGGGCCAAGGCGGTTCACATCCTGCGGCCAGGCTGCGAGCAGCGCCACGGGATCGGGATGAATCAGGCCAAGCGCCACGAGATAGCGGCTGTCATCGATCGCGATCCTGTGGACGGGGCCTTGGATCGTCACGGCCCGGCCACGGACATCGACCAGCTGCGTGCCGCCGGCCTCGGGCAGTCGCTCGGGGCTCGCCCGCCAGTAGGAAGCGGCCCCCAGCGCAAGGAGCACGAGCAGGATCACGCCGAGAATGCGGGCTGCGCGACGGGGCCGTCTGGCACTGGTGAAACTCTTGATAATGACTTTTCCCCGTCATGTTTCCTTGATCACAAGCAGGGTTGCTGTCATGCATTTGATAATGATTGTAAAGTGCAAGAGCAATTCATGACCGGCATAAGCAATATTCATCTTCCTCCCGATGCGGGCGGTTCCGGGCCATTTGTGGAAGGCCATTTTTGTCTGCCAGGGACCGCCAGCCAACTGCTGCGCGCGCCGATATCGGGTGACCTCTATCGGATCGATGTGGCGATACCGCAGGGGGCTCCACCAGCGGACGGCTGGCCCTCGATCGTGCTGCTGGATGCCACGGGCAGTTTCGGAACCTGCGTGGAGGCGCTCCGCCGCATGAGCCGGCGGCCCGATGCAACGGGCGTGGTGCCGGCGGTGGTCATCGGCATCGGCGCGCCGGACCGCGTCTATGATATCGCGCGGCGGCGGCGAGACTTCACGTCGGGGCAGGAAGCGGGGGATACGGCCGGCGGGGCCCCGGCCTTTCTTCAGTTCATCGAGGAGCAGGTCAAGCCGCAGGTGGCGGGGGAGGTCAGTCTCGACCCCCGGCGTCAGACCCTGTTCGGCCATTCGCTGGCGGGCTATTTCGCCTTGTGGGTTTTGGGGCATCACCCCCATGCCTTTCGCAATTATGCAGCGATCAGCCCGTCAATCTGGTGGGACAGGGCCGGCCTGATGGGGGCTGTCTCCGCCGCGCCGCTTCGGGATCGGCGGGCGCTGATCTGCCTTGGCGAGTGGGAAGATAGCCTTCCGCCCTGGCAGCGTGTGGCGCCCGGCAGCGCTGAGGTGATGGCGCGCCGGCGGGACCGCAAAATGCGGGACCATGCCCATGTGCTGACGGAGCTTCTGCAATCCATCCATGGGGCGGAGCGGGTCCGCTTCCAGTTTCTGCCCGAGGAGGATCATGCCTCGATCGTTTCCGCCGCCATCCCCCGGATGCTGCGCATGGCGAGCCTGGAATGAGGTGCGCGCCGCGCGGCTATGCGGAGCGCCGACACGGTAGCAGTAAATGGAGGGCAGGATGACGCTCAGGGATAATCCACATCATTATGGCACGGTGAGCCGCGTCCTGCACTGGGCGATGGCCGCGCTGTTCGTCTGGCAGTTCAGCGGGATGGCGCTCAAGCTCATACTCGGGCGCGTGCCTCTCATGGCCTTCTGGGTCGGGACGCACCCTTCCGTCGGAACAGCATTGTTGCTGCTCCTTTTGCTCCGCGCCGCGTGGGCCTTTGTGGAGCGCGGCCGCCGTCCGGCCTATCAGGCCGATCGACTGGGGCGGTTGGCGGCGCTGGGCCATATGGTGCTTTACGGGCTGATGTTCATCATTCCCGCACTGGCGCTGGCGCGGATGGTCGGCAGCGGGCGGGGCGTCCGGCTCTTCGGCATGCAACTGAAGCCGCCAACGGGGGAGGAAATCGGCTGGATGACCGCGCCCGGTGACCTGATCCACGGGAAGCTCGCCTGGCTCCTGCTGTTCCTGATTGCCGGACATGTGGCGATGGTGGTGGTCCACCAGTGGCGGGGCGAAAGCGTGCTGCGGCGGATGATCGGCGCGCGCTTGCCGTCATGAGGTCGTGCGCGCCTTTTGCGGAGGACCCGGCCAGCCAATGTCAGCAGCGGTATAACCGTTATTCGCTATTGTCTGTGTCTTGCGACGCTGATTGACGTTATTGCGAACCAATATCAACTGGGGTTCGTGTCTTGCCTTTGAGTCGGAAAAAATATGGGGCGGCGCACGCGTGGTCCGCGATACGCAGCGGGCGCTCGTTCGCCATTATGGCCATCCTGCTGGCGGGCATCTGCGCAGCCCCTGCGCAGGCAGCGCCGGCTCTGCCGCATAATCTGTCGGCCTGGGGCATGTTTGTCGCGGCCGACTGGGTGGTGAAGTCAGTCATGATCGGGCTGGCCATCGCGTCTGTCGTGACGTGGACGGTGCTGGTCGCCAAGACGGCCGAATTGCGGAAATATGTGGCGGCGCACCGGGCCGCGTTTGCGACTATCGATCGTGCGCGGAGACTGAGCGACGCCGTGCGCGCGACGCAGCCCGATGCCGTGAGCGCGGTGGCCTTGCTCGCCTCTGCGCGCGCCGAAATCCAGCTATCGGACGACGTGCTGGACGATATTGAAGGCCTCAAGGAGCGGGTCGTCTCCCGGCTCGACCGGATCGAGGCCGCCGCCGTCCGCCTGATGCAGCGCGGCACGAGCATTCTGGCGACGATCGGCGCGGTGGCGCCGTTCGTCGGCCTGTTCGGCACCGTGTGGGGCATCATGAACAGTTTCATCGGCATCGCAGCCTCGCAGACCACCAACCTTGCCGTTGTGGCTCCCGGCATTGCCGAGGCACTGCTGGCGACCGCGCTCGGCCTTGTCGCGGCCATTCCCGCTGTGGTGATCTACAATCACTTCGCGCGCCAGATCGCTGGCTACAAGGCGTTGATTGGCGACATTTCGGCGGCTGTCCTGCGGCTGGTTTCGCGCGATGGCAGCCGTGGCGCGGTGACGGCCGAGCTGCTCCAGGCGGCGGAATAGGTCGTGGCCGCCAAATCTGGTCACGACGATGATCTGACGGAAAACCACGAGATCAACGTGACGCCGTTCATCGATGTCATGCTGGTGCTGCTGATCATCTTCATGGTGGCAGCGCCGCTGGCGACAGTCGATGTGAAGGTGGATCTGCCGGCCTCCACCGCGGTGCCCGGCCCCCGGCCGGACAAGCCGATCTACCTCTCCATCTCGGCTGATCGCACCCTGTCGCTGGGCAATGCACCCGTCACGCACGCCACGCTGAAAACGGCGCTGACAAAGGAAACGGGCGGCGATCTCGAACAGCGCATTTTCCTGCGTGCGGACAAGAGCGTGGAATATGATACGCTGATGCAGGCCATCAACGCCCTGCGTGGGGCCGGCTATCTCAAGGTTGCGCTGGTCGGCGAAGAGGGAGCGGTGGGCGGATCATGACAGCCGCATCGCAAGCCGCGCTTGTGCCGGTCATCGACCCGGGCGATCCGCAGCAGACGGGCCTGTGGGGCAAGGCGTTTGCCGCTGTTCTGGCGCTGCATCTGGCAGCGGCGATGGTGGCGGCCGCCTGGCAAGGCGCCAGCATCGCTCCGCTGGAGCCGGAGATGAGCATCGCGCTCGACCTGGCGCCGCTGCCGTCCGCCGATGAGCCGGTAGCTGCCCAGGCGGCCGCCGCAGCGCCGCTGCCCATGCGGCAGGAGCGCCCTGTTCCGATCGAACGGCCGCAACCCCTCGTGCAGCCGGAAATGCCGGTGCCGGTGATCGCGCCGCATGTTCCTGTCCCGGTGCGCGCGGCGGTGGCGGCTGCGCCTGCCGCCGGACCGTCCGCTCCGGCCGAAGCGAATAGCGGCAATGGCACGGCGGGCGGCGGCGTGGAGGGCAGCGCGGATCGCGCCGCGACGAACGGGACTGGCCGGGGGCGTGGCGAGCGAGGCGGCGGCGATGAGGCGGCGGCCTGGCGTGGCCGCGTTCTGGCCCATCTCGATCGCCACAAGCGCTACCCGGCGGCGGCAAAGATGATGAAGCGCGAAGGGCGGGTTCAGCTCAATCTGACGATGGACCGGCGGGGCCATGTTCTTGCCGTGTCCGTGGGGCGCGGCGCCGGCTTCAAGGCGCTTGACGATGAAGCTGTTGCGGTCGTGAAGCGCGCGCAGCCTTTGCCGCTCCCGCCCCCGGCGGTGGAGGGGGAGGCGATCCCGATGCAGGTGCCCATCGGTTTCGCGCTGGGGGCCGCCCGATGACGTTGGCTGGCCCTCCTGTCCCGCCGGGGGGAATGAGATGAGCGCGGGCGTAGGCGCTGGCGGCTATATCACCGACCTTGTCTATCCTGACTTCTTCCATCGCGAAACGAGCCCGGCGTGGATCGCCTGCACGATGGCCGCGATCGGTCAGCGCGCGCCCGCGCTGGACCGGCCGTGGCGCTATCTCGATCTGGGATGCGGGACGGGCTACAGCACGGCGCTGCTCGCGGCGGCCAATCCGGGCGGGCGATTTGTGGGCGTGGATATTAATCCGCGTCATATCGAGCTGGCCAGGCGGCTGGGCGGCGACCTTCCCAATCTGACCTTTCTGGAAGCGGGCTTCGATATATTGGCGGCGCAAGAAGATGGCCTCGACGAGCCTTTCGACTTCATCGTGCTGCACGGCATTTATTCCTGGCTCTCGGCGGAGCGCCGCGCGGATGTTCATCGGCTGATCGGGCGCTGGCTTGCACCGGGCGGGGTCGTCTATCTGCATTATTCGACGCATCCGGGTCAGTCGGCCTTCGCCGGTGCGAGGGCCATGCTGTTGAGGATTGCGGCACTGACATCCGGCGATTCCGGGGCGAGGCTGGGTAACGGCATGGCCTGTCTGCGCGCGCTCGAGCAAGGCGGCGCGGGCTATATGCGCGAATATCCGCAGCTTGAAGGCTTTCTCCGCGAGACGCGGGCAGGCCATGGCTATCTCGCCCATGAGTTGCTGGCGGCGGACTGGACGGCGCTGCACGTCGGTGATGTCATCGACGACATGGAGCATGCCGGCTGCGCCTTTGTCGGCAGTGCGACGCTGCTGGACAATGTCGATGTGCTGTCAATTCCCGGCGCGGCTTTGCCGGTGATCCAGCGGATCGGCGATATCAAGGCACGGGAGACGGCGCGCGATCTCGCACGCAACCAGTCGCTGCGCCGCGATCTCTATCGCCGCGCTCTGGCCGGGCTCCCGCCCGATGCCTATGGGGCACAGTTGGCGGGACTGCGTTTTTGCGCGCTGCCAGCTTTGGGAGCCGGCGGGGATCTCGTGGTCGAGACGCCGATCGGCCCGGTGTCGGTGGACGCTGCCATGGTCGATCCTGTCCGCCGGCATCTGGCTGAAGGGCCGGCAAGCTTTGCGGAACTGGCGGCGGCGCATCGGGCCAAACCCGCGCCGGGCCTGCTGTTGCAAGCCGTGCTGATGCTGATCGATGCGGGGGAGGTCCATCATGCGGCTCGTGATGTCGTGGACGGCCGGGCGGCGCATCGGCTCAATCGCCTGCTGGCAGAGCGCGGCGGCGCGGGCGGCTGGCTCGCCGCACCCGCCATCGGATCAGCTGTCGCGATCGATGCGCATGGGCTGCGGATTGCGGCATGCCTGCTGGAAAATCCGGCCCTGCACGGCCCGGCTCTGGCACAGGCCGTCCAGTGCCGCTCGGCGGCGTGCCCGCCCGCCATCGTCGCACGGTTTGAAAGGGACATCATTCCCCGCTGGCGCGCGCTCGGCGTCCTGCCGGCCTAGGCTGTTCATCGGGTGAGGCGCGCCGGCAAGGCCGACATGATGCGATGATGCCCCCGCGATGAACGCGGAGGCATCGATTTTGCCGAAACGGTCTTTTGCTGATCGCTTAGAACGAGGCTGTCGTGGTCACGAAGAAGGCGCGACCGGGCTCGTTATAATTGTTGGCGCCTGCTGAATTGCTCGAGCTTTCCCGGAACAGCCGCTGATTGAACAGATTGGACACGCCAGCACCGAGCCGGAAATTATCGGTGACCCGGAAGTTCGCATTGAGACCGACAAGATTGTACGGCTTTCTGGGCGTGAGCTGCTCCTCGGTCGGCTCGGTATTGCCCCACATGACGCCGTTGGGCACCTGCTTGCCATAGCGTGTGAAGGTGGCCAGCAAGCTGATCTGATCGGTGACCTGCCAGTCGAGGGTCGAGTTGATCGTATATTCCGGAACGACTGCCAGCAGTTCGCCGGTGGTCTTGTTCTTGTTCTGGATCATATAGGTCACATTGGTATTGAAGCTGACGCCTTTGGTAATTGGCACGAGCAGATTGCCCTCGACACCTTCCACGACCGCCTTGGGGGCATTGGCCCACTGGAAGATATTGACCGCCGTGCCGTTGAACACCGCGCCGCCGACCCAGATATTGCTCACGACGATCTTGTCGTCATAATCGTTGCGGAAATAGGTGGCGCTGACGTTCCAGCCACTGGGCGCATAGGCGATGCCGATTTCCTTGTTGACGCTGGTTTCCGCCTGGAGGTCCGGATTGCCCAAAATGCGGCAATTGCTGTAGCGCGTGCCGTCCTCGCGCCAGGGGCAGCCATTGCCCATGGTGGAATAGAGGTAATTGCCGTTCGACTGATAGAGGTTGGGCGCCTTGAAGGCCTTGGCGATGCCGCCCTTGATCGTCAGGTCGGGGATCGGCATCCAGGCGACGCTCAGGCTCGGCGACCAGTTGCTGCCGAACGTGCTGTGATGATCGAAGCGCACGCCGGGCGTCACCGTCCAGTTGCCCGCGATGATATTATCCTCGATATAGCCGGCAAACGTATCCGCGCTCGATGTCGGATCACCGCTCATATAGCCGGTCAGATCGAAGTCCGGGTTGGTGACGACCAGATCATTGGCGACATTGCGCGGATCGTTCAGATATTCGTAGCGAAACTCGCCGCCGATGGTGGTGACATGGGTGAGACCGCCCGTTTCAAACGGGATGTCGAGCGAGCCGTTGGCGAACCAGTTGCGTGTGGTCGAACTGGAGAAGCTCGGCGGATCGCTGATCGTCCCGAAGCCGGCGCCCGCCTGCCCCTCGTTGAGCCGGGTATCCTTGGTGTGCTCATATTGCACGATCAGCTTGGCGGTGGCGAAGCTGAAATCGCCCTGATAATTGAGGCTGCCGGTGGCGCGCTTGCGCAGGTTCGTTTCCTCGCCGATCAAGGTCGAGAGAATTGGCGCTGTGCCGCCGCCAATCTGATATTCTCCGGCATATTCATTGCCCTGACGGCTGAAACCGGCCTCCAGATCGAGGCGCTGGCCCTGACCGGGGGTGAAGCGCAACATGCCGTTGATATCCTTGTTTTCAACACCCTCGCGGCCACCGGGTGGAACGGCGCCGTCGACGGTCCCGGCCGCCTCCGCATTGAGCTGCGGGTCGTCGCCGCTGGTCTTGTTGTAATTGCCATAGGCGCGGAAGCTCAGCAGATCCTTCACGATAGGGCCGCTCAGCGAGATGTTCACGCGCTTGCTGTTGCCCTCCCGCGTATCCTCGGGCTGCTGCACATAGCCAGTGATCGACCCGCGAAACTCCTTCGCCGGGCCCTTGGTCACGATATTGATCACGCCGCCGGCCGCGCCGGAGCCATAGCGCGCGGCTGCCGGCCCGCGCAAAATGTCGATGCGCGCGACTTCCTCGGCCGGCACCCAATTGGTGTCGCCGCGCGTGTTGCGCTCGCCATTGCGGCCCATGAACACCGAATTGCGCGATTGCACCGGCTTGCCGTCGATCAGGATCAGCGTGTTTTCCGGGCCCATGCCGCGAATGTCGATCTGGCGGTTATTGCCGAACACGCCGCTGCTGCCGGCATTGGTCAGGTTGATGCCCGGCTCGCGGCGGATGATGTCGGCCAGATCGTTGACCGGCGGGCGCTTCTCAATGTCCTCGGCGGTGATGGTCGAGGAACCGAGCGCCTGACGCGCCTGTGCCTCGGCCGTATCGAGCACACGCAATTCGTCGAGAATTTGCGTTTCCGTCTGGCTGCCTGCCTCTGCGCTGCTCTGCGCGAGCGCGGGTGCGCCGAGGATCGCCGTGAGCGCGGTGGCGGACAGTAGCGCAGATACACCAATTTTCATTCTGGAGACCCCTTTGTTAGCATTGCGGCCGCAACAGGGGGCTGGCGGGTTTCCGGCATCGGCGGGCTGCGGCGCGATCCTGTCGGCGCGCACACCATCTCACCGCCAGAGCGGCTGCCCGGCGACGATAAAACCCACTTCTTACCCGGAAATCCTCACCGGACCACTATTGCAATCAACTCGCATTAGCGCCTTGCACCGGGCTGGCTGCGAATGGCAACGCACAAAATTGAATATCCGTTATCCGTGGAGCGCTGCGCCGGCATCGGACAGAATGTCGATGAGCCACATTGTGGCCGGGTCTCGTCGGCTGCGCTCATGCCACAAGACCCAATAATCCATCGGGCGGATGATATCGGGCGCTTTCCGACAGGCGAGCTGGCTGTCGGTCGCCAGGAGGCGAGTGGCGGGCTCGGGAAGCAGCGCGATGGCGTCCGAATTGACAAGCATGGTGTGTGCCGCCTGGAAATAGGGCGTCGCGGCGATGATCTTCCGTTCCGGTCCCCGGTCCCCGAGCAGCGTCTCAACCCTGTCAAAGCCGCTTTCGCCGACGAGGACGCTGATGTGCGGCCATTGCAGGAACTGGTCGAGGGACATTTGTTCGTCCACCTGCTCCAGCAACGGGTGGTCCGCGCGCATCGCGCAAGCCGCGGTCATGGTGAAGAGGCGCTGGCTATAGATTACGCTGTTGTCGGGATCGAGTCCGGAGACAATGAGATCGAGTTCGCCAGACCCCAGTTTGCCGAACATGGAATCCGTGAACGCGACGACATCAATCCTGACGCCGGGCGCCTCCTTGTGAAGGCGGGGCAGGGCGGACGAAATCACCGACACCATGCCAAAGTCAGTCGACGCGATCTTGAAGCAGCGCTCAAGAGATGCCGGCTCGAATGTACGATGGACGAGCAGGGAATCCGTATGGGCCAACCAGTCCTGAAGCGGCTCGAGAAGCTCTTCAGCGCGTTGGGTCAGGTCCATGCCTGCATTGGTTCTGATGAGAAGGGGGTCTCCGAACAATTCCCGCAGCCGTGCCAGAGCGCGGCTGGCAGTGGGCTGGCTGGTGCCGGTGCGCCGCGCAGTTGCGCTCACGCTCCGGGTCTGAAGCAATAAGGCAAGGGTCAGCAGCAGGTTCAGATCGATATTGAACAGCCTGATATCTCTCGCTCCCGCTCGGATTAAATGCAAATGCGTCGCAAAATCGTAGCCTGATGTGACGCAGGCTGCAATATGTGATCTGCGATGGGGCGACGGGTGGGTGAACGTTATGTTCAGGGTGCCGGCGTGGCTGGGCAGCCTTGTTTTCTGCCTCTCCGGGGCTTCTTGCGTGCCGGTTTGGTGGCGCGACCGAACGGCTCTGTTCGCCAGATTCTCTCGGGCGGGGAAGCTATAGCCTGCTTCATCGCTTTCACTTTTTCATTGATAATGAGAGTCTCTCGCATTAATTCGCCGGTCGATTGCGCAGGAGGACTATGTGAAGCAGGCCGGATTGATCACGAGTTTGTTGCTGGTGTCAGGGGCGATGCCGCATGCTGCCTTGGCGCAGGAGAGTGTCGAGGAGACGGCGCAGGAGATCGTCGTCACGGCATCCGGCCGCGCGCAGGCGATTGCCGATGCTCCGGCGAGCATTTCGATCCTGACTCGCGAGGAACTGGCCCAGCGGCCCTTCACGTCGCTCGAGGATGCGCTGCGCAATGTCGAGGGCGTGAGCGTGGTGGGCGGCGATCCCAATTCGACCGACATCGTCATTCGCGGCATGCCCGGCGAATATACGCTGATCATGCTGGATGGCCGGCGACAATCGACGCGCGAGACGATGAATCGCGGCACTGGTGGCGTGCAGGCGAACCTCATTCCGCCGTTGGCGGCGATCGAGCGCATCGAAGTGGTGCGTGGGCCGATGTCCTCGCTTTATGGGTCGGATGCGATGGGCGGCGTGGTCAACGTCATCACGCGCAAGGTGCCCGAGAGACTGGCGGTATCGCTGACGGCCGGCGGCATGGTTCAGGCTGACGATGCGCACGGCAATATGGCGCTCGGCAACGTCTGGATCGGCACGCCGCTGGCCTCCGACCGGATCGGCCTGCAGATCTATGGCGGCGTCAATGATCGCGCGGAAGACGACATCTTCTATCCGACGTCGTTCACGGCCGGCACCAACCAGATCCTCGATCGCAACATCAACGGCAAGCTGAGCGTCATCGTCGCGCCGGGCCATGACCTGACGCTGGAGGGCGGTTACAATTTCCTGCGCTACACGGACACGCCGGGCAAGTCGGCTGCGCCGACCGCGCAACTGATACAGGAAGCGCATAAGCGCAATTATCAGGCGCTTACCTATAATGGCGATATCGGCGCAGCGCATGCCCGGGGCTCGGTTTATCGCGAGAATGAGGTGTTGGAGAGCCGGCAGGCGGGCGCGGTGCTCAACAGGCCCGACCTGACCAACACCACCGTCGACGCGCTGGTGTCCACGCCGCTGTGGGGCTGGAACATGCTGACCGTCGGCGGGCAATATATCCGTGCCAGTGTGACCGGTATCGGCGCGCAGGATTCGGTGCCCGGTTACGTCAACACCGATAAGGCGGCGCGCGATTCCTGGGCGGTGTTCGCGGAGGATCAGATCAGGCCGATCGATGCCTTGACCCTCACCGCCGGTGGCCGGCTCGATCATTATAGCGATTTCGGCGCGCACTTTACCCCGCGGCTTTACGTCAATTACCGGATCGTGCCGGGGCTGACGCTGCGCGGTGGTTTCGCGGGCGGGTTCAAGGCGCCGACCCTGCGGCAGAGCGTGGCCGAATATTGCATGTCGACAGGAGGCGGGTCGCTGCCGCGCGGGCCCTTGTGCGGCAATCCCGACCTGAAGCCGGAAACGAGCACGACCGAGGAAATCGGGCTGCGTTATGATGGGCCGGGCAAGCTGGCGCTCGGCGTCACGCTTTATCACACGCTGTTCAAGAACAAGGTCGTGAGCTTTGATTCCGAGCTCGTCGATCCGGTCGATCCATCGCGGCCGCTCTATATTTACGACAATGTCGACCGGGTCGACATCAAGGGGGTGGAACTGACGGCCAGCGTGCCGCTGACGCGCGCGCTGCTCGTCGGAGCGAATTATACTTATACGGATTCGACCCGTAAGGGCAGCGGCGAGCCCGCATTCGATGGCAGTTCGCTCGATGGCCTGCCGCTCGACAAGACGCCTGAGCATCTGGCGAACATCCGGCTGGATTGGGACGTGACGGAGCAGGTGCATGCCTATGTGCTTGGCCAGTATCTCGGCCGGCAATATTATACAGGCTTCCGCAATGGCGCCGTCGCAACGCGCACGCGCGGACCGAGCACGACGGTCGACGTCGGGCTGTCGTTCAACGTCAATGAGCATTTCTCGCTCAAAATGGCCGTGTTGAACCTGACCGACAAGATCGTCCCCATCGACGATCGCGGTCGTTTCGACGGGCTCGACGGCAACTGGATGATTGATGAAGGGCGGCGCTTCTGGGGCACCGCGACGATCAGCTTCTGAGCGCGGAAGCGCCGCAGTAGTTGGCAGGGAAGGGCGGGGAATGAGCGACATTCTTTATGCGATCGGCGGTGGCGCATTGACGCTCGGCGGGGCGGTGCTGCTTTATCTCGCTTCGCCCAACCAGCAATTGGCGGCGGGTTTTGAGCGCCGGCGATTGTCGGGCAGCTTGGGAGCGATCATGCTGGCGGGCGGGTTGCTCCTGCTGTTCGGCGTGGCCGGGCCCGCAACCGCCGTCTTCATCTGGTTCACGCTCGCCATGGCCGTCTGGTCGCTCGTGCCGCTGACGGCGGCCTGGTTGCGCCGCCCACGCCAAAACGCCCGATGAAGCCTTTGCTGACAAGCCGTGACTGGTTCGGCAAGGCCAGCGCCGGCACGCTGCTGGGCTTTGTGCTGGCGCTCGGTCTCTCGGGATTGCTGATGCATGCGCTGGGCGAGAGCGAGACATTCCTCTCGCCCAGGGGGCAGCTTTCCATGTGGTCGATGGCGCTGACATGGCCGGGTATCCTGAGCTTCTGCTTCCTGTTTCGGTCCGGTGCGCGGGCGTGGGGCTGGCTGACGCTGGCCAGCCTGCTCGTCTGGGCACCGCTATTGCTGATTGGACTATTCGCGTGAAAATCCGCACCGACATCGTCCGCATGTATAAGGACATCCATGGCTGGGTGGGCATCATCAGCGGACTGGCGCTGTTCATTGCCTTTTATGCCGGCGCGATCACCATGTTCGAGGACCCGTTGCAGCGCTGGGCCTCGCCGCCAAGCCAGCTAGCGGCCGCGCCGTCGCTCGAGCGCACGCCGGAACTGGTGGCCAAGGCGATCGCGGCTCATCCCGAGGCAGCCAGTCGCTACGAGATTCATCTGGCCACCAGCCCCGCCGAACCGGCGCGCATGAGCTGGCCGCTCGCCGGGGGGAGCAGCGAGCACGGCCTGGTCCCGCAGGCTTATGCCAGCCTCGCGCAAGACGGATCGCTTCAGGTGGAAACCAGCGGACCTTCCCCCGTCGCGCAATTGATCGACATATTGCACCAGCAGGTCGGGCTGCCGTTCGCGCATGAGATTTCGATGCCGATCATGGGTGTGATCAGCCTGCTCTACGTGATTGCGCTTGTTTCGGGCGTCATCATATTGCTGCCGAGCCTGATCAAGGATCTGTTCGCGCTGCGCCTCGGCCGGAATGTGAAGCGCATGTGGCTGGACGTCCACAATGTGCTGGGCATTTTCAGCCTGCCTTTTCATCTGGTGATGGCGCTGACGGCCATCGTGTTTGCCTTTCACGATCAATTTTATGATGCGCAGGCGATGACCTTCGCGCCGACGGTCGTGCGTGAAGCACGCTCGGCAACGCCGCCGCCTCCCGCGCAGGCGGCCTTGCCGCCCGCGCAGATTGTGCGCCGTCTCGCCGAGCAGGCACCGACATTCACCGTGTCGACGCTGACCTACTCCGAAGGGCGCGATGGCAGGCTGGGCCTTCGTGTCGCGGGGAGCGATCCGCGCTATGGCCTGCGCGGCCCGACATTCGGCGTTGCGCCGGTGGATCCGGCGACCGGGCGCATCGTCAGCACGGATTATATGCCGGGGCAGCAGGATGGCTGGGGCGCGACCATCACCAGCTTTTTCGCGCTGCACTTCGGTAATTTTGGCGGCATGACCATCCGCTGGGCCTATTTTCTGCTGGGGCTGGCGGGGGCATTCGTGTTCTACACGGGCAATCTGCTCTGGATCGAATCGCGCCGGACGCGCGAGCGCAAGGCCGGAGCGGTTGAACAGTCGCGATCGACGCGCGTGTTGGGCGCGTTGACGGTCGGGGTACCGCTTGGCTGTATGGCCGGTATTTCGGTTACGATCGCGGCGGCCAGACTTTCCGGCAACGCCCTTTCATATCAGCTGCATAATGCCATCTATTATCTCGTTTTTCTGCTCTTTACGGGCTGGGCGCTGGCACGTGGCTCCGCGCGGGCAGGGGGAAAACTGGCAGGAGCGACAGCCCTGACCATGCTGCTCATCCCGCTGGCCAGCCTGTCCCGCGCCAGCACCCTGACGGCGGAGCACGGGCTGCTCGTGATCGATCTTACAGCTCTTGTGCTCGGCGTGGGGCTGTTCGCATCGGCACGGTCGGCACGCCGGCGAGCGGTCGGTGGTCCATCCGATAGTGTCTGGGCAAGACAGGGCTGATAGTCGCGTCGAAGAATTCAGGCTGTCGCAGCTCGACACATGGACCGGCGCATCGTCTTTTGGTCATGTGTATCTGAGGGCCGGTCCGGCCGGTCGGCACACAGGAGCGTTAGCCATCCTGTGACCTGACCGGCCCGATCACACCCACTGCGGGCTGCCCGTTGACCGTCCGCGCGAGCCTGCGTCCTTTCCGCCGCCGCCGGAACATCCGGATATCGCGCGATACACGGTGGAAGCTCATCCAGGCACCGGTTGCACAGACGGCGGTGACGCCCGCCAGCAACACCAGCGTTACGACATCCCAAAGCGGGCGACCCCGGATGAAATCGAGGCTGTGCATGCCGTTTCGCAGCCAGCGGGATCGCCGGGCGGCGTCATCCACGATCCGCGCGACCTCGCCCGTCGAAGCATCGACATAGATGCGGCTTTGCTGGGCATCATCCAATATTGCGCGATAAACTGGCCTGAACGCGCGGTCCTTGAAGCCATAATAATAAGCATCCTCCCGCGTCATGTGCGTGAACTGCGCGACAGGAAGACCGGACAACGCGCCACGAACATCCTCTTCGGCGAGAGGGGCAGGCATCGCTTCGCTATTCAGCCGCACGGGCTGCTGTCCGGGGATAAGGGCGATGCCGTGCATTGCCCCGCCCAAGAGCGCGGGGCGCAGTTGCACTGTCCCTTGCGGCAGCCCCTCTTGCTGGGCCCGTTCCAGGAATTGCCGGGTTTCTGCCCAACTGGCGCTCCCGGCTATGTCTTGGCGCAGCGTATTGGGCGGTCCCGAGAGCAGCCCCCACGGCCCCATGGTCATCAAGCCGCTGAAAACCCAGGTCAGCGTGATCACGCCCAGAAACAAGCCCAGCACGTGGTGCCAGTACCACAGCCCCTTATAGGGCGAGAGACGCCCCTTGCGGCGTTGCGCGACGCGGCCGAGGCCGACATAAAGCCCCGTCGCCGTCAGGAAGGTGCCGATAACCGAGGCCCAGATGACGACTTCGGTCCAGAGGCGCCCATTTTCGCGCAGCACCGTAGGGTATAGCCAGTGCGGGATCGCCCCGAGCCAGCTGAGAACGCGTTCTTTCCGGTTGGTATCCTGGACCACGGTCCCGCTGGCTGCGGAAATATACAATTCCGACCCGGCCGGGTCCCCCATCTTGACATGATAAAGCGGCTGCGACCCGCGAAACGACTGAATCGTCCATTGATCCAGCCTGTCCATCAGTTGCGGCTCGATATGATCGGCCAGTGCGATGCCGTTTCCAGCGGCGTGCAGGCTGGCGACCTCCGCCACTTCCTGCACTGAAAGAGGCTTCAACTCATCGCCTGACGAAAGGCTGTAGGTTGTCCCGCCGCCCCGGCCGTTCATGCGCAACACCGGTTGCGTTCCCAGCATCTCGAGCCGGAAACCCCTCACCACCTCCTCGTCGGTGAAGGGCAGGCGATCAAGTGCCAGAGGCGCTGAGAGATTGAGCGGCTGCAAACTTGCGAGCCGCTCCTCCTCCGTCACGCCCGGAAACCCCTGATACATCATGACAAAGCCCGAGAGGCACCAAAGCGTCATGAGAACGCCCAGGAGAACGCCCACATAGCGATGCAGCACCAATATGCCTCGGGAAAAGCGGGATTTCATTGCCCGCGTGCGCCAAAGGCATAGCTTATATTGAGGTAGAAGGTCCGGGGCACACCGAGACGACGGGCCATGAACCTTTCACCGGTGGGCGAGCCTTCCAGCAGCGCCGAGCTGATGCCCGTTGCATAGTTCGCATCGAACAGGTTTTCCATCCGGGCATTGAGACGCCAGCGCCGCTTGCCGGGATCGAGATAGGTATGCGCGGAAATGTCGGCGACAACATAATTGCCATATTCCTGCATGCTGAAGCCGCTGACTGTTGTCTCGGTCTTGCCGAAATAACGCGCCGAGACATTCGCACCCCACGGTGCGTCTGGCGCCCAGCTAATACCACCCTTGCCGGAATGGCGCGGACGACCGGCTATCTGGATGTCGGAATCCCGGGCATATTCCTCGCTATAGGTATAGCTGGCCTGAAAGTCGAAGTCGCCGAACAGCGGCCCGCGCAGCAGCGCCTCGAAACCGCGCGACTTCGCCTCGCCGTCGATATTGACGAAGAGGCCCGTGAAGCCTTGCGGCGGATTGGTGCGATCGGTGGCGATCAGGTTGTCGATCGTGCGGTCCCAGCCGGCCAGGCTCCACTGATATTCACCCAGCCGTCCGCCGACGCCCAGATTGATGGCGAAGCTTCTTTCCGGCAAAAGATTGGGATTGCCGTGCGCGCAGCACTCGTCGATCCCGTAGAGTTGCTGTGCGTCGGGCAGGAGGAAGGATGTTCCCAGCGATCCTTCCACCTGCAAGGCGTCGGAAAAGATGTAGGTGCCTGAGGCGCTCCAGACGGTGGAGTTGGAATCGCGGGCCTCGTTATGGCGCACACCGGCTGCCAGGCGCAGGCGGCGGGAGAAATCATCCGAGGTGCGGATCTGCCCGAACACGGCATGGACCTGTTCCGTCTTGCCATCGATCAGCAGGGATTCGTCCCGGCCGCGATAATTCTGAAACTCATAGCCAAGGTGATATTCCAGCCCGCGATGGGGTTTGAGCTGGACAAGCGCATTCGCGCCAAAATCCTTGAAGCCCCAATATTCAATCCCCCGGCCCGGCCGCAGATAATCTGTATCCCACTGATGGTAATATGATTTCAGATAGAGCGCGATCGTATCGGACGGTGTGTAATCCAGCCGGCCGATCGCGATCTGCTGTGTCCGTATGTTGATATTGTTCCCTGCGAGCGAAGGAAAATCGAGATCGGCCTTGGTGCGGATATAGTGCAGGCTCAGGTTGAGATCCGGAGATATCTCATAGCCATATTTGACCCCGGCGCTGAACACGTCATAGGCGCGCTTTTTATCCGTGACCGATGGCTGATAGCGATCGTAAATCTCATACCCTTCGGATTTGTCCTTCGACGCCCACACGATGAACTTATGATCACCCAGGGCAAGGTTAAGCCGGCCTTCCCCGCGATAGCCGGCATTCGTGTTCATCCCCACGGTCAGTTCGCCGCCGGTCTCATCCTGAAATGGCTTGGATACGACGTTGATCACGCCGGCAACCGCCTGGGTTCCATAGAACAGGCCCTGGCCGCCCTTCAGCACCTCGATCCGTCCGATCATCGATGAAGGCAGCGTGTCCGCCGGACTGGTGCCATTGTACAGACGATTGCCGATACGAACACCATCGATCGTCCACAAGACGTCGCTGTTGCGTGATCCTTGCAGAGAGATATTGGCGTAACTGAAAGCGCCACCCTGGGTCGTCATAGTGAGGCCCGGCACTTCCATTTCCAGCGCCTGCACCGCATCGACATAGCTGCGATCGCGGATCGTCTCGTCGGTCACCACATCCAGTTGATAGCCATAACGAGACAATTCCTGCGGCAATGTCTCTTCGAGACCCTGCCCCGTCACGATGATTTCATCGTTGCTGAGCGGATCGATCGCGGGCGCTGCGTCGGCCCGTTTCGTCGTTTTCGCCATTGCGGGCGCTTTGCCCGCAGCCACATCATCCGCTGCCTGAGCGACAGACCCCCAAGAAAGCGCCGCCAAAGATACAAAGCACAAACCCAAACGTGACATTCATTGCCCCCAAATCACACTCTTCAAAGGTCGTCTGGACGGCAGCGATGGAAACCGCGCTCGAACGCGGTCGACCCTGCCGACCAGCCCCCTCGGGGGCGCATTGTTGGAACGAGGGCAGGAACAGAAGTACGTTACGGTAACCCAGGGGGCAGTAACCGTTACAATCCGCACTTGCGGTTCCGGGGCCAATGATCGCGCTCAGCAACCGGCGGCGTCGCCTTTGACGCAAGCGGGGCAAGCTCGAAAGCCATTGATTGGAGGGGGCGTTGGTCAGGCTTTGGGAGGACCCTGCGCAAGAGTGCCCTGCGCTGGCTGACGGATGTGCAGATGGCGCGGCTTGGCCTTACTTCCCGGGAGCCGTGGCACGCGCCGGGTGACGATTGTCGGAAGGGGGCTCGACCTGCAAGCTTCCCAGACCGTGTCGATCTGTTGCCCACAACAGCACGCGGCCGCGAGCCCAGGCACCGGCATGGTCGGCTATAATGCGCAGGCTTTGGGAGGAGCGGAGCATCGCCTCGTCGTCGCGCATGGGGTGCTGACTGCCGCCTCAACTCCTGCCGCCGAATTGCATGCCCGGATCGGGGCGACGGCTCTCACCTCCGCCGGAGGGGCGGCGCAAGGAAAGCAACCGCCTGCGGCATATAACGCAATCGAGTCTCAATAGCATTAATAATTGACCATGGCTTCGCAGGCTCCTAGGCGAATATCGCTATTGCGACTCGATCGCATGAAAAAAAGGGGAATGAAGCTTGTCGATCAACCATCCGCGATCGCCTGTCACCCGCGCCCGGCGCGGGGGCGGCCTATCGTTCTGTCTTGCCGGCGGAACGGCGCTCACACTCATCATGACCGCCAGCCCTGCTGTGGCGCAGGATGATGACGGGGCCTATTGGCTGGCGCGCAAGAACCAGATCGTCGTTACGGCCACGCGCACCGCTGCCAGGGCCGTGGATGTTCCGGTCACCATCTCTGTCATCACCGACGAGAAGATCGCCGACGAATTGGTGAACGACGTGCGCGACCTCGTGCGCTTCGAGCCCGGCGTCAGCGTCCAGCGCCAGCCCGCCCGGTTCGGCGCGGCACTCGGCTCGACCGGTCGCGCCGGCAATGACAGCTTCAACATTCGCGGTATCGGCGGCAATCGCGTGCTGATCCAGGTTGATGGCGTGCGCGTGCCGGATGGCTTCAGCTTCGGTGCGCAGGCGTCGGGTCGTGGCGATTATGTCGATCTTGGCTTGATCAAATCGGTCGAAATCCTGCGCGGCCCTTCCTCGGCGCTCTATGGCAGCGACGGACTGGCTGGAGCGGTCAGCTTCGTCACCGCCGATCCGGTCGACTTTCTCGACGGCAGCAAAAATGTCGGCGGCCTCGTCCGCGCGGCCTATAGCAGCGCCGATCAGCAGTTTACGGAAACCATGATTCTTGCCGGGCGCAGCGGCGACTGGTCAGCCATGGCGGCCTATACGCGGCGCGATTTTCAGGAGCTTGAGAATAAGGGCACCATCGGCGGCACCGGCGCCGCGCGCACCGAGCCCAACCCGCAGGATGGCCGTTCCAACGCCATGCTCGGCCGCATCGTCTATGCACCGGCGAGCGGGCATACGCTGCGCCTCACCGGCGAGTATCTCGGCACGCACCTCTTCACCGACGGGTTGACCGGGGTCGGCCCGAGCGGGCTCGGCACGGTCGTCGACCGGCTTGAGGGCAATGATAGCGGCGAACGCAAGCGCGCCTCGCTTGACTGGAGCTGGAGCGGGCAGGGGGTGATCGATTTCGCCCGCATCGCTCTTTACTGGCAGGATGGCGAGGACAGGCAGTTCAGCAATGAGGAGCGGTCCCCGGTGGCCGACCGCCAGCGGCTGAACACGTTCGAGAACCGTGCTTTAGGCGCTGCCGCCGATGCCCGCGCCGATTTCGCCACCGGCGCGATCACCCACCGGCTCGTGTTCGGCGGTGATATCAGCAAGACACGCCAGCGGGGACTGCGCGACGGCACCGTGCCGCCGGCCGGCGAGGTCTTCCCGACCCGCGCCTTCCCGACGACCGACTTCACCCGCGCAGGCCTGTTCATTGGCGATGAAATCGCGCTCGCCGACGGCCAGTTCCTGCTTTACCCGGCGCTCCGGTTCGACTGGTATGATCTCTCGCCACGCACTGATCCGCTTCTGCCTACCTTCGCCGGCGCCGGACAGAGCGGATCACGCGTCTCGCCCAAATTCGGCGCGGTGTGGAAGCTCACCGACACGGTGCGGCTGTTCGCCAATTATGCCACCGGCTTCAAGGCGCCCGAACCGGGAGAGGTGAACCAGTTCTTCGAGAATCTCGCTTATGGCTACACCTCTGCCCCCAACCCGGATCTGGGACCGGAGCACAGCGAAAGCATCGAGGGCGGCCTGCGCTTCTCCAGCGATCATGTCAGCCTTGGTCTCACCGGCTTTTCGGCGCGCTACAAGGACTTCATCAGTCAGGAAGTGGTCGGCGGCGGCTTCACCCCGACCAACCCCGCCATTTATCAGTTCATCAATCTCGATCGGGTGCGGATCAAGGGCGCTGAGGCACGGTTCGAGGTGCGCTCTCCCTCCGGCCTCTACAGCACATTGGCGATTTCATACGCGAAGGGCGATGTGATCGAACCCGACGCCGCGCGCTCACCGCTGTCGACGGTCGATCCGTTGAAGCTGGTGGCGGGGCTCGGCTATCGCGCGCCGCAGGGGCGTTTCGGCGGCCAGATCATCATGACCCACAGCGCCCGCAAGGAAGCCGCGCGAACGGAAGGCGTGTGCTCGCCGGACTGCTTCCGTCCGGATGCCTTCACCATTCTCGATGCGACCGCCTTCGTGCAGCTGCGCGAGGGGCTGACGCTGCGCGCCGGCATCTTCAACATCCTGGACAAGACATATAGCTGGTGGAGCGATGTGCGCGGCCTTGCGCTGGTGCCCGCAGGCGTTCCGAACGCGCCGCAGCCCTTCGTCCCGCCGGCCAGCGCGGATGCCTATACCCAGCCCGGCCGCAACGCCAGCGTCTCGCTCAGCTTCCGCTTCTGATTGTTTTCCGAAGGATAGTCTCATGACCCGATTTCATTCCATCGCCGCCGGCCTGCTGCTGCTCTCCGTCGCGCTGCCCACCGTCGCTCTTGCCCATCCGCCGATTGCGGCGGAAGAGGCGGCCACCAGTTTCGAGCAGGATCGCGCCGATATCCTCGCCATGGCCGGCAATTACAAAGTGCGCTTCGACATGCAGGAATCGACCCGCTGGGACCCGGCCTACACTCCGATCGCGGCGAAGACCTCGGGCGGCCATGAGGTGGTGCGCGTGATCGAGAACACCGGCCGCAAGATCGTTCTCCAGCATATGCTCGTCATCGAGGATGGCGGCGAGACGCACATCATCAAACATTGGCGGCAGGACTGGGAATATGAGCCCGCGAAACTGCTCGTCTATGCGGACCGCAACACATGGACGTGGGAAGATGTGCCCGAGCGCATGCGGACCGGCCGCTGGTCGCAAACGGTGTGGCAGGTCGATGACAGCCCGCGCTATGGCGGCTGGGGGCAGTTCGAGACGCAGGCTGGTGTCCGCCGCTGGCGTTCCAACTGGACCTGGCGCCCGCTCGCCCGGCGCGATGCCGTGCGCAACCCGGTCTATGACCGCTATTATGCGATCAACCGCCACCAGAACGGCCCCGATGGCTGGATCCACTGGCAGGACAACACGAAAATGGGCCTGAAGGACGGCAAGATCGTCCCCATCGTCCAGGAATATGTCCTGAACACTTATACAAAGTTCGATGGCTATGATGTGAAGGCCGCCGATGCCTATTGGGCCGCGACGAAGGACTATTGGGCCGCCGTCCGCGCGACATGGGACAGCGTCGCCCGCGAGAAAAACGGCATCGCGATTCAGGAACAGGCGGATACCGGCACGGTGATCAGCGGCCGCCTGCTCGAAATGGGGGATGAGGTCCAGAGTGGGAAGCTCACCACCGCCAAGGCGGTCGCCGAGGCGAAGAAGCTGATCGAGACCAACACCCGCAAGCTTTGACGGGCGCCTCATGCCTGTTTCAGCGATGGCGTGCCCGCCGCGGCCGAGATCCTGAGCAAGCAGCAGGGATATTGCGCCGGGCTTCGACGAGAAGCCCGGCGCACATCGCGTCAGGCGACGGGACTACAGGTCAGCGGCAGGCGTGGCTTGCGGAACGTGCTTGGCACCGCGTCGCCACCTTGAGGGCCTCCTCAGAGTGGATCGGAGGCGGCGAGCACCTGCTTGATTGCCAAACCGGCGAGGCGGGCTGTTGCGAGAAGCTGGTCCAGGCTGTGGCCGTGACGCGCCTTGGCGGAGAGTCCGGACATGGTGGAGCTGACAAAATCGGTCAGCCTCCCGGCTTCCTCGGGATAACGGGCAGCGATGTAGTCGCGGATCACCTCCTCTGCTGCGACGTTATAGGCGATGGCCGCGGAGCGTGCCTCCGGGTCGTTGCAGCGTGTGCCTTCCAGAACGAGGCATCCGGTCGCTTTGGGATCGGCGGCATAGTAGCGGGCGGCCGCCTCCAATCCGGCGGCCAGACAGTCAGCTACCGGACGGTCGTGGCGCAGCAGGTCGGTAAGCGGGATGGCGCCCGTCTTGGCATAATGATCGAGAATACGGGCGTAGAGGCCAGCTTTGTTGCCAAAGGCCGCGTAGAAGCTTGGTGGATTGATACCGAGCGCTTCCGTGACATCGGCGACGCTTACCGCGTCGTATCCGCGCGCGTGGAATAGCTGTTGGGCAGTGGCCACCGCCTCGTCGGGGTCGAAGCGCCGGGGTCGGCCGCGCCGACGAGATTTTTCTGTATCGCTCACTACAAAATCCTTGAACCCGCCTCTCCGCCTATTAATGTAGTCATCGCTATAATAATTTACAAGGAGGTCCCATGGCCATGTTTCAAGGAAAAGCGGTTCTCATACTCGGCGGTAGCCGGGGCATTGGGGCTGCCATTGTACGGCGCTTCGCGGCGGAGGGCGCGGATGTAACGTTCACCTATGCCGGCTCACGAGAGGCAGCGGAGCAATTGGCGGCCGAGACGGGTAGCATGGCGGTCCAGACTGACAGTGCTGATCGTGATGCAGTCATCGCCCGCGTGCGCGAGAGCGGGCCTCTGGATGTGCTTGTCGTGAATTCCGGCGTCGCGCTGTTTGGCGACGCCTTGGATCAGGAGCCGGATGCGGTCGACCGGCTGCTCCGGATCAACATTCATGCTCCCTATCATGCTTCGGTTGAAGCCGCGCGGCAGATGCCGGATGGGGGGCGCATCATCGTGATTGGTTCGGTGAACGGAGACCGCATGCCCGTTCCGGGGATGGCATCATACGCACTGAGCAAGTCCGCGCTGCAGGGCATGGCACGCGGTCTGGCGCGAGACTTCGGGCCGCGCGGCATTACCATCAACATCGTGCAGCCGGGGCCGATCGATACTGATGCAAACCCCGCGGACGGGCCGATGAAAGACCTGATGCACAGCTTCATGGCGATCAAACGTCATGGGCGGCCTCAGGAAGTCGCCGGGATGGTGGCCTGGCTGGCCGGACCGGAGGCAAGCTTCGTGACGGGGGCCATGCACACCATCGATGGAGCATTCGGCGCCTGAGCCAATCCGTGCGGGCTGGTCGGGGTCTCGTCGCCCCGACCGCTCTTTTCCGCCAGCCGGGCGGGCTTGGTGCGAGCAACTCCGCTACGCAGGGGGCCGATGCCGCTCAGCCGGACGATTGCCCATCAGTTCACCGAGCCGGACTGGTCGTTCCGGCGCCCAGTCTCTGTTGAAGGCGATGATATTCTGCTGGAATAACAGCACGACCGTCGAGCCGAGAAGGAAACGGCCCATTTCCTCGCCCTTCTTCAGCATGATGCCATGATCGGCATAGGTCCATTCGGACAACTTGTTGGTGCGCTTCGGATTGACGATGCCGTGCCATATGGTGGCCATGCTACCGACGATGGTGGCACCAACCAGCACCATCACAAATGGCCCATAGTCCGGCGATTCAAATAGGCACACCACACGCTCGTTGCGCGCGAACAGGTTCGGCACGCCACGCGCGGTGACTGGATTTACCGAAAACAGCGCTCCAGGCACGTAGATCATGCGCTTGAGCGTGGCGTCGCAGGGCATGTGCAGGCGGTGATAATCTTTCGGCGACAGGTACAGATTCGCGAAACTGCCATGGCGGAACCGGGCTGCCAGAGCCTCGTCGCCGCCGACCAGTTCGGTGGTGGTAAAGGAATGGCCCTTGGCCTGAAGGATGGAGTGATCGTCGATTGCGCCAAACTGGCTGATCGCGCCATCCACCGGGCAGACAAAGTCGGCGGGTGCCAACGGGCGCACACCGGCTTTGAGCGGCCGGGTGAAGAAATCATTGAAGCTCTTGTAGCTCTCAATATCGGGATTTTCGGCTTCACTCATGTCGACGCCATATCTGGCCACGAACCAGCGGATCAGCCGGGTCGTCATTGCACCGGCCTGTGCTCCAGCGATCCGGCCTGCGAGGATGGTCAGGCCTTGCTTGGGCAAGAGATATTGAAGCAGGACTTTCAGGCGATCGGACATCATAACCCTCAAAAAACGGATATTGCGGCTATAGTGTCATGATCAGCAAAATCGACTTTCCGTTTAACGGCGGTGGCACGGCCCCATGGCTTGCGGACATGTCCGCTATCAGGATGGGGGCCGCCGCTGAACGCCGCATCATGGTGAAGCCTTTATCGTCTGCGGAACCGCGGCTGACGACGTTGCGATGGCTGGCCCTGGCAGCATGAAGGGGCGGGAAAGGCCGCCTGGCAAAGCGGCTGCCTTTCCCGCCAGAGGATCAGGCGGCGGTTCGCTGCGCTTTCGGAGATGCCTTGGCGGCCGTCCGGTCTGAAGATTGCCGGTAGGCCGTTTTGATCGCCGGCGCGGCGGGGCGCCGCAAATAGGCTTCAAGCGAGTCATCGAGCGCGTCGAGCCACCGCGTATGATGCGGTGCCGCGGGGGTTCCGGTCAGCACAGAGCTGTAGCAGCGGTTGCGATAGCCCATGATGTCGGCCTTTTTATCCTTTTTCCATTGCAGGAAAATCCGATTGACGGCCTCAATATCGAAGGCGGGATAATCGGTCTGTCCGATCAGGCGTTCAATATAGGCGCCCTGATACTCATAGGCATCGGCATCGTTGCTGATGGCCTCTTCCTTCTGGCGCCAATGATCATTGGCCTTGCTCATGGCGCTCCGGGACGGGATGGCGATACGGTCCATGATGATATCCCGCGTCAGCCATGCCTGTGCGTCGAACATGTTGAAGCTGTACCACAGGTCCTGCATGCCCAGATAAAAGAGCTGCGGATTGGGCGTGAACACCACGCCTTCATAGAGATTGAGCGGCCACAGGCGATTGCCTGTCTTCAGGCGAAGGTCATCGGACAGGAACGGGAAGTCATGCCGATATCCCGTGCACAGGATGATGGCGTCGACATGCCGGCTGGTTCCATCCTTGAAATGCGCGATATTGCCGTCAATGCCGACCAGGAGCGGCTTTTCCGTCCAGTTATCCGGCCAGGCATAGCCCATCGGGCGGGTGCGGTAGCTGGTCGTGATCGATTTCGCGCCATATTTATAGCATTGCGATCCAATATCTTCGGCGGAATAGCTGGAGCCGATCAGCAGCACATGCTTGCCCTTGAATTCCGTTGCATCCCGGAAATCATGGGCGTGGAGGATACGGCCGGGGAAACGATCGAAGCCGGGGAATTCGGGCATATAGGGGGTCGAAAAATGGCCCGTCGCCACGATCACATGGTCGAATTCTTCGGACGTCAGGCGGTCAGCGGTATAGTCCATCGCGGTCAGGGTGAACTTGCGGGTTTTCTCGTCAAACTCGACGGTTTTGACGGCATTATTGAAACGGATGTAACGGCGAACGCCCGCTTTGCGCACGCGACCCTGGATATAATCCCATAGAACTTCGCGCGGTGGATAGGAGGAGATCGGCCGCTGGAAATGCTCGTCAAAGCTGTAATCGGCAAATTCGAGACATTCTTTCGGGCCGTTCGACCAGAGGTAGCGATACATGCTACCATGGACCTGCTCGCCATTTTCGTCGACGCCGGTGCGCCACGTGTAATTCCACATGCCACCCCAGTCCTTCTGCTTTTCGAAGCAGACGATTTCGGGAATTTCGGCGCCCTTTTGCCTGGCGGACTGGAAAGCCCGCAACTGGGCAAGGCCGGACGGGCCGGCACCGATGATGGCGATACGTTTTTGTTTGGACATGTTTTACCTGCACATGAGTGATCAAGCGCTCGACTGCCGGAGGCAGCGTGCGTCAAAATAGGGTTTTTCGGATTTAGAGGGCGGATGGAGGGACGCAGCGATGGCGGCTGGTCGCGACTCTCAGGTTTCCGGCAAGAATAGACAAAAGTGCAGGGGAGGATGTTCGAAGATAGCTTGAAATGCGCAGTAAAACTGGCGTTCGATATTTGCCATATTCCAGATTATTTATAGTATCCGTTGCAGGATGATTATCTTGTTCTGTTCGTAAATTCATTAATGAATTTCATTCAACCCCATGCTGTTGGCGATAGGGTTTATATAGCAGGGCGAGGAGGAAATTGCAAATTTCTCACAATTTTGCGTGATGATCTTGGGGTGTCGAGCATTGATATGAGGGGCGGTTCGCAGAGCGATATGCGCCGGGACATGCGACCGGCTGCAGGCCGGCCGCATTGCACCATTTTCGTCACTTGCCTGCAACCTGCCGCGCTGATTTATACGTGTCTGCAAGCCCAGAGCGCCGTGTCAGTTCCAGCGGGCAGGGCCGGGCAATGATCCACGTCCAATGGGGATGGCAGTCGACAGCTGCCGGGTTCAGTCACGTTCAATGCGTTGTGACAGTCCCTTTGTCATCGAGGGTCACGGAGACTGACTTTCCGTCTTTCATAGCCGTTCCATGCCATGCCCCATCCCGTTTGGTGAGCGTGGCAATACCGGTATAGCCCGACTTCATGAGGCGATCGCGCGCCTGTGCTTCGGTGAGGGAGGACTCACCGTGCGCGGGCATGGAATGAGGCGCATTATCCTTGAGGGCAGGATTGTCGGAACCCGCCTGGCCGGATTGGGCCGACGCGGCAGTTGCCAAAAGGATCGAGGCCGATGCGGCCAAAAGGAACCGTTTCATAATTCACTCTCCTGTCGTTGAAACAGGAACGAGTGCCCGGCGTTAATGTTCACGCGCTTCATCGTGCGAGATGAACGCTACGGGCGTTTTGGAAACGGGGGCGACGGAGAGGGCTGATCGCTGGAGGATGGCCGTTGTCGTCAAGCCGCGCATCTGTCCGGGCAAGGATCGTCACCCTCGTACGATCACGTCGCCATAGAGGGGTTTGGGAGTCGGCCCGTTCAGCAGCATTTCCCGCCATTTGATCCGGCATAGCGCGCCTGTTCACGGTTTCGGAAGAATGCCGTGCGGGTCATCGGTTCGGCGTGGGGGTGATGGCGGGCCATATGCGCCAGATAGGCTTCATAGGATGGCTGGCCGACCATGAGTCGCGCCATGGCGCGCAACTGACGATAAAGGCCGTTCATTCCGCCGGAACCATTTGCCGGGGCGTCTCGCTTGCGCTGGGCTTGGCGTCGCGCAGCGCGGCGATGCAGGTTTTGATCGTGAAGAAGAGGAGCGAGAGGACCACCGCCAGAAACAGGCCGCACAACGCGGCGTCGATGCGGTCGTTGAAGATGATCGCCTCCATCTGCGCCATCGATTTGGCCGGGGCCAGCAACTCGCCGCGCGCTGCCGCTTCGGAGAAAAGTCGCGCATGGATCAGAAAGCCGACGGCCGGGTCGCTCGACCATAATTTGAGCCCACCCGCGCTCAGCGTGCAGATCAGCAGCCACAATGTCGGGACCACTGTCACCCAGGCATAGCGCTGCCGCTTCATGCGGAAGAGGACGACCGTGGCAAGCATCAGGGCCATGGCTGCCAGCATCTGGTTGGAGATGCCGAAGACCGGCCATAGCGTGTTGACGCCACCCAACGGATCGGTGACGCCCTGATAAAGGAAGAAGCCCCAACTCGCCACGCACAGGGCCGTCGCGACGAGGCCAGGCGCCAGTGATGTGCTGCCCCGAAAGGCGGGGACAAGCAGCCCGATCAGGTCCTGCAGCATGAAGCGCCCGGCGCGCGTGCCGGCATCCACGGCGGTGAGGATGAACAGCGCTTCGAACAGGATGGCGAAATGATACCAGAACGCCTTCATGGCTGGACCGCCCACGACGTGGCTGAAAATCTCGGCCATGGCGACTGCCAGTGTCGGCGCGCCGCCGGTCCGTGCGATGATGCTGTGCTCGCCGACATCGCGCGCGGTCTGCACCAGCAGGTCAGGGGTGATGGGGAAGCCCATGGCGGTCACGGCCGCGGCGGCACTGGTGGGATCTGTTCCGAGCAGGGCGGTCGGACTGTTCATCGCGAAATAGATGCCCGGATCGAGGATCGCTGCGCCGACGAGCGCCATGATCGCGACAAACGCTTCCATCAGCATGGCGCCATAGCCGATGAACCTCGCATCCGCTTCGCTGGCGATCAGCTTGGGCGTGGTGCCGCTCGCGATGAGCGCATGAAAGCCGGAGACGGCGCCGCAGGCGATGGTGATGAACAGGAAGGGGAACAGGCCGCCCGACCAGACCGGCCCGCCCCCGCCGATAAACTGGGTGAGCGGCGGCATGCGCAGCGGCGGCGCCATGATGACGATGCCGATAGCCAGCGCGGCGATCGCGCCGATTTTGAGAAAGGTCGAGAGATAGTCGCGGGGCGCGAGCAGCAGCCACACCGGCAGGATGGATGCCACCGCACCATAGCCGATCAGGATCCAGCAAAGCTGCTCTGGCGTGAACGTGAACAGCGGCCCCCAGAAGGGTGAGGCGGCGATCGTCTGTCCAAAGACAATGGCCAGAATGAGGCCCACGAAACCGAACAGCGAGACCTCGCCGATGCGGCCCGGGCGGACCCAGCGCGTATAGGCGCCCATGATCAGTGCCAGCGGGATCGTGGCGACGACGGTGAACATGCCCCAGGGGCTTTCGGCCAGCGCGCGCACCACGATCAGTGCAAGCACCGCCAGGATGATCACCATGATCATGAAGGCCCCGGCGAGCGCGATCGTCCCGGCGATGGGACCCATTTCCATCCGCACCAGTTCGCCCAGCGATCGCCCGTCCCGACGCATCGAGATGAAGAGGACCATGAAGTCCTGCACCGCGCCGGCGAGAACAACGCCGGCGATGATCCAGAGCGTGCCGGGGAGATAGCCCATTTGGGCGGCGAGCACTGGCCCCACGAGCGGCCCCGCGCCGGCGATGGCGGCGAAGTGATGGCCGAACAGGACGCGCCGGTCGGTGGCGACATAGTCGAGGCCGTCCGCGCGGTAGAGCGCTGGCGTCGCACGTGCCGGATTCAGCCGCATGACGTGCCGGGCGATATACAGGGCGTAATAGCGATAGGCGACGAGGAATGTGCTGACGGCTGCGATGACGATCCACAGGGCATTGATCTGTTCGCCGCGTGCCGTCGCCAGCACGGCCAGGCAGATCGCGCCGATGAGAGCCATGAGAATCCAGAGGATATGTTTCAACGCGGCTCTCCTTTGCCGGTTATTTGCGGCGCGCCGACGATCAATGCAAGAATGGAGGCGCGCCGCTTGGTTATTCTTCCGGAGATGAACAGGTGGGGCTTACACCGGGGCGATGACAATCTGCCCTGTTTCGAGAAAGGCGTCGCGCCGTGATGATGAGCGCCGTTTAACGAACTGGTGATGCTCAATGCCCGCAGGTTCGAGTTTCTGGCTTCATTGCCGGAGAATCTTCTCCATTGCCTTACGCTTGGCCAGTTCGTCGATCAGCTTGTCGAGGTAGCGGATTTCCCGCATCAGCGGGTCCTGGATGTCTTCTACCCGGACCCCGCAGATCACCCCTGTGATCGAGCCCCGCGAGGGATTTAATCGGGGGGCCTGGCCAAAGAAATCCTCCATGCTGGTTTTCTTCCCCAGCTCGGTGTCGAGCCCCTTTTGGGTATAACCCGTGAGCCAGCGGATGATCTCATCGACCTCGGCTCTGGAGCGGCCGTTCTTTTCCGCCTTGGCGATATAGTGCGGATAGACGCTGGCAAAGCTCATGGAATAGATGCGATGTTTCGTCATGTAGCGCCTACGCGACGGTGTCGGGGCCGAGAACAGGCATCACGTCGACGCCGTCGCACGGAAAGATCGTGAAGTGCGGATGGCCTTCGAACAGCAGCGCCGCAGCCTCATGGGACGGTGCGCGCACGACGAGGAAAACGGTCAACTCGTTGACGGCGTTCGCCACGCCATCCGGCGATGTGCGTTTGGTCGGGCCGAGCCCCCCACCCTTGGAGACGATCGAGTCCCTGTGCGCCTCGTCCCAGGCTTTCAGCGCGGCGAGCCCTTCCTCGTCCCGGGCGTGCCGTTCCTCATCGGACATCTCATACCAGGCCTGCCAGCGCGGGCTGGCCTTGTTGCTGGTGAAAACGGCGAGATAGGTGTCGTTCGCACTCATATATGTGCCTTTCAGCGTGCTGGTGTCTTATGGAGTCGTAGCGCGCGCACGTAAATGACCGCATCGCCCAGTCATGCTCGAAAGCAGTCCGAGCGCTTTCGCGCCGGTCCGGTCGATGAACCTTCGCGGCTTGATGCGCCCGGACAAGCGCTCAGCCACCGGTGCTGGCGATCATCGGCATGAGGCAGTTGCCAGGCATGGCCCTTTGTAGGGGGGCGGGTCAGCTTGCCTTGCAGCCATGGACGGGAGTATATTCCATCATCCATCGAAACCATGCGGCCAGCCTTCGGAAAGCCGTGCTGTGGGCGCACATTGGTGTCGAGATATATCATCGGGCGTGCTGCCGATGTCTGCGGTGCCACGCATGAACGTCCTGGCTGTTAAGCATGGAAGACAGAGCGATGGCGATAACGCACCCTGAAGGCTTGATCGAGGTCCGGGAAGATATCCATCTTCGCAAGATCGGCTTGCATGACCTGCGCGTCGCGCTAGCGCAGGGCTGGGACGACTTCCTCGCCAAACGAGGCGATCTGGTCTTCATCGGTGTTATCTATCCCGTCATGGTCCTGTTGGCGGGTATTTACGCCTATCAGGCGTCCGCGCTGCCCCTGATCCTGCCGTTGCTGGCCGGGGCGATCCTGCTCGGCCCTGCCGTGGCAAGTGGTTTCTACGAACTGGCGCGCCGTCGTGAAGCGGGCCTTGATGCGCGTTGGAGGCATTTTTTCGACGTTTTCCGAGGCCCGGCCGCACGATCTATCGCGGCCCTGACCAGCATTGTGGCTATCCTGTTCCTGTTCTGGATACTGGCGGCGGGGGAAATTTATGCCGTGACGCTGGGTGCGGCCTTTCCGGAGGCGGCGCGGACGATCCCGGAGTTCCTCCACGCAGCCTTCACCACAGCGGCCGGCTGGCGGATGATCATCATCGGCAATCTGGTTGGCCTCGGCTTTGCGCTGGCGACACTGGCGATCAGCGTCGTGTCCTTTCCGATGCTGGTCGACCGGCGGGTCGGCTGGAAGACAGCGATGATGACGTCGCTTCGCGTGGCGTGGGCGAACCCCGTCACAACCATCATCTGGGGGCTGATCGTGGTGGCTCTGCTTGTGCTGGGGGCATTGCCGGCATTGGTCGGGCTGGCTGTCGTCCTGCCGGTTCTGGGCTATGCCACCTGGCATCTCTACAAGCGCGCGGTGATGCGCTAGAGAGCATGGCGATCACATCTGGTCGGGCTTCCCGCGGTTCGCAACGTCTGCGCAAATGACCGGCGTGGCTGGGCACAGGCCCGATTGCGCAAGTTCGGATCGGATTTGCGCGTCGGGGGGCATGGGGCGCTGTGAGGCGGGCGAGAGGAGATGGTTGGATGGACGATAAGATCATCGACACACCGGACGGCCCCATGACCTGGGCGGAATGGAAAAAGAAAAATCCGGTCCAGATTCCCTCGCGCCGCACGAAGGGCAAAAAACTGCCCAACAAAATCAAGACGCGCATGGACGAGCCATGATGTCGGCCGTCAGGAGTCAGGTCCTGTGATCGCAAGAATCTCGATCGCGTCGGGCTTCCCGCCAAATGCCACCAGATCATCCGGCATGGCATGCATCATGGCGCGGCTCAGCGGAGCGGAAAAGGACAGCAGGCCGGCGGCTGGGTCGGCTTCATCATCGCCGACAATGGTGATCGACCGCTGCTGATTGTTCAGCCGGAAGACGACCGTGCAGCCGAATGCGACCGTGTTTCCATCGGGCGCCGCTGCGCGTTGGGCTGTGGCCTGGCGCGTCCGCCAGTAGCGCAAATCGCGCCGGACGACCTGAATCTCCGCCTCATCGACAAGGCCCGGAAGCAAGGCCTCCAGTTCGATGACCTTGGCCTGAATCTGCACAAGGCCGCGCGCGGTCACGAGGTTGGGGCCCGGCGGGATCGGTAATTCAAACCGGGGTTCGAGATGCTCTTCGTCACTGTCCCGGCGAAACGCGACACTCATGGCTGTTTCCTTATCCGGTGTGGTTCATTCCGGCAGATTAGAGGGCCCGCCCGTCAAAGCAAGGTCATGGGCAATAGCGTGCCTGGCTGGCGCGTTCCGTGGCGCAGGTGGCAACCAGGTGGCGCGGCGATCGTTGCGTGTCTGATACTGCAAGAGCGCGGGTTGTCGGTAGCAAGATATAAAATCTTCTTGAGCCAGAAAGGTCCGTGATATATTTTGTGGCAACACAATTGTTCCATTGTCGATGCAAAGAGGAACTTACTGGAACAGGCGTCGCAAGCAGTTATCTCCAGAGTCGATTGAAGGGGAATAACATGATCCATCGTATCGCCATGCTTGCCGCATCGTCCAGTTTTCTGGCACTCTCGCCCGCAGCATTCGCCCAGCCCGTCGCGTCGACGTCCGCTGTCCGCCCGCCGGTTGATGACAGTGCAGCGCCGGGCGAAGAGATTGTCGTGACCGGAACCCGCGTGGCAGGCCGCACCCGACTGGATACGACGTCCCCCGTCGATGTGCTGTCCGGCGAGGCCCTGCGCGCGCAGGGCACGAGCGAACTGGGGCAGGCGCTTTCCACCATCGCGCCGTCGATCGATTTCCCGCGCTCTGCCGCCGTGGATGCCACGGACTCGATCCGCCCGGCGACGTTGCGCGGCCTGTCACCGGACCAGACGCTGGTGCTCATCAACGGCGTGCGCGGCCATGCTTCGGCGCTGCTGAACACCAATGGCTCGGTCGGCCGTGGCGCATCGGCGTTCGACCTCAACACCATTCCGACCGTCGCGCTTGATCGCGTGGAAGTATTGCGGGACGGCGCGTCGGCCCAATATGGGTCGGATGCCATTGCCGGGGTCATCAACCTCCGTCTGCGCGAGGCGCGCGAAGGCGGCGGCGCAACCGTCAGCTATGGTCAATATGTCACCGAAGTCGAGCCGGCCCTGTCAAGCCGCTCCGCGCATGATGGCAAGACAGTGAATGCCTCCGCCTGGCAGGGGTTCGCGCTGGGTGATGATGGCTTTCTCACTGTGTCGGGTGACTATCTGAAGCGCAATGCGACCAGCCGCGGCGATATCGATACCCGTGTCACGCCGGCACGCGTCACCTCGCGCTTCGGCGATCCGGAGGTGGAGCAATATACGGTGTTCGCGAACTTCGGCGCGCCGGTGGGGGATCGCTGGACGCTCTATGGCTATGGCGGCTATCAGAACCGGGACAGCACCGGCATCGCGCTGCCGCGCGTGCCGAGCAATCCCAATAATGTCGCGGCCATTTATCCCGATGGGTTTTTGCCCTTCATCAACGTCAAGTCTCAGGACATCAATGCGCAGCTGGGCTTGCGCGGGGATGTCGGCGAATGGATGGTTGATCTCAACGCATCCTATGGCCGCAATATCCTCGATTTCCACACCCGCGATACGCTCAACTCAACCTATGGCGCGGCCTCGAAAACCGATTTCTACAGCGGTCGACTGGCCTATGACCAGTGGACCGGCGGCGTCGATGTCACGCGCCGGCTCGACCTTGGCAGCAATCGCACGCTCAATGTCGCTCTGGGCGTGGAGGGGCGCCGCGAAGGGTTCAAGGAAGAGGCGGGCGAGCCGGCCTCCTATGATCGCGGGCCATTGGGCGCGGATGTCGCCCTTGGCAGCGGCGCGCAGGGTTTTGCCGGTTTTCGCCCGGTCGACGCGGGCAAGTTCAGCCGCAACAATATCGGCGCCTATGTCGATCTGGAAGCGCAGCTCGACAATCTGACGCTTGGCGCGGCCGGCCGCTACGAGCATTATTCGGATTTCGGCAGCAACGGGACGGGCAAGCTCTCGATCCGTTACGACTTCACCCCGGCCTTCGCGCTCCGGGCGACGGCGTCCACCGGTTTCCGCGCGCCATCGCTGCAGCAGAGCAATTTCAGCTTCACCCAGTCGACGGCCATCAACGGGGTGATTGTCGATGTGCGGACTTTCCCTACCAGCAATCCGGCGGCGGTCGCGCTGGGCGCCAGGCCGTTGGAGCCCGAGAAGTCGACCAATCTCTCGGTCGGATCGGTCGTGCGTCTGGGCGGCTTTGAATTCACGGTGGACGCCTATCGCATCCATATTCGCGACCAGCTTGCGTTATCGGAAAATCTGCTCACGTCGAACCCGACCGTTGCGGCGATCCTCGCGCCTCTCAATGTCGGCGGCGGCCGGTTCTTCATCAACGGGATCAGTTCCACGGCTCAGGGCGTGGATATCGTCGCCCATTACCGCATCAATACGGCCAGCGCCGGCCGTTTCGATCTGACGGCAGCGGGCAATTATAACGACGTCACGCTGACCAAGGTGCCGATCGCAACGGGTGGTTTGGCCGGCGTTACCCTGTTCAGCCAGCAGCGCATCACCAGCCTTGAACAAGGCACCCCGAGCGTCAAGGGGACGCTGACCGCGGATTGGTCGCTCAACAATCTGGGCGCGACGGTGCGCGCCAACTATTATGGCACCGCGATCCAGCCCGCGCCGAATGTGGTCGATTATGTCCGCACCGGGCGGCACACGCTCATCGATATCGAGGCGCGGGTGAAGCTGCTGGACCGGGCCACGCTGGCTCTGGGCGCGAACAACCTGTTCGACGTCTATCCCGACCGCGTCGCGCCAATGAATGGCAACAATTATAACGCGGGCGCGACGGCGTTTCCTTATTACTCGCCGTTCGGGTTTAACGGGCGCTACGTCTACGCGCGCGTTGGCGTGGTTTGGTAACAACGCGCAAGCGGTTGCCTGACGACATCGGGGATATGATCTGCCTCCCGGCGCTGGCGCTGGACGGGCGTGGACCGAGAGGCTCGTTGCTGCGGGGGACTATCGCAACCAATGCGGCCCCGCGGTGCGGCGCTGGCGGCACTCTCTGATTGCCGCCCGGCTGCATCGTTGCATCCGCGATTGCTAGTTGAGACCGGTGTGCCGCCCCTTGATCCATAAGGCCTGTTGATCGGAGACGTGGCAGCAGGGTGCACGCGTCCTCCAGGCCCAAAGGTTCATCGCCTCCTTCCAGCGACTTGTTCTGGATCTCTCCGCGACATGGATGTCGCGCATGCCTTCTTCTTGTCCGGATGGCGGTGTCTGCGGCTTGTCCAGCGCCGCATGATCGCCGGCGCTCGCAAAACGTCCAGCTAGAACGGAAAGAACATCTGGATTGCGATGATGGCGACCGTGGCCGTGATCAGATTGAGCGGCAGGCCGACGCGGACGAAATCCATATAGCGATAGCCGGCCATCTGATAGACGATGACATTGGTTTGATAACCGAATGGCGTTGCGAAGGCTGCGCTGGCCGCCATCATCACCGCAACGAGAAAAGGGCGAGGGCTCACCGCCAGACTGTCGGCCAGCGCGACGGCGATCGGCGTGATCAGCACGGCGACCGTGGCGTTGGAGAGCAGCTCGGTCAGCACCATGGTGATGAGATAGAGCACGATGAGCGCGATCAACGGACTGAGGCCATGGACACTCGCGATCAGGAGCGTGGATGCGACCTCCGCGAGGCCACTCACTTCCATTGCGATGCCGATCACGACCATTCCGGCGATCAGAATCAGGATTTCCGGCTTGAGGCCGCGATAGGCTTCGTCGGCGCTGATGACGTTCAGCAGGATGAGCAGCACCGCGCCACTCAGCGCTGTGGCGGCGATCGGCGCAATATTGAGTGCGGCCAGCGCAATCGCACCCACGAATATGGCGAGGGCTGTGGCCGCCTTGGCGGGACGCAGCGGCCGCTTTTCGGAAAACAGGCTGGCATCGCCGACCTGCGCGCTGGCGATATAGGCCGGGCTCGCATCGCCTTCCGTCTCGTCGCGTCCGGGCGCATTGAGCAGGCGGTGGCCGAAGAAGAACAGATATAAGCCGCCGATGATCGCCATGGGCAGGCCGACCGGCGTGATCTCGAAGATGCCGAACCGGGCCTGTCCTGAAATGCTCGCCATGTCATCGACCAGCAGGTTCGTTGATGTGCCGATCAGGGTGCAGCAGCCGGTCAGCACCGTGATGTAGGAGAGCGGCATCAGATAATGTTTCGGCGATTGTTTCAGGGCGAGCGCGACATCGCGGATGACCGGCGCGCCCAGCACAACGATCGGTGTCGAGTTCAAAAAGCAGGAGACGCCGCCGATCATCGAGAGCAGCAGCCAGATCCCCTTATTGCCCATTCGCTTGCAAAGGGCGACGCCCAAAGCGATGCCCCGGTCGAGAAGTCCTGATAATTCAAGTGCATAGGCGATAACGAACAGCGAGGCGAGGGCGATGATGGCCGGGCTTGCAAACGCGCCCTGCACATCGACCGGGCGCACCACGCCTGTCATCAAAAGCGTCGCGGCACCCGACAGCGCCACGATATCGGCACGCAGCCGATCCCAGATCAGCGCGGCGATCACGGCGGCGAGAACCAGGAGCGTCAGGCCTTGGTCAATCGTCATCAGGGGCCTGACTCGATGGCGCGGGGGCCGCTGTCAATGTCTGTTATGCCTTTTGGACAATAAAGGGTGGAGCAGGCGAGCGGATTTGTTATCAAGCCTTCATGCATGAGCCGAGTGCCAGAACCAGCCGTCTCGTCATTGCAGGCGGGCTCGTCATGGCGATCGCGGTTGCGGCGTCAGGCTTCGTGGTGGGGCGGATGACCGTGCCCCATGTTGCGCCGGCCCCCGCCGCGGAGCCTGTCCCGGCCCTCGCACCGGTCGTTGTCCCGACGCCGCCGCGTATCGATGTGGCCCGGAAGCTCAATCGCGCCGATCTTCTCGATCTGGCAAACCGGGCGGCGGATGCGTTCGCCTCCGGCGTTCCGGTTCCGACGGAGGTGGTGAATGCAGCCGGACGGCGTTTTGATGTCGTCCTGCCTTTCGGTTGCGAGGGCGCCGCATCGGCAGCGAGCACTGCTCCGCTGCGTTGGCGCTACGATGCTGACAGGCAGACGCTGCGCATCCATGTCGCCCCGATCCGTTGGGAGGCGCATGACTGGGCCGCGCCCGCAGCGGACAAGGCCGGCGTCATGTTTGAAGGCTTCTGGATGAGCCGGCCCTGGTCGTCCGCAGAGCAATGTCCGCATGCCCGCGAGGAGGCCGCCGCGACGCCCGACCAATCCATCGTGGGGTCGGATGAGACTCTGGCGCTGGCGGAAATATTGCCGGAAGAGGGGCGACGCAGCGCGCGCCCCTTCGAGACGGTGCAACGGATGTCACCGGATCGCTTCTCGTCCGCGCAGGGTTTCCGGCTCCGCGTGGCCGGGCGCATCGAGCGGTTGCCCGGTGCCGATCTCGTGCGTTGCATTCAGCCCGCCGGTAGCGAGCAGCGACCAATCTGCCTCATTGCCGTTACATTCGATGATATCCGCCTCGAAAACCCCATGGGCGGCGAAACGCTGGCCATCTGGTCGATGCATCGAACGCTGCGCGCCGTTCCCTAGGGCGAGTTGGCTCGCGCTGAAGGCCGCTGTCATATTTCCACAGGTCGCTGGGGGCATCAGCTTAAACAGCGGTTGCGTTGCTCCGGCCCTTATTGCAGAGACCGGAACTCAACTGAAAAGTTGTTACAATAATAGCAAAGGGGAGGTTGGCATGAGGAATGTCTCTAGTCGTCGAATTGGCACGTGGCTTGGTGCGGCGAGTGTTGCTGCAAGTCTTGTTCTGGCGGTCCCAGCCGCGCAGGCCCAGAATCTCACACCGCAGATTTTGGTAGAGCGTGCGGAGATCCTCGATCAGATCACGCGTTTCTATTATAATATCCTTAATCCAGATCCGCAAAGCTTCGCAGAGTTCTTCACCGACGATGGAGAACTCATTCTTGGGGTCCGCAGTCTTAAGGGCAAGGAGCAGATCGCGTCGGCCTATGTGCGTGGCTCGGATAACTTCAATGCCAATGCTTTCTCCTTCAACATTCTCGTGGGTAATCCGCTCATCACGGTGAAAGGCAATACGGCCACGTCCAAGGTGACCTTTACGGAAGTGCTGCTCGAAAAGGATGGTGGCCTGCCGCGTATCGTGGTCTCGGCGCGGGAGTACGCCACATGGGAGAAGGTGGGCGGCAAATGGCTTTACAAGAAGCGCAACATCTTCGCTGGCACCAAGCCGCCTGCGTGGTGGACGGAATAGGGCGGTGCCGGCGTTCCCGCAGGGGCTGACAGAGCAACGGCGCTGACGGGATCGGACGCATCGCCATGCTTGGCTTCCGTCCTCGCGCTGATCCGGAACATCAGAGGAAAGCGCCCCGTCGGCTTTGGCCGGCGGGGCATTTTCATGCGGGAGCGTTACGGGCCAGCACACCGGAAATATTCCGGGATGGCGACCTCCACCGATGAGCATGGGGTTTCGGTCGTTCGGACGATTATGCCCTGTTCGGTCAATCGCAAAGCGAGCCAAACCTGCGGAACCGATGCGGCAATCAGAATGCTGCCACGCATTGCCTCGCGCAAGCAGCGTCTCCGGGGGTGTCATTTTTGCACATGACTTCTCCCGCCGCCCTCTTGTCTCAAAGGAGAATTGAGAACATAAAGAGAACATAATGCATGATTCGACCTATAAGCTGGCCACTTTGAGAGCGCGAATCGGCGCGATCGAGGGAGGAAAGCCATCGGGCAGTGCCGCCCTGTTCGCGCTCGGGCATGATCGGTTGGATGCGCGACTGGGCGGAGGGATCGCACGGGGGCGGCTGCATGAATTATTTGCCGCCGATCCGGTCGATCAGTCCAGCGTCACTGGCTTTGCGCTCATGCTGGCGATGCGCTTGGGAAGCGATCCATTTGTGTGGCTCCGGCAGGATGGCGGGGTGCGGAGCAGCGGCGAGCTATATGCACCGGGGCTGATCGATCTGGGCTGCGATCCCGCCAGGATCATCGAGGTGCAGGTCCCCGACGAGACTGCTTTGTTGCGTGCGGCGGGCGATGCCGTGCGCTGTCAGCAACTCGCTGCCGTGCTGATCGAGCCGTGGAAGGGCGCGCGGGCGTTTGATTTGACTGCCAGCCGTCGCCTGTCGATTGCGGCGGAGAAAAGCGGGGTCACCGTGCTGGCGCTCCGCAGTGCCGCCGATCCAGGGCCAAGCGCTGCGTATACGCGCTGGCGGGTCCGGGCGATCCCGTCACAGGTACTGGAGGCTGGCGCGCCGGGCCTTGCCACGATCGAGATCACCTTGCTCCGGCACCGCGGGGGCATCGCCGCTTTTCACCAGCGTCTGGAGTGGGACCGTGACCAAGCCATTTTCCACGAACCGCCGCTATCTGGCGCTGTGGTTCCCGTTCCTGCCGGCGGATCGTTTGCGGCGGGCCCGGCCAGACGCCGCGCCGGCTGACGCGCCCTTCGTCCTTGTCGAGAAACAGCAGGGCGCGATGCGGATCGTTGCTGCTTCGCCGCTGGCGCTGCAAGCCGGCATGGCGCCGGGCATGGGGCTGGCCGATGCACGTGCGCAATTGCCCGACCTCGCCATCTTCGATCTGGATCGGGCGGCGGATACCGTCTGGCTCGACCGGATTGCCGATGGCTGTGCTCGCTACACGCCGATGGTGGCGCTGGACGGGGTTGACGGACTGATCCTCGACATCAGCGGCTGCGCGCATCTGTTCGGCGGCGAGGCAGGCTTGCGAGCTGACCTGATCGGGCGGTTGCGGCGGCTGGGCATGACGGTGCGGGCGGCGCTGGCCGAGACGCCCGACGCGGCTCATGCGCAGGCGCGTTATGGCAGGGATGTGGGAGCCATGCCGGTCGAGGCGCTGGAGCTGCCGCCGGAGGATATGATAGCGCTGCGTCGCGCGGGTTTGAAGCGCGTCGACGATCTGACCGCGCGGCCATCTGCGCCCCTCGCCGCGCGCTTTGGTGAGGTGGCGACCGACCGGCTGGTACGAGTGGCGGGTGGACGTGACATTCATATCTCGCCGCGCCGGCCCGAACCGGCGCTTGTCATTGAACGCGGTTTTGCCGAACCGCTCGGTCATGTCACCGCCATGCTGGCTGCGCTCGCGCAACTGGCGGAAGAGGCTGCACGGCGCATGCAGGAAACCCATCGCGGCGGACGGCGGTTTGAGGCGCAATTGTTCCGCACCGATGGGCTGGTGCGGAGCCTGGGCATTGAAACGGGTCTGCCGACACGCGAGGTGCCGTTGCTGATGCGGTTATTCGATGAACGGATCGCGACCTTGCACGATCCGATCGATCCCGGTTTCGGTTTCGATCTGGTGCGGTTGTCTGTGCCTTTGCTCGAGCCGCTCGACCCGTTCCAATTGCGGCTGGAAGGGGGGAGCGTGGCCGATGATGAGATTGCCCGGCTGGTCGATCGGCTCTCCACCCGGCTGGGCCATGGCCGGGTCCGCCGCTATGCACCACGCGACAGCCACATTCCCGAGCAGGCGATGCTCGTCTTTCCCGCCATCGCGCCGCGCCCCACCAGCCCATGGCCGGCCCCCACGCCGGGCGAACCGCCGCTGCGCCCAGTGCAACTGTTCGATCCGCCGCAACTGATCGAGGTGGTCGCCGGTATCCCGGACGGGCCGCCCCGTCAGTTCCGCTGGCGGCGCACTCTCTATGAGGTGATGCGCGCCGAAGGGCCCGAGCGGATCGGCGCGCTCTGGTGGCGCCGCGCCGACAATCAGGGCCTCAGCCGCGACTATTATCGCGTCGAGGACCGCCACGGCCACCGCTTCTGGTTGTTCCGCCATGGCATCTATGAGCGTGAGGCCGCCAGTCCGCGCTGGTATCTCCACGGCCTGTTCGCATGACCGGTTTTGCCGAGATGGTGGCCGCCACCAATTACAGCTTTTTGCGCGGCGCCTCACATCCAGCCGACATGGTGAAGGCGGCGGTCATGGCAGGGTTGCAAGGCCTTGGCATCGCCGATCGCAACACGGTGGCGGGCGTGGTGCGAGCGTGGAACGCGCTGCGTCAGATCAAGGCGCAGCAGCCCGATCTCGACTTTCGTCTGGCAGCCGGTGCGCGGCTCGTCTTTGCGGATGGCACGCCGGACATTGTCGCTTATCCGACAAGCCGGCGTGGCTGGGGGCAACTGACGAAGCTGTTGACGCTCGGTAACCGGCGCGCGGTGAAGGGCGACTGCATCCTGCGCCGCGAGGATCTGCTTGCCCATCTGGAAGACTTGCTGCTGATCGTGATGCCGACAAGCGTTTTCCTGAAGGAAGGCGATGAAGGCGCCCGACCAAAACCCACGAAGGGGCGCGCGGCGGAAGCCCCTGTCGAAGCTCCGCCGGCACCAAGGTTGTGGCTGGTCGAAGTCCCCCTTACGCAAGCGGTGGACAGGCTGCGTCAGATACTCATTATTCTGCGCGCCGCCGCGCCCGACCGGGTCTGGCTGGGGGCGAGCATGGTCTATCGGGGGGACGACCGGCGGCAGCTCGCACGGCTGGCGGCGCTGGCGGCACAGGCCCGTGTCCCCCTGCTCGCCACCAATGATGTGCTGTACGCCACACCCGACCAGCGCCCCCTCCACGATATTGTCACTAGCGTGCGGGAAGGGATCAGCCTGGCCGAGGCTGGCACCCGCCTCGCCGCCAATGCCGAGCGTCATCTGAAGTCGGGTGGGGAGATGGGGCGGCTGTTCGCGGACCATCCGCAGGCCGTGGCGCAAGGCGCGCGGTTGCTGGGCCGGATCGCCTTCGACCTCGCCCTGCTGCGATATGAGTATCCGCACGAACCGGTTCCGGCCGGCTGGAGCCCGCATCGCTGGCTGCTGCATCTGGTGATGCGCGGCGCTCGCGAGCGCTATGGCGCGGCTTTCTCGCTCGCGCATCGCGCCCTCGTCCGGCACGAACTCAAGCTCGTCGCCAAGGCTAAATATGCCTATTATTTCCTGACGGTGCATGATGTGGTGCGCTTTGCCCGTGGTGAGGGTATATTATGTCAGGGGCGTGGATCGGCGGCCAATTCGATCATCTGCTACGCGCTCGGCATTACCGCGGTCGATCCGGTGCAGCACAAACTGCTCTTTTCGCGCTTCATCTCCGAGGACCGAAACGAGCCGCCCGATATCGATGTCGATTTCGAGCATGAGCGGCGCGAGGAGGTGATGCAATATATCTACCGCCGCTATGGCCGGGATCGTGCCGGCATCGCGGCCACCGTCATTCATTACCGCCCGCGCAGTGCCGTGCGCGACGTCGGCAAGGTGCTGGGTCTAAGTGAGGACATCACCGCGCGCATCGGATCGACCGTGTGGGGCAGTTATGCCGAGCAGATGGGGGAAGGGCGTTTCCGGCAGGCCGGGCTAGATATTGCCAATCCCGCCATCGCGCGGCTTGGCCTGCTGGTCGGGCAATTGCTCGAATTTCCGCGCCACCTGTCCCAGCATGTCGGCGGTTTCGTGCTGACGCAAGGGCGGCTCGACGAAATCGTGCCGATCCACAATGCCGCGATGGACGAGCGCACCTTCATCGAGTGGGACAAGGACGATATCGACGCGCTGGGGCTGATGAAGGTCGATATTCTCGCGCTCGGCATGCTCACCTGCATCCGCAAGGCGTTCGACCTGATCGCGGCGCATGGCGGCCCGTCCTACGCGCTGCACAGCATCCCGCCGGAGCAGGCCGATGTCTATGCGATGCTGTGCAAGGGTGACAGTATCGGCGTCTTTCAGGTCGAGAGCCGCGCGCAGATCAACATGCTGCCCCGGCTGCGCCCGGTGACCCTCTATGATCTGGCCGTGCAGGTCGCGATCGTGCGGCCGGGCCCCATTCAGGGCGGCATGGTGCATCCCTATCTCAGGCGGCGCGCGGAACAGCGCCGGGCCAACCCGCCGCCGATCATCTATCCCGGTCCGCCGGGTGAACTGGACGATGTGCTAGGCAAGACGCTGGGCGTGCCGCTGTTCCAGGAGCAGGTGATGAAGCTGGCCATCGTCGCGGCGGATTTCACGGAGGGCCGCGCCAATCAGTTGCGCAAGGCGATGGCGACCTTCCGCAATGTCGGCACCATGCCGGAGTTTGAAGGCGAGATGGTCGAGGGCATGGTCGCCCGGGGCTATCCGCGCGACTTTGCCGAGCGCTGCTTTGCGCAGATCAAGGGGTTCGGCAGCTATGGCTTTCCGGAAAGCCATGCGCAGTCCTTCGCCCTGTTGGTCTATGTCTCCTCCTATCTCAAATGCCGCTACCCGGCGGTGTTCGCCTGCGCCTTGCTCAATTCCCAGCCGATGGGATTCTACGCGCCGGCGCAGATTGTCGGCGATGCCCGGACTCATGGGGTCGCGGTAAGGGCGGTCGATATCAATGCCAGCGATTGGGACAACAGTCTGGAACCAATCGATCACAGGTTTGCGTTGCGCCTTGGCTTGCGGCAGGTCGATGGGTTCAGGCAGGATTGGGCGCAGGCCATGGCTGATGCGCGCGCAGCGGGCTGCTTCACGGATGTGGAGGCTCTGGCCCGGCGCGCCAGCCTGCCGCGCCGGGCGCTGCGCCTGCTGGCCGATGCCGATGCCTTCCGCTCGATCGGGCTCGACCGGCGACAGGCGCTATGGGAAGTGCGACGGACACCTGATGGGGAACTGCCCCTGTTTGCCCATGCCAAGGCGCATGAACTGGGCACCGAGCCGGATGCGGCGCTGCCCACCATGGCTGAAGCCGAGCAGGTCGCCACTGATTATCAGACAACCCGCCTCTCACTGAAAGGCCACCCGATGCAGTTTCTGCGTGAGCCGTTGCGCAGTGCAGGCGTGCTGAGTTGCCGGGAGATTTCGCAAAGCCCCAATGGTCGCCGCGCACGGGTGGCTGGCGTGGTGCTTGTTCGTCAGCGGCCGGGGGAGGGGAATGCGATCTTCATCACGCTGGAGGACGAGACCGGCATCGCCAATATCTTGCTGTGGGCGCGCCTGTTCAACATTCAGCGGCGTGAGGTGATGGCGGCGCGGTTGATGGAAGTGGAAGGCGAGGTCCAGAAGAGCCCTGAGGGTGTCGTCCATCTGATGGCAAGCCGCGTTATCGACCGGACCGCCATGTTGCGAGGTCTGACGGAGGATTGTCCGCCGCAAATCCACCAGATGCGCACCGATATATTTAAGCCTGTGCACGACCATATCGGCCAGGGGCGGCATCCGCGTGACGTCCGGATCTTACCGAAATCGCGGGACTTTCATTAAATCATCCCTTGCTGGTGGCGGGATGCCGGTTGCCGCCACCCTCCGGTCATCAATTGCAGAATGCTGGCAATCCAGACGCGACCTGGCCCTTCGCTGGGTCATACAAAAAATCCCTCCCCGCAGGTGCGGGGAGGGACCCTGAATTTAATTGAGCTTCAGCTTCAGAACTTGAAGTTGGCGCCCAGATAGAAGCGACGGCCCATCACGTCATAATAAGACGCGTTGTAGCTGCCGCCAGCAAGGTTGCCAGCCGATGGGGCGGTGTTCACGCCGAACAGGGGCGGAGCCTTGTTGAACAGATTGTCCACACCGAAGCGGAACGACACATCGCGGGTAGCCTTGACGCTGGCGTTCAGGTTGAACAGATCATACGCGCCCGCGCCTGCAATAGCGGTCGTGGGGATGATCGCCGCCGTTTCTGTGCGCACCTTGGGCAGGTGACGCCACTGGAGGGCCAGATTGACCGGGCCAACCGAGTAACCGAACGTGGTGAACAGCTTCCAGCGGAATGCACCGCCGTCGAGGCCATTTTGCGTCGGGCCGGTCGTGCCGACATATTCCACCAGCGGCAATGCGCTCAGCTCAACCGACTTCATCGAGAGGACGTAGTTGAGGACACTGTTCACCGTGAACTGACCCGGACCGATATCCTTCGCCCAGTCGAGCTGGAAGTCGAGGCCGGACGTCTGGAAACGGCCGCTGTTCAGATAGGTCAGTGACAGATTGCCCAGTGCGCCGCTCGCGTTGCGGGCAACAGCCTGACATGCGTTGGAGTTGGCATCCAGCGTCGGATTGAAGAGTGTGTCGAAGCACTGACGCTGCACAATGTCAGCCGTCTGCGCGCCGATCGCATCCTTCACCTTGATGCTGTAGAAGTCGACTGCGAGACGCAGACGATTGAGCCAAGCCGAGTCAAACGGCGAGCTGATCACTGCACCGAGCGTCCAGGTGTCGGCAACTTCCGGCTTCAGGTTCGCATTACCCGTCAGCGTCGGGAACACGAAGGCTGCGCCCTGGCCCTGCGTGCCAGTATAGTAGGTGTTGGTTGCATCAGGGCCTGCACGATCCATCAGGGTGGTGCAGAGCGTCTTGACATTCGCAGCATTGGCCGCGTTGTTACCCACAGCGGTCGGGTTGGCCGACCATGCCAGACCGTTCAGCTCCGAGCAGACGTCGCCACCGGATGCCGATGCGAAGGTCTGCTGCGCCGCGAGGAACAGCTCCGCAATGTTCGGCGCCCGCTCAGCGCGGTTGTAGCCACCACGGAAACGCAGCCAGTTGGTCACTTCCCAGGTGCCGAGCGCCTTGTAGGTGTAGCTCGTGCCGGTCGTGTTGTAGTCGGAGATACGACCACCCAGCTCAAGCTCAAGGCTGCGGATGCCCGGAATGTCCTTGAGGACCGGGATCAGCAACTCGCCATAGACTTCCTTCGCCGTGATGCGGCCCTTCGAGTTGCCCGACGGATAAAGACCGAGAACCTGGTCGTTAAACATCGAACCCTGGGTCACATAGGCGTCGTTGTCGAAGTGATAATTGTTGTGGCGATAGCTGGCGCCGATCGCCGCGCTGACGTTGCCAGCGGGCAGAGCGAAGAGCGAACCCTGCGCATCGAATTCCCAGACCGACTGCTGCATGACCGCACGGGTCTTCAGGTTGGTCGAGACCGCGTCGAGGCAATCCTGGCTGATCTTGCCACCGTTGAGGTAGTCGAACGGATTGATGCCGCTCGTGCAGCTTGCAGTCGCACCGGCAAAGCCGAAGTCCGGCGCGCCATCATTGCCCTTGGCCGAGAAACCAGCGCCCCAGTTGGGAGCCTGCATCACCGTGCGCAGACGCTGCAAGGAAACGAAACCGGTCTGCATGACGTTGGTTTCCGACTCGCCCTGCTGGCCGAACAGCGACCAGGTCCAGTCCGTGCCCGGCACCTTGCCGTCGAGGCCGACGGTCAGGTTGTAGGTGAACACGTCGGTGTGCGATTCGCGGTTGAACGGCAGCATCGCGCGCAATGCATAGGGGTCTGCCGCGCCGGAAACGATCGGTTGCGTCGGATCCGGATTCGCGAGTGTGGGCTCAATGTAGCCCGCCTCACCCGGCCTAGCGAAACGCGTGCGCGAGTCGAGGATGGTCTGGAGGCTGGCAGGAATGTCACGCCCGTCATTGGGGGTGATGACGTTCCAGCCGTTCGTGATCGGGCCGGGCTCCTGGATGGTCGAGGTGCTGACCTTGCTGAACGTCGCGTCAGCGAAGACGCTCACCCAGTCGTTGATCTCGTAATTGCCGCGTGCGTACACATTGTAACGCTCGAGGGGCAGGACCAGAAGATTGTCGGTGAAGTTGGCACCGAGCTGGCCATTGGAGAGCAGCTTGTAGTTATAGCCGTCCACGACCTTGTTGGCCGCCGTGCCATTCTTGCTCGCTGCATCAAAGCCGGAGAAGACCGAACCGTCGGGGTTGACGAACACGGTGGCGCCGGCGCCGCCGTTCGCCCAAGTTGTCACGCCCATGGCGTTGTTAAGGGCGGCGGAGGACGGCAGGTTGTCGAAGCCGAGGCTTACACCGGGAAGCTGGGGGAAGAAGCCCGAGCCGCCAATGTCCGGATTCGACCACATATCGCGATACCATTTGCGGTCGCGCTGGTAGGCGGCGTTGCGGGTGTTGCTCGAGAGGGCGATGCTGATGTTGCCGCGGCCGTCTGCAAAGTTGGTACCGAGGATACCGGAAACGGTCCACTCGGTATTGTCACCGTACTGCGACGTGCCGAGCTGGGCGTCCAGGTTAAAGCCCTGGAAGTTCTTCTTCATGATGAAGTTGGTGACGCCGGCGACGGCATCTGCACCATAGGTAGACGAAGCGCCGCCCGAGATGATCTCGACGCGTTCGATAGCAGCCGACGGGATCGTGTTGATGTCCACCGCCATCGAGGCGTTGGCCGGCGTCGCGCGACGGCCGTCAATCAAAACGAGGTTGCGGTTGGCACCGATACCGCGCAGCGAGATCGTTGCAGCACCCGGGGTGTTGGTTGCGGTCGGCTGAATGTCGCCGCCAGCGGTCGGCAGCTTCGTGGTCGACGAGAACTGTGGCAGCTTGTTCAGGTTGGTTTCAAGCGCGGAACTCGTCGAGTTCTGGAGCAGGTCGGTGCCCACGGTCTGAATCGGGCTGTTGGCCTGATAGTCGCGGCGCACAATGCGCGAACCGGTGATGACGATGGCTTCCGGTTCAGCTGCAGCCTGGTCGTCCTGCTGCACGTCCTGTGCATAAGCGGGGGCAACCAGCACAAGGCCGACACCGACGCTGCTGGCGAAAAGCGCCGTCTTTAGGGACTGGCCAAATGTGCGGCCGGTCTTGAGAGAGGTATTCATATGGAAATAATCTCCAGTCCTGATGTTCCAACGGACAGGCGGTTGAGGGCCGATGCTGTCCAAACTGTTTTGTTCTTGGGTCCATTCAGGACCGGGTTGTGCCTCCGTCACGCCGCCACCCAATCCAGGGTGAGCCGGAAGGACCTTGCCTGCCGCAGCCGAGGCACCATCGGGGGGAGGGCGCAAAAGGGCTGCGCCGCCAGAATGAGCTGGCGAAGGTCAGCGAGAAGAGGAAGTCGAGGGAGGGAGTGCTGTTACTACTTGCTTGAAGCGCGCGGACGTCTAGCGCCGGGCGTCGTGAGCAATGGTGTCCAATCCTCCGAATATTCTTAGCAAAGGAAAAATGAGCGCAGCACTCATTTCACCGCTAATCAGTATAGAGCTATTGGGGAAGCCCCCTAGAACGTCTCGGAAAGGCTTGTCCAGCCATAGCGGTTGGATTGCGATTCAGCGGTGGAGAACTGTGGCTAAAATGACGCATTCTCTGATCTTGCATGAACATAGGATGACAGCGGGAGGTTGGGTTTGAGCGAGTTTGTAATAGATCAATTATAAAACAATAGATTATGACGGAGTCCGGTGGATGGGCGGAAACAGAGAATAACGTTGAATCGTGGTTTTTTTGGCGCAGGGTGATTGTGGGAGCTGCCGCTCATCTAAGCGAAATGATCCAGAATGGTCGTAACCCGCTTTTGCGCTGAAGCGCTGAACCGACCGGACGACGGTGGTGCTTCCTTGATTTTGTGAGGCACTATTGGGCTGTCTGGGGCGAGTGATTGACGGCGTGGCAGAATGCATCAAACAACGCCGGAGGGGGCAACACGGCGCCACCGAAAGAACCGAACACGTCAACCGCATGGCAGATCGCTGAAGGCTGCGGGGGCAGTGGCAGATCAATTTGCTGGAGAGCCCAAGTTGCCTTCCAGTATGATGTCATGCGCTGCCGAGAGCGCTTGCTCTCCCGCCAAGCTTTGGATAGGCGCACAAGATGGTCGGTATTGTTCCGGCGTGGACAGGTGGCCGAGTGGTTTAAGGCAGCGGTCTTGAAAACCGCCGTGGGTGCAAGCTCACCGTGGGTTCGAATCCCACCCTGTCCGCCACGAGGTTCGTGGCTAGCTGGCGCCCAACGACGCAGGGTGACCGGCGAGCGCGAATTGCCCCGACAGATTATCCGAGCCGCCATCATATGGCATGTGGTGCTGTTCGCAGCAGGGCGGTGGATGACGGCTTGGCACCTGTCCCGCATTGTCAGAGGTGAGGCGCCGTGCGCGGAACCATGATCGGGTCTGGGCGTGTGTGGGAGCGGCTCGTCGGCGGCCAGATCAGTCAGCGCGTCTTGATGGGCCAGCTTGGTATCAGGGCCATGGTGGAAACGAGGCGGTCGAGCGCCTGTCCCAGCAGCTCATGGCTCGTCCTGTGGTTCGGGTGGCCCATTGTCCACAGCAGGACATAGGGAGTGAGGATGCGAGCGGTGGGCTATGGCGGAGCTGGCACGCATCGCCATTCCCGTCGCGGCTATGCGTCGTTCTGCACATGATTGGGGCTATTGCCTCGCCCCTGCGTGAGCGCGCAATTGATTTGAAGGGGGAGGGGGCGCCAGCGTTGGGGCGTTTCAAGGTGCCGCGCGTCTGGCCGATGAAAAAAGGGAGGCAGTTTCCTGCCCCCCTCTTTATTCGATCAGAATGGTCAGGCGAAGCTGACGGCCACTTTCCGGCGACGCATCGAGAAGCCGACGAGCGCGAGGCCGCCGATCATCATTGCCCATGTCGCAGGCTCAGGAACGGCTGCTGCGGTGATGCTCACACCATCCAGCAAAAGATCCTTCGCAGGCGTCTGGCCAGCGATGAAGTTGAAGTTCAGCAGGTAGAGGCTGCTCGTGACCGGGGCAGTGAACGTATAGGTGTAGGGTGTCCACACGCCGACCGGAACATCCGTCTGGCTGCTGCTATTGATCCTGGTGTCGCCCAGGAGCAGGCCGAACGTATTCGTGAAAGCAAAGAAGTTCGGATTGTTCGCGCCCGATTCAGTCGCAAAGAGCGCAAAGCTCAGCGTATATTCCGTTCCACCTTGAAGCGTGACGAATTGCGACAGATTCTGGATTGCCCTGTCATCGACGAAATAAGCGGCATGGCCACCATCATAAGATGGCACAATGTCGCCATAACCCGTGCTGTCGGCAACACCATTGGTGATCACGGTTGTGATGCCCTGGCCGGGCGTGGTGCCGACCCCATCAAGGACGGTCCAATGGTTCAGTCCGTCCTCAAAGCTGCCGTTAAGCACAATCGCGGCTGACGCGCTGGTCGCGGAACCAGCGACCAACACGGACGCGATTGCAATGTGTTTCAATAGCTTTCTCATGATTCTTCTCCCACAATTCCCACTGGAAGGTAACAGGAGAATGCGGGTAAACGCAATTAACGAAATGTTAAATATTATCCCGTTCTGAGACAGCGACGTGACGCTGGCACCGCCGGATCTCCCACTCTGCCATCCTTGGGAAACGGGGACTTCCGGCCGGGCACGTTCATGGCGTTTCTCGGTTCAAACGGGGCGTTTTCACATGACTTTTGGGGCCGCGAAGGGGTGGGCCGGCCGGCTCGCGCATTTGGGATCATCGTCCGTCGTTTCTCCGGGCGACCATGTCAGCGCAGATCATGCCGGCAGCGATCGACCGGGCCAAAGATATGGGCAGGAGTTCCCCGGGACAGACTGAGGGAGCGGGCTGTGCGGTCAATGTCTGGCGCGACCGCCAACCGCTGACGCGGCCGCGCCGGCGTGCGCCTGCGGGCGGTTCTCGTCAGGGCCTGTCAGGGCAGCGCATAGGCGACGACCTCGTCGCCGATCGGTGTTTCCATGAAATGGTGGCCGCCGGCATAGATGACGACATATTGCTTGCCGTTCATTTCATACGTCATCGGTGTCGCCTGACCGCCGGCCGGCAGCACGTCTTCCCAGACGGTCTTGCCGGTACGCAGATCGATCGCGCGGATCAGATTGTCGGTAGCCGCGGCGATGAAGATGAGGCCGCTCGCGGTGACGACCGCGCCACCATTATTGGGCGTGCCGATGGCGATTGGCAGCATTGAGGGAATGCCGAACGGACCATTGGTGCGCGCCGAGCCAAACGGGCGGTCCCAGATCGTCTTGCCGGTCGCCAGATCGATGGCGCGAATGCCGCCATAGGGCGGCTGTTTGCAGAGCATGCCGGTGCCATTCGCACCGAGCGGCCAGAATTTGTTGCGCCAGCCGGCATTGACGTCGATCGCATAGGGTGTGTTGGCCTGCGGATCGCCGGCCCCCTCGGCGCCGCCAATCTTGCCGCGCGCCTGATCGCGGGGGAACCAGCCGAGCTTGTTGGCTTCGGCGCGCGGGACGAGGCGCAGATGGTTGGGCATGTCGTTATAATTGGCGACGATGACGCCGCGGCGCGGATCGACGGCGATGCCGCCCCAGTCCGTGCCGCCATTATAGCCCGGATATTCGATGGTATATTTATCGTCTTCCGGCGGGGTGAAGAAGCCCTTGTAGATGGCCTTGCGGAACTGGATGCGGCAGATCATCTGGTCGATGGGGGACATGCCCCACATGTCCCGTTCGGTAAGGTCGGGTTTGCGCAGACTATGCCATTGCGAGATGATCTGCGTGGGCGAGCGTTGCTCTGGCTCGACGCCGGTCACCGGTGCCTTGATCGTGGCGATGGGGGTCAAGGGCCGCCCGGTCCGCCGATCAAGCACATAGATATCTCCCTGCTTGGATGGCAGCACCAGGGCTGGCACCGGGCCGCCGGCGGTGGGATAATCGATCAGCGTGGCCTGCGCACCCAGATCATAATCCCAGACATCCTTCTTGACCGTCTGAAAATGCCAGCGTGGCTTGCCCGTGGTGACATCGAGCGCGACCAGCGAGGAGGAATAGTCATTTTCGGGCGGGCGGCGCAGCGCGGAATAATAATCCGCTGCGCTGTTGCCCATCGGCAGGTAGACGAGGCCGAGCTGCTCGTCGCCAGACGCGATCGTCCACATATTCGGCGTGCCGCGGGCCCAAGTCTTGCCGGGCGGGGGATAGCCGGTCCAGTCCGGGTTCATCATGTCCCAAGCCCAGCTCAGCTTGCCGGTGACGGCATCGAAGCCACGGATCACGCCCGAAGGGGCCCAGCGATCCTGCCCGTCCAGCACTTGGTGACCGGTCACGACCACGCCGCGCACGATGGTGGGCGGCGAGTTGATCGAGACATAGCCCGGCGGGGTGTCGCCCATGCCGATCTTGGTGTCGACTTGCCCATTGGTGCCGAAATCCTGACAGGGCCGGCCGGTGCGGGCATCGAGCGCGAACAGGCGGGCATCCAGCGTGCCGAAGATGATGCGGGTGGCGCAGGCCTGATCTGCCGGCGCGTCGGGCACGGCATAATAGCTCACGCCCCGACAGGCGGCGGTATAGGGGATGGCATCATCCGACACTTTGGGGTCGAACCGCCAGCGCTGCTTGCCCGAGGCCGGATCGAGCGACAGCACCATATTTTTGGGCGTGCAGACATAGAGGCTGTCACCGACCTTGAGCGGGGTGCTCTCGGCGCCATAGGTTTTGCCGATCATCGGGGAGGACGGCAGGTCGCCGGTGTGGATCAGCCAGGCCCGCTCCAGTTTGCCGACATTGGCCGGCGTGATCTGGGCAAGCGGGGAATAGCGTCGGGCCGCGTAAGAGCCGCCATAGGCTGGCCAGTCCTGCCCCGCCTGCATCAGCGCGGGGTCGGTCATCGCCATGCGGTCGCCGGGCAGGTGCATGGACGGGGTGGGGCTGTTGAGCCAGCCGAGCGTGAGGCCGCTCACGAGAAACAGCGCCGCGATCAGGCCGCTGGCGCCGAGCGCGAGCCGCCAGCGATGGGCATGGCGGGAGAGCGAGGCCATCGCCATCAGCACGGCGACCAGCAGGACGAGCGGCGCAATCACGCGCGGCACCAGCGCCCAGCCATTGGTGCCGGCCTCCCACAAGGCCCATAATAAGGTGAAGAAGAAGATGGCGATGTAGAGCCAGCCGCCGAGCAGCAGGCCGCGCATCAGCAGCAGGCCGGAGACCAGCATGGCCGCGCCGGTGATGAGATAATAGAGCGAGCCGCCAAGCGCTGCGAGCCAGATGCCGCCGATGAGCAGGACCAGGCCGATGAACGCGACGATGAATCCGATGATCAGGGCCGGATAGCCGGCCGGGAAAATCTGCCTCACTCTGTTCATCGCACGCCCCTTCCTTCGTGGATGCCGCTCCCGGCTGTTAGAGAGGGAATTCACGGGGCGATGAAACGTTCCGGCAGGGCCGTCAGGAGGTGCGCGCCGGGGCCATCCTGCGCGAGCGCATCCTGCGGGTTGCGCAGTGGGCAGTCCTGCAGCGAGAGGCAGCCGCAGCCGATGCAGCCTTCGAGCTCGTCGCGCAGTTGCACAAGGCTGGCGATGCGCTCTTCCAGCATCCGTTGCCAGGCCTGGCTCAGGTCGCGCCAGTCATCGGCGGTGACGGGGCCGGCGGGGAGCCGATCAAGAAACTTCCGGACTATTGAAAGCGGTATCCCCGCGCGGTGGGCAATGCGGATGATGGCGATGCGGCGCAGGATGCCGCGCGGATAACGCCGCTGGTTGCCGGACGAGCGCCAGCCGGTGATCAGTCCCTTGCGTTCGTAGAAATGCAGCGTGGAAACGGGCAGGCCGCTGCGTTTCGCGACCTCGCCCACGGAGAGTGGCTGCCCGCTGTCGATCGTCATGCGTTCCCCTTGACCTCAACTAAGGTTGAGGTCCTATTAGGCGAGTCGGTTCGCTCCGGCAAGCGCGCCGGGGCCGGGGGCGTGCGTGAAGGGGGCGGCATGTTTGTGATATTTTTCAGTGAGTTGTTCTGGTCTCCCTGTGGCGGCGATGCGCCGACCGGGGGGCGCGCGAACCGGGCGGTCTTGCCAGCGCGGCAGGCTGTGGATAAGGAAGCGGCGCCGAAAACAGAGTTGCAGGGTGGTGTCTCCTGCGCTGACCTCAGGGTCGGTTCTGCCCGTCCGCGGCGTCAACCTGAACGAAGGTTCGGGAGGACGCACGTGGCAAGCCGGCTTGGCTCACCTGTGTGTTCTTCCGCGAATGAGGAAGACGTGGTGATGTTGTTCAGCCCGATGATGATGCCGGTCCATGCGGAGAGAGCCGCATGAGCACGCCCTATGATGCCGCGCCCGATGAACGCGCGACGCAGGACGGAGCCGGCCGGGCGCAGCGGCGCACGATCATCCTCACCCTCGCTGTGCTGGCGATCCTGCTGGGCGGTCTGTTCCTGTGGCGCTATGTGCGCGCGGGCTCCGCGCAGCCATGGCCGCAACAGGCCGTGCCGGTGGCGGCGATGCAGGTCGAGCCGCGCGATATGCCCGCCTCGCTCGATGCCGTTGGCACGCTGACGGCGGTGCGCGCCGTGACGCTCGCGCCGGAAGTGGCCGGGCGCGTGACCGGCATCCACTTCGAGGCCGGCGCGCGGGTGCCGATGGGCCGGCTGCTCGTCCAGCTTTATGACGAGCCCGAGCGCGCCGACCGCCGCGCCGCGATCGCACAGGCGAGCTTTGCGCAGACGCAGCTGGAGCGCTCCGAGCAGCTGGCGCCGAGCGGGGCTGAATCCCGCGAGTTGCTGCAGCAGCGCCGGTCCGAACGCGATCAGACGCTGGCCGCGGTCGGCCAGAACGATGCGCGGCTGGTCCAGAAGCAGGTGCGCGCGCCCTTTGTGGGGGTGATGGGCCTTCGCCGGGTCAATCTGGGGCAATATCTCAATCCGGGTGATGCCATTGCGACGCTGACGGCGCTGGATACGCTCTATGTCGAGTTTACCGTGCCGCAGCAGGAGCTGGGGCTGCTCAAGCCGGGCGCGACCGTGAATGTGACGAGCGACGCGTTTCCGGGGCGCAGCTTTGCCGCGCGGGTCAACGCGATCGAACCGAAAATTGGCGAGGATACGCGCAACGTGACGGTGCAGGCGATCCTGCGGAACCCGGACGAAATCCTCCGGCCGGGCATGTATGTCACCGCATCCCTGGTGCTGGCGCCGCAACGAGACGCGCTGGTGGTGCCGGTGACGGCGATCCAGACCACGGCGCAGGGCGACAATCTGGTCGTCATTCGCGGCGAGGATACGCGCAAGGGCGGCAAGGCCGAGGTGATCGCCATCCTTAGCGGGCGGCGCGTGGGCAATGAGGTGATCGTCACCAGCGGGCTGAAGGCAGGCGATGTGGTGATTACCGAAGGCCAGCTGCGCGTGCAGCCGGGCGCACAGGTGAAGGTGACGAAGCTTGCGCCGGCATCCGGACAGGCCCCGACCGCGGCCCCGATCCCGGCGGAGAACCGCTGAGATGGCCTTTACCGATATTTTCATCCGCCGGCCGATCCTCGCCATCGTGGTCAGCCTGCTCATCCTGCTGGTGGGGCTGAGCGCGGTCTTCGGCCTGCCGATCCGCCAATATCCCAAGATGGAAAGCGCCACGATCACCATCGACACGGCCTTTCCCGGCGCCACGCAGGATGTGATGCAGGGCTTCGTCACCACGCCGATCGCGCAGGCGATCGCGACGGCCAACGGCATCGAATATCTCACCTCGACATCGAGCCAGGGGACGAGCCAGGTTTCGGCCAAGCTGGTGCTCAACGCCAATGCCGACCGCGCAATGACCGAGATTCTCGCCAAGACGCAGCAGGTCAAATATCTGCTGCCACCCGGCGTGACCGATCCGGTGATCAGCAAGATCACTGATGGCGCCTCGGCGATTCAATATGTCTCCTTTGTCAGCGATGCGCAGACGCCGCCGCAACTGGTGGATTTCGTCAATCGCGTGGCGCTGCCGCTCATCACCGGGGTCTCGGGCGTGGCGTCGGCCGATATTGGCGGCGGGGCGCCGATCGCCATGCGCATCTGGGTCGATCCGGGCAAGCTGGCCGCACGGGGACTGACCGCGAGCGATGTCGCCAGCGCGCTGCGGGCGAACAATGTGCAGGCCTCACCCGGCCAGCTCAAGGGCGCCAATACGGCGATCAACATCACCGCGGGGACCGACCTGCGCGATGTCGACGCCTTCCGCCAGATGGTGCTCAAGACTGGCGCGACCGGCCTGGTGCGGCTGGGCGACATCGCCACGGTCGAGATGGGCGGGCAGAATTATGATGCGCAATCGCTCGCCTCGGGCAAGCGCGGCATCTCCATCTCGATTTCACCGACGCCCGATGGCAACCCGCTCGACATCGTGAAGGGCGTGACCGACCTGCTGCCGGAAATCCAGCGCGTGGCGCCGCCGGGCGTGACGGTGGTCAATGATTTCGATGTTGCGCATTTCGTCAACGCCTCGATCGAGGAAGTGCGCAACACGCTGATCGAGGCGACGATCATTGTCGTCATCGTCATCTTCCTGTTTCTCGGCACGTTCCGCGCCGTGATCATTCCGGTGGTGACCATTCCGCTCTCGCTGCTGGGCACGGCGGCGCTGATGCTGGCCTTCGGCTTCTCGTTCAACCTGCTGACCCTGCTCGCGATGGTGCTGGCGATCGGGCTGGTGGTGGACGATGCGATCGTGGTCGTGGAGAATATCCACCGGCATATCGAGGAGGGGCTGGCCCCCTTCGAGGCGGCGCTGGTCGGGGCGCGGGAAATTATCGGCCCGGTCATCGCGATGACGATTACGCTGGCGGCGGTCTATGCGCCGATCGGCCTGATGGGCGGGCTGACCGGCGCGCTGTTCCGCGAGTTCGCCTTCACGCTGGCGGGTGCGGTGATGGTCTCCGGGCTGATCGCGCTCACGCTCTCGCCGATGATGAGCGGCGCATTGCTGCAGAGCAAGCAGGGCGCGGGCAGGCTCTCGCGCATGGTCGAGCATAATATGCACGGACTGACCGGGCGCTATTCCCGGCTGCTCGACAAGACGCTGGCCGCGCGGCCGGCCGTGCTGATCGTAGGCGGGGTGATCCTGTGCGCGATCGTCGTGCTGTTTACCGGGGCCAAGCGCGAACTCGCGCCGCAGGAGGATATGGGCTATGTTTTCGTCCAGACCAAGGCGCCGCAATATGCCAATGTCGACTATACGGCGCGGTTCAATGCCGAGGTGGGCCAGATTTTTGCCTCGCTGCCGGAGTTCCAGTCGAGCTGGTTTTCGACCGGGGGTGGGCGGGGCGCCAATAGCGGCTTTGGCGGCGTGGTGCTCTCCGAATGGTCGCAGCGCACGCGCAGTGCCGATGAGATTCAGGCCGAGCTGGGCGCGCGCGCGGGCGCGGTGACCGGGGTTTATGCCACCGCCTTTCAGGATAGTCCGCTGCCCGCCGGGAGCGGGGGGCTGCCGGTGCAGATGGTGATCCGCTCGGCCGATGACTTTCCGCAAATCTACCAGACGCTGGAAGGCATCAAGGGCGCGGCGTGGGGCAGCGGGCTGTTCGCCTTTGTCGACAGCGATCTGGCCTTTGACAGCCCGGAGGCGCATATCGTCATCGACCGCGCCAAGGCCGGCGAGCTGGGCGTGACCATGGCCGAGATCGCCGACACGCTGGCAGTGCTGGTGGGCGAGAATTACGTCAATCGCTTCAACTGGCACGACCGTTCCTATGATGTGATCGCGCAGGTGCCGCAGGACAAGCGGCTGACGCCGGACAATCTGGGGCAGTTCTACGTGCGGGCCGCCTCGGGCGCGCTGGTGCCGCTGGCGACGGTCGCCCATGTCGAGATGCGGCCGCAGCCCAACAAGCTGCCGCAGTTCAACCAGATGAACGCCGCGACGCTCTCCGCCGTGATGGCGCCCGGCGTGACGATGGGCCAGGCAGTGGATTTTCTGCAGAGCCAAGAGCTGCCGGCGGGGATGACGGTCGACTGGCTCTCCAACAGCCGGCAATATGTGCATGAGGGCAACCGGCTGACGGTCTCCTTCGGCTTTGCGCTGGTGGTGATTTTTCTGGTGCTGGCCGCGCAGTTCGAGAGCTTCCGTGATCCGCTGGTGATCCTGGTGACGGTGCCGCTGGCGGTCTGCGGGGCGCTGGTGCCGCTGTATCTCGGCTTCACCACGCTCAATATCTATACCCAGATCGGGCTGGTGACGCTGATCGGGCTCATCTCCAAACATGGCATTTTGATGGTGTCCTTCGCCAATGACATGCAGCGCCACGAGGGCGTGAGCCGGATCGACGCGATCCGCCATGCCGCCGCCGTGCGGATGCGGCCGGTGCTGATGACCACCGCCGCGATGGTGGCCGGGCTGGTGCCGCTGCTGTTCGCCGGCGGGGCGGGGGCGGCGAGCCGCTTTGCCATCGGCATCGTGGTGGTGATGGGCATGCTGATCGGCACATTGTTCACATTGTTCGTGCTGCCGACCGTCTACAGCCTGATCGCGGGGGATCACCGCGTGAAGACACCGCAGTCTGCCGCCGAGGGAGGACTGGCCCATGCGTAGGATGCAGCGCTTGCCGCTGGTGCTGACCTTGCTGGCCTCGGCCTGCGCGGCGGGACCGGACTATGTGCCGCCGCAGCCGCCGTCGCTGGCGGGGGAGGCCTTTGTCACGCGTGAGGCAGCGTTCGATGCTGCCAATCCATTGCCGGACGACTGGTGGCGCCTCTATCGCGATCCGGTGCTGGACGGGCTGATCGCGCAGGCCTTTGCGGCCAATGCCGATCTGCGCGTGGCGGCGGCCAATCTCGCCCGCGCGCAGGCGGTGCTGCAGGAATCGCGCGCGGGGCGGTTGCCATCGACCGACCTGGAGGGCGGGGTCAGCTATGGCGATGCCATTCCGGGCGGGGGCAGCGCGGGCCCGGCGGAATGGTCGAGCAATGCGGGGTTGTCGCTGGCGTGGGAGGTCGATCTGTTCGGGCGGGTCGGCCGCGCGATCACGGTGGCGCGAGCGGATGCCGAGGCGGTGGCGGCCGCGCGCGACGGCGTGCGGGTGACCGTCGCGGCCGAGGTGACGCGGGCTTATCTCAATGCCTGCGCGGGGGCGTTTGCACTCGATGTCGCGCGGCGATCCTATGCGACGAGCAGCGAGACCGAGCAGCTCGTCAGCGCGCAGGAACGGGCGGGATCGGCGGCGCTGCTGGATGTCGAGCGGGCGCGCGCGGCGGCGGCCACGGCGCGCGCGGCGATCCCGGCGCTGGACGGGCAGCGGCGCGTGGCCCTGTTCGAGCTGGCAGCGCTGCTGGGCGGCACGCCGGCCGACGTGCCGGACGCGGCGCGCGCTTGCACGGCTGCGCCCGAGCCGGTGATGGCGCTGCCGGTGGGCGATGGCGCGGCCTTGCTGCGGCGGCGGCCCGATCTGCGGCAGGCGGAGCGCCAGCTGGCGGCCGATACGGCGCGGATCGGCGTGGCGACGGCAGAGTTGTATCCGAGGATCAGCCTTGGCGGATCGGGCAATTTTTTCCGCAACGATCAGGTGAGGGGGAGCGATTCCTTCTCCTTCTCGCTCGGGCCGCTTATCTCCTGGAGTTTCCCCAATGTCGCCGTGGCGCGGGCGCGGCTGCGGGAGGCGCAGGCGCAAGGCGCGGCCTCGCTCGCGCGCTTTGACGGGCAGGTGGTGACGGCGCTCAAGGAGGTCGAGCAGGCGCTGACGATCGTCGCCACCGAACAGGCGCGGCTCGATGCCCTGCACGAGGCGCAGGCGCGCTCGGAGGCGGCCTATCGACTGGCGGAACTGCGCTATCGCGCCGGGTCGATCGGGCAGCTCGACCTGCTGGCGACGCAGGCGGACCTGCTGACTGCGCGCGCGGCCTATGCCGCCGCGCTCCAGAGCCTCTCCTCGGCGCGGGTGGATCTGTTCAAGGCGCTCGGCGGGGGCTGGCAGGCGGCGGCACAGGCAGAGCGATAAGCGGCAACCGGGTTGCAGTGCTGCTGTCGGACGGAGGAACGGGGCACTGTCGCGCGAGAGAGCTCATCCTCGGTTGGGCGGTCCGTGCGCGATGGTGCCGGAGGTCTGGTCCCTTGGGTGGTTGCGACGGCTCAAAGGCTGGGCCGGGATGGCCTGTCAGGGTGAGGTCGGCCGGCGCGATGGAGGGGCGACGCCCCTGACGATCCATCGTCGCAGGGGGACCGTCCTTGCTGTGCGCGACAGGACCGGGCGTCGTGGCGGTAAACTCGTCCACTGTCTCATCATAGCCGCGATTTTTCGCTGAAAACTATGTTATTGACTAAGTCAAATATATCGCTCATGGCTGTTTTCCACACATGGTCGGCCTTGCTGGATCGCCCGGTTCGCGAAGCAGGGAGGGGCATTGTGGAGAGACGGGCAAGTTTGCTGGCTTGTCGAAAAAAACAGGATGAAGCAGAGGGCCAGACGACCTGTCATCAGACGGGGGCTGGCTTGCGATCAGGCGTGGAGAGGTTCGATTGCTGGCACTCTATCATTTCGGTCCAATCGCAAACTCCCTCACGCCGCTTTTGTGCATGATCGAGAAATCGCTGGCGTTTGACGACCGGTTTCTCAGCTCGCGACGCTGGGAGCACCATGCGCCGGCCTTTCTGGCGATCAACCCGGACGGAAAGGTGCCCATTCTCCTCCATGACGGGAAGGTCGTGGCGGAATCCACGGTCATCAATGAGTATCTGGAAGAGGTCTTCCCTGAGGTATCGCTGCGTCCGGCGGATGCATGGGGCCGCGCACAGGTCCGTATCTGGACCAAATTCGTGGACGAATATCTGTGCCCGGCGCTGACCGTGATCGGCGCGCATAATGCGTCTTCTTTCGCGAGCAGCATCGACAAGGGCGAAATGCGCACGATATTGGAGCGCATTCCAGACCCGGAAATCCAGAAGAAATGGGCGATTATATCCAGTGGCGGCTTTACGCCGGAGCAGCTGGAGGATGCGCGGGCGCGGCTCGGTCACGCCGTTTCGCAGATGGAAGCGCAGCTCGCGCAGAATGGCGACTGGTTCGCGGGCGATGATTATTCGCTCGCCGATATCAAGATGTTCTCGATGGCGCCGGGGATCGAGCGTGTGGCGCCGGACCTGTGCAACAAGACGGCCTCCCCCCATGTCCATGGCTGGCTGCGGCGGGTGGAGGCTCGTCCGGCCGTGAAGGCAATGTTGGCCCGCGTTTATCCGCGCTGAGGGTGATGATCCGGGGCGGGACGGCTGCCCCATCGCCGCGCCGCCGGTTTGCTACATCCTGCGCCACGCGAGCATGGCCCCGCAGATGAGCACGGCGGCGGCGGCGTAGAGATGCAGGCCGGCGGGGGCCGAGCCATGACCCGGGCCGATGGCGAATGCGAAAATCTGCGTGAACATGATCGGTGCCAATAGCCCGGCGAGAGCCTGAGCGCCGGCGACCGTGCCCTGAAGCCGGCCTTGCTCATCATGCGCGACGGACTGGGTGAGGCGCGACTGGATCGCGGGTGTGACGAGCCCGGCCAGTGCATAGAATGGCGTGCGACGGGGAACAGCGCGCCGCGCGGGGCGCTGGCGAAAATCAGGAAGCCGAGCGCCACGCTGGCATAGCCGGTCACCGCTGCTGCCCGCTCGCCGAAACGACCGACGAAACGGCGCACGAGTAGCGACTGCACGAGCAGATGCGCGGTGCCGGCAAAGGTGAGATAGATGCCGACCGTGGCCGAGGACCAGCCGAAGCGATAATCCGTATAGAGAACGAGCGTGGCGGGCAGGCAGGTGGCGGCCATCATCATCATCATGAGGACGGGCAGCAGGCTGCGCGCGCGGGTTGTCAGCAAGAAGGCGGAAGCTGCTCCAGATATTGGCGCGCGCGAGGGTGAAGCGCACGCGTCGCTCGACCGGGAGCGATTCAGGCAGAAGGACAGTGCCGTAGAGCGCCATGGCGAAACACAGGCCGGCGGAGACCCAGAAGGGCAGGCGCGGATCGATATTGCCGAGCAATCCCCTAATGGCGGGACCGGCCAGAAAGCCGATGGCAAAGGCCGCGCCGATCCAGCCATAGGCCCCGGCGCGCTCCTCCGGCGCGATGGAATCGGCGATATAGGCGTTGACGGCGAGCGCGGACGCGGAGGTGACGCCGGCGATGACCCGGCCGATCAGCAGCCAGCCCACGCTCGGTGCGAACCCCATGAGGAGGTAATCCGCCGCGAGCCCGAAGGCGGAGATGAGGATCACCCGGCGCCGCCCGAACGCATCGGACAGGGCGCCCAGCACGGGCGCGGCGAGAAATTGCGCAATGGCGAAGATGGCCGCGAATTCACCGACATAGGCGGCGGCATGCTCGGTATCGCCGGTGAACTCCTTCACCAGCATCGGCAGCACCGGCACGATGATCATCGAGGCCATGGAGTTGAGCAGCGACACCACCGCGATGAGCGCGACGGCGCGGCGGGAGGCGAAGGACATGCCGCGATATTTGCGGTCGGCAGCCATGGCCACGACTCTCTCTCCCGATCTGTCTAAATTGGGTGCGGTAGCCGGGAGAGCCGGCCTGGATAGAGGCGATCCGGCGCCCGTCCTGCGAGGGCCGGGCCGAGGCAGATTTTGTTATTTGACCTTATTGACTAAGTCAATAAATATAAGTAGCGTTCGTGGCAAGCGATGCGTAGCATTGCGCGGGGAGGGGCGGGCTATGCTGGAGGTTTACACCTGGGAGCCAAATGCCAATTCAGGTAAGCCGCTGTTTTTCCTTAAGGAAAAACGGGTCCCTTTCGTCCTTCATTATATCGACATGGGCAAGCGCGAGCATCTTTCGCCGGCTTTTCTGCGCATCAATCGGGACGGCACGATTCCCGCTGTCGTCCATGACGATTTCGTCATGACCGAATCCACGCCGATCATGGAATATATTGACGACGCCTTTGACGGCCCGGCGCTGCGGCCGACCGATCCTTACTGGCGTTGGCGCATGCGGCAGGTGATGCGCTACATGGACAATCAGGTGGCGCCCTCGCTGGCGATGATGGCCTCCAACCGACTGGCCGCGCCGCAATTTCAGGGGGCAGACCCTGCCGAGTTGAAGCGGGAGCTGGATAAAATCCCGCTGCCCGAGCGGCGGGCGGCATGGGAAAAGCTGATGTTCAACAGCACGCCGCCAGCCGATCTTGCAGAGTCGGTGCGCCGGGTGGGCGCGGCGATCCGATATTTCGATGCACGGCTGGACGAGACGGCATGGCTGGCGGGGCCGGAGTTTTCGCTGGCGGATATCAATGTGTTTGCGACCTTTTACGGTCTCCCGACCAGCCAGCCGGACCAGGTGAATGCGCAGACGACGCCGCATCTGTGGGACTGGCTGCGGCGCTGCCATGCGCGCGCGGGGCTGCAGCAGGCGTTTAAGCTGGGCAAGGGCTATATCGGCCAGCGCGCCGCGGAAGCGCGCAGCCTGCTCGGCGTGGCCGAGGCCGCGGCATGATCGAACTGTTTCATGGCGGGCCGGATGGTTATTCGGCCGCGGTCCTCATAACGCTGGCCGAAAAGGGACTTGCGTTTGAGAGTCAGGAGCTGGATCTGGCGGCGTTCGCGCAGCATGAGCCGGGGTTTCTGGCGATCAATGCTAGCGGGCAGGTGCCGGTGCTGCGGGATGGCGGGCGGACGTTGACCGAGAGCTTCTTCATCCTGCTCTATCTCGACGCGCGCTATCCCGAGCTGCCGCTGGGCGGGGCCGACCCGCAGGGGCGCTATGTGGTCCAGAAGTGGGGCAAATATGTGGAGACCCACATCGCGCCCAACCTCGCCCTTGTCGACTGGGCCATGCGCGGCCGGGCGCCCGGCGAGGCCGAGCGGGTGCGTCTGGCAACTCTTGCGCCCGAGCGACAGGCGCTGTGGGCGCAGGCGCTGGCGGGATTTGCCGCCGATGAGGTGGAGGCGGCCCGTGCGGCGCTCGCCAAGGCGGCCGACCGCATCGCCGAGGAGCTTGCGGGGCAGGACTGGCTGGCGGGGGCCGACTGGAGCCTCGTCGACGCCATCGTCTTTCCGCATGCCGCGCGCTTTGCGTCGCTGGGGATCGCTGTGCCTGCCGTGCTTGCCGACTGGCTGGCGCGCGCGGGGCGGCGCCCGGCTGTGCGGCAGGCGCTCGGGAGCGCAGGAAGCGTGCCCGGTGTGGCCACCATGGGGCCGGAGCGCGGGCGATGGGGATGATATATGCAGGTGTTTAAGTAAGTAGCTGACTGACTGATTAACTGACTGACTAATTGAATAGATAACTGACTGAACTAAAACAAAAAAACCCGTTGCATAAGAAGCGCGGGGCCACTGAGGAGGGATGCAATGATCAAGAGCGTTGCGCTTTGCGCGCCCGCGCGTGCCGTCTCCGCATGCAGTCTGACGGCAATCGCCGCGATGCTGCTGCCCGTTGCGGCACTTCAGGCTCAAACGACGCCAGCGGCGCAGGCCGATGCGGATAGTGGTCGGGGGATCGGCGAGATCGTCGTGACCGCGCAGTTTCGCGAGCAGAATTTGCAGGATGTGCCGATTTCCATCTCGGCCGTGAATGCCGAGCAGTTGCAGCAGCGCAGCGTCGCCAATCTGACGGACGTGGCGCGATCGGTGCCCAATGTGGAGATGCAGCAAGGCAATAGCGGCTTTGGCAGCAATACCAACCAGGCCTATATTCGCGGCCTGGGGCAGGCGGATTTCCTCGCGACCTTCGAGCCACGCGTGGGTTTCTACATCGACGATGTCTATTTCGCGACGACCTTTGGCGCGGTGTTCGACGTGCTGGATCTGGAGCGGGTCGAGGTGCTGCGCGGGCCGCAGGGGACGCTGTTCGGCCGCAACTCGGTAGGCGGGGCGATCCGCATCATCTCGCGCAAGCCGCGGGGCGACGGCAGCGGCTATCTGGAGGCGAGCTATGGCAACCTCAACCGCTATCAGGTGCGCGGCGCGGTCGACCTGGGGCTGGTCGAGGATATTCTCGCCCTGCGCCTGACCGCCAGCGCGCGGGGGCAGGATGGCTGGGTCGATCTGCTTGATTATAAATGCGACAATCCCGGGTTGGGCAACCAGCATGTCGGCGGGCTCGGGCAGGGGCCGGTCAATCAGAGCTGCAAGCGCGGCACGCTGGGGGGAAGCCGCAACTATAATCTGCGCGGCTCGCTGCGCTGGCAGCCATCGGCGGATGTCGATATCCTGCTCCAGGGCGATTATCTCAAGGAGCATAGCGAAAGCCCGCCCGAGGCGATCATCAAGACCAGCCTCAGCCTCGACAATCCGGAGACGGGCGTATCCGGCGGCAATGCGCAGGTGGGCAAGCAGCGCGCGCAGAATAACGGGCTGGCGCGCTGGCTTGAGGGCCTGGGCACCAGCTATTATGAGTTCGACGTCTCGTCGCCGGCGCTGATGCAGCAGGTCGCCGACAGCTTCGTCTCGCCCTATCCGAACAGTAGCTATGCCTCTTACGGCAATGCGCGGGTGGGGTATCAAAATCCGCCCGAGGGCCAGTTCGAGGCCTATGGCGCCTCGCTCAATCTCGACTGGAATATCTCCGAGGCACTGCAACTCACCGCGATCACCGCCTATCGCAAGTCCGAGGGCACGTTCGGCCAGAGCCTGCTGGCCGTGCCGGTGGAGGAGGTGCGTCAATCCGTTTCCAGCCGGCAGATCAGTCAGGAGATTCGCCTGCTCGGCAATGTGCTGGACGGGATGCTCGATTTCACGCTGGGCGGCTTCTACATTGACACCAAGGGCACCAATCCATCCCGCGTGCAGACCGAAGGCTTCACCAATGCGCTGGATTTCTACGGGAATGATCGCAACACGCTGAAAGCCTATGCGCTGTTCGGCGCGGTCGATCTGCACCCGATGGAGAAACTCACAATCTCCGCCGGGCTGCGTTACTCGGATGAGCGCAAGACCTATTTGTTCGACCGGGACTATTCGCCCTCCAACCTGAGCGTCATCAACTTCGTCTTTGTCGGCCGCAATCATGATACGCGGCTCAATCCGCGCGTGGCGCTGGGCTATGAGGTCAATCCCGATCTCAATCTCTACGCATCCTGGTCGACGGGCTTTACCGCCGCCGGCTTCAATGCGCGGCCGTTCGGGCCGACCTCGGTGTTCGCGCTGGACCCGGAGAATGTCCAGTCGTTTGAACTTGGCTTCAAGAGCCTGTTCCTCGATCGGCGCGTGCGGCTGAATGCCGCCGTCTATCAAACCGAGTTCGAGAATATCGTCGGCACCACGCGCGGCGACGATACCTCGCGCTGCCCCGGCGCGCCATTTTGCAACGCCAATATCGGCGATGCCCGCATCAAGGGCTTCGAGGCCGAGTTGCAGGCCCGTCCGGTGGGCGACCTCCTGCTCTCCGCCAATGTCGGCTACACGCATTTCCGCTACAAGAAGCTGGTCGCCAACGTGCAGGGGCTGACGCTGGACAGCCCCAATATGCGGGTGCCGGACTGGAATGCGAGCGGCAGCATCCAATATGACTGGAGCCTCGCAAACGGGAGCAAGCTGACGCCCCGTGTGGATGTGAGCTATCGCTCGCGCATCTATTATTCCACATCGCGCGCCAATGTCTCGGCGCAGCAGGAGCCCTTTGCGATCGTCAATGCGCGGCTGACCTATGCCATGCCGGGCGATGGCTGGTCGCTCTCCGTCGCGGCGACAAATCTATTTGATAAATTCTACTATACGACCTTGACTGATCAGCGGGAAAGCTTTGGTTTCCTGAGTGGAACGATCGCCCGGCCGCGCGAGATATTCGCAACGATCCGGCATGAATTCTAACGGTCATGCGCGCGCCTGCCAGGGCGGGCGCGGGCCGTAAGAGAAAAAAAGCCCGACAAAAGGGCGAGCAAGGGGGGCGGGGATGACAAGCGTCAGCACGAGGGAGGGCCACGCGCTTGCCGTGGCGGTGGCCGAGGGCAGAGCGGCTGAGCATAGCGGCTTCCCGCCTGCGCGGCAGGGCTGGTATGCGGTCTCGATCCTGGCGCTAACCACCACGTTCGCGCTGCTCGATCAGGGCGTTATCGGCCTGCTGATCCAGCAGATCAAACAGGACTTCACGCTGACGGATACGGAAGCCGGGCTGTTGCTTGGGCCGGCTTTCGTCATTTTCTATGCGTTTCTGGGTCTGCCGCTCTCACGCTTCGTTGATCGGTCCAACCGCACCGTGATCGTTTCGATCGGCATTTTCGTGTGGAGTGTTGCCACAGCGCTGTGCGGCCTGGCCTCCAGCTTCATGCATCTGTTCCTCGGCCGCATCATGGTGGGCGCGGGAGAGTCGATCAACGGACCGGCGAGCTACTCCATCGTCGCGGACTATTTTCCGCGCGACAAGTTGCCGCGCGCCATTGCGGCCATGCAGATCGGCTCGGTGGCGGGTGGCGGGCTCTCCATGCTGATCGGCGGCGGGATGATCTGGATCATCGCCACCGTGGGCAGTCCCGATCTGCCCCTGGTCGGCGTGTTGCGGCCCTGGCAGGTGGTGTTCATCGCGGTGGGCCTGCCCGGCGTGCTCGTCTCGCTCCTCATGCTGACGGTGAAGGAGCCGCCGCGCCATGGCTTGCGGATGGACCAACCCAAGGTGGGCTTCTGGAAAGCCATGGGCTATCTGGGCACGCATTTCGCCATTTTCGGGCCGATGTTCATCGGCCTCACGCTCGGCTCGCTGGACAATGGCAACCGCATCTGGAGCGCGGCCTTTTTCGAGCGGACCTATGGCTGGTCGCCCTCGCAATTCGGCCTTACGTCCGGCCTGTTGCAAATCTGCCTGATGCTGATCGGCCTCTATGTCGGCACGAAGCTGGTGGAGGCCATGCTCAAGCGGGGGCTGGAGGATGCGCCGTTCCGGCTGGTCATCTATTGCCGCGCGGCGGCGTTGCCCGCGGCGGTTGCCATGCCGTTGATGCCCGATCCGTGGCTGGCGCTGGCCTGTTCGGGCGTGGGTATGCTGACGCTGGGGATGAGCGGACCGTCGCTCAACGCCGTGCTCCAGATCGTGACGCCTAACCAGATACGCGGGCAGGTGACTGCGCTTTATCTGTTCATCTTCTTTGTCGTCGGTTCGGGGCTCTCGCCGCTCGTGACCGGGATGGTGACGGACTATGTGTTCACATCGCCGGACGATCTGCGCTGGTCCATTTTGCTGCTGCACATCATCTTCCTGCCGGCTGCGCTGGCGGTCACCTGTCTTGGTTGGAGGCCTTATCGCAATGAGGTCCACCGCCTGAACCAGATCGATCCGCAAACCGTTTGATGAAGAGGGAAAACCGATGAGGAAACTGCTCGCGCCGACCACTTTGGCGTCGCTGTGCGCCATGACGTTCCTCTCCGCCGGGCCGGTGTCTGCCCAGCTGGTCCAGATGGGGATGCCGCAGCCGGCATCAGCGATCCGCGCGCTGCCGGCCAATACGGTGCCGGCCGTCTCGCTGCCCTGCACGCGGGCCTGCATGGAGGATCTGGCGGACCGCTTCCTCAAGGCGCTGGCGGCGCGCAATCCGCAGGCGCTGCCGCTCGCCGGTCACATCCGCTATACGGAAATGGGGCAGGCGCTGGCGCTGGGTGACGGCCTGTGGGGCACGGCGAGCGATGTCGGCACTTATCGCCATGTGTTTGCCGATCCGCAAAGCGGCCAGATCGGCCTGTTCGCCACGATGAAGGAAAATGGCCGGCCGCTGGTGATGGGCGCACGGCTGAAGGTGGAACTGGGCCGCATCAGCGAGATGGAAGTGGTGGTCTATCGCAGCGGCACGGGCCCGGCCTGGAACGATAATGGCGTGCTGGAGCTGGACCAGATGGCCCGCCCCGAGCCGCTCTGGACCGCCGCAACGCCGCCGGCCCAGCGACTGAGCCGGCAGGAACTGGTGGCGATTGCCGACTCCTATTTCGAAAGCCTGCAAGCCAATGACGGGAAAAAACAATATCCCTTCACCGACGATTGCGATCGACTGGAAAACGGCGTCCACACGACGAATAATCCGGGAATGGTCCGCATGGGCGATATCGACATTGGCGGCATGGGGTGCCGGCAGCAGTTCGAGACCGGACTTTATGCCGTCGTCACGCGCATCCACCAGCGGCGCTTCCCGGTGGTGGATGAGGAGCGCCAGATCGTCTTCGCGCTTGGCGTGTTCGACCATGCCGGGACGATCCATGAGCTGACGACGCCAGCGGGGCAGACAGTCTCTACCGGCACGTTCAACAAGCCATCGAGCATCCTGATTACCGAGGGATTCAAGATTACGGGCAGGCGCATCCAGCGGGTCGAGGCGGTCGGCGCGAGCGTGCCCTATCATATGTATGCCGGCTGGGGAGAGCGATAAGCCCATGGCGTTGACGCAGCTGGCGGACCGCAACGCCTTCATCACCGGCGGGGCGAGCGGCATTGGCCTCGGCATGGCCAAGGCGTTCGTGCGCCAGGGCATGCGGGAGAAGTTCGACAAGATGCTTCGCTCGCTGCCGACGGCGCAGGACGACCCGGAACTGGTGAAGGATCTGGCGATGTTTACCAGCAATCCGATCTATAAGGATGATGCCTAGAGCCCGTTCCGTTCATAGGAGGCGGTTCTCACGCTTCCCGATAGATGGGGCTGCCGACGAGATTGGGGATGAGCTCCAGCGCGGTCTGTTCGCGCGCGTCATCCTGCCCGAGGGCGCGGCGGATGGCGTCGAAACGCTGCTCGACGCCTGCGCGGAATTCCGGCGCGGTGAAGATGTAGAGCGCATTGTCCCTTATGCCTTGCAGCACCAGTTCGCCGGCTTCCTCGGGTGAAGCGGTGAGGGTGGCGAGGCGAGCGCGATCCTCCTCGCTGAAGGAGAAACCGGGGCGGGGGACTGTGGCAACACGCTCCGGCGGGACGGTGAAACGCTCGGGGCGCGTCGCCTCATAATCGCGGATGTTGCTGCGCACGCCGCCGGGGCAGAAGGCGGAGACGCCGATTCCCTCCGGCGCCAACTCGGCACGCAGCGCTTCGGACAGGCCGACGACGGCGAACTTGGTCGCAACGTAGATGCCTGCGCCGCTATATTGCAGGATGCCGGCCATGGAGGCGGTGTTGACGATATGGCCGCCCTCGCCATGGCGGCGGATGCGGGGCAGGAAGAGGTGGACGCCGGCGAAGATGGCGTTGAGGTTGATGTCGACCGCCCAGTCCCAGTCCGCATAGCTCGCCTGCCCAATGCTGTGGCCAAGGCCGATACCGGCATTGTTGCAGAGGATATGGATCTTGCCGAAGGCGCTCTCGGCCTCATCGGCGGCGGCGGCATAGGCGGCGCGGTCGGTGACGTCGAGTTGCATCAGATGGACGCGCGCGGCGACGCCATCCGCCGTCAGCGTGGCCTGGGCTTCGTCGAGATGATCGCGACGCAGATCTGCGATCACCACATTCATGCCGGCGCGGGCGAAGATGCGGCCCATGCCAAGGCCAATGCCGCTGGCACCGCCGGTCACGAACGCGGTTCGCCCCTCGAAGACCTTCATCCATTCTCTCCCGTCGCCTTGCCGACGCTTTTGTCGGCAGGTGGCGACAATCTGGCGGATTGTCATTATAAGCCGCTTGTGCGTTGATTAATCCTATATTTTGACTATGTCAAAAAGGTTGGCGGTCCTGCAGAAAGGATATATGTTGAGCCACTCCACATCGACACCGGGCTTGTCAGAGAATGAGGGCCTTGCATCGCCGATGCGCGGCGTGTTCACCCACCGTATCATCAGCCTGCTCGACCTGTTGCGGCGCAGTGGCACATTGGTCCATCGACGCAGTTTCGACCTTGCGGGTATTGAGTGGCGGATCATGTCGCAGGTGGGGGATCATGCGCCGCTATCGCTCAATGATCTGGCGGAGTTGCTCAACCTCGATCGCGGGCAGGTCAGCCGTGCGGTCAAGGCGATGAAAGCGCGCGGCCTGCTGGACAGCGAGCGCCGCCCGGGCGGTCCGGCGCTCGACATCACCCTCTCGGCCGAGGGCAAGGGGCTGTATGAGCGGATGGTCGCCCTTGCCATCGAGCGGAACCAGTTTCTGGTTGGCGATATTCCCGATGACGAGATTGAGCGAGTGTCGGCGGTCCTTGATCAGGTCAAGTGCAAGGCGCAGATATTGCTCGACCGGGAGCGGGCGGCAGGCGCAGCGGAAACCGGCGCGGAAGACTGACGACAAGGTGAAGGGCGGCGGGCCTTGCTCGGCAGCGTGCTGCTGGAGAACAAGGCCGGTCAGGTCCGGGCTGTGGGCTTAGGCCGGGGCGCCGGGTCAGAAATCATATTGAAGCGTCAGGCCGATTTCACGCGGGCGGCCGCGCACTTCGCTCAGGGCGCTGCGCGGCGGGGCGGCTGGACCTGCGCCGGAGGCGGAATCCCAATAGCCGCCGCCAAAGCGCTGCGCGAAGACGGCATAGGTCGTGTCCAGCAGGTTATTGGCGAAGGCGGAGATGGTGACCGGCACCCGCTCCAGCGCAAACTGGATGCGGGCGTTGACCAGCCCATAGGCAGGCAGCATGTACGACGAATCCGTTCCTTCCGAAGGGTGGGTCGCCTGCTTGCCGACATAGGCATAGTTCAGGTTCAGCGTCGTTTTCCCGAAAGGGCGCTCCATCACATAGGTCGCGCCGACGTTGAAGCTGGGTGAGGGGGCATCGGGGTAGAGGTGCACGGTGCCGGCGGGCGGGTTTTTGAGTGTAGGATCGGTGATGCCGCCGCTCGCATCGATGGTGAAATTATGCGCGAGGGCAAGCTGCGCATCGACCTCGATGCCCTTGATCCGCACATCGCCCTGATTCTGGACGAGAATGAGAAAGCCGAGCGGGCATTGCGCGCTGCCGGCGGCGATATGGCTGAGCGAGCCGGTGCCGCAGGTGACCTGCACGGCGGCCTGCCGGTTGGTATAATCCATGATGAAGGCGGTGGGATTGAGGCGCAGGCGGCGATCGAACAGGCTGAGGCGCAGGCCGGCCTCATAGTTCACGACCTTCTCGTTGGGGATTGGCCGGATGCCCGCGCTCTGGGCAGCGCCGGTCGCCTGATTGGCGGCCGTCCAGCTTGCGATGGTATAGCTGTACTGGCCGGCCTTATAGGCTTTGGATATCGTGGCGTAGGCCATGATGTCGTCATCGAAATGATAATCGATCGTGCCGCGGTAATCGAGCGCGGTGAAGGTGTCGCCGGCATTGACAGTGGTTGACGTCGTGCCCGGTGCGGGGGTGAAGTCGCTCGCCGGGAAACGGGTCTGGAGATAATCTTTTTTATCCCATGCCTGACGCACGCCGCCGGTGATGTTCAGCCGGTCCGTTGCGTGCCAGGTGGCGCTGAGGAACAGTCCGTAGGAGTCCGAACGCTGCTCGGTGAACGTGTCGGCGATGCGGAACAGGCCGGCATCGGCATCGGGCGGCGTGCCGGGGTCGGCGGGATAGACGCTCGTTCCGCGCCGCGTCACGATATGGTTGGGCGCAAATGACTTCTCGTGAAAATAATTGGCGCCGGTCACGACGTCCAGCGCATCGCCGAACAGCGCGGCGTTGAGTTGAAGCTCCTGATAGAAGACGTTGGACGAGACGTTCTCGCCGCGGCTTTCCATGCCGAGACCTTGATAATCCGACGTGCCGCTGTGCCGCAGCTGGGCATAACCGGATACCGAACCGAGGCGGACGGTGTCACTGAGGTCAATGCCGAAATTGAGATCGACCTGCCAATAGTCGCTGGTGAGCTTCTGGTTGCAGGCCGGGTCATAATCCGGATCAAAATCATCCATCAGGCAGATGTCGGTGGTGTTGAAGGCATTTTTGACGATGCGCGGATCATTATAGGGTGCGAGTGGGGCCTGTCCGGCTGCTTTGAAGGAGTCGTTGATCCAATCGCCATAATTGCCCTGGATCCAGCCTTCGATGCCGGGGCGCATGTCGAATTCCGTCATGACGTTCGGCGTGCCGTTGGATCGCGAATTGCTGTAGAGGAAGCCCAGTGTGGCGTGGAAGCCCGAGCCCCCTTCATAGCGCGCTTGCAGGCGGCCGATCACGTCTCGCTGGGCGCCGAGCATCTCTGTGCCGCGACTGACGAAACCATCCTGATCGAGATAGGCGCCCTGCGCGTGGATCGCGAGACCCTCGCTGATCGGCAGATTGACCATGCCGACAAGATCATGGCGCTCCAGATTGCCGAGCGTGCCGCGAATATAGCCCTCCGCATGGTCGGTCGGCTGCTTGCTGAAGATGCGGATCGCGCCGCCGGTCGAATTGCGGCCGAAGAGCGTGCCCTGCGGGCCGCGCAAGATCTCGATGCGGTCGATATCCAGCACGCGGAGAACCGCGCCGCTGGTGCGCGGCATGTAGATGCCATCGATGTACAGGCCAACGCCGCGTTCGCCGGTGGTGCCGCCGCCGCCGCCAATGCCGCGAATGACGAATTGCGCGCTGTTGTTGCCGCCGCCGCGGGACGGCGTGATGCTCAGATTTGGCGTGAAGTGGGAGAGATCCTCCAGATCCTCAATGCCCTTGGCCGCCACCGTTTCCGGCGTCATCGCCACGATGGACAGCGGCGTGTCCTGAAGATTGGTCGCGCGGCGCTCCGCCGTGACGATGATGTCCGTGATGCCGTCGCTCTCGCTGTCGGTCTGGGCGTGAAGATGCGAGCCTTGCACGCCGACCAACGCCGCGCCGGCAAGGACTGTCGCCTTCAGCGTGCGAGCGCGCACAGCCGACGGATAAATCTGGCTGGCCAAGTTTCTCTCTCCCCGGTTCCCGCCATCATTGTGGCGTTTCTGGATGCCGTGCCCATGGCCGCGACAAGCCGAGTCGCTACCAGACAATGTTGACAAAATCAAATAGCTGGTTGATCCATGAGTTGTTGATTCGACAAAGCTCTTTGTCTTTTGCAAAAGGGGGTGGCGGATCCACGGGAGAGGAGACTGGTATGACGGCGGCATGCGGAACAGCGCGGCCTGGCGGCGGACGAACAAGGTGGCGCATTGCCGCAGCCGTGACATGCGCGGCGTTCGCCTTTTCCACCGTGCAGGCACAAACGCGCGACCGGGATCGCCGGCTGACGGCCGATGAGCTGGACCAGCTCCAGCACAAGCATCCGGGGCAGGCCGGCGCGCTCGACCCGGCCAACCTCGCCAAGCCACGCCCCAAGGCGCCCTTCGACATGACCGGCACCTGGTTTGTCGACCTGAGCGAGGGCTTCAACAAATTCATGTTCGGCCCGCCCTATCCGGAATTTTATGAGGAGGGGCAAAAGGCGCTCGTCGAGGGGACGGCGGCCCGGGAGCGCGGCGAGAATTATCGGGACAGCATCGGCCAATGCTATCCGGCCGGCTTGCCCATGATCATGACGCGGGTCTGGCCGGTCATGTTTGTGCAACTGCCGACGGTCGTCTATATGGTCGCCGGCTTCACCAACAGTTTTCGCGCCATCTATCTGGATGGACGCACCCATACCGATCCTGACATTTATGTGCCGACCTATAATGGCGAGTCCATCGGTCAGTGGGAGGGCGATACGCTCGTCGTCACGAGTAAGGGGTTCGAGACCGACCATCACTGGATCGATGTGGGCATTCCGGTCAGCGAGGATCTGCAGATCATCGAACGGATCAGGATGATCAACGGCGGGAACACGCTGGAAATCGAATATATCATGACCGATCCCAAGATATGGAAAGGCGAGTGGCGCAACACGAAGCGCTGGGACCGTGTGCTGGAAAGCGACATTGGCGAAGTGGAATGCACTGAGGCGCGCAACGCCAATCTGCCCGGCACCGACCGGGGGCAGGATGCGCTTGACGACGCCGACTAGCAATAAAAGTGATGTGAAAGGAACGGACGGGATGAATTGCAAGGCCATGCTGCGCGGTGGTGCGCTGGCGCTGGGACTGGTGGCGGCATCCGCCGGGGCTCATCATAGCTTCGCCATGTTCGACCAGACCAAAACGGTGGCGCTGAAGGGCGAGGTGGTGGAGTTCCAGTGGACCAACCCCCATGCCTGGATCGAGCTGGACGTGCCCAACGCCAAGGGCGTCAAGGAGCGCTGGGGCGTCGAACTCAACAGCCCCAACAACCTCACCCGGCAAGGATGGCGGCGATCGACCCTGAAGGCGGGCGACAAGGTGACGATCACCATCAGTCCGTTGCGTAACGGCAAGAAAGGTGGCTTATTCAACACCATCGTGCTGCCGGACGGCAAGGTGCTGGGCGGTGAGCGAGCGGTGGACGGCAAAGCCATCAACGTGCCGACCGCAGACTGAAGACCGCAACCAGGGAGAGCGATCATGCAGATGACGTGGCTGGCGGGGCTCGCAATGGCATCCTGCGCGGCTACAGCAGCCGCGCATCACAGCTTCTCGATGTTCGACATGAAGAAGGATGTCACCGTGCAGGGAACGGTCACCGACTTCCGGTGGACCAATCCCCATGCCTGGATGCATGTCGATGTGGCCGAGGCCAGGGGAACCAGTGGCAATTGGGCGATCGAGATGACCAGCCCCAATAATCTGGTGAGCGTGGGCTGGCGGCGCTCTTCGCTGAAACCGGGTGACAAGGTGACCGTGACCTATCATCCACTGGTGAACGGCAAGGCAGGTGGCTCTCTCGTCCGGGTCGTCCTGCCGGATGGCAAGACGCTCGAAAATAAATGACAGATATGTGAGCAGGCGGGGAGAAGGAAAGCGATGAAATTTTGGGTCGCGCCATTGGGAGCGCTCGTGGCGGCCTGTCTCGCCGCGCCGGGCGGGGCGCAGCAATCCGCCGCACAGGCCGCAGCGGCGATGCCGCAGAATGTGGTCCCGGACAAGGTCTGGCCCGCCTCGGCGCCGCAGGTGGATTTTGCCGCGCTGCAAAAATTGCCGGACTGGCGGGGCATCTGGAGCCCGCTGCTGGCCGCCAACCCCAAACCCGAACTGCCGCAGCTCAAGGGGCGGTACAAGACGCATTATGACGACATTCAAACGCTGATAAAAAGCGGGGACCCCGAAGCACAACTGAAGGTGGAGCGCCGCTCATCCGCCTGCGAGCCGCCCGGTGTGCCGGGCATCATGACGCAGCCCTATAATCTGGAGTTTCTCTTCACGCCGGGCCGTGTCACCGTGATTCAGGAAGCCTATATGCAGGTGCGCCGGATCTTCACCGACGGGCGGCCGCTGCCAGAAGACGCGGACCCCACCTATAATGGCAGTTCGATCGGCCATTGGGAGGGCGACACGCTGGTCGTCACCACGGTTGGCCTGCGAGACGGCGGGACGATGGGGCGCTGGGGGATCACCCATAGCGACAAGGTAAAGCTGACCGAACGCATCCGCCTCGATCCGGCGGACAAGGATGTGCTGACCATCGAAAACACCTTCGAGGACCCCGAAGCGCTGCTGGCGCCATGGCATTCGGTTTATCAGTTCCGGCGTGAACGCGGCTTCGACCAGATCGAATTCGTCTGCGCGGAGAATGATCGCAACCCCATCAATGCGGAAGGCGAGGTCGAATTTATCGGCGTGGGGGACTAGCCGCCTGGCGGCTCAGGGCAGAGTGCGGATGCTCTGGCGGGTAGCCGGGGCCATGTGCAGGCGATGGGGGTCGGGGCGATGCGCGCGCCGTGGCGGGCGGTTCAGCGACGCGGGCTGAAGCGGGATGAGGCCGCTGTGTGCAGGAAGCATGCGGGATGTTGAGCGCGTGCAAGCGCACTGCGGACCCTGCGCGGTGGAGCGAGTGGCGATGGTCGGCCGAGCTCATCTGGACGGACAAGTATGGCGCCGGGTTTGCGAGGCGCCGTGGTCGCTTGTGCATGGGGTGGCGAGGGCCGGCGTTCCAGCTATCGGTTCGCTGGTTCCGGTGCTCAGCGCAATATCGGAGCGGGGAGCGGCGGCCATGATGCCCGGCCAGCCGCTCCCGCGCGGATCAGCCCTTGGGCGTCAGCTTGAGCATGCGGGCGGCGGGGCCATCTTCCAGCAGCCAGAGCGCGCCGTCGGGGCCGGTGCGGACGGAGCGGATGCGGGCGCCCATGTCCCAGCGATCCGCCTTGGTCGCGGACTCGCCGTTGAGCGCGACACGCTCCAGCGCCATGCCGGACAGACCGGGGATGAACAGCGAGTTGCGCCATGCCGGGAAGAGCGGCGCATCATAATAAGCCAGCGCGGCCGGCGCCAGTGACGGGTTCCAGAAGACCTTGGGCGGCTCATAGCCGTCGCCCGCCTTGTGATCCGGAATGTCGCTCTTGTCGTAATTGCTGCCATTGGACGCGTTGGGCCAGCCATAGTTGAGGCCCGGTTTGACGAGATTGATCTCGTCCCCGCCGAGCGGGCCCATCTCCACCTCCCACAGGCGGCCATCCCGATCGAAGGCGATGCCGGTCAGGTTGCGGTGGCCATAGGACCAGATGGCGGGGTGGTAGCCTTGGGCAGCGAGCGGATTGCCGGCGGCCGGCGTGCCATCCAGATTGAGGCGCAGCACCTTGCCGAGCGTCGATTTGGGGTCCTGCGCCGGATCGGCCTTGGCGCGCTCGCCATTGGTGAAGAAGAGATATGCATTGTCCGGCGAGAAAGCGATGCGGCCGGACCAGTGCGCCATGCTCTCAAGATAGGGTGTGGCGCGGAAGATGACCTGCATATCCCGAAGGGCCGGGGCCGCCTGATCGAGCGTGGCGGTGGCCAGCGCGACGCCATTGGTCTTGCCCTCGCCGGGTTCGGCATAGCTGAAATAGATTTTGCGGCTTGTTGCGAAATCCGGGGCCGGCACCACGTCCATCAGCGAGCCTTGACCGGTGCTGACCACGGCGGGGGTGCCGGTGACGGTCTGTTTGGCCCCGGTGGCGGGATCGAAGAGGACCATCTCGCCCTTCTTCTGGGTGACGAGCATCTTGCCGCCGGGCAGGAACGCCATGGCCCATGGCGCATCGAAACTGCCGACCGGCGTGATCTGGAAGGGGTGGGCCGCCACATCGCCCTGTTTGCCGGCGGCCGGGGCTGCACCGGCCTGGCCGGTCTGCGCGTCACCGGGGCTGGCGGCGCCGGAGCAGGCCAGCAAGGCGAGGGAGACGGTGCAGGCAAAGCCGAGCGTGCGGGCGTTCATGGCGTCAGTTCTCCATCGGATATCATGCGTGTTTGGCTGGAGGATAGCGGCAAGGCGCGAGCGAGGGTAGCGCTGAATCGGCTGACCGGTTTTGTGCCGATCGACGAGCAGGGGGCCATCTGGCGGGCTGAAAAAACTAACATTTCCGTAGATTTTTCGCCGGCAGAAAAATATTCTACCAAATCCCTTGTAAATGCCGGGCGGGGTCCCATCTATGGGCCATGGCACTTTACAAAGCTTCTTGTCCGGATGCGGGGCGCTTGACGATCCGCATCTAGCCGGATGTGCGCCTCGCCAGCGTTCATGTCCGGTGTGACCATCCGAGACGGCCACTGCGACCCGCGCCGTGCCGCGCGCCGCCAGCCTCTTCGATGCCGGGCGAACAGCTCTTCAACCAAGGCAATTTGCGCCGCGCCGGTGCATTCTGCCATGTCCATGGAGGGTCCGACATGACGACCGACTATTTCCCGACCTCGAGGCGGCCCTCGCAACTGGCAATCAGAGCCGAGGCGCTGCTCGTGCGCTACCCCCGGATCAACGACCAGGAACTGGCGAGCCTGATCGACATCTTTCCCTATGTGTCGATGCTCGACCGCGGGTTGATGTCCGCTGATGCCCGCCTGTCCGAAAAGCTCGCCGCTTTTCACCGTGATCATGGCGGCAAGATGAAAGCGCCGGAAGCCGCGCTGATCGGCCTCATCGCCTTTCCGCTGATCATGGCGGCGGGCATGCTCTGGTGGATCCTTGCCTGATCCAGCCAGATGACGGGCGGCCCGCTCGCCCGTCTCGAAAACCAGGTACCCCACGGCGCGCCGGCCTTTTGCCGGGGCGCCAGCACTGCAAAGGAAAAACAAAAAATGACCTCTGAAACTGTCTTCGCCCGTTCAGGCCCGGCCGTGACTGCCCGGCCGTCCCATCTCAATACGGCGCTCAAGGCACCCGTCGCTGTCAGCGTTGCGCTGACCAAGGCCGGGCGCGGAGTGTTCGACATGTGGGACGAGAATGACGATCTGCCCGCGCTCGCCATGATCATTCCGCTTGGCGTGCTCAGCATCTACACCATCTGGGCCGTTATCAGCTCGCTCTGACCCCCGGTTTGCCCAAGCAGGAGGTTTGGCCCCCACGGAGACCGATCCCAAGGATCGACCCCAGGGAGATGGACAGGGCCTGCCCCCTTGCCGGGCGATTATCCGCCCGCTGTGACCGGTTCGGGTGACAGCAGGCTGACCGCGGCTCAGCCGTCCGCATCCGCCACGTCTGGCGTGGGCGGATGAAGGCGCAGGCGCGTGACATGGCGGTTGTCACCCTCGACGATCTCGATGCGCCAGCCGCTTTCCTCATGGGTCACGCACTGGCCGACCTCGGGAACCTTGCCGGCGATGACGAAGGTGAGGCCGCCCAGCGTATCGACATCGGAATCGATCTCGGCGAGCTTGGGGTCGATCGTCTCGGCGACATCGTCCAGCTCCGCGCGCGCGTCCGCGTCCCACATGCCGCCCTCGAGCGGGACGAGCATGGCCTCGGGCTCCTCGTCATGCTCATCCTCGATATCGCCGACGATTTCCTCGACCAGGTCCTCGATCGTCACGAGGCCATCCGTGCCGGAATATTCATCGACCACGATGGCCAGATGGGTGCGCTTGGCGCGCATCTCGGCCAGCAGATCGAGCACGCCCATGCTCTGCGGCACATAGAGCGGCTGGCGGATCAAGCCGCGCAGCGTCTCGGGATGGGGCGCGCCATTGGCGAGAATGGCGAAGGCATCGCGAATGTGGATCATGCCGGTGATCCGGTCGAGCGTCTCGTCGAACACCGGGATGCGGCTGTGGCCGGCCTGCGCGATGAGCGCCATCAGCTCGGCGAAGCTGGCGTCCTGCGAAATGGCGATGATGTCCGCGCGCGGCACGGCGACGTCATCCACGCTATGCTCGCTGAAATGCAGCATGTTACGCAGCATCTGGCGCTCGATCGGCGCCAGATCGCCCTTGGCGGGGCGGGCGCCTTCCTGCTCGTCATATTGCTGGATGACCGTCTCCAGCTCACGCCGGAGGCTGGGTTCCGCTTCCTCACCGAACAGCAGGGCGCGCAGGCCCCGCCATATTCGGCCGCCTTCGCTGCTACTCTCGCCCTCTTTGGCGGGGGATGGCTCGGCTGTGTCGGGCATGGTCTCAGTCAGGTCCCTTGTTCGTCGATCGGGCGGGCATGGCCATGCTCGCGGTCCCCATATGGATCAGGCAGGCCCAGCGTTTCAAGCGCGCGTATTTCGAGCGCTTCCATGGCATCGGCCTCGCTGTCATGCTCATGGTCGTGACCGAGCAGGTGAAGCGTGCCATGGACGATGAGGTGGGTCGCGTGATCGGCCAGCGCGATGCCGCGCTCGCCCGCCTCGCGCGCGCAGGTTTCATGCGCCAGGATGATGTCGCCCAGCAGCACCTCGCCATCGTCCGTATTCTCGATACCGGGCAGCAGATCGGCCTGGATCATCGGGAAGGAGAGGACGTTGGTCGGCCGGTCTTTGCCGCGATAGGCGGCATTGAGCTGCTGGATCTCGGCATCGTTCGAGAGCTTGATCGAGACCTCGACACAGACCGGCTTGCCGATCAGCTCGCCATTGGGGGTCTGGCACATGGCGGCCTGCACGGCCCGCTGCGCCAGCGCATCCCAGTCGGTGCTGGCCGGCCAGTCCGGGCCGGTATCGGTGATCACCTCAAGCATCGGGGCCTTCATAGGCTTCGACGATGCGGCCGACGATGGGGTGACGCACGACGTCCGCCCGGGTGAAACGGATGGTGGCGATGCCGGGGATGCCCTCCAGCCGGCCGACCGCATCGGCGAGGCCCGAGACGCCCGGCCCCGGCAGATCGACCTGCTTGGGGTCACCGCAGACGACCATGCGGCTGCCCTCGCCAAAGCGGGTGAGGAACATCTTCATCTGCGCCTGCGTGGTGTTCTGCGCTTCATCCAGGATGATGAAGGCGTTGGCGAGGGTGCGGCCGCGCATGAAGGCGATGGGCGCGATCTCGATCTCGCCGGAGGCGATGCGGCGCTCAACCTGCTCGGCGGGGAGTGTGTCATAGAGCGCGTCGTAAAGCGGGCGCAGATAGGGGTCGACCTTCTCCTTCATGTCGCCGGGCAGGAAGCCGAGGCGCTCGCCGGCCTCGACCGCCGGGCGCGAGAGGATCAGCCGGTCCACCGAGCCGGTGATGAGCTGCGACACCGCCTGCGCGACGGCGAGATAGGTCTTGCCGGTGCCGGCCGGGCCGAGCGCGAAGATCAGCTCGTTGCTGCCCAGCGCTTCCATATAGACCGCCTGATTGGCCGAACGCGGCACGATGGTCTTCTTGCGCGTGCGGATCATCACAGTGGGCGGCGTGGCGACATTGCGGCGGATGATGCCATCCAGCGTGGGCTCGGCCGACATGGCGATGACGGCCTCGACCGCGCCGGTGTCGATGCTCTGCCCCACGTCGAGCCGGTTGTAGAGGCCGCTCAGCACATCGCGCGCGCGCGCGGCGGCGTCCGCGCTGCCCTCGATCTGGAGCTTGTTGCCCCGCGCGGAAATATAGACGCCCAGTCGATTCTCGATGGCCACCAGATTCTGGTCATATTCCCCAAACAGGGCACCGAGCAGGTCGGGCTTCTCGAACACCAGCTCAAGCCGGCCCTTGTCGCCCGGCTCGATCTGTCCATGCCGTTTAGGCATCGGGTGACTCCGCGCGGCGCGGGACGATGGTATAGGCTGTCATCGCTCGCCTCATGCCAGATGAGGCGCGGGCAGGACAAGCGGGAAGTCGCGCGGGCGATCGCCATCCGGTCCGCGCGGCGATGATGGCGCCATGATTGACTCTGCCAGGCACATACTTCTTTCTATTACAGTTGAGTCGAGCAACTATTGGAGCGTGAGATGCTGAAAATGATCGCCGGAGCCATGAGCGCCATCCTGCTGACCGGTGCGGTGCAGGCTGCGCCGCTGAACCCGACCGAGATCGTCAACCGCCATATTGGCGCCAAGGGCGATATCGACAAGATCATGGCGGATTATGCGGAGGATGCCGTGGTGCTCCAGCCCGGCCGTGCGATCGAGGGCAAGGCGGCGATCCGGGCGCTGTTCGAGAAGATGTTCCCCAGGCGCCCGGAGGGGGCGGCCGCCCCCTCCGCGAGCGGCGCTCCGGCGGCGGCGCGTCCGGCGATGAAGGTCACGCGCGTGTGGGAGGAGGGCGATGTCGGCTTCCTCACATGGGAAATGGGCGCGACCAGAACCACCGAAGAATTTCTCGTGCGGGACGGCAAGATCGTGGTGCAGGCGCTGTTCATGAGCACCGGCGCGCCGCCGGCGTCCTAGGGCGGATCGACATTCAGCCCTGACGGCCTGCAAATGGCGTCTTTCCGCGCTTCCGGTGCTCCCGTGCCGTTCGCACGCTGCGCGCCGGGACACGAAAATGCACCATTTGCAGGCCGTCAGGGCTGAATGTCGATCGGCCCTAGCGGCCGGCAGGTCGATTGGGATAGCCGCGCCTTCGCGTCGGGCGCGGGCCATGCCAGCGGTGCGGCAATATGCCGACTTCGCTCGACACGAACGGACGGGCTGTCGGCCAGGCAGGATGGGCCGGAACGATGATCGCGGGGGGCTTATCCGGCTTGCGGGGGGACCAGCGTGCCGGCGAGGCTGCGGGGGCCGGCACTGACGAGATCGACCGTGACCATGTCACCGATGCGCGCGCCCGGCGCGTCGATATGGACGGATTGCAGCCATGGCGATTTGCCGATGAGCTGGCCGGGGTGGCGGCCGCGCCGTTCCAGCAGGATCTGCGTGCGCTGGCCCACGGAGGCCTGATTGAAGGCGTGCTGATCGGCGTCGATCGCGGCCTGCAGGCGTTGCAGGCGGTCATCCATGATGGCGGGCGCGACCTGGCCATCCATCCCGGCCGCGGGCGTGCCGGGGCGCGGGGAGTATTTGAAGCTGTAGGCCTGCGCGTAACGGGTGGCGCGGATGAGATCGAGCGTCTCCTCGAACTCGGCATCCGTCTCGCCGGGGAAGCCGACGATGAAATCGCCCGAGAGCGCGATGTCCGGCCGCGCGGCGCGCACGCGCTCGATGATGCGCAGATAGGAGTCGCGGCTGTGGCTGCGGTTCATCGCCTTGAGCACCCGGTCGCTGCCGGACTGTACGGGGAGATGGAGGAACGGCATGAGGCTGGGCACATCGACATGCGCGTCGATCAGCCCCTGCGTCATGTCATTGGGGTGGCTGGTGGTGTAGCGGATGCGCGCGAGGCCGGGCAGCCGATCGAGCGCGCGGATGAGGCCGTCCAGCCCATGCGCGCGGCCGGCTTCATCCTCGCCCGCCCAGGCGTTCACATTCTGGCCGAGCAGGGTGATCTCGCACGCGCCGGCATCGATGAGGGCGCGCGCTTCATCGACGATGTCGCGCCATGGCCGGCTCACTTCCGCGCCGCGCGTATAGGGCACCACGCAATAGGTGCAAAATTTGTCGCAGCCCTCCTGCACGGTGAGGAAGGCGGCCGGGCCGACGTGACGGGCGCGGCCGGGCAGCACGTCGAACTTCGAGCGGGCCGGCATGTCGGTATCGACGGCCGGGCGACCGGCCAGCGCATCGTCGATCAGGCCGGGCAGGCGATGATAGGCCTGCGGGCCGACGACAATATCCACGCTGCTCGCGCGGCGGCCGATTTCCGCGCCTTCGGCCTGGGCGATGCAGCCCGCGACGGCGATCATCGGGCGCGTGCCATCCTCGCGCGCAAGGCGGCCAATGTCGGAATAGACCTTGTCCACCGCGCGCTCGCGAATGTGGCAGGTGTTGAGCACGACGAGATCGGCATCGAGCCCGTCGGCGGCCGGGCTCATGCCGCGCTCGCTCAGCAGTTCCGCCATGCGTTCGCCATCATAGACGTTCATCTGGCATCCGAAGGATTTGACGTGGAAGGTCCGGGGCGCTTCGGCGGGCGTTTTGGTCGGCGGCTGGCTCATGAGCGGCCCTATACCGCCGTTGGCCCGGACAAGGAAGCCGGCGGCGGCGCGGTGGTGGATTTTCCGACGCGACGGGCGCGGATGATCGTTCCGTCCGACTGTCCCAAAGCAGGATTCGCGGGGCAGCGACCACCTGTGCTAAGAGAGTGGCGATGCAGGACTTGCGCGACGAGATCTATCATCTGCAACTCGCGCGCGTGGCGCGGCAGAAGGCCGATGCCACGGATGATGCCGATATCGCGCGGCGGCTGCGTGAGGCGGCGATCAAGCATGAGCGCATGGCGCGGCGCCTCAAGGCGCAACAAGGCGGCCATCCCTAGGGCGGATCGACATTCAGCTCTGGCGGCCTGCAAGATGGCGTATTTCCACACGTCCGGTGCTCACGGGCCGTTCGCACGCTGCGCGCCGGGTCACGAAAGTCCGTCGATCGACCCTGGGGCGGGCGACGTGGCCCGGCGCTTTCCTTAACGCGCGGGGTCTTGTGCGTGAGGGGACAGCGCCTGCGAGATCCGGTCGCGCACCGTTGCGGCCAGGGTCTTGCGATCCGGCTGGGCACCGGGATCGAACGGGGCGAGCAGGCGCAGTGTGACCGTGCGCCGGCCCGGCGCGCTCAGGATGCGGCGGGCATTGGTGAGCCCGGACTCGCCATCGGGCCATACCACCAGCGCGGTGGCCGGGCCATAATCCAGCACCACCGGCTGAATGCGGATCGCCCGTGGCGGCGGGAGCAGCACGGCGAACAGCGCCGATTTGAACGGCAGCAGTGCGTGGCCGTCACCCGTCCTGCCCTCCGGGAACAAGGCAACAGGCTGGTGAGTCGCGACGGCCGTGCGCACCGCCTCGACCTGCTGCGAGACCGCGCCGCGCTCGGGGGTGACGTAGATGGTGCCATTCTGGGCCGCCAGCCATCCGATGACCGGGGCCGTGCGCACATGATCCCTGGCGATGAAGGCGCAGCCGGTGGTGCCGCCCATCACCAGAATATCGACCCAGCTCAGATGGTTGGCGATGAAGAAGACATCCTGCCGCAACGCCGGCGCGCCGGTGGCCTGCACATCGATGCCGATGGCGCGGGCGGCGCGCCGCAGGAACCGCCGGGGCCATGGCGAGTGGCGGCCGCCGCGCCGCGCGATGAGGTGAAGCGGGATATGCCACGCCATCAGGCCAAGAAGCAGGGCAAGCCGCCAGAGCAGGCGTAAATGGGCCATGATGTCCTGACGCCCTATGTGTTGCTGGCGATGCGGGAGCGCCGATCAGGCCCCGCAGGGTCCGTCTTGCGCCTGACAGATCGGGCGCAAGACAGTCCCCGGATCAGTCCTTGCGATCAATGGCGACGCCGTAAAGTTCCATGCGGTGATCGACGAGACGATACCCCAGCTTCTCGGCGATCTGGCGCTGGAGTTGCTCCAGTTCCGGGTCGACGAATTCGAGAACCTTGCCGGTCTCCACATCGATCAGATGATCGTGATGGGCTTCCGGCGCCGGCTCGTAGCGTGCGCGGCCATCGCCGAAATCATGGCGCTCCAATATGCCGGCTTCTTCAAACAGGCGAACCGTGCGGTAAACCGTCGCGATCGAGATATTGGTATCAATAGCCGAGGCGCGCTGATGGAGCTTCTCGACGTCCGGGTGGTCGTCACTTTCCGACAATACGCGTGCAATGATGCGGCGCTGATCGGTGATCCGCAGGCCGCGCTCTGCGCAGAGCGCCTCGATGTCGATGGTCCGGGACATGCGATATACCCTATCCTAAATTACTGAGACGGAAAGTTGCAAAATTGGCACATGGCCCAATTTGCAGCATATACACAAAAAAAGCGCCGTCGGCTTGACGCCGGCGACGCTCCTGATGAGCGGTGAAAGGCCTGATCTAGCCGTTCGCGCGCCGGCGTGTGGTGCCAAGGCCGATCTTCTTCGCCAGTTCGCGCCGCTGTTGCGCATAGTTGGGCGCCACCATCGGGTAATCCGCCGGCAGGCCCCACTTGGCGCGATAGTCGTCCGGCGTCATCTGATAATGGGTCATCAGATGGCGCTTGAGCATCTTGAGCTTCTTGCCATCTTCCAGGCAGACAATGAAGTCCGGCTTGATTGACGAACGGACGGACACGGCCGGCTCCTGCTTGGCCTGAACGGGCGCGGCTTCCTGTTGAAGCCCGGCCAGCGCGCCATAAACATTGGCGATGAGCAACGGCATATCCGAAACCGCGACACTATTATTGGACACGTGCGCTGCCACGATATCTGAGGTCAGTGTGACGAGAATTTCCTCTCGTGCGCTTGCATCGGACATGGTCGATTCCTTCATTCGCTGTTTTGTTGCACGAACCGCTTGATTCCGGGTTCGGAACATTGGCTTCCTTTTAAGCCTTCATCTTGCGAAGCGCAAGGACCGTTCAGGGCCGGTATCAATCCTGTCCCAAATTGATCTTGAGACTTAAAGCGTTGGCTCGCTGGCCATTGCTGCCCATATAGTAATCACGCCTGATATTATATTGGATGAAGCCTGCCTTGCTGTAGAGGCGCAGCGCCGGGTTACCCTCCCGCACTTCCAGAAACATGGTTTGCGCGCCGCTGGACTCGGCTTCCGTCATGCAGCGATCAAGCAGCCGCTTGCCATAACCAAGCCCGCGATGGGCCGGGTGGACGGCGAGCAGCAGCAATTCCGCCTCGCCGGCGATGCAGCGCAGCAGCGCAAAACCGACAGGGGCCTCGCCAGAGCGGCCGATGAGCAGCAACGCGCCGGGCAGGTGCATCATCGAGCAGAGCTGCTGGTGCGACCAGGCCTCGCCATGTTCGGGCGGGAAGGCCGGAGTCATGACGGCCATCGCCGCGGCGAAATCCGCGTCCGATGGCGCGGCCGAGACCCGGATGGCGTGCGTGTCCGCCATCAGCGGCCCGGCACTGGCTGGCCGCCGGAGGCCGGCGTCGCCATGGGCTGCGCATCAGCGCCGCGGCCATAATCCGGCCGGGGCGCCCGGCTGCGCTGCGCCGGGGCAAGGCGGAAAACATCGCACGCATCCGGCAGCATGGCGATCGCCTCGCCCTGGCCGCCACGGGCGTCCACCAATATTTGCGCGCCCGAGCCGACCAGGCGGTGAACGTCCAGCGTCGCGGCGAGTTGGGCAATGGGGGTGGAGCGGATGATGCCCGGCTCCGTGCCGCCATCCTCCGCGCCGGACGGCGCGGTCCAGAACAGCTCGCCATGCCCGCCGACCATGACCACGGCGAAGGGCTCGGCCGCGCCGAGGCGATGGCGCGCCATGGCCGCGACCAGATCGAGGCAGCCATAGCCCTGCACGGGAACACCCCATGCGAAGCCGAGGCCGGTGGCTGCGGCAAGGCCGACGCGCACGCCGGTGAAACTGCCGGGGCCGAGATCGACCAGGATGCGGTCGCACCGTCCACCATCCGGCAGGTCGGCAATGGCCGGCAGCAACGCCTCGGCATGGCCGCGCCCGATCTCCTGATGGAAGGACGCGACACAGGTGGGGGCGTCGGCCGGCCCGTCAAACAGCGCCAGGGACAGCGCCGGCGTCGCACAGTCGATCACCAGCACGCGCTCACTCATGCACATGCCTGCACATTGTCCCCCGTCGTCATGCCCCGTCGCTCCGTCAGATCGCGCGGACGTCCGTCACTTCCGGCACATAATGTTTGAGGAGCTGCTCGATGCCGTTCTTGAGCGTGGCGGTCGAGGAGGGGCAGCCGGCGCAGGCGCCCTGCATGCGCAGATAGACGACGCCCTGATCGAAGCCGCGATAGATGATGTCACCGCCATCATTGGCAACGGCGGGGCGCACCCGCGTATCGATCAGCTCGCGGATCTGGGCGATGATGTCGGCATCGGCCGGGTCGTCATTGACGGCCGGATCGCTCTGCGTATCGTCAGCCGGCACCGTGATGCCGTGGGCGGAGGGGCCGCGGAACAGCGGCATGTCCGCGGCGAAATGATCGAGCAGGATCGAGATGACATCGGTGCGCAGCTCGGTCCAGGCGACGCCGGGTGCGGCGGTGACGGAAATGAAATCGCGCCCGAAAAACACGCCGGTCACATCGCCCAGATCGAACAGCGCTTCCGCCAGCGGCGAGGCCTCCGCTTCATCCGCATTGCTGAAGTCGCGCGTGCCGGCGGCCATTACGGCGCGGCCAGGCAGGAACTTGAACGTGGCGGGGTTGGGGGTCGGCTCGGTTTCGATGAACATGGGTCTTCTCGCTTTCAGGAGGGCTCCGCAGCGTTGGTTGCGGGGCTCCTCGCTGCCTTCCATTTGGTCCGTCGGTTGGCCGGACGCAAGGCCTCAGTGCGTAATGGCTGCCTGCGGGCCGATCGCGTCCGGGAATCGCGATGCGGCTTTCGTGATCACCGGCACCGGCCAGCCGCGTGCCAGCGCGATGGCGGACCAGCTCGTCTGTGGCACCAGATAGCGCGCGGCGAGGCCCTGCAATTGCGCCGGTGTGACGCTCAGCAGATCGCTGGCCAGCGTGGCGGCCATGGCGAGGCGGCGATGATCGGCAGTATAGCCTTCCAGCTGGTTCATCCAGAAGGCGTTGCTGGAACCGGCCCGGTTGAGCAACTGGCGAACCGGCTCGATTTGCCGGTCCAGCTCGTCCTGCGAGACGGGATTGGCGGCCAGATCGGCGGTAATCTCGTCGATAAGCTGGAAGAAATAGGGGATGCGATCCGGCTTGAGCTGGGTCTGCACCACCACATAGCCGCCGGTCTCCGACGTGTCGGGCCATATGCTGGAGGCCGATGGCGTATAGGCGGCGCCGTCGATGGAACGCAGCTTCTCGAACAGCCGGTCGCTGATGATGCGCGCGAGCATCTCCAGCTGGCGGCTTTCCTGAACATTCGCCATGCCGCCGCTGGTCGGCCAGGCGATCACGGCCGCCGCCTGCTCGGGATCGCCGCTATGGGGCAGGACGATGGGGGAGGCGATGGGCGCGGGAAAGCGCAGCGACAGATTTTCGGCCGGTGGCGCCATGTCCAGCCGCGGCGGGAGCGCGCCGAACGTGGCGGCGACGGCCGCGATCGCCGCTTGCGGGTCCAGCTCGCCGAACACCTGCACCTCGACCGGCCCGGCGGCGAGGCGAGGCATCCACAGCGCCTTGAACCGATCGAGCGTCAGGGCGTCGCGGTCCGAGGGCGTGGCCGGAGCGAAGCGCTCGTCGCGATCGCGCAGCAGCCATTCCAGGTTGCGATCCAGCGCTTCGGACGCGGAGCTGGCGACGGGATCATAGCTCGCCTCCAGCGCGGCGATGGTGCGCTTGAGCGGCGCCTCGTCCCAGCGCGGGAAGGCCAGCTTGGAGGCGAACAGCTGGAGCTGATCTTTGACGTCATCGGCGCTGGTGACAGCCGAGAGCGTGAAGGCATCATCCCCGATGCCGAAGTTGAGGGAGAGGCGGCGGCCATTCATCAGCTCGGCCAGTTCGCGTTGCCCCAGGTCGCCAATGCCGCTGGCCATGAGCGCAAACGGGGTCGCCCACAGCGCGTCATCTTCCCGCGGCGAGAAGCTCTGCCGGCCATGGCCGAACCGCACATTGATGCGGACCTTGCCCGGCTCGGCCTTGTTGGCGAGCAGCAGCAGCTTGACGCCATTCTCGAAGGTGATGGTCTGGATGCCGAGCACGCCCAGCGCCTTTTGCGAGGCGATCTTGCCGGGCTGCGGCAGCGCGGGCAGCGAGGCCATGGTGACGCCGGTCAGGTTCAGGCGGGCATGGGCAGACGGCTGGACCGGCGTGCGCAGCGCGGTGTTGAGCCGCGCAAGCGCATCGGGCTGCGCCGCGCGCAGGCTGAGCAGCGCGCGGACCGCATCGCCGGTGAACAGGCGCCGGGTGGAGGCGAGCAGATTCTCCGGCGTCATGAGCCGCCGTGACGAACGGTAAATCTCCAGCTGCACCGCCGGCGAGACCACGGTTTCGCGAATATCGACGGCGGAGACGAGCGTCTCGGCCTGCCGCGCGCTGGACTCGATGGCCGCGCTGGCGAGCAGCGCGTTATAGGCCGTCTCCATATTGGCGAATTCGCGGTCGATATCTGCCTGGCTGGGTGGCGCGCGGCGGGCATCCTCGATGATCGCGCGCACTTCCTTCAGCGCCTTTTCCCATTCATTGCCGATCGGCACGATGGTGACATAGGTCGCATTGGCCGAGCGCGCGCTGTCATCGAGCGCCACGCCGGCCTGCAGGAAGTCCGCGCCCTGACTGGCGGCATCCTCCAGCCGCCGGTTGATGAGGTCCAGCGCGAGCTGGTCGGCAAGGCGCGCCTCGTTGAAGGCGACCGTATCCTCATTGAAGGTCCAGGGGCGCAGATAGGCAAGACCGACGCTGAACGGCGCGCTGGGCTCGATCACCAGCTTGACGGCGGGCGCCTTGGGGTCCGGCTTGCCGAAATCGGGGAAGGGCGTGGCCGGGCCGGTGGCTTTCCAGCCCGAGAAACGCGCCTTGAGCTTGGCCTCCAGCACCGCTGGGTCCATGGCGCCGGAAATGGCGATCACGGTGCGGTCCGGCCGATACCAGCGGGTGTGGAAGGCTTGCAGCGCCTGTGCCGTGGCGCCCATCAGCGTCGCTTCAGTGCCGATCGGGCTATGGTTGGCGAGGCGCTGGCCCGCGAAATAGAAGGCGCGGATATCATCCGACAGCCGGGCGGCGGGGCTCAGGGCTTCGCGCCGCTCGGCAAGGACGACGGCGCGCTCGGCATTGATCGCCTCCGGCACGATATTCGGTTCGGCCAGCATGCCGGCGAGGATCTTGAAGCTCTCGTCGATGCCGGCATCGGTGGCGCGGGGCAGATCCAGCGCGAAAGTGGTGCCGGTGGGCGTGGTCTGGGCATTGCTGTCACTGCCGAAGCTGGCGCCGAGCCGCTGCCATATGCGCTTGGATTCGCCATCCGGCACCTCGCGCGATCCGCGGAAGGACAGATGCTCGATGAAATGGGCGAAGCCGGCTTCGTCGGGCTCCTCCATCAGCGACCCGACATCCACCCGCGCGCGGATCGAGACCTGGCCGGCCGGCACGTCATTGCGGCGGATCGCATAGCGCAGACCGTTGTCGAGCACCCCGAAATGCCAGGCCATGTCCATCGGCACGTCGCTATGCTCATATAGCCATGGTCGTTTGGACGGGGTGGTGGTGGTCGCGGGGGCTGTCGCTGCCGCTGCGGGCTGCGCGGACTGTGTCTGGGCTGCGAGCGGCAGCGGCGAGAGGAGCGAGGTTGCCAGTGCGGCTGCGATGAACCGACGAACGGCCAGGGCGATGATCATGGAAGCCGTCTTAGGTCCGAACCGGGCGGCCGTCACATGGAAACTTGTCGCGCATTGTCGCGGCGCGAGGACGGTAGGCAGGGGGACGAGGCATGGCAGCTGTTCCGGTGCGGGGTGGGCTGGCCGGACCATGGCGGATGAAAACTGAACCCGGCATGAGCGCGCCGGCCGGTCCGGAAAAGGCGGTGGTTTTGGCCGCTCCCGGCCGGTGGAGGAGGGCGAGATGTGAAGCGCGGTCGCTAATATCTTGAGAAGACGATATTTCCCCCTGCAACTGGCCAAACGGGCGCCGGATGACCCGCGCACATTGTAAAATGTTATTTGCCCAAGGGTTTATTTACCACATTTCGCTAAAGAGGGCGCTCGGAGGAGCGAGGAATGTCGGCGGAAGTTGCATCGCAAGGTCTGGGTGGAAAGCTGGGCAGGCTCGGCCGGATTCTGCGGCTCAGCGATGCGTTGGAGCCGCACCGGGATTCAGGGGGCCCACAGCGCGAGACGGCTGGGGGGCGCGCCAGCCGGGAAGTGGAGCGTCGCCGCGATCTCTACGAGGATGTGGGGCGCTTCCTGTTCGTCCATGATCTCGACCTGACGCCGCTCAACTTCGGCCTTGCGGTCGACTATCTCACCGGCAACGACCTGACGGTCGAGAAGGCGGTGCACGCGATTCTGGCCGAGAAGGGCCGGCTCAGCAACGGCCTGGCCGAGCAGATCATCGCCGAGCTGCGCGCGGACGAACTGACGCCCGATGCGCTCAACGACATGCTGACCAAGGTGGAAAGCAACCTTGACCAGCTCACCGGTCTTGCCGATCAGTCCAGCAATTCGGCCAAGGATTTCGGCGTTGCGTTACAGAAGGAAGCTGCCGAGCTGGATCGGGAGAGCACGGGCAACAACGCCATCACCAACCTGATCCTGCTCACCCGCTCCATGGTCGAGAAGACCCGCGAGGCCGAGCAGCGGATGCGCGAGGGGCAGCGCCAGACGCGCCTGCTCCAGAAGAACCTGGAAAGCGCGCGCCGCGCGGCCGAGCAGGACCATCTGACGGGCCTGCCCAATCGCCGCTGTTTCGAGGCGACCTTGCGCGAAGAGCATAAGCTGGCGCTGGCCAATGGCGAGCCGCTGAGCGTCGCATTTTGCGACATCGACAATTTCAAGGTCATCAATGACTCCCACGGTCATGATGCCGGCGACCGGGTGCTCAAATTCGTCGCCGGGCTGCTGGCCCGCATTTCCGGCGACAAATGCCATGTCGCGCGCCATGGCGGCGAGGAGTTCGTGATGCTGTTCCGCGGCCTCAGCGTGGCGCAGGCCGCCCGCATCGTCGATGAAGCGCGCATGGATATGGCGCAGCGCAATCTGGTCGATCGCCAGACCGGGGAGCGGATGCGGCAAGTGACCTTTTCCGGCGGAGTGGCGGACCTGTGCGCCTATGCCGAGCCGAGCGACGCGCTCAAGGCCGCCGACCGCGCGCTGTATCTCGCCAAGGAACATGGCCGCAACCGCGTCTATATCGCGGGCGAGATCGAATGACCGGCGCGTAACCGGTCGGCATCAGAAATCCGGCTGGTCGTAATATTTGGGCGGCGTCACGATTTCCATGCGCTCGGCCAGCAGCGGGCGGAACGAGGGGCGCGACTTGATGCCGGCATACCAGCGCTTGGTCGGCTTGTGCCCTTCCCAGTCAATCCCGCCTAGATAATCCGCGACGGAGAGCTGCGCGGCCGCCGTGATGTCGGCCAGGCTCATCGTGCCGCCGGCCAGCCAGCTGCGATGATCCAGCAGATAGTCCAGATAATCCATATGGGTGTTGGCCCGCCGCATCGCTTCGCGCAGCGCGCCGGCATCAGGCGAGGTGCGTGAGACGATGCGCTTGATCATCCGCTCGTTGAGCAGGGGCGCCACCACGTCGCGATAGACGATCTGGTCCAGCCAGGCGACGAGCCGGCGCACTTCGGCGCGGGCCAGGGCAGAGCCGGCAATGAGCGGAAACTGCTCGATCGTCTCCTCGAAATATTCGCAGATCGCCTGACTGTCCGCCAGCGTCGCGCTGCCATCATCCGCGACCAGCACCGGGGTCATCCCGGCGGGGTTGAGATCCAGAAATTCGTCGCGCGCTTCCCATGGCGATTCGCGCACCACTTCATAGGTGATCCCCTTTTCCGCCATCAGGAAACGGATCTTGCGGGAGAAGGGGCAGAGAGGGAATTGATGGAGAAGCCACATGGCTGCGCAATAGGACGGGATGGGCGCGCGGCAAAGCGACTTCTGCCCGGATATGCGACCGGCTGGCGTGGCGGGGCCATGAGCATGGCTGTGCCGACCGGTAAAATATGCTAAATGATGGCGATGCAACATATCGTCCGTCGCCTGATCGTGATTGGCGCCGTCGTCATGAGCGGGGCGGCGGCGGGAGTCGCTCTGGGCGATTTCGTCGCGCGGCCGGGGCCTGGCCGCCCGCCGGACGTGGCAGCGGCGCCGGCGCCTGCCGCCAGATTTGATGATCCGCTCGATCCGGTGGTCGCCGCGGCACCCGTCAGGGCGGCGTCGGTCGGGCCATCATCCTATAGCTGCGAAGGATGCGACGCTCGCCTGCATGAGGATGAGGTGGCCGGCGAAGCTGCCTTCGCCGATGTCGAGCCGCTCCCGGCCTATCGGCCGCAGGAGGATGTCGTGCCTGAACGGCCCCCCGTGCGACAGGCGGCCGTGACCCCGCGCGTGCAGGTGCCCGGTATCACGCTGCCGGGGATCGATGCAGGCAATGGCCCCGCCGCCGCGCAAAAGGCAGCGCCGGTGACCGTGGATGCGCCAAGGCCGGAGAGCTGGCGGTAGTCCGGCCCGCCGCGCGCTCCTCTCGTGGAGATCCCGCCCGATCGCTCGGATTGGTGATGCAGGCTATTCCGCCGCGACGGCCTCCAGCGCGTCGTCCGAGAGGGGGTTGGCAAGGCGGGTGAGCATCTCGGTGGGGCAGACCTGCCAGAAATGCGCCCGGGTGCGGTCCCAGTCCTGCAGGATCGCGCTGGCCCAGCTGCTGTCCGTGCGGGCGACATGCTCTGTGATCAGTCCCTTGAGCACGGCTTCCCAATGCGCGCTGGCGAGGCGCTGCCAGACGATGCTCTCCGGATTGACCCGGCCGGGGAAGGCGCCAGCCTCATCATAGACGAAGGCCATGCCGCCGGTCATGCCGGCGCCGAAATTGGCGCCGGGCAGGCCGAGCACGACCGCGACGCCGCCGGTCATATATTCCAGCCCGTTGGCGCCGCAGCCTTCCACCACCACCTGTGCGCCGGAATTGCGCACGGCGAACCGCTCGCCCGCCTGTCCGGCCGCGAACAGCTTGCCGGCCGTGGCACCATAGAGCACCGTATTGCCGATGATCGTATTGTCCTGACTGGCGAGCGGGCTGGAGACCATCGGCCGCACCGCGATGATGCCGCCCGAGAGGCCCTTGCCGACATAATCGTTGGAATCGCCGAAGACCTCCAGCGTGATGCCCTTGCACAGGAACGCGCCGAGCGACTGGCCCGCCGAACCGCGCAGGCGGACATGGACATGGCCGTCCGACAGCGTCGACATGCCGAATTTCTGCGTCACCATGGCCGAGAAGCGCGTGCCCACGGCGCGGTGGGTGTTGCGCACCGTGTAGGTGAGCTGCATCTTCTCGCCGCGCTCGAACACCGCCCTGGCATCGTTGATCATCTGCGCGTCGAGGCTGTCGGGCACCTCGTTGCGCCAGGTCGGCAGGTTGAAGCGGCGATGTTCGTCATCCGCGTCCACCTTGGCGAGGATGGGGTTGAGATCGAGATCGTCGAGATGGTCGGCGCCGCGATTGACCTGCTTGAGCAATTCGGTGCGGCCGATCACCTCATTGAGGCTGCGGAAGCCCAGTCGCGCGAGAATTTCGCGGACTTCCTCGGCGATGAAGGTCATCAGGTTGATGACCTTCTCCGGCGTGCCGGCGAATTTGGCGCGCAGCCGTTCATCCTGCACGCAGATGCCGACAGGGCAGGTGTTGCTATGGCACTGGCGCACCATGATGCAGCCCATCGCGACGAGGCTCAAGGTGCCGATGCCGAACTCCTCCGCGCCGAGGATCGCGGCGATGACGATGTCCCGTCCGGTCTTGAGGCCGCCATCGGTGCGCAGCGTGACGCGGTGGCGCAGGCCATTGAGGGTCAGCACCTGATTGGCTTCTGCCAGCCCCATTTCCCACGGCAGGCCGGCGAATTTGATGCTGGTGAGCGGCGAGGCGCCGGTGCCGCCGACATGGCCGGAGATGAGAATGACGTCGGCATGCGCCTTGGCCACGCCCGCCGCGACGGTGCCGATGCCGGCCTGGCTGACCAGCTTGACGCAGACGCGGGCGCGCGGGTTGATCTGCTTCAGGTCATAGATGAGCTGGGCGAGATCCTCGATCGAGTAGATATCATGATGCGGCGGCGGCGAGATGAGCGTGACGCCGGGCGTCGCGTGGCGCAGCTTGGCGATCATGTCGGTCACCTTGAAGCCGGGCAGCTGCCCGCCCTCGCCGGGCTTGGCACCCTGCGCGACCTTGATCTCGATCTCCTCGCAGGCACCGAGATATTCGGCGGTGACGCCGAAGCGGGCCGAGGCGATCTGCTTGATGCTCGAATTGGCATTGTCGCCATTCTCGCGCGGCTTGTAGCGGGCAGGGTCCTCGCCACCTTCGCCCGAGACCGCGCGCGCGCCGATGCGGTTCATCGCGATGGCGAGCGTCTCATGTGCTTCCGGGGAGAGCGCGCCCAGCGACATGCCCGGCGTGACGAAGCGCTTGCGGATCTCGGTGATCGCTTCGACCTCATCGATCGGCACGGCCTGATCGGCATAGACCAGCTCCAGCAGATCGCGCAGATAGACGGGCGGCAGTTCCTGCGTGCCGCGCGCAAATTGCAGATAGGTCGAGTAGCTGTCCGTCGCCACGGCGGATTGCAGCAGGTGCATGAGCTGTGCGGAATAGGCATGGGCATCGGCGCCCGCGCGCTGGCGGTAGAAGCCGCCGATCGGTAGGTGGACGACCGCCTTGTCATAGGCGTTCTGGTGGCGCTGCAACGCGTTGAGCTGGAGTGAGGCATAGCCTTCGCCCGAGATTTTGGACGGCATGCCCGGGAAGAGATCATTCACCATCGCGCGCGAGAGGCCGACCGCCTCGAAATTATAGCCACCGCGATAGCTGGAGATGACCGCAATGCCCATCTTGCTGATGATCTTGAGCAGGCCTTCATTGATCGCCGTGCGGTAATTTTCGAGGCAGGTTGCCAGAGCGAGGTCGCCGGCGAGGCCGCGATCATGGCGATCGACGATGCAGGCTTCGGCCAGATAGGCGTTCACCGTGGTGGCGCCGACGCCGATCAGCACCGCGAAATAATGCGGATCGAGGCACTCGGCGGTGCGTATGTTGATCGAGGAATAGGAGCGCAGGCCCTTGCGCACGAGATGGGTGTGCACGGCGGCGGCGGCAAGCACCATGGCCATGCCGACCCGCTCCGGCCCGATATTCTCGTCCGAGAGGAACAGCTCCGTCTGGCCGGCGCGCACCGCGATTTCCGCCTGATCGCGGATGCGGCGGATGGCGGCGCGCAGCGCGTCGGGCGAGGCATCCGCCGGGAAGGTGCAGTCAATCTCCGCGACGGCCTTGCCGAACCAGTGCTTGAGTCGCGCCCAGTCCTCGCAAAGCAGCACCGGGGAATCCAGCACCAGCACATGGCTGTTCTGGGACTTTTCCTCCAGAATATTGGCGAGGTTGGAGAAGCGCGTCTTGAGACTCATCACATGGCGTTCACGCAAGGAGTCGATCGGCGGATTGGTGACCTGGCTGAAATTCTGCCGGAAGAAATGACTGATGGTGCGCGGCTTCTCCGTGATGACCGCGAGCGGCGTATCGTCCCCCATCGAGCCGACGGCTTCCTTGCCATCCTCGATCATGGGCGAGAGGATGACTTCCATATCCTCGATGGTGAGGTTGGCGGCGACCTGCCGGCGGGTGAGTTCCGCGCGGTCCCAGCGGGGGCGGACATCGTCCGGCGCGGGGGGGAGATCGCGGCCGGTGAGGAAGCCCTTCACATAATCGGCATAGGGCCGGTCATTGGCGATGCGGTCCTTGATCTCGCGATCATTGAACACCTTGCCGGCATCAAGATCGACGGCGATCATCTCGCCGGGGCCAAGCCGGCCCTTCCTGAGCACGATGGTTTCCGGCACCACCACCATGCCCGTTTCCGATCCGACGATCAGCAGGTTGTCCGTGGTCAGCGTGTAGCGCAGCGGGCGCAGGGCGTTGCGATCCATGCCGGCCACGGCCCAGCGGCCATCGGTCATGGCGAGCGCGGCGGGGCCGTCCCATGGCTCCATCACCGAGGCCAGATATTCATACATGTTGCGATGCGCGGGGGGCAGATCCGGATCATCGCCGCGCCATGCCTCGGGCACCAGCATCAGCTTGGCGGTCGGCGCGTCGCGGCCGGCCCGGCACAGCGTCTCGAACACGGCGTCGAGCGCGGCGGTATCCGAAGCACCAGCGGGGATCACCGGCTTGATGTCGCCGCTCTGCTCGCCGAAGGCCAGCGCGGCCATCTTGATCTCGTGGCTGCGCATCCAGTTCTTGTTGCCGCGGATCGTGTTGATCTCGCCATTATGGGCGAGCGAGCGGAACGGCTGGGCCAGCCACCATTGCGGGAAGGTGTTGGTCGAATAACGCTGGTGGAAGATGGCGACGCGGCTCTCGAAGCGCTCGTCGGTCAGGTCCGGATAGAAGACGGAGAGGCTCTCCGCCAGGAACAGGCCCTTATAGACGATCGACTGGCAGGAGAGCGAGCAGATGTAGAAGTCGTTCAGTTGGGCGGCGACGACTTCCTTCTCGATGCGGCGGCGCACCAGATAGAGATCGCGCTCGAACTCGGCGACGGCCTGCTCCTCGGGCAGCGGCCCGGCGATGAGGATCTGCTCGACTTCCGGCCGGGTGCGCTGGGCCTTGTCGCCGATCACCGAGACGTCGACCGGCACCTGCCGCCAGCCGTAGATCTTGTAGCCGGCGCCGATGATCTCGGTCTCGACGATGGTGCGGCAATGCTCCTGCGCGGAGAGGTCCATGCGCGGCAGGAAGATCATGCCGACCGCGAGCCGGTTGGGCAGCGGCTTGTGGCCGGAGGCCGAAATCGCATCATCGAAGAAGCGCGCGGGGAGATCGACATGGAGGCCCGCGCCATCGCCGGTCTTGCCATCCGCATCGACCGCGCCGCGATGCCACACGGCCTTGAGTGCATCGATCGCGCTCGTGACTACCCGGCGCGAGGGCTTGCCGTCCGTCGCCGCGACGAGGCCGACGCCGCAGGCATCGCTCTCAAATTCCGGCCGGTACATGCCCTTGCGGGCGAGACGGATGCGTTCGGCTTCGGTCGTCATCTTCTTTGTGCTCCAGGCGCGGGAGGGGCTGGTGGGGCGAGCGGCAAGTTGCTCGGCGGATTCAATCCTTCCTTGCGTGCGGCTTCATCGAGGCCGGGGAGGGCTATCGCTCCATCGGACGACTGCGGCATTTTGGCGGTCAATGGATGCAAGGTCGCCCCGGATATGCTCGCCGCTTTCAGCAGGAGAACACCATCAGGCGAGGTCGCGATTGCCCTGATCCGGTCAAGCTCACTGGCAGAGAATGTCGAAGCCAGCTTGCGCGCGGCAATAGCTTCGACGGCCTGCGACAGATTTGTAGAAACAGCCTGTCGTGTTTGCGACACGAACTGATCGACCTGTGCATGCTTGTCCGGATTGGCTGCTTTCAATTTGAGTGCATAGACCTGCCAGAGATTGTCGCTGGACTGACTCAGCATATTCGCCGGTTGAAGCGCGGCCAAAGTGCTCGCCGCTTGCTTTGAAAGCGAAGCGTCCGGTGTCTGGCCTGAGGCCGCGCTTGCCAGTGACAACGGCACTATCGCCAATGCCAGTATGCAATAAAATGGTTGTCTCATGCCTCAATCGCCTCGCGAACCGGGGCTTTCGCCTTGAGATAGGTCTGCATATGCCCGGCGACATCTGTGCCGTCGCGGATCGCCCAGACGACGAGGCTGGCGCCGCGCACGATGTCGCCGGCGGCGAACACGCCGTCGATGCTGGTCATCATCGTGCGATGATCGACCCGCAGCGTGCCCCAGCGGGTGACCGCCAGCGAGGGCTCCCGGAACATGACCGGCAGATCCTCCGCATCGAAACCCAGCGCCTTGATGACGAGCGTGGCCGGGGCGTGGGTCTCACTGTCCGGCTCGGGCTCGGGCGAGCGGCGGCCCGACGCGTCGGGATGGCCCAGGCGCATGCGGTTGTAGACGACGCCGGAGACATGCTCGGTGCCCTCGAAGGCGACCGGGCCGGAGAGCCAGACGAACTCCACGCCCTCATCCTCGGCATTCTGCACCTCGCGCTGGGAGCCGGGCATATTCTCCCGGTCGCGGCGGTAGAGGCAGCGGATGCTTTTGGCGCCTTGGCGCAGCGCGGTGCGCACGCAGTCCATGGCGGTATCGCCGCCGCCGATGACGATGACGTCCTTGCCGGTCGCCAGCAGCGAGCCATCCTCATGCTCGGGCACAATGTCGCCGAAGCCGGCGCGGTTGGAGGCAGTGAGATAATCGAGCGCCTTGACGACGCCCGGCGCGCCGACGCCCGGCACGCGGATATCGCGCGCCTTGTAGACGCCGGTGGCGATCAGGATCGCCGTGTGCTTCTCGCGCAGGGCGGCGAGGGTGGCGTCGCGGCCGACCTCGAAATTGCGGTGGAAGACGATGCCGGCCGCGATCAGGCGATCGACGCGGCGGGTGACGACATCCTTCTCCAGCTTGAAGCCGGGGATGCCATAGGTGAGCAGGCCGCCGAGGCGGTCATAGCGGTCATAGACATGAACGTCATGGCCCGCGCGGCGCAGATATTCCGCCGCGGTGAGGCCGGCGGGGCCAGCGCCGATGACGCCCACGGACAGGCCGGTCGCCGCGCCCACCTGCACCGGCTCGACCCAGCCCTGCTCCCAGGCGGTGTCGGTGATATATTTCTCGACCGCGCCGATGGTGACGGCGCCATGGCCGGAAAATTCGATCACGCAATTGCCCTCGCACAGCCGGTCCTGCGGGCAGATGCGGCCGCAGATTTCCGGCATGGTGGAGGTCATGTTGCTCAGCTCATAGGCCTCGCGCAGCCGGCCCTCGGCCGTGAGCTTCAGCCAGTCCGGGATGTGATTGTGGACCGGGCAATGCACCGAGCAATAGGGCACGCCGCATTGCGAGCAGCGCGCCGCCTGTTCGCGCGCGCGCTCGGCGGCGAAATTGGCCGCGATCTCGCCGAAATCCTGCGCGCGCGCGTCCGCGGCGCGCTTTTCCGGATAGGATTGCGGCTCGGTGACGAACTTGAGCATCGGATTCTTGGCCATGGCAGACTCCCTTGTCAGCAGGGAGCGCCGTACGTTTCCACAGGGGGCAAGTCACGCATTTTCCCGCATATAGGGCAGCAATTATGCCTTATATTTTTGGGAAATGAACAGGACGCCCTATATTTTGAGCTTCTCCGGGCAAGTTGAGTCCGGTTCGGACCTATCGTGACATGAGCCAGATCAGCGCGGCTGTGCCGGCAAGGATCCGATACCAGGCAAAGGGCGCAAATCCGCGGCGCGAGACGAAGCCGACGAATAATTTTATGACGATGATCGCGACGATGAAGGAGACGATGAAGCCGATGCTGATATCGCTCCAGTCCGTCGTGCCGCTCATCAGCGCTTCGCGGGACTTGTAGGTTTCCAGCACCGTGGCGCCGATCATGGTCGGCACGGCGAGGAAGAAGGAGAATTCGGCCGCCGTCTTGCGATCGACGCCGAGCGCGAGGGCGCCCATGATCGTCGCGCCCGAGCGGCTGACGCCGGGGATCATCGCGAGGCACTGGATAAGGCCGATGCCGAGCGCGCGCGCCGCGGGGATTTTGGCGACGCCGGAATAGCGGAAGGTGCCGATCAGCCGCTCGATCAGCAGGATCGCGATGCCGCCCAGAATGAGCGCGACGGCAACCACCCTGGGCGCGCCGAGCAGTCTTTCGATCTGGCTGTGCAGGATGAGCCCGAGCACGGCGGCGGGCATGAAGGCGAGCAGGATGTTGGTGGCGAAGCGCCAGCTGGACGCATCGCGGCCCAGCAGCCCGGTCGCCACGGTCCAGAAGGTGCGCCAGTAGAGCACGACCACGGCAAGAATGGCACCGAGCTGGATGACGACGTTGAAGGTCGCCCACTCCGATGAGCTATAGCCGAGCAGCTCGCTGGCAAGGATGAGGTGGCCGGTGGACGAGACCGGCAGAAATTCGGTCATCCCCTCGACAATGCCGAGCAGGATGACGGTCAAGAGATGGCTATCCATGGCGCATCACCCTGTGCGAAATCGGGAAGGGAACGAGGTGGAGGGCGCTCAGAGGCTGGCGCTATGCCCGAACTGCCCCGGCCGCCGGTAACGGGCGAGCCAGCCGGGCGCGAGCGCGGCGAGCGGGGCGGGGCGGATGGCGAAGGCGGCAAGGCCCTGCGCATCGGGCGCGACGATATTGTCCGTGAGCAGCATCTGAAACTGATCCCGCGTGATCGGCGCGCATGGGGCCCAGCCGGTCAGGCTGGCCAGCGCGCCGGCGACGCCGTCCGGCACCGGCAGGAAGCGGGCCTTGCGGCCGATCTCGTCGGCGATCCATCTATTGATCTGCGCGAGCGAGAGAATGTCCGGACCACCCAGCTCATAGACATGACCGCCAAAGCGCTGCGGTTCGGCCATGGCGAGGGTGATCGCGCAGGCGACGTCGCTCACGTCCACAGGCTGGAACTGCGTGGCGCCGCGAATGACGGGGACGAAGCGGAGCGGCAGCGCCGAGCCCGAAACGATCAACTGCGCGAACCGGTTGGTGAACTGGTCGTCCGGCCCGAAGATGATGGAGGGGCGCAGGATCGTGGCCTTGGGGAAGGCGGCGCGCACGGCGGCCTCGCCCTCGCCCTTGGTGCGGCCGTAAGTGGAGAGGCTGGCGCTATCCGCCCCGATGGCGGAAATATGGACCAGCGCGTCGAGCCCGGCGGCAGTGGCTGCCTCGGCAATGTTGCGCGCGCCGGTGACATGGGCGGCCTGCATCTTGCCGCGCAGCAGCCCGACGAGATTGATGGCCGCGCCGGCGCCGGCCAGGGCGGCGCGCACCTGTGCGGGGTTGGTGATGTCGACCGCGACGAACTGGGTCTGGCCCATATCGCCGAGCGAGCGGATCGCCACGGCGGTGCCCGGATTGCGCTGGGCGATCCGCACGCGATAGCCGTTGGAAAGCAGCTCCTGCGCGAGCCGGCGGCCCAGAAAACCGCCGCCGCCAAACACCACAACCGGCTTGTCCGCTCCGTTCATTGCCATGTCCCTTATCGTCACCCTGTCTGCCTGCTCGATATGGCGGCTACCCTTGCAACAGCCACGCGCGCAAGACAACTGCCCTGTGGCCCGCCCCGCGCGCGCGGGGGGCGGGCCGTGCATGAACTTTCTGTCATGCCCCCGTCAGCGTCGGGACAAGGCGCGGGGGGTAGAGCATGGCTCATGCGCTGGCCTGCCCGCCTGTTTTACGCGATCGTCCTGCTGGCGGCGGCGACTCCGCCGCTGCTCTCCTCATGGCTGGCCCGGCCGTTGCCGCAGGTGCCGGCGCTGCCCGACCGGGCCGGCCTCACGCTCGGCACCCGGGCGGACCGGCAGGTGGTGGTGACCAGCGTGCAGGGCGGCGGCTTGGCCGATCGCGGCGGGCTGGCCGTGGGCGATACGCTGCGTGCGGTGGGTGGCGAGCGCGTGACCGGCGCGGTGATGGCGCGGCATCTGATCGATGATGCGCATGGCTGCGCCACCCTCGTCGATTATCGTCGCGGTGGGCGATCACACATGGCAAGGTTGCGGCGATGCCGGGAGCATGGGGATGCCGCAGGGAGTCGCAATGGGCCGCAAGATACTGCTCGTGGAGGATGACCGCACCACCGCCGACTTCATTCTCAAGGGCCTTGCCGAGCATGGCCATGTCGGCGACCATAGCGGCAATGGCCGTGACGGCCTCTTTCTCGCCATTGACGGCGGCTATGACGCGATCATCCTCGACCGGATGCTGCCCGGCATGGACGGTCTTGCCATTCTGGGGGCGCTGCGGGCGGCGGGGGTCGAAACGCCGGTGATCCTGCTCTCCGCGCTGGGCTCGGTGGATGATCGGGTGACGGGGCTGACCGCCGGTTCGGACGATTATCTCGTCAAGCCCTTCGCCTTTGCCGAGCTGCTCGCCCGGCTCGAACTGCTGATGCGCCGCCGGGGCCATGGCACGGTGGTGGAAACCGTGCTGGCGTGCGGTTCCCTGCGGATGGACCTGCTCCGCCGCGAGGTGCGGCGCGACGAGCGGACGATCGACCTGCAGCCGCGCGAGTTCCGGCTGCTCGAATATCTGCTGCGCCATGCCGGACAGGTGGTCACCCGCACGATGCTGCTCGAAGGCGTGTGGGACTATCATTTCGACCCTGGCACCAATGTGATTGATGTCCATATCAGCCGCCTGCGCCGCAAGATCGACACGGATATCGACGTGCCGCTCATCCAGACGGTGCGCGGCGCCGGCTATCGGCTGGGGGAATGAGTGACAGCCCGGCCACGCGCGGAGCCGGGGCGCGCTGGCTCCGCTCCTCCCATGTCCGCTTCATCGGCCTCATCCTGGCGCTGGAGCTGCTGTTCGGCGGGGCGCTGATGCTCTCCATCACCCAGCTCGTGCGCGCGGACCTCGACGCGGCGGATCGCGCCATTGCGACCGAGGCGCGCGATACATTGCTCTCCATCGCCCGCGAGGAGGGGGACGCCGCTTTGCTGAGCGCGGTGACCGCGCGGATGGACGATGACGAGGACGGCGTGGTGCTTCTCGTCACGGCGCAGGGGCAACGGATTGCCGGCAATCTCGCCGCCTGGCCGCCCAATATCGCGGCGACGGGACCATGGATGAAAGCCTCGCTCTACCGGATCGGCGATGCCGCGCCGGTGCAATTCGGCATTGCCGCGGCGCGGTTGCCGGGCGGACGGCGCCTGCTGGTCGGCGACCAGACCGACGCAAGCGACCAGATCCGCGAGACAGTGGAAGGCGCGCTGCTGACCGCGTTGTTGCTGGCGCTGCCGCTGGCGATCGTCGGCGCGTGGCTGGCGGTGAATATCATCGACCGGCGGATCGCCAAAATTGCCGCGACGGCGGCCGGCGTGGGCGCGGGGGATATCGGCCGGCGCGTGCCGCTCGATGGCTCGGGTGACAGTTTCGACACCCTCGGGCGCGCGATCAACGCCATGCTGGACCGGATTGGCGGCCTGCTGGCGGAATTGCGCGCGGTGACGGACAGCATGGCGCATGATTTGCGCTCGCCGCTCACCCGCATGCGCGCGCGCATCGACCGGGCGAAGGAGACGGACGACCCGGCCGCCCTGCGCGCCGCTATCGAAGGGGTCAGCCGCGAGGCCGAGGCGCTGCTGGCGATGCTGACATCCGCCCTGGAAATCAGCCGCATGGAGGCGGGTATCGGCCATGATCGCCTCACCCGGACCGACCTTGGCGCGATGCTGGTCGATCTTGGCGAGCTTTACGAGCCGCTGGTGGAGGAGCAGGGACGGGCGCTCACTGTTTCCATCACAGCGCCGGTGAGCGCGCCCGTCCACCGCGAATTGCTGGGGCAGGCGCTTTCCAACCTGATCGACAATGCGCTCAAATACGGGGCGGGCGTGATGACGCTTTCGTTGGGGACGGATGCGGGCGTGGCGGTGATCAGTCTGAGCGACGAGGGGCCGGGCATAGCGCCGGCGCGAGAGGCCGAAGCGCTGCGCCGGTTCGGGCGCCTCGACTCCGCGCGGGGGATTGCGGGAGCGGGCCTCGGCCTCTCGCTCGTCGCGGCGGTGGCCCGGATGCATGGGGGGATGCTCCGGTTCGTCCGGCGCGGCGATCGCTTCGCGGTCGAAATATTGATCGCATCCGGCGATTGAGCGGCTGGCCTTGCCGCTCTGCGCACCGGCAGGGACGCGGACTTGAGGCGGATCGGAACCGGGCGCGGGGGGAGCGCGCGCCGGTTCCGGGTCAGCGCATTACTTCTTGGCCGGGGTCGCCGGTGTGGTGGCAGGCGTCGCCGACGAGCTGGTGCTGGTGGGCGAGAGATTGCTGGGGGTCGTCTTTTTCACGACTTTCTTCATATGGTGCGTGGCCGCCTTCTCCGGCTTGGCCATCGCGCCGGTGGCGATGATCGGCGTGACGAGGACGGCCAGCGATGCAAGGCCGGCGGTAAGCAGATGACGCTTCATGGGGTTCTCCTCAAGCTTGCGCTCCATGACGGATCGCCCGGTCCTTTTGCCGCATCCGGGCCATCGGGAGCGTGACGGGCGGATGAATTTTTGGACATGTGAGCGGGTCGGGGAGGAGGAGGTCGCGCCAGAATCGGCGATCAGGCCTGATCCCCCGGTTTGCAGGAGCAGGCCGAGCGCGTGGCGGCGAGGCCAGCGGAAATGCGCCAGCCATGGGGTGATCAACGCCTCGCGCGCCCGCCGACCTGTGACGGCAGAGGGGCGGTTTATCAGGTTGGCGCCAGTGGGCAGGACGTCGCAGCCGTCCGCGCCGGGCGCTGCTGATGTTGCCGCGCCGGCGCCGTGGAAACCGGGTGCAGAGAGGCCGGGGCTGGCAGCGATGCCAGCCGGCCTCCTGCCAGGCGGCTCGCCTCAGTCCGGCAGCGCGAAGACCTGCACCGCCGCGCTGTTCACCGGGGGAAGCTCGATTTCCGGCGTGAGCTTGCCGAGGCCGAAGGAGAGCGGATTGCCATGCCCCGTCACCATCGCGACATATTGCTTGCCGTCCACGGAATAGGTGATGGCCGAGGCATTGGGCACGCCGGTCGTCACTTGCTCCCACAGCAGCTTGCCCGTCGCCTGATCATGCGCGGTAAAGCGGCGGTCGACCGATCCGGTGAAGAGCAGCCCGCCTGCCGTGGCGAGCACGCCCATCGTGTAGGGCGCGCGCTGATGCTGGCTCCAGCGGATCTTGCCCGCCTGCATGTCGAGCGCCTGCAGCAGGCCATAGCGGCCGTCGCTGTTCGGTGGCGGGGCGTAGTCGATATTGACGCCGGTGGTGAGGAAGCCCTTCCCCTGCGCCGGCACGACATCCATGCAGACGTCGCGCGCGGTGACGAACAGCAGGCCGCTGCTCTGGTTGAATGCGGTGGGCGACCAGTTGCGGCCGCCGCCGCCATGCGGGCAGACGAAGCGGACCTTGGTGCGGTCCGGAACCAGCGCCGGGTCGACGGTCTTGTCGCCGGTGACCGGGTCGATCTTCGTAATGAAGTTCTGGATGCCCATGTCGACGGTCTTCACATATTTGCCGGTCGCGGCGTCGAGCGTATCGAATAGCCCTTCCTTGCCGGCGGTCATGATGACGCGGCGTGGCTTCCCTTTCACGTCGAGCGTGCCGATCACCCGGTCGAACACCCAGTCGAGGTCGAACTGGTCGTTCTTCATATGCTGGAAATACCAGACCAGCTTGCCGGTGCGCGGTTCGAAGGCGAGGGTGGAATCGGTGTAGAGCCCGTCATTATTGAGGCCCGGCTTGCGATCCCGCAATGGCCCGGTGTCATAGGTTTGCGCCGTGCCCCACAGGGCAAGGCCGGTTTCCGCGTCATAGCTGCCGGAGGTCCACACCGATCCGCCGCTGCGCTCATCGGCAGGCAGGCCGTTCCATGTGTCGCCACCCGGCGTGCCCGGCGCGGCGACCGTGTGGAAGGTCCATAGCGGCTCGCCCGTCTCGGCATCGAAGCCGGCGATCAGCCCGCCGCCCGGCGCCTGGCTGGTGAGGCCCTGCATGATGACGCCCTTGGCCGCCAGCGGCCCGCCGGGATTGCGGAAGCCGGCCTTGTCGGTGATCTGCCTGTCCCACACCGGGCGTCCGGTCCGCGCATCGAGCGCGATCAGGTGCAGATCGGACGTGGCGGCGTAGACCTTGTCGCCATAGAGCGCGATTGTCTTCTTGGAGGATGCCGGCACATCCTTCGGCAGATTGCGCTGATAGCGCCAGAGCAGGCGGCCATTGGCGGCGTCGAACGCCATGACGGCATCGCCATAGCCGAAGACATAGAGCACGCCGTCGCGCACCAGCGGTTCGTTCATCGTGTCGCCAGCCGGAAGCGGCTGCGACCAGACGAGGCGCAGATCCTTCACATTGGCGGTGGTGATCTGCGCGAGGGGCGAGAAGCCCTGCCCGCGATGACTGCGGCGCCAGGCGGGCCAGTCCTCCGGCGCCGGATCGTCCAGCATCTGCTCGGTGACCGGCGTGTAGTTGGTGAAACGCGCCGACGGCATCGGCCATGGTGGAACGGGATGGCGGGTGGTGACGCCGCCGACGCCGAGATCGGCCAGATCCGCGGACGGCGGCGCGGGCAGGGTGAGCTGCGCCAGGCGGGGCGAGCCGGGGATCAGCGGCGCATTGCCGGTGTCCACGCCATTTTCCGTGAGGATGAGGGCAAGAATGGCGGCATAGGCCTCCGCCGATAACGTACCTGCATTGGCCGGTGGCATGGAGGTGCGGATATAATGATCCAGCTTCTCCGCCGTTGCGCCGGTCCATTGCGCGAGGAAGTCGCCGCCCTTGAGCGCGGGCGCGAATTGTCCGTCCGTCAGATCCTGCCCGTGGCAGACGGCGCATTGCTGCTGATAGGCGGCCTTGCCGGCCGCGAGCTGCGCGCCATCGCCGCCTGCGCCCGGTTGCTGCTGCGCCGAGGCCAGCGGGATGAGGCCGATGCCGAACAAGGCGGCGGCGGTGGCCAGCGCGGAGCCGCAGGCCACCGTCTTGCGCCACGTCATAATTCTGGTTGCATGCCTCATGCCGATCCCCTCCCTGTTGACGGTCTGCATAGGTGCGGGCGGCGGCGAGGCCAAGACTGTTTGGGCGTGGGCGGACAGGAAAATGAAGCGCCCGGTTCAGGCGTCCGGGTCCAGACGATAGCCATAATTGCGGATCGTCCGAATCCAGCCCGTATCGGAATCCCAGTGCATCTTGGCGCGGAGCCGGCGGATATAGACATCGACGACATTGGTCAGCGGGTCGGAATCATAGCCCCAGACCTTGTTGAGAATGCGCGTGCGGCTGAACACCTTGCCCGGCGAGCCCAGCAGCAGGTCGAGCAACTGATATTCCTTGGCGGTGAGTTCCACCGGCGCATGGTTGAGAAAAACGCGCATGGCATCCCGCTCCAGCCGCACATTGCCGATCTCGACGATGGTGGGCGGCTCGGTGGAGAAGCCCCGGCCGCGGCGGGCCAGCGCCTCGATACGGGCGAGAAGCTCCTCGAAATCGAACGGTTTGGTGAGATAATCATCGGCGCCGCCGCGCAACGCGCACACCTTGTCGTCCGTATGGTCGAGCGCCGTGAGCATCAGGATGGGGGTGGCGACATTGGCCTGCCGCAACTGCTTGCACAATTCGCGCCCGTCCATGCCCGGCAGCATCACATCGAGGATCAGCACATCGTAATTTTCGGCAGTGGCCAGCGCCAGCCCTTCGAGGCCATCAGGCGCGACCGTGACCACATAGCCCTCGGCCTCCAGCCCGCGCAGCACGAAGCGGCGGACCCGTTCGTCGTCCTCGACCAGCAGCAGGTCCATCAGGCGGCCGCCTGTGCAGGCGCGGGGACGGGAAATTGCATGACGGCGCGGGTGCCGCCGCCGGGCCGCGGTTCAAGACAGGCGTGACCCCCATGCGCCTCCACCAGCGCGCTGACCAGGCTGAGACCCAGGCCGGAGCCTTCGCCGCGCGTTTCCCCCCGGCGGAAGCGCTCGAACAATTGCTGGGCAAGCGCCGGCGCGATGCCGGGGCCATCGTCACACACCGCGACGATGACGGCACTCTCGGACATCTGCACATCCAGCTCCACATTCACGCCCGGCTGGCAATGCCGCAGCGCATTCTCGATAAGCGCGGCGAGCGCGCGCCGGAGCCGGTCCGGGTCGACGAAAGCGACGACATCCGCCATGCCCGAGGCGCGGATCGAACCGCCGGTTTCGCTTGCCAGCGTCTCGAAATCACAGGCGACGCGCGCAACGATGTCGCGCAGGTCGAGCATTTCGCGGTGGAGCGGCAGGCCGCCCACTTCGGCGCGCGCGATCAGGAAGAGATCGTCGACCATCCGGCTCAGATCATGCGTCTGCTGGAGGATGCGCTCGAAAACATCATGGGGATCGAAGCCGGGCTGATCGGCGGTGCGCAGGGCGACCTGGGTTTCGCCGCGAATGACCGTCAACGGCGTGCGCAACTCGTGACTGACATCGGCAAGGAAAGCGCGCCGGCGCTCGTCCACGGCGGACAATTCGCCGTTGGCGCGCTGCAATTCCTCCGTGCGGGCGGCAACCGTGCGCTCCAGAGCGAGCTGGACCTCGTGCAGGGCAGCCTGCTTTTCCGCGATGGTTTCGGCCATGGTGTCGAAGGCGGTCGAGAGCTGTGACAGCTCGTCCTTGCCGGTCAGGCCGATGCGGTGATCGAGATTGCCGGCGCCAAAGGCCTGGGCGCCGGTTTCCAGACGACGCAGGCCGGGCCGCAGGCGCAGATGCAGCAACATCTGCACGAGGATCGAGAAGCTGACGCCGAGCAACAGGCCGACAAAGGACCCGATCACGGCGATCTGAATGAGATCGAGCGCGCGTTCGGTCCCGTCCGCGACCACGACGTCGCCGCGATGGATCTCCTTTTGCAGGGTGGCCTCCAGCGCATAGACAGGGGCCGAGATCCGGCTCACTTCCTTGAGGGCGGCGCGCGACCCCTGCTCACGCCAGACCATATCGACGCGGCTGACAAGCGCCGGCGCATTGCGGAAGCGTTCCAGCACGACATGGCCCTGCGCTTGGATGCGCTGGTTCAGCGCGCGGTCACGCGGCGTTTCGGCGGGCAGTTGCGCGGCCGCCTCCAGCACCTGTTCGAGCCGGGTGCGGGCGGCGGCAAGCGCGATTTGCATATCCGCGCCGGGATCGCGGACGGAACTGTAGCTCATCCCCTGATAATCGCGCGAGGCGGTGTGAAGCTGCGAATAGATGCGCACCCGCTCGTGCATCAGCCGGGCGGTGTTCACCATGTCGCTGGCGGTTCCGGCCGTGAGCAGTAGCAGGCCGGTCAACAACACGGTGGTGATGAGCCCGGCCAAGGCGGCAATGCCCAACTTGCCGCGCAAGCTAGACAATCGGAAGCGGCTGACGCCCCGCATAACTCCTCCCCCAATATTGTCGGTTCCATTGGCCGGTCGTGCCGGCTTGTCAGAGGCGCAGGCTAATCGGAACGAACCGCAGTGCCAAAGATTCAATTCAGTTCATCTGATTTTAATCCGGCAGTCATGCTTGGTTCATTGATTGCCCATGGGCTTTTCATGGGCGCATCCCTATCCAGAGAGCGAGGCGGGAAAACCGTCGGCAGGACGAAGGGGGGGATCAGACCACGCAGATTTTGCGTGACTGAACTTCTGTGCGTCCACTGCTTGGGGGCGTTGCCATGAAGTTGCTTGCCAGTCCTGCAAAAAATCATCTTCAATGCGACGGAACGGCGTTTGGCCGTTCCGTCCTCCGGCGACGCGGAAAGCGGGCGGCTGCTTTCGTCCTGTCGCTGGCGGCGCTGACAGTGGGGGGCATGGCGGCCCCGGCCAGTGCCAGGGACTGCGACCGGCAGTGCCTGATCGCCCTGAGCGACCAATATATAAATGCGCTGGTGGCCCATAGCCCGAATGGCCTGCCGATGGATAAATCGGTCGCTTTCGTCGAGGATGTCACGCGCATGAAGGTGGGCGAGGGGCTGTGGAAGACTGCCACCGGCGGCGCCACGCGCTTCTCCATCCATGTGCCCGACGCGCAGAACCAGACGGTGGGCTGGCTGGGCATGATGGAGAGCAAGGGCGAGCCCACGATGGTGGCCATCCGCCTGCGGCTCAAGGATGGCCGGATCGTCGAGGCTGAGCATCTGACCACGGGGATCCGCAAGGAAATGATGGAGCGTGTGCAGACGCCGCGCGCCGGGCTCGTGACGCCGGTGCCGCAAGATCGGCGCCTGCCGCATGATGAGCTTATTCGCATCGGCGCCAGCTATTATGACGCGCTGGACGATAATGACGGCACCAAAATGCCTTTTGCACCGGATTGCGAACGGCATGAAAACGGCATGAAAACGGCATGGTGACGGCTGGTGCGAATGCCGGCGCAGGCCCTAATAATGCGGGCACAGCGCCGATCGCGCGGGATTGCGAAGGTCAGCTGACCAGCAATGTTATGGCCTATATCACCACGATCGATGATCGACGGGTCTTTGCCGCCGATCCGGTGACGGGGCTGGTCATGGGGCTGTCCCATTTTCGCCACCCGATGGATTTCGAGCCCTATCCGGTGAAGGCGCTCGATGGTTCCACCATCATGTATGACAAGAAGCGCTTCGACTTCGCGCCGTTCGACCTGCCTGCCGCCCATATTTTCAAAATCGGTGCGGATGGTCGTGTCCACGAGATCGAGGCCATGGGCTTCATGACCAAATATAATGCGCCAACCGGCTGGGAATGAGCCGGCCGTGGCAATCGTCAAGGACGCAATAGGGGAGATCATTTGATGCTGAGGATCACGGCAACGGCGGCGATGACGCTTTCGCTCCTGCTCGCGGGCTGCAACCAGACCAAGACCGCGGACGATCAGGGAGCCGAAGCGTCGCAGTCCGCTGCCGAGGCGGCCGCGTGCGACCGCGATTGCCTGCTAAAGGCGACGGACCAGTATCTGGCCGCGCTTGTCGCGCATGACCCCAAGGCCGCTCCCATGGCCGAGAATGTCGCGTTTGTGGAAAATGTGAAGCGCATCCAGCCCGGCGAAGGCCTGTGGAAGAGCATCAGCGCCGGCCCGACCGACTTCAAGATCGCGGTGCCTGATGTCGATCAACAGCAAGTTGGCTGGCTCGGCGTCATCCAGCGTGACAGCAAGCCGACCATGCTCGCAATGCGCCTCAAGTTCGAGGACGGCAAGATTACCGAGGCCGAGCATCTCCTGACCGAGCCCGCGCGCGGCCAGATGGAGCATCTCGGGACGCCGCGCCCCGGCCTGCTGGCGACGGTGCCCGAGGCCGAGCGCCTGCCGCATGACAAGCTGATCGCCATCGGCGCCACCTATTATGATGCGCTCGATGATAATGACGGCTCGAAAATGACGTTCGCGGCGGATTGCCAGCGGCGCGAGAATGGCATCACCACGGCTGGCGAAGGCGCGATGCGTGCGCCCAATGTCGGCGCGACCGCGGCCGCTGTCGCCAGGGACTGCAAGGGCCAGCTCGACAGCCAGTCCTTCGTCTATATCGACCGGATCGAAAACCGGCGCATGATTGCGGCCGATCCGGTGACGGGGCTGTCCATGGGCCTGTCGCACTTCCGTCATCCGATGGACAACCTGCCTTACAAGGTGATCCATGTCGATGGCTCCACCTCGGAGCGCAACAAGACGAACATGCCTTACGAGCCGTTCGATATGCCGGCTGCGCATATCTTCAAGATCGACTCGGAAGGGGCTGTGCACGAGATCGAGGCGCTCGGTTTCAAGGCGCCCTATAATTCTCCCACCGGCTGGGAGTAATCCAGCTCTTCGGAGGGCCGTGCGGGTTCGCAAACCGCCCGCACGGCCAGACCGGGGCCGCTCGCAGCACAAGACATCTGGATCGCACCGAATCTGGGAAAAGGGGGAGGTCGTGACGAACATGTTCTGGCGAATGGCGGCAGGCGCAACAGCGCTTGCCCTGATCTCACTCCCGCAGGCGGCGCTGGCGCAGGCCCGCAATTGCGACCGGGCTTGTCTGACCAAGGTCCTCGATGATTATCTCCACGCGCTGGCCCGGCATGATGCCGGCACGCTCAAGCTCGATCGCAGTGTCAAATATACCGAGAACGGGCAGCGGCTGAACGTGGGCGATGGCCTGTGGCAGACCTTCACCACCGGTCCGCATTATCGCTTCGACATTGTCGATGTCGAGAACGGGCAGATCGCCATGCTCGGCATTCTCGACGAGAATGGCAATCGCAACTTCTTCTCGACCCGGATCGCGGTGGAGGAAAATGAGAAGATGGGGCGGGGCCTCCAGATTACCGAGATCGAGAATCTGGTCGTGCGCAATGTGACTGGTGGACGTCCAGCGGCGATGGATGCGCCCCGCGTGCAGTTCACCCAGATGCAGCCTGCCAGCCGCCGCACCGCGCGCGAGCAGATGATCCGGCTCGCCAATGCCTATTTTACCGGCCTGGACACGGATGAATCGGCGCAGCATGTGCCATTTGCCGACACGTGCCGCCGCATCGAGAACGGCAGCATCACCGCCAATAATCCGACGCCGCCCGCCGGCATGGCGATGGCGGGGCAAGGCTGTGCCGCGCAGTTCGATACCGGCTTCTCGGTCATCGTCACGGATATTCGCTCGCGGCGCTACCCGGTGGTCGATGTCGAGAAGGGGCTGGTCTATGCGCTGGGCTTCTTCGACCATGACGGGGCGGTCATCAACCCGGCATCCAGCAACAGCGACAATAGCGATGCCGCGCGCGGGCTGCGTCAGCCCTTCTCCTTCATGATCGCCGAGGTGTTCCAGATCGAGAATGCCAGGATCAACCAGATCGAGGCGGTGCTGACGACGGTGCCCTATAAAATGGAGTCGGGCTGGTGAAACGGGCGAGGCTCGTCCGGCCAATGACGTGCGGGGTGGTGGCGCTGCTGGCGGCGGCCGGGGGCCGGGCTCCCGCTCAGGCCGAGATCGCGACGGTGGAAGAATGCGCGCGGATGCCGACACCGACCGACGAGATTGCGTGCCTGCGCCAGGCACTCCAGCAAAGTCAGGCAGCGTCGCGGGGGCATGACGATGAGGCGCTGCCGGCCCGGCAGGCGTCGGACACCGGGGGGGAGGACGCCATACGGGGGGCGCAGGCGGCAACGCCTGCGCCCGTGACCGCCCCTGCTCCGGGGGCGGAGCAGCGGCGCGCGGACCTTGGGGCCGAGCAGCTTGCCAGGCCGGCAGTCAAGGCGGCCGCCCGCGCGGCTGAGGCGGACGATGTGCGCGCTGTCGTCATCGCCACCGAAACCGGGCCACGTGATGAGCTGACACTGCGGCTCGATAATGGCCAGTTGTGGCGGCAGACGGAGCGTCCGTCCGTCCCGCTCACTCTCGCCCGCAACCGCCAATATCCTGTGGAAATCGCGCGCTCCGGCTTCGGTGGATACCGGATGCGCTTCACGGGACTTGGCAGGCAGATTGTCGTCAAAAGAATGGAATGAAGGTAGTCAATAATATTTAGTTAATTCAATAGGTTGTGACTTTAATGGCCAGAATTAAGCCGGTGGTTACGTCAAAAAAACAGGGGGGATGTTGGATGCGCAGCTTTATCGTGAGGCATATGTTGATGGCCGGAGCAGGCGCGACGGCGCTGGGGGTGTCCCTGGTGATCGGCGCTGCTCCGGCGAACGCGCAAGCGAGCGCGGAGGCTCCGGCACAGGATATCATCGTCACAGGGTCGCGCATCGCACGCCGCGACTTTGAAGCGAACAGCCCGCTTGTCACGGTCGGGCAGGATTCGTTTGAATCCCGCTCGTCGAGCAGCGTCGAAGATACGTTGAATGACCTCCCGCAATTCACCCCCGGTGGTTCGGCCTCGCTGTCCAGCAGCGCGGGCACGGCCTTTACCGGCGCGGACCAGGCCCCGGGCGCAGCCACGCTGGATCTGCGCGGTCTGGGCGCAAACCGCACGCTGGTGCTGGTGAACGGCCGACGGGCCCAGCCGGTCAACGCCCAGCTCGTGGTGGACGTGAACACCATCCCCTCCTCCGCGGTCAAGAATGTCGAAGTGATCACGGGTGGCGCCGCTGCCGTTTATGGCGCGGACGCGATCGCCGGTGTGGTCAACTTCATCCTGCGTGACGATTTCGAGGGGTTCGAGCTGAACGGTCAGGCGGGACTTTCCGAGCATGGGGACGCCGGGCAATTCCAGGTCAGCGGACTCATCGGCGGCAATTTCGCCAATGGCCGGGGCAATGCGATGATCGGCCTCTCATGGTCGGATCGCAAGCCCGCCTATCAGCGCAACCGCAAATTCTATACCAATGCGTGGAACGACCCGGCCACCTCTGGCGGCGGCGGCGCCATTCCGGTGACGGTGGCCGTGCTGGACGGCATCAACTATGGTGTGAATCCGGATGGCTCGCTGTTCAACACGGCCGACGCGCTCAATCCTGCCGCACCCTATACCGGCCCGCTCAACAATCTGACCGGCGGCGCGGGGCTCAAGCTCAATCCACCGTCACCCGGCTCCGGCGCGCGATCCGTGGGCTATAACGATCCGGAAAATTACAACTCGATCCCGCTCAAGCGCTATACGCTGTTCGGCGCGGCGCATTATGACGTCACGGACAATATCGAGGCGTTCTTCGAGGGCAATTACACCCATAGCGAGGCCTATGCGCAGAGCTTCGCCGGACAGGCAGGGAATATCTGGGCGCTGAGCATGCCCTATGATCCGGGCAATGACGATCCGGCTTCCCCGACATTCGGCGCGGACCAGAGCAATTTCCATCCGGTGAGCCGCCAGCTTGCCGCACTGCTCAATAATCGCGCCGATCCGTCGGCCAACTGGACGATGAGCCGGGGGCTCAATTTCCTCGGCCGCCTCTATACCGAGACATCGAGCGACATCCATCAGCTCACGGCCGGATTGCGCGGCGAGGTTGGTGTCAAGGACTGGACCTGGGAGCTGTATGGCTCGCACGGCCAGACCACGGTGGTGGCACGGCAGCCGCAGGGCGCCATCTCCTATGCCAATCTCCAGCAACTCATCACCGGCAACGCGTCGGCCGGCGGCCGCTCACCGACCATCAACGGGCCGTGGAATGCGGGGTGGACGAGCGGCGCCACCTTCAACCCGACCAGCTGCACGAGCGGCATTCCGATCTTCAACGCCGATGGCAGCGTGCCGGTTCCGGCAGCAGGCTCGCCCGATGGCGTGATCGTCTCGGATGACTGCAAAAATTATGCGACGCTCGAACTGAACAACATCACCAAGCTCCAGCAGAATATCGTGGAAGGCACGATGCAGGGGGCGCTGCTCAACAATTGGGCGGGCGAGGTCCGCTTCGCGGTCGGCGCGACCTACCGCACGGCCGATTTCAGCTATGCACCGGATACGGGCAATAGCGGCGAGCAGCCGGGGACGGGCGTGGTCAACCAGATCGCGCTGCCCAATCCGACGCGCGGTGATATTTCGGTGAAGGAAGTTTACGGGGAGCTTCTCGTCCCGCTGCTGCGTGACCTGCCGCTCATCAAGCAGTTCGATCTGGAACTGGGCGGGCGCTACTCCAAATATAGTCTCTCGGGCAGCATCGGCACGTTCAAGGCGCTCGCCGACTGGCGCGTGACCGACTGGCTGCGTCTGCGCGGCGGCTACCAGAAGGCCAACCGGGCGCCGAACATCTATGAATTGTTCGCACCGATCGCGGGCGGCCTGGGCACATCACAGGACCCGTGCGTCAACATTGCCGGTTTCACGCCGGAGTTCGGCAACGTCGCTTCCAACCCCAACCGTGTGAACCTGCAAACTGCCTGCGAAGCCCTGATCGTGCGCGATGGCGGCTTTGACTACACGACGCTGGCGGAAGATCCCACGGCGGTCGATCAGAATCCGTCTCTCTACCCCAACGGGCTTGATCGCACGCGGATGAGCAACCATCGCTGGACGCTCGGCTATAATCTGCCGTTCCCCTTCTCGATCGGTCTGACGCAGGGCAACACCGAGCTCAAGTCGGAGAAGGCGGATACAATCACCATCGGCGCGGTCATCAACGCGCCGTTCGAGAGCCCACTGCTGCGGAGGCTCACGCTGACGGTCGATTATTATTCGATCAACCTGAAGGGCACCATCGGCGCACCGAACGGCGTGGAAATCTACACCCAGTGCCTCAGCCCGGAATATAATAGCCGCATGTCCTCCGCGGCCGGCACGTTTGACGGCACGGGCCTGCTGGAAGGCAACCCCTTCTGCGCCCTCATCAACCGCTATCCGTTCGACGAGGCGGGCGTGCGCGGGGCCGTGGGCAGCGGCACCGACCGGACGTATCAGGCGCCATTCCTCAACAAGGGGGGCACCAAGACATCGGGTGTCGATGTGACCGTCAACTGGACCTTCGATCTCCAGGATGTCGGGCTCGGCATTCCCGGCGCGCTCAACTTCAACGGCTCGGCCAATATCCTGCTCGATTACAAGGAAGCCTCGTTCGAGGGGGCGTCATTCGTCGATCTCAAGGGCACGCTCGACAATATGGCGTTCGATTACAAGTTGTTCGGGACGCTCAGCTATCTCTGGAGCGGGGGCAGCGTCGGCCTGAGAGGGCGTTATCTGCCCTCGATCGCGCCATCGCCCTTCTCCGCGGCGGGCACGCAGGGGGCCGCCTCCCATACCGAGTTCGATCTGTTCGGCCGCTTCGTGGTGAATGACGTCATCGAGCTGCGGGCCGGCGTGGACAATCTGTTCAATGCCCAGCCGGAAATCGTGGGGGCGACGCCGACCAACGCCAACAGCGGCTCGACCTTGTCCGTCTATGACACGATTGGCCGCGCTTATTATCTCGGGGCCAAGATCCGGTTCTGAGGAGGCAAGGCGTCCGGGGTGAATGAACCCCGGACGCCGCCATTGTTCGCGAGCAACACCGGCATCGCGATCGAATGATTTTTGCTTTTGCCGGTTTTGACACGTCTCCTGAGGGAGAGGGGGGAACGATCATGGTCCGTCTCGTTCGCGCCGTTATAGCGCTTTTTTTCGCCGGTTTTGCGGTGGCCGCCATTGGCCAGACGCCGCCGGAGCAGACCTGCCAGCGGGCCTGCCTCGAAGGGTGGGTGGACAAATATCTGGCGGCGATGCGCGACCGCAATGTTGACCCGTCCCTCTTCGCGCGGGAAGTGAAGTTTACCGAAAACGGCGTCCACCTGCCCCTCGGCAAGGAAGGGCTGTGGTATGCGACGAGCGGTATCGGCAACTATAAATTCTATGTGCCGGATATCGAGACGCAGCAGGTCGCCTTCATCGGCACGGTGCTGGAGAAGAGCGGCAGCTCGGCGACCGGCCCGGCCGAAGACAAGCTCGTCGCGATCGCGCTGCGGCTGCGGATCCGGGATAACCGGATCACGGAAATCGAGCAGCTGGCCATGCGACCGGAAAGCACCACCAGCAGCACGAACAGGTTCCCCGCCACCGGCGCGGGGATCGAGGCGATGAAAGCGCCTCATCCGATCTTCAAGGAAGCCATTCCGGTCGCCAAGCGCGCCACGCGCGAAGAGCTGATCCGGACCGCCAACTATTATTTCACCGGCCTTCAGGACAATGACGGCAAGGGCTATTATCCCTTCACGGACGATTGCATCCGCTTCGAGAATGGTGTCGACGTGCTGGCCAATCTGGAAGATCCGGCAACCGGCAAGCGCGGCCGGATGACCTGCAAATATCAGTTCGAGACGACGCTGAAGGGCGTGGTCTCCCGCGTCCGTGATCGCCGTTTCGTCGCGGTGGACCGCGAGCGGGGCATCGTCTTCGCGTTTGGCTTCTTCGATCATTATAACATCAACTGGACCTGGCAGTTGGGCGAGCTGTTCAGGATCGAGGATGGCAAGATCCGCCGGATCGAGGCTGCTTTCCTGCGGGGACCGTTTGGCATCAACTCCGGCTGGAGCACGTATGAGCAGGGCATGTCCGACCAGATTCAGGACATTCGCTAGAACGAGGCGATCGCAAAAACAGCAGAGGGGAAGATGATGATCGGGAAGATATTTCTGGCCGGGATGTTGCTCGGCGTGGCAGCGCCGGCGCTGGCCCAGGCGGATGCGGGCAACTATGCGCCGTTGCAGGACAAGCCGTCCTGCACGCGCGCCGAACTGGTGGCGGCGACGACGGCTTATGTGGAGGCCCAGCGCAAGGGCGACCTCTCCGGCCTGCCGCTCGCCAGCAATGCCCATTATCTGGAGAATATGGAGACGGTGGAGCGCGGGAAGGGGCTGTGGAACACCAGGCTACCCGTCGCGCACTCCCTGAGCTTCCATGACAGCACGCGCTGCAAGACCTTCACGGAGATCGTCGTGACGGAGGGCGGGCACCCCTATGTCATCGGCACGCGGCTCTATATGCATCAGGGCAAGGTCATCCGCGTCGACAGCCTCGTCACCGACAAGGGCGACTGGCTGTTCAACGCCAATGCCTATCAGAAATATGCCAGCAAGGAGGACTGGTCGCCGCTGCACAAATATCAGTGGACGGCGCCCGGCGTGATGATCGCAGGGGCCAATGCCTATCTGGATGCCTTCAGCGACAAGTTCACGGATATCCCCTGGGGCATCCCATGCTCGCGGCTGGAGGGCGGCGCCTACACCAACCGTAATGATGACCCCAACGCATCCTGCGAGATCGGCATTCCGCCCGGCGTGCTTTACATCGTCAACCGCGATTATCTGATCGACGAGGAGATGGGGGTCGTCAATATCTTCTGCCGCTTCGGCGCCGGCGGCATGCCCGATGTGCACAGCTTCCGTTTCATCGACGGCAAGATGCGTCTGGTCCACACGTTGAGCGTCAATATGGGCACCACGCCATCGCCGCAGGCCAATGACGATGGCAGCGTGTCACGCGACCCGACCGTCGGTTCCTGACACAGATATCAGCGGGTGCGGGGCAATCTCCCGCATCCGCACCGACGCATCGATCGATAGCCCCGTGTCCAGTCTGGTTCCGGGAACGCAGTCTGCCGTGGGCGGATGATCCTGCCGGCACGGATGACCGCCGGGGCGCCCGGAACCGCAAGGCGGTGATGAAGAGCCGTTATCGCCAGAACCAAGATGATTTCTGCCCGGTTTGCTGAATGACGCGACGGGCTGACGGCATGGCATGATCGGACTGTCGGGCATGTGCTCAACAGGTCACGCCAGTGGGGCTCTGGCGCAACATGCTGATTTCAATGTCTCCCGACCCGACCGCGCGCGGCGCACGCGCGCTGGTGAACGGCCTGACGGGAGCTTGCGTGCCTGGCATGGCGGTCTCGACGGATGCTCTCGGCGGCCACGGATCTGGCGGCCGGGGGAGCGTTGCGCGCGAACCACGGTGAACGGGGGAAAGTGGTTGCGGTCAAAACAGGGATTGCAAGTGCGGAAGCGTCAGGCGCAGATTGATCCGGTGACCGGTACAGCCGGCGCGACAAAAATTATGGAGGTGAGGATGAGGGGATTTTGGCTTTCCGCGGCTGCGACATTGCCGTTTGTGGCACTGTCCGGCAGCCCGGCGCTCGCGCAGAATACGGCAGAATCCGGCAATACAGGCGGTATTCAGGAGATTGTCGTCACCGCGCAAAAGCGCACTGAAAATGTGCAGGACGTGCCGATCGCGATTTCGGCGTTCACCAGTGCCGCGCTCGAGGAGCGCGCGGTGACCAGCGTTGCGGCGCTTTCCAACATCGCGCCAAACGTGACGCTGGATGGCGGAACGCCCTTTTCTGGTTCGGCTGCTGTGCTGTCCGCCTTCATTCGCGGCATCGGCGCCAATGATTTCGCCTTCAATATCGATCCGGGCGTGGGCGTCTATCTCGATGGCGTCTATCTCGCCCGCTCCGTGGGCGCGAACCAGGATCTGGGCGACGTCGAGCGGATCGAGGTGCTCAAGGGCCCGCAAGGCACGCTGTTCGGCCGTAACACGATCGGCGGCGCGATCTCGATCGTGACGCATGATCCGGGCGACCAGTTCCGCTTCAAGGGCGATGTGACGACGGGCAGCTACAATCTGCTGCAAGCGCGCGGCACGGCGGATATCCCGCTGGCGCAAGGGCTGTCGTCATCGGTCAGCTTCTCGATCAAGAACCGCAACGGCTATATGCACCGCATTCCCTATACGGGCGGCAATACGACGAATATCGAGCCGGTCACGGCCTATAAGGCGGCAGCCTATGGCAATATCGGGCCGGGTTCGGAAGGCGGCGACGATAACTGGAGCACGCGGGTCAAGCTTGTCTATGATCCGGGCAGTTCGGTTCGCTTCGTGCTTTCCGGCGACTATAGCCGGAGCGACCAGTCGCAAATTGCCAACAAGCTCATCAAGACCTTCCCGTTTGTCTTTGCCGGCACCTATAACTGCGCGATTGCCGGCGAGACGACCGGGTGCGGTGACGGCCCGCCATCCGTCGCGTTTGCCGGCGGCATTGGCGGTCTCCACTCGATTGTCGACCTGCCCGGCCTGTTCGGCGTCAATGTCGATGCGGACCCGAACAACGACCGGCTGCCCTATGATGATCGCTTCCTCACCGACGATATCGACACCAGCTACGCGAATGGCAACAACCTCTCCAGAATGCAGAATTATGGTCTTGCCGGCACGCTGTCCTTCGACCTGAGCGACGATATCGAGCTGAAGTCGATCAGCGCCTATCGCGAGCTGCACTGGCGCACGGGCATGGATCTGGACGGCTCGCCGCTCAATTTCCTGCATACCAGTTTCGAGATGAACCAGTGGCAGTTCAGCCAGGAGTTCCAGCTGCTGGGCTCGGCTCTTGACAAGCGGCTGAATTATGTGCTCGGCGCCTATTATTTCAAGGAAGCGGGCGACCTGCACGATTATGTGACCTTCGCGCAGGGGCTGCTGCAGGTCGACGGCCCGAACACGCTGGCGACCGAAAATTACGCCGTGTTCGGTCAGGTGGATTTCCGCCCGGTCGAGCAGTTCGGCATCACCGTCGGTGGCCGCTATACGCATGAGAACAAGTCGTTCGAAGGCGGGCAAGGCGATGCCAACGGGCTGAACTACAAGATTGCGCAGCAATTCAGCCAGCCGGGCGACCCTTGCGCGATCATCGTGCCGATTTCGGATGCGTGCCGGGTATCACTGGGCTTCCCGGTGCCGGGGCAGCCGCTGCGCTATTATGTGGCGGGCACGCAGCACAAGAAGTTCAACAACTTCTCGCCGAAGATCGGTGTCCAATATCACCCTAATGACGACATCATGCTCTATGCAAGCTGGTCGAAGGGCTACAAGACAGGCGGCTGGACGACTCGCCTCTCCAACCCGCTGGACTATGCGCCAGGCTTCGATGAGGAGAAGGCCACAACGTGGGAACTGGGCGCCAAGTCCACTCTGCTCGACCGCCGTCTCCAGTTGAACGGCGCGCTGTTCCAGACCGACTATAAGGGCATCCAGCTCAACTTCCAGCAGGGCGTCTCGCCGGTCATCCAGAATGCCGGTGATGCGCGGATCAAGGGCTTTGAACTGGAAATGGTGGCAGCGCCGACCGATGGCTTCACCATCAATGGATCGGTGGGCTATCTGGATGCCCATTATACCCGCGTCGATGCAGGCGCGCAGGTGGCACCGGCCAGCGGCGTGTTTGGCAATTACGGCGTCATCCCCGGTGCGACCCTGCCGAAAACGCCGAAGTGGAAGTTCAACATCTCGCCGAGACTTGAAGTTCCGCTGGGCAATGGCGGCAAGGTGATCGCGCTGGGCGACTATACCCACAGCACCAGCCTGAAGAATGATACGGAGGGCTATTTCCTGCTCATGCGGGACGCCACGGATGTGGTGAATGCGAGCCTGACCTATCGCGAGCCGAACGGGCGCTGGGACCTGACCGTGGGCGGCACCAACCTGACCAATGATCGCTACCTGGTGACCGGTCAGGCGCAGTTCGCCGGCGGGCAGGCCTATGGCACCTATTCGCGCCCGGCCGAATGGTATGCGCGACTGGCGGTGCAATTCTAGAATGGGGAGGGCTGCCGGTTTCGTCCGGCAGCCCTCGGCACGCCCGGCAAGGCTGGAAAAGGCCGGGTTAACGACTAGAATGCCGGAAGACAGGGTGGTTTTGGAGATTCGTGCAATGTCAACGAAAGCGACGACGGAGTTCTGGAAGGGCATCAAGCCGATAGCAAACAGCTTCAAGCCCGATGCGCTGCCGGAAGTCTATATGAAGGACCCGGCCAATTCGGACGAACGCTACTTCGTGCCGATGAGCGAGACCGTGTTCTCCCGGCCGATCTGGATTTCTCCCCAGCAGAATATGTGGGCCGACATCCTGTTCTCGAAAGAAGCAGGGTTGGTGAACCGCCACTATCACCCGCACCAGATCTTCGCCTATACGATTTCGGGCAAATGGGGCTATCTGGAGCATGACTGGATCGCGACGAAGGGCGATTTCGTTTATGAAACGCCCGGCGAAGGCCATACGCTCGTCGCCTATGATTATCATGAACCGATGCGGGTTTTCTTCGTCGTGCAGGGGCCGCTGATCTGGCTCGATGAGGATGGCAACGGCACCAGCCATTATGATGTTCATGATTATATCGCGGCTGCGCGCACCCATTATGAATCGAACGGGATCGGCGCCGCTTATGTGGACACGCTGTTCCGCTGATGGCGGGAAATCCATGGGGCGGGTGACGGCCTGGCGGACTTTTCTGTCCTGACCATCCGCCTTGTGGAACCAATTGGCGCTGTGGGGCCTTCTTTCAGCGGAGGTTCCCATGGCGATACGCGCATATTGGCGAGGGCAGATCCGGCTGGCGCTGGTCTCGATCCCGGTCGAGGTCTATCCGGCGACCAAATCCGGCGCGGCGATCCAGTTCCACCAGATTCACGAGCCCAGCGGCAAGCGCATCCGTTACGAGAAGGTGGCGCCCGGCATCGGCCCGGTCGACCGCGATGAAATTATGAAGGGCTTTGAAATCTCCAAGGGCAATTATGTCCTGCTCGATGACGAGGAGATCGAGGCGGTCAAGATCGAAAGCCGCAAGACGCTGGAACTGGTCCAGTTCGTCGCGGCGGACGAGATTGACGTGCTCTATTATGAGAAGCCCTATTTCGTCGTGCCGGCCGATGATCTGGCCGAGGAGGCCTATGTCGTGCTGCGCGAGGCGCTGCGCAGCTCGAAAAAAGTGGGGCTCGGCCAGCTCTCCGTGCGCGGGCGCGAGCAGCTTGTCTCGGTCAAGCCGTGCGGGCGCGGGATCGTCATGGAAGTGCTGCGCTATGCCGATGAGGTGCACAAGGCGCAGGGCTATTTCCGCGATATCGATGATGTGGCGCCGGCGGCGGACCTGCTCGATCTCGCCACGACGCTGATCGACAAGAAGACCGCGCCCTTCAAGCCCGCCGAATTTCACGACCGCTATGTCGACGCCCTGCATCGGCTGATCGAGAAGAAGAGCAAGACGCACGGGCAGCGCGTTCTGGAGGATATCGAGGCGCCGGACAGGACGGGCGGCAATGTGATCGACCTGATGGCGGCCCTCAAGAAATCGATCGGCGAGGGCGGCGCGGGGCGCAAGCCCGCGGCGACACCTCGGGGCAAGCCGGCCTCCAGCCGCAAACGCGCCTGACATGGCCTGCCATCCGGAGACGCTGCTGCATCTGCTCGATGAGCCGGTGCTGCCGTGGCGCGGCGTGGCTGCACCCTCTGACCGGACGGCGCGGCTTGACCGGCAATGGGCGGACCAACCGGCCGGTTTGCGAAAGCATGGTCTGCTTCGCTTTCCCCTCGCGCCCGCACTGTCTCATCTTCCGGCCGGTGGCGGAAGCAGGCCGGGGGCGCGGGCCGGCCTGTCAGACGCAGCAGCGGCGTTTGGCAGCCGCCGCGCTGCGAGCCGCAACGGTGGCGCGCATGGCCGCATCGGGGCGACGCAGAGCGGACTTGCCAGTGCGAGCGGCGGCACGCGGGCTCACGCGCCATGGCAACGAAGATTGAGCGGGGCCATCATTGCTGATGGCAGGCCGGGGCTGATCGAACGGGAGCGGTGCGGGCTCATCGTGCCAACGGGCTGACGGATGGCCCGGCCCGATCCTCTTGCGCGCTACAATGCCAAGCGCGATTTCGCCAAGACGCCCGAGCCGGCCGGTGCGCGGGCGGAGAGTCCGGGCGGCAATCTCTTCATCGTCCAGAAGCATGACGCGACCCGATTGCACTGGGACTTCCGGCTGGAAGTGGACGGCGTGCTGAAAAGCTGGGCGGTGACGAAAGAGCCGAGCCTCGACCCGGACGACAAGCGGCTGGCCGTCCGCACCGAGGATCATCCGCTTTCCTATGCCCGCTTTGAGGGGACGATCCCCAAGGGGGAATATGGCGGCGGCACGGTGATGCTGTGGGATCAGGGCAGTTGGGAGCCGGTGGCCGGCAAAAGTGCGAAGGATATCGAGGATGGCCATCTCCATTTCCGGCTCGATGGCGAGCGGATGAAAGGGGAATGGCTGCTGGTGCGGATGCATCCGCGTCCCGGCGAAAAGCATGAAAACTGGCTGCTGCGCAAGATTGCGGATGCGCAGGCCGGGACGGGCGATGGGCTGGTCGCGCGCGGGCTGACCAGTGTGCTCACCGGGCGGACGATGGCGCAGATCGCGGCTGACAAGGGCGGTGCGCAATCTCTCCAGGGCAAGAAGGGCAAGGCCTTCGACGCTGCGATGACTGCTGCGTCGCAGCATAATGCACGGGCGGGCGATGGGGCGCCTGACCGTGGCGTGCAGGAAGCGGTGCGGCGCAAGGGGGCGCCCGAAGCCCGGCCGCGTTCCAGGCCCAGAACCGGGCGGCTGCCGGGCTTCGAGCCGGTCCAGCTTGCCACGCTGGTCGATGCCGTGCCGCCAGGTGACGGCTGGATGCACGAGATCAAATATGATGGCTATCGCGTGCTGGCGGCGGTGAAGGGGGCCGATGTCCGCATCTTTACCCGCAGCGGGCTGGACTGGACCGAGCGGTTCGCGCCGATCGCTGCGGCATTGGCGGCGCTGGATCTGCCGCCTGCGCTGATCGATGGTGAGGTGGTCGCGCTGGATGCGCAGGGAAATCCTGATTTTTCCGCCCTGCAGGCGGCGCTGAAGGATGGCGGGGCGGCGCGGCTGATATGTTTCGCGTTCGATCTGCTCTCGCTCGCCGGGGAGGATCTGAAGCCGCTGCCCAACAGCGCGCGCAAGACGCGGCTGACGGCGCTGCTGGCCGAGGCCTCCGGGCCGATCCATGTCGCCGATCATATCACCGGCGCGGGCGAGGCGCTGCTGGCGGCGATGTGCGGCGCGGGGCAGGAAGGGATTATCGCCAAGCGCGCCGACGCCCCCTATCGCGCCGGACGCACGCGCAACTGGGTGAAGATCAAATGCACCTTGCGGCAGGAGTTCGTCATCGTCGGCTGGACAACCAGCAGCGCGCGGGGGCGTCCTTTTGGTTCGCTGTTGCTTGGCCAGCGGGAGCATGGCCAGCTGGCCTACAAGGGCAAGGTCGGCACGGGTTTCGACGTCGCGACGATGGACGATCTGGCTGCCACGCTCGCGCCGCTGGCGCGGTCTTCCCCGCCGGTCGAGGTGCCACGGGCGCAGGCGCGTGGCGCGCACTGGGTGGAACCTGCGCTCGTCGCCGAGGTCGCCTTTGCCGAGATGACGGCCGATGGACGCGTGCGTCATGGCAGTTTCATCGGCTTGCGAGAGGACAAGGAGGCCAGCGACGTGACACCCGAACAGTCCGAACCCGCGCCGCGCGGGAAAAGCGCGGTCGAGATCACCAGTGCGGACCGGGTCATCTTCCCGGAGACCGGCGGCACCAAGGGCGACCTGGCCGCCTATTATGAAGCGATCGCGCCGCTGATGCTGCCCTTCGCGGCCGATCGGCCGGTGAGCCTGGTGCGCTGCCCGCAGGGCGATCTGGCGAAATGCTTTTTCCAGAAGCATGACAGCGGATCGTTCGGGCCGCAGGTCCACCATGTGCCGATCGTGGAGAAGGATGGCGAGGCTGAGGATTATCTGTTCGTCACGGATGCCGACGGGCTGCTCGCCTGCGTGCAGATGGGGACGATCGAGTTTCACGGCTGGGGCGCCAGGACCGACGATGTCGAGCAGCCGGACCGCATGATCTTCGACCTCGATCCCGATGAGGGGCTGGATTTCGATGTGGTGAAGCGCGCGGCGCGGCATATCAACCGGCAGCTTGGAGATCTGGGGCTGGTGAGTTTCGCCATGCTTTCGGGCGGCAAGGGCCTTCATGTGGTGGTGCCGCTCACGCCGGGGCATGGCTGGGAGGCCCATAAGGATTTCTCGAAGCGGTTTGCCGAGGCGCTGAGCCTTGCCGAGCCGGATCGGTTCGTGGCGACGATGAGCAAGGCGAGGCGCAAGGGGCGGATCTTCATCGACTGGTTGCGCAATCAGCGGGGCAGCACGGCGGTGCTGCCCTATTCGGCGCGGGCGCGGGCAGGCGCGCCGGTCGCGGTGCCGATCGGGTGGGACGAGCTGGATGACATCGCCACGGCACAATGCTACCATATCACCGATGCGGCCCGACTGATCGAGCGGGCGGAGGCCAAATGGCTACGCGATTGGGGCGTTGCGACGCAGCAACTGCCTGACGTCTGAAGCGCCAGCGGCGCGCTGAAAAAGCGCTTTGTTACCGCCACGGTGTGATCTGCGGTGAACCGAACGCACAGGCCGGAACCAGAAGCCTCGCTGGGCGGTTTCGCTCATGCAGCACATTGATATTAACCACGCGGAGGAGACCTCATGGCCCGTCGCTACCCTGACGCGTCGCTTTCTCACATAGCGGTGCTGGGCAATGCGCTTCCCCGCCGCTGCGGCCTTGCGACCTATACCAGCCATAGCGTGGCGGCGCTGCGCCGCGCCTTTCCCGAGGTGGTCTTCGACCATTATGCGATGGATGACGGCCACGGCATTGCCTACGGGCCGGACGTGACGATGACCATCCCGGCGGACGATGTCTCGGCCTATATTCGCGCGGCCGCGGCGATCAAGCGGTCAGGCGCGCAGCTGTTATGGGTTCATCACGAGTTCGGCATTTTCGGCGGGCCCGCCGGCAGCCATTTGCTGGCGCTGCTGAACCATCTCGATCTGCCCGTCGTGGTCACGCTTCACACGCTGCTTTCCCACCCCGATCCGGCGCAGGCCTACGTGATGAAGGGGCTGGTCGCGGCAGCCGACCGCATGATCGTGATGGCGCGGGAAGCCGCCCGGTTGCTGGAAGAGCGCTATCAGGTCGATCGGCGGATCATCAGCGTGGTGCCGCATGGCGCGCCGGACCGGGCACTGAGCGAGACCGCGCCGTTCAAGGCCAGGCTGGGGCTTGGCCGCGGGCCGGTCGTGCTCACCTTCGGGCTGCTCTCGCCGGGCAAGGGGATCGAGGCGGCCATCGAGGCGCTGCCGCCGGTCGTCGCGCGGCATCCCGATCTGCGCTATCATATCGTGGGGGCCACGCACCCGACGCTGTTGCGCGATCAGGGCGAGGCCTATCGCGAGAGCCTCGTCGCGCTGGCCGCGCGGCTGGGGATGGAAAGCCATGTCCGGTTTGTCGACTGCTTCCTCGAAGATGGCGATCTGCTGGATTATCTGCAGGCGTGCGATATCTATCTCACCCCCTATCGCGGTGAGGAGCAGGTGACGTCCGGCACGCTGGCCTATGCGCTGGCGCTTGGCCGTCCGGTGGTCTCCACGCCCTATGTCCATGCCCGCGAAGCGCTGGCGGGCGATATCGGAACATTGGTTCCATTCAATGATGTGAATGCGATTTCAGCCGCGCTGATCGACCTGCTTGGCGATCCGGCCCGGCTTGCCGTGCGAGCCCGCAAGGTGTGGGACGCGGCACGCTCGACGATATGGGACTGCAATGGGAGGGCTGTGATGACGATCATGGAGGATGCGAAGGCGAGCAAGCCGGTCGCGCTGCCGGGGCAACGCAAGGTGCGCGAGCCCTATCGGGTGCAGCTTGATGGTGTCGCGGCGATGACGGACGATGTCGGCATCGTGCAGCACAGCATCCACGGCGTGCCGGACCGGCGCCATGGCTATTGTATCGATGACAATGCCCGCGCGCTGTTGCTGCTGGGCGAGACGGGCGCTGGCGATCCGGTCGAGCGGCTGCATCTCATTCGCGTTTATGCTGCCTTTCTCGAACATGCCTGGAATGAGGACACTGGCCGCTTCCGCAACTTCATGGGCTATGACCGGCGCTGGCTGGAGGAAGAAGGCTCGCAGGACAGCAATGGCCGCACGATCTGGGTGCTCGGCCGGATCATGCGCAGCGCGCCGCAGGACTTCCTGCGCCGCTGGGCGACCGGACTGTTCAATCGGGCGCTGCCGCTGGCCGCGGAGTTGACAGCGCCGCGCGCCATGGCCTTTGCGATGCTCGGCATGGCCGCCGCCACGGAAGCCGAGCCGGGGCATGAGCAATGCCGGCTGCTGCTGACCCGCTTCGCCGGGACATTCAAGCATTTGCTCGCAGTCTCGCAGCGGCCGGACTGGTCATGGTTCGAGATCGTGCTCGCCTATGACAATGCCCGGCTGCCGCAAGCGATGATCGAGGCGGGGCAGATTCTGAATGATCAGGATGCGGTGGCCATGGGCCTAGCGACATTGCGCTGGCTGCTGGGCCAGCAGCAGTCCCCGGCCGGGCATTTCCGTCCGGTGGGCACGGAGAGCTTCGGCAAGCCGTTTGCGCCGCCGGCCGCTTTCGATCAGCAGCCGCTGGAGGCCGCCGCGACGATCGACGCCTGCCTCTCCGCTTTCCGTGCCGATGGCGATGTCCACTGGGGAGAGGCGGCGGAGCAGGCGCTGGGCTGGTTCGACGGCGAGAATGACCTCGGCATTGCGCTCGCGAGCGATGATGGCGCCTTCTGCCATGACGGGCTGACGCCGCACGGGCTCAACCTGAACCTTGGCGCCGAGTCGGTGCTCGCCTTGCAGATGGCGCGTCAGGCAATGGCCCAGCTCGACCGGGAACTGGGCGGAACACCGCAGCTTCTGGTCGTGCAGCGACAGATTTGACGAGGGAACGACAGATGACTTGACGAGGGGGCCTATGCTCCGTCAAAAACCAATGGCGCAAGTTCATCAAGGTGCCGGGAGACCATTGCCGATATTCCGTCGCCTCGATCAACGGCTCAATGCGGACCCGTCGCGTGTCGTGGTTCGGCCGTTTCATCTGTCCTGGCAGGCGTCAGGCATCGCCTCCAGTCGTGGGGCGAAGCTCGTCGACGATATATTGGCCATGGATGCGGCGGCGGTGGACGAGGCGCTGACGCGCGTCTTCCACGATTTCGAGCAGCGACACTGGCATATCAGCCGGGTTTTCGAGACGCGGTTCGAGCAGGTCGCGCGGGATTTGCAGATTGACCGTGCCCGGCTGACCGATGCGCAATGCCAGTTGATCGGTGCCTATTTCTGCCATGAATATAGTTTTCAGGCAGCAGCGCTGATGAACCCGTCCATCGTGCCCCATCCCGACCAGAGCCATTTGAGCGACGGCACGGTGCGCTTCATCATGTCGCTGCGCGCGGTGGGGGAAGGGCATATCAGCTCGATCGCTTTTCGCGATGGGCTGATCAGCCCGGACGGCCGGCTGGAGCTTTCCCCCGAGCCGCGCATCGCGACATCCGCCATCGCGCGGCCGGGTGATATCGACCCGGATGGCATGGTGATCGTCGAGCGGGATCGCGACAGCACCTTGTCGGGCACGGTGATCTTCCCGGTCACCCCGGCGCAGGCCAACGGGTTGGAAGATTTGCGCCTGACGCCGTTCATTCATGATGATGGCCGGGCGGAGTGGATCGGCACCTACACGGCCTATAGCGGCCGCGCGATCCGCTCGGAGCTGCTGCGCACCCATGACTTTCATTCCTTCTCGCTGACGCCGATGGGCGGGGCGGCGGCGGTCAACAAGGGCATGGCGCTCTTCCCGCGCCGGACCGGCGGCAAATATCGGATGATCGGCCGGCAGGACGGCAAGAATCTCTTTCTGCTCGAGTCCGACCAGCTCTGCGAATGGTCAGGTGGGGTTCGCCTGCTTGAACCACGCTATCCGTGGGAGTTTATCCAGATCGGCAATTGCGGTGCGCCGATTGAGCTGGATGAGGGCTGGCTGCTGCTGACCCATGGCGTGGGGCCGATGCGCAAATATGCGCTGGGCGCTGCGCTTCTCGACAAGAATGATCCCTCCAGGGTGCTGGCGCGCACGCCCGCGCCGCTGCTGTCCGCCGCCGACCATGAGCGGGAGGGCTATGTGCCCAATGTCGTCTATACCTGCGGTGCGTTGCGGCTGGGGGACATGCTGTTCCTCCCTTATGGTCTGGCGGATAGTTCCGTTGCCTTCGCATTGGCGAATATCGCCGATATTCTTGACCAGATGGAGTGAGCCCGGATCAGTCGGACAGGGTGCCGGCGCGCCGCTGACCAAGGACGATCTGCGCAAGAAGGCCGGCATTGCGATCGAAATGATGGCCGCCCGGTACGACATAATGCTGGGCCAGACCGGCTGGAATATCCGGGCAGGCGCTGTCAGCCTCATTCTCCCCCTGCACGCACTGGATGGCGACGCCGCGCAGCCGGACAATGGCGGGAATGGTCGGCTGGGCCGTATCCGAACCGATATCGAGCCAGCTGCTCAGGTGGAACTGGAAATCCGCGGTGGCGCTGAGGCCCAGCAGGGACAGCCGGCTGATCCGGGCCCGTGTGGCGGGATCGAGCTGCGCGACCATGGCGGGCAGCACATCCGCCCCGAAACTATAGCCGATGAGCAGCACGCGCGGCCGCGCCCAATGGCGGCTGAAGGCGTTGATGAGCTGGCCAAGATCGCGGCCGGCCCCTGCAGGGGTGCGCGCGGTCCAGAAATAGGCGAGGCTATCCACGCCGACCACGGGGATGCCGGCGGCGGCGAGCTTGCCGGCGACGTCGCGATCGATGCCGACCCAGCCGCCATCGCCGGAATAGATGATCGCCATGACGTCCCGATTGGCCGGTCCGGGCTGCGGAGGCACGAGCGTCAGCGGCATGTCCGGCAGGGGCAAGCCACCGGCTTGCGCACGGGTGATCGGCGCAGGCAGCAGGCTGGTCACGGCATTGGCGACGGGTTCGGGCCACTGCGAGGTTACGCCGGGCAGGGGCAGCGCACGAGCATGGGGCACGGCCTCTGTCAGCGCGGCGGCGGCGGGCGGCAAGGCGGCGGCGTGCATTGCGATCCACGGCAACCTGATCTGTAGGTTGGGGCCGAACTGCCAGCCGCTGCCGCCGTCCACAGGCTCGGCGGAGAAGCCGGGAGCGGTGCACCATGGCTTGCGGCTCGCAATCTGCGGGGCGAAGCCGAGCGAGACGACGCCCTGATAGGACCCGTTGGCCCATTGCGACAGGCTGGCATAGGCAAGTGCGCCGCCTTCGCCTGCGCCGAGGATCACCGGCTTCATATAGGCTTTCACACCCATGCGATGCTGGACATCGTTGGAGAGGGCGACGAGCGGATAATTGGCGTTGAGGCAATGGCGGCCCCAGCTCTGGGCATTGTCCATCAGCCGAGGCGTGGAAACCATGGCCACCAGCAGGCCGCGTCGGGCGAGTTCCCGGCCGATGGCGGTTTCGACCCCGGAAACGCCGTTGGAATCGGAGAGGAACAGCACCACGCCACGCGGTTCGCCCGCTGGCCGCACGATGGCGACGGGACCGAACGGCGCGAAATTATAGCTGATGGCGAGCGTTTCGGCAGGGGACGGTGGCGGTGCCACGGCGGCGGTGGCGAGCAGGCCGGCCGCGAGCAGGCCGGCATATGCGAGCAAGGTGCGGGGAAGGATGGGCATGGGCGGCCTCCCGCCTATCGCCGCGCTGCGATGAGCGCCTGCAGGTCCACCAGGGCCCGGCCGAGCGCCAGCCCCTGCGGCCCGGCGATGAAGCGCGGTTCCCAGACCGGGGAAAATTTCTCCTTGTAACTGCGCAGGCCCTCAAAGCCGTAAAGCGCTTCGCCATGCTGGTAGAGCAGGGAGCCGAGGCGCATCCACAGCGGCGCGAGCCGGCGCGCTTCCAGCCCGGAGAGCGGCGCGAGGCCAAGCGTGAACCAGCGATAGCCCTGCGCCGCGCCCCATTGGATGAGGCGGATGAACAGGAAGTCCATGGTGCCATAGGGGATGTCGCGATCATGCCGCATCAGGTCGATCGACAGCTCGGACTTGTCCGGTGTCGCCCAGATATTGGCGAAGGCGACGATCCGCCCCGCTTGCCGTACGACGGCGCAATCGAAGCGGACGATATAGGCCGGATCGAACTGGCCGACGCTGAAGCCTTTCTCGCGGTGGCCCTTTTCGCCGAGCCAGACATCGGAGATGGCGCGCAACTGGTCGATGATGGCCGGCACCTGCGCGGCCGGGATGATCTCGAACACGGCGCCATCCCGCTCGGCGCGGCGCACGGCGTGGCGCAGCGGCTTGGCGACCGGGCCATCGAGCGAGAAGCTGGCCAGCGCGATGCGCGCCTCCTCGCCATATTTGAGGATCTGCAAGCCCAGATCGATCGCGATGGGCAGGGTCTGCACGCTGATCTGGTAGAGCAGCAGCCGGCACTGGGCAATGTCGGCTTCCTCGCGCAGGGTCCAGAGCAGATCGCTCCATTCGGCTGGATCGCCGACCGGATCGCTCATCACGATCCAGCTGCGCCCGCGTATCTGATACATGACGAAGCTGCGCCCGGAGGCGGAGTGGAGGAAGCGCTTGTCCCCCGTATAGGCGAGGAAGGCATCCGTCCGCTGGGCGAGGGCCAGCGCGGCGTCGCCCGGCAGCTCATCGCGGGTCAGTTGCAGGTGGGAGGGTGCGGCAGGCCGCAGCAACCGGGCGATGGCCAGACCGGCGAGCAGCACGGCGACGGACAGGCTGGCGCGCAGAAAGCGGGAGGCATCGCCATGCCGGGCGAAATGCCACCACAGATCATTCTGATAATCGACGCGCTTATACGCGAACAGCCCAAGCCAGATGGCAAGGCCGAGCACCACGGCCACTGTCGCCAGCCAGCCCGGCGAGAAGATGTCTCGCGTCAGCCGGGTGCGGCGATAAAAAGCAGCGCGTGTCCACTGGAGCAGCGCGGCCAGCAGCAGCATGACCGTCGCTTCCTCATAGTCCAGGCCCTTGAGCAGCGAGAACGCGGCACCGGCAAGCAGCAGCGCGCGGGTCAGCCAGAAAGCGCCGTCAAGCCGGTGATAGAGGCCGGGCGCGAGCAGGAGGAGCATGGCGCCGACCAGGCTGGCGGCGAGGTGGGAGGCCTCCATGAAGGGAAGGGGCAGGATGTGATAGAGGAGCTTCATGCGATCCGGCACGGCGGGCAAGGCGCCGGAGACGAGCAGCACGCCACCGCCCAGAAAGACGAGCGCGGACACCATGGTCGGCGCAATGCCGGACGCAACGGCATGGACGCCGCGCAACGTGGTGCGCAGCGGCCGGCGCCAGCGCTGGCCTTCCTGCACCGCGACGATCGTGCCGGCGATGAACAGCGGCAGCAGATAATAGATGAGGCGATAGGCGAGGAGGGCGGCGACCAGCTCGGGGGCGGCCACGGATTGGGTGGTGGTCGACAAGGCAGCGACCATCACCGCCTCGAAAATGCCGACGCCGCCGGGCACATGGGAGATCAGCACGGCGATGATCGCCAGCGTGTAGCCCATGAAGAAGGCGGGCCATGCTGACAGCGTCATGCCGGGAACGAGCACGAACAGCGCTGCACTGGCGACGGCGACATCGATGGTGGCGACGCCGAGTTGCGCCAGGGCAAGGCGATAGCCGGGCACGGGCACGCGCCAGCGCAGCAACCGCAACTCCCGCCCGTCTCGCCCGGCCCAGACCAGCAGCCCGGCAATGCCGACCAGCAGGCAAAGGCCGATCAGGCGCCAGAGCCATGGCGGGAACGCCAGGGGGCCGAGGGCGATATGGTCCGGGCCGATCGCCAGCATGCCGCCGGCGAGGACGAAGATGCCGCCCCAGAAGGTCATGCCGGCCAGCGCGACCACCCGCGCGACATCGCCGATCGCGAGACCCTCCGCGCTATAGACGCGGTAACGGGCAGAGCCGCCGGTGAGCAGCGCGAGGCCGAGATTATGGCTGAGCGTGTAACTGGTGAACGAGGCCAGCGCCGCCGTGCCATAGGGCAGGGGCCGGCCAATCGCGCGCAGGGCCAGCACGTCATAGAGGGTGAGGGCAAGATAGCTCACCGCCGTGAAGGCAAGGGCGAGCAGCATATGCCAGCGATCGATCCGGGCGAAGGCGTGCCGCACATCATGCAGATGCACTTCGCGCAGAAGATGCGTGAGGGCCGAGAAACCGAGCGCGGCCAGCAACAGGACGAGAACAAGAGTGATCAGGGTCCGGTGGCGGGCAAGGGACAGAATTGTTGCCACGATTTTCCTCTGCCGGCTGGCTGCCGGCCGAGAATACACACAAGCTGCGGGCCTGTCCCCATGATCTGTGCGACGGGCGTGAACCAGGTGGCCTTATAAGGAAAGGGAGAGCGCCAAGGCTCTCCCTTTACGGCGTCCGCGCCATCGGACAGGGCCGCTCAACTGGTCTTTTGGGCCGGTTGAATGTGATGATGGGCCCGGTGATGCTTCATGGTTTTGGCGGCCGCATGATGAGTCGAAGCGGGCTGGGCTTGGATGCACTCGTCCGTCACCGTCTTTGAGCAACGGGGGTATTTCGCTGGCGGGGATGCCGCGCTGCTGTTGCTGGCGCCCTGGGCGACGGCCGCCGTGCCGACGCTGAGCGCAAGCAAGGAAACGAACAGATACTTCATGGATCATCTCCTTCATGGCTGACGGAACGGACGTGGGATGAAGGGGGTGGTCCGTTCCGCCGCAGCAAAGATGAGCGCAAACCGGCATGAGGTCACGTTAAGCTTTGTTCATGCCCGGGCCATGATTATCCCGAGACCAGGCGGTATGTCGTCAGTTGCGGTCGGGCGGACCCGCAGCTGTCCGTCGTGCCACAGGCAGACGATATGCGCTGCCAGGAGCCGGCTTCCGGTCTCGCGCGTTCTTTGCCCGGCTGTGGTTGCGCAAAGCGCTGGTCGCCGCTGGAAATGCGCGCGGCCGCGTCGCGCCGGGATCGGGAGACGATGATGGTCAGGCGGCATGATAAAATGGGCGAGCGGCGCAGAGGCAGGCGATGGCTGCGCTATCTGGCCGGCGGGCTGGCCATCCTCGTGGCCGCCATCCTGCTCTGGCTGGGCTATATCGGGGCCTTTGGCGGGCGGCTCTATGTCGAGTTTCCTGCCAAGGGCGCATCCCTTGCGGCGCAACATGACGTGGCGGCCGTGATCTTCTCGGGCGATATGGGGCTCAAGCTGGGCATGGGGCCGCGCATCGCTGCCCGGCTGACGGCCGCCGGTGTTCCGGTCATCGGGGTGAATTCGCTCGTCTATTTCCGCAAACGACGCACGCCGGACGAGGTGGAGGCCTATATCGCCGCCGCTATCAGGCATGCGATGCAGACCACTGGCGCGCGCAAGATCATCCTCATCGGCCAGTCCTATGGGGCGGACATGCTCCATGTCGGCCTTGCCGGGCTGCCCGCCGCAGCCCGCAAGCCGGTCATACTGGTGGCGCTGGTGGTGCCGACGGACAGTGTCTATTTCCGTATATCGCCGGTCGAATGGCTCGAATGGCCGCCGCCCGACGCCGAAGCCTTGCCGACTGCGCGGGCGCTGACCTGGGTGCCGGCGATCTGCGTGCGCGGGGTAGAGGAAACCAACAGCCTTTGCCCGATGCTGCACCAGCCTAATGTCGAGCAGGTGGTGCTCCCGGGCGGCCACGCGCTGCATGGGGACAGCCCCGCGCTTGCTGCGCCCCTGCTCAACAAGATCCGCGCTGTTCTGGCGGCCCTGCACGACTGAGCCTGGCCGTTACGACCAGCTCTGGTTGAGGCTCTCGGCGGTCTGGTCGAGGGCCTTGGGGTCGGTCTCGCCCGTCAGCGCATAGGACATGTCGCCGCGCCGCCAGAAGGCCACCGATTGCGCGCCTTCGCGCACGGCGTCCGGGATCTCCGGCGCATTGCTGCGTTCGCGCAGGGCGAAGAGGGACAGTTGCTGGCCGGTCGCCGTCTTCACCGCCACCAGCAAGGCAGCGCCATTGCCGGCGGGGAATATCTGCACATCGGTCACACGCCACTCGGCGGGCAGGGTGGGCAGATCGATCCGGGTGCTGGCGAGTATCTCCCGTGCGTCTAGGGCCGGCGCCTCGATCTGGGAGGGCATGTCCGCCCGCATCATGGCGACGCGATGCGAGGCCACCGCCATACCGACATAGGCTGGCGGGCCCTTCGCGATGAACAGAAAGGCGGATGTCGCGACGATCAGCGAGACGCCGCCCAGCGTTGCGGCCCGTCGCCAGAAGGTCTGTCTGGCACGCCCGTAAAGGCCGGTTGCCTGCTCCAGCATGCCGGCAGGCAGCGGGGCCATATCCTGTGCGAGCAGGCGCAGGGCCGTCCGCTCGCTCAACTCGCCCATCATCTGTGCGGCGAGCGCGGGATGATCGGCCAGATGGGCCTCAATGGCGAAACGGCGCCCGGCGTCGAGCGCGTCGTCCATATAGGCGTGCAGGTCCAGTTGCGAAGGTGCGTCAGACATCGTCATCTTCTCCTACCACACGAAGCCGGAGGGGCGGTCCCTTCGCGACATTCTCATCCTTGAGCGCGGCGCGCGCACGGGCAAGGCGGGACATCACCGTGCCGATCGGCACATCCAGCACATCGGCCGCTTCCTGATAGCTCAGCCCCTCGATGGCGATGAGGTGCAGCACGGCGCGATGATGCTCCGACAGGGCGGAAAAGGCGCGGGCGACCTGCGCGAGGCGGGCATGCTGCTCCTGCTCGGGGTCGACATGCGCCATCAGCGTATCGGCGAAACGCTCGTTGCGCCGGGCTTCCGCCGCCGCGCGCCGCAAGCCGGAGATGAAGACATTATGCACGATGGCGAGCAGCCAGCGCCGCCGGTTGTGCGGCCCCTGCCCGTCATGGCCGCCTTGCTGGCGAAATGTTTCGTGCCGCTCCATGGCGCGCACGAGGGCATCCTGCACGACGTCGTCGGCTTCCTGTGCGTCGCGGGCCAGCGCGCGGGCGTAGCGCCGCATGGCGGCCAGATCGCCCGCCATCGCGTCATCCCGTCCGGGCGTCATCCACCGCACATCATCAGTCCTTCAGGCCGCGTGAGAGACAGCGGCATGCTGCGTGCAGTGCCGATATGTCTCGAACACGCCGGCGAGCACGTCGTCCCAGCGATAGCGCGCGGCGGTCGCGCTGGCCATCAGGCCCAGCGTGCGTCGCCGTGCGGGGTCCGCCATCAACATATGGGCCGCGCCGGCAAAGGCGTCGACATCTTTCGGCGTGACCAGCAGGCCGTTATGGCCGTGGTCGATCAACGCCGACGCACTGGCGACATCGGCGGAGACGACCGCCAGCCCGCTCGCCATCGCCTCCAGATTGACGTTGCCGAACGCTTCCGTGACGCTGGGGTTGATCAGAATGTCCGCGCTGGCGATAGCGCGGCCGAGGTCTGCCCCTTCCAGGTGACCGGTAAACAGCGCATCAGGCAAGCGCTTTTCAAGCCAGTTGCGCGCGGGCCCTTCCCCCACGATCAGCGGGCGGACCGGATGGCCGCCGGCCCGCAGCGCCGCCATGGCGTCCGCAAAAATATCCAGTCCCTTCTCCAGCACCAGCCGTCCGAAGAACAGCGGCACCAGCGTATCGGGCGTATAGCCGTTGGCCGCGCGCAACGTTTCGTCCCGCAATCCAGGGTGAAACAGGGCGCGATCCACGCCGCGCCCCCACACCGACACGCGTCCGGCGCCATGCTTGCGCGCCAGATCATCCGCAATCGGCCGGGTCGGCGCGAGGATATGGTCGCAATCATCGTAAAAGCGATCGAGATAGGCCTCGATCGTGCGGCGCAGGAAGCCGATGCGATAATAATCCGCATAGGTTTCGAAGCGCGTGTGCAGGCTGGCGATGACGGGAATGCCGCACGCCCTGGCGTGTTTCTGCGCTTGTCGACCGAGCAGATCGGGCGCGGAAAGATGAACGAGATCGGGCTCGAACGCATCGAAATCGGCGCGGGTGGCGCGGGTGAAGCCCAGCGCGAGGCGATATTCCGGCCGGCCGGGCAAGCTGAGCGAGCGCACGGCACGGACGTCGCCGACGGACGGGAATGCCGGCTGCGGCGCGCGTGGCGAATAGATGCGGACCTGCGCGCCCTGCACCTCCAGCAGATGGGCGACGAGGCGGTTCAGCGCCTGATTGGCGCCATCGCGCACACAATCATAATTGCCGGAAAACAAGGCGACCCGGAGCGGGCGGCGCGAGGCGGAACGAGACTGGATCGTCGGGAACGGGAGGAAGGACATATGGAGGCTTACGGTTGCCGGCCCGCTTTTATTCCCTCGCTGCCGACGAAATCGGCCGGGCGGGGCAGAGTGTGCCGGGACAGGGGCGAGACGACCGGACCAGCGGAGGGCCGGACCGGAGAATGGGCAAGGGCACGGGGTCGTGAAGAGCGCCGTGTGGAACTCGACGAGCGGCCCTTATCCGGGCCTCATTCCGCCAAGGTTCCAGCCAGCGGCGCGGCTGCCGCGCGACGACGGGGATCATCCACCTGTCGCGATGCCAAGCCCGATTGTCGCGGCGGGGATAGCGGCGCGGTTCCCGCTCATCCGATGACCATCATCGGATGAGGACGTGCGTCTATTCGCCGATGGTGAAGGACAGGAAGGCCGGCAGCGGGCCGTTCCAGCCGCCGTCATCAAGCTCATTGTCGACCTGATGGCGCGCGCGCGGCGCGGGCTTGTCTGTCCGTTCCGTCGGTGCGCTCCGCTTGGCCTTTTCGGCAGGGGCGTTGCGTTCGGCGCGCACTGGCCGCTCGGCCTGTTCAGCAGGAGGGCTCCGCTCGGCGCGAACCGGCCGCTCGCTGCCTTCTTCCGACTTGCTGCGCGCGGCCTGCCGGGGCTGGGCGGCGCGGGCCGGCTTGTCCTCGCTCCGCTCCCTGGCACCGCGGCGGGGGGCAGGGGCAGTCTTGGCCGCCCGGCCTCTGGCAGGCGCGCTGTCCGTCTCGTCGCTGTCGATCGTCACACCGGTATCGAGGCGGGGGATCTTCGTGCCGATCAGCTTCTCGATATTCTCGATGGCTTCCGCATCGGCGCGGGTGACGAAGGTGAAGGCCTTGCCCGAAGCGCCGGCACGGCCGGTGCGGCCGATCCGGTGGACATAATCGTCCGGATGCCAGGGCGCATCGAAATTGAAGACGTGCGAGACGCCCTTGATGTCCAGCCCGCGCGCCGCCACGTCGGAGGCGACGAGCAGGTTGATCTCGCCCGTCTTGAAGCGATCCAGCTCCGCGATGCGGGCCGCCTGATCGATGTCGCCGTGAATTTCACCGGACTTGAAGCCGTGACGCCTGAGGCTCTTGTTGAGTTCCCGCACCATCGTCTTGCGATTGCAGAAGATGATGCCGGTATTGACCTCTTCACTGCGCAACAGGCTGCGCAGCACTTCGCGCTTCTTGCGCTCGTCGACCGGGACCAGGATCTGCTCGATATTGGCGCCGGCCGTAGCCGGCCGCGCCACCTCGATGGATTTGGGGTTGGACAGGAAGCGGTCCGCCAGCTTCTTGATCGGCGGCGGCATGGTGGCCGAGAAGAGCAGGGTCTGCCGCGTGGCGGGCAGCTTGGTGCAGATATTCTCGATATCCGGGATGAAGCCCATATCGAGCATCCGGTCCGCCTCGTCGATGACGAGCAGCGAGCAGCCGGTGAGCAGGATGTTGCCGCGCTCGAACAGGTCCATGAGCCGGCCCGGCGTGGCGATCAGCACGTCCACGCCCTTTTCGAGCGCCTTGATCTGATCGCCCATGGATACGCCGCCGATCAGCAGCGCCATGCTCAGCTTGTGATATTTGCCGTATTTCTCGAAATTCTCGGCGACCTGCGCGGCCAGCTCGCGCGTCGGCTCAAGAATGAGACTGCGCGGCATGCGGGCGCGGCTGCGGCCCTGGGCGAGGATGTCGATCATCGGCAGCACGAAGCTGGCAGTCTTGCCGGTTCCGGTTTGCGCAACGCCAATGATGTCACGCATCATCAGGACGGAGGGAATGGCCTGAGCCTGAATCGGCGTGGCTTCGGAATAGCCTGCCTCTTCGACGGCTTTCAGTAATTCGTCTGACAGGCCGAGATCGGCAAAATGCATCAGGTTTCCATATGATAGGAGAGCGCCACAAGACTGCACGGCGTATTTACCCGGCATAATAGCCAGCCATGTGCCTGAACAGCAATGGGGCCCCATGAGCATAACCGGCGCGTCTGTCAAGGAATTCCGCTATATAAGGGCTTTCGGACGGTTTAAATATCGCGGTGGGCGCGCTTTCATGCGTGGCGCTTTTCCGGCAGGAAGGGAGCATGTCTATCATCCTGCGATCGGCCGTTGCCGACGACCTGCCTGCCATGCTGGCGCTCTACCGTCATTTGAGCCCGGAAGATCCGCCGTTGCCGATGGAGGAAGCGGAGCCGAACTGGCAGGCCTTGCTGGCATCGCCCTTGTCCGATGTGCTGGTGGCGCAGGTGGATGGCGTGGTCGCAGCCACTTGTCTATTGCTGATCGTTCCCAATCTGACACGCGGCGGGCGGCCTTTCGCGATGATCGAGAATGTTGTGACCGATGCCGCCTGGCGCCGCCGGGGCCTTGGGTCGCAGCTTCTCGCTCTGGCGCGGGAGCGGGCGCAGATGGCGCGGTGCTACAAGATCATGCTCGCGACCGGGCGCACGGATGCCGCCGTGCTGCGCTTTTATGAGCAGGCAGGCTTTACGCGCGGCGGCAAGACCTTTTTCGAGATGCGCTGGCTGGCGTGACCGGCGGGCTTATTTTTCCCCGTCGGCGCCCTCGGCGGGACTGAGCCGGGAGAATTTGACAATCTCGCATGTCGAGCCGTTACGGGCGTGGAGCGTATCGCGACCGGCGCACAGCGCGCCATCCTTGTTGGGCTCGATATAGAAGCCGGCGTAGAAATCCGCCGGGCGGCATGCCCGGCTGAAATGGGGGCGGAACTGCTCGCGCGGGACCACGACCATGATGACGCCCTCCTCCGCGCTGATGGTCGCGCCGCGCAGCCGGTTGAGCTGCAGGCATTTAGGCCCCTTCATTTCCTTCAGGGCGGGGGCGGGCGGCGGGGTCTCGTCGCGCTCGCGCATCAGGCTGGAGCGCAAGCCGTTGCGCATGGTGGGGATGCGGATGATGACGCGCTGTTCGATGGTGAGCTGGGCCAGTCGGGTCGCGCCTTCGAGCGCGTCCGGCCGCCGGTTGTCGATGGAATCCGATGCGGACGCCAGTAGCAAGGGCAGCAGCAATGTCGTCATGAACGCAGGCAATGAATTGATCCCCGAGGGTGAGCATGCCCTAGGTCGCGCTCCTTGAACAGCCGATTAATTGAGCGGCCCATCCTCCGTTCCGTGCGGCAGGGCGGGGCAGGGGCCGGAGCGGGCGCGATGCGCCACCCATGGGGCCGGGGCGACCATAAGGGTGGCCACACGCGCGGTCCCTCCAGTGCCTCGCGTCCGGCGCACTGGCATTTGGTGCGGGGCGGCGGCATAAGGCGGCCATGATTTCACGCGATACACTGGATGCCTTTCGTTCGATCGCCGGGCCGCGAGGGATGGTCGAAGATCGCGATCTCATCATGCCTTGGCTGGCCGACTGGCGCGGCAAGTTCCACGGCGACGCGGCGGCGATCCTGACCCCGCGCTCGACCCAGGAGGTGGCGGCCATGGTGCGCTGCGCCCATGAGCGCCGGGTGCCGCTGGTGCCGCAAGGGGGCAATACATCGATGGTCGGCGGCGCGACTCCGCCGGCGGACGGCAGCGCGCTGATCCTCTCGCTCCGGGCGATGAACCAGATTCGCCGGCTCGATGCCGACGCCAATCTCGCCATTTGCGAGGCCGGGGTCATCCTCTCCACCTTGCACGAGGCGGCGGAAGGGATCGGCCGGCGCTTCCCGCTCAGCCTCGGCGCCAAGGGTTCCGCGACGATCGGCGGCCTCGTCTCCACCAATGCCGGGGGCACGCAGGTGCTGCGCCATGGCACGATGCGCGCGCTGGTCGAGGGTATTGAGGCGGTGCTGCCGGACGGCGCGATCCATGATGGCATCGCCGCGCTCAAGAAGGATAATCGCGGCTATGACCTCAAGCAGTTGTTGATCGGCGCGGAAGGCACGCTGGGCATCGTCACGGCCGCCAGCCTGCGACTCGCGCCGGCGATTGGCGACCGGGCGGTGGCGTGGATCGGCCTCGAGAGCCCGGAGCAGGCGCTCGCCCTGCTGCGCCGCATGGAGGCGACGCTCGGCCCTGTCGTCGAGGGGTTTGAAGTGATGGCGGCCGATACGCTGGGTTTCATTCTTTCGGTCATTCCCGGCACGCGCCGGCCGATCGCGACGGTGACGCCGTGGAATGCGCTGATCGAGATCGATCTTGCCAGCGTGGCCGATGGGCCAGACGCACAGGCGCGGATGGAGCAGGCGCTGGCGGACGGTTTTGAACAAGGCCTGCTGGTCGACGCGGCGATCGCCGCGAATGAAAGTCAGGCCGAGGCATTCTGGAAGCTGCGGGAAAGCGCCTCCGAGGCAGAGCGGGCGCAAGGGCCGGCCCTCCAGTTCGATATCAGCGTGCCGATTGCGGCCATGCCGCGCTTCATGCGCGAGGTCGCGGCGGCCAGCGAGGCGCGCTTCCCCGGTTCGACCGCGTCCTCCTTCGGCCATCTGGGCGACGGCAATGTCCACTTCCATGTCCGCGCGCCGCGCGGCGAGGGGGGCGGCGCCGGCCAGCGCTGGATCGAGACGCAGGGCGAGGCCGCGACCCGATTCGTCAATGACCAGGTTGTCGCTTATGGCGGCTCGATTTCCGCCGAGCATGGGATCGGCCAGATGAAAATCGGCGAATTCGCCCGGTTGACGCCGCCCGCCCAGCTCGATGCCGTGCGCGCGATCAAGCGGGCCTTCGATCCGCTGGATCTCTTCAACCCGGGCAAGCTCGTGCCTCTTGCCTCGGCCGATTGACGTCTTTATGCCCGGCGGTCGATCAGCCTCCCCGTCCGGGCGAGCTGCTGCTTCGCATCCATGATTAGGAGAAAAGATGCCATGGCCAGCGCGCCGCCAGCCCAGTCCTTGCCGTTGCTCTATAATGACCTCGTGCCGCTCAATGTGGAACAGCATGGCGCCTTCACCCTGCGTAATCAGGAGACCGCGCCGCACCTCGTCGGGGTGCATGCCGTTCCGCTGACGACCGATGAATTCGCGCAGTGCCAGCGTTTCCTGCCCATCGTCTTCTCCAGCGGCCCCGAGCCGGTTCCGCTGGCGCTGATGGGCCTCAACGAAGGTGTCAGCACCCTCGTCGATACGGATGGCAAGCTGCGCCGCGACGATGGCTATGTGCCCGCCTATATCCGCCGCTACCCCTGGATGCTCGTGCGGCTCCAGCCCGATAGCGAGGAGCTTTCGCTGTGTTTCGATCCGAAGAGCGAAACGATCGGCGAATATGAGGATGGCCGCCCGCTCATCGAGAATGGCGAGGCAACCCAGCTCACCAAGGACCTGCTGGCCTTTTGTGAACAGTTTGAGCAGGCTGCGGCCCGCACCGCCGAGTTCATGAAGGAACTGAAGGCCGCCGACCTGCTGATGGACGGCGAACTCAGCATTCAGGTGCCCGATGTGGAGCAGCCATTCATCTATCGTGGCTTCCTCATGGTGAATGAGGAAAAGCTGCGCGAACTGCGTGGCGATCAGCTGCGCAAATTCAACCAGAATGGCATGTTGCCAATTCTTTATGCCCATCTCTTCTCATTGCAGGGCATGCGCGAGGTGTTCTTTGCGCAGCGTCAGATGGGCCTTGGCCCGGCGCCGGCCTTTCAGGTGACCTGAATCCGGTTCAGGTGACGGGGCGGCGTGCCGGGGGAACCGGCCGCCGCCCTGGAAGACGCGGACTAAATCAACGATTTGTACCGGATCGGCGATAGTAACACTTGAAAATATTTTGCCGCCGTCTTACCTTGAGATTGCGTAGAGGCTTGTTCCCCCTTTCGAGCCTTTGCGCGGGCGTCCCGCCCTTTCGGGACGTCTCCTCCCTGAACCTGGGCCACCCTGTGCATGAGCATGGGGTGGTTTTTTATGGGGCCTTGTTATTCGGCGGCCAGCGCCAGGCCGCGCTCCCCAAGCTCTTGCGTCAATGCGCCGGCAAGGTCGGCCAGCAGGGCCTGCATGGCGGGCAGCCCTTCACCCGGTTCCATCAGGGTGCTGTCGAGATACAGCGTCCGGTCGATCTCGATCTGGATCGCATGCACGCCGCGCTCCGGCCGGCCATGGCGATCGAGTATATGGTTGCCCGGATAAGGGGAGTTCATGGCCACCGTCAGCTGCCGGCGCCGGATGAAATCGGCGCACAGATCGGTCAGGCGATCGGCGGCGGAGCGGCCGAAGCGGTCGCCGATCACGATTTGCGGCGGGGGCGCGCCACCCGGTGCCTGGCGGAGCGGGGGCATCGAGTGCACGTCGAGGAGCAGGGCGATGCCGTGCTGCCGCCGCGTGGCGTCCAGCAGCGCGGCAAGCATGGCGTGATAGGGGCGATGAATCCCCTCAACGCAGGCGCATAGCTGGGCATAGGGCAGGGGCCGGTTCCAGAGCGGGCCCACCTGCGCCAGCCGCTCGGGGATGAGGCCGAGCCCGCCGCGCAGCTTGGCGCTGGTCTGGCCGCGAAAACGCCATGGTGCATCGCTGATTGACGCAGGGTCGATTTCCCGCTCATCGCGATTGAGGTCGATGAGCGCGCGCGGCTGCCGTGCGACGAGAACACAATGGCCCTGATTGGCCAGCGGGTGGACGAGATGATCGACAAGCCGGTCTTCCAGGCGCGCCAGCACGGCTTCCGGCACGCGTGCGCGGGCGAGCAGCGCGGGCGCGTAGCTCCGCCCGGCATGCGGGACTGCAATGACGAGGGGGCCAAGGACGCCCGGCGCGCCATAGTGCAGAAAGGCGTCCTGTGTCTGCGCGGGCACAGCCAGCAATGGTGCTGCGTTGCTCATCCGGCACCCTTCTTCGATTTTTGGCGGTTTCTGTCCGGTCGCCATGGAAATTCTTAATGGCTTGTCGCATAGGAAGGGCCGTGACGCCAAGCCCCAGTGGGCGCTGGACGTTTGTTCGACATGCAAGGAAAGCCCGGGGTAAAGCAGCGCATGATCCGTATTCTTGTTGCGGAAGATGATGATTCGATGCGGCAGTATCTCAGCCGGGCGCTGGAGCGCTCGGGTTATGAGGTGGTTGCGGTCGATCGCGGGACGGCGGCGCTCCCGCTCATTGCGGGGGAGCCGTTCGATCTTCTGCTGACCGATATCGTCATGCCGGAAATGGACGGGATCGAACTGGCCCAGCATGTCGCGGCGGTCGCGCCGACGACGCGGGTGATGTTCATCACCGGTTTCGCGGCGGTGACGCTGCGCGCCGGCCGGGCCATGCCGGAAGCCAAGGTGCTGTCCAAGCCGTTCCATCTGCGTGACCTGGTCCTGGAAGTGGACCGGATTTTTGGCCGGGACAGTGCCAGCAGCCAATCCTGATGGCATGATCATACGATAGACGACGATTTGTCCTTGCGCCGCCAGTCAGCCTTGCGTAAGGGCCTCTCCTCTCGAGTGGGCGTGTAGCTCAGTGGTAGAGCACTGTGTTGACATCGCAGGGGTCGCAAGTTCAATCCTTGCCACGCCCACCATGGAAAGCCCCGCCAGGTCAGTGACTTGGCGGGGCTTTTCTATGCCCGATAGCGCCGTCGCCCAATATTGTCTTGGCAGGCCTGTTCTCGGCGCTCTGAGGGCGGCGGGGCCATGGCGCCTGCTTCTCTGCGCGGGCAAGCGCGCGGTATGATGCAGGCTTTACGGCGAAAAATCGGGCCATCCCTCGCAACAGACATTGTTGCAATGGGCAAAGTCAACTAAGACGTCGCCCGGATACCAGAGTTGGGGAGAGGATCGCCATGAAGCCGCTGATATTGTTGACTGCGCTGACTTTCGGCCTGGGCGCCGCGGCGCCGGTGCTGGCCCAGGGAGCCGCGATGCCGGGCCCCGAGCCGATCGAGCACATCACGGGCAACGTCTATAAGATCTTCGGCGGCGGCGGGAACACGCTGGTCGTCGTGCAGAAGGATGGCGTCGTCCTCGTCGACACGAAAATGCCCGGCAACGGTCCCGCCATCCTTGGCGAGGTGAAGAAGATCACCGACAAGCCGATCAAGATGATCATCAATACGCACAGCCACCCCGATCATATTGGCAGCACCGACTATATCCGCGAACATTATCCCGATGTGCGGGTGATTTCATCCGAGGCGACCAAGGCCGAGATCGCCGGCAACCCGATGTACAAGGCCGGTGTCCTCCCGAACGTCACGTTCAAGGACCGGATGACCATCGGCAAGGGCGCCGACCAGATCGAGCTCTACACATTTGGTGAGGCGCATACCGGGAGCGACACGTTCGTGCTCTTTCCCGCCACGCATGTGCTGTTCATGGGGGATGTGATGGCATGGAACATGGCGCCGTTCCTGCCGAGCGGCGGCGCAAGCCTGCTGCCGAGCGTGCAGGAGAAGCTGATCGCGACCGTGAAGGACGTCAAATTCGTGGTCGAGGGCCATGGTTATGTGGATACCTGGCAAGACCTCGTCCGCATCACTCATTTCAACCGCGATCTGGTCACCTTCGCCAAGGCTGCCTATGACCGGGGCGATCCGCCCAGCGCAGCGGTCGCCCAGCTCCAGAAAAATCCCGATTATGCACCGCTGCTCGATACGCGGCTCAAGGATGGGCTGCCCTATGGCAATACGCCGTTTGCGCGCGCGAACATGAATGTCAACGTCGCCTATACCGAGTTTTCGGGCGAGCCGGTCGGGTTCGGGGTCGCCAACGGCGCTCCACTGGCGGCGACGGACAAGCACAAGGGGTCCGATCCCAAGGACACCGCGCCGCCCGCACCGGACACGCCGGTCGCGCCGCGCCCGCCGCTGCCGACGGTTAAGTAAAAGCAGGCCGGCGGGTGAGGCAGGCCGTCTCACCCGCCAGCATCGCGTCAGGGGTGACTCAACCTCCCACAGCCAGACGCGGCCCCTATGCCCGCTAGGGAAGCTGGCGCGCAGGGCGTGTCGGCGGAGCATGTCGGCTTCGACTTCCGCCCGAGGAGCCAACCCGCAACCCTTCCGTCCGAATGATCCGTGCCGCGGGCGAAACCGCCAGCAAGCTCCCGGCACTGTATATAGTCCTGCGTGGTTTCGACGAGCCTGCGCCGGGTCATTGCCCTTCATCGGACCGTCGAGTAGATGGTGCTGGAAGGGCGGGTGCGGCTTCCTCACAAGGCATCTGTCAGCAGTGAAGGCGAGGTCGTGCGGCGTAAAGAGCAGGCTGAGGGAACGGAGCGCATACCACACGAGTTACGGCGGCGCGTTCTGGCGGAGCAGGGCGACTGGTATAGCTTCCGCATGATCCTGATCGGCAATTATTATTCCGGCGAGTTATTTGCGACGCTGGCCAGGGATTATGGCATGCTTCGCGATGACTTTCTCATTCTTGCCTATCTCTCCGACTTTGGCGAGATGACCGCCAATCTGATCTGTGCACTCAGTGGTCGCCCGAAGAACAGCATCAGTCGTGGCGTGATCAAACTCACGGGCAACAAGCTGGTCGAGGCGCGCGCCGGCACGGAGGACCGTCGCTACACTTTTCTCAACGTCACGGCGGAGGGCCGCCGGATGTATGAGGAGACGATCGCCCTTTTCCGGGAGCGGGAGCAGGAGGTGTTCGGATGCCTGACCGTGAAAGAGAAGCAAAGTCTGGATAAGGCGCTGACCAAGGTGCTGGAAAACTGGTTCGCCAAGCATGGCTGAGACCAGTCCCCCTATCCGGTGAGGCTGGCCTTGTCGGACTGCCCCTGCCCCGGATCATGCGCATTGTTGCCTGTTCGCCTGCGCTTGACATGGTGCCATATGGGACTATCTATTGGGGCAGGAGAGGGTGCCGACGTTGGACCTGCGGACCGGCAAGGGGGTAGGCTGGTCCGCAGGTGACGTGTCCCGTTCCTCGCCGATATACATGGCAATATTGCTACAGCACAGCGCGCGCGGACTGGGCAGGTCGATGAGATCATCCAGCGGATCGCAATTTCCCGCGGCGCTATCCGGCCGTGCGTGGAAGGCCATCGCGGCCCGGGGCAACCGGTCTGCCCCGGTTGAGGCGGCTGAACATCTGCCGGATGGTCAGGCCCGTGCCGGGATGGTGCCAGTCCGGGGCGATATGGCACAGTGGTTCCAGCACGAAAAGACGTGTAGGCAAGGCGGGGTGGGGGACGGTCAGGCGCGGGCTTGCGACGCGGCCGCCGGACCAGAGCAGCAGATCCAGATCGAGCGTGCGCGGCCCCCAGCGGCGATAACGGCGACGGTGGAAGCGATGCTCGATAGCCTGGAGCAAATCGAGCATCGCCAGTGGCGCCAGATCCGTTGCGACCAGCGCGGCGGCATTAGCATAGCTCCGCAACGAAGGACCAAGAGGCCGTGTCGCGATGATCGGGGAGCAGGCGAGGAGGCGCAGGGGTGCTTCATCGAGCGCCGCGCAAGCCGACTCGACGATCCTGCGGGGCCCGAGCCTGGCCGATAATGCCCGGTTGGACCCGAGACCAATGGCATAGACATGGCCGACTGGCGCGCGGGGCCCCGTCATCGCGTCAATCCGCCCGTCATCATCGCCTGTCCTTGCATCGCCCGTGCGCAGCGGCCTATCGCTTCGGCATGAGCCTGACCAGTCCCCCCAGCAACCCGCCCGCCAATCCGCCGATCAGCCCGCCCATCAGTCCGATCGTCAGTCCGGTGCCAAAGGCCGAGGCGCCGCGCGACTGCCCGTTGTGCCCGCGGCTCGTGGCTTATCGCGAGGCATGTCGCGCCGAATATCCCAATTGGTGGAATGGCCCGCTATCCGGTTATGGCGACCCGGCCGCGCGGATCGTCATCATCGGGCTTGCGCCCGGCAAGCATGGCGCGAACCGCACGGGCCGGCCATTTACGGGCGATTATGCCGGCGATCTGCTGTTTGCAACGCTCGACAAATATGGCCTGTCCCGCGGCACCTATGATGCGCGGGTAGATGACGGGGTGGAACTGGTCGATTGCGCGATTCTCACCAGCGTCAAATGCCTGCCGCCGCAGAACAAGCCGCTGCCGGAAGAAGTCCGCACCTGCCGTCAATATCTCCAGGCCGGCGTGGATGCGATGCCGCAGGCGCGGATCTTCATCGCGCTGGGGCAGATCGCGCATCAATCGGCGGTGAAGGTGCTGGGCGGAAGGCTGCCCAAGGCGCGCTTCGGTCATCTGGCCGAGCACCGGATGCCGGACGGGCGCATCCTCATCGACAGCTATCATTGCTCGCGCCACAACCAGAATAGCGGCCGGTTGACTGCAGAGATGTTCGAGGCGGTGTTCGCGCGGGCGGTCGCCCTGCGCGACGGGGCGGCTGAGACATGCGGCTGACTGCGCATCGAGCGGCTGGACGAAGCTGGTATGCCGATGCGCTGGAATAGCGGGCAGCGCCTGACCTCATGCGCGCGTGAACCCGGTTCATCGCAACGGGCCATCTGCTCGCCGCGCGGGAACGGAAGCTGACAGGCCGCGTTAAGGTGCAAAGCCGTTGCTGGACCAGACAGATTATACGGAAGGAAGACACTCCATGCGGACCCTCATCATCGCGGCGGCACTTGTCGGGCTGGCCATGCCGGCCGCGCCGGCGCTCGCCGATTCTCCACGCTGGGCGCAGGCGCATGGCAAGCGCGCCAAGCAGAAGCGCATGTATGATTCGCGCGGGCGCTATAATGAGCCGCGCCGCCTCGGCCGCTCCGACCGCGTCTGGCGGGGCAATGACGGGCGCTATCACTGCAAGCGTGACAATGGCACCACGGGTCTTGTGATCGGGGCCGCTGTGGGTGGCCTGGCCGGCCATGAAATCGCCGGTAGCGGAGACCGCACGCTCGGGGCGGTCCTTGGCGCCGTGGGCGGCGGCCTGCTCGGCCGCGAAATCGACAAGGGCGATATCAAGTGCCAGTGACGCGACCGGCCTGAGGTCGCATTGACATCAGATTAGCTGGAGGAGGGGCTGGATTTTCGGCCCCTCCTGCCGTTTCAGCGCTGATCGTTCAGCGCACGATATAATCATAATAGGCGCCATCGGGCGGGCCGCCGGCGGCATCCTTCACGCCATCCAGCGCGCCTTCCGGCATGGAGGCGAGCGACTTGCCGTGATGATCCTCGCTTGCCCATTTCTCGATGAGGATGAAGCGATGCTCATTGCCGAGATCACGCAGCACCTCGACGCCTTCGCAACCATCGCGTGCGGCGACCAGCTTCGAGACATCGGTCAGCGCGGTCTCCATTTCAGCGCTTTTCCCGACGGCGGCGGGGATGATGTAGATGCGGGCAACGGTCATGCTCATTCTCCTGCGGTGAACTGTCAGATGTCATGGACGAGGCGGGCGTAAAGTTCCGGCCGTCGATCGCGGAAAAAGCCCATGCCGGCGCGGTGCATGCGCGCCCGGGCAAGGTCCAGCGTGGCCACCAGCGCGCCGGATTGCGTGGCCTCCACCTCGGAGACGAGATCGCCCCATTCATCGGTGATGAAGCTGTGGCCATAAAAGGTCTGCGTGCCATTGACGGTGCTTTCCGCGCCGATGCGGTTGGCGGCGATCACCGGCATGCAGTTGGAGACGGCATGGCCCTGCATCGCCCGGCGCCACATGCGGCTGGTGTCGAGCCCCTCATCATAGGGTTCCGAGCCGATGGCGGTGGGGTAGAAGAGCAGATCCGCGCCCATCAACGCCATGGCGCGCGCGCATTCGGGATACCATTGGTCCCAGCAGATGCCGACGCCGATGGTGCCGTAAGGCGTTTTCCATACCTTGAAGCCGCTATTGCCGGGGCGGAAATAATATTTCTCCTCATAGCCCGGCCCGTCGGGAATGTGGCTCTTGCGATAGACGCCCATGACCTCGCCCGCATCATCGATCATGGCGAGGCTGTTATAATGATGCTGGCCATCGCGCTCGAAAAAGCTGGTGGGGATGTAGACGCCCAGATCCTTCGCCACCCGCTGCATGGCAAGCACTGCCGGATGCTCGCTGACAGCCCGTGCGCGCACAAACAGCGCTTCATCCTCGACGGCGCAGAAGTAGGGGCCCTCGAACAGTTCGGGCGGCAGGATGATCTTGGCGCCGCGCGCGGCGGCCTTGCGCACATGTTCTTCCACAAGCGCGATATTGGCCGCCTCGTCATCGGAGAAAGCGAGTTGGAGTGCGGCGACGGTGACTTGGGTCATGCGTGGGTCCGGATGGAAGAAGAGATCATTGGAACGTCTGTAATCCCGATTTGTCCGGCGTGCCATCCTTGGCGACAAGCAGCGTGCGGCGGATTGGCCGGGGGTATTCCGGCCGGAGCGTCCCGGTGTGGTTCAAGCATGGCCCATGATGGTCAACGACCACATGGGCATCTCGTTCCCGGGCCATACTCGCCAGCGAACAGGGTGCATGCTCTGCCGCCGGGCGCCAGACAGGCCATGCGCTATCCCGCGGCGGCCGGGAGATGCTGGCTCATGCAATGGAAGCTGCCGCCGCCCCGCAACAGGGCATTGGCGGGCAGGCCGACCATCGCGCGGCCAGGGAAGAAGGGGGCAAGCGTATCGAGCGCGGCCTGATCATTGGGCGCATCATATTGAGGCACGATGACTGCTCCATTGGTGATGGTGAAGTTCATATAGCTGGCCGGTGCGATCTGGCCGTCAATCTCATAGCGTCCGACCGAGGGAATGCGCGCGACGTCGACGCCGAAGGCGCGTGCGCGCGCTGCGGCGTCGGCATAGATGGTGGCGTTGGGGTCGTCATCGGTGGAGGCCTCGGGCACGGCGATCACACCGGGCGCCACGAAGCGCGCGAGATTGTCGATATGGCCATCGGTATGATCATTGACGAGGCCGTCGCCCAACCACAACATGGTGGAAAGGCCCAGCGCACCAGCTAGCAGCGTTTCGATCTGCCGCCGGTCCAGCGCGGGATTGCGATTGGGGTTGAGCAGACATTGCTCGGTGCTGGCAAACAGGCCGGTGCCGTCCGTTTCGATAGCGCCGCCCTCCAGCACCATCGGCACCTGGCGACAGGGCAGGCCGGTCGTCGCGGCCAGGCGCGCGCCGATGTCCTCATCGCCCGGCATCAGGAACTTGCCCCCCCAGCCGTTGAAATCGAAATCGACGAGCGCCCGTTCGCTGGAGCCCGAAATGACACCGATCGGCGCGGTGTCACGCAGCCAGATGTCGCCGAAGGGCTCGTGGCGGACCTCGACTGCGGGGGAGGCGAGGCCGGCGGCGATGGCATGGTCGGCGGCCGTCCGAGCGAGCAAGGTCACGGTCTGCCCCTGCGCGGCGACGGCGCTGGCAAAAGCTGCCGCTTGCTGCTGTGCGTCGGCACGAGCGCTGGGCCATTCGGCCGGATCGCCAGGAAAACCGATCCACAGATGCGCCTGCGGCGCCCATTCGGGAGGAGTGAGGTGGAGCATGGGAACCCTTCAATGAAACGACGCATCCTCCTTCCGTGTATCGCCCGCGACTGCAAGGCCGATTGCGTCTGAATTGATTTACGGGCGGGTTGCCGGCATGCTGCGATTTCCCTGCCTGCAGTGCATTGCGATCAAACGTGCACGAGGTGGGGCCGGCTGAGCGTGGGGCGATATAACCCGCTTTTGAATTGCAAAACCGCCATTCCGACGCCATGCAGCATGCGTGACCGCTCCTTCGAGACAGAACCAATCATCCAGATGCTGAACCGCACATCAAACCCTGCTGAAACTGACGCGGCTGCCCTTTTGCCAGGCATGGGCGGCCCATTTTTCCACCGGCTGGTTGAACGGCTACGCAAGCTGGGACCACTCTTTGCGGTTACGGTGCTGGCGCCCACGATCCTCGCAATCCTCTATTACGGCTTTTTCGCGTCGGACATCTATGTCTCGGAATCGCGCTTCGTGGTGCGGGCATCCGAGCGGTCCGCGGCTGGCGGAAGCCTTGGGGCACTGCTCAGATCCACCGGCTGGGGCAATGCCGGGACCGAAGTCTATGCCGCGCGCGATTATGTCCTGTCACGCGACGCGCTCAACGAGCTTAATCGGGATGACGCCGTGGCAAAGGCCTATGGCGCGTCGAATGTGTCCATTTTCGACCGCTTCAACCCATTCGGCCTTTCCGGTTCCAGGGAGGATCTCTTCAATTATTACCAGCAGAAGGTCGGCATCGTTTACGATTCAACGTCGTCGATCACGACGCTGGAAGTCCGCGCCTACACCCCGGAAGATGCCCATCGCTTCAACGAGTTCCTGGTGGGCAAGGCTGAAGCCCTCGTGAATAGTCTCAATACGCGCGCGCAGGCCGACCTTATCAAGCTCGGGCGAACAGAGGTTGAAGCGGCGCAGGTGAAGGTGACCGAGACGGCGCTAGCGCTGGCGCGGTTTCGCAACCAGAGCGGGGTTGTGGACCCGCAGCAGCAGTTCGCCGTGCAACTCCAGATGGTCTCGAAGCTGCAGGATGAATTGATCGGGACGCGGATGCGGCTCGTCCAGTTGCAGGAACTGGCGCCGAGCAATCCGCAGATTCCCGTCCTTGAAGCCGGCATCAAGACCTTGCATCGTGAAATCGACGAAGAGACGGACAAGATCGTCGGCGATAATCGATCGCTGGCTGGCTCTACGGTAGAATATCAGCGTGTGCTTCTCGACAATCAATTTGCCGAGAAGCAGTTGGCCGCCGCCATGGCTGCGTTCGAGGAGGCGCGATCCGAAGCACTGCGCAAGCAGGCCTATGTCGAGCGTATCGTCGAGCCGAGCCGGCCTGATCAAGCACTGGAACCACGCAGATTGCGCGGCATCATGACGGCACTGGTGATGGGGCTGGTCGCCTGGGGGGTGATCTCGATGTTGATTGCCGGCGTACGAGAGCATCGTGACTGAGGAGCGGGCACAGTCGACGGACTTTCCACTGCTGCAAAGCTGGCGAATTCAGCGCCGCGTGATCGGTGCGCTGTTTCTGCGGGAGGTGATCACACGTTACGGCCGGAACAATATCGGCTTTCTGTGGCTATTCGTAGAACCTATGCTGTTCACGTTGGGCATTACAGCGCTTTGGACAGCATTGAAGTCTTACCATGGCTCCTCTCTTCCGATCGCCGCCTTCGCCCTCACCGGATATTCGGCCGTGCTCTTGTGGCGTAATATGCCATCTCGATGTATCGGCGCAATTCGACCAAATTTCACGTTGCTGCATCATCGCTACGTCAAGATCATCGATATCTTCATTTCACGCGTGCTGCTGGAGGCCATGGGAGCTACGATCTCGTTCGTGGTTCTTTCACTCTTTTTTATCGCTATCGGCTGGATCGATATGCCGGAAGACGCGCTTAAGATCGCCATCGCATGGATACTTCTTGCTTGGTTCGGGGCATCGCTAGCGCTGTTGCTGGGGGCTCTAAGTGAGCAGAGCGAGCTCGTCGATAAGTTCTGGCATCCATTTGCCTATCTGATGTTTCCGCTGTCTGGCGCAGCTTTTTCTGTGGATGCGCTTCCGCCGGCCACGCGCGAAATGGCCTTGTGGATTCCCATGGTTAATGGTGTTGAGCTATTGCGAGAGGGCTATTTTGGTTCGCAATATCAGGCGCATTATAGCATCACCTATCTATTTGTCGTTTGCCTGTCTTTGAGCTTTTTGGCTTTGTTCTTTATTCGCATGGCCGGAAGAGAGTTGAACCAAGAATGATCAGGCTTGAAAGCGTTACCAAGGATTATACAACGCGCCAAGGTAAGACCCGGATTCTGTCTGACATAAACCTGGTCATGCAACCCGGCGAAAAGATCGGTATTCTTGGAAGTAACGGCTCAGGAAAGTCGACGCTTATCAGGCTTATATCGGGTGCTGAAAACCCCACCAGCGGGCGCATTGTGCGCACGATGACGACGTCCTGGCCGCTTGCGTTTTCCGGAGGCTTCCAAACGGCGCTGACGGGCGTCGATAATTTACGCTTCATCTGCCGGATCTATGGAGTGTCAACTGAAGACAAGATCGGGCTGGTCGAAGAGTTTGCCGAACTCGGACCTTATCTGAGGGAGCCGGTGCGGATGTATTCATCCGGTATGAGGGCGCGCCTTGCATTCGCAATATCCATGATCATTGAGTTTGACTGTTTCCTAATCGACGAAGTCGTCGCCGTTGGCGATTCCAGGTTTCGTGAGAAGTGTGAAGAGGAGTTGTTCAAAAAGCGCGGTGATCGGGCAATGATTATCGTATCTCATAACGCGGGATACGTCAGAAAACATTGTGACAGGGCTGCTGTACTCAACCACGGTGTTTTACGCCATTTTTCTGATGTTGAAGGTGCGTACCAATATTATGATGAGTTGATGAAAAAAAAGTAGTGAACGTTCGATGGAGGCAAGCCGAGAGTCGCGGCGGGAAGCTGGCAATAGGTCAATACGCTTTGCGTTCTCGAGCTGGTTGGCAATCTGGCGGTTCATGGCGATGTTGCTCCCTCGGCAGCATGTCCTCCGTCATCGGCAGGCGGGCGTTCACACAAAAAGGACGTAATGCCAAAGCGTGATGGTCAGAGCCGATGGAGTCAGTGGCGCAGGGCCGAGGGATATGCTCCACCATGGCTGATCGACGGACTTGTCCCAAGCGTAGCAGCGGCGGTAGTCGGCGATCTCGACGTAGGATTTTGAAGGTCCGGTTGGAGGGCGACTTGTCAAGCATGGACTGCCCAGGCTCTTGATGGGATGAGGTGTGCTTGGGGCATCGGTGTGGGCGCGGCGAGAGGTGAAAGGCGTCTCCTCGAGCTGAAATTCCATCGCCTCGCTATTATACTGGGGCAGGCGAGGCCGGCAACGCGGCTTTCAGGAGGGCGGGCCGCGCGAAATATTCAAGGCGAGGAGTGGCGATGGTGAGTGGGTTCACCGCTTGCCGGGCTAGCTTGCTCTGCTGGCTGATCCGCGCCTGGTCCTGCCGTCACGATTCTGCAGGCGTTCTGGGATCCTCCATTTGAGGTGTGCCGGCCGGGGGAAAAGCTCTTCTAAAATCGGCGATGTTGCAGGACTTCTGGTTACTGGGTGCGGCTGCGCTGAGAGCTTGCGGAGGCTTGGCGCTATCCTGCAAATTCCTGCTGCCTGACCATCCGCCGATTGAAAGTGTTTTCAAGAAGCAAGGCCATGTTACGGCAAGGTTGCCGAGTCAAGCGTCAGCGGATTGTGGGGAAATGAGTGGCAGACCCGTCGATATCTTCCAGCTCATAGAATGCACCAAATAATCCGGGAATTTTACCGTGGAGGTCATTTGATCAATCTGGTAGAGTCGTTTTAATCAAGTATCAATTTTTACAATGCTTCAGGAATCGACGGTGATTTCTAGCTTTGGTTGTTTTCTTTGGTTGCAATAATTATAGAATATATAAATATTAAGAAAAGTTATCAAAAAGAGGTTTTAATAGGGTGGTATGGCAATCATTATTGTAACTGGATATGATGCAGGAAGTAGTTGCTTCGCTTTTTCCACCCTTAAAGCTGCCGGCTTGTCGGAGGCAAAGCATGTCCACGATGGAAAACTTTCTGCAAACTTGCTGACGCAGAAGATGTGCGAGGCCTACAATGTGAACGGCAAAAAGCACAGTGGGTACTCTCAAATATCTCCTGGAAAAGTTTGGGATTCACTGTCTGCGGAAATCGTTTTAGAAAATTCCAAATTAGAAATCTGGGGTTGGGTCGAAACGGATAGTGTTTACGTCCTAGATTACTGGCGTGATTTAGACGGTCAATGTAATCATATTCTAGTATATTCGTCTCCGGAGCAGGTTTTAGCGAAATTACTGGATAGTGGTTCGATCGATCCGGGCGCAGACAGGGCGGCGTTGTCTAAGTGGCAGGCTTATAATGAAGAGTTGCTGCGATTTTATAAGGCGAGTCCCGGGCGAGCAATTCTGGTCAATGCAGAAAGGATTATCAAGGCGCCTGTGGATTTGATTGCTGCTTGCCAGGAGCGTTTCGGTCTCGATTTTCAGCGGCTTAAGGAGCCTTTGGGGGATGGGGGAAGAGTTTCGGCAATGGCGCTGTGGTCGGCTTCCCTGATGATGCCCAGTTTTCCGGAGGCTGCTGCACTCTTCGATGAATTGCAGGGGCTTGCCGATCTGAGCCGAGGGGAGCCAGTTTCGCCCCGCCACCTAGCGCAGGACGCATGGTCAATCATGAAGGCGCTTGAAAAGGGCAATGCTTCTCTTCGGCAGGAAGTGGCTGCCGTGGCAGCGGAACTCCGTGAAACATCTTTCAATGCTGCCGATAGGGCAGAGATGAAAAAGGACAATGAACTCCTGCTACTGCAATTACATCAAGTGCAGGAGGATCTGGAATATTATTTCGGGGAGTATCGCAATCTCCGCGCGGCACAGGAGGGGGGGGCAAGCGGTCTGTTGGTCGCGTCCGCCTCACCTCTCGGAAAAAATGTCTTGGCGGCGACGAGGGCCGCCGGTTCGATCATTATTGATATGCGTCATGTCATCAGCGGAAAGAATTGGTATGGTCCAGAGGGGGATGGGCGCTGGTCTGGGCCAGAAACGCACAGTACACTTCAGGTTCCTTTTCTTGGAAGTGGGCGTTATCGCCTTGATGTCGATATTGTCGGTGCGATGTCGAAAAATATTGTTCGCGGAATGAGTGTAAGTGTTAACGGTAGATCTGTGTCATTGTTTCATAGATGGCTTGGTCAAAAATCCGGAGCTTTAGCTTTCATGAAGCGGGTCTATCTTAATTATTACAAAAAGCGGCCGCTATATCCGATCCGTATTTCTGGAATTATAGACGTGGAGCAGAATGTGGGTGGGTCCTCACAGATTGATTTTCATTTTCCGGATGCTATTTCCCCAGTTGATCAGGGCGGGCAGGATGATCGCAGCCTTACTGTGCGATTGAGTCAGGTGATAATTACGCCACTCTAACTATGATCAACGGTCGGCCTTTGCCATCGCGCACGGTATGGAGCTTTGAGAACAGGCCGCCTCTGACTGCGTCCGATACGTCTGGGAACAGTTCCTTTTTGAGCGTTGACCTGATCCCCGTAAACTGGTCCGGGAAGACGTCTAGATTTAGCGAGCAGCAGATCGCCTTTATTCTCAAGCAGGTGGAAGATGGTACGACCGTCGAGGAGGTGTGCCGGAAGGCCGGCATTTCGATCCAGACATATTACCGATGGCGCAGCAAATGTGGTGGACTGATGCCGTCGGAGATGAAACGCTTGAAGCAGCTGGAGGACGAGAACGTTCGGCTCAAGCGGCTCGTGGCAAACCTCAGCCTAGACAAAGAGATGCTTCAAGATATCACCCGCTGAAAAATGTAAGGCCTGATCGAGCTCGGGAGATCGTCGGCTATTTGCAGGCGAGCTACCAGGTGAGCGAACGGCGGGCCGGCGGTGCGTTTCCGATCAATCGATCGACCCAGCGCTACCAGTCCCGTCGCCTCGATCAGGCCAGCCTCGAGGTGAAAATCAAGGAGCTCGCCGCGATCCGTGTTCGCTATGGGTTCCGACGGATACATGTCCTGCTGCGGAGGGAAGGGTGGGAGGTCAGCCACAAGCGGACGCATCGGCTGTACCGCGAGATGGGCCTTCAGCTGCGGAACAAGACGTCCAAGCGAAAGGTGAGGGCCAAGCTGCGCGACGACCGGCGGGCGGCGTCAGTGCCCAACGAATGCTGGTCGATGGATTTTCTGTCGGATCAGCTTTTCGATGGCCGCAAAATCCGCGTGCTCTCGATCATCGACAACTTTTCCCGGCTGTTGCCGGCGCCCGATGTGCGGATGAGCTACCGTGGTGGCGACGTCGTCCAAACCCTGGAGCGGATCGCGTTCGACTATGGCATTCGTCTGAATAATGGTCCGGAGTTCCATCTCGAAGGACCTGGATTTGTGGGTCTGGACTCACGGCGTGGTCCTCGACTACAGCCGGCCCGGCAAGCCCACAACGCCTTCGCGGAGTCGTTCAACGGCCATGTCCTGGCAGAGTGTCTCAACGCGTTCTGGTTCTTGAGCTTGGACGACGCTCGGGTAAAATGTGAGGCGTGGCAGATCGATTACAACCAGGTCCGCCCGCACAGTTCTTTCGGCAACCAGGCCCCGATGGAGCGCGCAAAAAGGAAGCCGGCTTTTCTCACAAAGGCCGGACCAGAGATGGGGTGAGGGTCAGACAGCCCCGGACTCTACTTATGAGTGGAGGAAAATCAGGGAGGCACGTCACGGTCCATCCTCGGCTGGCGCATCACGCCAGCGCAGGCCATTGCGGATCACGAAGATGGTCCCGCTGACGATCTGCCGATCGTCGACACACACACACACGTGCGGCAATGGAAAATATGCCTCGATCCGGCACACCGGCGCTTCCGATAGCTAGATCAGATTTCTCATGGTGGCGCCTCGTTGTGCTGCCGTTGAATCAAGTAATCCGCATCCACGCAAGAACTTTAGCAGGCCCTTAGCCTAGCTTGGGTGGGTGACGTTCTAAAACCCTTGTTCTCGAGTCGGGCGCGTCAAACGCCGCGGAGTTTTAGGTCGTTCTTTTCAAGAATGAAAAAGGTGTTGCTATCCAAGCTGGCAGCAGCTCCCTCTGGTATGCGGTGCATTTTCATCTTCTCGGCGAGGGCGTCTGTCAGAAAGTACGGTTTTAGATTGAACGCCATTCCTAGCATAAGGTCAAAATCTTCCCTTCCGAAACGTCTGACATGATCGAATTGGCCAAAGCGTGCAGCTTTGTCTTCTTGTGAAAGCTTGCCGAAATCAGCCGCGTAATTCCCTTTCATGATCGGAACGCAAAATATGTGCTTGCCAGTCTTTTTCAGTGAACGGTGAAGGTGCCACATGACGGAGACAATATCGCACGGGACGTGTTCCATCACATGACAGTGCACAACGAGGTCATATTTATCTGACGGAAGTTTCTGACTATCAGTTATCAGGTCGAATTTCTGGACATTCAGATCTGATGCATAGATTTTTGGGTTAAGGTCGAAGGCTTCATATCCTGCCCCAACGATTTTCTTAATATTTCTGCCTATGCCAGCTTCCGGTGCGAGATGAAAAACCTTTTGTCCATGCTTAAGAATTTTCTCGCGATCTAGGATCAGCTGTAAAATCCGGGTTCGCTCCATTGAACTGCAAGCGGAGCAGCGGGCATTTTCTCTAGTTCGGAAGGATTCAAAGTTATGACTTCCACAAACATTGCAAACAGGCGTAACGGATGAGCCAAAAGAATTGCGCAGTTTGTTCCACATAATGCTCTCCTGATGGCTGAGTTGTAATGTGTTTATACACCATCGTGATTAAAATATTAATTTGACAATATTTTCGAAACGGCCTTCTCGAGTCGATTTGTCCAAGAGTTAGCCAAGACGAAGCTGCTTTGTTTGTCGAGTTTGATGCCTGTCCTCAACCTATCACCCGTCTGACGCAGAAAATCGGCATGATCGGAGGCAACTGACAGCCCGACCCATTCGCGGCTGAGGTTGGGTATGTCCGTGGCTACTACCGGTACACCATAGGCGGCGTAGACGAACAGTTTGAGCGGGTTCATGGTCTGGGTCAAATCCATGTTTCGATGCGGGATGATGCCGACCGAAAAGCGGGAGATCCAGGCGCCAATTTCATCATAGGGAACAACCCCTGGCATCAGGATATTTACATGCCGTGCCAGTTCGTGCGTTGAAGGGTTGGCGTGGGTTGATCCGATGAGAGCGATCAGGCAGTCGGGGAATGCTTGGGCCAGCTGATGAAGTAGTTGGATGTCGATTTTTTCTTCTAGATTCCCAACGTAGCCGATGATCTCACCGGGCCAGGTCTTGAAAGTATCGAACGCCTCGGACGCCTTTGGTTCAATAATTTCCGGTTCTATCTCGCAGCCATTGGGAATGAGCTGGATTGCGGGTGAGAAGGGCTTCATCGCCCTGACAACCGGCTCGCAATTGGCGAAGCTGAAGTCAGCTAGCGCCAATACTCTACGATAATGCTCTGTCAGTTCGGTCTTTTGCTCGGCGGTAACGTCTGGCCATGCGCGGTGGTCATCCACCACGTCTACCACGACACGCCTTGGTCGGAAGGCTTCAACCAAAGGTTCGATGAAACTGTTGCGAGGATAGACCCAGAAAATAGCATCGTCCGGTTGAATGTTCTCCTTATCGAAAACTGAAGCGACGAAATCGCAAAAGACATGCTGATTGGATCGTCCGTCGGGTGAGGGAGCTCCGTCAACCTTTCCGACTTGGGGATGATGGATGAAGGACCGGTAGGATATCTTGGCGGTATCCAGCAGTTCGAGAGCCTTCTTTTGCGTGCGGATATAGATATGCCGATACTCGTTTGCTTGTTCGGTCGCAGCGTCGCGAAACTTGTTCAGATCATGAACGGAGATTGGCAGGTCGAAAACGATGACCTTTCTGACGTCTGGGCGGGAGGCAAGATACTTGATCACCATGTCGTGCCGACGGCCATAGAGCGTCGTGTCATTCTGCTTCCAGAAGACGATGATGTCGGTGCCTGGAAGGAGGAGGCCGGGGTTTGCGCTCTCTGGCGTCAGGATGGTGCGCGGCAGGGTTGCAAGAAAGCTGGTTGTAGTGAGCATGTTCTTGCTTGCCGGTTGAGCGAGCGCACGTGAGAGCGCGTTATGCAATGATGTCGCGGTCTCCAGCGAGCTATATGCTGCGAGCAAAGTTTCATTGATGGCCTCCTGCGGTGACCTGTTGGGCGCAGGGCTGAAACTGGTCTCATTGTGGATGGACGGCACGAGAAACCCGCCGAAGCGTCGCTGTTGCGCTGTGTCGGAGGTAATGAGACCGTCAGCGCCAGCGATCAGCACGTCAATCAACTGATCGCGCGAGCACGCATCAGCGTCGGCCTGTTCGCTCCGCCAGGTTGGAAATAATCGCTCGAGTTGTGCCGTTATGGCGTCGTCGCCGTCGAGACTGGCGGAATCGGCGTCGATATCGAGAATCATGCGGCAACCGGACCGCTCGCGAAGGCGCATGCCGAGTAGCAAGGCCGGCAGAGATGAGGTGACCGTAAGCACTATATCTGGCGTGGCGACCGAAGCAATATGCTGGATGACGTTAAGCATATCCGGAAGGCTCTTCACGTCGATATCGATAGCGGGCCAGGAGGGTTTGAGCCCGTTGTCGGTGGGAGGCGCGCATTGGTGGAAATCAATCCGGAGGTTGATCAAGGTGACATCGCGCACCACTCGACTGGCAACGTTGGCAAGCATAGAAGCTCGGTGCCATGAACGCGTGTCGATATTCGTGGAAATGATCAGCAGCTTGACCGGCAGTTTCCTCGGGCCTCGCAATGGCAGTGGAGTTCTGCGCTGATGGGCGGCCGCGTCGACATGATGATCATGTGAGCGATGGTTACGAGTATCGCAAAATTCGCTCGGCGCGAGCTTCTGCGACACGCCAATCAGGGCATAATGAATAAGAGGGTTGGGGGCGCCCTGCATCGCTGTGAGATGGTGGTTGCGATACCAAAGTGGGTCGAAGGAAGGATTGGGTTTGCGGCCTTCGTCGGCTCCGGAGGCAAGGAAATGAAGTAGCGGATTTGCGCCCGTTTCTTCCACGTCGGGATTCACGTCGAGATACCAGCGACTGTCGAAAAGTGGGTGGGGGCTATAGCCTTGAGGGCCACCCTCGCGGAGGAAGTGCTCAAAGGCCGTCTCTCCTTCTGGGAGGGGCCCAGGGAGTTGCGCCAGATACCAGTTGGGGTCGAAGAGCGGATGGGGGCTTAATCCGTCTCGTGCACCAGAGCGGATATAGTGCCGACGCAGGTTTCCACAGGGAAAAAATGATCGGGGGAGTTGGCTTCTGTACCAGCTTTGGTCAAAGGGGACCGAGGGAGCCTCCAGTCTTCGGGTGCGCCGATCGAGTTGCTTGTTGCCTCGGATGACTGATCTCGCGAGGGCGGCGAAACGTGCCACCCGTGATTTGCTCTCGTGGTTTTGGCCTGGGTGGGGGCGAGCGTCGTTGGTCTGTTGGTCCGTCACGATCTTCCGTGCTCTGGTTCACGGCGCTCCCGGTGTTGAACCGATATGTCCGATAAATGACTGATCAATGAGGTTACGCGGCCATGACAGGGGCGTCCAGCGGAAGCTTCTCGCTTCGCTGTTGATTGCCGCTGGGTGGCGTCTGAAGCGATTCGCCGATATGGCATCGCCAGAATGTGTCGGTTGTGCCGCCACGATAGGGATGAGGCCGGGACGCCTAGATTATGTCGACAGCAATATTTACCATCGTTTCAAATAACTATCTTCAATATGCTCGTACGTTGATGCAGTCCGTTGCGAAGGCCCACCCGGAATGCCGGCGTTTCGTTTGCGTGGTTGATGACATATCTGTGGCGCTTTTGGATGACGTAGCGGCGTTCGAGGCGGTCGCGGTTCACGACCTCTCCATCGAAAACTTCGCCGATATGGCGTTCCGCTATGATGTCATGGAGCTAAACACCGCCGTCAAACCGTTCATGTTTCGCTGGTTGCTGGAGCAGCAAGGGTATGATCGGGCGATCTATCTTGATCCAGATATCTTCGTTTATCGGCCGCTGGCCGAGGTTGAGGCGCTGCTTGATGGGGGGGCGTCAGCGGTTCTGACACCACATATCCTGCGTCCGCTGGAGGATGGTCTCAAGCCCGACGATCATGATATCCTCAAATCCGGCGTCTATAATCTTGGTTTTGCCGCGATGACGCGCGCGCCGGAAGCGCTGGATTTTCTCGCCTGGTGGGGGCGGCGGCTCAGCTTTCAATGCTATTCGGATCTGCCGAGCAACCTGTTTACCGATCAGCGCTGGTGCGATTTTGCGCCGAGTTTCATGCCCAATCTCGCTCTGCTGCGGCATCCGGGCTATAATATCGCTTATTGGAACCTGGCTCAGCGCACCGTGGAAACCGGGGAAGACGGCCATGCATATGTGAATGGCGAGCCGCTTGTTTTCTTCCATTTCAGCGGACTGCGCTTCGAGGAGTCCAAGCTGGTGTCCAAGCATCAGGATCGTCTGACATGGGCAGACCTGGGTGGCGCGCAGAGGTTGTTTGCGGATTATCGGCAAGCGTTGATGGACAATGGGTGGGCGGATTGCCGCAAACTGACCTACGCCTATGATGATGTGGATGGCATCAGGCTGACCGGGCCGATCCGGGGCCTGTATCGCAAGCGCTATCCCCGGCATGCGCCGGCCGATGGCAAGCTGGATGGCGAGTTCATCGTCCGCATGTGTAACCAGCGGGTGAAGTTGCCGGCGGCGCCGGGGCATGTCGCGGTGACCCAGTTGATGATGCACCTGCATGAGAGCCGGCCGGATTTGCAGGCCGCCTTCAACCTTGCCACGCGCGATGGCGTGTTGGCCTTCCTGCGCTGGTTCGAGCATACACCAGGCAAGGAATATGGGCTTGACCCGCGCCTGACCCGGCAGGCGTTGATCGGCACGGCCCGTGTCGAGCCGCTTGTGGATGCAGCGCGTGATCCGGTGCCGAATGAGGGACGCGGCCTGACCTATCGGCTTTGGCGGAAATTCCGCAAGCGTCTGCTTGGTCTTGGTGTCAGGTAGCGTCGCCGGTCGGCGGCCAATGTTGTTGTTCAGCAGGATAGGTCAGAAACGTCCCTCATGATTTCAGCGGATCAACTTAATGAGCCGGCCGGTCTGCCGCCCACGGCGACCGGTCACTCGATCAGCAATCTCATGCACATGATCTGGCGGTCCCGCCCGGATCTTCAGGCCAAGTTCGATCTGGAGGACGACCGGGGGCGGGAGCGGTTCATTGCCTGGTATCAATGGGCGGCGCCTCGGGAGTTCCGGATGCCGGCCTTGATACCGGTGAACGGACAGGCCCCGGCGGCACCATCCAATCTCCTTTATGGCATGAAGTCGGTGGCGGAGCGCGCGACGCGCTTCGGGCGGTGGCTGCCGCTGTCGGTTCGGCGGCGGTTGTTGCGCCATTGGACGCGGGTGGGCATTGCGTTGTCCGCGCGCGGGGTCGGGCAAAAAGCCGAAGCACAGCGGACCGGGCCGGAGCCGGGCGTCAATCTCGTGGGCTATGCCAACGGCATGCTCAGTCTTGGCGAGCATTTGCGCATGACCGCGAGCGCCTTTGCGACGACGGGGTGCGGTGTGGACATCGTCGATTATCGGAATGGCGCCAGAGACCGTCAGCGGACCGGCACCGACCGGATCGCGCTTGCCGAGCGCAACCGGTTTGCAGTCAACCTCTACCATATCAATGCCGACCAGATGCTGAATGCCTATTGCCATTTCGGCCATGGCTTTTTTCAGCAGCGCTATAATATCGGCTTTTGGGCATGGGAGTTGGAGGGTTTTCCGGATGGCTGGGCACCGGTTGTCGATCTGCTCGATGAGGTTTGGGCACCGTCCCGTTTCGTGCAGCAGGCGGTGGAGCGCGTAACGGACAAGCCGGTGACGCTGATGCCGCAATGTGTCGAGCTGCCGGTCTTCGCGCCGCGGACGCGCGCGCATTTCGGACTGCCGGATGACGCGCGGCTCTTCATTTTCGTGTTTGATTTCCTGTCCTATATTGATCGCAAGAATCCCGTAGGGGCGATCCGGGCCTTCCAGGCGGCATTTCCTGATCCGGCCGTGCGTGCCGGGCTGGTGCTCAAGGTGATGAACGGCGATGAGCAGGACGCCCGTTGGGACGCCATGCTGGCCGCAATCGGCGAGGACAGGCGGATCATCGTGATCAATGAGGTGATGAGCCGCGCGGACTCGCTGGCGTTGATGGATTGTTGCGATTGCTTTCTCTCGTTGCACCGCTCCGAGGGGTTCGGTCGCGGTCCGGCGGAAGCGATGTTGCTCGGCAAGCCGGTCATCGTGACGGGCTATTCCGGCAATCTGGAGTTTACGCTGCCGGACAACAGCTTTCTCGTGGATTATACGCTGGTGCCGGTGCAGCCGGGGCAATATGTGTTCGGCGAGGGGCAGGTCTGGGCCGAGCCGGATATCGAGCATGCCGCGCAGCATATGCGCACCGTCTACGCGAATCCGGCGGCGACGGATGCGATCGCCCGGCGCGGTCAGGCGCATGTCCGTGAACATCTGTCGGCACAGCGGATCGGTGAATTGATGACCGAGCGGCTTGCGGGGCTGGAACTGATCTGAATATTGTCGGGGAGGTCGACCTGCTCAATTTATCGGATGTGACGCTGTGTGCGGTCACCGGGACCATGCTGCCCCAGACCCTGATCGCCATGGACCGGGCGCGGGCCTGTGCGCGGTTCGGCGATATGCTGTTGGTGACCGATCGCGCGGCGCAAGTTGCCGGGCAGGCGGGGGTGCGGATCGCCGCCGTTGAATCCCTGCGGTCCCGCGAGGAATATTCCCGTGTCGTGCAAACCGGGCTGACGCAGCATATCCACACGCCCTTCGTGATGCTTGTCCAATGGGACGGCTATCCAGTGCGGCCGGAAAACTGGACCGATGCGTTTCTCGACTATGATTATGTCGGTGCGCCATGGCCGCAATTTCCGTCCGCGATCGCGGTTGGCAATGGTGGCTTCTCCCTGCGATCCCGGCGCCTGCTCGACGCATGCGATGATCCTTTATTCAGCCCTGGTCATCCCGAGGATATCGTCATTTGCCACACCAACCGCGCGCTGCTCGAACAGGCGCATGGCGTGCGGTTCGCGCCGGTTGCGCTGGCGGAGCGATTTTCCTGCGAACGGATGGGCAGCGCTGCGCGCGCCTTCGGTTTTCATGGCCTGTTCAACATGCCGCGTGAAATGGGGGAGGCGGCATTTCTGGCGTTTTTCGCGACCCTGGACCGGCGGCAGATCGGCGTGCGTGAATTATGCGACGTGCGTGAGGTTCTGCTGCGCGCCGGCACGCCCGCAGCGCGCAGGGAAGCCCGCCATATCCTGTCAGATCTGATGCGCCGGCGCTGGCGCGACCCGGCGCTGTGGCGTTATGGCCGGCGTAAGCTGACTGGCGGTTCATCGGCGTTGCCATGCGGCTGATCGTCCGCGCGATTTTGTTGGGTGACATCGGCCAAGCCGGGCGATAGACCCCAGCCGGTCGGCGCGCCAGGGCTCGGGGGGCTCGGCTCCGTCAATCTCGTGTCTGTTCCGCGAACTATTCAGTAGAGTGATCAATGACCGCAAGTCGAAGCAATCCCAGGTCGAGCCATGTGCAGCGCAAGCTCGGACCGGGGATGGGCATCAGTCTCGGCTTGACGGCACTGTTGCTGACCGGGTGCACAACCCTGCCTCGCAGCGGCCCCAGATATGCCGAGATCAAGCAATTCGGGCATCAGCAGGGTGCGGTCCAGAATGCACCGGTGCAAATGCTCGATGTGACGGAAATCGTGACGCGCCGGCTGCGCGAAGTCGCACCGCCGTCATCCTTTGCCAATCTGCTGGGTGAAGCCGCGCCCTATGGCTCCATCGTGGGACGCGGCGATGTCCTGTCTATCGGGATATGGGAAGCGCCGCCGGCCGTGCTGTTCGGTTCCTATGTGGGCATGCCCGGGGTTGGCGCGGAAACGGTGGGCATTGGCGCCAATACCGCTTTGCCTGAGCAGTATGTCAATCAGGATGGCGCGATTAGCGTGCCTTTCGCCGGCTCGATTCAGGCCGCCGGGAGAACGCCGGAGGCGATCGCGGCAGAGATCCGCCGCCGGCTGACCGGCAAGGCGCATGATCCACAGGTGGTCGTGCGCATCGCGCGCAATGCGGCATCCGATGTGACGGTGGTAGGCGATGTGGCGGCCAGCGGCCGGATGCAACTGACCACCAAAGGCGAGCGCGTGCTGGATGCACTGGCCAATGCTGGCGGCGTCCGTCAGCCGGTCGGCAAGATGACTATCCAGATCACGCGGGGGGACATGGTTGCCGCAATGCCGCTGGCCGATGTCATCAAGAACCCGCGCGAGAATGTGCATCTGCGGGCGAGCGACATCGTCACGGCGCTGTTCCAGCCCTACAGCTTCACGGTACTCGGTGCGGCCGGGCGCAATGAGGAGATTCCGTTCGAGAGCACGGGCCTCAAGCTGTCGCAGGCGCTTGGCCGGATCGGCGGGATCAACGACCAGCGGGCCAATGCGCGCGGCGTCTTCATTTTCCGGTTCGAGGACCCGGCTGTGTTCAGCGCAAATGGCCGCACGCCGCCGCCGACCAGCGACAATGGCAAGGTGCCGGTCATATATCGCGTGGACCTGCGGGATCCCGCGACATTGTTCGCAGCCCAGTCCTTTCCGATCCGTGACGGCGATCTTGTCTATGTCTCCAACGCGCCCCTGGCGGATTTTCAGAAGTTCCTCCAGGCTGTGTCGCAGATCGTCTATCCGATCATCTCGGTTCAGCGAGTTCTCAATCCCTGATCCGCTTATATGACGCCATGACCATCGAGGCCGTCCCACCGCTTCTTCTGGATGTCAGCCGGCTGGTCTGGCGCGCTTGGGTCGGCCTGTTGCCGACGGGGATCGACCGCACGGTGCTGGCCTATGTGCGGCATTTCGGTCCAAGGGCGCGGGCAGTCCTCCAGCGCTCCGGCTTTACGCGGATCTTGTCGCGTGATGCGTCGACGCGCCTGTTCGACCTCTTGCTGGCCGGTGGGCCGGGTGTGCGCGCCGACCTGATCCGCCTTGCGCCGGCCTTGCTCGGGGCGCGCGAGCCGTTGCCGGTGGGCGCAATCTATCTCAATGTCGGCCACACCGGGCTGGACCGCCCCAGCCATGCCGCCTGGGTCCGACGCACCGGCGTGAAGGCCTGTTATTTCATTCATGATCTTATTCCCCTGACCCATCCCGAATATTGCCGGCCTGGCGAGCCGGAAAAACATGGGCGGCGGATCGACGCGCTGCTGGCGCTGGGGGGGGGGATCATCGGGAATAGCCGCGATACGCTCGATATGCTCGCCGCCTTTGCCGAGCAGGTGCACCGGCCGGCGCTTATGCCCACGCTGGTCTCGCCGCTTGGCATTCCGTCTCTTGAGGCGGGGCAAGGGCGCAAGGCTGCTGAACTGGAACTGACTGGTGCTTATTTTGTCATGCTCGGCACGCTGGAAGGGCGCAAGAACCACCTGCTCATCCTCAATATCTGGGCAGAGATGGCGCGACGGTTGGGCGCTGCCTGTCCTCGCCTCATCATCATCGGCCAGCGCGGCTGGGAGTGCGAGCAGGCGGTGGATATGCTGGAGCGCTGCGCAGCGATCAAGGGCCAGGTCACCGAATTGCCGCGCTGCGATGATGCCATGCTCGGCGCCTATATGCGTGGCGCGCGGGCGTTGCTCTTTCCGTCCTTCGTCGAGGGCTATGGCTTGCCGCTCGTTGAGGCGCTGGCCTGTGGAACGCCGGTGATCGCCAGCGATCTGGCGGTGTTCCAGGAACTGGCGGGCGATATTCCTGATTATCTCAGCCCGGTCGATGGCCTTGGCTGGATGAACGCCATCGAGAATTATGCGCGCGAGGACAGCGCTATGCGCGCGGCCCAGATCGGTCGGATGTCAGGCTGGACAGCGCCGACATGGGCGGATCATTTTGCGCGGGTCGACGCTTTTCTGGAAGAGCTCAGCCATAGGCCGGGATGAGCTTTGGCGCCCAGTGGCTCACTTCATCGCCGACCAGATGTTCGATCGCCGATCGCACCAGCATTTCGGTGGCGGAAGCGCTGGCAAGGCCGCCATAGATCAGGCAGCGATCGTAAAGGACCCGGCGGAAAGCGTCGAAGACGTTGGGATCGGGGGCTGGCGGGCGTGACCAGAAATCATCCAGCTTGCCCTGACTGGTCAGGCGCGGAATATTGTAGATCGCCTTTCCGAGCGCGATGCTCGGCACGCCGGCAGCCAGCGCCAGCGTGGCCGACGTGCTGTTGATGGTGACCATGCCGCGTGCGCCCTGGGTCAGGCCTGTCAGATCACCGCCCGCGACATGCAGGATGCGGGCAGCCATGCCGGCCCGCCGCGCGCGCGCGGCGATATGCCGGCGCCAGTTGATGAAGCCGGCATCGAGAGGATGCTCCTTGATGAGCAGGCGCACATCTTTGGGTGCGCAGCGGGCGAAGCTGTAGAGCACATAGTCGACCGCCTCGGCCATATCCTCGAAGGGGGAATGCTCGCGGATCTGATAGTCATTCGAGAGCTGCAGGGGGAAGATGAAATATGGTGCGTCCGACAGCTGCGCCAGCGTCTGTTCCGCGCGCGCCAGATCCCCCCGCTCATGCGCGAACTTCCACAACCAGCCAAGGCCTTCCGCCGCCAGCGTGCTTTGGCGGTGCGAGCGATAGTGAGGATAGAGCGGCATGCCTAGCGCCACATGGGAATAATAGCGGAAGGCATCGCGCGCGCGGCGCTTGAAGCTGGCCGTGATCGGCGGACGGGCCGGCAAGGGCGGGAGCCTGCGTGCCGTCTCGAGATACCATTGCGGATCCCGCGGTAATGACGAATTGCCGTTGACGCCGCGCGGCTCCAGCGTCAGCCAGTCGGGCCGGATATAGCCTTCCTCAAAGACGTGGATGTTGATGTTGCGCAGTTGCGCCATGCGGTGTGCGGCGATGTGCAGCGGCCGGCAGTCGCCGAACAGCATCAGATCGGTGATGGCGTTGTCGCTGAGATAACGATCGATGAACAACGTCCAGCGCTTGCGACTGCCCCGATAACAGGTGGCGTCGCCCGGCCAGTCCGCCTGGTCGCCACCATTCAGGTTGATGCGGAACACCCCGCATTCGAGCTGCTGCAAGCGCTCGGCCAGACGCCAGAAGAACTCGCCCGGCGGACCTTGCAAAAACAGGAAGTTGCGGTGAGGGATCGGCTGAAATTTCATCTTACGCCCAAAAGATGCGCCACAGTGCGCTTCGCCCGCCCCACCAGTCGCCGCAGCGGCACCAGTGCACTATTTTGGCGATGAATGCCAGAGAGCAAACGCATGACAAGGATTTCCGCCGTGGCCGGCAGGTTCGTCACCGGATCAAGATAGCGCGGATAGCGCAACAGCACGGCGGCGACGAGTTCATCCAGCGTCCGCGTGACACCGCGCCGGGGCGAGGCAAGGGCGAGATCCTGCGTCAGGCCCCAGCCGGCGAAGAAGGGCGTGCCATGCGTGGTCACGGCCTTGCCGTGCAGAAGTGCCTCAAAGCCGGCCAGCGAGGTGATGACATGCACCTCGTCCACCATGGCGATAAGTGCGCTGATCGGGCTCGCCGCATCGATACTATCGGCATATTGCAGCGCGGTTTGTGGCGGGATGGCGCCGCGACGATGGCCGGCCTCCACATCGGGATGCGGGCGGTAGATGATCCACGCGCGCGGCTCGCGCTCGCGCACGGTCTGCAACAATGCCAGGTTCGTCCGCACCGCCCCGCCGGCGCCGAACTGCACGGAGCGATCATCCTCCACCTGGCCGGTGACGAGAATATGCCGCCGTCCGCCGCCCGGACGTGGCAGTGCGGCGCCGCTCGCCACGCCATATTTGCTGATGCCGTCGCGCACGAGCCACTCGCGCAGCCGCCGGGCCCGGGCAAGATTGATCGCGGAGACATGCCCGGCCACGAGCATCGCCTCCAGCCGGCTGGGCCGTAGCGGATCATAATGGACCCCCAGATCGTCCACCACGATGGACAGCGGGGGCACGCAATCCGCGCCCAGCCCGGCGGAGCGGATGAAGCCATCCTCCACCTCGACGATCCGCCATGGGCCACGCTCCAGATGGTCCAGAAAGGTGGGCGACACCCGCGCTTTCCAGACGGCGATGGCGGCATCCGGCGGCAGCTTGTCCAGTTCGCCCATCCGCGCGGGCAGGAAGGGGATGGCATGGCCGCCCCATAGCAGCGGATCGACCGTATCCCGCTTCCAGTGCGCAAAGCCGAAGGCGGCGACGAGCGGACGGTTGGCCTCGATCAGATCGCGCCAGTCCATGAGTATTTCCAGCAGGGCGATCGGGCTGGTGGGCTGGCCGGTAAACGGATCATGATAGCGAATGCCGGTCAGCAGATGGCGCTGGACGAGAACGCGCAGCAGGGCGTCCATCTCGGGACTGCCCGGCGTGATTCCTGCCAGCATCGCAAATGGCCCCTCGCCATCGATCCGCAGCGCCTGGCCGGCGATGGCGGCGAGCAGTGCATGGGCATCGCCGGCGCGGACATGATGGCGGGCGGAATGATCGGCCCATGGATCGGTGGTGAGGCCCGGCCCGGCGGTATACTGCCAGAAAGCGCCGCCGACCCGATAGGTGCGGAAAGCGGCAATGAGCTGGGTGGCGGAGACGCGGTGGGCGGCCTCGGGCTCGCCGGGCCGCACCATGTCGGCCGGGGTGGCGCCGGGGAAAGGCGGGACGGCGAAAATCGCGCGTGCAATGTCGCTCATGGCCGGCGCACTTTCTCGATCCAGCCGGCCGGTGCCGCGGGCAGTGTGGCCAGCGAACCGGTCTGCATCGCGGTGATGGCCTGATTGATCCACGGTGCCAGCAGGCTCATGTCGGGATTATGGCGCGATGTCTCGCCCAGCAGCAGGCTCGCAGGCCCGCGCGAGGCGGAAAATAGCCGGTCGCCGCTGCCACCAGGGATGAAGCGGTCCTGCCCGCCTTCCAGCAGGATCACCGGGATATGGAGCGCTGCCAGCGCGGCGATATTGTCCCATCGATCGGGAATGAACGGGCGAGCGAGGGGCGGCGCGGCCTGTGCGATCCGGGCGAAGGCGCTCATCGCGATCACGCCGCTGACCTGCGTGTCTGCCGCCGCCGCCTGCAGCGCGACCGCGGCGCCGATGGAGTGACCGACCAGCCAGATCCGCGCATCGGGGCCGCCGCGTCGCCGCGCCTCGGCGATGAAGGCGGCGGCATCGCGCAGCATGCCAGCCTCGTCAGGCCTGCCCGGATTGTCCCCGAAGCCGCGATAGGAAGCGACCATCACGCCATGGTGCGCGCCCAGCAGATGTGCGGCGAAGTTGGCGGCTATTTCCGGGTTCCAGTTGCGGCCATGGAAGAAGAGGATGACCTGCCGGTCTTTCGCCGCGCCCGGCCAAAAATAGCCTGAGAGGGCGAGCCCGTCCGCCGTGCACACGGTGATTGGCTCGGGGGCGGGATGTTCGGTGGTGTCGAGAGCCACGGATGGCCGGTCTGGCGCATAAAGGAGGTGACGCGGCAGCGCGCAACCGCTCGGCGTTGCCAGCATCAGGGCGGTCATGAACAATGATACTCCATGTAGCGCCGACCTTATGGCTGGCGCGGGCTTTCCGGCCAGCGGCAAATCTCTGAATGGCGTGGTGCCCGGCCGGACTGCGCTCGTCTCACCAACGCTCATGGCGCTACCTTAGGCGGTGTCCCGCTCGCTTAATATCCCCTCGACAAGGGCTATGTCGCTCGGATTGTTCACTTCGACGATGGGATAGCCCGTTTCCGCCATCGTCAGCACATGAATGGGCACGCCCGCGACGAGGAAACGTAGTTGCTCAAGGCCTTCGATCTGCTCCAGCGTCGTCACCCCGGCCGCGACATAATCGTCGAGCGCAGCGCGGCGATAGGCGTAAAGGCCCAGATGAAGGAGGATGGGTGTCTCCTCATCCGGCATCACGCCATCGGGCAGATAGGGCAGGATGCGCTTGGAAAAATAGAGTGCCTCGCCGGCCGCGTTCAGCACCACGGTGGTGCCGCCGACGCGGCCTTGCGCGGCATCCTCGGCCAGATGGCGGAAGGTTGCCGGCGAGCAGCGCACCGCGATCGTCGCGACCTGCGCCTGCGGGTGGGCGCGCATATAGGCGATCAGCGCCTCCACGAACGCCGGCGGGGTGAGGAGTGCGTCGCCTTGCAGGTTGATGATCAGATCGGCTTGCGGCAGAGCGGCGAGGCAGGCTGCGACGCGCTCGGTGCCATTGGCGCAGCTTTCCGGCGTCATCAGGGCCGCGCCGCCAAACGCATTGACGAGGTCTGCAATCAATCGGTCATCGGTGGCGACGAAGACGCCGTCCGTTCCCTGCACGGCGCTGGCGGCCGCATGGCTCCATGCGATCAGCGGCCGCGCGACGCCGGCCCCGTCGCGGATCGCGGCCAGCGGTTTTCCGGGAAAGCGGCTGGAGGCGTGGCGCGCGGGAATGACGATGGCGGTGCGGGCTGCCGTCGCGACGGCATGGTGACGGGATGCGGCAATGTCCGGCATGATGTTGTTGATCGGCCTCGGTGAAACCCCGCCTATGCCACCAGATCGTGAATATGCGCAACTGCGACCGGCCGTGTCGGGTCATCCGTCTCCGTGACGAACAGCACGGTGATCTTGGTCTCGTTCATCAGTGCGAGCACATCCTCGACGGAGGAGCCCCTGGCCGCGGTGATTGGCGCGCGTGTCATCACATCGGCCGCCCGCGCGGTGAGCACCTGATCGAAGGCGCGGCGCAGGTCGCCATCGGTGATGATACCGACAAGGGCGCCGGCTTCATCCACGACCCCGGTCACGCCCTTGCCGCCCGATGTCATCTCGAACACCACGTCGCGCATCGGGGCATCCCAGCGCACCAGTGGCATCGGTTCCTCCAGATCGACGACGTCCTCGATCGGGGAGAGGCGCGAGCCGATGTCACCGCCCGGATGCCATTGCGCGATATCGGCGCGGGTGAGGCCGCGCTGCTGCATGACGGCAAGCGCAAGCGCATCGCCCAGTCCGAGCATCATCGTCGTCGACGTGGTGGGCGCGACGCGGACCGGGCAGGCTTCCGGCGCGTCGGGCAACTGGAGCACGATATCGGCCGCGCAGGCGAGGGGCGACTGGGGGCTGGAGACGATGGCGACCACGCCAACGCCGATCCGCTGCGCATAGTTGAGCAGCGGTCGCAATTCACGCGAGCGGCCACTGTTGGACAGCACAAGCAGCAGGTCGCCGGGCGCCACCATGCCCAGATCGCCATGCGCGGCCTCGCTGGCGTGCACGAAAAAGGAGATGGTGCCGGTGGCGGCCAGCGTTGCGGCGATCTTGCGGCCGACATGGCCGGATTTGCCGACGCCGGTGACGACGATGCGGTTCTCCACGGTCAATATGGCATTGACCGCCTTAACGAAGTTTTCATCGAGCTGCGTGGCGAGTTCGGCAAGACCGCTCGCTTCCTGAAGAATGACAGCCTGGCCAGCATGCAGAATGGCATCCGACGTGACAGAAGTCGACAAAAGAGGAGTCCGTGGAATAGTCGCCATCTAACCTTCAATCCCCTCTATTTTTGCTATGGGCTAATCATACGGGGCAACGGTATCAAGCGCTTTTTGAGCGAAAACGGTTCACCGCGACAGGGGCACGACTTGCCTGTTCTGGGCGTCGATAAGATGCTGTTGTGCCAAGGCTGTGGCCGGACGGATCCGTCTTGCCAGATCGGCGCGCGGTTTCCGGCGTTGATCCTTTGCCAGACCCTGCGCGCATGATGGATTCGGCTGGTGTGCGAACCGCGTTTGTGCCGCGCGGATATGAGAAGGGCGGCCCGTTGCCGGACCGCCCGTTTCTCTTGAGGCTGGTGGGTCGCTTTGGATCAGCGCGAGTAGAACTCGACCACCAGATTGGGCTCCATCTTCACCGGATAGGGCACTTCGTCCAGCGTCGGCACGCGGGTGTAGGTGACCTTCGCGGCGCCATCGGGCGCGATATAGTCGGGAATGTCGCGCTCGGGCAGGCTCTGCGCCTCGATGACCAGCGCCATTTCCTGCGCCTTCTTGCCCAGCGTGATCTCGTCACCCGGCTTCACGAGGCGGCTGGCGATGTTGCACTTCACGCCGTTCACATAGACGTGACCGTGCGATACGAGCTGACGCGAGGAGAAGACCGTCGGCGCGAACTTGGCGCGGTAGACGACGGCGTCGAGGCGGCGCTCGAGCAGGCCGATCAGGTTCTGGCCGGTGTCGCCCTTCATGCGCGAGGCGAGGAAGTAGTTCTTCTTGAACTGCTTCTCGGTCACGTCGCCATAATAGCCCTTGAGCTTCTGCTTGGCGCGCAGCTGGATGCCATAGTCGGACATCTTGCCCTTGCGGCGCTGACCGTGCTGGCCGGGGCCATATTCGCGCTTGTTGACCGGGCTCTTGGGGCGACCCCAGATATTCTCGCCCATGCGGCGATCGAGCTTATACTTGGCGCTTGTGCGCTTCGTCATGATATCATCCTTCCAATTGCTACAACGTATGCCGCTCTCCGGGAGGGAATGCGGCGGTCTTCCCGGTCATCGCCTGCGGTCCATTTCCAGGGGCAGGGCCACCACTTCACCGGGCTGTGGGGCCAATCACGAAGGCGCGCCTATGGCCAGCACCGGCGCGAAAGTCAAGGCTTCGGCTGCCGCGTCTAGAGGCTCTGGCGACCGAGGTCGCGGGTAGCAAGCGGCGGGACGGGAACTGGCGGCCGGGCCCGCGTGCCGTCGAAGAGGAAGAGCAGCAGGGGCGAGCGGCGGATGAGAAGCCAGACGCCGTAGGACAGGGCCAGCGTCAACGCCATCACCAGCAGCGCCTTGACGATGACCGGTATGGCGAGGGGCTTGGCGATCAGCACCAGCGCGGCGGTGATCGGCAGATGGAACAGGTAGATGACGAAGGACGCCCGCACCATTTCCTGCACGAGCGGGCGGGGCCGGTCGCTGATCTGCTTGATGGTGGCGACGAGCAATTGCGTCATGCTCACCGCTGCCAGCGTATCGAGAAAGCGACCATAGGGCGGCCAGAGATCGCCACGGACCATGATGTCGAGCGTCAGCGCCGCGATGGCGAACAGAGCCGTAGCGGGGGAGAAGCGATACAGCGCGGCCTTGAATGCCGGGGCGCGGGCGATCAGCGCCCCGATCAGGAAATAGGGCGCGAATTCGATGGTCTGGTCGATGCGCAAGATTTGCTGGATGAGATTGGTCGCCAGTCCTTTCATATAGAAAAGCTCGATGGCGGCCGCTTCCCAGAGGCCCAACAGCACCGCAGCGCCAAGGAGCGTCCAGAACAGGTGGCGCGCCAGCAGGGCGTCGATACGGGCAGGCATGCGTGCGCTGCTCAGGCGCGGGAACAGGTGGCACAGCAGCGCCGCTACCGTCGAGCAATAGAGCAGCACAATGAGGAACCACAGATGGCGCACCCAATAGCCGCCGGACGTCGCGCTCTCATGGCCCCATGAGCGTAACGCTGGCGCCCACTGAAAATTGGACAGCTCGCACAGTAGGTTGAGCAGCGGATTGAGCGTCAGGATCGCCGCGGTGAACGGCACGGCAAGGCGTGTGAAGCGCCCGCGCAGCCATGGTCCCGGCGCGCGCCGGCTGAGCAGCAGCGCCGCGAAATAACCGGCAATGATGAAGAAGGCCGGCATGCGGAAGGCATGGATTGCCTGCGCGAGCCAGGTGAGGGTCAGCGCGCCTTCGCCACTGTTCATGATCCAGCCCTGCCCGGCGCGATAGGCCATGGCGACATGATAGGGGATGCCGAGCAGCATCAGCAGGGCCCGGATCGCGTCCCAATGATGCTCGCGTTCGCCAGCGGCGCGAAGGGGGAGGAGGTTGGTTGTCATGAATGTTCAGCGCGTTGCGTTTGAAAGCGCGCCGGGCAAGTCAGTGTTCCGGGCTTTGCGATAGGCGGGGCGCGTGACCGGGCGGGCCGTTGGCGTTGCGAACGGCCGGCCGTCAGCGCCGCCGACCGGCGAGGGAGGATAGCACGCCACGCAGGGTGCGCACTTCCAGATGATTCCAGCCCGGCTTGGTGAGCAAGGTGCGCAGCGTCAACTTGGAGGCATGGACGCGGCTGGGCGGGAAGAAATAGCCGGTTTCTTCCAGCATCGCGTCGAGCTGGGCGATCATCCCCTCCAGTTCGGCCTGCGGTGCGGGCGGCAGCAGGTCAGTGCGTGGTGGCTGAACCAGTGTCTGCTGTTTCGACCATTCATATGCAGTGATGATGACGGCCTGCGCCAGATTGAGGGACGCGAACTCAGGATTGATCGGCACCGTCAGAATGGTGCGGGCAAGGGCGACATCGTCCGTATCCAGGCCGGATCGCTCGGGGCCGAAGACGAGGGCGGACAGGCCCTGCTCGGCATGGATGGCGCGGGCGGCCTCATCCGGCGCCATGACCGGCTTGGTGACACCGCGCTTGCGCACCGTCGTGGCGAAGACATGAGTGCAGTCGGCCACCGCCTCCGCCAGCGTGTCGAACAGTTCCGCCTCGGCCAGCAGGGCATCGGCGCCAGCCGCGGCCGGGCCGGCATCCGGATTGGGCCAGCCATCACGCGGGGCGACCAGCCGCAGCCGGGTCAACCCGAAATTGAGCATCGCCCGCGCCGTCTTGCCGATATTCTGGCCCAGCTGCGGGCGGACGAGGACGATGACGGGCTGGGGAGCGACCGCGCTGTTCATGGCATCTATATTCCTGTTGATCGGCACAGGGCCGCGCTGGCCCCCTCGGGCGCGCGCGTCAAGAGCGCGGTTTGCAAGGCGGATGGCAGGCGCGCGCTCTGGCGTGCGGTGCGACTTTCCGGAGCGCGGCTGAGGGTGTCTTCTGCGGCTGTGGCGTGGAACTGCTGCACGAGTGCCAGATGGGCGGCCTTTGATCCAGCCGCCTTATCGCATCACTCGCCGCCGACCTCGCGAACCGAACCGGCAAATTCCTCGAAGTCCTTGGCCTCGGTAAAGTCACGATAAACGCTGGCGAAACGGATATAGGCGACGCTGTCCAGCCCCTTCAGCCCTTCCATGGCGAGTTCGCCAATGCGCGTTGTGCGCACTTCGCTCTCGCCGCTGGTTTCAAGCTGGCGCTGGATGCCCGAGACGAGGCGCTCGATCCGCACCGGTTCGATGGCGCGCTTGCGGCAGGCAATCTGGATCGAACGGGCGAGCTTGTCGCGGTCGAACGGTTCGCTCGATCCGCCGGATTTCACCACGGCGATCTCGCGCAGCTGGATACGCTCGAACGTGGTGAAGCGCGCGGCGCAGCCTTCGCACTGGCGGCGGCGGCGGATGGCAGCGCCATCCTCCGTGGGGCGGCTGTCCTTGACCTGGCTGTCTTCATGTCCGCAATAAGGGCAACGCATGGCTAGCGGCGGATCCTGTTCCAGAAGGCGACGCCGGCGCCGGCAACAAGGCCGACCGGCAGCGTGACGACGGGTAGCAGAAGGCCCGCGACTGCGCCGATGGCAGCGCCGGTCAGCACCGGTTTGGTCGACGGATGCGCGAGCCCCTGCTTTGCCATGCCGGAGAGTTCGGCCTTGGCTTTTTCGGCAAGATCATTGGGGTCGCTCATCGCCCGGCTCCTGTTCAGTAGATCGGAAAGCGTGCAGTCAGATCGCGCACCTTCTCGCGGATATGCGCCTCGATCTGCCCGTCGCCGTCATCGCCATTGCGGCGCAGGCCGTCCACGACCTCGGCGACCCAATGGCCGATCTGGGTGAATTCAGCCTCGCGGAAACCGCGCGTGGTGCCCGCCGGCGTGCCGAGGCGGATGCCCGAGGTGACGAACGGGCTTGCCGTATCAAACGGGATCGAATTTTTGTTGCAGGTGATCGACGCGCGGTCGAGCGCCTTTTCGGCCGCCCGGCCGGTAGCGTTCTTGGGCCGCAGGTCGACGAGCATCAGGTGATTATCCGTGCCGCCCGAGACGATGGCGAGCCCGGCATCGGCCACCGCGGCGGCCAGCGCCCGCGCATTGGCGACGATCTGGTGCGCATAGGCCTTGAACTCCGGCTGGAGCGCCTCGGCAAAGGCCACGGCCTTGGCGGCGATGACATGGACCAGCGGGCCGCCCTGCATGCCGGGGAACACCGCCATGTTGATCTTCTTGGCGATCACCTCGTCATTGGTGAGGATGATGCCCGAGCGGGGGCCGCGCAGCGATTTGTGCGTGGTGGTGGTGACGACATGCGCATGCGGAAATGGCGAGGGGTGCGCGCCGCCCGCGACGAGGCCCGAGAAGTGCGACATATCGACGAGCAGATAGGCGCCGACCTCGTCCGCGATCCGGCGGAATGCTTCGAAATCCCAGATGCGCGAGTAAGCCGTGCCGCCCGCGATGATGAGCCGGGGTTTGTTGGCGCGGGCGATCTGCGCGATCGCGTCCATGTCGAGCTGCTGGTCTTCGGCGCGCACGCCATAGGGAATGGGCTTGAACCATTTGCCGGACATGTTGACCGGCGAGCCATGCGTCAGATGTCCGCCGGCGGAGAGGTCGAGGCCCATGAAGGCATCGCCCGGCTCCAGCAGCGCGAGGAATACCGCCTGATTCATCTGGCTGCCCGAATTGGGCTGCACATTGGCGAAGTCGCATCCGAACAGCGTCTTGGCGCGCTCGATGGCGAGCGTCTCGACCACATCGGCGAAGTCGCAGCCGCCATAATAGCGCTTGCCTGGATAACCCTCGGCATATTTGTTGGTGAGGACCGAACCGGTCGCCTCCAGCACCGCGCGGCTGACGATATTCTCGGATGCGATCAGCTCGATATTGTCGCGCTGGCGGCCCAGCTCGCCCTCGACCGCCCGGAAGATTTCGGGATCGGCATCGGCCAGTGATGTCTGGAAGAAGCCCGGCGCGCGGATGGCTGGCTCGTTCGCAGTATCGGCAGTGTCCGGGGTAGCAACAGCTGACGAGCTGGTCATGGCGAGAGCAGGTCCTTTCATGGTCAATCTGCCTTGGCGGGGGCGTCGCCAAAAGCTGGCGGATGGCTCAGCTTGCCGATCCGGCGGCTGTGGCGATCGCCGCCGAACGAGGTGGTGAGAAATGCGGTGAGGCAGGCCTTGGCCATATCGATGCCGGTCAGCCGGGCCCCCATGGCGATCACATTGGCGTCATTATGCTCGCGCGCCAACGTGGCCGAGAGTGGCTCGGAGACGAGCGCGCAGCGGCAGGCCGGGTTGCGATTCACCGCGATGGAGATGCCGATGCCCGAGCCGCACAGCACCACGCCATAATCGGCGCGGCCAGTGGCGACGTCGTCAGCCAGCTTGTAGCCATAATCAGGATAGTCGACGCTTTCGCTGCCGTCCGCGCCCAGGTCGGTCACGGTGTGACCCTGTTCGCGCAGCCAGTCGGTGAGCGATGTCTTGAGCGCCACGGCGGCGTGGTCTGAGGCGATAGCGATGCGCATGGGTCGTCCCGCAATGTCCCGGTTGCGGCGCTGCGTTGGGTGACGAGTCGCCGTTGCCGCGCTATGTAGTGTTGCAATCCGCAGAATGCCACCGCCGATTGCGCCGGCGCGCCAATCGCGTTACCGCATGGGCCATGCTCGCAATGACCCTCTCCATCCTCATGCTGGCCGGCATCGCGCTGGGCGTGGGCGGCCTCTACCTGATCGTTCGCCGGAATGATTATAAGCGCGGCTGGCTGATGATTCTTGCCGCGGTGGTGCTGTTCACCAATGTCGCGATCATGAGCCTGCCGATGCCGGTGCCGGCGGGGTAGATCGTCCGGTTCGCGTCGGGCCCGATCGAGGGGGCGCCCGGGCCGGGCGCCGTGGTGTCCCTACGGTCCGGTTCGATCCCGACAGCGTCACAATCCCCGGATCAGCCGCACTGGCAGGCCGATCCATGGCGGATCGCTCACCACTTGCTGGCGCGAACGGATGCCGAGCGGCAGGAGGTGCAGCATCGCGCCGTCGCGGCCAATCATGCGGCCGAACAGGAAGCGGCCGGCGGGGCGGGGAACGAGAATGTCGCGGTTGAGCCCTTCCGTGAAGCGCTCGGGTGGGAGCGGTTCGCACCACAATTCGTCGCCCGCGCGATAATCACCGAGCGATGCGGTCATGCGAATACCGAGCGCGCCCTTGGGGACAGGCGGCGACACCAGTGTCAGCGGCCGGCTCGGCGCGCCGGCACCATCCGGGCCGACCAGCGCGGCCACGGGCACAGTGGCGCTTTCCGGCAGGTCCACAAGATCGCTTGCATGAACGCCCAGCGCGGTGGCGATGCGGTTGAGCCATTTCACCGATACGGTTCTTGTGCCGGTTTCCAGCCGGCCGATCGTCTGTGCGGTCGTCGGCGGCTCGCAGCGTGCGGCGACATCTTCCAGCGTGAGGCCCCGCGCTTTCCGCACCTCCCTGATCCGCGTAATCATGCCTGTTTCCCCAATGTAACCTTATCGGTTATCGCTGTCCTACATTCCTATCCCCGTGGCAATGGCCTGCCGGTCAATTTGCGGGAGTTGGGCATGATGAAGCAGGTGGCGGCGGGGCGGGCAGGAAAAAGCAGCAGCAGGGCGATGGCGGGGCTGGTCGCCCGGCAGATTGAAGGGCCGGACGGGAAACCCTGCACAGTGATGATCAATCTGGGCGAATCGCCGGCAAGCTGGCTTCACGCCCGCAAATTGCTCAGCCGCCGCCAATATGATGCGGCAGAAGCCATCCGGCGTGATTGGGAGCAGGCGGCGATGGGCGCGCGCGTCACCATGAACTGGGATGTCGCGGCCGCGCCTTCCGCTGGCCGGCGGGCGGGGCCGGCGAGGGCGGATCGTTCGCTGCGGCAGATGGCGGCGGGCGAGCGGCTGCATGATGCGCTCGCTGCCGCAGGGCCGGGGCTTTGCGACATTTTATGGCGTGTTGCCTGCGCTTGCGAAAGTCTGGCGGCGGCCGAGCAATCGCTGGGCTGGCCGACGCGGGCGGGCAAGCTGGTGCTCGGCTTCGCGCTGGACCGCGTGGCCGATTATTACCGGATACGCTAGCGGGAACGGCGGCGCTTGCCGCCCATGCGGCGCATCGATCGCGTTCGCCCCCTTGCGGCCCGTGCGCGGCGGGGCTAGGGCCAGCGACATCCGATCATTGCGCAGTTTGAAAGAGGTCCGGCCCTATGAAAGCCCGTGTATTCGTCACCTTGAAACCCGGCGTGCTCGATCCGCAGGGCAAGGCGATCCAGCATGCGCTGGCCGGCCTGGGCTTTGGCGGCGTCAACGACGTGCGCGCAGGGAAATTCATCGAGCTGGACCTTGCCGATGGCACCAGCCAGGCCGATATCGACGCCATGTGCCGGCAGTTGCTCGCCAATACGGTGGTCGAGAATTACCGGATCGAGACGGTCGGTTGATCGTAAAGGAGTGTTCGCGATGAAAAGCGCCGTCATCGTTTTCCCCGGGTCCAATTGCGATCGCGATCTCGCCACGGCTTTCGAGGCGGTGAGCGGGAGCAAGCCGGAGATGGTCTGGCACCGCGAGACCGAACTGCCCGAGGGGCTGGATCTCATCGGCGTGCCCGGTGGCTTTTCCTATGGCGATTATCTGCGCTCGGGTGCCATGGCGGCCCGCTCGCCGGTGATGCAGGCCGTGGCGCAGGCGGCGGCACGCGGCACCTTCGTGCTCGGCGTGTGCAATGGCTTTCAGGTGCTGACCGAGTCGGGCCTGCTGCCCGGCGCGCTGATGCGCAATGCCGGCACGCATTTCGTCTGCCGCGATGTCGCGCTTACCGTGGAGAACAGCCAGAGCGCCTTCACCAGCCACTATGAGGCGGGCGAACGGATCACGGTTCCCGTCGCCCATCATGACGGCAATTATTTTGCCGATGCCGAGACGCTGGACCGGCTCGAAGGGCAGGGGCGCGTGGCATTTCGCTATGGCGAGGCAGTCAACGGATCGGCGCGCAATATCGCGGGTATCCTCAACGATGCGGGCAATGTGCTTGGCATGATGCCGCACCCCGAACGGGTGATCGAAAAGGCCCATGGCGGCACGGATGGCCGCCGTCTGTTTGAAGGGCTGGTCGAGGGGTTGATGGCGCGCGTCTGAGACGGGCCGCCTTCATCATCCTGAAAATATATCGGAAATAATCGCCGGCCGGGGCAGCAGATTTGACTCGACGGGTCGAGCCCATAAAGATGCGCCGGCCGATGAGAGGGAGCCGTTGAGATGGAGCAGGCCAACAGCCTCCTCGGGACGCCGTTGGTGGAGATTGCCGGCAGCGGCATCACTCTTGGCGCCATCATCACGGCTATTTTCATCTTCATGGCTGCGCTGGTTACGGCCTGGCTGGTGCGCCGGCTGGTGCGACGCGCGCAGACCCGGCTGGGAGCAGAGCGGGCGCCGGCCATTTATATCGGCGGGCAGGTGCTGCGTTACCTCGTCGTGTTCGTCGGCCTCGCCGTGGCGATTTCCGCGCTCGGGGTCGATCTCTCCGCTCTCTCGCTTTTTGCCGGTGCCCTCGGCGTCGGTATCGGCCTTGGCTTGCAGGATGTGGTGCGCAACTTCGTGTGCGGCGTCGTCCTGCTGTTCGACCGCACGGTCGAGGTCGGGGATTATGTCGAGCTGGACACGGGCACGCAGGGTCTGGTGTCCGGCATTGGCCCGCGCGCCATGACGCTGCGCACCAACGACAATGTTCACATCCTTGTGCCCAATATGGCCGTCATGAACGGCCAGTTGATCAACTGGACGCGCAACCGGACGACCCGGCGCGTGCGCATTCCCTTCCGTGTCCCGCTCGGCACCGACAAGGAGCAGGTGCGCGCGGCCGTGCTGGCTGCGGCGCGCACGGTGCCGTTCACCTTGCCGGAGGATGATGTGTATCGCACGCAGGTCTGGCTTGTCGGCTTTGGCGAGTCGGGGCTGGATTTCGACCTGGCGGTCTGGCCGAGCCTGGAGGCTGTGAAACGCCCCGGTGCGATGAAGGCCGCCTATTATTGGGCGATCGACGATGCATTACGGGCGCAGGGCATCCAGATTCCGGTGCCTCGCCGGGATGTGCAGATGCGCGGTGCGTCCGAGCAAGCCGCAGCCGAGAGCGGCGGCAGCATCGGTCACTGACAAGATCGTCGTAAGATCGACAGCGCGGGCCGTTGCGCCGGCTGGCGGCGCGGCGATTGCAGAGATTGAGCGGAAGCAGCCTCCAGGGGCTTTGAGCAATGGCCGCAGTCAGTGAAAAAGCCGCGGAGGTGGCGGGCGGGCCGGGCCGAATTTGAGGTTGGCGGGGCGTAAGGCCGGTCAGGCGGCAACGATGGGCGGCGGGGATGGTTGCTCGGGCGCAATCATTGGCGCGTGCCAAAGCGCTACAATGTGGCTTGCGATGACCCGAGCACAAGCCATGAACGACTTTCCAACCCTGATGCATGGCGAGCTGCTGTTTCTACGCTGTGTGCGCGCTAATCGCGCCGCACAGAGCGTCTTCCGGCAGCGTCTGCGGCACTGTGGGTGTATCGAGAGCATGAGGCGGGCTTCCGACGGACTGGCCGGGCTGGAGGGGCTTGACCGACATGTGCAACCGGCAGGGCTTCCATGAGTGAAGATCATGATCACAAGCCGATCGTCATTGCCTCGGAGCGGGCGCGTGAGGCGGATGAAGGCACGCGCAGCGACGGGTTGCTGGGCATGTTGCTCATCGGGGTTGGCCTCGCGATCGTCGGCATCGTCATCGTCACGATTATCATGCTGTAGAGGACCGCGCGGTTATCAAGGATGTGCCCGTTTCTTTGACATGGCCGGGCTTTGCCTGTCCGATATGGTTGATGGGGATCGGCGAGAGCGGAGGCTGGTGGGCTCATGGCAACCGCACGCTGCCGTGACGCGACGTTGGCGCTGGTCGATTATGGCATGATCATGGGTGAGGGCGCTGATCTGGTCGGCGCGGCCGTCGCTTATTTGCTGGAAATCGGCCGCCATTGATTGCCGTCCGGCATTTTTTCCGGGGCGCATTGTATCGACGAATGCTCGATGGATTAGTCTGGCTGGTTCAGGTGCGGATAGGTCGATCGTCCGTCCGATCGGCCTCTCTCTCGTGGGAGGAAAGAAGGGCTGTGACGCTGGTAGAGGCGAAACGGGTCGGTTCCGGTGAATCGGCGGGCCGCTGCGGCTCGGGATGTCCGTATCGTCAGGCATGACCGATGGCGTCCTGACAGCAAAACGGGCGGCTCAGGCCGCCCGTTCAACTTGCTGTTTTATACTGTAAAATCTTTGGTCGGGACGAGAGGATTCGAACCTCCGACCCCCACACCCCCAGTGTGATGCGCTACCAGGCTGCGCTACGTCCCGACCGGAGGGCGCCTCCTAGGCGTATCGCGCGCGAGTTGCAAGATGCCGTGTTCATGTGATCGTGCAGTTGTTGGGCCCGCCGGCATTTTGCCGCGTGCATGAGGGGCGATCCGGTCTCGCTGCGCCCTGTCTGATCCATGGCGGCAGCCCCGATGCCAGTTGCCTGACCCCGGACGATATGCTAGCCGCGCGGCCTTGAGTTCCATGGGCGAATAGGGCTTGTCGGCACCTATTTGTTCCTTCCCTTTCCCGGCTTTTGCTGCTCAAGGACCGCAATGTTCACAAATCTCGCACTCGCCCAGGCGGCTCCTGCCGGTTCATCCGGTGCTTCCATGGTCATGCAGTTCCTGCCGTTGCTGCTGATTTTCGCCGTTTTCTATTTTCTGCTGATTCGGCCCCAGCAGCAGGCGGCGAAGCGTCACCGCGCCAAGATCGACGCCGTCAAGAAGGGCGATCAGGTGGTCACCGGCGGTGGGCTGGTCGGCAAGGTCGTGCGCGTCGAGGACAATTATGTCGATGTCGAACTGGCGCAGGGCGTCAAGGTCAAGGCGGTCAAGGGCACGCTCAGCGATGTCATTGATCCGATGACCGCCAAGCCAGCGAACGACTGAGCGGCCGATGCTCGACTTTCCCCGCTGGAAGATCTGGGCGATCATCCTGACATTGCTGGTCGGTTGCTTCTATGCAGTCCCCAGTTTTCTTCCGGAGCGCGTGACGGCGCAGTTGCCCCGGTTCATGCAGGCCAGGGTCAATCTTGGCCTCGATCTGGCGGGTGGCAGCTATCTGCTGCTCGAAGCGAATACCGAAGATGTCGCCAAGCAGCGCATCGCCATCATGGAAGAGCAGATCCGTACGGAACTGCGCCGTGGTGATACGCGGATCGCGATCGGCGACATGTCGACGCGGGAACATCAGCTCAGCTTCATGGTGCGCGATGCGGCGCAGGTCGATGCCGCCGTGGAGCGCATCCGCCCGCTGACGCAGGGCGCCGGCATGACCGGCCAGCGCGATTTCACCGTGGAAGTGCGCGACGGCAAGACGATCGTCGTGACGCCGACCGAGGCGGGCGTCAAGAGCGCCGTCGAAAGCGCGATGCAGGTCGCGACCGAGGTGATCCGCAAGCGCATTGACGAGATGGGCACGCGCGAGCCGACCGTCATCCGCGAAGGCGCCAACCGCATCGTCGTGCAGGTGCCCGGCCTGCAGGACCCGAGCGCGCTCAAGACGCTGCTGGGGCAGACCGCCAAGCTTGAGTTCAAGCTGGTCGACATGACCGCCAATCCGGCTGACCTCGCGCGCGGTGTCGCGCCGATCGGCAGCGAGATCGTGCCCAATACCGATAATTCAGCCGATGGGGCGTTCCTTGCCGTCAAGCGGCAGGTCATGGTCTCCGGTGACGAACTGATCGACGCGCAGCAAAGCTATGACCATCAAACCAATGCGCCGGTGGTCAGCATCCGCTTCAACGGTTCCGGGGCGAATAAGTTTGCGCGCATCACGCAGCAGAATGTGAACAAGCGCTTTGCCATGATCCTTGATGGCAAGGTGCTCTCGGCGCCCAATATCAATGAGCCGATATTGGGCGGCTCGGCCCAGATCAGCGGCAATTTCACGGTGGAGAGCGCCAACCAGCTCGCCATCGCGCTGCGCTCGGGCAAGCTCCCCGTGTCGCTCAAGGTGGTGCAGGAATCGACCGTCAGTCCGGAACTGGGCGCGGACTCGATCAAGGCCGGCATCACCGCCTCGATCATCGCTGTGGTCGCGGTCGCGCTGTTCATGTTCGTGACTTATGGCCGCTGGGGCTTCTATGCGAACCTTGCCGTCACGATCAACGTGCTCGTCATCCTCGGGGTGATGGGGCTGCTCAACGCGACATTGACCTTGCCCGGTATTGCCGGCTTCGTGCTGACCATCGGCACGGCGGTGGACGCCAACGTGCTGATCTATGAGCGCATCCGTGAGGAGCGTCATCGCGGGCGGAGCGTCATCCAGTCCATCGAATATGGCTATAAGGAAGCGCGTCGGACCATCTTCGAGGCGAACGTGACCCACGCCATCGCGGGCGTGATCATGCTCGTTCTCGGCTCGGGGCCGATCAAGGGCTTCGCGATCGTGCTGCTGATCGGCATCGCGACCAGCGTGTTCACGGCGGTGACGTTCACGCGCATGCTCGCGGTCCAGTGGCTGCGTCGTAACAAGCCGACCGAGGTCCATATGGGGCCGGTGCGCATCGTGCCGGACGATACCAATATCGGCTTCGTCCGCATCCGCCATATCTGCTTCGTCGCGACGGCCTTGCTGACCTTGGCCGCTGTTGCCGTGACAGCCACGCGCGGGCTCAATCTGGGCGTGGATTTCGTCGGCGGCGTGTCCATTGAGGAGCGTTTCGTCTCCCCGCCGCCGATCGACGAAGTGCGCTCGACGGTGAATGCTCTGGGCCTCGGTGATGCCGGGCTGCAGCAGCTGGCGGACAAGAATGTCGTCTCGATCCGTCTGCCCTTGCCGGATTCGGCGGACGAGGGCGCGACGGACGCGGTGGTGGAGAAGGTGAAGACCGCGCTGGCGGAGAAATTCCCAGGCGCGACGTTCAGCAACTATTCGACCGTGTCCGGCAAGGTTTCCGGCGAGCTGATTCACAATGGCATCTTGGCCGTTGTGCTGGCGATCGTGGGCATCGCGATCTTCTCATGGTTCCGCTATGAGTGGCAGTTCGGTATTTCGACTGCGGTGGCCATCGTCCACGACGTGTTGATGACGGTCGGCTTCTTCGCCTTCACGCAGATGGTGTTCGATCTCAATATCGTCGCGGCCGTGCTCACGATCGTCGGCTACTCCATCAACGACAAGATGGTGATCGACGACCGTATCCGTGAGAACATGCGCAAATATCGCAAGATGGACATGAAGTCGCTCATCGACCTCTCCGTCAACGAGACATTGCCGCGCACGATCATGACCTCGGTGACGATCATGCTGGCCCTGGGCGCCCTGCTGCTCTTTGGCGGGCATGTGCTGCGTGGCTTTACCGCCGCCATGATGCTCGGCGTTGTCGTGGGCACCTATTCCTCGGTCTATGTCTCTTCGTCGCTGCTCATCACGCTGGGGCTCAAGCCACATCCGGCCGAGCGCAAGGGTGAGAAGGGCATCACGGCCAACGCCGAGCGGGTGGGCCCGCGCGGCGAAGGCTGAGGCGGGCGGAGCCGCGGAAGGAGCGCGCATGGAACTGCGGCGGGAAGACATGGCCGGCGGCCCGGTCATCACCGGCTTCTCGGGGCGCGGCTTCAAGGTCGGCGAGCACGTCTATGCGGCGGGCTTGCTGATCGACCCTGCTGGCGTGACCGAATGGAATGCGCCCGCGCAGGTGGCATTGCTGGAGCCGGCGATGCTCGGCAGCCTGCTGGACATCGACCCTGCCCCCGAGTTCCTGCTGCTCGGCACAGGACCAGGGCTCGTCCAGCCGCCGCGCGCCTTCGTGCAGGCGCTGGAAGCGCGCGGCATCGGGGTGGAGGCGATGGACAGCCGCGCCGCCGCCCGCGCCTGGAGCGTCCTGCGACTGGAAGACCGGCAGATCGTGGGCGCGCTGCTGCCGCTGTGAGCCGGGCCGTGATTGTGCCGTCGCGGAGCGGCGCGTGGTGTCAGGCTCGATGCTCGGGAGCGCCATATGCAGTCATGCAGCGGCTGGTGATTGCAACGCGCTGGAGATGACGAGGCGCGATGTTGATGGCCGGCGTGCGGTGCTCGGCTGAGGCAAAGCGCGGTGCCTTGACCGGCCAGATGAACATGCGTGGTTACGTTGTTTTACCGCGCCTTCCTATCCTCGCTCGGGCTGCGGCCGATCATCCGCCGATAGACACGGGAAAAATAGGCCGGGTCCTCGAAGCCCAATTCACCGGCCACCTCGCTACAGCTTGCGCTGGTGAAGCGGAGCAGGCGGCGGGCTTCCAGCAGCAGGCGACGATTGATGATGTGTAGCGGCGACATCCCGAACGCCGCCTCCGTCTGGCGCGAGAGCGTGCGCACCGTGCAGCCAAGCTGCGCCGCGTAGAACGCGAGCGGGCGGCGCTCGCGGTAGCTGGTTTCGACCAGCGCCTGAAAACGCTGGGGAATGGTGCCACGCATCGCATTGCGCGCGAGGCCCGGCTGGATGGCAAGGCGCAGCCACGCTTCCGCTAATGTGCGGTGCAGGCGGTGAGCGTCCGGATCGAAGCGGTCCTGCTCGGCGATCAGCAACTGCCGGCCGACCTGAAGCAGCCCGCGGGTGAGTGCGTTGGCGGGCCGGTGTGTTGCGGCGGTGCGCATCTGCACCCGCAGTGCATCCTGCCGGGCGAGGCTGTCGAGAAAGTCCTGCGAGGCGGTGACGACAAAACCGACGACAGCGGGCGAGAAGCGGAAGCCGTGGACGAGGCCGCTGGGCACGCTGACGAGCAGGGGCCCCGCCAGCCGACGCTGCACATCGCCCAGTCGCACATCGACGGCGCCGCGCGCCACGAACAGCATTTGCGAAAGCGCTGGGTGGAGATGCGGCGCGATTTCCCAATCATGCCGCCGGCTACGAATGGCGATGGTTTCGCAATGGAAGAATTCTTCCAGCAAGGCGCCTTGCTGATCGCCATAAAGCGCATAGTGGGGAACCGGGGGCTGCATGTCCCGATCATACCATTATCTGTCCGAACCGTCCCTTCATTTTGCGGCCGGGGAGACGGAGATTATGGGCATGATCGGAGAGGCGACATGACCCGTATTTGCATTATCGGAGCCGGCCCGGCCGGCTTGCTGCTCGGCCATTTGCTGCGAGCCGAGGGGATTGACTGCATCGTGCTGGAGCGGCGTGCGCCCGACTATGTGCTGGGCCGCATCCGCGCGGGCGTTCTGGAACAGGGCACGGTCGCGCTCATGGAACGACTCGGGCTGGATGCCCGGCTGAAGGCCGAGGGGCTGGTGCATGACGGCTTCAACCTGGCCGATGGCGAGCGGTTGATCCGCATCGACATGGCCGAGCTGATCGGTGCCCATGTCGTCGTCTATGGCCAGACCGAGCTGACGCGCGACCTCATGGACGCCAGTGCGGAGCGCGGGCTGGAGGTGGTCTATGAGGCGCAGGACGTGGCGCTGCACGACATTGAAAGTGACGCGCCCTTCGTCACCTATGTGAAGGACGGCGCGCAGCAGCGTGTCGATGCGCGCATCATCGTGGGGTGTGACGGGTTTCACGGGCCGAGCCGGCAGGCTATTCCGGCGCATGTCGCGCGCGATTATGGGCGGGAATATCCGTTCGGGTGGCTTGGCATTCTTGCGGACGTGCCGCCTTGCAATCATGAACTGATCTACGCCAACCACGCGCGTGGCTTTGCGCTCGCTTCGCAGCGCAGCGCCACGCGCAGCCGCTATTATCTGGATGTGCCGCTGACCGAGAAACTCGAGGACTGGAGCGATGACCGCATCTGGGACGAACTGGCGCTGCGTCTCGGCCCGCAAGTCGCGCCGCACATCACGCGGGGCCCGGCGATCGAAAAATCCATCGCCCCGCTGCGCTCCCATGTTTTTACGCCGATGCGGCATGGCAGCCTGCTGCTTTGTGGCGACTCCGCCCATATCGTGCCGCCGACCGGCGCCAAGGGGCTGAATCTTGCCGCCAGCGACGTCTATTATGCGGCGCAGGCGCTGACCGGATTTTGCCGGCGGGGCGATGCGGAGGCTATCGCAGCCTATTCGGACCGGGCCCTGAAGCGCGTCTGGAAGGCGGAGCGATTCAGCTGGTCGCTCACCCGGCTGATGCACCGTTTTCCCGAGGATGGCCCCTTCGAGCGGGCGATGCAGGTTGCCGAGCTGGACTATATCGCCTCCAGCCGTGCCGCACAGACCAGCATTGCGGAGAATTATGTGGGGCTGCCGCTCTAGCGGCAGGCGCTCCCATTTACCCGCCATGGCGGATGGGCTAGTTTCGCCGCTGGCTCGATCACGGAGGAGGGGATGAGAGACGCGATCCTGGCATTGGGGTGTGTCATCCTGGCGGCGTTCGCTGTCGGCCCTGCTGCATTGGCTCAGGCGAAACCGGAACGCGCCCGGGCGGAAACGGCATCAAGCCAGATCGATACCCCCCAGAAAGCCAGAAAGCTGTGTCGCCGCGACAAGTTGACTGGCACGCGAGTTGCCAAGGTGCGCTGTGCGACGCAAGCCGAGTGGGAGGCGTTTGACGCCGCCAGCGCGGCGGAGGCGGTCCGCTTTCAGGACAAGGTGATGCAGCAGTCCAAGATCGACAGCAGGGATTAACCACGCACCGCCACGCGCCGGTCCGGCTCGGTGAGGCCGATGGTGGAAAGCGACCTTACCAATCTGGAGCGGCGCGCGCGGACGAAAATGCCCGTGATAGCTGGTGCCGTTTGCCGTGTGAGGCCGATGGGCACGCGCGTTGTTTTGCGCGGTTCGAGCATTGGCGTGCGGGCGATGGGGGGATTGGCGGTTGATCCTGTCCCGAAACTGTCACATGGGCCAAGGGCATTTCATTGCCCCGGGGGACTCAACCGATCCGACAGATTGCCGCCTTGCCTTATCGCACCGAAGGCGACGCGCTCGACGCGCCGGTCAAGGTGATGCTCATCACCTCGCGCGAGACGAAGCGCTGGGTGATTCCCAAGGGCAATGTGCCCTCTGGCGCGGTGCGGCATCGCGCGGCGGCGAACGAGGCGGAGGAAGAGGCCGGCGTACTGGGTGTCGTCTGCCCGACGCCGCTCGGCTCCTATCGCTATCGCAAGCGGCGGCGCAATGGCGCCTCGCTGATGGTCGATGTGGAGGTGTTCCCGCTGGCGGTGAGCCGCGAGCTGCCGGACTGGAAAGAGCGCAGTGAGCGGGAGCGGCGCTGGTTCAGCCTCGCCGAAGCGGCCGAGGCGGTGGAGGAGAGCGATCTGCGCGATCTCATCCGCTCCTTCGTGGCGTCGGAAATAGCGGCCGCCGTCCAGCGCGCGACAATCTTCGAGACGATGGCCCAGAAATCAGGGATAAACAGCATGTTCGGTTGGTTTCAGCGGCTTCTGCCCAAGCAGGGCAATTTCTTCGAGCTGTTCGAGGCGCATATCCGCACGGTCGTGGCCGGCGCCGATGCGCTGGGGCGGCTGCTGCATGACGGCAGCCACCGCGAGGATCATGTCCGCGAGATTATCGAGCGTGAGCATGACGCCGACGAGATCAACCGCGAAGTGCTGCGCGTTGTCCGCCAGACTTTCCTGACCCCGTTCGACCGCACCGCGATTACCAGCCTCATCGGCTCGATGGATGATGCGATCGACGATATGCAGGCCGCCGCGCAGGCGATCGACCTGTATGAAATGTCCAGCTTCGAGCCGGAAATGCTCGATATCGTGGCGATCATCGTCGATGGCACACGGGTGCTGGCGGAGGCTATTCCCCTGCTGCGCAACGTCTCCGAAAACGCCAAGCGCCTGCACGAGTTGACCGAGCGGCTGGTGCGGATGGAGGGCCATGCCGATAATATCCACTCGGCCGGGCTCAAGGCGGCCTACCGGAAATACGGGCCGACCGATCCCATGGCTTTTGCGGTGCGCCGCGAGGTTTTCAACCATCTCGAGCGCATTGTCGACGCGCTGGAAGATGTCGCGAACGAGATCGACAGCATCGTGATCGACCACAGCTGAGCGGCCCGCCATGCATGAGCTAGCCCTGCCGCTGCTGATCGCGCTTATCGCGGTCGCGCTCGCCTTCGATTTTCTGAATGGCGTGCATGATGCCGCCAATTCGATCGCCACCGTGGTCGCCACCCGGCTGCTCGGGCCGGTCACTGCCGTCGGTTTTGCGGCCTTTTTCAACTTTGCGGCCTATTTTCTCACGCTCGCCATTCCCAGCCTGCACAAGGTGGCCGAAACGGTCGGTGCGGGACTGATCAACAAGGAACTGGTCACTCCGTCCGTCATCTTCGGGGCGCTGATTGGCGCGATGTTCTGGAATATTGTCACCTGGTTCAAGGGCATTCCCTCGTCGAGCAGTCACGCGCTGGTCGGCGGTCTGGTCGGCTCGGGCGTAGCGCATGCCGGATTTACCGGCATCGAATGGAGCGGGCTCAACAAGACGCTGATCGCCATCGTGCTCTCGCCGACGCTCGGCATGCTGCTGGCGATGGCGATCATGCTCATCACCAGCTGGTTCTTCCGCAAGGATGCCGCGCGCGAGGCGGATCGCCATTTCCGCGTGCTGCACCTCATTTCCTCGGCCGCCTATTCGGTGAGCCACGGCCTCAACGACGCGCAGAAGACGATGGGCATCATCACCGTGCTGCTTTATTCGACGGGCTATCTGAGCGGCGAATTCCATGTGCCGCATTGGGTGGCGATCTCCTGCTATGTCGCGATTGCGCTGGGCACCATGATGGGGGGCTGGAAGATCATCGAGACGATGGGCTCGCGGATCACCAAACTCTCGCAGCATCAGGGCTTCAGCGCGTCCACCGGCGGGTCTATCGTGGTGTTCACCGCCTCGCTGATGGGCATTCCGGTCTCCACCACGCACACGATCACGGGCTGCATCATTGGCGCCGGCGTAGCGCGGCGAGCCTCCGCCGTGCGCTGGGGCGTGGCGCAGAGCGTCGTGACGGCGTGGATCATTACCATCCCGGCCTCGGCTGCGGTCGGTGCGCTGTTCTACAGCCTGACGCTGCTGTTCTGACCGGGCGGCGGGGCGGCATTGCGTGCCCCAGCCGCGCCATCCCGATATTGTCAATTGAAACGATAGATATTATTATCGCCGCGTGATCGGAACGTAAGCCGAGTCGACTGGTCCATATGCCTGAGAAGGAGACAGACCATGGATTTTGCACGCGAGACGGCCGATAGAACGCCGCTCATCCTCACGGTGCCGGGCCTTGATAATAGCGGCGCCGGCCATTGGCAGAGCATCTGGGAACGTGAGCGCGACGATATGGTGCGTGTGGACCTTGGCGCCTGGGACCGGCCGCATCGCAACAGCTGGGTGAACCGGCTCAATCTGGCTATCCGGGATGCGGGACGTCCGGTGGTGCTCGTCGCCCACAGCCTTGGTTGCCATGCGGTGGCCTGGTGGGCGGCGATGGAGCGGCCGGCCTATGGCAACCCGGTGGTGGGCGCGCTGCTCGTCGCCCCGCCGGAGGTCGATGTGGCGCCGGTGGACGAACGGCTGGAACCTTTCGGCGCGACGCCCAAGGGCCCGCTGCCGTTTCCTTCGATCATCGTGGCCAGTCAGGATGATCCCTATATCCGCTTCCACCGTGCCCGCCGTCTGGCGCAGTTCTGGGGTGGACGCTTTGCCGATGCCGGGGCGGTGGGCCATATCAATGCCGAGTCCGGGTTGGGGGACTGGCCGTTCGGGCAGTTCCTGCTGCGCACGTTGCTGGGGCTGACTGCCAGGGCGAGTGAGGGCGGCCACCCGGCGAGCACCGGCGGCCCGGTGCGGGCGCGGATCGACCTTTCGGCCTAGGTCCGCGCCGGCCGTTGTGGGCGCGAGTGCTACAGTTCCACGCAGCCGCCATCGACATAGAGGTCGATGCCGGTGATGAAACTGGCTTCGTCCGATGCGAGAAACAGCACGGGGCGGGCGATCTCCGCCGGCGTGCCCATGCGTTTCATCGGGACCGCCTGCGTCATGATATCGCGCAGGCCTGCCACCGCCTCGGCCGGGACGCCTTGCGTGCGGTTGATGATCGGCGTTTCGGTCGGGCCGGGGCTCACCATGTTGACGCGGATGCGTCGGCCGACCAGTTCGGCAGCCAGCGTGCGGGCGACGGCGCGCAGGCCAGCCTTGGCCGCCGCATACATGACATTGCCCGGCACCGCCGCGACCGCGCCGATGGAGCCGGTGATGACGATCGCGCCGCCATCGGCGAGCAGCGGCAGCGCCTGCTGGATGGCGAAGAAGCAGCCGCGCAGGTTGACCCCGTGGACATTGTCCCATTGCTCGGGCGTCACCTCGGCTGCGGGGGCGAAAGCGCCGATGCCGGCATTGACGAACAATATGTCGATTTTTCCGTGCGCGGCCTCGATCGCGGCAAGCGCTTGCGCGCCGCTGCCGACCTGGGCGATATCGGCCTGAAAGCCGCATGCGCCAGGGATGGCGGCCACGGTCTCATCAATGGAATGCCGGTCGCGGCCGGTCAGGAAAACATGCGCGCCCTCCGCGCCAAAACCCTCCGCAGCAGCCCGGCCGATGCCGCTGTTCCCGCCGATGATCAGCACTATCCTGTCCTGGAACCGCATGGCCTCTCCCTCTGATCTTTCTGGTTGATGCAGTAAGTCTTAGGCGGAAGTGCGGCGACTTCCTATATGCTAGTGAAGTTGATGCAATGGTTGTTTAAATCAACCATTGCTTTCCCGGCCCGTCGCGGTCAGGTTGACGATGTCCAATCACAGTTACGAATGAAGGCGAGATCAGTATGGCAGAGGCTGGCGGCGGAAAGAAACGGCAGCAGATGCTGGATGGCATGGATCTGGGGCTGCTGGGCGATAGCGTCGGTCCAGCCATCCGCCATTTGCGCAATTTGTTGACGTCTCGCATTCTGGCGGTGTTCGAGCCCTATGGGCTGCGCTCCGGTACGCACTCGACCATGGCGCTGATCGGCGCCAATCCCGGCTGCTCCCAGTCCGAAATTGCGCGCAATCTCGGCACGGACAAGTCGATTGTCGTGGCCATCGTGGACGATCTGGAGAAGCGCGACCTAGCCGCCCGCCAGCGCTCCACGGAGGATCGACGGCGCAACGCGCTGATCCTCACCGACAAGGGGCAGGAGTTGCTGGTGGAACTGGACAATCTTGGCCGCTCGGTCGAGTTGCCGATCCGTGCGGTGCTGTCGCCGGAGGAGTTCGATCAGCTGATTCACCTGACCCGCCGCGCGATCGATGCGATGATGGCCGAGGAGGCGGGCTGACCGCATCGGTCCAGGCGCGACGAACCGTTACGGGTTCGCGCGTTCCCGGCGCTTGTCCGCCTAATCGGGACAGGCGGTCCAGTTGAGGGCATTGGTGTGGCCGCCGCTATGTTGGTGGAAGGCCAGGGGGCGTCATCGCGTCACGAGCGACCGGTGGCATCTCCGGGCGGGGCGGCCCGGACTGACCGAGCCGCGCCCAGCCGGCGGCGCGACGCCAGCATGGGCCGGACCGCGCCGCTCATATCACCAGCTTCCAAAGCCTGGCGCTTCGCCGATATCTTCGGCGCGCCAGCGGATGGGCCGGCGCCAGCCGAAGCGGCGGCGCTTGCGCAGATGCAAGGTCGGCCAGTCGCCATTGTCGATCCGTGCGGCGAGATACAGCCCTTGCCGGCGATAGGCCGCAATGACCCGGTCGGCTTGCGTGGTGAGCAGGCCGGCGAGGATCAGCGAGCCGCCTTCCGCCACTTGCGCGGCAAGGCCGGGGGCCAGCTCGATCAGTGGTCCGGCGAGGATATTGGCGATGACCAGATCATAGGGCGCGAGCCCCTGAATCAGCGGATGATCGACCCCCGGCGCGGCAACAAGTTGCACTTCGCCTGCACCGGCCCCCAGCGGGATGTCGTTGAACGCGGCATTGTCGGCCGAGACGTCCACGGCAATCGGGTCGATGTCCGATGCAAGCATATAGGCTTGCGGCCAGCACGCGCGCGCGGCGAACGCGAGCAGCCCGGTGCCGGTGCCGATATCCGCGATATTACCGAAGCGGTGACCGCTGCCGGCCAGCGCCGCCAGCATTTCGAGACAGCCGCGAGTGGTCTCATGCTGGCCGGTGCCAAAGGCGCGGCTTGCCGGGATGAGGAAATTGGTGAAGCCGTGGCGCGGCTGTTCGGCAGCATCGTGGCGGATGTGGAACGGCCCGGCGGTGAGGGGCTCCAGTCCGGCCTGGCTCTGGATCACCCAGTCGGTTTCCGGCACCGGCGCGAGCGTCATGGCCGCGCGTGCGCTGCCGGGCAGCAGGGCCAGAATGGCGTCGATCTGCGCGTTGTCCGGCTCGCCCTCGAAGATGAAGTCGAGCTGCCAGCGCTCGTCATCGTCCAGCACGGTTTCGCTGGCGATGATGGCGGGGGCGCTTGGCCATGCGGCGAAGAGCTCGTCGCCTTGCTCCTGCACCTGTTCGGCGCGCTCGCGCGTGCAAGGGAGAGTCATCTGCCACGCGGTCACGGGTGGGGCTTTACGGGAAGGGCGACGCTGAACCATGAGCGCCTCCTAGCCTATTTTGATGGCGCGCGGAAATGCCTGATGCAGCGGACGGCGCGCGACTCGGATTGGCGCCATGCACCCGGCGGATCAGGCGGTGCGGGGTTCAGCTTGCGACGCGCCGGGGTTGGTCCTCGCTGACCGACTGGACGAAGCTCATCGAGCGATCGCGCAACCCGCCGAGATGGTTGCGCACATCGGTGAAGCCGCTCTCCAGTTCGTCGATTTCGGAGGCGACAATCTCCGTATCCTGCCGGATGGCGGAGATGTTGGAGGACATGGAGTCGGCCGCCAGCGCGGTCTCGTCGACAGCGGCCGTGATCATCGTCACGGTCTGCGATTGCGCGTCCATCGCGGCGCGGATGCGCATGCTCATGGTCTGCACGTCCTGCACCGTGACGCGGATGCGTTCATTGGTCTCGACCGACTGGCGCGTGGCGTTCTGGATAGCAGCGATCTTGCGGGCAATATCATCGGTGGCGCGGGCTGTCTGGCTGGCCAGCGACTTGACCTCCTGCGCGACCACGGCAAAGCCCCGGCCGGCATCACCGGCGCGCGCCGCCTCGATCGTGGCGTTGAGGGCGAGCAGGTTGGTCTGCCCGGCAATATCGCGGATGAGCCCAAGGATCGAATCGATCGATTGGGCATGCTCGGAGAGCGTGCTCGACATTTCCACGGCCTCGCCGGCCTGATGGGAGGCCTTGAGCGCCACGTCGGCGGCTTGATCCACTTCCGTGCGGGCTTCCTCAATGGCGCGGATGAGGCCGGAGGAGGTGTGCGCCGCCTCGCGCATGGCGATGGCGGATTGCTCGGCGGCGGCGGCGACTTCCGATGCCTTGTCCAGCATGCCGCGCGTCGCGCTGGAGGCCTCGCGCGCCTGATCGCGCAGGCGGTCACCCAGATCGGCGGCGCGGTCGATCCGGGTGGTGAGCAACTCGGAGAATTGCGCCCGTTGCAGGTCGCGTTCCTGCTGGTCCTGTTCGCGGATCATGTCGGCATAGGCCGCGCAGGTCAGTTCGATATGGATGAGCGAGATGGTGCGCATCGCGCTCAGCAGATTGGCGCGCTCCTCGGTATCCGGAACCAGGTGCATGAAAATCTCGCGCACCTTGTCCACCACGCGATTGGCGGTGAAAATCTGCGCGCGGATCGACAGGCCCCGTGCAAGGGCGTCACGCAGGAAGGCGCGGGCCTCCTCGCCCCAGCGCTCGCCGGCCAGATTGCCCAGCAGCTCGCGGTAGAAATTCCGGGCGTTCCAGCGGTGCGTTTCTTGCTCCGCGGGGCCGTGGGCGAGACCGGCGCTCGCCGCGACATATCCCTCGAAGGCCATGTCGCCCAGTTCGTCAATCCGGTCACCGAGCATTGTCCTGATCCGGGCGGCCATGGCCGGCAGCGTTCCGGCCGGATCAAATTCGCGCAGCCGGTCGACCATGGAAATCGTGTCATTCGTAAACTCGGTCATGGTGTGAAAATCCCCTGCGCCGGCCATGCATCCCTTTGACCGCCTGCGGGCATAACGCCTGATCGTTAATCGGCGGCTAATGAATAACGGAGGTGATGGCTTCCCGAATTTTGATGAAAATTACGTATAATTAAAAAAACATCATCGAAGATTTCGTAATGCTGCCAGCAGGCGCCGCGCTCCGGTGGGCGCCGTCATGACCGATCGGGCCGGGGGCAATCCGCCTCCAGCGTTTGCAGTGCGGCAGCTTTGCGCTAAAGGGGCCCCAATCTTTCATGAACAGGGTGGCCCTCATGGTGAAATCCCCTCCAAGACCGCTTTCTCCGCATCTTACCATCTGGCGATGGGGGCCGCATATGCTGATCTCCATCCTCCACCGCGTCAGCGGCGATGGGCTCGCTATCGTTGGCGGCATTCTGCTAACATGGTGGTTGCTGGCGCTGGCGAGCGGCCCGGCGGCCTACGGGACGTTCCTCTATTATATCTGGTCGGCCGATGCCGGGGATATGGGCGGGATGATCGCCAACTGGCTGGCGCGCATCGTGCTGATCGGACTGAGCTGGGCGTTCTTCCAGCATCTCTTCTCCGGACTGCGCCATCTCGTGCTGGATATCGGCGCGGGTTATGAATTGCAGACCAATCGCCGCTGGTCGAAGACGATTGTGGCCGCCGCCTTGCTGGCGACCGTGATCTTGTGGATCTGGCTGTGCGTGGGGAGGGCAGGCTGATGGGCAACGGAACGGAGCTTGGCCGGGTTCGCGGCCTGGGATCGGCGAAGAGCGGCACGCATCACTGGATTGCGCAGCGCATCACCGCGGTGGGCAATGCGCTGCTGGTGACATGGCTGGTCGCCAGCCTTTTGATGCTGCCGGCCTATGATCATGCGACCGTGAGCGGCTGGATGCAGCAGCCCATCGTGGCGGTGCCGTTGATGCTGATGATCGTCAGCGTCTTCTATCATATCCGCCTTGGCCTGCAGGTGCTGGTCGAGGATTATGTCCATGAGAGCGGCCTGAAGTTCGGCACCCTCGTCATCGTCAATTTCTACGCTGTCGGAGCGGCTGCCATCAGCCTGTTCTCGATCGCCAAAATCGCATTCGCCGGAGGCACGCTCTGATGTCGGACAGCTCTTCCACCGCCGCCTACAAGATTGTCGACCACAGCTATGATGCCGTGGTGGTGGGTGCGGGCGGCTCCGGCCTGCGCGCGACCATGGGCATTGCCGAGAGCGGCCTCAAGACCGCCTGCATCACCAAGCTGTTCCCGACGCGCAGCCACACGGTTGCCGCGCAGGGCGGCATCGCGGCCTCGCTCGGCAATATGGGGCCGGATCACTGGACCTGGCACATGTATGATACCGTCAAGGGATCGGACTGGCTGGGCGATCAGGACGCGATCGAATATCTCTGTCGCGAGGCGCCCGCCGCCGTCTATGAGCTGGAGCATGCCGGCGTGCCGTTCAGCCGCACCGAGGAAGGCAAGATCTACCAGCGCCCGTTCGGCGGCATGATGCAGAATATGGGCGATGGTCCGCCCGCGCAGCGCACCTGCGCCGCGGCCGACCGCACCGGCCACGCCATGCTGCACGCGCTCTACCAGCAGAGCCTGAAATATGACGCGGATTTCTTCATCGAATATTTCGCGCTTGATCTCATCATGGAAGACGGCGTCTGCCGTGGCGTGATCGCCATGTGCATGGAGGATGGCTCCATCCACCGTTTCCGCTCCCATGCCGTGGTGCTGGCGACCGGTGGCTATGGCCGCGCTTATTTCTCCGCGACGAGCGCGCATAGCTGCACCGGCGACGGCGGCGGCATGGTGCTGCGCGCCGGCCTGCCGCTCCAGGATATGGAGTTCGTCCAGTTCCACCCGACCGGCATTTACGGCGCCGGCGTGCTCATCACCGAGGGCGCGCGCGGCGAGGGCGGCTATCTCACGAACAGCGAGGGTGAGCGCTTCATGGAGCGCTACGCCCCCTCCGCCAAGGATCTGGCCAGCCGGGACGTCGTCTCGCGCTCCATCGCGATGGAGATTCGCGAAGGGCGCGGGGTCGGCAAGAACAAGGATCACATGCATCTGCACCTCGATCATATCGATCCGGCGGTGCTGCATGCGCGGCTGCCCGGCATCACCGAGACGGGCAAGATCTTCGCCGGCGTGGACCTGACCCGCCAGCCGCTGCCGGTGGTGCCGACCGTCCATTATAATATGGGCGGCATCCCCACCAATTATCATGGCGAAGTGGTGACGCTGAAGGATGGCAACCCGGATACCGTGGTGCCCGGCCTGTTCGCGGTGGGCGAGGCGGGGTGCGTCTCCGTCCATGGCGCCAATCGCCTCGGCTCCAACAGCCTGATCGACCTCGTCGTCTTCGGCCGGGCGACCGGCAAGCGCATCGCCGAGATCGTCAAGCCCGGCACGCCTCATCGGCCGCTGCCGGCCGGATCGGAAGAGCTGGCGCTGTCTCGCGTCGATCATTTCCGCAATGCCAAGGGCGGTTCGCCGACGGCGCAGATCCGCCTTGCCATGCAGCACAGCATGCAGGCCCATGCGGCGGTGTTCCGCACCGATGCGCTGATGGCCGAGGGCATCCAGGAGCTGGAGAAGATCTACGCCGGCATGAGCGATATCGGCATCACCGACCGTTCGCTGATCTGGAATACCGATCTGATCGAGACGCTGGAACTCGACAATCTCATCAGCCAGGCGCTGTGCACGATCAAGAGCGCACGCAACCGCACCGAGAGCCGCGGCGCGCATATGCATGAGGACCATCCCGACCGCGATGACGCCAACTGGATGAAGCACACGATCAGCTGGTTTGACGGCTGGGGTGGAAAGGACGGCAAGGTCACGATCGATTATCGCCCGGTGCATGATTACACGCTCACCGACGAGATCGCCTATATCGAGCCCAAGAAGCGCGTCTATTGATGCATTGCCGGGGCACTCCGCGCGGTGCGCGGGGTGCCTCAGCGGACAGGGCCGGCCGGCATCGACAGGCCGGCATGATGAGCTCATCCGAACATGTTTATCCGGCTGGCTCATCGGCAGTGTCAGGCCCGGGACACGCTGCCTCCGGGCTCGACTGTTCCCGCATAGGATGGTCAGTGGCTGAGTTGCGCCAGCGTCTGCTTGATCTGTAGCTTCTGCTTCTTGAGACTGGCGACGAGGATGGTGTCCGGCGCGGGACGCGCTGCCTCGTTGCGGATGCGGGCCTCGAGCCCGGCATGCTTGGCGTGAAGTGCGGAAATATGGGTTGATTCCATCTTGTCCTCCTTGGCCGTTCCACGAATGGAGAATCGAATAGATCATCTTTTGCGGAGCCTGTCTCGCCCCATGCAGCGCATTTGCGATGAAGTGATCGTCTGATCGCGGCGATGCGGGCGGCCGTTAACGATCATGTCGCGGGGCCGTCCGGACATTGCGCCGACCGGGAATAAAGCGCGTTGATGATGATTGTTTGTTTCCGGGCGAAGCGCCATGACGGCCAAGCGTTGCCGACAGCATGAGGCAGTGCGATGATGGTGCGGCCTGTTGGATGATGGAGGGTGCGAGTCGGTGTTATCGGTAGAGGAAGTCGAGCGACGCCTTGAGCTTCTGCGTGTCGAGCATCGGGATCTGGATTGCGCGATCGCCGCGCTCAGCCAGGTGGGGCAACCGGACCAGCTCCAGCTCGCCCGCATGAAAAAGCGCAAGCTGCGGCTGCGCGACGAAATCCTGATGCTGGAAAATAGTCTGGTGCCCGACATCATCGCCTGATGCGGCGGAACCTCGAATCGAGGTTAATCGGCCTGACACCATTTCATGGCTGTGGCAGCACGGCGGTATGGACGAATCACCCCTCATAACGGACCATTTCGATCGGCGTCTGATCGACAGTCTCTATGTGGAAGCGCTGGTGCTGGCGGACGAGGCTCGCGCCTTTTTTGATCAGCATGAGGGGGTGGCGCGCGCGGCCGTGAGTGGCATGGGCAAGGTGACCTTCGCCTGCGAGTCCCTGAAGGTGACGACACGGCTGATGCATGTCATCGCCTGGCTGCTTGTCCAGCGCGCGATCGTCAATGGCGAGCTGGCCGCATCGGTGCGCGGCGACGACCGATTCCGGCTTGGCGCGGCAACCGTCAGCGCGGTCGGCGTGGCGCAGCATGGCAACCATGAGATGATGGCGCTGATGATCGCCAGCGAAGATCTCTACCAGCGTGTGGCGCGGCTGGAGCGGCAGTTTGTCGGGCGCGCACGCGGCCGACGCATGCCCCCGCCCAGCCCGGCACGGGACCTGCTCCACCGTCTTGAACGTGCTTTCTAGGCAGCAGTCGGTCGGTTTGCGCCGTGTGCCGGCCTCGGTTTCCGCGTCGACTCGGCGCAATCGCGCGCGGTGAGCGTGAATGGCGCTTGCAGTCGGGCCCTGAACCCATAGACAGAAGATATGCTGCGACGGTCGACCTGCTGCTGCCCTTTGCCTCGCGGCCGGCTTGTTGTGATGGCGCTTGGTGCCATGGCGGCGGCCATTCTGCCGGCGACGGGCCATGCCCAGCCTGCGGGGGTGGCGCCAGCGCCACCGGCCGCGTCGGGCGCCGACCCGCTGGCGCTGGACGATCTGCCGGATCTTGGCGTCGACTGGCCCGATCTTGATACCCCCGCCGCGCCGCTCCCGGACCTGCCGCCCGTGGCTGCGGGCCCCGAGGATGACGGGTTGCCCGATGCCGGGCCGGACGAGACGCAACTCACCACGCCGGAGGCCGCCCCGTCTTCTGTCGAGGCCGATGCGCTGGCGACGATCGATCCCGGGGCGCCGCTGCGATATCATGTCGCGCTGGAGGGCCTGAACGATGCGGTGGACGCGACATTGCTCACGCGCTTCGATGCGCTCTCCGCGCTCAAGCAGGGCGAGGGCGAGCGGGCCAATATCGCGCAAATCCGCCGGCGCGGGCAGAGCGATACCGACCTGCTCGATGAACTGCTGCGCGCGCGGGGCTATTATGACAGCCGGGCGCGGCTCGGTCTGCGCGTCGAGGCCGGCAGCGATCCGCGCGTGGCCGCCATCCTCGGCGCCAATCCAGGGCAGCGCTACAAGCTCGAAGCGGTCAATGTCGACGGGCTGGAGGAGACGAGCCCGCTCGGGCAGGATCTGCGCGCGCTGTTCCCGATCAGCGCGGGCGATCCGGCGGATACCGATGCGATCATCGCCGCGCGGGACAAGCTGCGCACGGGACTGGGCGAGGGCGGCTATCCCTTCGCCGACGTCCGCGAGCCGGTGCTGACGGTTGATCACCAGCAGCGCGAAGCGATCCTCAATCTCAATGTCGAGACTGGCGGCTTCCGCCGTTTCGGCGCCATCCGGGTCAATCCCGAGGCACCGTTCGATGCGCGGCATATCGGCGTCATCAGCCGTTTCTCGCCGGGGGAGCCCTTTAAGCAGAGCGAGATTACCGACCTCAACAGCGCGCTGATCGCCACCGGCCTCGTCTCGCAGATCACGATCACACCGCAGGAAGGCACGGACGACGAGACGGTCGATCTCGACATCCGCCTTGCCGCTGCGCCGCCGCGCACGGTCGCGGGGGAAATCGGCTACGGCACGGGCGAGGGATTTCGGGTCGAGGCGAGCTGGCAGCATCGCAACTTCTTCCCGCCGGAAGGCGCGCTCACCGTGCGCGGCGTGCTCGGCCAGCAGGAGCAGAGCCTGACGGCTGCCGTGCGTCGCAATAATTTCGGCAAGCGCGACCGGGTGCTGAATCTCGAACTGGGCGTCGCCAATGTCGACCAGCCGGCATTTCGTGCGCTGACAGCCGGTGTGGCGGCGAGTCTGGAGCGCCAGACCAACCTCATCTTCCAGAAGGACTGGACCTGGTCGCTCGGCACTGAACTGCGGATCAGCGATGAGCGCGATCTGTATGGCGTGACGCTTGTCCCGCGACGGCGCATCTTCGTGATCGCGGCGCTGCCCGCGAGCCTCACCTATGACGGTAGTGACGATCTGCTCGATCCGCGCAAGGGCTTCCGCCTTGGGGGACGGCTGTCCCCGGAGCTGTCATTGCAGGGCGGCGTGTTCAGCTATGTCCGTGCGCAGGTGGATGGCAGCGGCTATGTGCCGATGGGCGAGCGGGTGACGATTGCCGGGCGCGTGCGGCTGGGCACGATTGTCGGCGCCTCGGCCGATCGCATCGCGCCGACGCGGCGATTTTACGCCGGCGGTGGCGGATCGGTGCGCGGCTACAGCTATCAGGCGATCGGCCCGCGCGATCTCAACAATTCGCCGATCGGCGGGCGCAGCCTGGGTGAGCTTTCGCTGGAGGCGCGCTTCCGGTTCGGCAGCGCCAACCAGTTCGGTGTCGTGCCGTTCATCGATGCCGGGACGATTTCGCCCGATCCCTTGCCGACGCTGAGCGAGCTGCGTGTCGGCGCGGGTCTGGGCTTTCGCTATTACAGCAATTTCGGGCCGATCCGCATTGATGTGGGGACGCCGCTCAATCCGCAGCCCGGCGATTCCCGCATCGGCGTATATGTGTCGCTGGGGCAGGCCTTCTGATGGCCGCCGCGCCGCAACCGCCAGATCCGCCCACGGAGGCGCCGGCGCCGCGCCGGCAGCGCCGCTGGCTCGGCTATACCGTGCTGACCCTGCTGGTGGCGCTGCTCATTACCGGTTGGGCGGCGGTGCGCTGGATCGATACCGAAGCCGGGCATCGCTTCCTCATCCGCCAGATCGCCGGCTGGCAACCGGCAAGCGGCCTGCGCGTCTCGGTCGGGTCGATCGAGGGGCGGGTGTTCAAATCCATGGTGCTGCGCGATGTGCGTTTCGCTGATCCAAAAGGACGGTTCGGGCGTATTGAACGGGCGGATTTGAACTGGTATCCGTTCGGCTGGCTGTCCAACAGGCTGGATATCGACCGGCTGCATATCCATGCCGCCGACCTCACGCGCCTGCCGCAATTCGTGCCGGGCAAGGCGCGCGGGTCGATCCTGCCCGGTTTCGACATTCGGCTAGCGGAGCTGCGCATCGACCGGCTGGCGCTGGGCGAGGCGGTGGCGGGCAAGCCCCATATCATGCGTGGCAATGGCAAGGCGGATATCCGCAAGGGCCGCGCGGTCATCGACCTTGCCGCCACCGCGCTGGACACGGCGGACGCGATCCGGCTGGATCTGGACAGTCGGCCGGATGACAAGCGCTTCGATATCGACCTGCTCGTCGCGGCGCCGCAGGGCGGGATCATCACCGGGCTCATCGGCACGGATCAGGCAATGGCGCTCGCGATCCGCGGGGATGGCGACTGGCGCGACTGGCGTGGCGGACTTGTCGCCGTGCACGGTGGGCGCCCGGCGGCGCGGCTGGCGCTGCACATGCAGGAGGGACGCTACAAGCTGCACGGGCCGCTCGCGCTGATCGGCCCGCTGGCCGGACTGGGCAGCGGCGAGGCGATGATCGACGCGGACCTGCGCTTCGATAAGCGGGTGCTCGCCGGCACGGCATCGGCGGCGCTGGCGGCGGTGCAGCTCAAGGCCACTGGCGGGCTGGACCTTGGCCGCAATCGCTTCGACGAAGTGCGGCTGGAGGCGGTCATCGCCCAGCCGGGCAAGCTGGCCGCAGGGGTCACCGGCCGCCCGGTGCAACTGCGCGCGCGGTTGGCCGGTCCTTTCCGCAACGTCGCGTTCGATTATCGGCTGACCGCGCCCGAGTTGCGGCAGGGCAAGCTCGGCTTGCGCGACCTGCGTCTGGCCGGCGACGCGCGACTGGCCGGGGCGGCGGGCAGCTTCCCCTTCCGCCTGACCGCCGGCGCACTGGCGGTGGGCGAGGCGCAAATCGACGAGCGGCTGCGCAATTTGGTGGTTGAGGGGCGGATTCAGCGCACGGACGGGCAACTTCGCCTCGCCCCCACGGCGCTGCGGGCGAGCGGCTTTGCCGGGCAACTGGACGGGCAGGCCGATCCGGGCACGGGCCGTCTGGCCGGCAATTTCCGGGGCGGCTTCAACGGGCTGGAAATCAAGGGACTCGGCCGGCTCGACGTCGCCGCCGTGCTGCGCCTGATGAAGCCGGCGGGCGGGGCCATGGCGTTCACCGGCACGGGCCGGGCGACCATGCAGCGGCTAGACAGCGGCTTCCTGCGCGGCCTTGGCGAGGGCTTGCCGATCCTCACCAGTGACCTGGCGCTGGCTGGCCAGCGCGTCGCGCTGCGCAATTTGCGGGCGACCGCCCCGGCGCTGACGCTGGCCGGCAACGGTTTTTACGACCTGAGCGGCGGCACGCTGACGCTGGAAGGGACCGGCGAGCACCGCGCTTATGGGCCGGTGCGCCTCACATTGGAAGGCAAGCCGGACCGGCCGCGCGTCGACCTGACGCTCGCCAATCCGCTGCCGGCGCTGCGGCTGCGGGACGTGCATGCGCTGCTGGTGCCGGATGACGATGGCTATGCGGTGAGCGCCGAGGGCAGCTCGATGCTGGGGGCGTTCAAGGGCGAAGGCGCGATCCTGCTGCCCGCTGATGGCACAGCCACCATCGCCATTGCCGGGCTTGGCGTCAGCGATGTGACGGTGAAGGGCGATCTCGTGCCGGTCGAGGGGGGGCTGGAGGGCACGCTTGCCTTGTCCGGCCCGGCCGAAGGCAAGCTCGCGCTGTCGATGGTCGACAACAGCGTCCAGCGCATCGGGGTCGAGATCGATCTGGGCGATGCCAATTTCACCGGATCGCCGCAACTCACCGTCAATCGCGGCGCAGTGCGCGGCGAGTTGCTGCTGCGACCGGGCGCCGTCACCATCAAGGGGGATGCGCAGGCACGCGGCATGCGCATCGGCGGGCTTAGGGTGGGGCGTTTTGCCGGCGCGGTCGATCTGGTCAATGGCGCGGGCACGGCCACCGTCTCGATGAATACCGGCAATGGCCGCCAGTTCGATTTGCAGGCGCGCGCGGCGATTGCGGCGGAGCGCATCCGCGTCGATATGCGCGGCTCGGTCAACCAGCGGGCGGTCACGCTCGATCGGCCACTGGTGCTGACCAGCGAGACGGAAGGCTGGCGGCTCGCGCCGGTGACGCTGCAGATGCAGGGCGGCGCGCTGCGCCTCTCGGGTCTCCTCGGCGCCACCGCAACCCAGCTGACGGCGCAGGCGCGCGCCCTGCCGCTGGCGCTGCTCGATATCCTCAACAGCGACCTCGGGCTGGGCGGCACGGCCGATGGCGACCTGACCTTCGATCAGCCGCGCGGCGGCCAGCCCACCGGGCGGATGAACCTGCGCATCAAGGGGCTGACCCGCTCCGGGCTGGCGCTCAGTTCCGCGCCGATCGACATTGGCGTCAATGCCGCGCTGGACAGCCAGCGCCTGGCCGCGCGCGCACTGGTGGCGCGGGGCGGGGCGGTGGTCGGCCGGTGGCAGGCGCTGGTCGCGCCGCTGGGGGCCGGCTCGCTGGCCGACCGGCTGATCCATGCGCCGCTGCGCGCGCAACTGCGCTATGCGGGCGATGCCGACACGCTCTGGCGGCTCACCAATGTCGAAATTCTCTCGCTGGGCGGGGATGTGGCGATCAGCGCCAATGCCGGCGGCACATTGGCGGATCCGCAAATCCAGGGCACGCTGGAGGCACGCAACGCCAGCCTGCAAAGCCCCGTCACCGGGCTGGCGCTCACCGGGGTGACGGCGCATGGTACATTCAACGGCGCGCAGCTCACGCTGGATGACCTGAGCGGCCGCACGGCGGGCAATGGCACGCTGCGCGGCACGGCGACCTTCGACATCTCCTTCGAGCGCGGCATTGGGATGGACATCGCGATGCAGGCCGAGCGCGCCGTCCTGCTCGATCGCGACGATGTCGGCGCGACCGTGACCGGCCCGCTGCGCATCCGTTCATCCGGCAATGGCGGTGTGATCTCGGGCAATCTCGATGTGGTGGCGAGCCGGTTCATGCTTGGACAGGCCGCGGCCACGGCGGAAATCCCGCAATTGCGCCTTGTCGAACTCAACCGCTCCGGCGAGGAGGTGGAGCGCACGCGCGCCGCCGCACCATGGCGGCTGGACGTGAAAGCGCGCGTGCCGAGCCGGCTGATGGTCGAGGGGCTCGGCATGGCGAGCGAATGGTCGGCGGATCTCGCCATTGGCGGGCTGGTCACGGCGCCGCAGTTCACCGGCACCGCCACGCTCATTCGCGGCAGCTATGATTTTGCCGGCAAGCGTTTCGATCTGGAGGAGGGCAGGCTCACCTTCGGGGGTGAGTCGCCGGTCAACCCGGTGCTGGATATCCGCGCCAGCGCGGACGTGCACGATCTGAGCGCGACCATCAATGTGACCGGCACGAGCCTGCGGCCGATCATCGCCTTTTCCAGCATCCCGGCGATGCCGCAGGATGAATTGCTGGCCCGGTTGCTGTTCGGCACGTCCATCGCGAATCTGTCCGCCCCGGAGGCCATCCAGCTCGCCTCCGCCGTGGCCGCTTTCCAGGGCGGGGGCGGCGGGCTCGACCCGATCAACGCAGTGCGCCGCGCGACCGGCCTCTCGCGCCTGCGCATCCTGCCGGCCGATACGACCACCGGGCAGAAGACCTCCATCGCGGCGGGCAAGAATATCGGCCGCAATCTCTATGTGGAGCTGGTGACCGACGGGCAGGGCTATAGCGCCACCAGCGTCGAATATCAGATCACGCGCTGGCTGGCCCTGCTCTCCAGTGTCTCGACGATCGGCCGCCAGAGCGTGAGCGCTCGCGTGTCCAAGGATTATTGATGGGCGGGCGGTCCATGGTCGCCCGGATGGCCTTGGCGATATTGCTCCGCTAGACAGGTGGTTATGAGCGACACTGCATCTCTGACCGCATCCTATCCCATCCGGCACTGGTGGCGGAAAAATGTTGTCGCCACGGTCGATCATCGGTCGATCGTCACCAAGGTGGCGGATGAGAGCGGCTTTAACGGGCGCTATGTCTTCATGATCCTGATGTCGGCGGGCATCGCGGTGCTGGGGTTGCTGCTCTCGTCGCCGGCGGTGGTCATCGGCGCGATGCTCATCTCGCCCTTGATGGGCCCGATCATGGGGCTGGGCTTCAGCATCGCGCTGTTCGATGTGCAGGAGATTCGCCGCACGCTGGTGGCGCTGGCGCTGGGAACGGTGCTGGCGATCCTGTTCTGCGCCGTCATCGTGATGATGTCACCGCTCCAGACGGTGACGAGCGAACTGGCGGCGCGCACCCGGCCCAATCTGTTCGACCTGATGGTCGCGCTCTTTTCCGCGCTGGCCGGCGCCTATGCGATGATCCGCGGCCGCGAGGGCACGGTGGTGGGCGTGGCGATTGCCACCGCGCTGATGCCGCCGCTGGCGACCGTGGGCTTTGGCCTGGCGACGCTCAATGGCACGGTGTTCTTCGGCGCGTTGCTCCTGTTTTTCACCAATTTCATGGTGATCGCGCTGACCGCCGCCGTGATGGCGCGGCTCTATGGCTTCGGGCCCCGCCTCTCGCCGCGCCAGACGGCGCTGCAGACCGCGCTGATGCTGACGGTCTTCATCGCGCTGGCGATCCCGCTGGGCTTCACGCTGCGGCAGATTGCGTGGGAGGCGACGGCCTCGCGGCAGGCGCGCGACGCGGTGGCCGCGCAGTTTGGACAGAGCAGCCGGATCAGTCAGATCGATCTGGATTATGCCGCCGATCCGCTGCGGGTCAACGCGGTGGTGCTGACGCCGGCTTTCGTGCCCCAGGCCGAAGCGACGACGACCCGGTTGCTGAGCGAGTCCTTCAAGCGGCCGGTTACGGTCTCGATCGAACAGTTTCGCGTGGGGGTGGGGGATGCCGAGGCGACCCAGCTCAACCGCGCGCAGGCGAATGAGCGGGCGTTGCAGGAGACGCGGGCCGTTACCCGTATCGCCGAGCAGCTGGCGCTGGTCGCCGGGGTCCGCGCCGAGGCGGTGCTGGTCGATCGCGAGCATCGCTGTGCGGTGGTGACGGCGGTGCCGCTGCCGGGCGCGGCGCTGGAAGCCTATCGCACGCTGGAGGCGCGGGTGGCCGCCGTCGCGCCGGACTGGTCCGTGGAACTGATCCCGCCGGCCGTCACGCCCGCGGCGGTGCAATTTGGCGAGGATGGCCCGGACGCGGCCGGGCACCGAGCCCTGCAAACGGCGATCTGGGCGGCCAGGCGGCTGCGTCTGCCGCTGGGCGTCTCGGGGGCGCCGTCGTCGGCGGATCAGGTGGTCGCGACGCTGGTGGATGCCGGCATCGGGGCCGAGCGCTCGCCCGGCAGCGGGCGCGAGGTCACCTTGCGCTGGCTGGCGCCCCGGCCCGAGGATGGCATGACGCCCTGAACCGGCGCGGCTATCCGGCCGCTATTGTCGGGGCGCGCGGGCGCTCAATGCTCGTCCGGCCACTCGAAGCTCTCGTCGATGACGGGTTCGGGCCGGCGGTGGTTTTTGACATCGAGCGTCAGTAGCAGGCCCAGGCCCAGCACCGCGTCCGGCCCCTTGTAGGGATCAAGGCCGAGGCCGCGCAGCCAGGCGGAGAGCCTGTCGCTATTCTCGAAGATGCCGATGGCGGCATTTTCGACATTGCCCACGACATAGCTTTGCGGGGCTTCCGGATCGGGCTGGCCTTGGGCCGCCTCGGCAAGAGTGCGCAAGATGCTGGCCTTGATCGGCATGTTGACGTCGCTCATGGGAACCTCCGCTTGATCCGCCGACCTTATCCAGCAAGGCGGGGGGCGCAACCCGGCTTTATGAAAAAGGGCCCCGGAATTGCGCCGGGGCCCTTGCTGGTGCAGCGGGGCTGTCGATCAGGCAAGTTCGCCGATGACCGACTTCTTCTCCATATATTCCTCAAGGCCGAACTTGCCGAACTCGCGGCCGTTGCCGGACTGCTTGTAGCCGCCGAAGGGCGAGTTGAAATCGAGCCCGCCGGAGTTGACGAACACGCTGCCGGCGCGGATCTTCGGCACGATCTTCGCGGCGTCGGCCGGATTGCCGGCAATGTAGGCGCCAAGGCCATAAGGCGTGTCGTTGGCGATCCGCACCGCTTCGTCGACATCCTTATATTTGATCACCACGATCACCGGGCCGAAGATTTCCTCGCGCGCCGGGGTCATGTCGTTGGTGACGTTGGCGAGCACGGTGGGCTTCACATAATAGCCCTTGCCCGTGCCTTCCGGCTTGCCGGTGCCGCCGACGGCGACGGTGGCGCCCTCGTCAATGCCCTTCTGGATCAGGCCCTCGATCTTGTCATACTGGCTCTTGTTGACGACGGGGCCGATATGGCCGCCCTCGGTCAGCGGGTCGCCGACGTCCTTGTCCCCGAAGATGCCGGCGAGTTTCTGCACGGCTTCGTCATACTGGCTCTCATGCACCAGCCAGCGCGTGGGCGCCACACAGCTCTGGCCGCTGTTGAGCAGCACGCCGCCGGCGCCGGCCGGCAGGGCGAGATCGAGCGGGGTGCCCGGCAGCACGATGAACGGCGATTTGCCGCCCAGTTCCTGATGGACGCGCTTGACCGTGTCCGCCGCCGCCTTGGCGACCAGGATGCCGGCGCGGGTCGAGCCCGTGAAACTCACCATGTCGACGCCGGGATGCTCGGCCAAGGCCTGGCCGACAATGGGGCCATCGCCCTGCACGAGGTTGAACAGGCCGGCGGGGACGCCGGCGGCGTCCAGCACCTCGGCGAAGATGGCGGCGGAGGCGGGCGTTTCTTCGGATGGCTTGAGGATGACGGCATTGCCGGCGGCAAGGGCAGGCGCGACCTTGGCGACGATCTGGTTCATCGGCCAGTTCCACGGCGTGATCAGCGCGACGACGCCGATCGGCTCAAAGACGACCTTGTTCTTGCCGGTGGATTCCTCCTCTTCGAAGCCCTTGAGCGCCTCGATGGTGGCGCCGAGATGGCCGAGGCCTGATCCCGCCTGCGCGGTGGAGGCGGTCGAGATGGGGCAGCCCATTTCGGTGCTGATCGCCTCGGCAATGTCCGGAATGCGCTTTTGATATTCCGCCACGATCCGGCCGAGCATGGCGACGCGATCCTCCTTGGAGGCGCCATAATTGCCCTCGAACGCGGCGCGGGCGGCCTTGACGGCCTTGTCGACATCGGCCGCGGAGCCGAGCGTCACTTCGGTGCAGGCTTCCTCGGTCGCCGGATTGATGACCTCATGGCGCTTGCCGCCTTCGCTCGCGACCCACTGGCCGCCGATATAATGCTTGAGATAGCTATATTTCACGGTGCGCTCCCGCATGAATGTCCAGGCTCCATAACATAGGCCGCAAGCCGCAAACCGCAACGAGCAGGCCGTCCGATTTTTCGTGCGGCGGGCCGTGTGAGGCTGGGTTCGCCGGTGCCGCGCTGCAGCGATTTTATCGCTTCAAGAACGGCAAAGGCCCCGGCGACACGATGTCCGCCGGGGCCTTGTGCATTGCGCGGAGCCTTGGCTCAGCCGCTGTAATACATGTCGAACTCGACCGGGCTGGGCGCCATTTCCCAGCGATAGACTTCCGGCCATTTCAGCTCGATATAGGCGTCGATCTGGTCCTTGCTGAACACATCGCCCTTCAGCAGGAAGTCG